>CABDZG010000017.1_pt1 | contig 224209 bp, 225 predicted proteins | sample 3132101 | NCBI WGS metagenome assembly CABDZG01 (sample SAMEA5534340, study PRJEB31848) | metagenome | biome: tundra; feature: field; material: soil | place: USA | collected 2013-05 | depth 0.45 m
TCGGCGACGGTCAAGGGCTTTTTAGGCCCGATTTTCAAAGAGTTGGCGTAAACGAGGAGTGACGATATATGGAAGAAGAAGAGATAAAAAGCGCCGTCAGGGACGCCTACTCGAAAGTGGCGAAGCGTGAAATTACTATCCCCCTGAACCCCTTGAAGTGCTGCTGCAACAAGGGTGATCTCGCGGACAGCATTAGCCGTGCCGTAGGCTACAACAAAGAAGAGCTCGCCTCGGTCCCTGAGGGGGCAAATCTTGGCCTTGGTTGTGGAAATCCAACTGCGTTAGCCACACTCAAAGAAGGCGAGACCGTGCTTGACTTAGGATCGGGTGCTGGGTTTGACTGTTTCCTCGCCGCCAACATTGTAGGCGAAGGGGGTAGGGTTATCGGCGTTGACATGACGCCTGAGATGATTGACAAGGCGAGGTCGAACGCGTGCTCTGGTGGCTACGCAAACGTCGAGTTTAGGCTCGGGGAGCTTGAGCATCTGCCTGCTGCAGACAACTCCGTTGATGTCGTAATCTCTAACTGCGTGGTCAATCTGACCCCCGATAAAGGGGCCGTCTTTAAGGAAGCGTTCAGGGTACTCAAGCCTGGCGGCCGCATTGCCGTTTCCGATATCGTCGTACTCAAGGAACTGCCTGATGCCGTACAACAGTCGGTTGCCGCGTATGTTGGATGCTTATCAGGAGCGATCTTAAAAGACGCCTACCTGCAGGCCATTCGTGATGCCGGATTTGAGGGCGTGCGCGTCGACGATGAGACGCCCTTTTCGCTTGAGTGCATGGCGAATGATCCGTCTGCACAGGCGATTGAGCAACGCTTGGTGTTCACCTCTGAGGAGCTGCGTGACGTTGCTGACGCGGTGCGAAGCATAAAAGTGGTAGGGACTAAGCCGTAACCCGGGAGACGCTACAGCCGAAAGCTGGTGGGATTAAGAGTCATTGTTAGCTGCCATCTGCAGCAGGCGGTAGAAGCTAAGCAGATCGTCGCAAAGGCGATCACGCGCGTTCTTCGGTGTTAGGATTTCCAATAAACTTTTAATCAATAGTCCGAATCAGAGAACCGAATGGATCCACCAGTAGTTCGACAACGAGAGGAAACAGCATGAAGGATGACGACCGGCAGATCCTCCTCCTGACCTGCTCTGGGATCTCCCATACAGGGCAGCTCACCACTAGGACCGGAACCTGGCTCCGTTACCGGCATCCGATACTGATTACTCGTCATCTCCAACTTACCGCCCTGAAACGTCCGCTGGATGAGGAACTCCGGGACGAGGAAAATCTCGTTGCGGTAGATGGATGTGAGGAATGCTGTGTAAAAAAGAGAATGGATGCGATCGGAACGAGACCGGACGTGTACATTGTAGCTACAAGGGAAGGAATCATCAAACGCGGGATGGAAGAGGCTCGGTCCGAGGAGATTGAAGCCCTCTCTCAAGTCATTATGAGAAAAGTCAGGGAATGAATGACAAATGACAACGGCAAAGTCAAGGAATCGTGCGTACATATAGCGAAAACACCCCTTACCCGTGCCCCCGATTTCAATAAGACGTACAGACTGAAGAGGTTCATCCTAAGCGCCGTATCGTCGAGCGAAGCTGCGGCTGCCACAAGCTCGAGCCGGGAAGCATCTATACCGTGTTGCGACGGATGGAGGAGAAAGGATTGCTGGCATCGAAGTGGGAGAAGGGAAATTCTGGCCCTGATAGGAGGGTGTATACTGTAACCGAGAAGGGCGCTGCGTTCCTGGAGGCGGGGCTGAGCACGATGGTACGGAGAAAACAGCTCTTTGATGACTTAATAGGGTTCTACGAACGGCGTTTTAAGCCGTAACAAAAGGAGGTGAACGATACATGTGCGAACAAAATAGTTGTTCAGTTGAGGGTTGCGGTTGTGGCTGCAGCTGTGGCTGCACCTGCGGCACGCATCACCATCACGGGCATCACGGGCACGGGATGGGCATGGGAATGAGCATGGAACCCCCGGTGCCATTGATGGACGTTGATGAAGAAATCAAAATGCTGGAAGAGTATAAAGATGCCCTCAATACCCATCTCGAAAAGGTGAACAAGCGACTTGAGGGGCTAAAGCGCTGAAACACCGAAACAACCTGCCCCCTACACCGCGATAGTCACGGAGCACTTTGTAATTCTAGAGAAAGCGACTGCCTTCGCCGCGATGTGTCTGTATAAATCGTGCGGCTGCGTCATATCACCGCGCCACTGGCCGACCGGGCCGCACTTTATACCCCCGCAGTCGCAAGGAGTTGGCAACAACTGAGACGGAGCTGAACGCCATTGCAGCTGCAGCGAATTCAGGTCGAAGAAACCCTAGCGCGGCAATGGGGATCCCGACTGAGTTGTAAACGAGGGCCCACCCGAAGTTTTGCCGAATGGTGCGCATCGTCTTTTTTGAGAGTTGAATACTGGCAACGACGTCCTCAAGATCAGCCTTTATGAGCGTAATGTCTGAGGCTTCGATTGCGATATCCGTGCCAGTTCCCATGCTAATGCCGATATCTGCCTCGGCTAATGCCGCCGCGTCGTTGATGCCGTCGCCTACCATTGCTACCTCATGACCCCTCTCCCTAAGCGAGGCTATTTCCGCTGCTTTTCCTGCAGGAAGAACCTCGTACCGCACAGTGCCGATTCCAATTCGCTTTGCTACGGCAAGGGCGGCCGTCTGATTGTCTCCAGTGAGCATCGCAGTCTTAATTCCCATGTTCTGCAGTTCAGCGACGACTCCTGCTGCCTCCTCTCGTACGGTATCGGCAAGTGCGATGCCGCCTTCCAGTGTGTTGTTAACCGCGAGCAGCATGACCGTCTTCCCTTCGGCCTCAAGTTCGCGAATCATCGGTTCGAGGGCAACGTCCACGCCGTGGGCTCTCATGAGCTTACGATTGCCAAGGAGCACCTGCGTGCCATCCACTGAAGCGATGACCCCTTCACCCATAACTGCCTTAAACTCCCGTGGCTCTATCGTCTCGATGTGCAGATCACGGGCTCGCTGAATCACAGCCTGCGCGAGGGGATGTTCAGATCCTCGTTCCGCACTTGCGGCAAAGCGGAGGATATCTGTCTCAGTGAGGGGCATATCGTGAGCATTGCTGCTAATGACATCAGTGACGACGAGCTCTGCCTTCGTGAGCGTTCCTGTCTTGTCGAACACTATAGTGTCGATGTGCTCAGCGCTCTCGAGGTACTCACCACCCTTGATGAGAATGCCGTTCTCGGCACCCAGCCCCGTGCCAACCATCACCGCAGTGGGCGTTGCGAGGCCCAAGGCACAAGGACAGGCAATCACAAGTACCGAAACCGTGCGCAAAAGGGCAAGGTTGAACGGAATTCCGACGAACGTCGCTGCTGCGAGGGTGAGAATCGCTGCGGCCACCACGCCCGGAACGAAATAGTTTGAGGCCCTGTCTGCAAATCGCTGAATGGGAGCTTTTGACGTTTGCGCCATCTCGACGAGGCGGACAATCTGCGCGAGCGCCGTCCCCGTCCCTACTTTTGTCGCACGCACTTTAAGGAGCCCCTCGCGGTTGATCGTGGCCCCGATCACCTCATCTCCGGGCTGCTTATCAACCGGGACAGATTCTCCGGTCAACATGGATTCATCAATCGCCGCGTGCCCCTCGATAATGACTCCGTCAACGGGTATTTTCTCGCCCGGGCGTACAATGACGACGTCACCGATTTGGACATCATCTGCCGGTATGCGCGCCTCTACTCCATCCTTAACCACGTTGGCAAATTCTGCCTTGAGATGCAACAGGTTACGGATGGCTTCGGATGTCCCGCCCTTGGCGCGCGCCTCAAGGTAGCGGCCGAGAAGAACGAATGCAAAGATGAAGACCGACGTGTCGTAGTAGGTGTCGCCGGGGATGATGAACGTTGCCGCCACGCTGTATGCGAAGGCCGCAAGCGTCCCCATGGAGATGAGCACGTCCATGTTCGCCCCCCTGTGCGCAATGGAGATGACTGCCCGCCGGTAGAAGCCGTAGCCGATAATGGCCATCACCGGGACGGTGACGGCAAACTGGAACACTGGAGCGGCGAAGAATGCTGGAATGATAGGGACGTAATGCGCGAAAATTCCTAAAAGAAGGGGGATTCCGAAGATAACGGTAAAGATGAACTGATTGCGGTAGTGCGTTATCTCAAGTTCTCGAAACGCCTTCTCCCGGTCGACCAGTTCAGCCTCTGCGCCGAAGGGCGGGACTTCCATAACATCATATCCCGTGCTTCGGATCGTCTGAATAATCTTTTCTAAGGTTACGACGGACGGATCGTAATCGATGACTGCTTGGGCAGTCACGGGGTTGATGCTCTCATCGATCACACCCGGGACATCCTTAAGAGCGTTTTCGATGGTGGTAATGCAAGCAACACAGACAATGCCCGCGATTTCAAGCTCCGTTCGTTCAATGTCGACGTCATACCCCACAGCCCGTATCGCCTGCACGAGCTGTTTCGGGGCTGTCCGCTTCGGATCGTACGTCACCGTTGCGTTCCCCAAAGCAAAGTTGACGTTCGCACTCGTAACGCCCTCTTGGTCCGAGAGTTGCTTCTCAATGGTAAGCGCGCACATCGTGCAGGTCATGCCGAGTACTTTGAAAGCGATGGTAGTTTCAGCCATAACGTAGATCCTTTGTTATAGGTATAACCCGTCGCGATTTGAATTTGTCGCCAAGACGCTTTATGCCTTTATCACTTTTTAACTCGGAAAACGTTTCACGCGGAATGTGGGACTTGCCGCCTCCTTCATCCCAAGACCATTTGCACGCGTCATTCTCGATCTAGAAGTTACGCAAATTTTCTGATAGTTTGATAGAGGCAGTCAGCTTTGCGAAGAAGTAAGAAACGAGCAGGGAGACGCAATCACAAGGACAAACCACTCGCCAATGGTCGTTGGCGAAAGGGCAAGCGGCATGGTTACGGTGGTAGTGGCGCCCCATTTTTTCGCTCTCCTATTTGCGGGCCGCGATCGTAGTGGGACAATCGCCTGCGACCGACATGTCCGTAGAGTTAGTGTATTAAACGGTAAGAACACAAGGTACTGCGAGGTAAAAATGCCGAAAGATCCCGTTTGTAACATGGACGTCGATGAAACGACGGCGAAGTACGTCAGCGAATACAAGGGGAAGAAGTATTTTTTTTGCGCTCCTGGCTGCAAGGCGATGTTCGACAGAGATCCGGAGAAATTCGCTTAAGCCCCGGATCCCGCCGAATGCTACCGAACTGCCAGTCGCGCACTTTGTTCCTTTTTGGGCGTGCGCAGGGCTCACGGCTAGGGCGCGTTTCCAAATAAGATGGTGCCGACGATCATCATCAGTTAGGTGTATCCAACGTAGTTTTTACCGCAAGGTTGCACTTGGTCAACGAAAAGGGCGGCAACAGAGCAGGCGTCATCTAACCATTACGGACACTACCGAGAATTCGGAGGAGTTTAGTTGGGGTTAAATGCAAATTATCCCTGCAAAATATATGTACTCAATGAACCACGCGGCGACTAGTCCGATTGCTCCGGTTAAAACCACAAGGTCTTGTGTGCCAGAGAATTTGCTGAATTTATTATGTTCCATGCTCTAACGCCTTTTAAGGTCGAGAAATCAACTAAACATAAGAGGGCGTTAACGTAGTTTAGTGTTGTGCTCTCTCTAAACGTCGATTAAGCATTCACGGTCAGATTAGGCTCAAATGAAGGAGAAGCGTCTTCGCGCGTCTTCGCGCGTCTTCGCTTATATGTGCATTTTCAGAGAGTAGCGCTCCGTTAGGACACGTTGAGGCGTGTGTTCCAATCACATCGTTCGTATTCCCTAAAAAAAGCAAAAAAGAAACAAGAGCTTAACTCTGACGGGGTATCGGGACTTAACAAGGGGTGCGTTACGGCGTACCCCGCAGGCTACTTTGCGCGCCTCTTGCTGAGCAGCACGAGTGCAACAATTGCGAACCCTGCTACAGCGTAAGCTCCTTCAAATCCTGGAAGTCCTGTTCCAGCGTTGCTTTGGGTGCCAGAAGTCGTTGTGGTACTCAGATTCTGACCGCTTGGCTGCCCTGACGAGGGCGTAGAAGTAACGGCGCTTGCAGGAACTATGGTTCCGTAGCTCGCAACTGGCTGTATGAGTGGGTACTTGTCACCATATGCTGAAGGCGTGCTTCCGATCCCAGTGCCATTGGAGTCGGTGCCTTTGTAGTCCGAGTAATAATTGCCGGTATACCCCGTCCGTGCGGTGCCGTTGTAGGTGTACGCCATTGCCTGTGGCGAATCGAGCTTTACCTCGGCAGCACCGCTCATGGCGGCAGGTTGGTCGATGAAGTTGTTAAGGTATATCTGGTGGTTTGTTGTCTGGATTATGAGTATACCTAACTGAATGTTCGCGCGTATAGTGTTAAAGGTGAGGACGTTGTTGTCGGCCTCACGAAGTCTAACACCGTAATTCTCGTTTTGGCTGATGGTGTTCCCAGTAATAGTGTTGTTTGACGAGCGGAACAGAGATATGCCATAAACGTGGTTTGAACTCAGATCGTTGTTGCTCACGGTGTTTGAGCCGCCGTAGTACATGTAGATTCCATCACCGAGCGTATTTCCCGTGCCCTTCTCGCCTGTTGCCGTGTTGTTCGCTATTGTGCTAGATGTGGCATAATCACAGTAGACACCATAACCGTTATTGGATAGGTTGCTGCGCCGCACTTCGCTGTTTGTCGAACCGGCAAGATATACGCCACGGACATTGCTGTGCGCGTCAATATTTGTTATCATGCAGGAGGAAACATTAGCGACATCTACGCCAGATGCGCCGCCGGTTATGGTTAACCCGTCAATGTGCACGCCTTGACTTGTTAGCAAGAATACATCTTTGCTCGAATCGGCTGCTTGCACTGTCGCGTTTCCTGTTATCGTTAGAGGTTTGTTCACCACGATGTTTTCCGTGTAGGTGCCGGGTGCGACGAGCACCGTGTCGCCTGGTTTCGCAGCATCCACTGCTTGCTGAATGGTAGTGAACTGCGCTCCGGCGCCGACACTCAGATTTGCCGCGCTCGCTGGGACTGCCAAAGCAGCACACACAATCAGAGCGACGGCAGCAAACAACAAAGAGTTAAAGACCAATTTCATGCGCCCCGTCCCCTCCTGCCACGCATCTAAGGTGCTCCAACGCGGATCGAATCTACTGGAGTTCTCAAAACCGTGTAACGCTTTCCCGCAAGTCCTGTAGCCAGCGCTCGCACGATAGTTTCAGCTAGATCCTTATCTACGACCGTGTTAACCTGTATAGCCCTCTCGGTATGGTCCCGTATCGCTTCAATGGCCATTTCAGGCTCTTCTCTGATGACAAAACCTTCCCAGTTCTGCGGTGAAACACCCCAGTACTCGATGCAGTAAAACCCCGTGACGCCCTGACCGGATAGGATGTTAACCGTCCTTCCCAAGGTCTCATAATCTACAAAAACGTTCAGAAGCACCTTAGCCATTCTCTCACTCTCCCACCTGTGTGCGGATAATACCGTATACGTGCTTATTCTATATTTCTTATGCTCGTGCTAAGAGGGGGCGTCGTTATCAGATTCGCTATGACGGTAGCGCACGTCCGGCCGTCAAGTAACGTTGCTTAAGCATAACACCTTTTCATTTTGCCACGCCCTATTGATCGCTAAGCGGCTTGAACCCCAGTTTGTGGTGCTGATAAACACTTTATAAGCACAGAGTGCGGCGCACAATTTTCAGGTGCGTCCATACGCAGTGCATTTGCCCGAGCTCTTTATGCAATGCTTCCGCACTGGCATCTACGATGCAATTCATCGCGAAGGAAGGAAACAACGTGTGGATCACTCTTCTAGGCAGGTCTGCACGTTTTGTTTGCTTGCGATCCTCACAAGCGCTCCGAAACTTAAATCGTTATCGTATCGTTGGCTTGCACGAATCTGTTGATCCGCTCTGTGATTGCTTTTCACCCAAGATTGTACGCGATTTTGATCCAACAGCTGCATTACGCTGTGACACAACTAGTTCTTGTATCTGGAATAGTTAAATACGTGAAAATCGGAGTAAGATTATGGATCGCGAAGTCGTCGTCTCCGTCAGTGTGCGAGCAGTCGGATATGATGTCAAAACATCGACGCTCGAAATAGAGTTCTGCGATTCAAGTGTCTACCAATATTCAGGAGTTCCTGAGGAAGTCTTTACAGGGTTTCTGGATTCTATGGGCTTGAATCTCGAAAAGACCGATTTGAAATACTTCAGCGAACACATAAAAGGACAGTACCCGCAGAAGACGGTACGAAGACCGCGGCTGAACCTTTTTAAGAGCGTTCTGGATACTTAGTGCTTGCAGATCTTAGAGCCGGTCGTGAGAGGTTCCAACACAAGATGTAAACGACATTGACGCTTGATGAAGAACCCTAGATCAGATAGTCGTTACGATTAAAAAAGAAGGAAATTAATACTACATGCGTTCTCTTGCCCGAATGAAACTAACAGAGGGCTGACGTCACGAGGCTAAGCTGTGACGCCTCAATAGCATCTTGAGCTGTATAGCTAGAAGCAGCAACCAATCTAACGTCGATTCCATACCCCTTCAGCCACGGCACGGCGCCCTCTCCAGCGTGGCCAGTAATGACAATATTACCCCGTGTTCCTGCACGAAATCGGCAACTCTGGCGCCCTTTTTTCGCACAAGCGTTTGTGTATTGTTTCACAAACGTCCTGATGAGATCAACGTAATTCTCTTGCACGCTGAGATCACAAAATACTCGCGCTTTCCTAAGTCGTGGGCGAATGCCGCTCTGAGATCATCACCACTCAGGCTTGCTGCAACGGTTACGAGGTCCTTGTCTGCGCTCGCCGTGATGTTCACCTGATAAACTTCTGGAACTTCTGAAAGAAACACCGGCCTTGATTCTCTCCCGCACTTTTCAGGGCTCTCTGACGGCTAACCCCCTATTGACTGCAATGAACACGTCAACGAGTTTATAACTCCAACCCCCCTCATGTGAACATAGTTATTTCTTGACTTGAGGCACGCTCTTTAGCATTTGTCAAACAAGACTGACGAGTTCAAAAACAGCTTCTCTGTTTATAACCGTGCCAACCTGCGAGTAACGCGCCAATATGTTTGATAAGAGTAGAGAGCAAGATGCCCGCGAGGCATCAACGTACCAGTAGCTGAGAGAGGTTAAAAACGAGGTCGCTAATGACCGCAAGCGACAACACAGCATCGCTTATTAAGTGTTTCTAGCCGGCGCAGCTACTGACGGGATCTACGTTCAAGCTGCGAAGTTTTTGCTCGACAATTAGCTGCAACTGGCTTAAAAAAGTCTAGGAGAGACAAGTGTTATTCCTTCGAAGGCGGTTGCCGAACATTAAGCAACGCTCTCCAACTCTTGTTCTTCTGATACTAGTGAAGGTAATCAGGAAATAACCGCTGCACCGAACAATCGTTGCAGATCAAAAAAGACTGTAAAAAAAGACAAGGAGGAGTGACGGGTGTCACTCCTTCGCAGTTTAGAACTTTCGGCCGGGCGAGACGATTCCTCTCTCACCGGCAGGCTGGAACTCTCGCAGAGCGCCGCGCGCAAACTCAGCCCGTGGCTTAGAAAAGTCGAACCACAGGTTGGGGTCGGCGAAGCACACCTTGACGAGCGGACTGACGCAAAACGCGTCGCGGCGACCGACGTGTGCGCCCTTCGCTATGCCTGCATAGCCGCCCTGGTGACCGACGTTCATGGCGTAGTTCGGGTAGTTCGCACCACGGAGTTCGTCTGGCGCGCCCTCGTCGGACCTGACGGAGAACGTGTTCGTGGATCCGCACTGGTCTTGCAGGTCGTAGCCGTAGAACCCGAGTCTGCCCCACGCGTCCTTGTGGAGGAGCATGGAGAGATACCAGGCGCTCAGTCCGGCGTTCGAGTTGCCCGTAGCGATAGCGGCAGTCACACCGGATGCGGCTGCGAGCACCGTTGCCCTCTGTGAACCGCCGAAGTGGTCCTCAAGGGTGGTCGGGTACTTCTCGTACTGCTCGATACCGTAGAGCGTAACCTCTGTACCGAGGTCATTGACGACGTCCATCGTCGCCGGTGCCTCTCCATCCGCTCCGTACTTCTTCGCGTAGTCGTTGCCGTAGTAGGTGTAGTCGTCGAGGATGTTGTCGGTGTATGCTGCGGTCGCGTATTGCGTGAAACCGACGCCGCCTGACATGTACGATCCGAGCCAAATCTGGTCGTAGAGCATACAGCCCGCAGCGACGACCTCAAGCGATGACCTGACGGGGTCGTCGGGGTATATCCGGTCTGTTTGGACCATGTCGGCCATGAAACCAAACGAGAGACCGCCGGGTTCGTTAGGCCCACGCGCACGGCGTGCAGGAAGGAAGTTCGCCATCTCGACGAGGCTTGCGTGCTTTGCCGCAAACGCGAGGTCTGCTACGGCGGCTTCACCAGCGCACATGTTGTACGCGGCGATGAACGACATACCGATCTGCATCGCAGACCATCTGCTCGAGTTTCCGCCATCGCACGTGCGCGACACGATCGTCGGTATGTGCACACCTTGCCAGAGCGTCTTGCCGATCGCCTTCTTGAGTTGTTCGGCTTGCGCCTTGGGGAAAAGCTTGTTGATATCAACAAGGAACGGCTTGTCGATTTCGGCAGCGAGGTCATCGTCGCCGGTGAAGACCTTTACGAAACAGTCTTCGACGAGCGCAGGGTGGGTTTCCACCATGTGTTCTTGGACAATGGCCGCACCGGGCATCGTGTGGTTCAGCGCCTCGAGATAACCGTTAATGGTCTCAGGCGTGACCTCCTTGCCGAGTCTTCGCGTTAGCGTCTCGTGCGCTTGATCAAGACCGACGATAACCGTACGCCTGATCTCATCCCACATCTGTTGCATTGCGGGGTTGTTGACGTAGTGGAGGTCATCGCCTTCACACATCACGTCGGTCCCAGAGACGTTGTACGGCATAAGTTGCCGCTGACCGAGCGTCATACCGCCGAGGTGGACGTTGACGTTGTACGCAGGAATTCCACGGTCCTTGGCGATCTTTGCGCCCCATTCCTGAAACTCGCGCTTGTCCTTGGACTGGATGTACCCCTCGCGCTTATAGGTCGTCTTGTTTGCAGTAGGGTCCTCCGCGAACTTCTTCTTCATCGCCTCGAGGAACATCTTTTGTGTTTTTTCAGTAGCCATATCGTTGCACCTCTCTTATGCCATCGGCTTGAATCCCCACATCGTTCTCAGCGTATGAATCCGCTGGATGTAGGCGACAAGCTCTTTGTCAGCTCGTGCTGCTTCTCCATCGCTCCGATAGATCGTCGTTCTGCTCTTCAGGTCAGCGTCCGACATTGGCTTCCCGAAAGGCACTACCTTGTCAAGAGGCCTCCCCACCTGGTCTTTCACAATACTGACGGAGCCGTCAGGGTTCATTACCGATCTCTGTAACATGTCGAACATCATGCCGTTTTGGTCCAGTCTCAGTGAGTGCCCGTGCACAGTACAGCCTCTGACGCCACTTCGAGCAGGGTCAAACGCCTCGCTCTCCAGCAGCATCTTGCCGAGTTTGTCGAGATCTCTCTCGCGGGCTTCGATGATCTGTCGACCGGAAAGCGTACCGGGATCAACGCCTCTGAATCGCGTGGAAGCCATCCACGACCGTACGTACGGAACCATCGGGGCGAAGTACATCGAGTCGGTGAACTGAATGTACCGAATACGATCGCCTGCTGCCGCTCCGTCCGTGGGCTTCACGAGCTCTCTCATGGGGTCCTCGGGCTCTCCCATCTCTGATAGTGGTGGGTGAGTCGACGGATACGCTGCTCCAGGTGTGCGGTGGCCTAGTATTGCTACCACATCATCATCTGAAACGTCACGAACTTTGTCCAGCGTCTTCGATGGATCCAGCATCTTCCTTCTGTTTGCCGCTACCTTTGAAGTACCGGGAACAAATTGTGCCATTCTTTTTCAACTCCTTCGTTCTGCGCGTTTATAGTGATTGATACACTTAATGACCTCGTTGAGCTTATCACGCGTGATAGTCTCTCCGCGAGTCACATTGGTTACGATTCCTACGATAGTGCCGTCGGTTTGGACGTCTTCGGGCGTTGGCATCACGATGTGCGTCTTTACCCCGATCCGGGCGAAATCTTCATAGTCAACCTGCGTTTGACTCACTACAATCGCCGGAATGGCGACAAAGCGCAGTATATTCCGCGCTTTGTAAATGATGTGAGTCTTCACGCCCCCGAGGTGAATAACCGCAAGCTTGTGGCGAGCAATTTGTTCAACCTCCTTTGCCGAAAGGCCAAATTTTGGCCCGAGACCACGTGCGCTTTCAGGCGCGTCGGCCGGAACGCCGCTTCCGGCGTTTAGCACGAGCACGCCGACTTGAAAGCCCTCGTTTCGAAGGCCGTGCGTGATCTCGCAGATGGGCTTCGTTATGTGCCGTCTGCCGGGAGACATTGCGATTGCGACGATGTCAGGTATCCCTGTCTCGGAAATGGTGCCTCGTTGGGCAAGGCCTCCGCCTTTGCCCAGGCCCATTGATTCGCGGCAATCGACAATGTGTGTGGCGCGGCTGACGATATGCGTCACCTCTCACGGGGATAGATCGCACAGATCCGCGATTTTGACTTCGGATCTGTCATGCCAAGCACTCGAGTGTCCCTGATTACGCCCCATTTCGCGTAATCAGTCTGCGTCGGACGCGTTCGTATATACAAGCCGCGGTTAATTTGGAAGCCACACGGAAGAATCCTTCTGCTCGCTTCTTCGACCTGTTCGATCACGTCCTCATCCTCAAGTTCAAGCCAAACCCTACCGACCTGTACCCCGAGCTCTACGTCCTGTTGTCCCACTTGAATGTGTCTGCGCGCTGCGTGCACGTTCGGTGTTCCCTTCGCTGGCCCTTCTGGAACAGCGGGAGCGATCCGGGGCCCGTGCAAGATCAAGCGCGTGATTCCTTCGATCTTGGCAAACTCTGTGACTAACCGCTCAACCGTCTCGGGGTTGAGTAGTCGTTCGGTGAATATCTCTATTTGAACAGGAATGCTCGTGTCAGGTACGTCCGTATCCATTGTGTATCGTAAACCTCCGCGCAATTTGCGTATTACATTCCCTCCGCTGCCTTGGCAACAGCAGTTATTGGGTCTTTGAATTCTGGTATCTCGCCGTACACTACGCCGATGATCTTTGACGTTGCCTCTATTGAGAACATCTGCGTCCCCGCGTCAATCGCCACTGCTGCAGCGACGCACGGTATCGCAAAGCCCTTGGAGTGTCTCGTCACGATGTGGTTTCCATTGAACACACCAGGTCCGCCTCCGCCGTAGATCGAGTGGCTGAAGAACGAGAACCCGACCGCTGTACCCATAACCTTACCGAAGTCACATCCCGGGAGTGCCGTTTCGTGCTCGATCAGGTCGTTCGCGTACAACAGCGTTGACGAAACCGCTTGCGCGCCTCGGGCCGCACCACAGTTCACGATGGTCGCGGCGAGTGTGCCGGCGGCGCAATACCCGTTCCAAGCTGCGACGTCGTCAGTCTTCATCGCCTTAAAGCCAGAAGGCCAGGTCACATCTTCCTTAATGACGCCGGCTGCTTTTGCCTTTTCAACGGTCGACGCAACTACAGAGCCGATGGTACCCTCTTGCCCGTTCTCTTTAACGAGAGAGTAGAGCACGTTATTCGCGTTGAACCCCTGCATCGCAAGTCCGCAGAGCTGAAAACGCTCGTTCCAGCCAATAGCGTCACCCATCTCCCAGACGCCCGCCTGCTCGAATATCGATGACAGCGCAGACGCGTTCATCGTCCGCTTGCCGGTTGCGGCTGCAACGTGGTTAACCGCCACATTTCGCAGTGAGTAACCGTACCCTTCATCTTTCTGCGGGGTCTCGAGCATGGATTTCACCATACCGCCCACGTTGTCGATTGTCTGTGGGTACTCTCCCCAAATGGCCGCCTTAACCATCGGCGCTTGGAACATGTCCACCTTGAACATGTCGATAATCGCCTCAGTTAGTGCGCTGCTTGTTGCAGTAGTTCCTGCGACATACGTGGCTCCGGCTTCAAGGCGTGCTGTCGGTATCTGAACCATGAGCTGCTTTCCGCCGCCAAGGGGCTGGACGTTCGTGTCGTCGCCCGCACTTACCATCACAAGGTCCTTTACCTTCTGCGCAAGAGCGTCGGCGTTGCCCACTAAGTCCAGGTTCAACTCGCGACCGAGTATCTGTCTGCCCTTGCCGCCCATTTTTCCGGTCATCAGCGCGTTTTGGATACCCTCAAGATTAACGGCCACCGTTCGCAAGGTGGTGTTGATAATCCTCTTGATAGCCGGGTTCACCAACGGGCTGAGAGCCTCGAGCGGTATGTTGGAACCAACCTTTTGACCTCTGTCGTTATGTAGATCAACTTTGTCTTCAAATTTTGGCATTTCTTTCCCTCCGCGGGGTCAACTGCCACACGAACGACACTGTTTGCTGAAGACTAGACTGAAAAATAGCTGAATACAGCTCGATCGAAAAACGATGGGAAGCTGTATGTTTCACCTAGCATGGAGCGTACCCCGGGTTTATCTAAACATCAATTTCCTAGTTTATTAAGCTTGTGCTGAGAAAACACGGAGAATGATTAGAATTATTTTTGTTGAGATTTGCGCAAAAGAGTCTCATAAAAATTTTATTTTTATATTTTTATAAAATACTGCACGGGCGCGTTTTGCGTCTGCGTACTCATCGACAATCACTCAAAAGTTATATATGCAACCAATCTTATCTCGGCTTTGCGTATGAAGGTATTGATTAGTCCAAAAGACGAATTTGAGGCGACAGAGGCAGTGAATGGCGGCGCCGATATCATCGATGTTAAGAACCCAATCGAAGGGTCACTCGGAGCTAACTTTCCTTGGGTTATACGACGGATTCGGAGCCTTGTGCCGCACTCGATAGAAGTGAGCGCAACGATCGGTGATTTTCCACATCTTCCCGGTTCCGCCTCGCTGGCCGCACTGGGCGCCGCTGTTTCCGGCGCGAACTACGTCAAAGTGGGGCTAAAAGGATCCAAAACCAGAGATGAGGCAATTTTTTTGATGCAGCACGTAACGAGAACGGTGAAGGAATACGACACGCAGACGAAGGTCGTTCTCGCGGGATATGCAGACTTTCGACGGGCATCAACACTCGATCCATTTTTGCTGCCCGACATAGCACGCAGAGCAGGCTGTGACGTCGTGATGGTCGATACCTTTGTCAAGGATGGGAGGGGCATTTTTGATTTCCTGGACGAAGCCGCTTGCAAACGGTTCGTCGAAGAGGGGCACACTCGAGATCTACACGTCGCCCTCGCAGGGTCCATCAAACTGCCAGAGATCCCGATATTGAAGCACGTTGGCGCTGACATCGTTGGAATCCGAGGTGCAGCTTGTTCGCACGGCGACCGATTGGCCGGAACGATACAAGCCGAAAGCGTCAAGGCTCTGATGGCGATGGCGAAGCAAGCATGATTGCCCACGAATAGCCGCCACGTTCCCGACTGCCCGTGCCTGGAAAACTATTACTGTGCGCACGCTCATGATCATGGTATGAGTCTAGACTACGCTGCACTGTCCGACAAGCTCACGAGTGTTTTAGCACTGAAAGGCTCACCCGTGGCGGTCAAACTCATTCGGACTGAATCCGGCATCCCAGAAGGACTGAATCGCACAAACGAGGTGCTGCGCCATTGTGAAATGGTGCAAAAGGCGCGCGGTGGTTCGAAATTCTACGCAACCGTCGAGCAGCACGCCTGTAAAGGCGGCGCAGGAATGCTCGGCATGATCGAGATACCGGAAAACATCAAGTCGGGCGAATTCTACTACAAACTCGGGCGCTTCTCTTCGGTCGAGCATGCCGCCGAGACCATGCAGGCGGTTCCCGGTGTCGATTTCAAAACCTATGCAACGGCTTACGCGCCTCTGGGCGAAACTCCCTTTGAGCCTGACGTCGTGGTGCTCGTGGTGAACCCTCGCCAAGCGATGATGATTGCGCAGGCGAACGTTTACGAGCTACACTCACGAAATACCGCCGATTTCTCCGGCATTCAATCGCTGTGTGGCGATGCGGTTGCTGCACCTCTAATAAGAGATAGCATCAACTTCACGCTCGGATGCTCTGGTTCGCGAAAATACGCCAAAGTGAGCGAAGACGAACTGATTGTCGGTATCCCTATGACGATCCTCCCGAAGCTAGCCGACGCACTTCAAAAGCTTGCCTAATTGAGTTGAACGCGAGCACGATCTGCCGCGCAAGGTTGAGCTGTATCATTAAATATCAGAAGAACAATTCGCACACAGATAATGGGGGACTATTATGCAAGAGAACTCCGGGGTACTGGTGCTGGGTCACGGGAGCAAGCTAACCTATAACAAGCGCACCGTGGAGACTGTGGCAGCTATGCTGGCTGAAAGAATGACTGAGGCAACCATAAAAACTGCTTACCTCAACATGGATCGTCCAACTGTTGAAGAAGGGATCGAAAGCTTTGCAGAAACCGACGTTACGACGCTTTATGTACTTCCGCTCTTTCTCGCTCACGGGACTCACACGTTGAAGGATATCCCTGAGATTCTCGGACTTTCAGACGGCCAACGCCGAACTACGCATTCCTTTGCCGACAGAAGCGTCGATGTCGTCTACGCGGAGCCGCTCGGCATCGACCCGTGTATCGCTGATTTGGCATATAAAAGGCTAAAAGAGGCATAAATTCCAGATGGACTTCAACGGCAAAAGCGTAGCCGTTTTAGACACGATTCACGGCGGGCGGCAAATCTGTAAAAAGTTGCGCGAAATCGGCACAGACGCGGTCGCGATCGACATATATCGCGAGTCACCGGCGCCCGACGCGATCGACTCTTTTGACGTGGTCATCGCACCCGTTCACGCCCACACAGTGCTCACAGCGCGCGCTGAGGCTTTGGGCATTCCGGTGCTGACGCATCACCAAGCCGTGGGTCAACTCGCGCGGCAAACCAAGACCTTGCAAGACGCGCTCGTTTTTGAAGTGACCGGGGTTAAAGGGAAAACGACAACGGCATCCCTTTTGGGGGTCGCTTTTTCTGACCGCAAGTTGCTGACGCTCACGAGCCGCGGGCTCGAAATCCGCGAAAACGGGAAATATGTCGCTAAGAAGCAGTTGAGCATCACCCCCGCAAATATACTGACGGCGTTGGACCTAGTTAGAGAGTTCGACTTCAATCCAGAGGTGTGCATCTTCGAGGTGTCCCTTGGCGGAACCGGTCTTGCCGACGTGAATATCCTTACTACGTTGTCACCTGAGTACAGCATTGCGCAAGAAACTAAGACGTCGACGTTTGCCAAACTGCAGATGTTATCAAATGCGAAAGCCAATTCCTGCCTCGTCATGTCAACGGCGACGGAATCCTTGGCAGAACCGGGTCGGTGTCTCAACACCTTCGGGGATGAAGGAGCAACCGTGCGATACGAGAACATAGAACCTGACGAAGTAACGATTGCCTACAGCGATTTAGCAAGAATTGACGGCCGCCGAGTCTCTGGAGAGGTGCGCTTCACGCCCACGGGATGCTATGACCTCGCGAGTTATGAGGATGCACTGCTCTGTTTTGTGACCGCAGCGCTCTCTTCAAAGCTCGATCCCGAAGTGATAGCACACAAACTCGCTCACTTCAAGGGAGTCATGGGGAGGATGTCTGCCGCAGTAATCAAGAAGAGGCTTCTCGTCGACAATTCAAATTCCGGCCTCGAAGTAACGTCGATCAAACGAGCAATACGCTACGGGTTGACGTTGAAAAAGGCTGGTCACAAAGCTGTCCTAATCATCGGAGTAGAGGCAAAAAACGTGTGCGACGGGATCGCTCCGGAAGCGCTCGCGCCATTAGCTGAAGAGGCGGCCCTCGACGATGTGGTTGTCGTAGGTGATCAGATGCGCACGTCTCGGGCGAACGTTGTCCGGTCAAACGACTTGGAGAGCGCGCTGCGCGCGGCGCTTACACTGACCAAAGAACGTGACGTCATTATTTCGTGTGTGAAAATGTGGAGGTAGCATGTCATCCAATGTGCCCGTAACTGACGCAGGCGCGAAGCAGATAATCCATCCTCGACCGAGTTCGATCGTCGCCGCGCTCTATACGCTAAGAGATCTTGAGACTGACGCGGTGATAATGCACGGACCATCAGGATGCTGCTTCAAACACAGCAGATTGCTTGAGGAGGATGGAATTCGGGTGGTCACGACGGCGATGGATGAGACGAACTTTGTATTTGGGGGAGATCAAGTTCTCACGAAAGTCATCCGGCGTGCTGTGGAGCTTTTCAATCCGGGCCTTCTGGGAGTTATCGGCTCCTGCGCGAGTATGATAATTGGTGAGAACATCCACCAAGCCGTATTGGATGCAAACCCGCCGTGTCCAGTAATCGAGGTAGAGATTCACGCTGGATACCGAGACAACACGTACGGGGCCATTGCGACGCTCAAAGCAGCCGCTGATGCAGGAGTGCTTGATCCCTCGGAATACCGGCGGCAAAAAGAGCTGCTCATCAAGGCGACAGATCTTGAAAAAATTGCAGGGGTGGCAAGCAAGGAGTATATAGCGCCGTCTCGAGGCGACCTCAAGTACGTAACTGCAAAGAAACTGCTAGGGCTCTTAGAGCACAATAAGAAAGGCGTCGTCGTGTTAAACGCCAAAAAAGAGACCGCCTATCAATTCGCAGACATACTCATCGCGCTCTCAGCCGTTGCCGGCGAACTCGGGAACGAATACCTCAAAACCTTTGCGAATCTCGACGCTGGCGTTGGCTTGCCGCGACTCCGAAAGCACGCCGAAAACATCCTGAACGACCTGAAAGAAAGTGGCGTCTCCATTGATCACATCACTGGCGGATTGGACGAGTACCCCATAACCGGCGTCAATGCCGGAGCCTTAATCGAAAGCTGTTACAGCGACTATGACTTCGTGGTCCTGCTCGGCGTTCCGCACGCCGTGCCGATGAAGAACGTTAGCCAGAAGACCATCTTCTCGGTCACCAACGGGCCTCGGCAAGTGCTGCCCCTGAAACAACTGGGTCATACGCACGTCACGGTCGAGATCGACCTCCATCCAAAGACTCTGGGGGTCAGTCACGTCGTCCCGTCAGAACTCGGCGACACGTTGCGAGCGGTGTTCCAAGAGAACCACCAGAAGACATGCTAGATACTCATAGATGATGCAGCAACGCAATCTCGACGTGCCCCGCGTGCTCATCACGGCTGATAGGAGTTCAGCGGGAAAAACGACGATCGCCGTAGGACTGATGTCCATTCTCAGCAAAGAGGGACAAGCCGTTCAGCCATTCAAAGTGGGCTTAGACTATATTGACCCGAGTTACCATTCTGAGGTCACGGGGCGCTTTTCCCGCAACCTCGATGGCTACTTGATGAGCAGGCAAGCTATCGTTGAGGTTTTTTCGCACGCAAGTCGCGGTGCCGATATATGCATCATAGAGGGTGTTAGAGGTCTTTACGAGGGTCTCGAAAGCTTAAGCGACATCGGCAGCACGGCACAAGTCGCCAAGATTCTGCGTTCACCTGTTATCTTGGTCATTGACGCGCGGAGCATCACTAGAAGTACTGCGGCGTTAGTAAAAGGCTACAAGTCATTTGACAGACGAGTCGACATCAAAGGAGTCATACTCAACAACATAGGAAGTGCGACGCACGCAGCCAAGGCAAAAGAGGCTATTGAGCACTATACTCACGTCGACGTGATTGGGCAAATCCCGCGTGACGATTCGATGCACCTGGCAATGCGCCACTTAGGACTCGTGCCCGCCTCCGAAGGGCTTGTTCGAGACCGTGCTTTTCGAAAACAGCTGGAAAACATCGAAGATATGATCCGCAGCCACGTTGACGTCGATAAGGTGATTCAAATTGCGGAGAGCGCCCCCCCGATGCCGCGCGTTACGCCTAAAGTGTTTGCACCGTCGAACGAGGGGCAGACAAGCAGAGAAAAGGTGCGCATCGGAGTGGCGTACGACGAAACGTTTAACTTTTATTATCACGACTTGTTTGATTTGTTTTTCTTAAACGCCGTTGATGTTGTCTTCTTTAGTCCTTTGCGCGATAGAGAGATCCCGAACGTTCACGGTGTCTATTTAGGCGGCGGATATCCGGAACTGTTCGCACACGAGCTGGAGCGAAACCGCTCAATGCGAGATTCTCTCGCTTCAAGCGCTCAAGAGGGGCTGCCAATTTTTGCAGAATGCGGCGGCCTTATGTACCTCACTGAATCACTAGAGTATAATGGGCGAACCTCAAAAATGGTGGGCGTCATCCCCGCAAAAACGAGCATGATCCACAAACGGGTAATCGGCTACGTCGCGGGCACAACTATTCGCGACACCATCATCGGGCGCAAAGGGACCAAGTTTCGAGGACACGAATTTCACTACTCAGAACTCACAGATCTCAGCGACAAACTCGAGTTTGCGTTTAAGCTGCAAAAAGGAACGGGCATTTTAGACGGATGCGATGGCATACAAGTCGAGAAGACCCTTGCCTCGTACTCCCACGTTCACCCGCTATCGTACCCCGACCTTTCATCAACCTTTGTGCAGTCGTGCGCGGAGTTCAAGGACCAAAAAGCTCACAGCACGCAATCTCTCTAATGAACGCGGTGTTGAACTCCGCGATCGCACGCGGATCGGTTGCTGTTGTGATGCTGCCATCACGCTCGACTGGCCTGCCGGTGTAGTTTGCTCCCGCTTGCTCCAACTCTGCCCTCACTGCCGGGTGCGATGTCAAAGTCTTGTTCCTGACGATTCCAGCCGATATGAGCACCTGTGGCCCGTGACAAACGGCGCCGATCCGAAGTCCTCCGTCATAAGCTTCTCTAACGACTTTTTGAACGTCTGGATCGTCTCGGATTTTAGACGGTGCTCTCCCGCCGGGAATATAAAGCGCCGTGTAGTTTCTAGCTTCGACTTCACTGACCAACCTATCGGGAATAACAGCCACTTCACCGCGCTTTCCGTTGAGGACGTCTCGCGAAGTACTAGCTACGGTGACAGTCGCGCCTTCTAGCATCAGCGGTCCTGCAACATCGCGAAACTCCGCGTCCTCGAATTCTGACGCCAGCAAAACTAGCACGTGTTTCCCTTCTAATCTCTTGATAATGGGCATAAACCATCGTTGCGAGTTTCTTGAGAAATACCTTGCCCCGTTTTTGCCCCAGCCCGCGTCAAGTGCTGTGCTGAGATTCTTGCCAGAACGCAGACGCTAATAACCTATCGGCGGTGTCGCCGCGACAAACCGCCAGCCGGGATAGCCACGACTATCTATTTTTAGCCGAGCGAGAACTTTGAAAGCAGTGCAAGTTAGTGTGCGCCCCAGCCCTGCGGGTGACCGTATATGTCGGAAAAAGATGCGTTTCTACCTCATCAACAATCATCAATCTTTTTTATTTGGACGCTGTTAAGCTACATGAGAGTTTTATCTCGTTGGTGAGTAACGCATGCACTTTACGCATATTCAGAACGGTAAGGCACAGCAAGTGGATATTTCTAACAAACCAGTCGCTTATAGGCGCGCGTTAGCTGAAGGGACCATTGAGCTTAAATTCGAGACTGTCGACGCAATAAAGCAGGGCTCGATTGAAAAGGGGAATGTACTGAATACCGCGACGGTTGCCGCTGTGTTGGCAACTAAGCAGACGCCCTCTATAATTCCACTTTGTCATTCGATCCCACTGACAAGTATCAAAGTAGATTATTCCGTGCTCGACACAGCGATAACTGCAACCGTCGAGGTGAAATCGGAAGGTAAGACGGGAGCCGAGATGGAAGCACTCACGGGCGTAAGCGTTGCACTTTTGACTATATGGGATATGGTCAAGAGCGTCGAGAAAGACGCCACGGGCAACTACCCCATCACAAAACTGCGTGACATACGAGTCTTACACAAGAGCAAAATTGAGAGGTGAGTTCTCATCAAAGAATCAACCGTATCTAGCGCAACGTTCGTTGCGCCGGTGTTGCCATGCGCTACGTGCGAAAAAAGCGGCCGTTTGGCGTTCGCAAGTCTATATACTACGTAAAACAGTGAGCATAGTATGATACGAGCGTCAACGCACGGGGCCGGCACCGTCATCAACGCGATCGCAACGCTCAAAGGATCTGCTTTTGCTATCGGGCTGAAAACTCAGGCTGAGGTTGAGGTCGTCGACAGCGGCATCACGTGCGAAATTGCCGATAATCCCTCTGCGGATACCTCGCTCATCGCAGAGTGTGGGAGGTTGGTTGTCGAACGATACGCCCCAAAATCCGGCGTCCACATTGTGACGAGAAGCGAAATACCGATCGCAAGTGGTCTTAAAAGCAGCAGCGCAGCAGCGAACGCAGCGGTGCTCGCACTAGTCGAAGCCCTTGACGTTGAACTGGAACCGCTCGACATCGTCAAACTTGGCGTCCTCGCAGCACGAAGGGCTGGGGTTACCGTTACGGGGGCGTTCGATGATGCGTGTGCCTCATTTTTCGGAGGGCTTGTATTCACTGACAATGAGCACGACGTGCTTCTAAAGCGCGTTGAAATAAACGCCACCGTACTAGTGTACATCCCGCGAAGCAAAGCGTTTTCAGCGAAGGCGGACGTCTCGCGAGCAAGACTGCTCGCACCGTGGGTCGATACGGCGTATCATTTGGCTCTCGATGGTGAATATGCGAAGGCTATGGTGTTAAACGGCGTGTTATACTGCGCCGCGTTTGGATTCAGTCCAGAGCCCATACTGTCCGCGCTAGGTGCCGGAGCGCAAGCCGCGACCCTTTCCGGAACGGGACCAGCATATATCGCTCTTGTGGATCGCTCATCTTTGCGGACCGTCAAACAGGCGTGGGAACCGCTCGAGGGATTTATTATTGAGACTGAGACGTCGAATAGTGGAGCGCAGATAGAAACGGATTGACCGTCGAGCAACGACGAAGAGCCAAGCTTCTTGTAATACGAGGCATATAAAGTCAAGCCGGATGCTAGAAAAAGTGCGAGGTCAAATAGCAGCAATCGATGCGGAAATCGTTGAATTGATAGCACGACGCACAGACCTGGCGTCGCAGGTCTTGCACGCGAAAAGGGCTGATGGCTTCACCCAGATTGACGATGAGAAACAGCACGAACGAGTGCTGAATAGAGCCGTCGACATGGCGACTGAACGAAACATTGACGCGGGTTCAGTAAAAAAAATCTTTGAGATTCTCATCGCAATGAATTTGGAAATACAGCACGGACTGAGCGGTGAAGGTAATTTACCGTAACCGCATTCTGCGGGGATGCCCGAGCAAGCGGCCTGTATGATCTATCTGAAAAACGGAATATCCGTCACTTTTGCAGACGGAACAAAATTCAGACTCGACCCGAGAACGTACTCCCCAGAAGAAATCAATTTGGTTTCACACGGGCACTCTGACCACCTTCCTACTCGCTGCCACGGCAAAAGCGTCGTCATGTCTGATGTCACGCAGAAACTGCTAAAGCTAAGGAAACGGGCGACAGCAGACATATTGAGCCACGCAAGTGTGTTGCCACTTGACGCTGGTCACGTTGTCGGCTCGCGCATGTTTTTCCTGGAGGGGGACCAAAGTATCCTCTACACCGGCGACTTCTGCACCAAACAAAAGTTTTTTTCGCAGGGAGCGCAGCCCGTCGATGCCGACGTTTTGATCGTCGAATCCACATTCGGAAGCGAAGAGTACGTCTTTCCCGAAACGAAGGAAGTCGCCACGCAGATTCAACAGTGTGTCGCTTCGTGCATTGAGAACGACGAATCGGTGATCGTGCTCGCTTATGCTTTCGGAAAGGCGCAAGAGCTCACACACATACTTCGCGATCACGCCCCTTTCGTCGACAGCGGTATATACCAGATTAATGACGCGCTCAAGAGCTTTGGTTACGATTTTCGTGATCGACTGTTTGACGCAGCTTCAGTCGCAGAATCGCGAGAACCGTTTGTGCTCATCACGTCGGCGCGCTCAACCCCCCAAGGGCAGGACGGACCGCTCCATGGGAAAAAGCGCACGCTTGCAGTTTCCGGTTGGGCGACTAGCCGCGGTTTCAACTACTTTAGAGGTGTAGACTACGCTTTTGCATTATCAGATCACGCAGATTTTCAAGACCTTTTACGCTTCGTTGACCGATGCAATCCTGAAGTGGTCTATACGTGCCATGGGTTTGCAAAGAAGTTTGCGCGTCTCGTTCACGCCCACCTCGGGATCGATGCGATTCCCTTAGAGAGAGGACAGCACTTTTTGTCTAACTACGCATAATGCCGTACGCTCATGGGGTCGCAGCAGGCGCAGAAATGCTCGAAAACGTCCAAGTAAGAGCGTATATATAGCAAAAGCAGTCACTGTACATGAGAGATTAAGATGTCTGGTCCTAACGACAACCAAACAAAGATACTGAGCTATTTGAAAAAAGGGGTTATACGAGGCAAACACTTTTTCAAAAGCAAATCAATAGCGCGAGAACTAGGCCTGAGTCCCAACGAAGTCGGTACGAATATTAGCATGCTGATCGATAATGCCGACGACATCGTCATTGAGAAATGGAGCTATTCTCACGGAACCACGTGGCGCGTGTACACCGCGAAGAAAGCTTGAACTTTCTTTTTTTGCGCGACCCTCGGTGAACTTTTGACGTCGGTTTTAGTAATCAATAATTACGGACAGTTTGCCCATTTGATTCATCGCACTGTTCGGGACCTAGGCACCCGATGCGAGCTCGTGAAGAATACGCTTAGCGCCGACGAGGTGCTCCAGCGCAGTCCCGATGGCTTAATCTTGAGCGGTGGCCCAACGATGGACCGCATCGGCAATTGCAAGCAGTACGTGCGAGAGATAGAGCTGCCGATTCTAGGGATTTGCTTGGGCCATCAGCTGATAGCCGAGACGTTTGGCGGCGCCGTCGGCAAAGGCGCGTCGGGAGGATACGCTCACGTCACAGTCGAGATCATCGAGCCTGACGACATACTACTAGGTATAGGGCCAACAATTACTGCGTGGGCGTCACACGCCGACGAGGTCAGTCGTTTGCCCAATAATTTTATAAAACTCGCCCGTTCAGCGATATGCGAGATAGAAGCGATGAAACACCCTTCTAAACCTATCTATGGGGTGCAGTGGCATCCCGAAGTGGCGCACACAGAGGCGGGCAATACCCTTGTGCTGAACTTTCTCAAGATCTGCGACGAGCATTAGCGCTTCTGGGTGCCGAGAAGTCGATTCGGATGGCGTGCTTGGGACAACTTCCAATGCAAGTCGTGCACCCCAGACAGTAACGCGGATCCTTAACGATACATTTTCGCTTGCCGTTGACCATTGCCGTTCCGTAGATCAGCTCGCCTTTCGGACAAACGCGGGCACATTTTCCTATGCCGTCGCACTTTTCCAGGTCTATAAAAATCCGAGGCATTTCATGGCAATGTGCTAGGAGAGCTAATCGTTGAGCTCCCCGACCCGCACTTCGCTCACATAATCTTCAGCACCAAAGTGCAACGACAACTCGCGTGAAGCAGCCTCTGGCGAATCAGCGGCATGAACTAAGTTCCTCACGGGGTCGAGGCAAAAATCCCCCCGCAAGCTGCCGGGCACCGCTTCAATAGGATTCGTCGCTCCAACGAGTTGGCGCACTGCTCGCACCGCGTTGAATCCCTCGACTGCCATCACGATGATTGGGCCCGAAGTGACGTAGTAAACCAAGTGGTCGTAAAAAGGCTTGTCCCGATGTTCGGCGTAGTGCTTTCGCGCCGTCTCGGTATCTAAGTTCTTGAGTTTTAGCGCTCGCAGTTCCAGACCTTTTTGCTCGAGTCGCGCAACGATCTCGCCCACAAGCCCTCTTTGAACCCCGTCCGGCTTGATCATCACGAAAGTGCGTTCAATGTGGTCCTCGGACGCCATCTAGACCCCTTTCACGCTTTTTTACGCGCCAATCGACCAGGCTCTGTCCAGGCGACGCGTCGCGCAAGACGCCCCAATCTGAAGTTCTTTTCACACTTTGATGAGCAAAAATGGTACACAGTTCCGTCACGTTTGACGAACATCTTCCCTGTTCCAAGTTCGATGGCGCCCCCACAGAACGAACACGTCCGCTTTTCCATGATCTCACCGCGTCATGAGTTTCTTAGCCTCGTGCGCCGTCTCGCGAAGCATGAGAATGTCGCCGATTTGGACGGGGCCCACACAATTGCGCGTGATTATTCTTCCCTTGTTCGAGCCTTCGAGGACACGGCACTTAACCTGTTTCGCCTCTCCGTGCATCCCCGTGTTTCCTACTATTTCGATTATTTCTGCAGGCGTTGCATCGTTGTATTCTGCCACCGCACGTCCTCCAAGATTGGCTACTACGTTTAGCCTGAGCGAATCGTTTTGAGCTGCTCGACGACTTCATCGACGAGAGCTTTGCTCCTTCCAGCATCGACAATTGCGGCCGCCGCTGATCCGACGTCTAGCCCTGAAGCAGCGCCGAGATCTGTCTGTCTTTTTACATAGACGTACGATATGCCCTTCTCGTCGCAAAGTGGTGGGATATGCGCTACTATTTCCTCTGGCTGCACGTCTGTGCTAATCAACACGAGTTGGACAATGCCCCGTTCGATCGCCTTAGTAACCTCGTTGGTGCCCTTTTTTATTTTACCCGTATCACGCGCACTTTCGAGGGCTTCTAACGCCTTGCTTTCGATTTCGTCGGGGACGTCAAATTTCACAAAGATTGGTTTCGCCATGCTCACATACCTCTTTCAGGATCACACAGTCCCGCGAATCCTGTCATCATTCATCGATATAGGTGCTCTGCTCGTAACTCAAAAGCCGTATCGATCAAGCATTTCATCGTATAAATAGCCGCTTGCGATCTCGTGTTGGTGTCCTCATCTTATATGTTTATCTGTCTGCTTTTCGATAGCGTATTAGAGCTTAGCTGAGTCGCCAGGAAACAACCCTAGCGTTGTTCTCGTTCCAGCCCGCGTATTTCAGAGTAGCCAGAAGGCAGAAACTTGGCTATTTGATTCACCGTAACAACGGTTCGCAGGCCCTTCTTTTCATCTTCGCGTGCTCTGGCGAGAAGTTCTCGCGATATCATCTTTGCGACATCACTCTGGTTGTATTTGCCCGGCTCGAGCACGGCAACTGGTTGCGCCACACCGGTTATGGCCGACACGGGGCCCCCAACGATCTTGTCATCGTGGATGCCGATTGCAAGCCGCGCTTGGGATTCCATATAATGCCGCTCGCCTCGAATAATAAAAGCCCCTTTGGGCACGTACTCTCCAGATTCCGGGGTTTTCGAAACCTGGCTTGGATACACCCAGTAACATCGACCGGAGTCCAGACCTTGCTTCCAAATAGACGAGTACGACACAGCAAATTGAGCTGCCTCACGCAACGTGGGTTCTGGTATTTCTTTACCTTGAGATTTCACGATCACTGCGGGGGCTCCGTGGACATCGGCGTGGAGAAATAGGTCTCGCGGTTCCAAGTATTTCTTCACCAATTCTTCGTTTGTTTCCGCATCTCTTCCGCCAATTACCAAGAAGCCATCAGTCGAAAAAAACCATCGATACCGCTCGAACCAACGAGTTTTCTTTTTCTTCGGGCGAAGTCTAGCGGACCCTAGTTGTTTTCCTGCCGACGCTCTCTCTTGATCTATTGTTGTTATTGAGCGCGCCAGTGCCCGCTCCGCGCCCTCGGCCTTTGCTTTCATTACCTTCGCTTTTTCATAGTACTTTTGCGCGTTTTGAGGGACATCCTTGTCTACAGCGACGTCGATTGTGACACCTTCAACGTTTATTGTCACCGTGCCAGTGCGCTGATCGACCTGCTCTACGAACGACAAAGAACCGAGAACGCGACCTACGTCATCCCACGTCTTCGATTTTCGGGCCTGTCGCACCGCTTTTAATAATCGGTCGACCTCTTGATATTTTTCGAACAGCAGATCCCCTTTGAAGTGATTTTCACGCTCTTGGCTTTTAAATTGTTGAATTGCCTCCTTCTGCCTGTCGATGATCTTCTCAAGTCGCGCTTGCGTCGCCGGCGTGGTTTCTGGTTTTTCAACTTCTAGGCCGTAGTAGACGTCAAGGGCCTGATTGAAACTTGCGAAATAGCGTTTCTCGTATCGCTCAAACTGCGACACCTCAAACGGAAGGACGTCGATCGGCCCCGAATCGTTATCACACACGATATGAGGCTTCAGCTCACCTGAGCGCACTGGATCGAAGACGGCTCTGAGCGCTGCGTAGAGCATCTGAGTTTCGTCTGAAGTGACGCTCGTTTTGTCTTTCGCTACGTGAGCTCTTAAGCACACTTCTTCAGCATACAAGCCCCCCATATTGAACTGCGTAGCGAGTGTTCTAACTACGTCGCGCGAGATGGACGCGATCGCTGTTTCAAACTCGTCGTACGAAATGTCGACAGGGTTGAGTTGTGTTGCCGGATATTCATAGTGTTGCCCCCGTACGACCTGCCTCGCGGCGGACCTCACACCTCGCAGCGGCAAAATAATACGCTTGGATGTGTCGGTAAGGATCACGTTACCCTTAGAAAAGAGCTCGCAGATCAGGTAGCGTTCGTCATCGCTACGTACAAACTGTATCTCTACGATGCGGTCGAAATCGTATTGCGCAATCGTGGCAATCCTTCCGCCTTTAAGCTCCTTTCTCAGCAGCATCGGGAAACTCGGGGGCACGGCGGGTGCTAAAGCAGGATTACTCGTCAGGTGCAATCGCTTTCCTGCTTCGATCACCAAATCGTATTTTCCATTTTTTGTTGCGAGCTTCAATCGAATCTCTGCAGGCGAGGACTGATAGGCTTTTTCCAGTCTCGCCCCGATAAGCACGTCCAACTCTGGTAAAAGGGCTGCAACGTCAACGCTTGTCATTACGTTCTTCAAGCGATCGCCTCGAGCACAAGTGTCGTTAGTGAACGAACTACTCCTATATGGCCGGTAAAGCGAATAAAACCTGTGATCTCGTGACGTGTCTGTTGCACAAGTCTTCACCTCTTCGAGATGCGAATCACTGACGCTGAGCCACGCGTAACTTGAGCATGCCTGCAGTGCACTAACAAAGCCGCAAAACATATAAACACAGTTGAGGCTTAGTTGAAGTCGAAGCATGGCAAAAACTAAAGAAAAGGCTGCCCCGAAAACTGAAAAAAAAGGTGCCGCGCAAAAGGCTGAAAAAAAAGGTCCGGCAAAAACCGATGAAAGGCAAGAACAAGAAGAACAGACAAAGCACGTCGAAGGCATCAAAAAGACGTTACTTTCGTCGCTGCTCGGTATTGCCGGGGGAGTCTTCTCGTACTATCTGCCCGCTTACGGGATTTTGATACTTCTAGTAGTGGTGTATGCCCAGAGGCTTGCCTTGCCTCGCATCAAGATTGACACGAAAGAATATCGTTTTACAGATTGGTTTTTCCTAGTGTTTATGACGTTCGCTTTCTGGTTTGTCAGCTGGACGATATTGTTGAATCACCCAGCCTAGGCATGACGCGAGGAGCGGTCTCACGACGATGAGAATAGCGGTGCTAAAAAAGAAGAGCTGCCGCAGCAAAAAATGCGGCACAGAGTGTGTGCGTTTTTGTCCTCGGGTCAGAACAGGTGACGAAACGATAATCATTGGACCCGACGGCAAGCCCGTCATTTCAGAAGAGCTGTGCGTAGGGTGCGGCATTTGCATCAAAAAATGTCCATTTGATGCGATAGCGATCGTCAGTTTGCCTGAAGAGCTCGAGCAGCCCACCCATCGCTACGGCGTCAATGGTTTTGCTCTTTACGGACTTGCGATTCCGCGAGCTGGCCGCGTAACTGGCATTCTAGGACCAAATGGGATAGGCAAGACTACGATAACCAACATTCTCTCTGGCGAGATCAAGCCAAATTTTGGCCAAGACCACATTAGTGAGGAAGAAGTCTTAGAGCACTACTCGGGAACCGAGCTGCACGATTATCTAAAGGGCGTTTACGAAGGCACGCTGCGAACTGCTAGCAAACCGCAGTACGTTGACCTTATCCCTCGCGCGTACGCAGGCAAGGTCGCTGACCTCATAGACAAAGCCGACGAACGCGGTATAAGTCGCGAACTGTTCGATCAACTTGAGCTTCAGGACGTCAAAGAGCGCGAGGTAAGACATTTGAGTGGCGGTGAACTGCAACGCCTGGCTATTGCAGCCACCATCGCGCGAGATGCCGACTTCTACTTCTTCGACGAACTGACACCGTATCTTGATATTTATCAGCGCGTCAAGATCGCACGAACGATCCGGGAGCTTGCAAAGCAAAAGAACGTTTTAGTCATTGAGCACGATCTCGCGATCCTTGATTTGCTTGCAGATATCGTTTATATCGCCTTTGGCGAACCTGGAGCATACGGCGTCATTACCACCCCGAAAGGCGTGAGAGTCGGCATTAATGAGTACCTTAAGGGGTATCTTCGAGAAGAGAACGTTCGCATCAGAACTGATCCGATCAAATTTGAGCTCCACGCACCGCGCGTCGATACGGATGTGCGCATCCTGGCGCACGTCGAACATCTCAAAAAGAGCTACGATTCATTCACGTTTGAGGCAAAAGGCGGTGAGCTTACAAAAGGTGTAATCGGCATAATGGGCGCTAATGGCACCGGAAAAACAACATTCGTGAAGTTGCTCGCAGGGGTTATCGAACCGGATGAAGGAAAGGTCGACGTGGAAGTGAAGACTTCTTACAAACCACAGTATGTCACGGGAAAAGACAATCCAGGAGAAAACGTCGGCTCTCTGTTAAGAGCGATCACCGACTCCTACGACACGAGCTACTACCGAACTGAAATCCTCAAACCGCTGCAGCTCGAACACATACTAGAGCGCTCTGTTGACAATTTGAGCGGCGGCGAACTCCAACGGGTAGCCATCGCAGCATGCCTGAGCCGCGATGCGGACCTTTTCATGCTCGATGAGCCAAGCGCACATCTCGATGTAGAGCAGCGGGCGCTGGCGACGAGTCTGATTCGGCGCTTCACCGAGAACAAGAAGGTGGGCACGCTTCTTGTTGATCACGATATCTATATGATCGACCTCGCCAGTGAGCGATTGATGGTTTTTGCCGGAGAACCTGGCGTGCGTGGCGCAGCGGAAGGTCCTTTTGACATGCACCATGGGATGAACCGCTTCTTGAAAGACATTGGAATCACTTTCCGAAGAGATCAAGACACCCACCGGCCGAGAGTAAACAAGATGGCTTCTAAGTTGGACCGCCAACAACGCGAAAACGGAGAATACTACTATCCGGAGTAGCGTTCCACCTTTCGGACGCTTTTCGTGAGCACATGGCACTGCCAAACGACCTTTACGATTTGAACTCGCCAGCAGCCATCCTGTTAAGGGTCCTACTATTCGCAGCCGTCACCATCATCGCGGCCAGGGTTATTGAGACGTTTCTAGATCGGTACTTGCGCCGAGCTTCGATAAGACTGAGAGTAAGCGCAACTAAATACATCGCTCTTCGACGGCTTATCATCGCGGCAGTCTACGTAACCGGTCTGATCATCATAATTTATTCGACGCCGCAGTTGCAGTCGCTTTCGATCGCTATTTTTGCCAGCGTTAGCATTATCGGTATCATCATCGGAATTGCAGCCCAGAACACCCTTTCGAATATCATCGCAGGCATCGCTATTGTTATATTCAAACCATTTGGAGTAGGTGATTTCATTACCGTGCGCGGAGAATCCGGCTTTGTAGAGGATATCACCTTCAGACATACGGTTATTCGCCTGCTCGATGCACACATGATCATTCCGAATTCAGCAATAACGAGCGAAGTAGTTTTCAACCACTCTGACTCTAACATAGCAGCTCGAATAGATGTTCGCATTTCCTATGACTCAGACTTGCGCCTCGCAAAGCAGATCATTCGACACGAAGCGGAAAAAGCAGCAGCGATCAACCAACAAACAATTGAAGTGATTGTATCAAAAACAGATGAAGAAGGCGTTACGTTCTCGCTCGTCTTCAGGTTAGAAGAGTCACCCTTCAATTGCGTAAGCGACCTACGCGAAGCAATCGTTCATCGGCTTTTGAGCGAGCATCTGACTATCAGGTGACCTCTATTCGATCGAGAAGCAGTTTTTATCGTCCGACGCGATGATCTTTCGGTCGAAAGGCCAGGGAAACGTGATTCTGAGTTTCACAAAAGCAATAGATAGATAATCACCGCTGCAACAGCACCGGCCACAGTCGCTAAGAGATTGACCGAGCTGTTGGTCAAATAGTGCCGCCGTTCGAATACCGCACCCAACACGCTATCAAAGTTGGCTCCGAAAAAACCACCGAGAATGACGGGAACCGCCGTATTGGGGGCTCCAATTCCAAGAATAACACCGATTATCGCTATCGCTCCAGCGCCGGCCAAAGCGGAGTACTCTCCCAGCGTCGTTATCCCACCGTCGGTGCCGTGCGGTACCCACCGTAGGTCAGTGATCAACCGCGGCAGATTCTTGTGGGTCTGTCCGATCTCGCTCGCGAGGGTATCACCCGTGGCCGTCGCTACGGCACCAATATACGCGACGATAAGCAGCGCGTTGCCCGTTATCCCGAAAGCGATAGCACAAACAAGCGCTACCAGTCCATTGCCGAACACATTCTTATACCCTCGCGCGCCGCCTCCCGCTTGCGCAATGCCGATAGCGCGTTTATAATCGTACTTGTACTTCGTAAAAATTCCGCCGATAACGAAGAACGAGAGGATGAGCACGAACCACCGAAAGTCCGTGAAAGAGACTATAAGGAGGCCCATAAGAATGCCGCTGAGAACTCCTGAGACATCTGCCAATCTGACCCTCCCGAGGGCGTAGCCGATGAGAATCATGAAGAGGAGGGTCAAGAGAAGTCGCAGCACCGGCACTGAGTAGTCGAACCCGACGAAGAGCCATATTGCAAAACCGATGCCGAGTGGGAGGACCACATTCTCTTCTATGTCATGCAAAATGGTCCGCAATAGTGCTCCCACAAGCGCACCGATCATAGCAACAAAAAGCAAGAAGTCCGCCGAAGCGTTCACGTTTGTAAACGTGGCAGCAGCCCCCCCAACTAGAAAACCAAAAAAACCGCCTGACAGTATGAAAATCAAACTGCTAGTTAAGCCGCCGTACGATTCAAAGAGAACAGCCAAAACTTCAGCCAACGTTACAATTATGATAACGTCACTCACTACATACAGTGGCAAGCTAGAGACTACGCTAAATATGCACAACGCCGTCAAAGATAACATCAGAGCAAGTGGCTTGACAAGGACTTCAGATTTTCGATCAGGTACCGTTGCGAGCAGCAGGAAAACGTGCATCTTGGGATTAACGAGAACAATCAACAAAGATAAAAACAAAAAGAAGAAAAGTGATCCTGTGCTCCCCAAAAACGGAACTACCAGGGCGACCAACCCGAAACTCGCGCGAAGTGTCAGCCTGCGTGCTTCAACGATGTTCACGCTAACACCCTTTTGGTTCACGCTGGAAGTACTTTACGTTTGCGACGGATAGTGAGAGTGCAGACAGAGCTGCAAACTGCGAGAGGGTAAGAGATGATTTCGAACCTTTACGAACGACGACTTTTCGACCAGATTCGAGAAGTGCCACGCCACGTGGTACTCGTCATTGCCGAAAAGGATCTCGATAGCGTCGACGCTTACAAGCGAATTAGCGCCTTCGCCTCATGGTGCAGCGAGATTGGCATAAGTCGAGTAACCGTCTACATAAACATGCTGCGCCTCGGAGAAGAGGTAAATCAAAAGCTGCGGTCGCAGATCGTCCAAAGGGTTACTGACTGTCTTCAATCTACGTCAGTAACCGCTACTATCTACTCACCGGACGCCCCAGAAACCATTAGCGGCGATGAGAGCCCTGCTGTGAGTATCTCGATCGGATACGGAGGCAAGAAAGAGCTGGTCGACGCCATTCGGTCGATAGCGCAAGAGGTCCAGAATAGGGAGCTTCACGCCGATGAGATATCCGAGGACACTATTAATGCGCACCTCATCTTCAAGGAAGAGCCTGAACTTGTGATAAGAACGGGCGAGAATCGTTTGACCGATTTCTTGATATGGCAAGCGGTTTATTCCGAATTATACTTCACCGAAGTTAATTGGGCGAATTTTAGAAGAATGGATTTGCTCAGGGCCATCCGGGACTATCAGAAAAGACAACGACGGCACGGGCTGTGATTGCGCGGCGGGCCTATCTGTCGCGCACATCCGATTTCGTCGGGTCGACGGTGACCACCACCCGAACCGCGAGCAGCTGCGTAAATCGCCAACTTGACTGCTCTACAACACTGAGATCAACGTAAGCAGTATGAATTTCGCAATCAAAGTGCTGACTTCGACCAGATTTGCGGTCGCTGTCATAGGCCTGATTATACTCGTCTCAGTTGTTGGTACACTTTACCCTGGTGGCGACGTAGTTTTTGGAAGCCCCTGGTTTCTCGCTCTTATCGGAGTACTTGCGGTATCAGCCGCTCTCTGCAGTCTGACGAGGATCGTTCCCTTGTGGCGTGACTTAAGACGGCCTCAAGTAGAGGTCAGTGATCACTTCATGCAGGCGCTCCCGTACTCCGTGCGCCTTTCAGGCGTCACGCTTACCCAAGTCAGAGACAGTCTGAAAGGGTATGCGATCCGTGAAACAATGACAGAGAGTACAACCTTTTTGTTGGCTCAGAAGGGGAGGGTTGGTAGATTCGGACCTCACATCGCGCATTTTGGAGTGTTAATACTCTTGCTTGGGGTCGCCGTTGGAGCAGCCTATGGAAATGCAAACCCATACAACAACAAAATTGCCGTCATTCCAGAGGGCGGTTCGCTGCAAGTTGATGGCTTTGCCTTGCGACTCGACGATTTTAGCCTCAGCTATTACGATAACGGTGCCGTACGCGACTACAAGGCCACGGTAACCGTGCTAGATGGTAACCTTGTCCAGACTCACGACGTCACGGTCAATGGGCCGCTGACGTACAAAGGGCTCACCTTTTATCTTTATGGGTACGATTCAAACGGAGTGGCAGAGACCGGAAAAGCGAGCTGGGTCGCGTTTCAGATCAAAAGCACTTCGGGAATCCCCTTCGTGTGGTTCGGAGCAGCGTTCATACTTGTGGGGATAATGCTAGCACTTTACGTCCCACACAAGAGAATTTGGATCAAGGAGTCCGACCAGACCACGCAGCTCGGGGCGATCAGTAACAAAAGCTCAGCAAGGTTTTTCAAGGAGATTGAGGGCATGCGCTCGAAGCTGGAAAGCAGCGCTCACAGACTTGAAAGTACGACCAGATCAGAAGAAATATGAGGCAGCGTTGAACTGAGTAGAACGACCCATGGACGCAGCAGCTCTTGAACATCTCGGATTTGAAATTGCACTTGGAACCTATCTGATTTCGTCGGTCCTTTTTGTCCTATATTTTTCAATAAAGAAGCGACGACTTGCGGAGATGGGATTTACCCTAGCACTTTTTGGATTCGCATTTCAAACCCTTGCACTTGCGACCCGCTGGCTGTACGAAGGCTACCCGCCGTGGGTAAGCACCTACGAAGTGATGTCATTTTTTGCGTGGACTGTTGTGGCCGCCTATGTGATATTGAACGTCAAATCTGACTATAAGAATGCCGGAGTGCTGATCGCGCCGCTCGCATTCATACTGCTCGGCTTCGCCTCTCTACAACCGACAAATGCTGCCCCTCTTATTCCAGCATTGCAGAGCGTTTGGCTTCTTATACACGTACCAATCGTTATTATTTCGTACTGCGCCTTCGTCATCGCTTTCGTTGCGAGTGTACTGTATTTGTTCAAGGACAAACAGCTAAGCGAGGCGCGTATGACAGAAGGCTTGAACCGTCAGAGAGACGCCGCCTCTAAAGACTCTCTACCCGCAGGTGCGCGTGAGCAGACAGGCATCCTTGCAAAGTTCAGTCTGGAGCAGCTCGATGACCTCGCGTATAAAAGCGTCGCCATAGGATTTCCTCTCCTCACCATCGGCATTATAACCGGGGCGATTTGGGCTGAAAGCGCTTGGGGAAGCTACTGGAGCTGGGATCCCAAAGAGACGTGGTCGCTCATCACGTGGTTCGTGTTTCTCATCTATTTGCACGCAAAGACACAGAACTGGGGCGCTTCTCTTGCCGCTTATATCGCAGCGTTTGGATTCATGTCGGTCATCTGCACGTTTCTTGGCGTGGGGTACGTCCTTCCATTTCTCGAGACCTACGTAAGCGTAAGCACCGGTTTGCACGGGTATGCCGGCGGCAACGTGATTAGTGGTACGGTGCTTTTCTGTGGGATTCTAGGCGCAGTGCTCCTACTGCTATTCGCGACGCGAAAAAAAAAGCCACCGAACGCCACAAGTGCGCCTCCAGCTCAAACGGACCCCGAGTCTGGGCCGACGTCTTAGTCACACAGCTTTTTCTTGTTTAATATTTCGACGTCTTCTAAGCTGTTAATGTTCACGAAAGTGCACAAACTGGGGTCTATGAGGCGGATCTCATCTTTCGGAACGAAGTTAACTTGGAGCTGATCTACGACGTACATTATGGCCCCTTTGCGCCTCTGGATCGCCGCCTTCGCCGCCCGAATCGTCGCGTCGCGCCTGTACACCGCGTGCAATGGTTCCGGCGGATACGGAATAGCTACGTCATACCCTTCTGCCTTACGAAACAGCAAGTCAACGACGTTGGCCTTTATAAACGGCATGTCGCAAGCGGCGACAAATGCGTATAGAGCGCTAGACGCACTTAACCCGCTGCAAATACCTGCCACAGGCCCAAAATCTTGAATCTCATCGCGCACGATGGTGACTCCAGCGAGGTGTAGCTTCCTTTGCTGCTCCTCATCTCTTGCAACAACGATAATCTCATCAACGCAGCGCGAGAGCGTTTCAATAATGTGGTTCAGTATCGGTTTTCCGTGAAGTTCAAGCAGCGCTTTTTCTACGAAGTTGAGTCTGGAACCTTTGCCTCCCGCAAGTATAACCGCCGTTCTCATCAGTCGTTATTAGCTTTGATTGCTGGGACAAAGTCTCGCAGAATCTCTCTTACTTCTTCGTGACTAATGACGCAAGCCTTTCGCGAGAGTTTGAAGACTTCTTCAACTTCAACTTTGCCTATCTCGTTCAGAAAAGAGAATGCTCGCTCAACGATGCTGATTCTGCGCTCCCGCTCCCTCTCCTGAAATGTGCGGATAGCTCTGAGAAGATCAATTCTTCGAAATTCCGGCCAATATGGGGCACAAAAGTAGGAACAACACTCGTTGCCATTCGCCTGCCACGGCAAGAAATTCGACGTGCGCGCTTCGCCACCGGATCGGATTATAAGATCAACGTTCGCGAGTGCATTATTGTTGTAGAAAAGCTTCGTGAGCATATCTTCATCGATTTCGTCAACGCTTATAGTGTCGTTTTCCACCCGCGTTGCCAATGACCGCACGACATCAACGATCTCCTTTCGTCCTCCGTAAGCCAGAGCAAAGTTCAAGGAGTGCTTTCTGAAGTGACGCGTGGCTTCCTCTACTCGCTCGACAGAGCGGATCACACCGTCGGGCAACAGTTCACGTTCTCCGATCATTCGCACCTGAACCTCTTTTTTGTAGATTTGCTCTTCATTGTAGAGATCGACAAATCTCTGTTCGATTAGCGAGAACAACGGTTCGAGCTCCTCTTTCGAGCGACGATAGTTTTCGGTTGAAAAGGCGTAAAGCGTCAGTTGTTCGATTCCGAGATCCAGACACCACCACAATACCCGCTCAGTCGTCAACGCGCCATAAACGTGGCCACACGCACGTGGTTCGCCTATCTTATCTGCATATCGCCGGTTGCCATCCTGTATTATCGCAACGTGTTGGGGCATATGGGCTGACGTCACTTCTCTGACCAAAAGCCGTTCGTAAGCTTTGTACAGTGAGTTATGCGCGTTTTCTCTGATCCACGACATAAAACCTCTAGGACAAGATATCTTCGGTAAGGGAGACAAGCCCCTTTTCTTGGCTCAGGAGCGACCGAACGACGTCTTTGTATGAGTCTTTTAGCGAATAGACGTTGTGATTCTTGGTGACATCTATCCTAAAGATGCCCAATCGAGTATTCATAAGCCCTACCATGGCGGAAACTCCCCGATAACTTACGTCGTACCCGCCGTCCCTCAGATGTTGATAAACCTCCTCAGTTGTGAAGATGTGCTTTTCGAGAAACAGTTCAAGCACGGCCTTGCGCACCCCTTGCCCATCTCGTTCAAGGTAATTCTTCAGTCGGTTCTCAACATTTTTGCCGTTCAGCGCAATCACTTCCGGGGCGATAGTAAGTCAGCGCGGAAGTATTTACGTTTTCGGTTTTAAGCAACAATTTAGGGGCGTTACTTCAACCACCGTCCCGTCCGGATACGTTTCCACGACGCGCCCTGCCTCGGCCAGCACCGGATGTTTTTTTGCAAGCCGTAGCGCTTGTTGCCAAGACAGGTGCAACTCGCCATTAACAATCGCATAATCGTCGTTAGAGATGCCTGCAAGACAATCGAAACTCGTCGCCGATTGTACAACGCCAAATACGAGTGTGCCGTCCTGGGTGACTTCATCGAACGGTCTAGCTAAACGCCGCGCTTTACGCTTGAATCGTTCTCTAAGCTGGACGCTGTCTTTTGATGCAGAGGGGCAGAAATACGTCGGCACCTCATCGTTAGCAATCTCTTCGGCTATCTGTTGGCTACCGACAGCGGCGTAGCCATCCTCAAGCGGAACAAACCCTGCCGCGGTCATAGCGTTATAGTTTGTTTCTGAAAACTCGAGTTCATTAAGATTCAAAAAGCCACAGACCTCCTTGAGAACGCTCAAAATCGCAGGGACGGGCTTTATGGCTGGAATCTCGACACCAGCCTCCAAACCGAGTGTCTTGGCATATCTGAGCGCCTCGCAATATGGAGATGACGCAAAGTTGTCCCACTCCTCGATCGGTGGATGGACGCGGATTTCATCCAATCCTGCACGAGCAAGCACGCGTAGAGCGTGCCCCGAGGGAGCAAGAGAGCTGTAGAGGTGAATATGGTGCTGCGGTCCGAACTCATTTTTCAGGAGTTTCATGTAGTGCCGGACTCTCGCGAGAGCCAACAACGGTTCGCCCCCGGTGATACCGGTTCCGAGCGCGTCCATGGAACGTGCTTCTGCTACAAGATCGGCATCGCATTTTACGAGACGCTCGTTCGCATATACGGCGTCTTTTCCTTTCCTGTGTTCAGACAAAGGACAATAGAAACAGCTCCTGTGACATAAGCCGGTGACGAAAAGCACCATCTTCGCGCCAAGCTGGCACAACTCGCATCCTTTGCTATACACGACTTCCACGGAACCTAAACCCCTTCAAGCGTGCTCAGCAAGCCGCCGTAGTCCTTTGTTCTTTGTAATTTGGTACAAACGTAGCTCGCTATTTATACAGTGCCTTATCACGTAAAAACTTAAGTATAATCGTGTTGAGGGGTTTGTAGCGCCATTGCGCAAGCCGGTCCATACAAAGCCAGCTGCGTGGCCCGTGCTTGGAGGCTGCCGTTTTGAAAAAGATTCCAACAAGCGAAATACTGCGAATCAAAGAAAAAAGCTTCGAAGAGGCGTGGAAATACGGCGGTGAACTGCTTAATGACGGGAGTATCTACGACCTGCGTCGGATAGAGCCAACGCCCTCGCGGGGCGCGCCGCACGTACTGAACGATCTCATCGAAAAAATGCGGCAACGACTGCTGGAGCTAGGGTTTGACGAGGTAATCAACGAAACGATATTTCCCGAAGCGGACGTCATGAAGCAATGGGGACCGACCGGTTTTGCTATACTCGACAGATGCTACTATCTCGCCGCTCTACCTAGGCCGGACGTCGGTTTGAGTGCACAGAAGCAGGCGATGATCAAAAGCTTCGGTATACACCTACCTCCCAAAAAAGTTGCCGCGCTCCAGTTGACGCTTCACAAACTCAAAACCGGCGAGCTGGAGAGCGATGAGCTAATTAGGGAGATCGCAAAAGAACTGAATGTCCCCGACGACCGCGCCATACAAGTGTTCGAAGAGGTGTTTTTCGAATTCAAGGATTTGAAACCCCTGGCTTCCAACCTAACGCTGCGATCGCACATGACTGCAGCCTGGTTCGATACGTTAGCTACCGTCCAGAAATACACCGCCGTACCTGTGACGCTTTTCTCGATTGGTCCTCGCTACCGAAGAGAGCAGCGTGAGGATGCTACGCACCTTCGAGTGCACAATTCTGCTTCGTGCGTTGTAATGGACGAGGACGTGTCTATCGATGTAGGCAAATGGCTAATCGAGGAGTTCTTGCGACCGTTCGGATTTGAGGATTTTCAGTTCAGACAAGTTGCCACTGGCACCGATACTTATTATGCGCCAGGAAAGCACTACGAGGCTTTTGCATATTCCCCCAATTTTGAAGACGCAAAAAACAACGAGGCTGGATGGCTTGAAGTAGCCGATTTCGGCTTATACAGCCCCCTTACATTAGCTAACTATGGCATCGAATATCCTGTTGTGAACTGTGGCATTGGAGTGGAGAGAATCGCAATGATCGCGCACGCATTTAAGGACATAAGAACACTTGTATTCCCGCAGTTTTACGGAGAATTCGTTTTGACCGACGATGAGCTAGCCCGTCTCATCACCCTAAAAAACGCCCCTGCAACGCTGCAAGGAGAAGCAATACAACAAGCAATTGTCAACGTGTGCAAAACGCACGGCGCTGATGCAAGCCCCGTTGAATTCGTGGCGTGGGAGGGAGAGCTCCTAGACAAGTTCGCACGAATCACTGTGATAGAGCCTGAAGAGAACACGAAACTTTGCGGACCCGCCTTTCTGAATGAGGTTTTTGTCAAAGATGGAAACGTTATAGGGGCTACAAAGCTCGAAGGCCTTTCAACAGGGATAACGTACATAAAAGCATTCGCAGCCGAAGCTGCGTATGAGATCGAACAAGCCTTGCAACAGGGCAAGACGAACCTGGAGGTGCGAGTGCGGATCTCTCGCTCACCAAACGACTTAAACCTTAGAATAGATCCAGTTGCTACACGATATATAACGAGCCGGAACAAAAAGATCGACCTGCGGGGCCCAGTATTCACAACTGTCCGTATGCAAACCGTTTGAATCGACAAGGAAACCTACCCACAGGACAAAGCTCAAGAAAAGAAGCAAATTGTGTACTGTCGATTCAGCCGACGATATTCAACGCTCGACAGCGTATCTGCGGTAGACGCGCCACGCCTTCTTGCTGACTTTGCCCAGCGCGCAACGCTGCGTCAGCTGCCGTCTGAAGCTAGATTCTTTGCACCCAAGCCCAGAGCTCGGCGATGCGCTCACACCGCTTCGCAGCAGAGGACGCTCAGAGCAAATAGCTTCTTATAACATCAACTCATTATTGATAGGCATATCAATATTGGTGACTCAAGGTTCAATGAAAGATCCACTTCTAGAGCTCGCGCTTATTAACGCGGCGCAAAAACCTATCCAAGTGTCAGCCGTTGAGTTTGCTAAGAGGCTCAGAACCAGTCCTATGACAGCCTCGCGAAGACTGAAAGAACTCGAAGAAGAGGGCTTGATTGCGCGAACGCTATCAGGCAGATCGCAAGCTATTGCCATTACAGAGAAGGGATCCAACGTACTAAAAGAACAGTATTTAGCTTATAAGTCCATTTTCGAATCAAAACCGGTGATCGAATTGAGCGGCACCATAGTATCAGGCTTGGGCGAGGGCCGGTACTACCTCTCGATCCGCGGCTACACAAAGCAGTTTGAAGAGCGGCTAGGCTTCACGCCATATCCGGGCACGCTGAACATAAAGTTGGATGAAGAAAGCGCGGCAGCTCGTGTGCGGCTGAACAACCTAACCCCCATTAATATCTCAAGCTTCAAGACCAGCAACCGTACCTATGGGGGTATCAGGTGTTATAGAGCTTCCGTTGGAGGCATCGACGGAGCCGTGATTGTGCCTGATCGCTCCCATTATAAGAACGACGTAATCGAGACCGTTGCTCAAGTTTCAATCAAACAAACTCTCAACACGGATAATGGTGATGTTATCGAGGTCGCGATAGTATGAGCGTAGCAGAGGCAATTAAGGCAGTAAGAAGAGGAGAGATGGTACTTATTTATGATTCCGAAGATAGGGAAGCCGAGACGGACATGGTAGTGCCTGCCGTCTCGACGACACCTAAACAGGTAGCGCGAATGCGCGTAGAGGCGGGCGGGCTGATCTGCGTTGCCATTTCTCCACAAGCTGCTGAAAGTCTCTGTCTCCCCTTCATGTCAGACATCTTAAAATTCGTTAGCTCAAATGGATGCAGCTTGAAGCTTGACTCCGTCTGCGAGAAGCCCGGCGATCTTGCTTATGATACGCGCTCCTCATTTTCAATCGCCGTTAATCATAGGGGTGTTCGGACTGGGATAACTGACATAGATCGTGCACTTACTATTACAGAGCTTGGCTTCACGGTAGAGAGGGTGGCGCTTAATCTTCCAGTTGACTTCAGTGCATCTTTTCGGTCTCCGGGACATGTCCCGCTTCTTCGAGCAGCCCAGGGGCTTATTTCAGAACGAAGAGGACAAACAGAGCTCTCAATAGTCTTAGCTGAGATGGCGGGCATCATCCCAGCTATGGCTATGTGCGAAATGCTCGATGCACAGAGCGGGAGAGCCCTAACCAAGCGAGACTCGATCGACTACGCAAAACGGCACGAGCTCACGTTCGTGACTGGACAGGCGATTGTCGACGCGTACGAGCGTTCGCGCTAGCCGCCTATTCCCGCAAGCGACCTGCAGAAACGAGCTTCGCGCTATCCCAAGCACCTCGAATCTTGGTGATCTTTGGCAGGCAGCTTTCGATGAGGCCGATTTGAGTTATTTCGTCAACGAGCATCCTATGTTCACTGCTAACGAATTGGCTTAGCGCAGGTTTTAGGGCTTCCATTAAAGCTACATACAAGTCAGCCGTTTTTCTTGGAACGCTAGATACTCCGCAAGGCATTTGACGTTTGAGAGACTGTCGACGTGCGGCTGGCGGAATGAATTCCTTTGCCACCTTTAGATTGCGAACTGGTAGGCGAACTCCAAATCCAAAGACACACTCGCAAAGTGTTTGGTCAGCAACTCATCTAGCAAACACCGCTCGTCAGCTTCCTTAAGGCCTCAGCCAGCAAGAGGCCAACCGCCTCTTGAAGCGCACGTCGAGTCTTACAAGGTGCCAAAGACATAGGGACCGATAAGCAAGATCAAGAAAGAGGCAAGTATTACGGCGCCAAGCGTCGTCACGAGTGCACTTGTGACCCGTTCTTGATCTTTGGTATTTCGCAGGATCTTTTCGGTGAGCGACTTAAAGAGTTCCCTGAAGATGTGTCCGCCATCCAAGGGGACTGCGGGAAGGCAGTTGAAGAGCCCTACGTAGAAGTTTATCCACCCCACCCAAAGGAGAGTGTTTGCTATCCAAAAAAAGCCGTTCCCAAGCGGGGCCGCCCACCCGATAGGCTGGTAAAGGTGCGCGATATTGCCTGTAAAGCCGCTAAAAATAAGCAAAGGTAGACCTATGAGGACGCCCCACCCTTGAAAAGTATTGAGGTTACTCGGGATCCGCTTAAGGAAAGTGAGGAGTTCTGACGCTGACCCTCCTCCGATGCCCAGAAACCCCTTGTCGGAGTTGGGATTCTTGGCTAAAACGATGCCGAAGGTCTTGGGAGTTCCCTGATCTATCGCTTTCACAGTGACGATCTGCCCTGGGTGGGTCGCGTTCATGAATGCTTGAAAGTCGTTCGTGTCAGAGATCGTAATGCCATCAATCTGAGAGATGGTCATACCCGGTTGCAGGCCCGCTTGTTCCGCGGGTGATCCAGAAACAACCGATACCACCCCAAAGCCGTTTGTTGCCGTTACAGATGATAGCACTGGGCCGAAGAATAGTGTGAATGCGATGAGTGCGACAGCGAAGTTTCCTGTTATGCCGGCGCTGAAAACCCTAAGCCGTTCTGGACGCGTAGCAATCTTTTCGCCCTTTTTAGCGTCTATCCCAAGCAGTTGTGATTCGTCAGGCTCTGCGAAAGCTCCGATCGGCACTAGCGCGATGAGCAGACCAAGTGATTTCACTTTGATGTCGGCCACTCTGCTCAAGATTGCGTGTGAGAGCTCGTGGACTACCAGTGTGACTATCAAACCGATGAGTCCCCACGTTAACGGAATGAATTGATTTATTCCGGGAAGAAGCAACACGTTTTGTGGAGCGTTCAACGCGGTGGGCGCGGGCTGTGTGACCAAGATCCTGACGTCACCAATGAGGAGGATGGCCAACATGAAGAACATAGCAATAACTGTCACGGGAATGCCGATGTTCGCAAAAAACCTCCAGAACCGTTTTGGACGCGCTAACTTGTCAAGCAAACGCAAGCCCTGCGTTGTCCGGAGCATTAGAATAGGACCGTAAGCGCTAACGCCGTGTCGCGCTAGAATGCCTCGGCTGTTCAGAAATATCACGAGAAGCCAATAAGCTGCGAAGATAACTAATGCAAGAGTATAAAAATCCAAGCGGCTTTCACCTTAACTGGTCTCATGATGTTCTCTGACATATACGTAACTGCAGCAACTCTAGAGGAGGCAAAGAGCATCGCCCGCGCAATCGTCGAAGAAAAGTTAGGGGCTTGCGTGAACATTTCCCCTATCAAGTCATTGTATAGATGGAAGGGAAGCATCGAAGAAGATGAGGAGTATGCATTGTCGATTAAGACCAAGTCTTCACTAGTCGACAAGGTTGCTGCCAGAGTGCGACAGTTGCACAGCTACGAGAACCCTTGCATCATCTCTTTCACGATAGAATCGGGATCGTCAGCGTATCTCGACTGGATTCACGAAGAGACTTTGTGATCTGCAAGTCGCGCGTGGCGCCCCAAGAGTATCTCTGACTTGCGGACTTGACACGCTCAGAAAAGACTTGACTTTTGTCGACCACCGAGTACGGGAAAAGGCGGCGATTGAACCACCGAGCGCAATTGACTTAAAGAAAAAGCTCTGCTTCCTGCATAAAAGATGGAAGAAGCACACATTCACTGGGCGGACGTCGTTGCACGCGCCGTTGAAGGGAAGCAAGTTATAGCTACAGGAATAACTCCCTCCGGCGACATTCACGTCGGTAATATGCGGGAGGTAGTGACCGGCGACGCTATTTTCAGAGCTATTGGAGACGCCGAAAAAACCGCTCGGCTTATATACATCGCTGATACGTACGACCCCCTTCGAACGGTCTACCCTTTCTTGCCAGCCGCTTACAAAAAGTACGTCGGCATGCCGTTGTCTGAAATACCTGATCCTTTTGGCTGCTGTTCGAGCTACGCCGAGCACTATCTCAGGCCTTTCTCAGAATCGCTCGGTGAATTAGATATCGCTCCTGAAGTCTATCGAGCAGACAGGATGTACAAGGAAGGACTCTACACAAACGCGACGAAAATTGCGCTCGAACAGCACAATCTGATCGCCGACATAATTGAGAGCGTTTCAAAGAGAAAACTACCGGCGGGGTGGAGTCCGTATAACCCGCTTTGCGAGCGCTGCCGGCGAATCAGTGCGGCACAAATCATTGAGCACGTTCCTGCGCGCACTGCTGTGCGGTATAGATGCGACTGCGGCGCCGAAGGAGTTGCTGATTACTCAAGGGGACAAGGCAAGCTTGCCTGGCGCGTCGACTGGCCAGCACGCTGGAAAATTCTAGGCGTGACTATTGAGCCCTTTGGAAAAGATCATGCTGTCGCAGGGGGCTCCTACGATACTGGCCAGCGTATCTCAAGAGAGGTGTACGGGTATGCCCCCCCCGTTCCGATTCCTTATGGTCACATCCACCTCAAAGGACGTGGCAAGATGTCGAGCTCCAAAGGCGTGACGATTAGCATTCAGGAGATGCTCGAGAGCGCGCCTGCCGACGTCTTGCGATATATGATCATAAAAACAAAACCAGAGAAGCTGATCGATTTCGATCCGGGTCTAGGGTTATTGACGCTGGTTGACGAGTTTGATCGCGGCGAAGGTCGCGCTTTTGAGCTGTCTCGAATCTCTGAGCAGGGGTGCAACGTGCCGTTCAGACACATGGTGACGGCGGTTCAAATTGCACACAATTGCGACGAGCTGGTAGAAGTTCTCCGTCGAAGCGGTTACGAAACTACCGACATGACTGCCCTAAGAAGAAGAGCCCAGAACGTAAGAAACTGGCTCGACCGTTTTGCACCGCCGTTTGTAAAGTTTGAGGTTCAGCGAACACTTCCAGTCCAAGTCAAAACGCTCACAGCGGGACAGAAAAAAGCATTAGAAAAGCTGGCGAAGGCACTCGAGACGGACAGCTGGGACCCCGAGTGGTTGCACAATGAAGTTTACAACATCAGTGAACAAGTGGGGATTCACTCGAAAGAGGCGTTTAAAGCGATATACATTTCGCTCCTCGCAAAAACGTCGGGGCCTCGGGCAGGATGGTTTTTAGCCACTCTCGATCCCGAATTCGTAATAGCCCGATTTAGAGAGGCAGCCGCGACGTGAGTTAACAGGTTCAAACACGCACTAAATCGCATCGAGCGCTTGTTCCAAGTCCGCCTTGATGTCCGCAACGTCTTCAAGCCCAACAGACACGCGTATAAGATCATCCGTGATTCCGAGCATTTCTCTCTCTTCCTTGGGAATAACTGCGTGAGTCATAAGTCCCGGATGCTCGATCAGAGTCGCAGTGTCGCCGAGACTCACCGCGACCGTACACAGTTTGAGAGTGTTCAAAAACGTCACCGCTGACTCGACTCCTCCGCGAATCCTAAAAGCTAGCATTCCTCCAAAGCCTGCCATTTGCTTCCTCAGATCGGGATTGCTCTCGAAGTTTCGGTCGAATCCGGGATAAAGAACCTGCTTAACGGCCTTATGCGCTTTCAAGAAAGCAGCGAGCTCAGTCGCGTTCTGGGCGTGACGCTCCATCCTTACTGCCAACGTGCGAAGTCCGCGCAAGATCAGAAAGGCGTTGAAAGGACTAAGTGCGGCGCCCATATCGCGCAACACCCCCTTTCTGATTGTGACTGCTTCTTCATAAGATGAGATGACTACCCCCCCTAATGCGTCGCCGTGCCCGTTCAAGTATTTCGTCGCGCTATGCACGACGATATCGGCCCCCAGTTCGAGGGGTTTTTGGTAATAGGGAGTTAGGAAGGTGTTATCGACGATCGTTTTGAGTCTATTTTCCGATGCGACTGCCGCGACTTTACGAATGTCCACTAACTTCAGCGTCGGGTTAGCCGGGGTTTCAAAAAAAACAAGCTTCGTGTTGTCTCGTACGGCCGCAGCTACATTTTCAGGATTAGAGGTGTCGACAAAGCTTACCTCAAAGCCGAGGCGTGGAGCGCCTCTTCTTAAAAGGTCATAGGTGCTACCGTAGAGCACTTGATCAGCGATAAGATGATCGCCGCATTTGAGCAGCGTAAGCATTATTGCCGAAATGGCCCCCATCCCCGTGGCGAAACTGACCGCGGCATCGCCCCCCTCAACGGCCGCCATTTTTAGTTCTAATGCCGTGAGCGTGGGATTTGAAAGCCGGGAGTAGACGTACTTTCCGCGTTTTATTCCCGTTGGAAGGATCTCATCTATTGCGAAGCTCGACGTTTGGTAAATCGGCGGCGCTAGCGCGAAGGTGTCGGGAGATGGACGTTCTCCGGCGTGCACTAACTTCGTATTGATACCGTACTCATGGTCCATAGGATACCCTCATATCAACGGCCTTGGTTGCTTATCTTCTGGCAGGACCGGCAGTTTCATCGTGTTGATGAGAATCGGAGTCGTGACTTCCTTGGCTCTCTCGAGCAGCAGCTCTTTTCCCTTTTGCGACAAGGCGAACAGCGGCACCCCCGTTCCAACTTGTGCGAGCGCTTTGTTGCTGACAGTTTCTCTGATCACTCGCGAGGCGCAGCCCGTAGTTATGTCTACCGCGTCAATGAAATCGCTCGCGACGTCCTGTTCCATTCCGGTTACGTGCACGCCGATGACAACTACGGTGGCGCCCGTTTCGCGCTCGATAAGGCGACATTGCTGGGCTTCAGAGAGCGTCGCAACGGTGACAGCCACGCGCTCGAAACCCATTTCTATAGCGCGGGCGACGCCCAAAGGCTGATTAATAATGGCGTTGTTCCCATCAAGCAGAATTCCTCCTTTTTCCTCGACTCGATTCTTCAGCTTCGGAATCAGGGTCGTTTCTATGACGCCGGAAATCCGCGCTCCAATTCCTTGCGTGAGGGTAGGACTGGACGTGATAACGGTGCCAACACCCTCACACACCGAGACGCTCGCGTCAATCAAACCCCGCCGGAGTCCAGTCATCATTACTTCAGACGCTCCAAAGCCAACAAAGACCTCCATCTCGATGGTCCGCTCGCCTGTGCACATACCAAAATCGCGAATCCGGAACTCGATATTCTGCTTTACTACCTCTTGATTAATCTCTTCAATGCCGCGCGCCTTTGCAAAAATTGGACAGCGTTCGATTAACGGTTCTCCAACCTCGACCACGCGTCCGTCTTCGACCACGACGTAAGCTTTTCCCAACGCTTCCAAGACGTGTCTGTCTTTCATTATCTAACTCTTGTGCACCAGAGCTTGATAGACTTAACTATGACGTTGGCGGAGGCCAACATAGAACGTCGGCAGCCTTTATTCTCCTTTTTTTGGGCCGCTAGCTAGGTTCACATAGCTGGCAATCAGTGGAACGTCAGTGTTATTGTCTTCAAGGTGCGCCCACTTTTCCACGTGGATAGGATGGTCGGAGGTTGCTAGGATCAACGTAGGCCGGCACACGCCTTGACAGATCCGCTCCAAATTCTCATCGATCGTTCGTGCTGAAAAAATAAAATCGTCCCACGCTTTCGCGTAGTGATGTGCGCAGTTATCTATTGCCCGCAGATGTATCATCAGTAACCTTATTCCTTCTAATCTGAACGCCTTAAGTGCCAGATCGGTTATTCTTCGATCGTAATCAATAATCCCGTGAAGGTTCTCCACACCTATGGCGAGATCGACTCGATTTAGCATCGCTTTCGCTCCCAGGCTTTCTATCACGATGCCCGACTTGATTCCGCTATCGCTTGCAATCTCAAGAATCGATTTCACGGGAGTATAGAAGGTATCAGCCGCTTCATAGAGTCGGTGATGGTCTGGGGTATAGCCAGTCAGGATAGTGCCGACGTTTGGTGTCGTTATCCTCGGAGCCAACGAACGAATCTCAAAAAAGAGGCCCTCTTCAGACAGAGCACGAAACTGCGCCAGAGCTCCGTTTAATTTCTTGCAAAGCGAGGCACCGACACCGTCGACTACTATTAGCAGTATTTGGTCAATGTTCTTGTCCTCGCAGTACACGCGGATCTCTTCAATCTCGCGCCCGTCTTTGTCGGGGATCTCGAATCCCAGCAACGAGCTGATTGTTGGAGCGATATCGAGCTGGGTGTACTTCATTTTTTCACTTTAATCGATGCCGCGCTCTAAAATATATCAAACTATCGGACGGGTAATCAGGAACCATCGGGGCATTCTCTGGCGAATCTTTGTTGAGCGGCTCACTGGATCGGTCCTGAATACCGCTGCGTGATGACCCGGCAAGATACTCTTCAACTCTCAGTAGACGGAGCACGAATGGCTCGGCCCTTCTTATTTTACCGTTAGCCGCTTCGTAGAATCGTTTATGCCCCGCTATGTAAAGAAGGGGCCTATGTTTACATAATGTTAGCATGCTTACCTCGATTACACCGCTCGCACCGTCGTATGCTGCTAGCTGATGGTTGCGTTCCTTGATCGTCCTAAAAAAAGAAAGCAGGGGGGGCGACATAGCGGTTTCATTTAGCAAATCAAATACAGAACGCTCTAAGGGTAGCACCGTACACATTTCTGTCGCAACCACATTTCTGTCGCAACGTGTTAAATCACGCTTAACCTCGTGTCCTGCGCTCCTTGGATGTGTGTGACTTGTAATCAATTAGATTTTATTGTAGTGGTGGACAAAAGGAAAAAAAGAAGGGAAGAGAGCACGAAAACTATAGGTTATCGGTTGTGTTCGAGTTTAGTTGATTTTCTCTGAAGCTTCCCAAACCCGATCAAACATCGTTAAGTCCGCAATGTATCGAGCGAATGATGCAGTCGACATCCATATGGCAATCGCGCTATCTAAGTTAGGTATTCTTTCGTCTGTCCTCACGATCGCAACACGCATCTCTCGGCGATCGACGATCACCTGCCGTGCAAATTGAGGAGAGGGATCCAAGCGGTCGTTAAATCGTGAGAAACCTTCAAACGGGGGTGAAAGATCTTCAAATGGGGATACAAACAGCCGAACATGGTTTTTACAGGTAGAAATGCCTTTATTATATCGCTCGTTTTCTGAGGCTGCATGGCCATGCGCACGGACACATCTTCTTTTTCGCTTTAATGACCTTCTTGTTGAGCCACGCGATCTCAAAGTGCGACAGAAACGAACCCAAAATCGTAATGCTTCGTCTGGCCCGATCCATCATCTCCATCACCTTCGCCGAAATGCTATCGAAACCCCTCACAAAGACCGCGTTTACCTCTTCATTTTCGATCTGTCGGTCATACAATAAGGTCAGATTGTCCGAACACTGATCGAGCTCGGCACAAAAGAGGTTCCTTCGTTGTTCGATGACATCCTTCGTGTAGGGGCGTGCAGGACTGTAGGATCTTGCGCAGGTTGCTTTCAATATCTGGCAGTTGATGATAGACAGACTGTGACTAGCAACTAACTGTCAAGAATCGTTTAAACGCGATTTTTGACTTTTTAGCGGCGAAGTCACTTCGTTTGGTTATGGCAGATACTTACCGTACAAAGCGGTATACAAGCTGTGAGCGAAGCCGGTGCTTCGCTGATGGCGAGGTGGCAAGGGTATATCTTTGCTGCAAGCCTAAAACAATTATAATAACATGCGCTCGTTATACGTTTTCGAGGCGTCGGTGTAACGATGAAAACACTCGGAATAAACAGCAGTCCCCGCAGGAAGAACAGCCGAACCTTGAAACTCGTTCAGGCCGTTCTTGACGGCGCGCGAACGCAGGGAGCAGAGATCGAGCTGATCGACATCTGCGCATTAGATATCAATTATTGTATGGGATGCGAGGTGTGTTTCGCAAAAGGCGAGTGCGTTAAAAAGGATGATCTCAATGAATTAGTGGACAAGATGCTCAGCGCCGACGGTATCGTGCTCGGGTCGCCTGTGTACATGCATGCCGTGACCGCGCAACTTAAGACGGTGATCGACCGCCTAGCTGACGCAATCCATTGTCAACTACTTTCGGGTAAATATGGATGCGCTGTGAGCACGTCCGGTGGTTCTGCTGATGCACACGTGCTCGACTACATGAACCATTTCCTAAATGAACTAGGCGTCATAACGGTAGGGAAGGTCGGTGTTGCCCTTGACAAGAATCACGCTGCGCTTGATCGAGCTATTAACAAGGCTTTCAAGCTCGGAATGACGCTGGCAGAATCGATCCAAACAAAGCGAGCGTATCCAGCGCAGGAGAAGGAGATTGCACAGAGAAGAGCGTTCTTCGCGCAACTGATCGAGACAAATAAGGTGGAAAGGGCTCATCAGTACAAGCATTGGATGGAGAAGGGCTGGATATGACTACCAGGTGCTGATACTGCGAAGCTCTCGCCTGGCAGCACATACTCACCTAAGTTTCGGTCTATTTTGTCGCCCACGTTATATTTCATTTCATTCGCTTCGACCGCAGCGCAGGCGCGCGTTTCGCTCTCTGTGTGCGTTTTTCGCACATCAACGGCTTTTTTGCGGGTTATTCGGTCCCCCACGACTTGCGGTGAATTTCGCGAAGCTCCTCAGGATTGTCCTCGAGACACTGCGGGGGCCTAAAAGAGCCCATAACTCCCATTGCTTTGTCAGTTTTTCGGATCGACGCTTGTGGATCTTTTTCAGTCTCGGTGACCGCCCTAATGCAATCGATATTGTCCAGAATTATGTCGGCCTCTTGATGAACGGCCTGCATGTAGAATACCTCTTTGCCTACGACGTTAACGCTTTCTTCCCAAATCGGGATCTCCCAGAGGTCATAACGCGGCCTTCCCAGGTCTCTGCTTAACTCGATAATCTCCGCGGTTGAGCCTAGACCATCCCCTGCCCGCACCAACATCAGCCTCATACGGCTATAAAACTCCCTAAGCACATCTTCACGAGAGACGCTGTTTTCGACTTCGATCATAAGGTTATGCTGGTGCATAAGCGTTGTCGGGACGAGCACTGCCATCGTCGCGACGTCCCAGCCCGGCATCACGGTATTCACATCTGGGCCGTGGTGCGACGGAACCGTAGGCGGATTTGGAACAATCGCGTTTATCGGCCCTTTCTTGACTTGTATAGGGTCAGCACCCCTGCGCACCAGGACGACTCGCGCCTTCTTGATACCGGCGACGTTATCTATCGCGGACAGAGAGCGACACAATCCGGTCGTATTGCAGGATACGACCCGAACGTAACTCTTGCCAAGCGCTTCCTGATAGTTGCAGTAGGCGTTAAATGAGGCTCCAATCGCGTTATGTTTCTCCCCGCCTTCAAATATGGCCTTGATGCCTAGCTTCTTATAGATCGTTTCCAGGTTCTGCGCACCCATTCCCTCCGGGGTCGCATCCACCACAACGTCAGCTTCGCCTAGCATGTCCATCGTCGTACCGGCGACCTCCAAGCCTGCGGCATTAAAAGCCGCTATCTTGTCCTCTTCAGATGCATAGAGGTTGTAACCCTTCTGAACCGCGACAAAGGCTTCAAAATTTGGCCGCGTTTTTGCCACTCCGACTAGCTTCATGTCATCCTGCTTGGCTACTGCGTCTGCGACCCGCTTACCGATGTTTCCATAACCATTTATTGCTACTTTTACGGCCATTTGCACTCCTCGTTCCAGTTTGCTTCGCTCAGACCGGATCAGTGCCGATCTTAACTTGTGGCATTAACTCCAGAAGTAATAAGTTTTGGGATTCATTTTAACGCTGCTGCCGCTATACGCTAGCATATGCTGTCCCCAAACTTTTCATTCAACTAAACTGCGCGAGATTTGTCTGCGATAGCTGTTTTTTCAAAAAAAGAGTGTTGGCGGGAACTTTGACACGGGCCCGGACGCTCCGTAATGCATCCGCGATACTTTCAAATGTCAGAGGTTGTTGGAAGAAAGCCTGCTTCACGAGCTCTCGAATAACCCAGCTTCCGAGAGGAATATCATACGTGGGTTTGACTTCACGCATCACGTATATTGCGGCCTGCCTCCTTCGCTGATCAAGAAACTCGAGCGCAGAGAATCGGGCTGCGTAATAGCCCCCATCCATATATCCGGGCTTGTTTATCGCATCTTCATACAAGTCGCCAATCTCGACCTTTCCCGCCTCCGAAAGCCACATTTCCGTCCATCCGAAAGCATACGCGCGAGGGATCAGCAGGATCTCGAAGTGGTTTCCGAAAGCTTCTGAAATAAAGAGCTGAACCCCTGCGTACTCTGGGTAATTGCGCACCCGTTTCAACAAACTGTTGCCCAGAATGGAATCGGTTGCCGTGATAGACCAACGTGTGGGCACGATCAAACGTTTTTTCCCCAACGTGCCGACCGACAGAAGCCGACTTATTTGATAGGGAGATATTGAGTCCTCATACAAAATGGTTGCCGCCTCTGCGGCCTTGATGTCCCGATCATCGGCAAGCATATCCACTTTCCTTGGCACGTGCGGATTCTCAACGATCTCTATGTCGGTCACGGTGCCCGACGGGCCCATAGGCGTGAGTATGCTGTCAAAACGAAGCGTGCGCTTCGGCGGCTTCAAGAACTTTACCTCTACATCGACCGGAAGCGCTGCCATTGCAAGCTCCTGCGTCTCCATGAGCAGTCGATCAGGATCTTGCGCATCTCGTACGTTCAACTTGAAATTTGATCGGACCAGATTAGACCTCAGCCCGATTATTTGCTCTCTGCTGAAGTGAAGCCACTTGTCCGGCGTATCCGCAAGCGCCGGCTCCCCTACTATAGGGGAAACCAACGGTCCCGCAAGAACTTCAGGGTAACCGAATCTACCGACAAACGTGGAGGGTGGCGTCGCACCAAATAGATCCTTCTCTAATCTACCTAGCTTAAAGGAGTTCAGCAGGAGCTCTTTTCGAGTTAAGTTTCCCGACCTCACAACAGCATGTCTGTCACTGAAGGCTTATATACAAAGGGTTGTGAAGGGCGCTATATCAGACGAAATGACGCCCGCGTCAAGCGACTATGGTTTCTGAAGAACATCCCCGTTACGCATCACTGATGTTACGCAATAAACTGGTAGATGGCTATGAACGAGGCATCGCCAGTGCTCACGGCCTTATTGCACACGGGAGAGGCGAAGCGTTTGATTATCTACTGGGGGAGCAAACGAGCGAGAGTGCGCGCAACGCTACCAAAGTTGCGTGTGCCCATTTGCTCACCGCAAACTACCCCGTTCTCTCAGTTAATGGGAACACCGCCACACTCGTGCCAGGCGAAATCGCCGAGTTGCACGCAGTTACGGGCATCCCCGTAGAGATTAATCTGTTTCATCCATCAGCACAGCGGGTAAAAAGAATTGCAGATCACTTGCACGCGTACGGCGTAGCAAACGTTTTGACCGGGTTCGATTTCGTCAAACTCGCGCACATAGCAAGTGACAGGTCAAACGTCGACAAGAACGGGATATTCCAAGCCGACGTGGTATTCGTTCCGCTGGAAGACGGCGATAGAGCTCAAGCGTTGACTAAACTCGGAAAAACCGTTTTGACTGTCGATCTAAATCCGCTTTCTCGAACTGCAGTAGCGAGTACCGTTACAATCGTCGACGAAGTGACACGAGCGTTCAAGAATCTCGTTAGTTTTGCGAAGCACTGGAAAAGTGAAGCCAACCAAGATGAGCTGGACTTGCTCAAAGCAACGTTTGATAACCTAGAGAACTTGAAAGCGTCGTACGCTCTCATGCGGAAGCGGCTGAGGTCTCTCGCGCACTGAGCGTGTGACTCACTCGCCGTTCACAACATCCACGTCGTACTCAAGATTGCTGGGGACCTTGACGGTGAAAAGGTAGAGTTTGTAATCGTGCCTCCTCGCAATCGCCGCGGCCTCTTTTGAAACCTCCGATCGTTGTGTTTCGACTTTAGCTAGCGCGAGCTCGCCGTCCGCGCGGACTACAAAGTTGTAGAGGGTTTTGTCGTTCAAGTCATTCAAAAAATCTACTAGCTTTTTGAGTTCCTTCCACGTTCTTGCGATGTATGCATCTTTATCGACAGAGTTGGAGACGTACCAGTCACGACTCATGTGAGGATATGCCGTGTACTGCTCGCCAACCTCGTTGTACGCTTTAAAAATTCTCCGCGGATCTCTCAAACTGGTATACTTGAGGCCGCCCTTTTTGAAATAGCGACTCACTACTATTTCGCCTATCGCGTTAAGATCTTCTTGTTCAAGTCGCATAGGAAAACTCCTTTAAACCACCGCTCTCTAATATCATTTGCTGTATGATATTCCTTTTCCATTCCCGTTCAACATAGAACAGGTAGAAATATATATTATGATTTCTCGACGGATGATCCATGGCTCTTCCTGAAAAGATCAAATGTACGGTGACGAATTGGAACTATATCTATGACTTGTGTCGCGATTTGTCATCAAGTGTCGTGGAGTCAGGATACGAGCCAGATGTCGTCGTAGCGCTCGCGCGCGGGGGCTGGTTTGCTGGCCGTATGGTTTGCGATTTTCTCGGCATTTCGGATTTAGTCAGCCTCAAGGTTGAACACTACGTGGGAACTGCTCGCTTGGCAGACGAGTGCAGAGTTCGATACCCGATCGCAGAAGAGATGGTGAAAGACAAACGGGTGCTTATCGTAGACGACATTGCGGACACGGGAAAAAGCCTTCAACACGCTTCAGACTACGTGAAAGAGTTCAAACCGGCTGACTGCAGGACGGGGGTACTGCAGCTGCTCTTCACTTCAGAAACGACGCCTGATTACTTTGCTGAGTTTCTCGAAGATTGGATGTGGGTGGTGTATCCGTGGAATTTTATCGAAGATATGATTGACTTAATAACGAAGCTTATGGCCAAGGAGAGAAAAAAGGTGTGGAACGAAAAGTCAATCAAAGCGGGGCTGAACCATTGGTTCTCGATCGACCCCATTCATTTGGACATAGCTCAACCAGGACGCCTGCCGGAGATCTTGAAAGAGATGCAGAGGAGGGGGGTTCTAGCACTTAGTCAAGGGGGCTGGAAGCTAAAATGAACGCTGAAATTGCTTTTGTAGGCGGCACCGGTTTTTACAATCCTGACCTTCTCGAAGATGCGACAACGCTGGGAATAAGTACCCCATTTGGTCCTCCTTCAAGCGACATTACCGTCGGACTGGTGGAAGGCAAAGCTTGCGCTTTTTTGGCCAGACACGGAGCAGGACACCGTTTCTCGCCGAGCCGCATAGATTATCGCGCGAACATCTACGCCCTGAAAAGCTTAGGTATCACAACTCTCATCGCAATCTCCGCGGTAGGCAGTCTCAACGAGAAGATACAGCCACTTGAGATGGTCATCCCCGACCAACTTTTTGACAGGACTACGCTACGATCAAATACATTTTTTGAGGATATTTGCGTGCACATAAGCTTCGCCGACCCATTTTGTCACGACTTGTCACAGGAATTGTATCGCGCGGCGCAACGGGTCGGCTGTAGTGTCACGAAAGGTGGTACGTACATCTGCATTGAGGGCCCGCAATTTTCGACCCGCGCAGAATCGAACGCATATCGGCATATGGGGTTCGACATCATCGGAATGACGGCACTGCCGGAGGCAAAACTCGCGAGAGAGGCAGAGATGTGCTTCAGCATGTTGGCCACTGTTACTGATTACGACGTCTGGCGCGAGGAAGAGGTGACTATCGAAACGGTCATAAACAACGTCAAGAGAAATGCCGCCACCACACAAAGAATTATCCAGGAGGTGGTGCCCCACCTCCCAATAACAAACAGCGCGTGCCAGTGCAGGCACGCACTGCAGGACGCTATAGTGACGAGCCCGAAGGCCATTTCAGACGAGGTGTTGGAAAAGCTTCGTCCGATTGTGGGAAAGTACCTTAAGTGACCTCATCGTCTGAGACGGAGTTCTATTCTGCTTAGTACGCCTCTAAGCGTTCTCACCTCTGAACTGCTCAGTTCCGATCTGCCACAGATGCGCTTAAGGTTGAGAAGCACGCGACGCCGTTTGTGTGCCGGAAAATCGATTTCTTCGAGAACTTCGCTGGTATGCTGAAGCAATCGGTCTAGGTCAGCGTGGGTTGCGACCGTTCGTCTTGCAGCAGGAGTCGTAGCGGTAGCTATACTGTACAATATGACTGCCGCAGCGTGCGAAATATTCATTACTGGATATTTCGCGCTTGTTTCGACAGTAACGACTACGTCGCATTCTTGTAACATTTCATTCGAGAGTCCTTGATCTTCAGCGCCAAACAGTATTGAGGCGATGCCGCGCATTTCGGCGAGCTTAACTCCGAGCCTCGCAAGTTGGAACGGCGCCCTAAGACTAGCTCTTGACCCGGCAATTCCAGTCGTTCCTATCACCAAATTGGAAGCAACTAAAACATCTTCAAGTGTCTTACGCCGCGCTGCGTCGAGAACATCCTGGGCATGCGACGCCATCGCTCGTGCGAAAGCCCCTAGCTCACACGGGTTGACCAGTGTCAGCTCCGAATAACCAAAGTTCTTCATAACGCGAGCCACAGCGCCCACGTTCCCTTCATAAACAGGATTTACCAGTACGACTTCGATATCCATTTGCAAAACTTGAGTCGGCCTTGCGTACCTACTGAGGTTTCAATGTTGTATCCGATTGGTTCGCGTGGCCGACGAAGTCCGCTGTGTTTCTGGCACGTTTTTGCGTAACCGGTCCGTAGGCGTTATCTCTAGCAACTAGTCGTATTCTCGCCACGTCTTGCCGCACTTCGTACATCGAAAGAACCGTACCTCGCTCTCATCGGCGGAACGCAATTGTCTAAGCCACCAATAGGCTTTGTCGTTGCCACATTCAGAGCAATGCGCCTTGATTGAGGGCTTGCCGTTTTCTGCCTCGCTTTCGATAACCAACATGGTTCGTGTATTGCGAGAGATTTCGTGAAGGTGCTTCTTCTTATCTAATTGACCTTTTTCTTTTGTGAAACCACACGTCCGGCACTTCACGAAGCCTTCTTCAGGAACCATAATACTCTTGCACTTTGGACAGAATTCCATTTCGATCACAGATACCGATGACGCTTCGCTTCTTACGAATGACTTCTTTGTCTCTTGTACGATAAATATATAGGCCGTTACTGCCACGCTAACACGGACAAAACGCTGGCCGCAGATCAAAAGAACAACGCCAAAAAGCGGAGTCAAAATGGTTATATGCCAGTTTTATTATAAGGCGTTGTGTACTGATGAAGTGATACGGGGCGTTGGTGGACTTAATGCAAACTTTGTTGTGGATTGCGCTCGTTCTTTTTATAATAGCAATCGCTGCGCCGCGTAAAGTCGCGTATCAGGTCGGAGCTGCCGGCTGGGTTTTTTTCGCGCTGAACTGGGCATACCAGCCCGTCTATTATCTCGCAATTGACGACTATTTCAACGTTTTGGCATGTCTTCTAGTCGCCGTTTTTTGCGGCTACGTCGGCTATATGATGTGGACGAAAGCTGACGACTTAACATTGCTAATAACCAAAGCCGCAGCAGTAGGGGGCGTTTTTTACTTCTCCTTCGCACAGTTTTCGTCTCTCAGCCACGTTTTGATAGACGCAGTGGCATCGCAGACTGCCTTGCTACTAAACTCTTTCGGCGTGCCGGCAGTACAGGCCAATTGGAACGTGTTGACGCTTAACGGCGTCCCGGTTCAATTCATTCTCGCCTGCACTGGCATTGAAAGCATCGCACTGTTCCTTGGAGTGATATCGTGCGTTGCTGCCCCTCCGCGCAGAAAATTGGCGGCATTCATGGTCTCGATCCCCACAATCTACGTTCTAAACATCCTTCGTGATGCGTTTGTGCTAACAGCTACCGGCAACCAATGGTTTGGATTGCCGGAAAACAGTTTCTACGTGTCGCACGACGTCCTTGCAAAAATTGGATCCTTAGGTGCGTTGCTACTCATCTCTTACTTGGTATTCCTGATACTCCCAGAACTGCTTGATACGGTAGTCGGCGTATTTGATTTGCTAAAAGGAGGCGTGACGCGTGCTAGCTAAGGGGTCTGAATATTGGATTCTGGGGGGGGCCGCGCTAACGGCGTTCATGGGATTCTTCACTCCTTACGCGTTGATTGGGATAGTCCTTACGCTGTCCCTTTTTCTCTTTTTCAGAGATCCTGAACGGTTATCGGAAAGCCATAACGCGACCGACGTAGTCAGTCCTGCAGATGGCAGAGTGCTCAAGATACAAGACAACCAGCTCAGCATTTTTATGAATATTCATAACGTACACGTCAACAGATCTCCCGTCGATGGTGAAGTCATCGACATACGTTACCACAAAGGAGGCAGGCTCCCCGCTTTTCATAAGGAATCGGACAAAAATGAGCGGAACAGCATTACTATACGAACTCGGCTTGGGAATGTTATCGTCACCCAAATCTCAGGTGCAGTCATCAGACGGATCGTATGCTACGTCAAGCAAAACGAAATTCTCGGGAGAGGCCAGAGAATAGGCATGATTCGATTTGGCTCACGGGTCAACGTTGCACTCCCGAGCGGGTATTCATTTGTCGTATCGCGAGGGCAAAGAGTCAAAGCGGGAAAGACGACAATCGCTAAGTTGCTTGTATAGGGGAAGGTGTTATGAGATTACCTTTTGATTTGGAAATTAGAGAGCAGGACGTTGCCACGATAGTGAACTTGCTGTTTGGCATGTTAGCCATCCTCTTTCTCGCAGTGGCAAACGACATTGGTATTGCCGCAGTGTTTGTCCTTGTGTGCGTCCTCGCAGACGGAGCTGATGGTTACCTGGCCCGAACACGAGGACAAGGAAGCCTCGGGTTCCAGCTCGACTCACTTGCAGATTTTGTTTCTTTTGGCTTGGTGCCATCAATTCTAGTGTATTACGCGGTCAGAGACGCTGTAGGCTACCGCTTTCTCTTATTTTTGATCTTCGTCGTGTCGTTCCTATACTTAGTCAGTGGGATGTTGCGGCTTGCGCGGTACAACGTCGTCCCCCAAGAAGCCGCCTTTTCCGGGCTGCCCATCACTGCGGCTGGAATGATAATCGCGTTATATATTCTTGCTGGACTTCCAGCCGTCGGCTTGTTGGCAGTCGCTCTCGTCCTCGCAGGACTGATGGTGAGCGATATCCAGTACCCGAAAGTCAGAAACACAATTACCCTCGCTGTCGTCGGCGCATTGCTCCTGCTCATCCTCCTTCTTTACGCGATCGGAACGAGTTATTGGATTATCTCCGCTGTTCTCCTGCTACTCTTGATTGTGTATGTTCTGAACCCATTGTACCGGAGGTATTTCAGATAAACGAGAGAGACCAAGCGCTTTTTGAAGCAGGCATAAAACTCGGTGCGTTATATCACCAGTACGTTGGCGCACCACTCGATTTGAACACAATTGCGACCCTTGAAAAAGCAATCGAAGAAAGTATACGGGTGCAGCCCTACGTCGAGAGCATTATCGTCGGAATCGACAGAGACCGCGTGGCGTCGAAAATCAACAAATTTGGCTATGCAGAACTCGAAGGCAAGATGCTCGACGTCCAGCTCGTTGTCACCTATGGGACGGCGAAAGTGCTCGTGAAGATGCAGTACGACGAAGACGCTGACTATCCGCTGATGTTCATCGAGAGGTAGTGCCAACAGGTCCTCCTGGCGGTTTCGCGCTGAAGCAAAGCCGCCAATTTGCTGAATCACCGGAAAGCCCTGTTGTAAGCTTTGATTAGTGCGTAACTGCTTCGCTTAGATTTAAGTGGAATGATTTGTATAGTTTAGTCTGCATGAGTGGTGACTTTAAGGACCGGTGGGCCACATTTTTCGCCCGATACTACGAAAAGCAGATACTCAAACTCGCGAGCGAGTACCCAGAGGTAAACTGCATCGATGTGGACTATCAGGCCCTACAAAACTTCGACATCGCTCTGGCAGATGCATTAATTGATGGCCCAATTTCTGTCCTAAGGTCAGCGCACGATGCGCTCCTTGAATATGATCTGCCCATCGAATGCAAACTGGACGTGGAAGTCCGTATCGTCAACGTTTCTGATAAGACAAAGATCAGAGACCTGAGAAGTGACCACGTCGGCAAGCTCGTATCAATCGAAGGGCTTGTGCGCAAAGCCACTGAGGTTCGTCCGAAGCTCACTGAAGCGGGCTTCGAATGTTTGAGCTGCGGCAACATTACAAGCGTCGAACAAGATGATGCCAAGCTCAAAGAGCCAGCTGAATGCTCTCACCGGGTCTGCAGGAAGAAAGGCCCTTTCAAGTTGAATTTCGCACATTCCAAATTCGTCGATGCCCAAAAAATCCGGCTACAAGAGTCCCCTGAAGGCTTGAAAGGCGGAGAACAACCGCAGACGCTCGATGCAAACGTGGAAGCCGCGCTGGCCGGAATGGTATTTCCTGGCGATAGAGTTGTAATGACTGGCTTACTGCGAGTTGCACAACGGCAGTATCAGAACGTGAAAAGCACGACCTTCGATTTGTTTCTCGAGGTAAATTCGATCGAAATTGAAGATAAAGAGTTTCAGGACATCGAAATATCGGGTGAGGATGAGAGCAAAATAGTCGAGCTCGCAAAGACCCCAGGAATTGATAGCGCAATCGTGCGATCAATAGCTCCATCAATTTTCGGCTATGAGAGCGTCAAGGAGGCAATAGCGCTCCAACTTTTTTCAGGGGTGCCGAAAAAGCTTCCTGACGGCTCACACGTACGAGGAGATATTCACATTCTCCTTGTGGGCGATCCTGGCATAGGCAAGTCACAACTACTGCGGTACGTCGTCCAGCTCGCGCCTAGGGGTATATACGCCAGTGGCAAGAGTTCGACATCGGCGGGGTTAACGGCAACCGCAATAAAAGATGAATTTGGCGACGGCAGATGGACTTTAGAGGCGGGCGCACTTGTGCTCGCAGATCAAGGAATAGCGGCGGTTGATGAAATGGACAAGATGCGGTCTGAGGATAGATCTTCTCTCCACGAAGCGATGGAGCAGCAAACCGTCAGCGTGGCAAAAGCGGGAATTATGGCAAACCTTAAGAGCCGTTGCGCTCTGCTGGGAGCTGCGAACCCCCGATACGGGAGATTCGACCCGTATGAATCAATCGCAGAGCAGATCAATATGCAGCCCACCCTTCTTTCTCGCTTTGACCTGATCTTCGTGCTGACCGATGTACCAAACGAGAGCACTGATACAGGCATCGCGAAACACATACTCCAGTCGCATTTTGCAGGAGAACTGGCCTCCTCAGGAATGCCCAATCAGGAGGTAGAGGCCGCAATGAGTATCATAAGTCCAGAAATTGAAGCAGAGCTGCTGCGGAAGTTCATCGGATACGCAAAAAGGGTCAATCCAATCCTCACTGAAGAAGCCAAACAGCAATTCATAGACTACTACGTAGGCTTAAGGAGAGAAGGCGGCGAGGGTTCACCGATCCCTATTACCGCTCGCCAGCTCGAAGCTCTCGTGCGACTTGCCGAAGCGAGCGCGCGCATGAGACTCAGCAAGTGGGTGACGCTCGAGGACGCGAAACGCGTTATTCAAATCGTCGAAGCCTGTCTGAAAGAGGTCGGCGTGGACCCTGAAACGGGGAAGCGAGATTTCGACGTAATAGCCGTTGGAAAAAGCAAAAGTCAGCAGGAACGCATCAAAAGCATTAGAGATATCATTAGGGAACTCGAGCGAGAGGCAGGATCCGCCCACATTGACACAATTGTCGAGAGGGCATCGAAACTAGGATTTGAAAAAGACAAAGTCGAAGCCGAAATTGCCCGACTGGTGCAGGAAGCGGCAATATTTGAGCCAGTTAGGTACAGCCGTAACTATAGGCTCACACAACAATGAAATGCTTGAAAACGATAATGTCGCTACTCTTACGACTATGTACTTGAAGTCATACAGCGTTAACAAAGAGATCCTCGTTGCTGTATGTGATTCAGAACTAATAGGGCGCACATTTCGTGAAGGAGAGCTTCATCTCTCCGTTAATGAAGACTTCTTCAAAGGGCATCCTGCCGACGAAGACGAGGTGAAAAAGGCACTCGAAGACGCTACAATCGCGAATCTTGTCGGCGAACAATCTGTTGCCTGCGGCATCGACAGCGGCATCGTAGATGAGCACTGCGTGATCACGATTGACGGCATTCCGCACGCCCAAATGGTTCTTTTCTAAATCAAAGGAGATCATTTGACTCTAAAAAGCATTTGTCCCAGCTGTGGCAAGCCCTCGGACGGTATATGCGAGCGGTGTCTCGCACAAGATCATAATATCGCGGCAGTTCCTAGATTCCTCACCATCAAGATATGTCCGACGTGCTCCGATCACTTTTTCAGGGGACACTGGCTGAACGAGGACCTCGATCACGCAATCGGCCATGTGGTCGAAGAGGCTCTCACGATCGATGCAGACGAAGCCACAGTCAAGGTAGTTTTGAATGAAGTTACGCAGACCATGGTACGAGCGCGCGTCGAAGTCGATGTTCTTCATCTTGGAGAAACGCAACACAAGAGTTTCGACGTAGATGTTCGCGTAGACCGGGCGACATGCGACAGATGCTCTAGAATCTCAGGCGGTTACTACGAAAGTAAAGTTCAAATACGCGCCGACCACAGGACGCCGAACGATGCCGAGTTACAGCGCGCCCTCGAAATCGTGACAAGAGCCATTGGCAGCGCACACAAAGCGGATAGACTGGCATTTATTGCTAAGACCATCCAGCTAAGAGAAGGCCTTGACCTGTACGTCGGCACAGTCAAAGCCGCAAAGCGAATTGTCCGCGCCTTGGTTCGGGAGATGGGCGGCAACTTCAGCGATTCGTCCAAGCTAGTGGGACGACGCGACGGAAAGGACATTTACCGTGTAACCTTCGCTGTGAGGCTGCCTAAATTTCCGACTGGCGCGATTATTTCGGCCAAGCAGCACATTTATGAGATATGCTCGGCAACAAGTGCCACAAACGCTGTCGACCTTGAAACAGGCCAAAGCGCTGCTATAAAGGTAGAGGACGTGCGTAACGCCCAGCTCTTGGGCGCTCGAAGTGACGCGAAAAGAACTGTTTTGGTCTCGATCGATGCCGATGAGGCCCACCTGCTCGATCCGGATACTTACGTCACTCTTGCCATCAAAAGGCCTCCGTATGTTTGTAAAGACGACGAAGGTAAAGAGATAAAGGTCGTGAAGACGCGAGAAGGGGTATTCATCCTTCCATGAGAGGGCATCAGCTGCTTGAACCATTGCTACCGGCGCCACTCGCAGAAGACGAAAAACAGCTGCTTCCCCGCAGGTGGCAGATCCTTGGCGACTTGGTGCTGGTGAATATCCCGGCGAAAATTGAGCACCTCAAACACGACATAGGCGAGGCGTTGCTGGACCTGTACCCGCGCTGCAAGAGCGCATTGTGGGACAAAGGAATACGCGGTAGCCTACGTACGCCTAACATTGAAGTCATAGCGGGCTCAGAAACGAGCACCGTCCACAAGGAAAACTATTGCAAATTCGCACTCGACGCAAGCCGCGTCATGTTCTCTGCCGGCAATTTTGCGGAGCGAGTTCGAATGAGCAAAGTCGGCGGCAACGAAAAAGTCCTTGACATGTTCAGTGGCATAGGCCAGCTGTGCATACCAATGGCAGTGCACGCGAACCCTCAGTCAATATGCGCGATTGAACTCAATTCAATTGCATATGGTTACTTGAATGAGAATATCACGCTTAACAATGTTAACGGCATAGTCCGACCTATCTTGGGCAACTGCGCTGAGGTCACGCCGAAAGAGCAATTTGACCGCGTAATAATGGGACATTTTGACGCGTGCGACTATCTTTGCAAAGCGCTTCAAGTTCTCGTTCCCGGGGGCATCGTACACTACCACGAACTCGTCCCGTTAGAATTGATAGGCGAGCGCCCTCGTGCTCACGTGGCGCAGGCTGCTCGAGCACTCGCTCGATCAGCAGAGTTGCTCAGCGTGCGGAAAGTGAAGGACTACGCCCCGGGAGTTGCACACGTAGTGGTAGATGCTAGGATAAATTGAGCTCGCGTTTGACGCTCGTGGCGGCATCAACCATCACTTTAAGCTTTTGAAATGCCACTTCCCTTTTCTGAAGGCGTAGCCCACAATCGGGATTGATCCACATGTCGTCACCAAAGACGTCTATGCCGCGGTCGATTCGCTTCTTTACCGTTTCTACCGATTCGACCTCTTGGCGGTCAGTGTCGACCACGCCGAGCGCGGCTTTTTTTCCGTGATCTTCAAACGCAGCTCCGGTCAATTTATCCAGCAAAACGGGGAATTTCGCTGCCTCGACGCCGATAAGCTGCACGTTTTCCAGCTTCAGTAGCTGCTCATAATCCTTGAAGGATGCGACGTGGGGATGAAGCTTCACAGGAATATTTATACCATCGACCGCCGCGTCAACAAATCTCAGTACTTTCTCGACATCGATATTATACAAAACGGGTTCATCGATCTGCAAAGCATCCGCTCCAGCCCGAACGAGCTGCTCTGCTTCAAAGCGGAGCGCTTTTGCCAAGTCATCAAGCAAGCGCGGATCGAGACTCGACTTGTACGGCGTGCCGGCACTCAAAGACGACGATGCGGCGAGTGTAGCAGGACCGGTCAGGATCCCTTTAATTTTAGCATCCGTTCCTGCGCACTGGCGTGCCAACATGAAGTCTTTTACGGTAATAGCTTTCAGGGGTCGATTAATTTTTCCAGTTATGTAGGAGCGACCCCTATCGCTTTTCATGCCCGGAATCCCCGCCGCAAATAAGCTGACCATATCCGCCCTGACCTGGCCATCAGAGACCATATCGATGCCGGCTCTTAGTTGGTCGGCGACTGCAGCCTCAATCGACGTGACGAAGGGATCCTTTCCCGCCATAAGATCTTGAAGGCTCATTTTTGCCTTCAGCGCTTCTCCAATATCGTGCGTTGGGTAGCTCCCGACTGTATTGGTGAGTATTCCCATTCAGTCCATCCTCCGTTGCGCGGGATCTCGATTCGCAGCCTTAAATAAGTTATGTGGGTGCGACTGCTCCCGCTTCATAGGCACAGCCCTATCGCAACTTTTCGACGCTGACAGACAGACGACTTGTCTCCTGACATAGATTGTTGAGGAGGTTTTGTATCTCGTTTTCAAGGTCATGAAGGTGCCGTGCATAGAAAAGATGCGTACAGCACCTACAATCTGACGAGCCAAAACCCGTGACGCCGGTCAGCACCGGGTTTAGCGCTAAGTTGCGCGCCATTTCACATTCGATTCGGTCGCTGGTTGCGATTTTACTTATCCCGATTATCTCGGCGACGGCTGAGAGATGATCGATGTGCCACCTGTGAGTCTTGTTGCGCCCTGCAGACACATCCAAGTGGCGTGCAACGCGTTTGAAGCCGCCCGGCCCCATAGCCGACCCTACGTAAGCGTAGAAACCTGGCGCAAATTCGATCGTCCGGAGCTGTCCCACCGTCACACGTTTGGCACGGATTAACGAAAGAACTAAGACGTAAACACCGCTAGCGACGTTACTCTGGGCCTTCCGCTGCTTTGGCGAGCTTGAGGGACTGTTTAATCTGTTCATTTACGTTGTTTGCAGTTACCTCCCCGTGACCAGGATATAGCACGCTGACGTCTAACGTCACCAACCGCGAGATCGAGCGTATCAGGTCACGCGAGCTTCCGCCAGGCAGATCAGTACGACCAATGCTACCGTACGGAAAAACTGTGTCTCCGGAAAAAAGGCTTTTCGACTGGACTTCGTAAAGGCAGATGCTTCCAGGAGTGTGTCCAGGAGTGTGAATCACGCGCAGCGTTGAATCACCAAGATCAATTTCTGCGCCGTCTGTAAGCACAGTGTCGACGCGAAACTTCGGGGCGCGAGCGCCAAAAAAATGTGCCGCGGAAGCGCTTGTCCCGATTGCTTTTGCGTCGGCCTCGTGCATCATTACGACTGTCTTGCCACTAAGTTTCAGCCCGTCTAAGGCCGCCGTGTGATCGTAGTGCAAGTGAGTCAAAATGATGCAACACGCTTCATCCAACGGCAGCTGTTTGGCTGTCATTACAGATCCGAGATCAACAACAGCATTTTTTCTTGCACTTAACCAGAAGGTATTGCTCTCGTAGGACCGCGAAAAGGTATCCACGCGCACTTCCATACCTTACGGCACGCAGTAAGATAAAGCTTAGGCCCGATCTACACAAGGCCAGCACTGCTCACATTTTTAAGCAACAAGAACGTAATTACCGTACGAGGTGTGAGCGGACCCGCAATCAAAGAGTACTATGACGCTACTAACGGAAGCCAAAAAAGGGTTAAATGACGACATAAAAAACGCTGCCAGATCAGAGGGCATATCAAGCGATAAACTTAGGCGCCTTATCGCCGGTGGACGCAGCGTTATACCTAAGAACGCCACGCACGATATCGCGGCGATCGGCATAGGCGAAGCGCTGCGCACAAAAGTGAACGCAAATATTGGCACGTCAATAGACTACATCGACAAAAACGAAGAGCTCGCAAAGGCACGAATAGCGCTGAGCTACGGTGCAGATACTGTTATGGATCTGTCGACAGGCGGGGACCTAGATAGTATTCGGCGGCAAATTCTGCGAGAGATCAAAGCTCCGATTGGCACGGTGCCAATATATCAGGCAGCAATGCGGCGAGATGCTGTTGTATCAATGACCACAGATGACATGTTCGACACGGTTCGCAAGCACGCCCAAGACGGCATTGATTTCATGACCATCCACGCGGGAGTCAATTTGAAATCCCTCGAAGTATTGAAGAAGAGCAAGAGAATTATGGGAGTCGTCAGCAGAGGCGGCGCTTTCACCATTTCGTGGATGGTTCATAACGGCGAAGATAACCCCTTCTACGTCGAGTATGATTATCTCCTTGAGCTCGCACGTGAGTATGACTTCGTGATCAGCCTTGGTGACGGCATGAGGTCAGGATGCTTGCACGATGCAAGCGACCGTCCTAAATTCATGGAATATATACAGCTCGGAGAGCTCACACAGCGGGCGCACGAAAGCGGTGTCCAGGCCTTGGTCGAAGGACCTGGTCACGTCCCACTTAACGAAATCGAGGCCAATGTCAAAGCGATGAAATCGTTGACAGACGGTGCGCCACTCTACCTGCTAGGACCACTCGTCACAGACATAGCGCCGGGGTATGACCACATAACAGGAGCAATCGGAGGCTCTCTCGCTGGAATGTTTGGTGCCGATTTCTTGTGCATGACGACACCGTCAGAACACCTCGGGTTGCCGACACCAGACGATATCAAGCAAGGAGCGATCGTCACAAAGATAGCAGCTCACGTCGCCGACCTGGCGAGAGGAATGCCCCGCGCACACAAGCTGGACGAAGAGATGGCTAAAGCACGGGCTAGTCTGGACTGGGAAAAACAATTTCGACTTTCAGTCGATCCAGACCTAGCTAGAGCGAAATTCAGCTGCCACAACCGACAGACCGATGCTTGCTCCATGTGCGGAGATCTTTGTGCGATAAAAATAGCAAAAGCGGCGTTAAGCAACCCAAAGAGCTAGTTCGGTGTCGTTGCGAAGTGCGGCTTATTCTTTCGCGCTGCTATTTGCTCGCAGAATTCTTAGGGCAAATAACGCAGCGTTTTTCCCGCCATCTATTCCGACCGACGCCACTGGGACACCCGCCGGCATTTGCACTATAGAGAGCAGCGCGTCTAAACCGCCGAGCTTAGTGCTCACGGGGACGCCGATCACTGGGGCGGTTGTCTTTGACGCGATAATGCCTGGAAGAGCTGCAGAGATGCCTGCGATAGCAATATAAACCTTAGCATGAGCTTTTCTAAGATATTCATCGAGGCGCGTTGGCTCTCGATGCGCGGAGATAACCTCCAGATCATACGCAACGCCCGCGTCCTCGAGTATCTCTATTGCTTTTTCTGCGACGTACATATCAGAGGTGGAACCCACCAGTACTGCCACATCGGGGTTATTCATCGCGGTGTACTTGTCCCAGGACTGTAAAACTCTTTCTGAACCGGGGCAGAGCACGCACGCGAAAGCCGCTCGTTTTTTTGTCGTGAGCGTATAACCAACGCGTGGCAGCTTTTTAATAGTCGCGTGATGTAAGAGAAGGGACGAAATGGATCCGAGTCTCGCCATAGCTCTTTCTGTCTTCATAATTAGCTAGCCCTATTAGCTTCTGAGCGAACCAATCGGACCATCGTGGTTGCGCTTGCCTTCCTTGTCGTTGTCTCTTATGCGACACAGCGTCAGAAAGCAGCCTGGAAAGATGCGAAAACGCCCCCTCAAGCGCTGAATCCTCCGTATTCACACGGCGATACAGTGAATAAGCTGTCCGGTAGACTAAACTATGGTGCTTTATATGGGAACCCTTAGTCTCTGCCGCGCGTCTAATCCGCACATCCTGAGCAACTTTAGACCTCACTAGTTTCTTTAGAGAGGCTCTTGATGAAATTTCATAACCGCGAAGGGTATTTTTTGGCCTCGTGCAAGTGTCTTCATAGGATTTTTTTGCGAGTGCCAACTCGACAGTTTCTGGTTGTCTACCAAAATCGCCTGCCTCAGAATCCTTGATAACTTCAAAATCTACATCGCATGCGATGCCTGGCCCGACATTTTGAAAAAAGAACTGTAATACCATCGACCGACTCCTTCTCAGCGGTTGCGGCTTTTGAAACATCCCGTCCCTGCCGTGGCGTAATGATTTATCATATCTAACCTGAATGGTGGGTGAGTGGTGCGACTCGCGCCCTATGATTGTTAAAGCGCGTGCAGCACCGAACGTCGTAGCTGTGTGCAGGAGAACTCCAATGGAACCATACGCCGCTATCGCGCTTGTGACCTTTCTTGTTGCGTATGGAACGTTGGCCACAGAAAAAATCAACAGGACAGTCGTCGTAGGCGCAGGGAGTCTGGTGTTGCTCATCACAGGCGTCCTCACCCTCGCCGAGGCCATTAATTACGTCAACTGGGAGACCATCGGCCTGTTGTTTGGGATGTTCATCATCGTCGTGGTGCTGTCAGATGCGGGGTTCTTCTCATACGTGGCATTTATCCTTGCAAAGAGGCTGAATTACAACCCTCGCGCCATGTTGATCGTGTTTCCTCTCTTGGCAGGGTTGCTGGCCTCGTTCGTCAACAGCATTACGGTCATGCTCTTTCTTGCGGCGATTACGATCGAGATCGCGCGGCTCGTGAAGATCGACCCGGTGCCCCTCGTCGTCGCTGAGGTCGTTGTTGCCAACATCGGGGGGGCATCAACCCTCATCGGCGACCCCCCCAACGTAATACTCGGGACCCAGCTGGGTTTTGGCTTTAACGAGTTTGTAAGGAATAACGGTCCCATCGCGCTTGCTGCCGCCCTTTTAGCAGTGGGGGTGCTCTATCTTACACAGCGAACGGCGCTGACGCCTTCCGCGACGGTTGACACGCGTGCGCTCTCGAGAATCGCTCCTGAGAGCGCCATCATCAGCAAACGGATGCTCCGTCTCGGCATCGCCGCCCTCATCGCTGCAGTGGTACTCCTCGTCAGCCGGAGTTATCTCGAGACGGCATTCGCCATCCCGTTGAATATCGCCCTCGCCGCCCTCATTCCTGCCTTTGTCTTGCTCCTTGTCAGCAGAGGAGGTGCCGAGGATACCCTCAAGAAGATCGATTACGAACTGCTGCTGTTCTTTATCGGTCTCTTTGTTTTAGTTGGCGGACTTGAACAGACCGGGATCATTGGCGTGTTTGCAACCGGCTTGGCAGGTGCGTCTATGGGGAACAACACCGTACTGCTCTCGCTGCTGCTTTTCGGGTCGGCCTTCATAAGCGGGCTGATCGACAACGTCCCCTTCGCCGTGACGATGAGCTACGTTATCCGAGACCTGGCGCTCATTCCGTCAGTTCTCGCCACGGCCCTGATGGTCTGGGTGGTATCGTTGGGCACCGACATCGGGGGCAACCTGACGCCCATCGGTGCCTCGGCGAACGTTGTCGCATACAGCTCACTAGAGACGCACGGGGTGCGCATGGGATGGGTGCGATGGATAAAAATTGCGCTCCCGCCGACCGTGGCGGCGCTCATACTTTGTGATCTCCTGCTCTACGTCAAATACGTCGTGGGATTCTATTGAATCGATGGTGGTAAACATGAAAGTCCTGGTCTGTTTTGATGGATCGCCCTCAGTCATGGAGGGCGTGAAATGTGCAGTAAAGGCGCTCCGACGCGATATCGACTACACGCTGCTGTACGTTCTCACTGAGCGCGGCATCTACGAGAGTTACAAGCGCATATTTCGGGAAGATTTGGAGCGGATCGAAACGCTCGTCGGAGACGTTGACTCAGAGAAAAAAGCCGCGAGACGGATCTTTCTCGACCCTCTATGCACGCACATGCGAGAACAGGGTCTCACCGTCAGCGCGGTTGTGAGGGAAGGGCACGCTGCCGAAGAGATCCTGGATGAGGTGCGCGAAGGGCACTACGATATCGTCGTGCTTGGAGACGTACGGTCTTTCTCAGCGTCGAGACTGCTCGTGCGTAGCACGGTGACCCAGGTAATGCAAAACGCCCGCACGTGCGTCATGGTGATACGCCCCGCACGTATGCACATCGCACAACAAAACCATTAAGCCGCGAGCCGCGCCACGATCTTTATGAGCCCCACCCGTCAGTGAGGCCGAGCAGGTGTAAATGGTGTGCCCCGATGAACTAAAAACCCAGGCGGCGGAGGAATGCGGGTGCATTAAGGCGTGATATCTAAAAAAGTCGCATCTTTCTGCTCATAACGTTCTTTTTGACCATATCTAAGGCGGTTTCCAGCGCTCCTTGAACCCTAGCTTTCTCTTCTTTCAATATGCGTAGGCAAGTGACGTTGTTGCGCTCGCATCGCTTATCATCCCGAGGACAAGGGCAACGCTCTGGCTTATGCGGGAAACGAACAAATGCATTTTTGTCGTTCAGCCCTCTTTACCCTAGGCCAGAAGAGCCTTCTGGAGCACACTTAGACGAGTAAGGGTAAATCCCTAGCAAGGCCATCGAGCTCGCCGCCGCAAGGGAGAAAGACCGTGGTTAGCAACAACGCTGAGAGTAGTACGAAAAAACTCTAAATACAGAGTGCTGCGATTTAATACGAAGACCGATTGCTGTTTGCGCACATAACGTGAAGGAGAGACGCATTTATGGACAATACGACTGAGACCGCGCTGATAATGCTCCCCGGCCCCGTTCCGGTAGCGCCTCAAGTGCTGCGTGCTATGTCAAAACCGATGATCAATCACCGGGGGCCTGAGTTCAGGAGGCTCCTGGACGAGAGTCGAGAAAAGCTCCGCAGCGTTTTCAAGACAGAAAACGACATCCTCATCCTGAATGGGTCTGGAACGTGTGCCATGGAAGCAGCTGTCGGAAACCTCGGCACGGACAAAAAATACATTGCGATCGAAAACGGCAAGTTCGGAGAACGACTGAAATTGCTGACCGCACTTTACGGCAGCTCAACGGCGGTCATTGCTGATTGGGGGACGTCGATCGAAGTTGAACAAGTCAAACAGGCACTCGAAACTGGGGCAGATGTGGTCACCCTTGTCCATAATGAAACCTCCACAGGCATGACGAATGACGTTCAACAGATAAGCGCTCTCTGTCGAAAGCAAGACGCTCTGCTGATTATGGATGGGGTATCATCCATCGGCGGCATTCAAGCCCCAATAGACAGGTGGGGTGTCGACATAGCGTTTACGGGCTCTCAGAAATGCCTCGGCTTGCCGCCAGGCCTTTCGATGGTCTCAGTAACTGATCGGGCGTGGGACGTCATCAAAACCGCGGAGAAAAGACCGTACTACGCAGACCTTCTCGCACACAGGAAAGCAGCCGAAAAAGGGCAGACACCCTATACGCCCGCCGTGCCGCTGTTCTTCGCGCTTGAAGAGGCGCTTAAACTGTTGGAAGTTGAGGGACTTGAGGCACGCATCGATCGGTATAGCGTTTATGCCACATCGATTCGCGCAGCCGTTCAGGCTATGGGCTTGGAGCTATTTCCAAAGCTCGGCCCTTCAAGCGCGTACTCGAATACGGTTACGGCAATCAATGTGCCTCCTGAAATTGAATTTGCAGCACTCAAGGAGGAGATGAACCGCCGAGGCATCGTCATCGCTGGCGGCCAAGAACGGCTCAAAGGCCATATCTTCCGAATAGGCAACATGGGGAATCTCAGCAAGGGCGACATACTGCAAGTTATAGAGAAGCTCGAGCTAGTATTGCTGGAGAGCGGCGTCGTTGACGAGATGGGGGCCGGAACGCTCGCGGCCGATCGCGTGCTCGAGCGATTGTGATCCGCAAGGCTCATCTTGAACGTAGGAGCGCTACGCATGAAAATAGGAATAGCCGACACCACTTTTGCTAGATATGACATGGCTAAAGCGGCGATAGACGAACTGCGACGGTGGGTATCAGCCACGATTCATAGGTATACAGTGCCAGGCATCAAAGATCTGCCAGTCGCGTCAAAAAAGCTCTTAGAAGAATCCGGGTGTGACATTGTGATGGCGCTCGGAATGCCTGGATCAGCTGCCATCGACAAACAGTGTGCACACGAAGCATCGACGGGCCTTATAAGGGCGCAGCTAATGACCAACAAACACATCATAGAGGTATTCGTTTTTGAGGATGAGGCAGCGAGCGACAAAGAGCTGGCGCGGCTTGCTGACGCACGAACGCGTGAACACGCCCAGAACGTGTATAAGTTGTTGAACAATCGCTTGACTGACGAAGCCGGTAAAGGCAAGAGAGAGGGGTTTGCTGACGTAAAACCAGTGGATTTTTAGAGCGCTGCTCAGGAGTATTATCATGGAACAGAAAAATGAAGTGCGTGTAAAGCTCGGATTCGTCGTGGCTGAATTTAATCGGGACATTACGTACCCGATGGAGATTCTCGCTAAAGAACATGCGGCATTCCTAGGCGCTGATGTCGTGAAGACCATTTTAGTCCCTGGAGTTTTTGACATGCCCTTGGCAGTCAAAAGTCTGGCCACAGACGACGAGGTAGATGCAGTGGTGACAATTGGCTGCGTGATTGAAGGAGCGACGGCGCACGACGAAATCGTCGCACAGCACGCGACGCGAAAGATTACGGATCTAGCCCTTGAGTACAACAAGCCGATCACCTTGGGAATATCGGGTCCAAGAATGTCCCGCCTTGAAGCACACGAACGCGTCGACTATGCAAAAAGAGCTGTAGAAGCCGCTGTAAAGCTTTTTAAACGACTCTGATGAAACCAAATCCGGTCATTTCCTCAAGAGTTCGGCACATACCTGAGTCCGCAACGATGAAGATTGCGGACATCGCAGCCAAGCTCAGAAGTGAGGGTCAAGATATCATTAGTTTCAGTCTCGGTGAACCCGATTTCGAAACCCCAGAGAACATAAAAAGAGCAGCAAAAACGGCCCTCGATCGCGGTGAAACGCACTATACGCAAGGCAGTGGAATTCCCGAACTTCGAGAAGCGATAGCAGAGAAATTGAAAAATGACAACAACCTCGACGTCAGTCCAGCCGACGTACTCGTAACAACGGGCGCCAAACAAGCGATATTTGAAGCGATCTGCACGCTCATCGACGAAGGAGATGAGGTTTTGTTGCTTGACCCTGCGTGGGTTTCCTACTCAGCAATCGTTAAGTTCGCTGGTGGGAAGCCCGTGATGGTCCCTGTTTCAGAACAGGATGGCTATGTGCCAGTGGACTTGCAGAGTCACATGACTAGAGATACTAAGCTGTTGATTCTAAACAGCCCGTGCAACCCTACCGGGGCCGTTTACGGCAAAAATGCAATAAAGGCCGCAGCTGAGACGGCCGAAGACCACGGTGTCTTTGTGCTGTCAGACGAAGTCTACGAAAAAATCATTTATGGGGCTAAGCATCACAGCATAGGTAACCTAATACCTGACAGGACAATCACGATAAACGGTTTTTCAAAGGCCTATGCTATGACGGGCTGGAGGCTCGGTTATGCAACTGCGCCAGCACCCATCCTTCAAGGCATGCTCAAGATCCAGCAACACTCAGTAAGCAACGCCACATCTTTTGCTCAAAGAGCTGGCGTTGAGGCGCTAAGAGGTGACCAAGGCGCGGTGCGTGCGATGGTGGCAGAATTCAGGAAGCGGCGAGACATTATGATCGACGGACTACGCAAAATGGAGATAGAATGCGCACTCCCAAGAGGTGCATTTTATGCGTTCGCAAAGGTCTCGCAGTTCGGCAATTCTGTTGAGGTGACTGAAAAACTGTTACGGGATGCTCTTGTCGCGGTAACGCCTGGCTCAGCTTTCGGACCGAACGGCGAGGGTTACGTACGTTTGTCGTACGCCACGAGCCGTCAAAACATAGAGGATGGCATCGACAGGATAGAAGCATCACTGGCACACGCTTAGCACTTCACCCGACGCTTAATGATTTCGCGAATGATGTTTTCAGTGCCTGATAGCTCTCCGGTGTCTTGAAACGGCAGCCGGATGACTTTGGACGGGATGTGCCTTTGTTCAAGATCTTCTTGGAGTTTCTTCTCGTCAAAGTACTGATCGAAGCCAAGAGCGACGATGTCTGGTTTCATTGTCATCAAGGGCTCGAATATGTCGTGCTCGCTCCCAAGTTCAGCGTGATCGACGACCTTCAAGGCCCCCACCACTTGCAGCCGTTGCCGTTCGGGGATTACTGGTTTTGACTTATGCTGGACCATAGTATCGCGGGAGACAATTACAAATAATTCGTCGCCGAGCTCCTTTGCTTTCGTTAGATACAAGATATGACCTGGATGCAAAATATCAAACGTGCCTGTAGCGAGTACTCTAGTCATTTTCGCCACCGAAGGTTTCCTGTATATCTCTATACACGGCGCTGTCTTCAATTTCAACGTCTAGCACGTCAAGTTCCCTCCTGTCGCCGATTCTATCGTAGCAAGTCCAACTCGTAATATCATAAGGGTAGCCGACAATAATATGGTAGTCACCGCTTTGCATAAACAGGTGAATATCTGCATCCGAGGGCTGGAGCGCTCCTGACGGGTGGCTGTGCACTGATCCCACAATATGTGGGTTGACAGGTAGCATAAACAGATTCATGACAGCGCTTACGTTTGAGGACTGGGTAATAGGAACGTCTATGTCTGTGATAATCCCGTCCGTCTCGTATAACATCCCAGCGAATTCTTTTGGGTGCGAGGACGCGCTCACTTCAAGGACAAACTTCAATGCGTCACGAGCTATGCCCAGGATTTTCTTTTTCATGAGTGACACACAATCACTAACGCTCAGTGGATGTTTTTCTCCCGATCAAACCACAAAGTAAAAAAGCCGTTTTTCTGCGGTTCCGCCAGTTGCTCATCTAGTGCCTCAGAACTCATAGGGATCATCATTGCGTCTTTGACGCTCGGAAGTCGATGTACATCATTGGCACAAGTGTAATTGACCTTCCCACTATTATAGATATACCCCGCGAAGCCTGTAGCACTTCTGTGCCTACACCTTCCCCCAAGGACAAGCAGTGCCTTAGACCGAATAACGTCACTGGACGTGCGGCAGACTAAAGTCGCAAAAAGAATGAGGATGATGGCGGTTCACGATGCGGAGGGAGGGATTCGAACCCGCGAACTCCTTTGAGAGTGGATCTTGAGCCCACCGCCGTTGACCACTTGGCTACCTCCGCTTCTTTTTTAGTATAGTTTTGACGTATTTCTATTTAACTAATTTCTGCGTGGGGGCTTGTTTTCTCTGCGAAGGGTTGGACCTCAATACAGTATCCTTTGTGTCGAACAACGTCGTGCAACCTAGTTCACGGACCGGAGGAGACAACCGAGAGACTGGCGATGCACTAAAATTAACTCCAAGAGGCAGCAACTTAGCTGTAACCTGCCGAGATTCGAGCAGACCGGCTTTGTCGAGAAACTTGTAATGAGCTATCGCAATTTCTAAATACGCTTTTCGCTTTTATACAGTAGGTGATTATCGTGGTTGTCGGAGTTACAATGGTCAACGTCGTTCCGGGTGAAGAACGATATGTTTACCGAACGCTTTTGGAGTTAGGTGGTATACGAGAAGTATATCATGTTTTTGGAGAATATGACTTTGTGGTCATCATTGAAGTCGAAGGACTGACAGCACTGAATAATTCGGTTGATAACATACGAGATATCAAAGGAGTCACTACAACTCACACGATCGTTGGCGCTGAACTGTAATTGGGAGAACACCAGATGGCTGAAAACATTGCCGAGAAGCTTGCCGAGAAACAACGCGAGATTAGCATAGCAGAATTCTTTGAGAAAAACCGTCATATCCTCGGTTTCGACTCATCGACGCGAAGCCTCATAACAAGTGTCAAGGAAGCGGTCGATAACGCACTCGATGCCTGCGAAGAGAGCGGCGTACTTCCTGATATTCTTATTGAGATTCACAAGGTAGACAAAGACAACTATCGCGTTGTAGTAGAAGATAACGGCCCTGGCATCGTGAAAGAGCAGATACCGCGAGTTTTCGGAAAGCTCCTTTACGGTTCTCGATTCCACGCGCTGAAACAGAGCAGAGGGCAGCAAGGCATAGGAATCTCGGCGGTCGTATTGTATGCGCAACTGACATCTGGACGGCCTACGGCAGTATACTCCAAAACGGGAAAGAACAAGGAAGCCCATTACTACGAGCTTGTCATCAACACGAAAACGAACGAACCCGAGATATTAATGGAGAAAATTGTGCCGTGGGACAGGCCACACGGAACCAGAATTGAAGTCGAGGTGGAAGGTACATACGTCCGCGCCCGCAAACAATCGATATATGGCTATGCAAAATCGACTGCAATAGTCAATCCTCACGCCAGACTGACGTTGATTGAACCGACAGGAGACACGCAAGTATTTGAGCGTGTGACCGAAGTCTTGCCGGTCGAACCATGTGAAATACTACCGCACCCTGAAGGCATTGAACTCGGCACGCTAATCAAGATGCTGCGGTACACGGAGAGAAGGCGACTGACCTCATTCCTGACAAACGAGTTTGCCCGTATCGGACACAAAACCGCGAAAGAGATATGCGCAAAAGCTGGAGTCGATCCCGACGTAAATCCCAGTGACCTTTCACGCGATCAAGCAAAGCGCCTGCTTGAAGCTTTCAAGACCGTCAAAATCATCGCGCCTTCGACGGAGTGCCTTTCCCCCATAACGGAAGAGCTGATCAGAAAGGGGCTGGAAAAAGAATACGACGTTGATTTTATCGCGACGACTACGCGGGACGCCTCTGTGCACACAGGCAACCCATTCATCGTGGAAGCGGGCATTGCGTACGGAGGGAGTTTACCAAAGGAAGAGAAGACGGACCTCCTGCGATTCGCGAACCGGGTTCCCTTGTTATATCAACAAGGTGGATGCGCGAGCACGCACGCCGTAGAGAAGATCAACTGGAGGAACTATGAACTGCTGCAACCAGGAGGGAGCGGCATTCCCCAAGGCCCAGTCGTCATTCTCACACACGTCGCGTCAACGAACGTTCCATTCACTTCAGAGTCAAAAGAAGCGATCGCGGATATCCCCGAGATAGTAGACGAGATAGAACTTGCGGTCCGAGACGTAGCGCGAGGGCTCAAGAACTACTTGGCGAAGCAAAAAGTCCTGGCGAAGAGAAAAGAGAAAGAAGAAATAATAGAGAGAGTTCTTCCCAAGCTTGCTGAGAAGGTATCCGAGGTAACGGGCGGGTCGCAACCGGATATTCAACCCATCGTTGCTAAGATTATGGGGAATGTCCTCGTGCAAAAGACGGCCGAACAGAACGACAACACGTCGATCGTGACGATTCGCATCAAGAACTTTTCTGAAAGCCAAAAAGAGTTTAAGCTGCACCAAGTCTCTGCTGTAGAGATCGAAGATCCAACTCCTAAGCCAATAGTGTCAAGTTTTGACGGCCAGTTCGACAACATTTGGAAGGTATCAATCAAGCCTAATGCAGAAAAAAAAGTTAGATACACCGTTAAGTCTGAGCAGTCCCCAGGCGCCAATCCTCTCGTTGAGGGGATACTTGCAGAGATGGTTACAGGGGCAGACGCGCTACCTAAGAAGCGAGTGAGTGAGTGAGGCAAAGCATGAGCGTTGAAGAAGAGCTATTGAAAGCAAAAAAGGAGAAGGATAGTGTAACCAAGCAGAGGCTCCTCCAAATCATTAAAACTATCTACGATCAGTTTACCAACGAACAAATTCCGCAGCTTCTAATTCCAACAAGAACGAAATCGAATATTGCGTTTAATGAAGAATCAGAGGTTTGGGTTTATGGTGAACGGGAGAGTGCCAGAAGCTGTAAGACTGTGAGAGGCGCCTATAGCCTCCTCAAGTCGAGTTATACGATTGAATTCCTCAATAAACAGCTCGATGAGAATCGCTCATCAACACTCAGGGAACTTTACTATATTAGCGAAGGCTGGAAACTAGCAAAATTCAGAGAGCAGCCCGAGTCAGACAGAATGATCGAGGATCTTGAAATCATAACTGAACTCCAACGCGAGAACTTTCACGTTCGGCCTGAAGAGAATGGCGCTACGATTTTCGGTCCTATTCGAATTAAAGAAAACGTCGAAAGACGCGGGAAAGTATCGGAACGAGTCATCCATTGTATTGATGACGTTGGGGAGGGAGGATACCAGATCCCTTACAACGTCGACAGCCTAGATTTCGTCGAGCACGACGCTAAGTTTATCATCGCGATCGAAACCGGCGGTATGCGCGACAGACTAATTGAAAACGGATTCGACACAGATTACGATGCAATTATCGTGCACCTGAAAGGCCAACCAGCACGAAGCACACGGCGACTTTTAAAGAGGATGAACGAGCGGCTAAAGCTGCCAGTCGTCGTTTTTACAGACGGGGATCCGTGGTCCTACCGAATATTCGCCTCCGTCGCGTATGGGTCGATAAAGAGTGCGCACATGTCGGAATACATGGCAACCCCGGCTGCACAATTCATCGGCGTACGCCCGAGCGACATCGTCAACTACGACTTGCCGACCGATAAGCTGTCTGATCAGGACGTTCGAGCACTCCAATCAGAGCTCACCGACCCGCGTTTTTGTACTGATTTCTGGAAAGACGAGATCAACCTTCAACTTGAACTGAAAAAGAAGTCTGAACAACAAGCGTTTGCAAGTAGAGGCCTAGACTACGTTACCGACGTATACCTTCCCGAAAGATTAACCAGTCTCGGGATCATTTGATTGCCCGGTGACCAGTCGCGCGAGAGCTGTTTCTGTTGACATGAAAGTCGTGTTGGTGACTATTGGAACGCATGCCTTGGAAGCGGCTGTCTATCGTCACGCAGAAGACTAGTCGGGTTCGCTGCAACCAGCTCCACAAACTTGTCTGCCCCACCCCCTCTTCGCTACAATAGATCCCTCGTTGAAAACAACTTTGCCGCGCACCATCGTGAGCGATGGAAAGACGCCTTCGAAGCCTTCAAAAGGGGTCCAACCACACTTGCTCCACATCAAGCTCGGCGTTATCGGTTTCTTATCCTTGAGATCAACGAGTATGAGATCTGCGTCAAACCCTTCAGCTATTACTCCTTTGCTCTTAAAATTGAATCTATCTGCCGGAGCTGTGCACACCAAGTCGACAAGACGTCCGAGACCAATCTGATCTAGCTTCGAAAGTAGCAAGGGAAGCAGAGTTTGAACTCCTGGAACCCCCGGAGGAGCGTTTGGCATTTTTTTGTCGGCAATTGAATGGGGCGCATGGTCGCTTGCGACCATATCAATATGGTCGAGGTGTGACCACAGCCTATCGACGTCATGCCGGCTTCTAAGCGGCGGGTTCATGGTCCCAAACGGGCCAAGTCTTCCCTCGTCGAGCTCAGACAGAAAAAGGTGATGCGGAGTGACTTCGAAGGTGACGTCCTGATCAGAAGCTTTTACTAAATCCAGCCCTGCCGATGTGCTTAGATGGCTGACGTGTATCTTGGCCCCTATACCCCTATTGCATCCGAAAACTGTTCTGATCCCTGACGCTTCACCCGAGAGTTCATCAGCGCGTGTGGCCACGTGGACGCACAAGACGGCATCAAGGCGCTTGATAGTTTGCAGCGCGCAACGTAAGTCCTCGCGCGACGTACGTTGAATGAATGTCTCTCCAAAAGCTGTGGCCCCAAGTCGCCAAACGTCTTCGAGCTGGTCGAGCCTGTCGATAGCCGCGTTGATGCCATAATCAACAACGGATTTTCGTGCCGCGCGCTGCTTGGCGAAATAGGAGCTTTGATCACATATAGGCGGTTTCGTGTTCGGTTGGTCTATAACAGTGGTAACGCCCCCTGCAGCGGCCGCGCACGAACCGGAGTACCAGTCCTCTTTGTAGACTTCGCCCAAATCGCGAAAATGAACGTGCGCATCAATTGCACCTGGCAGAAGCAATCGGCCGCGTGCATCTATCGCTTGCTCTCCGGCGTGGACGCGTCCGACCTTTGCAATAGTGCCATTTTCGACGAGTACGTCACGGACAACGATGCGACTCTTGTGAAACACTTTCGCATTTCGGATGACTGTGGTGCTCATCGTGCGTCACTCAAGACAACGCTCAACCACGTCGCCACCAGGACGAAGCTCGGAAAAAACCTGGCCTTCAAACACAAATATTTCTGCGCCATCATCTCGAGGGGTCAGGCCCGCCTTGATGTATGTTTGATCTAAAAACTCCTGGGGCATCCAGCCGTAATCTGTCGCAACTTGAGGCAAAAGCAATCCTTGCTGCAACCCTTTCTTCACAATGAGACCGTGCTTGCCGATCACTATGTCAGAGGGGCCAAAAATCCGTACCGGTTTCGACAGGAACGTAATCTCCATCGTGATCTGTGCCAACTCGTCTGCCCGCACGGGAGGAAATCGATAATCGTGTAAGGCCGCGCTGATTGCCGAGTCGATCAGGGCTTCCTTGATTGTCATAGTTGGGTAAGGGTACCCAACACAGCCCCTCAGGCCGCCTGAATGTAGGGTTACAAAAACGCCGCCGAGTTCCTCAAAAACGGCGGGAAGGCCTTCCGGCGCTTCTATCCGTTCCCCGGAGTTTACTGCGCTCTCAATGGCTTGACGTGCGAGATGCATACCCACACGCGCTTCGTCCAGATCCACGCTTCACATATTAGTGAATACTTATATTACGTTTGCCTTCAAGATAAAGAGAGGAGAGGGGATGAGTGGCTGCCGGTGGAACACGCTGAGGAAAGTCCTCCCACCCTCTGGACGTGTGAGTGGGGAAACTCGCATGGCGAGAGTCATGGCTCTGGCACAGAAACGGTACGTCCCTGCAAATATGAGTATGAGGTGAAGAACCGACGAGAGCAGGAGTTACGATGGAACGGCGAATCCTCACAGGTGCAAGCTAAAAAGGGTGAATGAGCAGTCCAGACGACACCCAGGTTAAGCGCTTAGATGAATGCCACTTGAAACAGAAGGAGGCTTACAACCCCCACTCCAGCTTTATTATTGAAGACTTTTCTGGCACGCGAGAAAGCTTTATATCAATCTCGCACAACATATCGCTGCCTTTCAAACTAGAAAACCAAAGGCTTGAGGGAAGAAATGGACTTGAGAGAGGCAGTGGAAGATATTCGTACTCGTTTTTTGGAACAAGGTGTCACAGTTCCCACCAGCGACATTGAACAGCGGCTTAACAGCCTCGTTTACGATTTTAAAGTGCCAATCGAAGAAGCAAGAAGGAGCGTGGTTTCTTATTTTGCTAAACTCCATCCCAAAGAAGGCGTTGCTTCCGAAACCGAGGTAATCTACGCAAAGATCACAGACATAAATGCGGAAGATAGATGGATCAACCTCCGCGTGCGGGTCGTACAGCTGTGGGAGCCCAATTCGCCATCAATAGCACAAGTCGGCCTCCTCGGCGACGAGACGGGGACCATCAAATTTACGAGCTGGTCAAATGCGAACTTGCCCATTCTCAGGGACGGACAAAGCTACTCAATACGCAACGTGGTCACAAAATCGTGGCAGGGACGTTTCAGCGTTAGCTTGAACAAAGCATCCGAAATTGCAGTACTCGATGAAGAGGTAGCGGTCGGTCGCGCAGAAGACGAGATCTCTGGTGCAATTATCGACGTGCAATCCGGCTCGGGATTAGTCAAAAGATGTCCGGAGTGCAGTCGCGTCGTCGTTAAGGGGCATTGCGCGGAGCACGGTGAAGTAACTGGAGTGTACGACTTGCGCGTGAAAGGTGTGCTCGATAACGGCGAGATCGTGTCAGACGTGCTCTTTAATCGAGAGATGACGGAAAGATTGACCGGAATCACGCTGGAGGCAGCTAAAGAGATGGCTATGGAAGCGCTCGACCAAAACGTCGCGGCAGATGCCATGAAGGCGATCATCATCGGACGCTACTATAGGGTGCGCGGTAACAGAACCCCGCGATGGCTGCTGATAACAGATTTTGAAGAGCTGCCTAAGATGGACGAGGAGGACATTGATGCCGTGCTCAAGAGGGCGGAGGGGCATCTTTAATGTCTTTGAGACAACGAGAAGTAGCACGACGCCTCTACGCGAAAGAGCTCAGCGAGTCGACGCTCGTCTACAAGGAACACGAAGATACCTACGCGCCTCAGTATCTCTTGACTCCGACAGGCGCCAAATGCAACCGTGTGTTTGTGGTCGGTACACTTACAGAAAAGGAAAACGTTGGCGTTGATTCTGACTACTGGCGCGCTCGACTGGCCGATCCGACAGGCGTTTTTCCCATATACGCCGGACAGTATCAGCAACAGGCAGTCACCCAGTTGAGTGCGATAGAAGTCCCTGCGTTTGTGGCTGTCGTAGGTAAGCTCAACGTTTTTCGCACTAACGACGGTCCGGTCAAGGTATCCATACGGCCTGAATTCATCAACGTTGTCGATTCGGAAACACGAAACAGATGGGTATTAGAAACTGCCGAGAAAACCCTCGAACGGATTGAACGGTTACAACTCGACAACGAAGACGCGGCAAAAGTCCGCGATCACTATGGCACCGATACGCGCCTTTACGTGGAGATCGTTATCGAAGCTCTTAAAGCACTTAAGAAAGAGTACGGGACGTGAGTACAGTCGGCCGAATCGGTCAGAAGTCGACGTCATCCCACCTCAGGTCGGAGTTTAGCAATGCTGTATGGTGTCTCTTCAGCGATTGAGCTTGACGTCAAAGAATTTATTGTGAGCGCCGCTGCGACCTTCACTGCTATCGAGCTAGTTTCTGAGTTCCCCCACGTCCACTATAGCACACCAAACGTGAACCTTCTCTCTGAGCTTAAGCGGAGCTACGATCTCACGTATACGATGCACGCACCTTTCTGCGGCGTGAATCTTGCTAGCATTAATCCCAAGCTTCGTAATGCGTCCCTTTACGAAATACTCAACTCGATCACGTACGCAACCGAACTCGGCTGCGAATTAATCGTGGTTCACCCTGGTATCGTCAGCTATCCGAGAGGCTTACAAAAATTCGAGCGAATTGCAAAGGAAAATGAAGGAGACTCTTTTTTGCGCATATGTGAAAAAGCAGAGAACGAAAAAATTCTCGTCTGCATAGAAAATATGCCGCGGTTCCCGCCCGCTTTTAAAGAAGCTTGGACTGGCGACGGTCTCGTAGAAATCGTCGACGAACTGAGATCAAGGTTCTTGCAGGTGGCCCTAGACGTGGGTCACTGCAACACCACCGATATTCCAGTGCCACAAATGATTCATAAGTTCGGCGCGCGAATCAAGCACGTGCACATCCACGATAATGACGGGTTTCGAGAAACGCATGCGGTTGTTGGCCAAGGATCAGTTCCGTGGCCAGCTGTTATTGAGGCATTAAACAAAATAGGATATGACGGGCTCTTAATAGACGAACACCGGACGATTGAAGGACAAAAGCGCGGAAGAGATTATCTGGAACCAATCATTCAGTCTTTCCGCTAGATGATGGCGCGTCACCAGGTTCTTTGAGCAGTGACATTGCGGTTTCGAAGGGTATACCTTTCTTTTTTGCTCCAATTTTCGCTATAGAGGCAAAATCGACGCCTGAACTGAGTTCTATATATCCCAGGCGCTCCGCTTGTTTCAAAAAACCTTCACCGACATCTGTTCGCACGATTACGACCGTGTGTCCAGGCGAGGCGCCAACGCTTCCGAACGACAAATCGGCGTCTTCACTTGTAAAGTCCACGCAGTGCTCGCATCCAGTTCTCTTTGACGTGCGCAAGTCTTTTAGAGGCAACTCGAGCGCAGCTTTGTCTCTCAGTTTTACGATGAACTTTCCCTTCACGTCGAAACCGCTTATCTCCCAGGGCTTGATCCCGTGGCCTATTCGCAACTCTTCGAGGAGACTATCCGTGAATATTTCTGTGCAAAACAGCCCGAGCGAAACTCGAATTGCGTTTTTGTATATTGACAAGACGTCGACGTTCGATTGCCGAATCCTTCTGACCGCACTAGTTACGCAAGGCGTCCCTACTATGGCAATCTTGTGCAGCTCTCTGTCTGCTATGGCTTCTCTGAGTGCCTTCAAAATAGGCGCCCACACGTATCTCGATCCTGCTGCCGCAAGAACCGCGTCAGACGTTTGAACGAATGCGGGCTGAGCTGCTTGGCTCCATTTATCGACGCCCATCACGATCGCGCCGTCAATCGCGTTCGATTCGAAAGCGGCTGCGAGTACAGAGCTGACCACTCCGCCTGATTGGGCGTCAGAAACGCGAATCTTGGATTTTGATTCGTATATCGATATGATAGTACCAAAACCGTCAGAGCAGGTTTCATCAGCTCTCGGACAAGCATAATAACAAGCCGCGCAAGGAACCTCGTCACGCGTCACCTTACAATAATCGTTGGACTTGGGATGGCGAGGCTCCTCGTCAAAATAAAGGGCTTCTGTCGGGCATACGCCAACACACGCTCCGCATCCGCAGCATTTTTCCGTATCCCAGACTTTCCGTTTCAGGTCTTTGTATGAGAGAAGGTCCATGTCGCCTCCACAACTTATTCACAGGTATATAGTGCGGCATATGGCCTATGCGAGAGTGGCGCGATCTTTGTGAATTCGGAGTCAAGTACGCTCTCAAGGTCAAGGCCAAAAACCTGGCAGTACTCCTTGAGAACTTTTTTAACAGCGATTTCGTCGTCTGCAGTCAGTGGAAATTGCGACGCGCCGTTGCCCAGCTTGCTCTCGTCGACGTTGCCCCTGACGTAAATAGCGCCGCCGTGTTGTCCTGTCGCTACCCAATCGCCTAAAATCTCGGATTTTTTGGCGCTGTTATGAATTCCTAAAACAATGATCATGCCACCGGCCATGTACTCTCCAAGGAAATCTCCAGCGTGTCCACCTGCAACTATTATCGGGACGTTGGACTTGTAAGTCTTCATATGTATGCCGACTCTATAGCCGACGTCGCCGTGGACAAAGATCTTGCCCCCCCTCATGCTGTGACCCAAAATGTCTCGCCCGTCCCCGTGTATGATTATCTTCCCAGAACTCATGGTGTTTCCGACGCCATCTTGGGCGTTCCCAAAGACGGTTACCGTTGGACCATCCATAAACATTCCCAAATCGTTTCCAGGGGTGCCATAGATATCGATCTTGAGCTTGCCTGTAAGGCAGTCAGCAATAAACCTTTGGCCGTTCACGTCCTCAAGCGTCAACTCAGCTACGCCAGCCTGAACTGCCTGAAAGACCTCCTCATTGAGCTGCTTGTAATGCTTATAATCGGCTACTATGCGCATGCGCTCACCTAGCTGCCTGCCGGTTGGACACCGAGTATGTCCAACGTGGTGTGATCCAGACCATAGCCCCTGAGCCTGTCACGATTTCCTCTTAAACTTTCGATTGAGTTTATTCCTGCTGCGCCGAGGATCTCTTTTAGCTCAATCGACCAAGCCAGTAGCAAGTTCGACACACGCTGCGCACCTTCAACGGGATCGAGTCGCGACCTTAGTTCCGGTTCTTGCGTCGCTATCCCCCAAGCACATTTACCGGTGTAGCATCGCTTACACACGGTGCAGCCGAGCGCGATGAGGGCAGCAGTGCCTATCTTCACGGCGTCAGCACCAAGCGCTATCGCCTTTGCGACGTCGCCGCTATTCCGTATAGTGCCACTGGCAATTATGCTCGTTTCATTCCGTATACCTTCTTCGCGTAATCGCTGATCGACACTCGCAAGTGCCAGTTCGATGGGAATGCCAACGTTATCTCGAATTACCTTGGGAGTGGCACCCGTGCCCGCTCGAAATCCGTCGATTACGATCGCGTCCGCGCCTGCGCGACAAATACCACTGGAGATTGCAGCAACGTTATGAACGGCAGCTATCTTAACCAAGACGGGTTTTTTGTATCGTGTGGCTTCCTTTAGTGAGTTTACGAGTTGGGCGAGGTCCTCGATCGAGTAGATGTCGTGATGCGGGGCCGGACTTATGGCGTCGGCTCCTATCGGGATCATTCGCGCTTCGGATATTTCTTCGGTTACCTTAGTTCCCGGCAAGTGACCCCCAATGCCCGGTTTCGCCCCTTGACCGATCTTAATCTCAACGGCGGCCCCAGCTTTCAGGTAGGCCGGGTGAACGCCAAACCTTCCGCTTGCAACTTGCACAATGATGTGGTCTGCATATGGGTAGAGCTTCTTGTGGAGGCCCCCCTCTCCGGAGCCCATAGTTGTACCGCGCATCACCGCAGCACGAGCCAGCGCCTCATGTGCTTCAAGACTAATAGCTCCGTAGGACATTTGAGCTATCATAATTGGAATCTCAAGCCTAAGCGCTGGCGAAAGCTCGGTCTTAAGCCTAACACTGTCACCTATCTCTTCAAGCTCGACGAATCGAGGTTTTCGACCGATATAGGTTCGAAGTTCGATTGGCTCCCGCAAAGGGTCGATCGCTGGGTTTGTTACCTGACAAGCATCAAGAAGCAGATTGTCGAAGATGACACGTTCGTGGAGTTCGTTTCCAGTGCTCGCTAGGAGTATGGCGCCTGTTCTCGACTGCGTGAAAACGTCCCTCCGAGCGTTCTCGGTCCAAATGGGGTGGGCACTCATCACCGAGGGCATTCGACGAAGCGCTATAGCATCTTCAGGGCACATACTAACGCATCTCTGGCACGCAACGCATCGATCGTCAAACGCCTTGACTTTGTTGTCTCGCCATTCTAGTGCGCCGAACGAGCAATTCTCGATGCACCTTTTGCACAGCCTGCACGCTTGCCTGTCAATGACAACCCTGAACTCAGGAACGGAACTATACATCTCCATTCACCATCGCGACTGTCGGTTCTCCCGCGCGTGGCGCCCACACGTTGTCTGGATTCTTGCAAACAGCCTTAATCGCACTCTCCTCGCTCGCCATAAACGTCGTGTCATTTTTTCGAGCGCAGATGAGTGGCCGCAACTTGATTCGGTCCGAGAGCCCCACCATAGTACCACTGCCCGCAACTCCGGTGAGCCCCGAACCGTTTGCAATCACAATGCCAAACGGCCCGTTGACCATTGCGGGACCGTAGGTCATTCTCAGCGCCTCTATGATCCGCCTCCTCTCAGGCGGCATTCGCTCGATCTGTTCCCAGAACGGAGGAGCTAGTACCTCGGATGCAAGTTCGATGGGCAGCTTGTGTCGTCTGACCAAAAGATCCCACAAATAAGCCAAAACTTCAGAATCGGTGAAATAGCTGCATTTATACCCGTACGACTCAAGGAACCGTTTGTTAGTTCCGTAACTGGTAATCTCTCCGTTATGCACAATGCTATTATCTAAGATGCTGAATGGATGTGCCCCGCCCCACCAACCGCGCGTGTTTGTAGGGTATCTCCCGTGTGCTAACCACATATACGCCTTGTAATTATCAAGCTTGTACAGCTTTGCTACCTCGTCCGGGTAGCCAATGGCTTTGAAAACGCCCATGTTCTTGCCACTCGAGATCACTAAGGCGCCGCCTGTACTGTTAATCTTCATCGCAAGATCAATGATATAGTTGTCTGCATCGTTTGTGTACCGTTCAGGCACGTCGACAAAGAAGCGCCAGGGGGTGTAATCTTGTGGTATACGTTCCACGTTGCGCGTTTCAATTTCTTCGTCTTTATAAATATTGACATAGTCCTTCAGCATCTCAGTTACTTGATCCTTCAGTTCAAAATCCTTCAGAAGGATATGTAGGGCGTAGTAGTCTTTGTATTCGGGATATAGACCATAAGCTGCGAATCCTCCTCCCAACCCGTTGCATCGCTCATTCATCATGCTGATTCCCTCAATAATGTAATTTGCAGAAAAAAGCTTGCCGTTTTCGTTTACGATGCCTAATATGCTACACAAATTTACTACCGCCCTACTCTTTTTTATTTTTTCATTTTTATAAAACGGTTGTGCTTCCAACGTCTGCTATACCAGCACAGAAATAGACCCTCACTACTAGTGTAATCTATTTGACCTGCAAAATTGTATTAGGAGCGCTCCGTTCTCTTTCAGCTCTGCCAACGGAGAAAACGACTTTTGTGGAAACACAATTCCTATTATTCATATATATACCTATTGTGAAATATAATTTATGTTTACAGCGGCGAAGATGACAGTCGAGCACCCTCAAAAAGACTTTTTTTGCCGCAAGAATTTGAACAAGGAAAAGCATGCGGGGCATCTTTCCCTTCTCTCACTTGCAACATAGACAGCGGAGAACTTCGCGGTTTTTAAGGCTACTCGCAGTTCTAGACTAAAGACACGCATGATCGAGCGCTGGCTCAAACGGTTTCGCGGCTCAACCAGCGCTAGTCTCGGTGCCTTTAACAGGTGAGCTTTTTTATGTGAAGCGTACTTTCTACTAGTTAAACGCGCAATGTCTAGAGGGATTCTATGGTCGAAACTAAAAGCATTTTGATCGTCGACGACGATGAGACAATCCTAGCAGTCTTGAAAGAGATTTTACGGCTAGACGGCTACATAGTAGAAACAGCTTCTACCGGCAAAGAAGCTATTGAAAGGTCGGATGCTGCCTTTTTCAACTTATGCCTGTTAGACATCAAGCTACCAGACATGGAGGGCACTGAGCTTATCACTGAACTGCACAAGACTAATCCACAAATGATAAAGATAATCATCACCGGGTTCCCGAGTTTCGAGAATGCGGTAAAGTCCCTCAACCTCGGAGCGGACGCGTACATTATGAAACCCGTAAATTCCAAGGAATTGCTTGAGCTAGTGTCAGAGAAAATTAGGGAGCAGCAAGAGGCAAACCAAATGAGCGAGGATAGAGTCTCCGATTGGGTGAAAGATAGAATTCGCCAGATTGAGCGAGAACAAGATAAAGATTGAGACTTTGAGTAGGGGCCCGCTGCGAGGTTAGATCAACCCTTCTAAGCGAGCGAGATATGTCGCAGCAAGCCTGCGCTGCATATGGTCTTTGATTGGAAGTTTCCGGAGCCATGTCATCTCATAGTAACCGTAAGAGTGCGGGGATCAAGAAAGCCAAAAACCTGTCACCGACTGAAGAAGAGATCGAGCAACTAATGGCTGTGTTATCAGAAGTGCAGAACCCACAAACCAGGATGAGGGCGGCGGAAGCACTAGGCAAAATTGGGAAGCCAGCGATTAAGTCTCTGGCCTTAGCGCTAACGGAAGAGAGATGGGAAGTGCGCAGTAACGTTATTTTGGCGCTTGAGAAGATAGGACAGCCCGCAACACACATATTCCAAGAGGCAACGACCGATCAAGATTGGTTCGTGCGGGCAACTGCAGTGAAAGCACTCGGCCAAATCAAGGATCCTCGAGCCGTCAAGAGCCTTATAAGTGTCTTGAGCGACAAAGACTGGTTCGTTCGTGAGCGCGCAGCCGAAGCGTTAAGCAAAATCGGAGAGCCCGCGATTGACCCGCTGATTGCAGCTCTGAAGGATCGAAACGGACTTGTTCGCGAGCGCGCAGCCGCAGCGTTAAGCAAAATCGGAGAGCCCGCGATTGACCCGCTGATTGCAGCTCTGAAGGATCGAAACGGACTTGTTCGTGAGCGCGCAGCCGAAGTTCTCGGCAAAGTCGGTGATGCGACCAGTATAAAACCTTTGATGGAAGCTTTTCACGACGATGAGCTTTATGTGAGGGCTAAAGCTGTTCTGGCATTTGAAAGAGTGAAAAGAAGGATTGCCGCAGGCGCCGCGCGCTAGGGCCCTCGCAAACGATAGCAATCGCGTCTCGGACCTACCCTACCCCTTAAGGTGCAGGAATAGCGTAGTCCGTTCATTGAGATCGTACGCGTCTTAAGGCCGGGTCTTCATACGAGCGAGATTGCTAGCTTGGTTCCTCACTTATAAGAATCAAGGAGCCTCAAAAAATACTTGTGGAATCTCAAATCATTGCCTAATTCAGGATGAAACGCCAGTGCCAGCTTGTTTCCTTGTTGCGCAGCAACACTATACTTCTCGAAACGAGCTAATATGTCAGTTGCGTCTCCGGCCTGCGTAATCGCAGGAGCTCGAATAAATATACCATCAAACGGAGAATTGAAAACGGTCACTGTCAATGGTGCCTGAAAAGACTCCGCTTGCCTCCCAAACGCGTTTCGCGTGACCTGCACGTCTATAAGTCCTAAACCTTCCACATGCTCGTTTTTGTAATCAGACATGATGATTAAGCCAGCGCAAGTCCCCATCATAGGGATGCCCTTGTTCTCAAGTATCTCCTTATCAATCCCTTCAAAACGCAATATCCTTGAAATGGTGGTGCTTTCGCCGCCGGGAATTATCAAACCGTCACACTGTGGGACTACGCCTGCCCGCTTTATGGTCACTATCTTGCAGTCCAAATCCTTCGAGGACTTTTCTAGAGCCGTTATATGCTCTGAAACAGCACCCTGAATGGCAACTACGCCGATAGTTAACATTAGATGATTCCCTCATGACGGGTCGCATGCAGTGCCAAAAACGCCCACTGCGACCATTTTGTGTATGGCTTATGATATAACGACTATGAAAAGATCTGCAGCAGCGACTGCGCACGTTCGCAAGAAGCTCTGTAATGAGTAGCATAAGGCTCATGATATAAAAGAATCGGAGGCAATGCGAACGTTTGAGCTGAGCAAAAACTGTCACTCACTGGCAATTATCAGCATTTGAACGCAGCAATTGATGAAATCGATAGGTATTTAGTCCAAAATGTTTTACGTTTTACATAATGGCCAAGGACAAGATTTTCAACATTAGAGTCTCAGAAGATGACTATGCCAAGCTGAAACAACTGGGCAGCATTCGGGCACGCGAGATTTTGCTCGATGCCGTGAACGATCAATTTTTTGAGCAGGTTCCGAAAAGCGAGATGGAGAGACTCATTTATAAGTACGACAAGCTTGATACAGCTTTGGCCAACCTTGAACAAAAGGTCCACATCATCGACCAAAAGGCTCTTTCCAAATTGATTGACGATGATTACGCACAAGCTGCACTCAGCGATTTTGAGGACCTTTTTCAGCGCGTGGATCGGTCCGTTACAAATCTCAACAGAGAGAGGTTCGAACTCCTGAAGGTGAGGAGGGGCGGAGCACGCTATGTTTATACCGGTGTCAGGGAACTCGCGATTAAGCACGGACTGAACGACCTGCTTGACCGCCCAGACCCAGAATTGTACAACGAGTTAGCTTCGAGACAATTGATCGATAACAAAGACAAGTACAAGAAAAACATCAGCGAACTTGTCAAGAGCATTCAGGATAGAATCAAAGAAGAAGAGCTACTCTTGAACTCGCTGAGAGCGATGAGCCCGTACATCATAATGAGAGAGAACATTCAAAGCCAGGTCGACGCTTTGCAGGAAGAAATGAAAGACGTGCTTTATGTTATCGAACACATAAAAGCTCTCGAAAAAAGATACGTGCGAAACTTCTTAGAAAGCTTGAAGTTTAGCGGCGAGAACGAAAAGCCTTCAGCAGCCAAACTCTTAGAAAACGAGGAATTCATGGTGCGTTTTTATGACTCAGGTCTCTCCTTGTACGAAAAATTCGAAAAGTATCTTATCTGTTGCGGGGTCGATGAAGCTCGAGCTAAAGCAATAGTGAAAAAGCACATGACGTGAACCCCTTAGGCACCCATCTGACTCAAAAAACAGGAAAAAGAGCAAAGGACTCAGAAACTATGGACTCGACGGGAATCGAACCCGTGGCATCCACGTTTTTCTCCTAAGATGCGAACGTGGCACTCTACCCCTGAGTTACGAGCCCCGAACGCTAAATGATGCCGGGCTTTAAATAATTTGCCAACTCTCGCAGATGTTCGTGCTAGGTCGAAGTCCACCGTGATGTTAGTAGAAAAAATACAAGGAAGGAGCTGCCTCAGAATAGGATCTCAATATCCAGCTCCTCCGCTAGTTCTTTGTAACGATTTCTAATTGTTACTTCGGTTACACCGGCAACGTCAGCCACCTCTCGTTGCGTGCGCCTGTCACCGCAGATAACCGAAGCTATGTAGATAGCTGCTGCGGCGACCCCTGTCGGGCCTCGCCCGCTCGTTAGTTCTTTTTCCGCGGCTTGTCTCAGTATTTCGACCGCCTTGGATTGAACTTCACCCTTGAGCTTCAGGCCGGAACAGAATCTCGGTACATAGTCTATCGGCGATGTCGGGGTCAGTCTCAGATTAAGTTCCCGTGAAATGAATCTGTAAGTTCTTCCGATCTCTTTTCGACTCACCCGCGAAACCTCCGCAATTTCGTCGAGAGTTCTTGGAACTGAGCACTGACGGCACGCAGCGTATAGCGCCGCAGCCGCAACGCCTTCGATGCTCCTTCCTCGAATAAGATTCTTGTCGACTGCTTTTCGATACACGACAGCAGCCGTTTCCCTCACATTTCTTGATAATCCAAGCGCTGACGCCATTCTGTCAAGCTCAGACAAGGCAAACGCTAAGTTTCTTTCGGTAGCATTTGACACGCGAATTCGTCGCTGCCATTTGCGTAATCTATAGAGTTGCGCCCTGTTCTTGGAAGAGATAGATCGACCGTACGAATCTCTGTTTCGCCAGTCTATCATCGTAGACAATCCCTTGTCGTGGATCGTATACGTCATAGGAGCGCCCACACGGCTCCTTTTCATGCGTTGATCGTGATCAAATGCCCGCCATTCAGGACCCATGTCCATGAAATCTTCATCAATAACCAAACCGCATTTGTCGCACACAAGCTCCGCTCTTTCGTAGTCTTGGACTAGCTGTCTCGAACCGCATTCGGGGCAGACAGCTTTCGATTCCTCGTACTCTCCAAGCTCTTTCTGGCGCTCTTTCGTAACTTCTCGCGCTTTTGCGCGCTCTATTATCCGCTCTTTTTCTACTTCAACCATATATTCACCTTTGAGCTCAGATGTAGACCTTCTCGCCACGGAGTTCTCGCAAGTCAGCGAGAGCAAGGTTCTTAAACGGCTTCACAGAAACATATGGCGACGCTACTGGACCAAATACGTCATGCACCGTGCCAATTCTCTTCATTCGCTTCGTTACTACCGGAGAATCAATCTTTGGAAAGAATTCAGCTTTAAGAATAATATAGCCGTGACTCGATACGTGAACTACAGTACCTACCCTTCTCAAATCCTGACCTCAAACGTTATGTATATATATGATATACCAAACTACTTAAAGTTTTGGGAAAAACTTATAAAATTTTGTTGAGAAGAGACGTAGCGTTTCGACGAATTACGCGCAACGCTTGGTCTTCGTTCAAACCAGCCCCACGTGCGATCTGTTCAGCCTGCGCATTCGTTATCAACTCAGTGCCGTGGCAGTCTGAGTTTACGAGGAGGTTCGAGGCAATCTTAGCCACGTGGCCGTTAGTGACGTTGTGGCCGCATCGGGCTGTAAGCTCCAAATAGATTCCATTCTGATCCGCAAGCTCTACATCTTCCTCGCTCACAAGGCCTGGATGCGCAATGATGTTGACATCGCTAACAGCTGCAGCCGCCTTATTTGTTCCTAGCGCCACCGGCTCAGTGATAGTCTCACCGTGTACGATTACTAGTTGTGCACCTAACGATTTCGCTTTCCCAACAAGCTTGGGAATTTTTTCTGGCACAACGTGCGTAATCTCGGCTCCAACGAGAACTTCGATCCCGCTGGTTCCCTCCGCTGCTCGCTTTGTCGCACGTATCACTGAATCGATGTTAGAGAAGTCTACGTGATCTGTAATCGCAATGGCCTCGTGATCTGCCACGTACGCCCGTCTTATGAGTTCACTCGGCAGAAGCGCACCGTCGCTAAGAATGGTATGCGTGTGAAATTCTATTCGCTTGTTCATTTATCTTCAAGAATCGTGCGGAGCTCGCGATGCTTTTATCGCGCGCGCAATTTGCCGTATCGCCTCTCGCTTTGCACCATTGACGTCTATGAGCAACCGGCCTTTGTGTTCCCACCAAAGCCGTGGATACGCTTTTTCATCTTCATAAGTGGGACTCAATCCTAGTTCCTGCGCTGCGCGAATGATCTCCTTGATATCTGGCGCTCCTACCGAATCTCCCTTGGCTAAGATTCGTCCTTCTTTTCGCGTTTTGTGCGCGTCGATGTAGACTGGCCAAACGACCTTTTTTGTAGTCCTCTCCATTGTTTGATAGCACCCCGCGTTACAGATATTTTAATATTGTCAAAACAGACATTAAACACTATGCACAAACTGGAGATCGAGGTAGGCAGAGATATTCTTAAAAAGAATAAGGAGGAGGCAAATCATAACTTAACGGTTCTCAAACGATATAACATCCGGGCGTTCGACATACTGGGGTCAATCGGCTCAGGAAAGACGTCAATTATCGAGAAGGTTGCCCCAATCTTGGAGCGTCAAGGATTACAGATCGGAGCGATTGCAGGCGACGTTGCTGGCGAGGATGATTTTCTTCGAATGAAGGCGCTAAATATCCCGGTTGTTAACCTAAACACCGGAACAGAATGTCACCTCGATGCACATCTTGTTAGCCACGCCATTGAAAGACTGCCTCTCAAAAAGCTGGACATTCTGTTTATCGAAAACGTCGGAAACATGGTGTGTCCCACGGACTTTGAACTTGGGACTGACGCGAGAATCGTAGTTGTAAGTGTCACCGAGGGGGATGACGTCGTGAACAAACACCCCATGATCTTCAGGGTCAGCGATATTGGGGTTATCAACAAAATCGACTTAGCGGAGGCAGTCGGGGCGAGCGTCGCGCGTATGAAAAATGATATGAAGCGAATTGCCCCGCAGGTCAAACAAATCTCAATGAGCGTAAGAACGGGAGAGGGGATAAGTCAGCTTGTCGACGATCTTCTGAACTACTAGCATCTCTTGTCGTTTCGCATGAACAGCTACTGTTCTGCAAGGAGAATCGCGTTGATTGATCCGTCCTGACCAGGTCGGTTGGTGACTTTCGCTTTGCCTAAGGTTGTTTGAACAACTGCGCCTTTCGTGATTATGTTACGCCTCACGTAGTTCCTATTTGCACCGTTAAGTTCGACCGTGTCAATATCCGCTTTGCTCGTCTTGCCTGTCGACGCATCAGTCACATTCACGTGAGCGCCTTTTAGAAGCCGGATCTTTGAGTTGCCGCCGAATCCCGAAACTTGCTTCTTTCTGGTCTCTCCAAGCTGCGTAAGCGTCGACTCTCTGCCCATCTCATGTTTCCTCTTGCCGGCAGAGTGCTTGACTCTGCCTCCGGTGCTGCGGCGCACAGATTTTCCTTGCCACTTCATGTGTTAGCCCATTGCTTAATGTTTGATAGGGGCTGTTATAGCAGATTCCTTATTTCAAGCTTTCGTATGGCTGATTTCCGCGTCGCTGCTTCTGAAAGTTTTGCTTATCTTCGCGAGCAATAAGTCGACCTACCGCCACTCTGGGTGACGCTCATCGCATTTAATACATCGAGCATTCAAGCGCCGACCTAGGACTCGAATTAAACGTCGCCAGTGCGGGAACCCATGAGAACCGGATCACTGTCTCTCTTCCAAAAAAGAGACTTACACAGTCTGTCGGGGCAGCAGCTTCAGAAGCACTTCGCGTTATGTAGAGGTTCGCTGATTTTTCTGACTCAGAAGCACGAATTCTGCTATGAGGGCCTCTAGTTGTATCCTTTCGTCGGCCCCTTCGCTGAGTCGAAAATCAATCTCCCCAACACTGTCAATGAGCTGCACTTTTGTCTGGTCAGAGATATCGAGGTCTAACAGCGCTTTGTGGATTTGTACCACAATTTCGCTTCCAGAAAAACCTTGTTCCAGAAGAAGAGCGTCGAGCGACGACAGCGCAAGCTTAAGCTTGCCCGCTATGGAAGCGCATAGAAGGTCCTTAATTGCTTGCGGATCGGGAGTCGCCGTAATTTGATAGATTGTTTCCTGATTAATCTCAGCTTTTATCGAAGCTGCCGATTGCAGCGTGTTAATGGCTCGACGCAGATCCCCCGCAGCCACGTAACTTATTGCGCTCAAAGCTTCGTCGCTTATTTCTAACTGCTCTTTCGTGGCAATGTATCTCAACTGTGCTGAAAGCTCGGTTTCCCCTAGTGGTTTAAAACGATAAACAGCGCATCTGGATTGTATTGGTTCAATTATTTTGCTCGAATAGTTACACGACAAAATGAAACGACAGGACATGCTGAAGCTCTCCATAGTCCTCCGCAAAGCCGATTGCGCGTCAGGTGTCAATGAATCAGCCTCATCCAAAAAAATAATCTTGAAAGGCGCACTAACAGGAGCGGTTCTGGCAAAGTTCTTGATTTTGTTGCGAACAACGTCAATGCCACGTTCATCGGAAGCATTGAGCTCAGTGAAATTGCTCCTCCAATCATCTCTGTACAGTTCGTGTGCCAAGGCGATTGCCGCACTGGTTTTTCCCGTGCCGGCTGCTCCTGCAAACATCAAATGCGGCATATTCTCTAATTTGACGTACGATTGCAGTCTTTTAACGACTTGATCTTGTCCAACAACTTGGCTTAGCTTGCGCGGACGGTATTTCTCAATCCATATTTCTTCGATATCGATCGCCTCCCCCGTTATTTGCTCGCAGGCACTGCGCAATAACGCAGTTTGCTGATAATTAGCGGTTTGCGCTTTGTTCTTCTGCTACTAAGCTATGCGAACACTTAACGACTTCCGTACTCTAAGCAGGAGACGCAAAGCTTATGAAACGTCTGCAGAAGACGACTTTGCTCGCGAGCCGACCGTTCAGCCGCTCGCTATCTGGGCGTCATCGTATTTGACGTTTGTTCGGCTATCCGTTCTGGCAATATTCGCGTTCGCATTATTCCACGCTCTCAAACCTACCCTCAAGCTTTCTGAGCACTTTGGGGAGAGTCGTGTACTCCATCTCCTGAAGTGGCAGCCTATGGGGCTCAAAAGGTCCGTGTCGCCTCATATAATTGGCGATCAGATTTGCTTCGTCGCGCGCGGCATCGTACGCAGGATCGTTGAAAAGATCGACAGGTCCAACAAACTTCCCGTTAGCTATTTGAAATCCCGCTGCGACGGCACGTGGAGGGCCATCAAAGCGAGTGCACTTTGCGTTTTCAAACGCGACCGGCATGACAGGGCCATTATGACTACCTCGCATCCAGCCACTGACGAGATGTGGGAACGTCCAGGGTTCCAGCACCTCGCCGAGGGCTGGCAATCCAGACTGAGACCGCACAAGCGCCACTGGATCGTCTTTACCCACGTATTCGCCCGCGATTTCAAACAGCTTTTCGGTGCTCACTGCTGCGACCGGTTCGTCGGACGGCAATTTGCCCCCTTCTTTTGGGAATACCCGCTTTATGACGTAGCGGCTCTTTGCGCCGATTAGTGCGAGCATATCATATATCTCAGCCGGACAATCCATGAAAACGCGCGTGTGATCTTTAATATCCCATATCTCGAATCTGAAGCCCTGATGCATACTAGGATCGATCACAAGTCCTGCAGTGTTGAACGGATCGGCAAACATCTTATAAACCGGAAGGTTGAAAGCACCAGGCTCGGTTTTGTCCATCATGAAAGCGACGAGGGGCTCGCCCGTTCGTTCTGTGAACTCCATTTCAGTAGCACCGGGGCCCATTCCGCGTATGTTCCCTGAAAAAGAGTCTTTCAATAAGTCCTGGCCGGCCCCATACAGCTTCAAGACTTTTGCAACGTCTGTGCAAGTAGTAAAAATCTTCCAGGCGAGTTCGTGCACTTCTGCATGATTTTCGCCTTTAGAGTGTCCCATAAGAAGCTCAAGGTCATCGCCCACACCCATAACCCTGAAATCCAAAATCGTGCCTGTTTGCACGGCTTCTCTAAGAGTCTCCTCTGCCTTTTGGCAGAGGTGTGGGTGAACAGTCGCGTGTCCTGGAAACCCTCCAACGTCCGCTTTTATCAAGCTTATTGTTACCTTAGCCATATTGACCACCGATGCTGATTTGAAAAATGTTGTCAGCCAAACTTTAATATACGTCCCGCATATTTAACATTCGCGAAAGCAAACAGTCTGTTATTCCCCTCAAGCGCCTGTGCGCGGATGAGGAAAGGTTTAAATTGAGCGAGCCTATATTAAGAGCGGTGAGGTTTTCCTATCGCTAATTGTGAAATGGTAGTTGGCCTGTTAGAGTACAATATCGGCCTGTTAGAGTGCAATATCCAAATATGCAGAGGGCTCGTAGCTCAGTTAGGCAGAGCACCTGGCTTTTAACCCGGAATCTAAGGAGAGATACCAGGCGGTCAAGGGTTCAACTCCCTTCGAGCCCGCCTTCTATTGCAGCTAAATGACAAACGCAGCAAATCTCGAAGTAGCCGATAACAGAACAGATTGAACGACGCTTGGAGAGTAAAGATCTGCTTGTAGAATTTCGAATCGATTCATCCTTTGTCCCTCTAAAATGCAGTTTGGTGGTGCGCATGAAAAACCTGAATGTTATAAAGCATCAAATGGTACCTGAGCACTTCATCATGTCTGACGAAGAAGTGCAGGAGTTGCTCGCGCGATACGGCATCGAGCTTAAGCAACTGCCCAAAATATCGGTAACAGATCCCGCGTGCAAAGAAATTGCAGCGAAAAAAGATAATGTAATAAGAATAAAACGCCGGAGTCTGACGGCGGACGAAGCGGTATACTACCGCCTCGTGATCGACACAAAAATGGGGTGAGAATTTGATAGACAGGCAGGTAATATCCAGAAGCTACTTCACACGAGATAAGATTGCGCAGCATCATATCAACTCTTTTGACGCCTTTATCGAGCTAGGGTTACAGAAAATCATTGATGAGCAGACAGTAATCGAAACCGACGTTCCAGGCCTTCTCGTCAAACTTGGCCGTATTCGGGTTGATACGCCAAAAGTGCGCGAAGCAGACGGCTCGCTCGAGGAGCTTTACCCCACGGAAGCTCGACTTCGAAACATTACGTATGCCGCACCCATTTTTCTCGAAATGACCCTCATACAAGGAGACATCGAAAAAGAACCTGAGGAAGTCGCAGTCGGACTAATGCCGATAATGGTGGGTTCCACGGCGTGCAACCTCTCCAAACTCTCCGACGCTCAGATGGTTAAGCTGGGCGAAGATCCGGCGGATCCCGGCGGATACTTCATTGTCAGCGGATCAGAACGGGTAATAATAACCCTCGAGGATCTCGCACCGAACAAGATCTTTGCTGAGTATGATGAGCGCTATGGCGGACGAATAGAGGTCGCCAAAGTTTTTTCGCAGCGCAGAGGGTACAAAGCGCTGGTCATGGTAGAAAGGGGGCGTGACTCGATTCTGGAGGTCTCATTTCCCTCGGTTTCCGGGCGAATCAACTACATAATGCTTGTCAGAGCGCTTGGTCTGGTGACTGATCAAGACATTGTCCAATCAGTATCCGACGATCCGGAAGTCATCAAATTCATGTTAGAGAATATCGAGGAGGCAGAAGACTTTCCGCAAGACGCAGAGGAGTTGCTTGAACCATACCACCTAAGAATTCAGGAATCAGCAATGAAAAGACTCGGCGAGAAAGTTGCTGCTGGCCAAGCTACCGAATATCAGGCGAAACGGTCTAATTATGTTGTCGATCGCTATCTCCTGCCCCACTTAAATGATCCGCTTCTCTCCGAGGAAGAAACGCGACTAGTCAAAGCACACTTTCTCGGAAGAATGGCGGAAGCGTGCTTCAAACTTGCTCTGCGCAAACGCGGAGAAGATGATAAAGACCACTACGCTAACAAGCGTTTGAAACTCGCTGGCGACCTGATGGAAGATCTCTTTCGTGTGTCGTTTAGTCGACTTACAAGAGACATTAAGTACCAACTTGAGCGAGCGGACATGAGAAATCGCGAGCTCAATGTGTTGACTGCGGTGAGGGCAGACGTCCTAACAGAGAGGCTCACCCACCCCCTTGCCACTGGGAACTGGGTCGGAGGGCGAACAGGGGTGTCGCAGCTCCTTGACCGAACCGACTACATGGCGATGTTGTCGCACTTGAGAAGGGTGATTTCACCGCTTTCTCGAGCGCAGCCTCACTTTGAGGCCCGTGATCTGCACCCAACTCAATGGGGCCGCATCTGTCCGAGTGAGACACCTGAAGGCCCAAACTGTGGTCTCGTAAAGAACTTTGCTCAGCAGGTCGAACTTTCAACCGCTCTCGAGGACGAGACTACTGTCCTATCGACACTTGAAGAGCTTGGCTATACGCCCATCGGACGCGAAGTCGTGTCGGAGGTTGAAGCTGATGACCGAAGCTAGGATTTACCTTGATGGCGCCCTAAAGGGAACGCACAGCAATCCAAAGCAATTTGTTGATCAATTTCGAACAAAGCGAAGACGCGGCGAGCTTCCGCATCTGATAAATATTGCTTATCACGAAGACACGAACGAAATCAATATCAACACGGATTCCGGAAGAGCCCGTAGGCCGCTTATAATTGTCGAGAGAGGGGCACCGCTCATTACCGAAGAGCACATCCTGAAGCTCGAGCAAGGAGAGTTTTCTTTTGACGATTTGATAGAAAACGGACTCGTTGAGTACATCGATGCCGAAGAGGAAGAGAATATCTACGTTGCTGTCGCGCCTGAAGATCTCACGAGCGAACATACACACCTCGAGATCGATCCATCGCTCATTTTGGGGATAGCTACGGGATTGGTCCCTTACCCAGAGCATAATGCCTCGCCGCGCAACACAATGGGGGCGGGCATGGTCAAGCAGTCGTTAGGCGCTTCGTGCGCCAACTGGAAGCTGAGGCCTGATACTCGTTCGCACTATTTACATTATCCGCAGCTCGGGATCGTAAAAACCAACACAATGGAAGCGGTGGGCTTTGACGACAGGCTTTCAGGACAGAACTTCGTTGTCGCCGTCCAATCCTACGAGGGCTACAACATTGAAGATGCTCTCATTATCAACAAGAACTCGATCGAGCGAGGACTCGGCAGAAGCCACTTTTTCCGCACCTACGAAGCTGAAGAACGCCGATACCCGGGGGGGCAAGAAGATAAATTTGAGATACCTGACGCGGAAGTTCGCGGCGCGCGGGACCCGGAAGTCTATGTAAACCTAGACGAGGACGGTTTCGTCAATCCGGAGGCCGAAGTGCAACCCAATGATGTGCTCGTAGGAAAGACTAGCCCGCCAAGATTTCTCGAAGAGCCCACGGAGCTCGGCGGCATCACCACCCAAAAAAGGCGTGAAACTTCTGTCACGATGCGTTCGAATGAGAGTGGCGTTGTGGACGCAGTCATCATTACGGAAGGTGAGAACGGATCCAGATTAATCAAAGCCAGAACTAGGGATCAAAGAGTACCAGAACTAGGAGACAAGTTCGCTTCTAGACACGGGCAGAAAGGTGTGATCGGGCTCATCGTGCCGCAAGAAGACATGCCATTTACTGAAGACGGGATCGTTCCTGATTTGATCATCAATCCTCACGCGATCCCATCGCGAATGACCGTCGGCCACGTTTTGGAAATGATAGGCGGAAAAGTCGGAAGTCTCGAAGGAAGGCGGATAGACGGTACGGCATTTTCTGGCGAACCTGAGGCCACTTTGAGGCGGGCGTTGAAAAGAAATGGATTCTCGCACACAGGAAAGGAGGTGCTGTACGACGGGATCACGGGCGAAAGGCTGGCCGCCGACATGTTTGTCGGGGTGATCCTTTACCAAAAGCTGCACCACATGGTGTCAGAGAAACTGCACGCGCGATCGCGGGGACCCGTCCAAGTGCTAACGCATCAACCGACCGAAGGTCGAGCGCGCGAAGGAGGATTACGATTCGGCGAGATGGAGCGTGATGTAATGATTGGCCACGGCGCAGCTTTGGCGTTGAAAGAACGACTCGTCGACGAATCGGACAAAGTTGAAGAGTATGTATGTACTGCGTGCGGGATGATAGCCACTTTTGATAAACGTCGTAACGTAGTCTATTGCCCTAATTGCGGAGCAGATACCGATATCTACAAAGTTGAAATGAGCTACGCTTTCAAATTGTTGCTAGATGAGATGAAGGCTCTTGGTATTGCCCCCCGCATTGAATTGGAAGACGCGGTCTAATCGGGAGGATCACATGAGCAGCCCTAAGCGAATCGGAAAAATCAAATTTGGATTGCTGTCACCAAAAGAATATCGAAAGATGAGTGTAACGAAAGTAATTACTGCGGACACTTATGATGATGACGGTTTCCCCATTGAAATGGGTCTTATGGACCCGCGGCTAGGAGTCATAGACCCAGGCCTTCGATGCAAGACCTGCGCACAGCGTGCGGGCGAATGCCCTGGCCACTTCGGCCACATCGAACTTGCCGCCCCCGTAGTCCACGTTGGATTTGCAAAGCTTATACGGAAGATACTTAGAGCCACGTGTCGCCGCTGCGGACACCTGTTGCTCGATGAGATGCAGCAGCACGAATTCCTTCTCAAAATGCACGAGCTGAAGGACAAGAATTACTCTACTGAAGACACTGTCAAAAACGTCATCAAAGAAGCGCGAAAAGCTACCACGTGCCCCTACTGTGCGGAACAGCAGAAGGAGATAAAGTACGAAAAGCCGACTCGCTACGTTGAAGATAGTCACAAATTGATGCCGGCAGATATCCGCGATAGATTTGAGCGGATACCAGATAGCGACACTGAGCTGCTCGGTCTCGACGCCACTAACGTACGTCCGGAATGGATGATACTAACAGTCTTGCCTGTGCCGCCTGTAACTACACGACCCTCGATCACGCTTGAAAACGGCCAAAGATCCGAAGATGACCTAACGCACAAGCTTGTAGACATCATCAGAATAAACCAGAGATTTCAAGAAAATCGTGAGGCAGGCGCACCGCAACTTATTATCGAAGACCTGTGGGAACTCTTGCAGTATCACGTCACCACATTCCTTGACAACGAAGTGTCAGGAGTGCCCCCTGCAAGACATCGTAGCGGGAGGCCTTTGAAAACGCTCTCGCAAAGACTCAAAGGCAAAGACGGGCGATTTAGAGGGAGCCTCTCGGGTAAAAGAGTGAACTTCTCGGCGCGAACTGTCATTTCCCCTGACCCCAACCTCAGTGTGAATGACGTGGGCGTTCCTGAAGCTATCGCCCGCGAGATGACCGTGCCCATTATTGTGACCCCGCGGAATATTGGAGCGTTGCAGGAATATATTAAGCGCGGCCCGCTTAACCACCCCGGGGCGAACTACGTAAAACGACCTGACGGGAGACGCGTAAAGATTACAGAAAAGAACGGAGACGAGATCGCGGAGACAGTTGAAAACGCATGGGTCGTCGAAAGACAGCTAGAGGACGGTGATATTGTCCTTTTCAACCGACAGCCATCCCTACATCGAATGAGCATCATGGCTCATAGAGTCAGAGTGATGCCTTTCAAGACTTTTCGACTAAACCCCGCCGTATGCCCACCGTACAACGCCGATTTCGACGGGGACGAAATGAACCTGCACGTGCCGCAAACCGAAGAAGCGCGCGCTGAAGCGCGCATCCTTATGCTAGTGGAGGAAAACATCCTCTCCCCAAGGTTCGGCGGCCCGATTATTGGCGGGATACACGACCATATCTCCGGGCTCTTTTTGCTTACCCAAAAAGGTTCTAAATTTACAAAAAGCGAAGTCTACGAGCTTCTCAAGAAGTGCACCGTTGAAAAACCGCTCCCTGAACCTGCAATCCTAGAAGAAGACGTAGCCTTTTACAGCGGCAAGCAGGTGTTCAGTCAAATACTCCCAGAGCGGCTGAATCTGACACTAAAAGCCAAGAAATGCGTCATGCACGGAGTATGCCTCAAAACTGAGTGTGAAATAGATGCATACGTCAAGATTGAAGCAGGCAACTTGATTTGTGGCATAATTGACGAAAAATCAATTGGGGCCTTTAGCGGCGCAATACTGGCTGGCATAATCAGGGAATACCATGATACTGGTTTTGCAGAGGCGTCGCGATTTCTGGATAACGCGACTAAACTTGCGATACGAAGCATCATGAAGTTCGGGTTCAGCTTCGGAATTGATGACGAAGACGTTTCTCAGCAGGCACAGTTGGAAATAGAAGAAATCATGGAAAAAGCGGAAGAGCGCGTCGGAGCGCTAATAAATGCTTATGAATTCGGAGAGCTTGAATCCATGCCTGGTCGGACGCTCAACGAAACTCTAGAGATGAAAATAATGCAAGAACTCGGTCGCGCAAGAGATAAGGCAGGAGAAATTGCGGGGAAGAACCTCGGATTTGCAGGCGAGCTAGCACTTGACAATTCGGCTGTCGTGATGGCTGTTTCCGGAGCGCGCGGATCAATGTTGAACCTTACGCAGATGGCCGGCAGCGTAGGCCAACAGTCAGTGAGAGGTGAGCGGATCAGCCGAGGATACTACGATAGGACGCTGCCTCATTTTCGAAAAGGCGATCTTGGCGCTGATGCGCGCGGCTTCGTCAGGTCGAGCTACAAGAAGGGCCTGACGCCGACAGAATTCTTCTTTCACGCTATTGGAGGAAGAGAGGGGCTTGTCGACACGGCTGTTAGGACGTCTCAGTCTGGATACCTCCAAAGACGGCTCATAAACGCGCTCCAAGACTTAGAAGTGCAATATGACGGGACAGTGCGATCCGGAGAGAAAGTTGCTCAGTTCGTTTACGGGGAAGACGGCATTGACCCCACTAAAAGTGACTATGGCAAATCTGTCAACGTGCAGAAAATCGTACAGAGCGTCATTGAAAAACACAGAAGCGGGTGAGTTCTATGGATCTTCAAGAAGCAATAAGTGGACTCAAATTGCCTTTGAACGTAAGAAACGATCTATTTGCGGAATTAAATAGCTTGCAGCTGTCCGAAAACGAAATCACTGAGATACTTCAGACGACGCAAGACGTGTACGCAAGATCAAAAGTGGAACCGTGCGAGGCCGTCGGAACGATCGCAGCCCAGTCAATCGGAGAACCCGGAACGCAAATGACAATGAGGACTTTTCACTATGCAGGGGTAGCTGACATCAATGTTACGCTTGGACTTCCGAGGCTCATAGAAATAGTCGACGCTCGAAAAGTACCTGATACACCGATGATGACGATATATCTCGATGCCGAGAGCGCGAATGACCGAGACAAAGCCTTGGAACTTGGCTGGGAGATTGAGGCGACGCGAGTAAGCGACATTGCAGATATCCTTACTGATACGGATGAGATGCAGATTTATATAGAATTTGATGACCGGGTTCTGCAACAGCGGCGTGTCGATTTGGACGCCGTTGTGACTAAACTTCAGGCGCTTCAGGATGTCGATATTCGCGTAGATGGATCTAACATCGTATTGAGCCCTTCAGTCAAGCGCTACAGGGCGCTGCTTCAAATCGTAGAAAAAGTTAGGACAATGGTCATTAAAGGCATCGACGATATTAAGCGGGTCGTCGTGCGAAAAGAACACGAGGAGTACGTTCTCTACACAGAGGGTTCGTCTTTAAAAAAGGTGGCACCGCTAGCGCACATTGACGCGACCCGAACGAAGACAAATAACATCAACGAGATGGCTGAGGTTTTCGGTATCGAAGCAGCCCGGAACTCCATCATTGACGAGGCAATGAGCACGTTGCGTGAGCAAGGACTGACAGTTGATGTTAGGCATATAATGCTTGTGGCAGATATGATGACGATTGATGGCGAAGTGAAACAGATTGGGCGGCACGGTATTGCAGGAGAAAAAACGAGTGTGCTGTCGCGAGCTGCTTTTGAAGTCACCGTAAATCACTTGCTCGATGCCGCCGTCCGCGGCGAGATAGACGAGCTTGCAGGGGTCACCGAAAACGTGATTGTGGGCCAACCTATTCTACTCGGAACTGGCGACGTTCGGTTAATCGCAAAAACGAGCAAAGGATAAATTCTGAGGCAAAAATGGAGCTAGATATCGCTAAATCCTTAAGAACGGCAATAAGAGACGGAACGGTCTCGGTAGGCGCAAAGAATACTCTTAAATCAATCCAGAAAGGCGACGCCCAGTTGGTTATCCTGGCCTCTAACTGTCCGCAAAGGTTTCGCGATATAATATTATCAAGCAGTGTGGCTACGGCGAGTCTCGAGGTCAACAGCGTAGAATTAGGATCAGTTTGTGGAAAGCCGTTCACGATATCCGCTCTTTCGATCGTAGATCCAGGATCTTCTGACATTATGTCTCTTAGGGAAAAGGAGATAAATAATGACAGAAGTTAAGCTCACAACAGAAGGGATACGCTACATAGCCTTGTTTGAGAGTTTAACCGGAGCAATCGCCCGTGATTGCTATGTCGACGACGAGAACGATCGCGTGATATTCGTCGTCAAGAAAGGGGATATGGGCCTCGCGATCGGCAAGAATGGCAACAACATAAACAGAGTGAAAAAATCAATAGGGAAGCACATCGAAATAGTCGAGTACTCCGATGAAGTCGACGAGTTCGTTGCCAATGCACTTCAACCCGTTTTCGTTAAAAAAGTTCAAGTCGTTGTAAAAGAGAACAGGAAACTTGCCTACGTTGAAGTCATGTCCAAGGATCGTGGAATAGCGATTGGAAAAAACGGCAGAAACATTCAAAAAGCAAAAGTGCTTGGGCAAAGGCACTACGGCATAGAAGACGTGATTATTAAGTAATTCTTCAAACGAGGAGTCATCATGGGAAGGGGCATCTATTCGGCACGCAAACTGAAAAAAGACCACCAAGCGCTTCGATGGAGCGACAAAAACTTCAGCCGTCGCGTACTCCATCTGAACGAAAAAGCGGACCCGTTAGAAGGCGCACCGCAAGCACGAGGAATCGTGCTTGAAAAAGTCGGCGTAGAAGCGAAGCAGCCAAATTCAGCTATACGCAAGTGCGTCAGAATCCAACTGATCAAAAACGGACGACAGGTAACCGCCTTCTGTCCTGGGGTAGCAGCTGTGAACTTCATCGACGAGCACGACGAGGTAACCGTGGAAGGGATTGGCGGCAGAATGGGTGGCTCAATGGGAGATATCCCAGGCGTGCGGTTTAAGGTCATAAAGGTGAACAACGTTTCTCTTGAAGAAATGGTCCGCGGCAGAAAAGAAAAACCAGTAAGGTAGAGAACATGCCAAACGATAACAATAGCTTACTGTTCGGCAAGTGGGAGATTGCCGACATTCACGTTGAAGACCCAGGTGTAAAGCGCTACGTTCACTTTGAATCACCAGCAATTCTCACCGGCGGAAGACACACGCGCCAGCAATTCAACAAGTCAAACTTATCTATCGTCGAGCGGCTAACCAACAAACTCATGCGCGGACAAGGCAACACGGGAAAGAAAATCAAAGCGTATGGCACTATAAAAAAGTCATTCGAAACAATAAACAAGCGTACAAAGGAGAACCCGGTGAAGTTGCTCATTCAAGCCGTCGAAAATGCAGGACCTCGAGAGGAGACAGTGCGGTTGAAATACGGCGGTATATCGGTCCCAAAAGCTGTCGACACTGCGTCTCAGCGGCGTGTCGATTTAGCGCTTATGTACATCGCGCAAGGCGCTAAAAAGACTGCATTTAAAAGTAAACGCACTTTTGATGATTGCCTTGCATCAGAGATCATAGCTGCCGCAAAGAATGACGTACATAGCTTCTCGATAAGCAAGAAAGAAGAAAAAGAACGAGTGGCTAAGGCAGCGCGATAGTGCAGTATTTTCGGGGAAGCACATGGTAAGCAGGCAAAAAATGGTTGAGCGTGTCACGACGCTCATGGACCGACCCGAAAATATACGCAACATAGGGATTGTAGCGCATATAGATCACGGCAAGACTACGCTTTCTGACAACCTGCTCGCCGGAGCAGGCATGATTTCAAAGGAACTGGCCGGCACACAACTGTTCATGGACTTTGACGAAGAAGAACAAGCGAGAGGTATCACAATCAACGCAGCGAACGTATCGATGGTTCACGAGTTTCTTGGCAACGAGTACTTAATCAACCTCATCGATACGCCGGGGCACGTCGATTTCGGGGGAGACGTCACACGGGCCATGCGAGCGGTTGACGGAGCAGTCGTCGTAGTCGATGCCGTTGAAGGGACGATGCCTCAAACAGAAACAGTCTTGCGACAAGCGATAAAGGAAAATGTCAAACCAATTCTCTTCATTAACAAAGTCGATAGACTTGTCAACGAGCTCAAATTAGATCCGCAGGCTATGATGGGCAAGTTCATTAATCTAATCAATCACGTGAACAAGCTGATCAAGGGGATGAGCGAGAAGAAGTTCAATGAGGGCTGGAAAGTTAAGGTCGACGATGGTTCTGTTGCGTTCGGATCCGCACTGTACAACTGGGCCTTAAGCGTCCCTCAAATGGAAAAAACGAAAATCACCTTCAAAGATGTATTTGAATACTGTGCAAATAACAAGCAAAAAGATCTTGCAGACCGCAGCCCGCTTCATGAAATAGTGCTAAACATGGTTATCACGCACCTCCCGAATCCGCTGCAAGCGCAAAAGCAGCGTGTTCCTGTGATATGGCACGGAGACAAGAACTCGGATGAGGGCAAAGCGATGCTGAGTTGCGACCAACACGGTCCGGTACAGTTCATGGTTACCGACATCTCTATCGACCCTCACGCAGGCGAAGTCGCGACAGGGCGACTTTTCTCGGGGTCGCTAGAACGCGGACAAGAGCTTGCAATTTCAGGCATGCCAAACAAAAATCGAGTTCAACAGGTAGGCATATTTATGGGCGCAGAGCGGATCGAAGTTGAGCGAATTCCAGCAGGTAACATCGCGGCCGTCACCGGACTGCGAGACGCGATGGTGGGCTCGACCGTTTCTTCTCTAAAAGGCGTTGCTCCTTTTGAAAGCATTAAACACGCAAGTGAGCCAGTAGTTACTGTTGCGGTCGAAGCCAAGAACATGAGAGACCTGCCTAAGCTCGTTGAAGTCCTGCGACAAGTCTCTAAGGAGGACCCAACGCTGCGGGTGACGATCAATGAAGAGACTGGAGAACACTTGATATCTGGCATGGGCGAACTGCACCTCGAGATAATTGCCCACAAAATTGAGAGAGATAAAAACGTAGAAATCACCACGTCAGAACCGATTGTGGTGTATAGAGAGACAGTTCAAGGCCGCGCGGGACCCGTCGAGGGCAAGTCTCCGAACCGCCATAACCGGTTCTACTTCGAAGTGGAAGCGTTGCCGCACGATGTGACTGCTTTGCTAAAGGAGGGCGCCATCAACATGAACGCCCCGGAAACTGAACGGCGAGCGATCTTAATGGAAGCTGGCCTCGAAAAAGATGAAGCGCGAAACGTCGCCGATGTCTTCGAATCAAACCTTCTCCTCGACCTGACCAAAGGCATCCAATATCTGCGTGAAACGATGGAACTGATCATAGAGGGATTCGGGGAAGCAATGAAGACCGGGCCATTAACAAGAGAACCCTGTGAGGGCATAAAAGTGAAACTGGTCGATGTCACCCTACACGAAGACGCAGTCCATCGAGGTCCTGCGCAAGTCATACCTGCCGTTAGATCGGCGATATTCGCGGCCATCCTGATGGCCAAGGACGTGGTACTTGAACCGATGCAGAAGGTTTTTATCAGCGTCCCCCAAAGCCTAATGGGAAGCGCGACGCAACAGATACAAGGAAGGCGCGGTCAAATACTGGATATCGACTCCGAAGGCGACACAGTAGTAGTAGTTGGTAAAACCCCAGTCGCCGAAATGTTTGGTTTTGCCGGAGATTTGCGATCTGCGACAGAAGGACGGGCTATATGGAGCACGGAATTCCTGGGATTTGAGGTGTTGCCGCAAAGCTTACAACCAGAGATAGTAAAAGAGATAAGGCAGAGAAAAGGCCTAAAAGCTGAGCTGCCAAAACCACACGACTTCATAGGCTGAAAGGAGGAAAGAATAAAAATGGCTGCAAAGCCCCATCTGAATTTAGCAATGATAGGTCACGTTGACCACGGCAAGAGCACGTTAGTTGGAAGGCTGTTGTTCGAGACGGGCAATGTAGGTGCGCACATAATTGAGTCCTACAAGAAAGAAGCAGAGGCAAAGGGCAAAGGATCCTTTGAGTTTGCCTGGGTAATGGACTCGCTCAAGGAAGAGCGCGAACGCGGCGTCACGATCGACATAGCACACCAACGATTCGACACCGAAAACTACTACTTCACTATCGTCGACTGTCCCGGTCACCGTGACTTCGTAAAGAATATGATCACCGGAGCATCACAGGCTGATGCTGCAGTATTAGTGGTTGCAGCGCCTGATAGTGTAATGGCTCAAACAAAAGAGCACGTCTTCCTTGCACGGACACTCGGAATCAATCAGCTAATCGTAGCGATCAACAAGATGGATGCTTCAAATTATAGCGAGAAGCGGTTCAATGAGGTCAAAGACGAAGTAGGAAAGCTACTGAAAACAGTCGGGTATAAAGAAGAAGACGTTCAATATGTCCCAGTTTCGGCGTTTAAAGGCGATAACATAACCAAACTTAGCGACAACATGTCGTGGTACAGCGGTGAGACACTGTTACAGGAGATCGACAAGTTCAAAGTTCCTGAAAAACCGGTGAAGTTGCCTCTCAGATTACCCATACAGGATGTATATACGATCTCAGGTATCGGAACGGTGCCCGTTGGCAGAGTCGAAACGGGCACAATGAAGCGGGGAGACAAGATAATATTCGAGCCCGCAAATGTCCGAGGGGAAATTAAATCAATAGAAATGCATCACGAAGAGATCCCAGAGGCCACTCCAGGGGATAACGTAGGTTTCAACGTCCGGGGCGTTGCTAAGAAGGATATTAAGCGCGGCGATGTCACCGGTCATCAAGACACGCCTCCAAGTGTCGCAAAGGAATTTACGGCCCAGATCGTCGTTTTGCAGCATCCAAGTGCGATAACTGCGGGCTACACGCCCGTGTTCCATGCGCACACTGCGCAGGTCGCATGCACCTTCACGGAAATCAAGGCAAAGCTTGATCCCAAAACCGGTCAAGTAAAACAGGCCAACCCAGACTTCATCAAAACAGGCGATGCAGCCATCATCCAAGTCCGGCCGACAAAGCCCTTGGTGATAGAGAAGGTAAAAGAGATACCGCAATTGGGTCGCTTTGCCATTCGGGACATGGGACAAACTATCGCAGCGGGCATGTGCATCGACATAGTCCCCCGGTAACGTCACGTGATTGAATGCAAAAAGCAAGAATAAGGCTTTCAGGAACGAGCCCGGAAATGCTTGATCACGTTTGTGAACAAGTTAAGAGCATAGCCGACAGGACGGGAGTCAACCTGTCCGGGCCAGTGCCTCTTCCCACGAAAAAGCTTAGAGTACCGACGCGAAAAAGTCCCGACGGCGAAGGGACTGCTACGTGGGAGCACTGGGAAATGCGCGTCCACAAGCGACTTATCGATCTTGATGCTGATGAGCGCGCGCTTCGGCAACTCATGAGAATACAAGTCCCGAAAGATATCAACATCGAAATAGTACTGGAAGGCTAAGGGTCTCGCCCGTTCAGGATGATTTTGCTTGAAAAACGTGCGAGCCGAAGCAATTGTAGTGGACGAGTTGACGGCCGAGGTAGCCAAGTGGACTACGGCGCCAGCCTTGAGCGTTCCTCTTAGGTTCAATGAGAGCTGGTGAGGCTTTCGCCTCGCAGGGGTTCAAATCCCTTCCTCGGCGCTCCTATTTTGTAATGTGTTTTTCCCACGGCTTAATGATGCACAGCTGCTTGTTCGTTTCATCCACGTTAACGATCGAGTAACTTATGCCTCGCCTGTCGAGGAAATCAATGAAAAAGTGCTCGAAGTAAGCGGATTTATCCTCATCAAACCTGGTAGCCGCAAGCACGAATGCCATCATATTCTGACAAAAGCGCGAAGCGAGCCAGTAGTAGTCGTCATCCGCAATGTGGTACTTTGCTGGTGGTTTCTCTTTCGCCGACTTGGGTCTGCGCAACAACATGATTGTAGCCTGGCAAGTCTCTGTACTTACCACCATATTCAGCCTTTAAAAATGTTCTTCTCGATTGCGCGAGAAACCTGGTACGTAGCACGTGCAAAGAGCCTAAACGGCCCGTTTGCCTCATTATGCACACTGCTGAAGTGTGAGTTGCCACCCTCAAGCAAAAGCCGCCGAGTCCGCAAAGCACTTTTCTTAGCGTCGAATCACCAGCGAAGCCCTAGCTAAACCCAAACCAGCGGCATAGGTTGCGAGGCAACCTCCAATGAATTTTAAATACCAAAGATTCATAGTTAATTCAAATGAGTGATGAAATTAAGTTTGTGATACCCAAGGGCAGCTTGGAGGAACAAACGATCAAGTTCTTGAAGCTGGCAGACCTAGAAGTTATTCGAAAAAGCCCGAGGGACTACAATCCGAAGATCAAAGATTTCAGAATAAGTAGCGTAAAAGTGCTGAGGCCTCAAGAGATCCCTCAATATGTTGCGGCAGCTTATTTTGATCTCGGTATAACTGGATTGGATTGGGTACGCGAGACCGGGAGTGACGTACGTATCATCGCGGAGCTGCCTTATAGCAAAACCGCGTCTGAAAAGGTCAAGATCGTGCTCGCAGTCCACGAACAATCGACGGCAAATTCTCCGTTTGATTTGAAGCGAGGCAGTAGGATTTCGACAGAATATCCGCGTCTAGCTAAGCAATATTTCGAGCAGAAGGGAATTTCGGTTGACATATTCTTGTCGTACGGCGCCACAGAAGCGAAAGTCCCGGATATTATGGATGGCATAGTAGAGTTAACCGAGACAGGCGAGACCCTTAAGAGGAGCGGTCTCAAGGTGATCGACGTTATTCTCGAATCATCAACTGTGCTTATTGCCAACGAAGCAAGCTACGAAGCAAAGCGGCGCTCCATTGACGATATCAAAACGCTCATTCTAGGTGCCATAGACGCCCAGAACAGGGCTCTGATTAAGATGAACGTCCCCGAAAACAAGCTCGAAGAAATCATCAAGATCTTGCCCACAATGAAGGCACCTAGCGTCGCCAAATTATATAACGCAGACTACTACGCCGTGGAATCGGTGGTGGCCAAAGAGCAAATCAACGAGCTGATTCCGAAGCTGAAGCAGCACGGAGCAGAAGACATCTTAGAGTTATCGATCAGCAAGATCGTAGACTAACTAACACCGTTCCGCGAAGATCAATAAGACGACAATGGCGCCTCCAATTGTGACACGCGCTTGCGCACTCTTGATTCTCGTTTCTTTAGCGGTAAGCTTCGCCGGATGTCTGACCGAGCAACCCAGCAATGAAACGACTCACTCTACCGTCAATGCGGTCAACGTCACGCATGCCTATTATTATACTTACAACGGCACGTCGTATCTCACAGGTATCATCAAAAACATGGGAACACAGAACCTCGTGGACGTTAGCCTTCAAGCTGAGGGATACGCGAACAACACAACGTACGAGCGAGGCTACGCAGGTCCGGAAACAGGAGTCAATTCAACCCTCCTCCCTGGAGAGACCACACCGTTTATGATCAAAATGTTGCCAGTGACATCTGGTGGTGCTAGCACCACCCCTAGCAATCAGACACAAGTTGCGTTAGCTAACTTTAAAACGGCGTCCTCTACGCGAAATATCACCTCAAACAATTCAAAAACTCAAACTAGTACGCAACCAGCCAAGAAATACAATTTAAGCTACAGGATACTACTGCCCGATTATAAGCTCTCAAACGAAAACCCGTATCCGCTGGCGATCGTGAACAACAAAACCACTTTCTTGAACCAGACAATTATCGGCGTCAGCGGAGAGGTTTACAACGGGGGCACAGAGAACGTCAACTCCTCCGTTGTAGCGGTCGCACTCTATGGAAAAGACGGAAATGTTCTCGGCGTTTTTGCAGGCAAGCCGCAAGGAGAGTTTGCTCCAGAAAAGACAGCGCCATTTCAAATTGATATACCGCGCAATTTTTCAATTTCGTTAGCGGACGTCGCTAGAACCGAAGTATATGCGTACAAGTTCACGAGTTGACACTCATGTCTGACAATATTGCGCTCACATATTGATAACAATCTCATGAAAGGCCACCAAATACGAAAGAATTGAGTCCAAAGTAGGCCCCGACGCAGCGCCTTCGAATTGGTTCCGCTCACAACTAACTAATACGTAAATCCTTGTCAAAGAAGTGAAGTTCGAATTTTGGGCCGAGTTTCTTAAGCGTATCTTCCGCTCTGCTTCTCGTATTTTCCGGCAAGATCAAAACGATTCGGTCAATGTCTAAGCTCTTCAGCTGAAGCCATTTCGCAACGAGCTCGTCCGTTATCTCTGCCCCAACCTCTACTTCCGAAATTAGTGTGGGCGTATCGCTTGCTAGAAATGGCTTAACGCTATAAACGTCGTAGGCGAGGAGATCTGGGTACACATTAGCGATGCTAGCAACGTTTTTCCCCGTTATATTCATGACAACCTTGTATTTTTTAAATATGGTCTCGCCTGCTTTTCTAACAACTTTGTCGTGAAGAACCTCTGCTTGCGAAGCGCTCAGTTCAGACATATTTGCCACATTAACTCTGTCACTACATACGTTTTTTGGCGTTTTCTTCTTCAAATCCTCCTGACGAAGGCCACCTTAGTTTCTCGTCTGACAGACACAGCAAAGCGATGTGTGCGCGTTTATGGTAGCAATTTGTTGTTGTGCAGATGTTTTTGATCTAGAACCGCGTAACAAAAAAATTTCACTACATAGGTATTTATCAACTCTTTGAGACTTCACTTTGTTCTTCGCAGAGGTGTCCTAATGCGCATAGATGAAATGAATAAGAAAATACTGTATCTCTTGCAACAAGATGGAAGGATGACCTACAAAGACATTGCCAAAGCGATAAACAGGTCAGAATCAACAGTACGTGACAGGATATCCATAATGGAAGATGAAGGCGTAATCAAGGGATATTCAGCAATTGTTGACCGAGGAAAAGTAGGATTGCATTGTTGTGCCCGCCTCTTTGTAAAGGCCAATTTAGAAGAGCTCGACTCTTTGTCGAAAAAACTAGCGGAATTCGAGAATATTTTTCAAATAGACCACGTCAGTGGCGACCATAACTTGCGGTTCACTGTTGCTGCTCACGACTATTCTGAGCTCAAAAGCGTGATCAATACCCAGATAGCGGATCTCCCGCTTGAGATAATTCAGACAGATATTATCATGAAATCGCTCAAAGAAGGGGGGCCGCTCAAACTCCAGTAAGAACGCCGATCACTTTTTTTGTAAATCCGCAGAAGCGCTGCGCAACCGTTTTTTGATGTGTCTCGCTAGAGCGTAGCGAGGCAGTATAGGTGTGTGTATCAGTTGTTCTAATGGAGCCTAACCACGTGAAGAAGCACAAGTACAAAATGCCAAGAGGCACGCGATACTCCTCACTGGTCGAAAGAGCCCAATTTTACTGCAACGAGTTCAATGCGAAAGCGCTACGTCGTTGGCAGCCTTTCGGAAAAAACACAGTAATCTCATTCTTGGTCGGCAAGTATACCCAAATCTACCTCAAACAATTTGAGGACATTAGAGATGATGTGGTGGTGATTGATGATTACTGCAACCTTCGAGGTATGCAAGAGTACCTCTTGAAATATCTTCCCGAAGGAGTCTATTATGATACGAATCACTATGAAGACCTTGACATATGCAGGGGCTGCCCAGACTGCTACAAGGCCGACAAGTGTCTTCCCTGCAAGCATTATGTCGGACAAGAACTTGTTTTCGATTTGGACCCCGAAAACGTATATTGCCCAGTCCACGGCGACCTAGATCAGAAGATGAAGGCGCATCAGGGCCGCATGCTATGTTTGATAGAGTTCAAGATCTTGAGAAAGCAAACAGCGTTGATGTATCGCGAGCTTAAACAAACGTATTCCAAACTGCGCATTGTCTATTCGGGGCGCGGCTTTCACATCCACGTGCTTGACCGCGATGCTACGTACTTAACGCGTGCAGAACGAAATTCATTAGCGAACGCGTATGCGCGAAGGTTCCCAATTGACGAATGGGTCACTGCCGGGAACATCAAACTAATACGACTTCCCTACACTCTACACGGGATGATATCAAGAATCTGCGTCCCAATAGAGCCGAGTGAACTGGAGTTTTTTGACCCAGTCAACTACCAGCCAGCCATTCCTCGTTTCTTGACGTTTGAACGAAACTAACAAAGTAAGCGACGGGCAAGTTCTAACACCTCGCAGATTACTTCTCACCCTTCAATTCCTCGTCTTTATAGTAATCCTTCTTCTTTTCCGTCTTGCCTTTGACTTTTTTTCCTTTGTAGTACTCCTCTTTCTTTTCTTCTTTACCGTTCATGCGTGCACCCAGCAAAATGACATTTTTCAACTATAGAAAGAGATGACATCCATTTTGCACTTATTAGAACCAGAGGGCTTGCTAGAATGCCTGAAAAGCGCTTTGAGCACGTTATTGGACCCCCCAAAACTATGGGCTTCCGAACCTCGTCTCATCCAAATAGCAAGAGAACTAACCGCTTGTGATGCGACACAACATCTGCTCACCAGTCAGGGCGTAGCAGCAAGCGGCTGGGATCACGAGTCCACTCTGGCAAAAAAGAGAGTGCGCGTGAGGCTTATCACGCACTAGAAAGTCGTAGTTCAAAAACTGATAGCGCTTGTCTGTACTTGTCGTTCCATTTTTTTACCTCTTTCTGATCTACGTTTGCGTTTTCTTTCGCTCTTAGGCCTAATGCAAAAACGTTCCACGCGTCTTCAGCGATACGACGAACATATCCTATGTTGGGCCTTGGCGCCAATTCTGTTTGAATCATATCGACTGCACGCTCAAAGGGATTATATAGTTCGCTGTATCTATCGTCAAAGTCCTCACCGACGACACGAGCCAGCAACTTAAAGAGACTCTCTAGGTCTCTTTCATCTGCGACCTCCTTTTTTGCCAGGTTCTGCAATTGATTAAGTATCGTGACTAGAACCTTGTGCATTTGGCTCGGCGAGTACTCATAAATAACGTCAAGTTTCGTGTATCGCGCTAGGATGTCAACGTTTAGAGTAAGCAAGATGGCATCGCTGAAAGACGACTCGTAACCGTCGAATATCAATATCGTATCCTTCCATTGTTCAAATGAAGCGGTGACTTGCTGGGTTTTTTTTATGCGCGTCACATCAAAGATTCGGGGGGCGCCTCGCCCATATACGACCGGCCCTGTCTTGTACCAATAGTAGGGGAGCCGCAGTTCAAGTCTCCTTTTTTCACAATCTTTGTGAATTTGGAACAGAATCCTGTAAAATCGTGATGGCGTCAGTGCGTAATGCGCCTCCTCGCATTTTAGAGCTGCGCCTTCCAACTTCGCTAGTATCTGGGGCGGGACATACGGCGTACGTTGAAACTTGTCAATAGTGTGCAGCATGGTGTAAGCCAGCAAAGGGTTCTTGCCGACCTCACAGACGTAGTCGAGCTCTCTCACACCCTTAATCTCTAGCGTCATGTGCCAAAAAAGTGCTCTTTCCGAGCATAGGAGGCTGAGTACAGAAAAGGCGCTCGAAGCCGCCTACTTGACTTCGCCACGTTTCTATGAAATGCACTAATAAAAATGCACGCCAACTCGTTTTAAATAGCGCAAGACTTCGCAGAGAAGGATGAAGCACAATCAAGTCTTAATATTTGATCTTCGCGAGCGCGTCCTCTTCACCGATGCTACGCTGCAGCTAGGAGCAAAGGCACTGAAATCTATAGACTACGAAACAGTGCAGACACGAAACACAGCACGCACGCTGAATCGGCTCTTAGATTTATCTTTTTGGACCTAAACGCTGCTAAGACAAAAGATGAGTTAATTGCGGACAGGCAACTTTCAACGCGAGTTGCGAAAGAAGTTATTCAAACGAAAAGAAGGTTCCTATCAATACTTGACGAACTTCGCGAAACATTATTCCTGAGCCGAATTGCGAGTGAGACACCTGGGCCTAGCGTATCGATCGTTATTTGCTGTCCATTTCGTAGATTTCTGACTCATTTGGTAGGATCTCTTTTTGTTTTTTTCTCTTTCTTTCCATCTTCTTCTTCCACTCTTCAGGGGTCAGCTGTTCCTCAGATTGCGTTGAATCCATGGGAAATGGTCACGCGTTTTGATATAAACAGCTTGTCCTCGACAGGTGGGGCCGCACAGGAGGATATGAGGCGTTTCATAGCTATTTTTAACATCGAAGCCTTTCTTCGGAAAGCTTAAAGTATTGCCTGCATTTTATTGTTGAACTCGGAGCCAAGCAATGTCGCCAAACGTAAAAGAAAGTGATTCCGGAGATGATTTGCAGGACCAGATCGCATCGCAGTTGCGGATGATAGAAGTATCGCACGACCTGACCATTACAAATCTGACAAGCATCGCCAGGATAATCATTGCAAACGTCAAAAACAAGAACCAAGCACTGCAGGTCTGTACGGCAATCAATACATGGATTGCTATTAACGGAATGCAAGGAAACATCACCGTGCCCGAACCTTTGGTCAGAAAATATGTTAGAAAAATAATGATGTAGCGAATGTAGCATAAGAAACTCGCGTCACCACGTCGACCGACTCAGAAGCAAAGACGTAAATTTCTCTGACTAGAGCGAAACTTCGATTACAGACTAGCTGTCAACTACCTAACTATGCTGAAGGTACTCTTTCTCGGTACGAGCGGCTCAATGCCTACGGTTGCTAGGAGTCTTCCTTCCATACTGATAAAGCGAGATGGCGACGCCATCCTCTTTGACTGTGGCGAAGGGACGCAACGCCAGATGATGCGTTGTCGTACCGGAATCAACCTATCCTCTGTATTTATAAGTCACTGGCACGCTGACCATTTCCTCGGCTTGCCAGGACTGATTCACACTATGTCCTTTCTGAACCGGAGTGATAAGCTAAACGTATATGGACCTAGGTGGGGAGGTCTTCCAAACTTGTTTGCACTTATTAATCCCCAGTTTCAGGTAGATTTTGTGGAAGTCTTGCCAGGAGATATAATAGAACTGGGCTCGTTTTCCGTGCGAGTCTTCGCTGTGGATCACGGAATAGGCGCATGCGGTTACGTTTTTGAGGAGCACGAACGGCCTGGCAAGTTTGACAGAAGAAAAGCAGAAGAGCTTGGACTGAAGCCTGGACCACTGTATCAAACCCTCCAAAACGGCGAATCAGTGCCTGTCGGAGATCGCGTCGTAATGCCAGAACAAGTGATTGGACCAAAGCGTCCCGGCAGGAAAATCGTCTACGCAGGAGATACGCGTCCTTCTGATGAGGTTGTGCAAGCTGCTGAAAACGCCGACTTACTTATTCACGAAGCAACGCTAGCTGGAGACCTAGACGAATACGCAAAAGCTGTCGGTCATTCGACGGCATCCGAAGCAGCTTTCATAGCACGCAGAGCGGACGTGGTTAAGCTAATTCTAACTCACATAAGCTCTCGGTACGCAAATGCGTCGCCGTTGCTGGAAGAGGCACGACTTATTTTCCGCAACACATCTGTCGCCGATGATCTGCTTGAAATAGAGGTGCCGTACAGGGATCGGCTCGACTAAGAGACTGCTCGATGCAATTGGCGAACACCTCAAACGGTAATCCGCTGTAAATACATCAAGCTTCGAACGCCTTCATCGAATGTCCTTGATTCCAAAACGAAAACACCCTTATACCGCCTTAGTCCGCGCATTACGCGGCTCCAGTTGATATTTCCTAAGCCGAGGACTAAGTGCTCATCGGTTTGGCCGTTATTGTCGTGCAGGTGAACGTGGTCTACGGGCATTCGCAAGAAGGAGTCTATTGCGTCAGCTGTGTTTGCGTGGCCAACGTCAAAAGTGAAGCCTAGACCATCAACACGCATATCTACTATCTCATCGGGAAACCGACCGAGCAGAAATTCCACATTGACCATGTTTTCGATAGTCGCAGTGACGCCATGCTCTCTCGCACAACGCGTGAGCTGGAACAGTGCCTCATTATTCTTGCGCAACGCCTTATCCGGGCAGAACGCCGCGAGGGGCGATACATAACCGGGGTGGATTACAAAAACTCGTGCATAGTTTGCCACCGCCTCTATCGCCTCCTCGATCTGCCTAAGAGTTTCACCCCAAATAGGCTCATTGAGGCTCGCGATATTCAAGTCAGAAAATGGAGCGTGAACGCTAATCTCAAGGTCATATGAGGAGCTGAGATAATCAATCAAGGAGATCATGTCGTCATCCAGCTTCTGGGGCCCCTCCGAGATCACTTCCCAGCCTTGGAAGCCGACACCCTTAAGATCCTCGAGGTGCTCAAGATCGACTTGCGCAGACGAAAAATAGACCTTCATTCATTGCTCTCGTCTGTGATCGCTTCTATCACCTTATCAGGCGAAGGCGCTACGACGCGGACGAAGATCGGGCCAAGCGGATCCTGCCAAAAGTTTACCTTTCCGACTAGCGCCGCTTGCTTGTTTAACGTGAACTCAAAAGAGTTGGATGACACTCGTTTCATGAGCTCTGCGTTTGCCGCAGATCGAATTCGCTGTGCTCGCAGAAGGCTGGCAAATGTCTCCAGTGTGTGACTGGTCCCCCTTATAAAGTCGTTTGAACGCTCCAAGGCTGCGTCTGGAAATATGTTCCGGATGGCACGTTCGACTTTATCCTGCACCTCTGTTTCGTGGATTGGGGTTCGCACGCTTATCTCGATACCAGTCGCTGGGACAAGCGACGAGAGTCGCTCAATCACCTTGGATACAGAAGACTTAAACTCTTCAAGGCTCCCTTCATTCGATATGTAGCAGTCAGCCGTGCTTAATGCTTCTTCGAGCCCCCAAGCTAACTCGCGTTCGTCTTTTTCTTCAAAGCCCTGAAAACTGAGTGCATCATCGGGGCGGCTTCTGCTCTTGACCCTCTCAAATCTAACTTCAGGGCTCGCAGCTATAGCGATAAGTTTGAAATTGTTATTGAATTCTCTCCTGTACGCATCCACCTCTGCGACTCCCCGAAGACCATCTATCACGACCTTCTGAGATGGGAGCGCGCGGACTGCCGGAATGCACATTTGGGCTATTGCGTCCATCCCACGTAGAGCACGCAGTTCGTTTGCAATAGCGCCGACGTTTTTTTCACTCAACTCGATTCCGCGCTCGCGCATGTATGATCGTACCGCATCACCCATAGCGACGACCACAAACCCGTGGGCCTGCGCTACAGCTGTTGCTTCGGATTTGCCCGACCCCGGAAATCCTACGAAGCCAATGATTAACAAACCGCACTCTCACGGCGCGAGCGGTAGCTCAACATATGTCCTCGTCGCCTTTCTCACGCGTTCGAATTCTAAGCGGGCGCCGACACTCAGCTGCCAGTTCAGCGATCTCGTCGCGCGTTAAGGTGGTCAGATCTCTTCGAAGGCACATCTCAGCTCTTCCCTGCTGAAGTGCATAACGAACCCCAAACTGGTTGACCATTTCAGTGATTTCGTTTTGGCTAAGCAACCCTTTGAAAAGGGTGGTTCTCAATTCAAACTCGAGAATCTTGTGTGCAGCTAATGCTGCGCAGCCTATGTTAATGGCCTTCTTAATCTTCTCGACATATGCATTCGCGTTTCCTATCCCGATGATTCGTGCATATTTTTGTGGATCAGAGAGAGGCGCCTTGAGGTCGATAAAAAGCCCGTCGAGCAACTGAGCGTCGATCAACGTATCCAAGACCTCGGGGAATGCACCATTTGTCTCGATTCCTATCAGAAGACCGTCTTTTTTTGCCTCTTCAGCTAACGACTGAAGCAAGTTCGGACGCAGCGTCGGTTCGCCACCCGAAAAGATTAGTGCGTTTATATAATCTCTATTGCGCCGAATTTCACGTAGCAACCCGTCCACATCAATTGGTGGCGCGGCGCCCCAAATCTTGTAGTTTTGGCAGTAACAACATTTGAAGTTGCAGCCGCGAAGAAATACTACCATTGAGGCTTTTCCGGGCCAATCAATAGTCGAGAACGGCACTACTATGGACTTATCGAAGTTATCAAGGTTCAGTTGCACAGAACACCAACTTCAACCAAAATATTTGTAATGTACCTTGCTCAATGTCAGCCAAATAGTATGCTCGGAGGAGATTCTGCTCGAATCTTACTAAGAGCGTAGTCGAAATGCTTCGGCCCTACTACAGTTTCATCAATTATCGCCTGGTGCAGCGCAATCTTCAAAACCTTCTCGACTAGATCCCTGCCTGAAAAGCCCTGCGTCTTGCTTGCTATTTTTGCAAGATCAACCGTTGCGTGCAGTTTGACTGGGAACGTCTTCGCAAAGTTCACGAGAATCTGCAGTCGCTCATCTGTGTTAGGGAGCGTAAATTCAATCTCCTCTTCAAATCTACTTCTCACAGAACCGTCAAGCGCGCTATACCGGTTGGTAGCTCCTATGGTGCAGATTCCGGACCTATCCTCAATTCCGTCCATCTCCGTCAGTAGCGCGTTCACTATTTCTAGGACATCGCCCCGGAGTTCTTGGTAGCTTCGGTCCAGCGCTATTGCGTCAAGCTCATCGAAAAACAAGATACACGGTGCGAGATCTTTGGCTCGCGCATAAAGGAGATGTATCCTCGCGGCCCCTTCACCTACGTGCTCGCCTATCAGCTGAGTCGATTTAACGGTAAGTATCGGCGCATCTGTTAGACTGGATAACGCCTTCGCCATCATTGTTTTTCCAGTTCCAGACGGCCCAAAGAACAAAATGTTCTTGGGGGCCCAGCTGCCAAAGCTTTCAGGGTCTTTCAAGTATTTTTCGATAAGCTTGCATTTCTTCTTTGCCCGGTATTGTCCGACGATGTCGTCAAATAGGATGCCTGCAGCCACCTGAGGGATGCTATTCTCTGCATCTTCTACGACAACTACGGTTGATTTTCCGATCGTCGCATGCTTAGGCTCGACGTTGATGATTTCAAAAGCAAAATCTGGATACATCCGGCGATCAAACAAATAGTCACCCTTCTTTACCGAAGCGCCAAACCATTGCTCTTTTGCGTAATAATCGAATACTCTCGGTTCACTTACCTCCGGGTATTCAAATTCGCTCTTCATGGGGTAGCCTGCAGGCTTAAGTACGATGAACTTGGCAGCAGTCGTGGGGTTTTTAATAGGCGAGGCGTTCATTTTTTCTCTCTTGAGTGAATCACTATTAGAGTCAAGGATTAAATCATTTATGATGCTGCATGCAGAGCGTTAGAGCATTTATTGCGATTGACCCCGATAACGAGATACGACAAAGACTTCTCACGATTCAGCGTGAGACCCTAGAGATGCACCAGTTCTCATCAGTGAAAGTAGTCCATCCACTTGCGACGCATATAACCTTAAGCTTCCTCGGAAATATCACGCCTCCTGAACTCTCAACTATCCGCGACGCATTAAGGTCTGTCTCATTTCACCCGTTTTGTGTAACACTCAACGGTATCGGTGCCTTTCCGAACATGAGAAAAATGAGAGTTATCCACGTAGGCCTGAGCGATTCTGCAGATCTAAAAAGATTACACCAGCTTATCGTCGAATCACTGACGGGAGTACACGCAGCAGAGAAGAGATTTGATCCGCACATCACCATAGGAAGAGTTAAACGGGCAATTCCTTCAGAAATGAAGGACTTGGCTAACCTTATGGCCCCCCTCTCAACACTTTTCGTTGGGCGTCTCAACGTTTCCTCTTTTCAACTAAAAAAAAGCACCTTGACTCCTAACGGCCCCATATATGATACGCTCGAGGAATTCAAATTATGAAAAACGAGTTAACCCGAGTGCAAATGAACGTGCTAAAACGAATACGACCTTCACGAAGCGAACGTGAGCGTCTGCACCGAGTTACCCAACAGGTGATTGCCGCTGCAGAAAGCGCTATCGCAAGCAGAAATCTGAGTGCGACCGTGGAAGTAATTGGTTCTGCTGCACGAGACACCTGGATTTCGGGCGACGAAGAGGGCAATCAAGATATCGACATATTCATCGGATTTGACACGAGCACTTCGCGCGAAGACCTTGAACGCTACGGATTGGAAATAGGAAAAGAAATTGCGGTCGAAGGCTATATCATAGGTTTTGCCGAGCATCCTTATGTAAAAGCTCGTTGCGGCGGTTTCGCTATTGATGTCGTGCCGCACTACCGAATCAAGAATACGCGCCATATACTCTCAGCAGTCGATAGGACCCCTTTTCATCAGAAATTCGTAGCTGAGCACCTCGACGGGAGACAAGATGACGTCAGACTGTTAAAACAGTTCTTAAAAGGAGTGGGCATATACGGCGCAGAGTTACGAACCAAAGGATTCTCTGGATACCTCTGTGAGCTCCTCGTCATCAAATTTGGCTCCTTTGTAAATGTACTGAAAAGCGTCCAGGATTGGAAAGTAGGGACCTGTATTAGCTTGACTAGCGAACACGCTCGCAACAATTTCACCAGCCCTTTGGCGGTTATCGACCCAGTAGACACAAATCGAAACGTAGCTGCTGCGGTCTCACTAGATAGTTTTTCCATTTTGATTGATGCTGCAAGAAGCTTCCTGGAAAGCCCGTGCATAAAGTGTTTTTTCCCTCAGAAAATGCTGCCCCTCGACGTTAGCGCCTTCCGGGCCATTGTCAAGAAGCGGAAAACGACCGTATTTGGCGTGAAGTTTGATTTGCCGGAGGATCTCGTTGACGACATTGCTTACCCACAGCTCGAACGAGCTCACAAAGGAATGCTGATCGCGCTGCAGCGAAACGGCTTCTCGGCGCTGCGAAGCGACATTTATTACGATCACGGGGAGGCTGTCTTGCTCTTTGAAATGCGAGTTTCGCACCTCCCTGCCGTGGAACGACACGATGGCCCGCCTGTCGACTCAACGCGGCACGCCAACAAATTCAAAAAGAAATACGTCAACAACCCTGACGTGTTGTCAGGACCATACATAGACGGTGGCCGCTACGTCGTTGAGCTTCCACGCAAGTATCTCACTTTCCCTGAATACGTAGCAGCCGAGTTCAAAAACGTGCGCTCGAGCAAAGCAATCTTGCGCGCGATGGAACAAGGGTTTCAGATTCTCAAAGACGAAGAGCTCCTAGATAGCGACAGGATGCGGCTTTTTCTAGCGCGCTACTTTGACAGGAGACTCAACAATTGCGACTAGAATCACAGTTCCCAGTATTTTGATTGCACCTTGATCGCCCTCTCAACCCGATCGCTGACGTGTTTGGATATTCCGCTGTTGACGTCGTCTTCTTCCGCTTGAGTCGGGAAATCAAATAACGATCCGCATATTGCGAGCGTAGAATCAGCTAGGGCGTGGAGATCATATCCTCCTTCCAGGCAGGCGATGACCTGTCCCTGGGGGGTCACAGATTTCACCCGTTCAGTCAATCCTCTAAATGCGTTCGAGGTGGCAAGCATGCCGCCGATTGGGTCTGCGTAGTGTATATCTTGTCCGGCCGACACGAAGGTGAGTTGAGGTTCGAACTGTTGTGCAATTGGAATGAAGAGGCGGTCATATGCGTAGAAGAAGCCGTCATTATTCACGCCTAGCGGAAGCGGCAGATTCACGGTGAACCCCTCGCCTTCTCCCGATCCTACCTCCTCAAAATCGCCAGTTCCTGGATAAAAAGGTCGTTGGTGCGTCGACACATACAATACACGCGAATCATCGTAGAAGGATGCTTGCGTTCCGTTGCCGTGATGCACATCCCAGTCGACGATTAGGACCCGTTCGATATCTTTACTTAAGATGGCGTACTTCGCCGCGCAGGCAACATTGTTAAAGATGCAAAATCCCATTGCTTTGTTCCAAACTGCGTGATGGCCAGGAGGCCTGACAATCGCCATCACGTTGTGCACGTCCGCCATAACGGCATCAACAGCACAAATGACCCCTCCGACGGCGAGGAGCGACACTTCATAGCTTCTCGAGGAGCAATACGTATCCAAATCGAGCCAGCCGCCCCCTGCTTCTGCAAGTCGGCGCACGCTGGCGATATATTGGACGTCATGATTAGTTCCTACTTGGTCGGGGGCCGCTTTGAACGGCTTCAGTATCTGAACATGTCTTGCCCGTTCATCTTCTCGTATACGTTCCATAATTGCATCTACTCGGCTTTTGGATTCGATATGATCCCCCGTGTCGTGGTCTCTGTACGCAGGATCGTACACGATCGCGCCTGCTGGCATAAAGATAAAAGGGCTTCATAAGCTTATTAACATTATCGAACGACTGTCGAAGAAGCTGAGGATGCCTGTTACCAGTCCGGAGTTAGGTTAATTTAGTTGTAAACCGCAGTAATGGGTAGAAAATGAGTTCTCTCAAAGTCGAAGATTACATGACGCGCGAGGTAGTTACCGTTTCAGCCTCAGACACGGTGAAAGACGTCATAAGTCTTATTAAAAACACAAAACACGACGGGTTTCCGGTCGTCAAAGACCAGAAGATACTTGGGTACGTCTCATCACTGGACATCTTGCTGTGTGATCCTTCGGTCAAAGTCGCCGATATCATGTCAGTAGATTTAGTCGTTGCTCGTCGCGACATGGACTTGTTTGACGCTGCGCGTGTGTTGTTTAGATCGGACACCAAGAAGCTGCCCGTAATCGATGATAAGAGCCATGTGATTGGCATAATATCAAACACAGACGTCATTAGATCGCAGATTGAACGGGCCACACCTGACAAGGTGTGGAAGCTTATGCGCACGCTGCGAACGATTCACAAAGTCCAAGTCGAAGAGCACTTTGGCCAAGTGAGGATTGTCGACCTGGTCCCGACGCAGTCAAAGATATTTGCAGACGAGCTTGAAGGCAGAAAATATGAGCTTGAGAAGGGTCTGGCTGAACCATTAATCGTTATTCAGAAGCGTAACAAGATCTTGCTGGTAGACGGCCATCACCGGGCAGTCGCAGCTAAGCGCTTAAAACTGAAAGAGGCCGACGCTTACATCATTACGATGGATCGAGACGTTTTTTTGGGTATGGAGCGAACGGCCCAGAACGTTGGACTGAAATCGCTAGTAGATATTCAAATCCTAGAGAGTGACAGTCACCCCCTCATCGAAATTACGAAACGAAGCGGCTCGCGAAATGTGTGAGCTTCACGCAAGCGTCACAGAGTTGAGAATCTCGCGCAGCACGTCGGTTCGCGTAATGACTCCCGTTGGAGAACCGTTGTTCGTTACCAGCAGTTGGCCGACGTGATGTTCCTGGAAGAGACGAATGGCCTCATAAACAGGCCTATCGTCTTCAACCGACAGTAAGTTTCGACTCATAATATCTCCTGCGGAGCCGCGGTTTCCAACTGCAATGGCTTTTCCTAAATCCTCTAGCGTGACTACGCCTACGAGTTTCTGATCCTGCTTCACCGGAGCTCCTTGAATATTGTGGTCGATGAGGGTCCTGGCAACTTCTTGAAGCGGTGCGTCGATATCGATCGTGACTAAATCGTTCGAGGCATACTCACTCACCGGCGCTTTCGGAAGAGATATCATCTCAGAGACCAAAACGATGAGTTTGTTCTCCGCGTCATTTCTCCCGCAAACCGTGCCTCTTATGGTCAGATTATTCACGGGAGTCGGACCGAGCTTAATAGTGTCGCCAATGTCGAACTCCCGAATGTTTCCAATTATCTTGATCGCTGCACTGCACACGTCCGGATGTGCAACTGTCATAAAATCGATTTCCTCGATAAGAATATCGCGTATTTCAGCGCTATTTTTAATCAGAACAACGTGAGCTTCTTCCGCCATCGTGTCCAGTTCCAGTTCCCGGTATGCGGCGCTAGTGGCTTTGTATCCGCCTTTAGGCCCTGGAACACTTTCCACAAGTTGAAGGGCTTTTAGCGATTGCATTTGGTTTCTTATTGTGCCTGGATTTCGGCCAAGAATCTTGGCTATCTCTTCTCCTCTGATTGAGCGCGGTTGGCGACGATACAAACTGATAAGAGTGCTCAAGATCTCCTTTTGCACGGACGTGAGTTCCATAGCTGTTATTAATATGATTAATTATGAGATATAAGTTTTATTAGCTCGCGATATCTAGGAGTAAGAAATGTTCAATATTCCGACGGTCCCCACCTCAGAAGAGCTATTGGGCAAAGCATTCAGAAAGAGTGTCAGGGCAAGAGCAGGAAAATCGCCAGGGCGGGCGGCAGAAAAGACGATGATCTTAACAGCGTCAAATATCCTGGCGGACAATCTTAGAGCTGTCGTGAGACGATTTCCGAACTTCAATGAGATCGGCGCGTTCTACGCGGAGACAATCGACATCGTCGTTGGACTGGATCAGCTCAGAATATCACTTGCCTCAGTCACTTGGGCATCGACAAAAATCCATCAACTGTCAAGGGCCGCAATCGGGAAAATGGCTCGCGCGTCTGACGCAAAAGCGGCTAGGAAGCAGATGTTTGGACGAACCGCTTCCATCATGAAGGAGATACAGCCGGATCTCGATTTTTTGAATCGCGCCCGAAACACGATTAACGCGCTTCCCGCACTAGACGATGAGCCAACTATACTCGTCGCGGGATATCCGAATGTTGGCAAGTCGAGTTTCGTCGCTTTTGTAACGAGCGCCAAACCCAAGATCGCACTTTACCCATTCACAACGAAGGGCATCATCGTCGGACACATAACGTACTGCGACCGACGTTATCAGATTGTCGATTTGCCCGGACTGCTCGACCGCCCGGTGTCGAAGAGGAACACCATAGAACTTCAGGCGATTTCAGCTCTCAAAAATCTCGGAGACGTTGTATTGTTCATCGTTGATCCTTCGGAGACCTCTGGATACGAAGTATCTGATCAACTAAACCTTCTGCGCGAGCTGAAATCTCAAGTCGGCCTTCCCGTTATAGTCGCAGCAAATAAAATGGACCTCGGGCCGGCAGAACCAGTTGACGAGGCTTTCGGGATCTCAACACTATCTGGTGAAGGAATTGCAGCGGTGCTTAAAGCTTCAATTGATCTAGCTAGTCGCGCACACCACGCTCCCCTGACAATGCAGGTCGACGAAACACCGTGACGGCTAGAATGGCTTGACTCCTACGAGATAGCTTGCTATAAGCAATCCGACGATTGCGCCTGAGTTCAAGAACGGCAAGCCCGCTTGCGGTTTTCCTTTGAGAACTAGCAACATCAGTCCCACATAACCCGCGAGTGTGCCAATAGCCGCGCCTAATGCAGGAATATTAATGAGCCCAAACATTGGGGCATTCAAGAACGTATTTGCAGATATTACCAAAACGGTCGGGATTACTGCATCGCCCAGCCCCATAAAAAACGCTTCGCGCTTCTCTAGTTTTTCTTCGCCGCTCGCTTGGGAAGCTTCCCGTGACCATTTCATGTGAGAATACCCCCTATTACGGGGGAGAACAAACAATACCGGCAGGTTTAAATCGACGACGCCCTCGGCGAGGCTAACCATATGTTTAGTCTCGTATACTGAGATAAAGTCGTAGATGGCGAGTGCTATTAGGAGTACCAGCGCAGGTAGGACGGCGAAAGAGATTCCAAATATTGCAGCCGCGCCAGCACCTATTAGGATCCCAACGAGATCGATCACGTACCATTCTGGATAATAGAAGAGGAAAAAAGCGGTCACGGCTGTTGCCACTATCGCGATGAGCCACCCACTGTCAAGATTGAGTAGGACTGACGAATAAACGAAGTAAAGTGTTGAGATGATAACAAGGCCAATGATAACTTGTATCACCCACCGTTTGCCGAGCCTGATGATGAGGAGCAAAAATGCTGTGAAAACCAAAATAAGCAGAACGTAATAGAGCGGATTCAACACGGATTCTGGATTGCTGAACGCTTGGATGTCTGACGCTCGAAACGGGTTGGCCAATAGAAGCGCGATCAACTGAATTGCGATGATGAAGAGCATCATGGTAAACGGTGAAATGCGCTTCAGTACCTCATTCACGAAAAGAGACCCCCCAAGCACCGACTGCTACAAACTTTTTCGACAAAATCAGCAAAATCCGGCCCCACTTCTACCGTGGCCGTATGCGCTTCTGATATATAGAGTTGCGCGCGCAGGCCTCTTCGTTTTAGAACTTAAGAACGCGATGGAAGGATCCGTGAAGCGCTAGGAGGAAAATAATTAACGTAAAATAGAGAAGACCGCTGCTTGTCGTGATGCGTTATCTTTCACTAGTCGGGTTCGGGAAAGTTTATCCGTACGTAGGTTTAATGTGGCTGCTCGCATAGCAACAAATGCACTGAGTTGATAGTATGGGCGTTCCAATCGGAGAGCTTCTTCCGCGGACCAAGATAGACCTTGAACATATCGACACTGTCGCCATTGATGCGTACAATGCGATATACCAGTTCTTAAGTATCATCCGGCAGAGGGACGGGACGCCCTTGATGGATAGTACAGGGAGGGTTACCTCTCACCTTTCAGGACTGTTTTATCGAACCGCTAACATGATAGAAGCGGGCGTCAGGCCAGTCTACGTTTTTGACGGCGAACCGCCAGAAATGAAAAAGGACACCGTGATCAGGCGCAGGGAAACGCGCGAGCGTGCGACGCAAGAATGGGTGCAGGCTCGAGCAGAAGGAAGAGTTGACGCGTTTAAATACGCGCAAGCGTCGGCTCGAATAGATAATCAAGTGCTTGAGAGCTCAGTTGCCCTGCTACGTTACCTAGGAATCCCGGTAGTCCTTGCTCCGAGCGAAGGAGAAGCACAAGCGGCGTATATGACAATCAAAGGAGACGTCTCGTATACCGGATCTCAAGACGCAGATGCACTGCTTTTTGGAACTCCTCGGCTAGTCAGAAACCTGACGATAACTGGACGGCGCAAACTGCCGGGCAAGAATGTTTACGTGAGTATCAGTCCTGAACTATTTGAGCTCGACGACATTCTCTCCTCTTTGGAAATTACTCGAGAGCAGCTCATTGAGGTCGGCATCCTTGTCGGCACTGATTACAACAAAGGAGTAAAAGGGATCGGACCAAAAAAAGCCTTGAGAATGATTAAACGCTTTGGCATCGCAGAAGCGCTGGATAATCTTGGCGCGAGCATTGACTATGGCCCAATCAAACAATTTTTCCTCGACCCTGACGTCACTGACGAGTATAGTTTAGCGTGGACGCCTGCAAAAGAGCAAGAACTTCTCAGTTTCCTTTGTGATGAGCACGATTTCTCGCGAGATAGGGTCGAAAACACCTTAAATAGGATGGCTAACGCTCAAAAGGGTGCAGATCAGAGATCACTCTCCCAGTGGCTGTGAAGGTAGCTTGTGGGCTTAGAAACAGAAGCGGTTGGCTCGCCCGCCGTCACGCGCCTCAAAACCCATATTTGCCGAAAAGCAAAACGAAAGCGACGGCCCCGTGCGCCTCTTTTGTTATCTCGTGGTTCTTGCAAACCAAATATAGTTCTTGGAGTCCCCTTCCCAACGGTAGTACCATTCGACCTCCAGCTTTCAACTGTGCAAGCAACGGAGGCGGAATGTCAGGAGCCGAACAAGTGACAAGAATCCTGTCGAACGGAGCTTTTTCAGCGAACCCCAAAGACCCGTCGCCAGTGTTAACGATCACATTCGCAGGCACGCGCTTCCTAGCTTCTTGCGCTAACCGCTCAAATCTCTCGATTGTGTAGACAATTCCGTCCCCCGCAAGGTGCGCTAGCACAGCAGCTTGATAACCGGAACCGGTTCCTACCTCAAGTACATTTGACGACGGCTCAACGCTAAGGAGTTCACACATTATGGCAACCATATGAGGGGCAGAAATCGTCTGTCCGTTTCCAATTGGCAGCGGCTCATCGTGGTACGCGTAATCGTGCCATCTGTGAGGCACATAATCTTCGCGCTTTACCGTGTTCATCGCGCTTACTACTCGCTCACTTATACCCCGGCGCTTTAAGCTTTGCAGCAGTGATATTCGTTCCGGCTCCAAGGACATCGTTTGTTTACCGCCTAATCGCCGACTTGCGAGGTCCACGTTGGGTTGACCTGGATCGCTCATTTCTCCTCGCGGGGCCTGTGACATAGACTCTCGCAACGTCTTTTGCCTTTACGCTTTGCCCTGCGCGGTCAAGAACGGGGCCCCGCTTGACCTTAACCCGCGCAATCTTTCCGTGCTGTTCTTCGTGCCCAACGACAAATTCCTTTTCGCCGTCAAACGGCACTTTATACGATCGTGTGATATTGCCTGTGTGAACTGCTATCTTAACGACTACCTTATCGATCTTTTGCGCCCAAACCGCCCTAATCGTCTCGGCTCCAGCTTCGGTTGCTCGCACTCCGTCACTAAGTTCGATAGCGGTGATCCGCACGGCGTCAATCGACCCATTTTCCACGATCATCTCGTCTCGGACGCCCAATCGCTCACCCACTCCTACCTCAAACCATCGCACGTATGATTGATCGTAATTGCTCACGACGACCTTGAGCTTCACCATCGGGGTACGATCCGCTGGTTCAGCCTGATGCGTTACGTGACAGCTTGTGCAGCGAACCACGAGTTTCTTACCGCTGTGCAGGACTTCGTGCAGCACTTTTTTATCTGGCGAGCACGAGTAACACTCAAGGTTTATCTCTCGATTCATTACGCATCAACCAATACTTGCGCAGAGGAGTATAAATATAGAATATAAGATGATAAGCGACACGATCCGAGCCAAGGGCCATTGCAATATTACAGCGAGACACAAAACGACGCTTCAAATCACCAAAGACGCCCATATCTCAAAAAGGGCAGATTGCGTTGTCGCAGTTTTGGCCGACAAAGCCTTAAGCGATCTGACCAGCGAAGTCAAAGCTGCCTTGAAGACCAACGCCGCGAAAGTCCGCTTTAGGATACACACGGGACCCGCGAGCGACGTTATCACAGGTTTCGGAAGCGCTGATTTAGCGCAATCAGATGCGAATGATATGGTTGTCAGAAAGAGTGGGTTCACCTCAGGGCGCACGCTTATGATCGGTGCAGACAAGGCAGCGGCGGATCTCGATCGCGGCTTTGTCGAAAAGTTGAAAAAGTCTGAGAACATAACTATAATTGTAGAAGTTGATTTTGAATAGCACCAATCGAGCGTGCAATTTGGATTAAGTGCAATTCTGCGAATCTTTGCCGATTACCAGCATATAGATAGGTTTAAATAGAAACGTACAGAATTAGAGAGTGTTTACTGGTTTTTGTTTACTATTTGCTGAGGACATAAAATGGCTAATGTCGACCACTATAAAGGCACGACTACTATAGGTATAGTCTGTAAGGACGGTGTTGTGCTCGCATCAGAAAGCCGCGTGACTATGGGCAACTTCATATCCAGCAAAGAAGGCAAGAAGATTTATCAGATTGATGATCTCGTCGGTATGACGATCGCTGGCGGCGTAGGCGATGCGCAGAGCCTTGTGCGCACCATAACCGTAGAGGCTAAATTATACAAGATGAGACAGGGCAAACCGATGACCGTCGGAGCAATAGCGACTTTGTTGTCAAACATTCTGAACAACAACCGTTACTACCCATATTTTGTGCAGCTCATGATAGGCGGCTTCGATAAGAACGCCACGTCGCTGTATTCCTTGGACGCTGTAGGAGGTCAAATAGAAGAGCGCTTGGCTTCAGCGCAGGGATCGGGATCTCCACTAGCTTTTGGCGTCATAGAAGATCGATACGGCGAAAAAATCTCCGTCGAGGATGGGGTAGACCTCGCTATTAGAGCGCTTTCGTCCGCAATGAAGAGGGATTCGGCCTCAGGCAACGACATGCGGATCGTGCAGATCACTGCAAAGGGATATGTCGAAGTAAACAAGGATGAGATAGACAAAAGAAAGGCCGCTCTAGCAATCTAAACAATCTATTTCTTGCCAATTTTTATTCTCGTATTTTTTTTTGTTTTTGTGGAAGTCACACAATGCCAGTTGAAGAAGCACTTACTGAGTTAACACAGCGTGTGAAAGAACGCTTGCCTTCTAACATCACGATTACCGGACTTGAGTTTGAAGGGCCCGAAGTCGTGATCTACACTGATGATCCTCGCGCGTTCGCAGACAACGGAGAGATAGTTAAAAAACTCGCCCGAGAACTGCGTAAGCGCATAGTAGTACGGCCAGATCCTCGCGTTCTGGCAGACCCCGAGAAGTCAAAAGAAGAAATAAGCGATATCGTGCCCGAAGAGGCGGGTATTACGAACCACTATTTTGACTTAGACACCGGTGAGATCGTTATCGAGGCCAAAAAACCGGGACTTGTAATCGGAAGGCACGGCGCCACACTCCGAGAGATTACAAAGCAGATAGGATGGACGCCACGTGTGGTACGAACCCCTCCGATCGAATCGGTTACTGTGAAGGAGATACGCCAGTACTTACGCTCTTTCAGCGACGAGCGTAAGGAGCTTCTGAAAGCGATGGGCCGAAAGATTCACAGGGAGGTCACCTCAAAAGACCAATGGATACGGGCGACTACTCTCGGCGGATGTCGTGAAGTCGGTAGAACCTCTTTTGTGCTCTCGACGCCTGAATCGAGGATACTAGTCGACTGCGGTGTTAACGTAGGATCAGAAGACAGTGCCACGCCCTATCTTTACGCGCCTGAAGTGAGCCCCCTCGACCAGATTGACGCAGTTGTCGTTACGCACGCACACCTCGATCACGCAGGCCTGGTCCCGCTCCTATTCAAGTACGGATATGAAGGCCCGATATACTGCACGCCGCCAACGCGTGACCTCATGTCGCTTCTGCAACTCGACTACATTGATGTGGCGGCCCGCGAAGGCCGTAAGATCCCCTACGATTCAGCTAAGATTCGGGAAGTCATAAAACACTCGATTGCATTGAACTATGGCGGAGTCACCGATATAGCCCCCGACGTACGACTGACGTTCCACAATGCGGGACACATCCTAGGGTCATCGATAGCCCATTTTCACGTGGGTGAGGGGCTCTACAACGTCGCTTTCACTGGAGACTTCAAGTACGAACAAACCAGGCTGTTTGACGCAGCAGTTAATAGCTTTCCAAGGCTCGAGGCGTTGATAATGGAGGCGACCTACGGAGGACCACACGACCAAACGCCGTCGAGACGAGAGGCTGAGAACAAGCTGTACTCCATCATACGCCAAACGGTGTCAAAGGGCGGCAAAGTACTCATACCGGCATTCGCGGTGGGACGAAGCCAAGAGGTTATGATCGTTCTCGAGGAGGGGATTCGCAAGAAGATAATTGACGAAATACCCGTGTACCTCGACGGCATGATCTGGGAGGCGACTGCTATTCATACGACGTATCCCGAGTACCTCAATAATGACTTGAGAAACATGATATTTCACGAGGGCATGAATCCGTTTCTCTCAGATAGTTTCGTGCGGGTGGAGCAAAATATGCGCGACGACATTGTGCGGGGAGAACCGTGTGTAATTCTCACCACCTCAGGAATGCTCAACAGTGGCCCCGTAATGGAGTATCTGAAAGCGCTTGGACCACAGCCGAATAATACCTTAGTCTTTGTAGGGTATCAAGGAGAAGGGACGCTCGGGCGGCGCATACAGAAAGGGTGGAAAGAGCTGCCGATGTCAAACAACGGCAAAACTGCCACCATGCAAATGAATATGAATGTCGAGACGGTTGATGGATTCTCTGGGCACTCAGACCGACAACAACTAATTGAATACGTTAAGCGGCTAAACCCCCGGCCGGAAAAGATCGTCACAAGCCACGGCGAGGAAAACAAATGCATCGATTTGGCGAGCACCATATACAAGAAGTTCAAGATTGAAACCAGAAGTCCAATGAATCTTGAAACCGTCCGATTTTTGTAAACCTTTAACTAGTTTAATTGCCGCCGCGAGACGTCTCTTTGTAGTAGTCACATAAGTCTGTCAGCGGGCACATCCAGTGCCGCGGCCCCCGTGCGACGCATATTTCCCTGCCTAACCTAATGAGGGCTAGGTGGGCGAACTTTCGTTTTCCAGACGGTATTTCGTCTTCTAAAGCCATCTTAACCGCATCATAACCCCCTTTTTGCGGAGCCAGCCCGATACGTCGCGACACTCTGAACACGTGCGTGTCGACGGGGATGATATCAAAATCGCGGGCAAAAACGAGGACCACATCTGCCGTCTTTGGCCCAACGCCCGAGACTTTCTGGAGCCGTTCTCTCGCAGACTGATAGCTGCCACCGATAAACGACCACGTATTGCCTTCGTATGTTTCTATTACCTCACGTGCAACCGCGCGTATGCTTCGCGCTTTGGCTTCGTACAACCCAGCCTGCTTGATTGCGCGCTCTATGTCTTGCACGTCTGCCAGAGAGACGGCCTCCATGGTTTGATATGTTGAAAAAAGGTTCCGAAAGGCCGCCCTTGAATTTGTTGAGGAGGTATTCTGGGATAAGATCGTCTCTGCGATTAACCAAAAAGGCTCATTTTGTTCTCGCCAATAATCGTCGTCGAAATTAATGTTGCCGAAGAGCGACTCGAGTCGCCGTATAACAAGCTCTCCTTTCGTCACACTAGTCATGGCTATCTCGAGAATATGTTCTCTGATTGCCCTTAAATTACTTCTAAGCATCTATGAAAGCCTGCTAAATCACTCGCCTTCACACGGCGGAGGTCGCCGGTTCGAATCCAGCCGAGCCCATCGTTCTTTTTGCGATTGCGCCAGTTTTCTGCCGCTTCATCGTTTTTATGATTTAGTTCGCTGTCAACACCTCATCCTGAGGCTCAAGCCCCACTCAATAAAAAGCTCCATATAATCTTGCGCAATTTGACGATCTTCGGTGCTCTCGGACTGGCCACGAACACTTATCGCGGCAGCATATGCTCGTAGAGCGTTTTTGGGCGACCGAGCACGAGTACAGCAAACAACCGACGGGGCTCTGAACCAAGCTGCGCTTGGCCGTGCGAAAGGCACGAATAGAGGCCCGTTCCGTGAAGATCCGATCCTCGTGTCTATATCGACGTTAGATAAGATCGGTCAGACAAAAAAAAGTGTGACAAAAGCATGACAAAATCGTACCACTTTAAAAAAAAGACTAAGATCGTTGATGCTCCCGACAGCGCAGACTTGCCGTATGCAAACGGCAGGAGTTTCTTAATTTATCTTATTAATTTTATATAAATCTGATTATTTTAAAGTGCGTGCTCATGTTCGAAAAAAAACCTAGCGGCGATTCGAAGCTAACAACAGCAAGACAATCAACGAAAGCCCTACGGACGGAGCCTTACCGTCAGAATCCCAACATTGATTTACTATCGCGTTGTATGGAATAACGTAAAAAAGGTCGCTTCGAAAGCGATAAAGAGGCGAAAGCAGACCGCACATTTGATTGCCATCAAAGTGGTCTGCCTTCGCACACACTAGATACAGTCACACTGTTGGAACTATTTCGTATAATAGTTTTGGCTTTTTTTCTGTGTCTTCTTTCGTAGTCGTAGCTTCGAACGTGAGACCTGACGGATGATGTTTAGACATGATAGATACCGATACAAAAAACCGATTCCTTGAGCTGCGAGCTCAAGGCAAGTCGCTGCGGACCATCGCAGACGAGCTTTCGGTCGGAAGGCAGACGCTCGTGAATTGGGAACGCAAACACAAGGAACAGATCGAGAACCTAAAGGCGATAGAACTCGATGCGCTCCTGGAGCGGCACCGACTGACCGCGCAGGCACAAATCGAAAGCTACGGCGTCGAGCTTGCGCGGGTGACCGAGGAGCTGCAAAAGCGCGACCTTACCGACGTGCCGACTCCCAAGCTCTACGACATACTGATCAAACTGCACGCCCGCGTTGACGGAGCGCGTCCAGCACTCACTGTGCGCGACGATGATGAGATCGCGGACCAAAAGGCGCTGCGCGAGCTGGTTGCTTCGCGACGGACCCGAAAGGTGTCTGAGACAACAGCGCATGCCAGGCAGCAGGGCAACGGCGATGGCACGGTGCGCGCTGACGATCTCGTTACGCTGCAGCTTTCTACCCTGCAGCGCTTCAGGGCGGGAGAGATCGACGAGCACGCGGCGACAACCGAGATCGCGCTCGTCAACTCGCTTTTGAATGGGATCGGGCTTACGAGCGTGCAAGAGGAGCTGCAACACATAAAAGACCTCCTTCACGCGTCGAACGGGGGGTGAGGGTCGTGTGGGACAGTTACCAGCGAGACTTGCGAAGGGCGGTGCGTACGAGCTCAGGCCGGGAGAAAGGCCTCCTCGTCGCGAATTACGAGGCTGAGCGTGAGATCTACGGCACGACTTCGCTCACGCCAAGCACACTGAAGGAGGGCGTGAAGGACATCGGCCCTCCCTACGAAGTGCGGCAGTTTCACACGACCCTGGAGGCTCAGAAACGCCTGTCGGTGTACCTCTCGAACATCCAGACGCGTTACCTGCAACTGCGTGAGCAGCTTGCTTATCTGACGGGTACCTTCTTCGTTTTGAAGCAGTACCAGTTTGAAGAAAACCTCCTCAACGACATATCGTGGGGAAGAGGTAAGCGCGCAGCGGCGCTGCGGCAGCGCATCGTGTCGAACAGCCACCGCATGCTGCTCGGGGACATTACGCTCGACGAGGAGGGCGAATATGTCCACGTGCGCGTGTCCGATACAGGCAAATACGTAGCCTTCAAGACGATTGAAACGATTCGAGACCAAGCGCTTCACCTTAAGACGAAGATCGATGTCGCACGGGGTTTCATGGAAGAGAGCGCGCTCCACCTGAAGGCTTATGAGGCGTACTTCGACGGCATCGAAGAGGAGCTGCGTGAGCTCATCCGTTCAACACAACGCCTGCTTTATGACGTTGACTCGGACTCGTGGCAAGAGATGAGAGAGATCTTAGCGCAATGCGATGATGATTTTTTGCGGATGATAGATGCGCTGCCGGATTACGATGCGCTCGTAATCGACGAGGATGCCTACCGTAATGAGGAGGACAAACTGTTGGGCGACGGAGATTAGGTCTCCGCCGCTCATAATTTCTCAGCGAACTTTGATCACGGGAGAGCCCCAAATTATGCTGTAATTGACCAAACCTCTTTAAAACAGGACCGCGTCTTGCCTGGGGTTGTACTGACGGCGGCTAGGTCTTTACTACAAATTGATGATGAGTCGTCGTCTCGCCGATGTCAAGCACGTCCGCATAGGTCGGCGATCTCCTTGGCTCCATTCCAGAGATGCGAGTATCGCCACGACGAGCATGTGTACAAGCACCGAGCAGGGTACGTGATGGAGCGGCCCCCAGCGTACTTGAAAGCGTAACAGTCCCCAGGTCGACAAAACTGCGATACATTGAAAAGAGCGTCCTCAACAGCCAGACACTTTCGGCGTGTGCACGAGGCACATATATCATTCCCTCCAGCGATTGACACATGACTGGAAGTTATGACAATAGTCGTACAGTTATGCCGAATCTGCAAAAGTAAACTCGACAAATAGCAAGTAATAGTAAAACTGTGTACTGTTGTCAATTCTTGCACTCATAACGCTTTGTTGTCTTCAACAGGTCTTAAAATGAAGAGAGAAACTTCACAAGTTGCCAGCGAGCTTATCAAACGCTTGGATGCCCATCTCAACGATGAGAGCATAGGCAACCCGTTTTTTCCTGAGCGAGGCATAAGGCCTTTCCCGCTGACGACTGACGGGTTCAAGGTAATCCAATGTGTCAATTCTGACAAAAAAACTGCATTCGTTGATGGTGGCAATCAAGAGGTATTCGGAGCTCCCAACTTTTCCGTCCAACTGAACCGGGTCTATTTTGGCATGTGGAGCGGAAATAAAAGGATACCAGAACAGTCAATCCCTAAGCGGATCGAGTTCTTCGCTGCGACGTTTTCTGACTTCGAGAGAGGAGAGATTCAGTACCACACCTCGCTTTTCCCGCTTTCTGGCGGGTCGGCCATTCTACCACGTGAACGTGACCTCTCTTTTAGCTCGATGGATCGCTCGATCACCGTCGGAAACCAACGAGCGGATATTTATCGGGTCGGCTCTATCTCTCGACGATTCTCAGAGCTCGTACTCGCAAAGAGCGTCGTTGAAAATGAGCTTGCGCCTGGCGACGTTATAGTGCTTGACGGCACCCTTCAAACGGCGTTTCCAAACGAGTACGCGTATTTAGACGAGCTGAGCCAAGCGGCACAGAGAAAAGGGGTCATTCTCGGGGGACTTTCCAAGACGAGCGCTCTTTTCACTGACACAGGCTACTCTCTGCTCGGCGCACTTGACAAGCTCTCAGCTGAAAAAGGCATCACCTCAGAATGGTACTACCCCATAGCGGACGGGACGAGCAAAGACCACTTCGTGTTCATACTCGGCGTTAAACTCAACGCAATTTCAGAGCGTATATTTAGATTAGAGATCCAAAGAGATCAATTTCTGTCGCTTGACGAGCGTGAGCTCAATGAGCTTCTCACGCAGCTCGTGCGAAATTCGGCGGATTATACGTTCCCTGGATACCCGTACGGACTCATCGACGCCGACCGCTTCGCGCGAGTAACGAGTTCTGAGCGAGAGCATTATTTTGCCATACTGCGCTCTCAGATGGCAGCGATGGGCAAGTGGGAGAAATTTTATCGGCACGTTAAGGCTACGGACGCTCATAACGTCTTAAACAAACTGGGGTGACACGAATGGAAGAGTTAGAAATCGTCGGCCAGATCATTGCAGGCAAAGTCGCGCACATCCTCATCAGAGAGAAGACTGACTCGAAAATAGAGCTTGGGAATCTCTTAGTTGCAGAAAGCAGAAACGGCTCACTCATCCTTCAAGTCCACAACCTGTTCTACGGCAGCCAAGTTTCCCAAGAAGTGCTTGAACTCACCGCGGGACTGGAACTTGAAGGACGAGGGGGCAGCCTCGAGTTTTTCGACGAGAGTCTGCGTAATTATGTTTTGGCCGAAGCTCGGGCTGTCGCCTTAGTTTCAGGAAACCGCGTTACGATTCCAAAGGCGTTGCCTGACTTTTTCTCTTCAGTTCGGCACGTTATGAACGAGGATCTTCGGTTTATGGACGTTCCCGAGAACACGGCGTACCTCGGCAAGGTGCGGAGCGGGTCGAACGTCCTCGACGTGCCCGTACGACTCAACGCGCAGGACTTGTTCACCCATCATGTGCTCATTCCCGCGACAACTGGCAGAGGGAAGAGCAACCTTGTCAAGGTCCTGCTGTGGAGCGTGGTGAACGACGATAACCTTGGGGTGTTGGTCCTCGACCCGCACGACGAGTATTATGGCGGCAGGGGCAAAGAACTCGGCCTGAGCAATCACCCTGACGCAAAAGACAAGATTAAGTACTACTCGCTTGCGGCCCCTGCAGGAACAAATACGCTTGTCATTAACCTAAAATCGATAATGCCGTGGCATATTGAGGAGCTCTTTAACCTCACCGACCCACAGTCTGAAGCGCTGTACGGCTATTACTTCGCCCATAAAAAGGACAAACAGTGGATCGAAGCCATCTTTAAAGACGAGCGACCTGAAAACGTCGCCCCCATGACCGCGGCCGTCCTTCAAAGGAAGTTTAAGACAGCGTTGGGTTTAGACGTCAACGAGCAAGGAGACCTTATCTGTTACAACCGAGCCTTTAGCGCCACCTCAGGAGAGTCGACGCTCAGTGAAATGATCGCAGCGCTGGAAAGCGGAATGATCGTTGTCGTTGATACGTCGAGGCTTAGCGACAAAGCTGAGCTCCTTATCGGAAGCCTGGTCATAAACGAGATTTTGACGAAGTATCAACGGTACAAACAAGAGACCGGGAGCAGCGGCGTTTCCAAACTCGAGGATAAGCCCGTGGTAAGCATCGTGATCGAAGAGGCTCCGCGCGTGCTCAGCGCCGACGTGCTAAGTCAAGGGGGCGATACAACGTACAGCACCGTCGCGCGCGAAGGAAGGAAATTTAAGATCGGCCTCGTGGCGATTACCCAGTTAACGAGCGTTATCCCCACTACGGTCTTAGCAAACCTGAATACTAAGATCATCTTCGGAAACGAGATGGCTAGCGAACGAAACGCGATCATCAGTAGCGCCGCACAAGACCTCAAGGAGGACTACGCGACGATTGGTAGTTTGGACAAAGGGGAGGCTATCGTAAGCAGCATATTCACCAAATTTGCAATTCCTATCCAGGTACCACTCTTTGACGACTACGTGGCAGAATACCCCAGTAGAGGTACCCCTGAAGACAAGCACGACATTCACCTAAAACCCAACCGAAGAGTTGTCTGAGGCTTTCAACGATGCATCAATTTGCCCATATGGCAGACGTCCATCTCGGTGCAAACCGACACGGGAAGATGGCGGAGTTGGAGATCGGCGCCTTTGTGCGAGCCATGGACATGTGCATTACGCGCAAGGTCGATTTCATTGTCATCTCAGGGGACCTGTTCCACGTCGGGGTGCCCTCGGATCTCAACACAGTAAGGCAAGCCGTTACAAAGATGCGGGAAGTCGCCGAACACGGCATACCGATTTACGCTATTTACGGAAGCCATGATTATACGCCGACGAGTACGTCTATTATAGACGTGATCGAAAGCGCTGGCCTCCTAACGAAGATTGTAAAGCCACAAGTCATCGACGGCACGCTCAAACTCGAGTGCGTCGTAGACGCGCGCACGGGCGCGAAGCTCGTAGGTATCTCCGCACGACGGATGGGGTTAGAGCGCGAGTACTACGACATGCTCGATCGAGACGATCTCGAACGTCTCGACGGGTTCAAGATCTTTGCCTTTCACTCCGGCATTGACGAGCTCAAGCCCGAGTACCTCAGTCGGATGGACTCAATCCCTATCTCGCTTTTCCCAAAGGGTTTTGACTATTACGCCGGTGGACACGTTCATCAGCACTCAGAGCACCGCCTCCCAGGCTACGACAGGATCGTATTTCCCGGGCCGCTTTTCGCTGGTTATGGGCGTGACTTTGAGTTCACGGCTAAGGGCGAGCGGCGGGGCTTTTACATAGTAAGCTTCGATCAAACGGTCACGGATGTTGAGTTCGTTGAAACGGTTTTGGTCGAGAGCGTGTACAAAGAGTATAATCTCACCGGGCTCAATTCGTCGCGCGCCCAGGATATGCTCGCCGAATCATTTGGCAGCCTCGACGTTGACGGTAAGATCGTCGTATTGAAGATACGGGGTGCGTTATCCGGTGGAAAGACGTCTGACATCGACTTCGTGCACTTGCAGAACCTGCTTTACGAGCGCGGCGCTGTCGACGTGCATCTCGGTCGCCGCGGCCTCACCTCAGCAGACTACGCCGCTATAAAGGTCGCAGGAGAGGACGTGACGGTCATCGAAGAACGGCTCTTCAAAGAGAACGTTGGAACCGTGCACACCAACATTCCCGAGCTCCAGGGGGATTCAGGCGTCAAGCTTTCCCTTGAACTGCTGAGGGTTCTGAAAGAGGACAAAAACCCTGCAGAGAACAAGAAGGAGTACGAGGCGCGCATGATCGAAGACACGCTCGGAGTCCTACAACTGAAAGGAGCCTTTGAGAAATGATACTACGCTCGCTTAAACTTGAAAACGTCAGAAGCTACAAGACGGCGACTGTAGCGTTCCCTCAAGGCATATCGCTCTTTGAAGGCGACATCGGTTCGGGAAAGTCGACTATTCTGATGGCCATCGAATTCGCGCTCTTCGGCCTCGGATCGCAAAAAGGCGGCTCCCTACTCAAGACCAACGAGTCAAAAGGCTCCGTCAGTCTCGCATTTGCAGTCGATGGCGACGAATATGTCGTGCGCCGGACCCTTGTGCGAAAAGGCGGCAACGTCCAGCAAGGGGAGGGGCACCTTGAAGGGCCTAACGGCGTGACGGGTTTCAGTCCGGCAGAGCTAAAGGAGCGGATTCTCGAGATACTGGAGTTCAATGAGCCTCGAGACCCACGATCACAGAGCCTGATCTACCGCTATGCGATCTTCACCCCTCAAGAGGAGATGAAGGAAATTCTTGCGCTCAATCCACAGGAGCGACTAAAAACGCTCTACAAGGTGCTCCGAATCGAGGACTACAAGATCGCGCGAGATAACGCTCAACTCGTCTCAACTGCGTGTAATACTCGAGCCGCGATTCTCGAGGCTTCCGCGTTAGACGTGGAAACCAAGCGCGTAGAGGTGCTCTCTCTGAGTGGTGATATCAGCCACGCCGAACAGACGATCGCACACAAACGGATCGAGGAGGATGCGCTGCAACGCGAGCTTGCCGCCCTTGATGAGCAACTTAAAAATTTGCGCGGCCAGAAAGAGGCACTTGCTCAAGCCGAGGGAAGAATTCCGCAGCTCGAACGACAGATAGAAAGAGCACAAGACGACATCCGGGTCGCGCAGCGTGAACTCGCTGACGCCACTAGAGAGCTCACGACGCGGGAGGGGGAGATCAAAGGATTGCGAGCGCTCAAGAGGCCAACTGAGCAAGACGAGAGCGAGCTCAAAGCGTCGATTGAGGTGCTCAGTCAATCGCACGCTAAATGTGCGAAGGACGCTGCTTTTATTGATTCCGCCCTCAGAAATTACGAGCGTATTCGCGCAGAGGGGGTCTGCCCAACGTGTGGACGAGAGGCCGACGCTGCGCAGTTTACGAAAAAGATCGCAGCTGAAGAGGTCAGAAAGGACGAGGTGCAGCGGCAAATCGACGACGTAGAAAAAGGTCGCACTGAGGCGAGTGCGCTGCTCAGTGCTCTTGAAGCGTACAGCCGGTCGCAAGACAAGCTTGCGCTGCTTCAAGCGCCAGCGGAGATGGTACGACAGAAAACCGTGCGCAACGAGGAAAAAATTCGCACCGCCGAGCGTGAGGTCGCAACGCTAGGAACGTCGTTAGAAAAGGCGCGCGATGAAGTAGAGAGGATGACGCAGATCGGCGTGGATCTCACAAACCTTGAGACCAACAGACGCGAAACGGCCGACGCGCTGTCGAGGATCGGAAAGGACCTTTCGTCACTAGAAGCTACCGCCGACCAGCAAAAAAAGCTCGTAGCCTCCCTGGAACGTGAAGTTGAAGCGAAGGAGCGCGACGTCAAAAAAGCGCGCTTTTTGACTGAAAATAGGATCTGGCTTGCAGATTACTTCATAAAGGCCTTGGAAGCGATTGAACGACACGTCATGATCGCATTCCAGCAAGAGTTCAATCAGTTCTTCCAGCAGTGGTTTGAACTGCTTGTTGAAGATCCCACTAAGAGCGCCCGTATCGATGAGGACTTCTCCATCATAGTCGAGCAGGACGGCTACGAGCAAAACGTAAACTATCTGAGTGGCGGTGAGAAAACGAGCGTAGCACTCGCGTACCGGCTTGCGCTTAACATGATCGTGCGCAAGGTCGCGACGTCGATGGAATCGAATCTGCTTATCCTTGATGAGCCCACGGACGGCTTTAGTAAAGAACAGCTGCTCAAAGTGCAGGATATCCTCACCGAGCTCGAGTGTCCACAGGTGATTATTGTCTCGCACGAACGAGAGCTCGAGAGCTTTGCAGATCAGATATTTCGGGTTTCAAAAGAGCGAGGGATCTCAACGATAGCAGAAGTTTGAAAGATCCCCTGCTTTTTTTGTGCGATGCTGAAGAATTAAGTACGCCAAATCTACAAACAAGTCGAAAAATGATTGAGTTTAAAAACAACGGCGAATGCTCGTTCAGCTCCTTGTTAGTGCAAAAGACCCAAATGTTGCGGCGCAGGCTATAGGGTGTTAGAAAATCGTCAGACTTAATATGGTGGAGCTGACAGTTTTTTAAATTGTTGGCTATGAGCGATGACATAATTGACTTCGAGAGACAGATTTGGAATTTCGTCGATGAGATGAGACGTCAAGGTGTCCATCTCAACATATTCACAGCTCTCAAAGAATTACAACGGCGTGAAGTTGAGCTTAACGAGAAAAAGATACGGTATCTAGCAACAAAGTTGGATCAAAGGAGCTTTGTAACCGAGTTCATTATCGATTACCTCAAAGACACCCCACCTTGCATAATTCTTTATCCATGGGCTGGCCTTGGTAGAATGCTGATCCCATTAGTGCGTCACTTCAACCCGAGCAACGCTGTTGGCCTCCTAAAAACCAGTTTATGAGGATACAGCTCTGCGCGGGTCTTATCTGACCGACATGTTCAAGGGCGTTTTCGGCTGGAGTCTCTAGTTGGGCCTTGCTTTATTTACTTGAAATGATCCTTGATGTACCCCACTAGTTCCCTATCAACAAGAGGTCTTGAGGATGGGCCAGAACGGACAAAGAACTGCTCCGGTGAGTTCTTGTATGCCTTTAACCAGATGTCCCTACTGCTGGGTTTGCACGTGACATGGCAGACCTTTTTACCATCCAAAGTGAGCATTTTAAACTCAATGAGATCCGCGATATTGGGCTCGATCCTGTCTCGTAATAGGTTTGTGAGATGTAGTAGGAATTTGTCGGGGGTCGAAAAACGATCGTGCTCAATTCCGACGGTGGTCCCATTATCGTCGTATCCGAGAAACCCCCAATGGGAGGCTCTAGTGCAGCCGTTTGTAAAAAGAACGATGGGCTCGAGGCTATTCGAACACACGACCTCCGCCGTGTAAAGGCGATGTCACAATCGACTCTGTTGTTAAGTCGAACTCGCGATTTGTTTTTTGAGTTGCACTTACCACTTCAGCACAACAATAGCTTATTGATGCGACACCAGTCTCTTCCACGTGTTTTATTCTAGAGCTAGGTATTTTGAGTTTCCTTCTCTTCACAGAGGGCTTCGTAATCACAGAATCGACACGTTTGGTACGCTGGGCTTCCCGGAAATTGTTCGAGAAGAACTGCATCGATCATACTAGTTAATCGCATCTTCTGTTTTTCGAGCTGCACGCTATCGGGAAAGTAGTCCACCATTTTTTCATGCTTGACGTAAAAGAGCGAAGCTCTACGTGGGAGGGCGCCAAACTTCTCGAGGATAGCAAGGCAATAAACGTTCATCTGTATGTTCTCTTTGATGCTATTCTTCGTTTCCGACTGAGAACCAGTTTTGAAGTCGATCACGACGTAATTTCCTTCAGGGGTCAGCTCCACCCGATCAATGAACCCTTTGACAATACGACCGCTTAGATTGAATGCAAACTTCATCTCAACGTCGACAACCTGATTTTCGTTTGTTGCGATCGCCGCCTTTTCTGCCGCTTCATCGCTTTTGTGATTTATGGTCTCGTAACGATATACTAGAGTAGCAGCAAGAGATGCTAGATATCGTGGCATAGTGGTTGCGAAAACCTGCCATCAGATTCTTAGTATCACAGCTTATCGTGATTCTGTAGCCTCTCAGCAGACACGCTGCCGAACGGCGCCGAACAGCAATCAAAGAATAGATGAGCGCTCCGAGCCAAGAGCGTTTTCGACTACCCACGGCACAAATATGCCATAAAACGCCTTTTAATCTGAGTTACCGCATAAGGCACGTCCTGAACGCTGGCGTTCCCTGGCTTTATCACGACGTGAATAAACTTGGGACCTATCGGGAGCTGCAATGCCGCGAGCAAATCCTCTGCCGTATATGCCTTACGTGTGTGCTCGATCCCAAAACCCCGCGCCAAAAGCTCCAAGTCAAGTTGTTGAGCCGCCGTACGCTGATCTCCAGTAGAGCCGTACGTGCCGTTATCAAGAGCTACAACCGTAAAGTTGTCTCGTGCCAGCTGAGAGATGCTACACAGAACATTTGGATTCATCAAGAGGCTTCCATCTCCGTCGAGCACGACGACTTCGCTTTTGTCATAAAGGGAAATACCAAGCCCGATCGACGAAGCTAAACCCATGCTTCCAAGCATGTAAAAGTTGCTCGGTTGATCGCAAAGGGCATACAGCTCCTTGCACGGTATTCCTAAGTTGCAGACTACCGTCCGCCCTCGAAGGTAAGGAACGGCTGCTTCGATCGCTTCATAGCGAGTCATTGTGGGACGCTTAACCTGGGCTTCCGGCGACAAAGCAGGGGATTTTGATCTTTCATATTCCGGTGCACCCAAGAAGTCTAGTCTCTCATCTCCCGGTTGCCGAAAGGCGTCTGGAGGCGCGCACTGCCACAACTCCGGAGAGACAAGCACGACGACCGGCAAGCTTGTTTTGAACGACTCCTTTATAGCCTGACCCACGACTGGCAGGTCCTCCACGGTATGAACCTTATAGGTCGTTACGTCTAGGGCGTTTAGCACTGCTTCAAGGTGCGTCCCCCAATGAACTTGAGCGGGTATACTCTCCTGATAGACTCCACGCCAACTTGCAACAATCGGCAATGGAAGTTCATAAGTAAAATTGAGCGACGATAAGGCGTTCAGCAAGTTTCCGACGCCGGTGCTTTGAATCAGCATCAGAGGTTTAGCCCCTGCTAGAAATGCGCCGGCGCAGATTCCGACGCCATCTTCCTCCCTTGATAGCGGAACCTCGAAAAAGCGCTTGCCTACGAGGGGCAGTAGGTTCTTCAACCTATCGCACGGCAACGTGGCTACAAGATCAATGTTATTTTGTTCGAAGAGCTCAACGGTTTCTTCTTCTGGAGTCAGTGTTGCTCCCCCTTTATCCTAGTACTTCTCGCAGTTCGGCAAGATCCACGTCAGGCTTTGCGATGCAAATGTCGGGCTTTATCTGATAGCACGCTTTGTCTTCTTTTTGCTTTTGCAAGCCGCCTCCCGTAACGTTGAGAAGCACAACATCTGAATCATCAATACCTCCGTTAGCGACAGCCTGCATCAACGACGCTGCGGCAACTGCTGCTGCCGGTACTATATCTATGCCTTCAAGATCTTCAAAGAGACGTGCGGCGCGCTGGGCTTCAGTATTTGAGACTGCGTACATCTGACCCCTCGTGCTTTTCAAAGCGTCAAACACCCCTCCTTTGACTGAGTACGCTGGATTTCTGTTCGATAAGACATCAGCGTGAATTTTTTCGATACATTTCTTGGCGTCAGGCATGTCGATCGATGGTTCGATGGTCCTTCTATTCGCGCTCCAGGCACTGAACATCGGGGCAAACGGCAAGTTCTGGGACAAATGCAATTTCGGAAGCGAGCCGTTCAAAAACCTGCCGTCCTGTTTGAGACGCAACGAGGCCTCCCAGGCCGCAATTCCACCCGTTCCGCTGCCAACTGCTTGAAAATAATGATCTGGCGCTCTTCCGATGGTAACTGCAGCTTCAAGCATTACCGTACCCATGCCGTCACGCCGTGCGACGTTCATAGCTCCCCCTTCTTGCGTAAGTCCCGGTAATGCTGCGAGCCTGTCACCCAGAGCAATAGCGTCTGAATAATCATTTCCACGTTGCAGTACAACTAGGGTAATATTCTCAGAAGGTGGCTCAGGGAGCCATAACTTTCCTATGGCGCTTTCCAACCCGACGAGAACCAGATTGAGATCAGTAGCAGTCGTTAAGACTGTATGCGCGAAAGCGCGTGCTGTGTTGCCGACCGAAGAGACGACCAGCGTTTCTACCATGTTCTCGACAGCCCGTTGCACAGCCGGTGGCGACTCAAGCTCTTTAAAGCTGCACGTCTCCAAGAACGCGTTTTTTTCAGGCCAGTATCCGTTGAAACTGATGAACAGGTCGTTCAGTCCAAGCTCTCGCGCAAACGCCTCGCTTTTGTACGCAACAGACCGGCCGCGAGTTGGCAATTTGTCTACCGTTGGCAGCCACGCGGAAAACCGCCACATGCTGTCTTCCGCAGTGACTTGCAGTCGAGGGTCCTGGTAAACCGTGCGCAACAGCGCCTGATCGCAACCGCAACGCAAGGCGTAACCCGCGCCAGAAACGTCAGCGTGACAGCCTAAGCAGATAATTTTATAATGTTTCGGCGCAGAACTATTTATGTCCATAAATACAGTTTAGCTTCTATTTTTATTTAAGTTTACCTCGCTGTTGTAGCATTGTACAAAAAATGGCTACTATTTGGTATATATAGGCAATCTTTTTCTATTTTTGCATAATTATATATAGAATTATTAATAAAAAATAATTTGATTGTCGTGAGTGAAGAAAAAGAATCAGAAAAAGAAGCTTTGAGTCCTGAATCACCCACTTTTGAGTTTTTGTACAAAAAGGACAATCTAATAAAGTGTCTACAATGTGGGCGGTGTACAGCGGGATGTCCAGCAGCAAAAGTATTCAGCGACTATAGCCCACGTGAGATCGTTAGGCGCGCGCAAGAGTGCACAGCGGACGAGCTCGCAAAAGACCCCCTTATCTGGCTTTGCGGTCAGTGTTATACCTGCAATTCTCGATGTCCTCGAAATAACACTCCGGCTTCCATCATACTCAACGCGAGAAACAAAGCGTTCAAAGAGGGATACGCACCGGATGAGCTCTACAAAAAAGCTTCTTTCCTGTTTCAATCTTTAGAACGTAACGGCGTGACCGTTTCACCTGAATTGTTCGAGCACGACCTTGGCTTGTTGAGCAAACTTGTCGACCATAACAAGATCACAACGCTGAGAGCTGAGCTGGGACTGCCTCCTCGAAACTCTCGAGACATACCAGTCCCAGCTAAAGCGCTCAAAGAGATTAGGACCATTTTGAAATTAACCTGCAACAAAGGGGGGCTTTTCAACGACCACTGATCCGCTAGTCTTAACGTCTTCCACCAAGCTGCCTCAACGCTTGTACCTGTTCAAGAGTTGTGTCGCAGGGACTTTCTACCCAGGCATAGAACGATCGTTCAGGTTCATACTGAACTCTTTGAACGTTGACTACTTCGATGATCCGAACCAGTCGTCCTGCACCGGATTTGCGGGGCACTGCGGTGTGGTTCCTCCTGAGGCCAATCTCAGTCTTAATGCCAGAAATCTTGCGCTTGCATACAATTCAGGGTACACCAATGTCGTCTGCACGTGCCCCACCTCATACGCGAATCTAAAGGAGTGTATTGGTGAACTTAACGACAACAAGACGCGGGCAGCGATAAACGACGTCTTGAAAGCAGTGAACTACGAGTACAAAGGAGGCGTAACGGTCTATCATGCTGCAGAGGTGCTTTATAGTCTGAAAGAAATCCTCGCAGAGCGCGCGAAATTCTCCCTTTCTAAGGTTAACATAGCAACGCATCACGGCTGCCATTATACAAAAGTATTTTACGACGAGGTAACAGGCGGGTTGTGGGAATATCCTACTTTGCTGGATGAAATATGTGCGGCGTTCTCAGCGACACTCGTTGATTATTCTGAACGATCTTCTTGCTGTGGTCTTGGTTTTTCGCACCTTATCGACGTAGACGAGTATACAGAAGCAACAAGCTTTAGAAAGCTCGAGAGCATGCTCGCTGAAGAGCCCGACCTTATCGTGACAATGTGTGCTGGCTGCCAATTAATTCTCGATAGATTTCAGCGCCAGTTCGAAGAACGATTAAATCGCGTCGTGCCTGTGTTAAACGTTTCACAACTCGTAGCTTTGTTACTCGGAGCCGATAAATCAAGAGACGCATGCCTTCAATTTTCGACGATCGATGCAGCTCCACTTATTGAAAAGATGGAGGCCGTTTGAAGTGTCGAAATTCGGAGTCTTCTTATGTCGATGCGACGGAAACATCTCAAACGCAATCGATATTGATAGATTAGACAAGGATTTCAAACGCACCAACGTTGTAGACTCTGATCAACACCTCTGTTCGCTACAAGGCCAGCAGAAGATCAAGAAATCCATTCGCAAACACAACCTCGATGGCGTTGTGATCGCTGCTTGTTCGCCTAACAATCACGGTCAGACCTTCAGGGGCTGTATGCGCGATGCAGGCCTTAATCCGTATCTTCTTGAGATCACAAATATTAGGGAACAATGTTCGTGGGTCACCGATGATAGAAAGCGCGCTACCGAGAAAGCGCGCGACCTCATCAATGCTTCTCTACAACGGCTCGAACACGCGGAATCCCTTTCTGAGTTTCGTGTTGACGTTACCAACGCCACTCTCGTCGTAGGCGGTGGCATCGCAGGAATCACCGCAGCGCTCGCCTTGGCAGAAAATGGCGTAAAAACGTATCTGGTTGAAAAGGAGCCCTCTATTGGGGGCAATACGGTAAGAATCGGAAAAGTATTCTCACCACACAAGATGGTGGAAGAGTGCGCGATGTGCTCACTCAGCCCGTTAATGAACGATGTTTACGAGAATCACAAAATCGCGCTCCTAACTGACGCTGAAATTGCCAACATAAACGGAACTGCTGGTCACTTCAACGTCGACGTTAAAATCAAACCACAAAGCGTTACTGAACGATGTACAAGCTGCGGGGAGTGTGCGACCGTTTGTCCAATCGAAGTGCCAGATTGGTGGAACGCCAACACACGAAAAAGAAAGGCTATCTATAAACCTTTTCCACAGGCCGTACCTGATAGGTATACGATAGATGCAGAGCACTGCGTCAAATGTGGTAAATGCACCAAGGTGTGCAAGTCCGACGCAATTGAGCTCGAAGCCAACCCTTCTCTTAGGAAAATAGAAGTCGGTGCGATCGTCGTGGCAACGGGCCATGATGAGTTCGATCCAAGTTTGCGGCCTGAATATGGCTATGGTCGTTTTAAAGACGTTGTTACTCAGTTAGAGCTCGCTCGGATAATTGGCGTAAATGGGCCCACAAACGGTGAACTCTTAAGACCTTCAGACGGCAAAACGCCAAAGCGAATAGTGATGATACAATGCGTCGGGTCGAGGGACGAAAAGCCGCACGGATTGCCGTATTGCTCGTCCGTTTGTTGTATGGTCGCCCTTAAACACGCTAACTACATCACTGACTATTTTCCGGGAACTGACATCACCGTGCTTTATACCGACATTCGAGCTCCGGGAATCTATGAAAACTACTACAGACACGTGCAAGAGAAAGGTGTAAGATTTATCCGCGGGCGTGCGAGTGACGTGAAGCGTAAAGGGGGCAAACTGTACGTAAGCGCTGAAGATACGTTGCGTGGACAATGCCTCGAACTCGATGCGGACTTGGTGGTCCTTTCGACGGGTATTAAGCCCTCTCAGGGGACAGTTCAAGTTGGAGAGACACTCGGTATCGAACTAAGTGATGACTTGTTCGTGAAGGAAAAACACCCAAAACTTGAAGGCGCTAGTACAAACACTAAAGGGATCTATGTATGTGGCACCGCCCAAGGTCCCAAAGATATCACCTATAGCGTTTTACAAGCAGATGCAGCCGCTCTCGAAGCGCTATCGCTAGTTGGTCAGGACTACGTATCAATAGAACCGCTTTCAGCCTTCGTTAAGGATAGCTGCAATGGTTGCGGTATGTGTGTGCGGCAGTGCAAGAACAACGCCATAAAGATGGTTGATCGCAGAGCGACGGTCGATCCGATGCTCTGCACCGGTGGCGGCGCGTGTGTACACGTCTGCCCTACTGCAGCCCTTGATTTGCACGGGTGTACGGAAGCCCAACTTGAAGCTTCCATACGCGGGGTCCTTGCAGGTAAGCGCGAAAAAGAGACAAGGAACATAGCGTTCCTAGACACAAAAATTGGGTACGCAGCAGCTGACAATATTGGCGCAGCACGGCTCCGCTACCCCCCTTCTATTCGGATCATAAGCGTGCCTTCAGTGTTGCGACTCGCGCCTCAACATATAGAGCTGGCGTTCCAATTGGGCGCTGATGGCGTCTTTATCGGACAAGGGTTCGAAGCCGAGAGTTGCGGTGAAAACTTCGAAAGTGTCGAAACGCGGCTCAACGATTTGAGTAAGAAAGTTGTACAGCGGGGGATTGATCCCGCGCGACTAAAGATTTACCGCGTTTACATCCCGCACTTTGTAGGCTTGCACAAGCGTCTTATGCAGTTTGATGACAGGATCAAAGAAACTGGAGAAATGGAAGAGGAGCTCGCAGCGCCTTAAGCCGAAGTCATAAAATTTTATGCCACAATCAAAAGGCCCTCTAAGAAGTATAGAAGGGATAAATGCCAAGATAACATCCGGAGAGGTCACCGTTTGTACTGCTTCTGAGTTTTGCAATATGGTACGGGCTCACGAAGACGTCAATGAAGTAGACGTTGTTACCTGCGGCACGAAGGGCATCATGAGCGGAACATATGCCACTCTATCCTTTCGCGCCACGGCTCCAAATGTTTTCGAGACGGCCCAAATGGCGTGGCTCAATGATGTCCCCGCTTTCGTTGGACCGTGTCCTAACGAACGGCTTGGATTGCTTGATTTGATTGTCTACGGGACTGCGGTTAGCCGGAGCGACATCAAATATGGAGGGGGCCACCTTTTTCGAGATATTGTGAAAGGAAACGATATCGACTTTGAAGTGCTAACCACGATGGGGCAACTGATAAAGGGACAAACTAACCTTCAAGATATGCAATTTGCAAGGCTCTCAGCTACTCGCAACGTATTTAAGAACTATAATGCGTTTGTTAACCCTAACGACAGTTGCGTCAAGTCCATTTTTTCTGTTACGTGTCTCGAAGGACCATATAAGGAAGCTACCTTCTCTGGATGTGGAGAGCTCAATCCTTTGGAGAAAGACCCTCAGCTCGAAACTATCGGAGTTGGCACGAAAGCCCTGTTCAATGGTGCTATTGGCTTCGTGACAGGGACGGGAACACGTAGCTCTGCTCAGAAGCCGAACCTTTCAGGATATGCACCTCTGAAGGGCATGAACCCTAGATATGTGGGTGGCTTTAACACGTCCGCAGGGCCTGACGTGTTCTGTTCGTGGGCGATCCCTATTCCGATTCTTAATACGTCTATACTTGAGAGCGTAAGCCGGACAGATGATCGAATCCCCCTGCCAATTGTTGATGTGAATGGGCGCACGTCACTTGGTTATGCACGATACAGTGACGTCTGGCAGCGCGAATATGGCCGGATAAGTTTCTCAAACAACGAGTGCGTGAGTTGTGAAGAATGTCAAGTCGCTGAGAATTGTCCAACCGCTGCATTCACACCGAACAAAGGAATTGATCGCAAAGAATGCGTGCAGTGCGGCTCTTGCTTATCATCTTGTCCGCATGGCGCTCTAAAAGGTGATCTGGGTGCTATTGATCTAAATGGGCTACAAATTCCAGTCACGCTTAGGCAATCAGATCGATCAAATGCAGACAAACTGACGCGAGAGCTCAAAAAGAAGATCGAGCAAGGTGAATTTTTGCTCAGCACGCCAGTGCAAAGTATCAAGCTACAGTAGCATATGGATTCTGCGAGTTTGCTTTTTTGCACCTCAAATGTTGTTGACGCCGAGCCCAAGATCAACAGAGCTTGACAAATCCAGAGAGCTTTGTGAAAAGCAGAGCCGTTGCAGTTACAGAAAGTAAGCGATAACAAGTCGCATTGAATAGGAGTAATATAGGGTTAGAGCATACTCAATACGAAGGGGCCATAGGGTAGCCTGGATATCCTTGGGGACTGGGGGTCCTCAGACCCGAGTTCAAATCTCGGTGGCCCCACTGGTTATACCCCCCACTAACTTTGAGATAACTACCCTTACAAAAGCTAATAAACAGCGCGCGCAATACATAGCAGTGTAGTATGATTTTAAAGAATGCTGATGACTTTTTATGTTCAATCGGCGGTGCTTGCGATTTAGATTGAGCATTCCGCGCGTAACATATTTTGCTAATTCATTGGATCAAGGACCATCTGTTTAGGAGCAAATAACGTGTCTATTGGGATTACAACGTACGGCGCATACATCCCCCGATACAGGATCAGAGTCGAAGAAATTGCACGAGTGTGGGGAGATGACCCCAACGACATTAAAAAAGGACTGCGCGTTCTTGAAAAATCAGTCCCAGACCGCGATGAAGACACGGCTACGATCGCAGTCGAAGCTGCTCGCTCCGCCCTTCAGCGATCTGGCTTGGCAGGAGCCGACATTGGAGCTATATACGTCGGCAGCGAATCTCATCCTTATGCGGTCAAGCCGACGGCGACGATTGTTGCTGAAGCGATCCGGGCAACGCCGGAGCTCATGGCTGCTGACTATGAGTTTGCGTGCAAAGCGGGGACTGCTGCTTTGCAGACGTGCCTAGGACTGGTCGCTGCTGACTACATCAAATATGGCATGGCGATAGGTGCTGACACCGCACAGGGAGCACCCGCAGATGCTCTTGAATACACTGCAGCAGCAGGCGGCGCGGCTTACGTCGTTGGAAAGAACCACGTCATTGCTGAAATTGAGGACACATATTCATTCACGACTGATACCTTCGACTTTTGGAGGCGGCAAGGCGAACAATACCCGAAGCACGGGGGGAGATTCACAGGAGAACCGGGATATTTCAAACACGTCTTAGCGGGGGCGAGGGGATTGCTTCATAAGACGCACAGCAAGCCCGAAGACTTCGACTTCGCCGTATTTCATCAACCGAATGGCAAATTTCCTCGCAGAGTTGCTTCCACACTTGGTTTTTCACAGCAGCAGGTAAAACAAGGTCTTGTGGTCGAAAAACTGGGGAATGCGTACGCCGGGTCCTCACTTATAGGATTAGCATCGGTGCTAGATGTTGCGGAACCTGGCAGCCGCATCTTTATGACCTCCTTTGGGTCAGGCGCAGGCAGCGATTCGTTCACACTTCGCGTGACAGAGGAGATCGGCAAGATGCAAGGTCAGGCCCCAACTGTTGCTGAGCTGCTTGCTGCCCCGATTTATCTCGATTATGCACTTTATGCCAAATATAAAAACAAGATTATACTCTAAGGGAGGCCAAACGCCGCAAGAAGGCGATTCACAATGAGAGAAGTAGCTATCGTCGGTATAGGATGCACAAAGTTCGGCGAGATGTGGGACAAAAGCTTCCGCGACCTTTTCATCGAAGCGGGCTTGATGGCCCTTGAGGATGCCGGGATGAGCGGAGCTCAAGTGGAAGCACTTTACGGGGGGAACATGAGCTCAGGAATATTCATCGAGCAAGAGCACGTCGGAGCGCTTATCGCCGATTACTCCGGCCTCATTTCCAACAGCGTGCCAAGCACCCGAGTAGAAGCCGCGTGCGCCTCAGGTGGCCTCGCGCTGCGAAGTGGCGTCATTGCGGTCGCTTCTGAGTACCACGACATCGTCATCTCCGCAGGCATCGAAAAGATGACAGACGTTGGCCCAGAGAAGGCGATGGACGCGCTCGCTGCTGCCGCTGACAGGGAATGGGAGGCTGCAGTTGGCGCCACGTTTCCAGGACTCTACGCCATGATGGCCCGAGCACATATGCACGAGTTTGGTACAACGCGTGAGCAGCTCGCCCAAGTTGCCGTTAAGAATCATTACCACGGTTCAATGAATCCCAAGGCGCAGTTCCGGAATAGGATCACCATTGATGCGGTTATCAGCTCACCCCTCGTCGCAGATCCTCTTCGACTTTTTGACTGCAGCCCAATAACGGATGGGGCGGCTGCAGTTATTCTGGTTCCTGCCGAAAGGGCGCGAGAATTCACAGATACTCCGATCTACGTCAAAGCGGCTGCCCAAGCCAGCGATACGATCTCTTTGCATGATCGACGAAGCCTCACGAGTATAGACGCGACCACAGTGGCCGCAGATCGAGCCTTCAAGACCGCGAGGCTACAACGGTCAAACATCGATGTAGCTGAGGTGCATGATTGCTTTACAATCGCTGAGATAATGGCGATTGAAGATCTTGCTTTCTTTGAAAAAGGCCGAGGAGGTCCCGCGACGCTTGAAGGCGAGACCGCAATCGGTGGCAAAATCCCGATAAACACAAGCGGTGGGCTGAAGGCATGCGGGCACCCAGTAGGGGCAACGGGAATAAAACAAGCAGTGGAGATCACCGAGCAGCTGAGAGGCGATGCTGGAAAAAGGCAGGTTGACGGGGCTGAAGTAGGCTTGACCCACAATGTCGGCGGAACGGGTGGCACCGTCGTTGTGCATATCCTAGCGAGGTGACTCGATGGCCGTCCCGCGTTTTTGGAGAGAAATACCGAACCGGTATAACCTCATCGGCACAAAATGTGAGAACTGTGGTACCTACTACTTCCCCCCGCGGCCCGTGTGCCCCCCTTGCAGACGCAAGGGTGTGATTCGCGAATATCAGTTTGAAGGCAGCGGAAAAGTGGTAACCCACACCACTATATATTCAGCTCCTGAAGGTTTCAGCAAGATGACGCCGTACGTTCTGGCAATTGTAGAACTCGACGAGGGGCCAATGCTTACGGCGCAGATCGTTTGCGATCCGTCTGAAGTCAAGATCGGAATGCGCGTTAAGTCGGTTTTTAGAAAGCTCGGCGAGGACGGACCAGATGGCGTGATCTACTACGGAACGAAGTTCATTCCAGCATAACGCGTTCAACCATCGCGATCGCTTACTTTTAACTCTCTTTTTGAAAATGCCTTAGATGCACGGAGGATAGCGCCGCAAACAAACGCGCCGTGATTCGCGAGCTGGGGGGCTACGCAACGAAGATCGTACGTAATCTGACGGTATCGCGCACGCTGCGGAGGGCTGAACTGTCAACGCCCAAGCGTCGCGTGTGCTCTCGCAAGATGTCTTGCAGCGAGTGCTGCTACAAGAGAAAGCTCACCCGCAAGCACGGCACAGCAGACGATTTCAGCAAATTTCTTAGCATGAGCTCCCGGGGGCTTCCCTCCACCTGCCACGTCCATTATCGACAAACATTCGTGCTGCGTTTTGATCGAGGTTCCCCCGCCCACCGTGCCAACTGGCAGAGAGGGCATGCTTACTGATGCATACAATTCGTCTTCCCGCACCGAGAGGCTAGTAATTGCCGTCGACGCATCGACTACATGAGCCGGGTCCTGACCAGTTGCAATAAACATAGCCGCTATGACGTTTGCCGCTTGTGCGTTGAAGCCCAGCGATCCGGCTTTGGCAGATCCAAGCATATTTTTTCGATAGTGAACATCTGCCATGCCTTCCGGCGTTGTCTTCAGTTCGTCGTGAATAATGCTTCGAGGGATAGAGGTTTCGGCAACTACGTTTTTGCCTCTGCCTTCGATCAAGTTGATCGCAGCGGGTTTCTTATCTACGCACATATTGCCTGAAAGGGCGACCAGTCGAATGTTAAGCTCATCAACGATGATGTCGGCAAGTCTGTCAGTTGCAATGGTGACCATGTTCATCCCAAGCGCGTCTTTAGTGTCAAACGCACACCGTAAGAAGACGTTGTCCGCAACAACATAAGGGTCTATTCGTACAAGTTCCCCGTGTTTCGTGGTCCCCCTCACTGCTTTCTTAAGCTTAGTAAAGTTCTCTGGCTCCTTGACCCATTCAACAACGCGCTGCGCTTCGACAACATCGGCCACCGCAAAAACTGGAGCGCGAGTCATTTCGTCGTTGAAAATCCGAACAACGGCACCCCCAGCAGAAGTAATTGCCTTGCACCCCCGATTCACAGATGCTACCAGAGCACCTTCCGTCGTAGCAAGAGGAATGTAGAACTCTCCATTCGCGTATTCTCCCTTCACTGCCAGAGGGCCAGCAATGCCGACTGGCACCTGCACGGCTCCGATCATGTTCTCGATGTTGCGTTTCGAGGAGGACTCGGCGTCAATAGCATACTCGCCGAGCGCGTCCAGTGCCGTTCCTGTCAATCTTTCGATCGCTTTACGCCTGATTTCTACTGCTTCTGCTGCAGGAAGATCTATCTGATGGAGCCCCAACTTTTTCGTTGTGACCTTATTGATGAGCATATTATTGTCCCTCACGCAGACCCCCCAACAGTTTAGTGCCGGTGTTTGACTCGCACGCTATTTCCGAGTCGCCGACGACCGAGCCCAAGAGTTTGTTTTTTCGCCTTTAGCTTAGCTCAGCGACGGTATACCACGACTTAAATTATTTATAGAGTAACCTGGTATATAAAGATGGATTCTGATGCCTCAGTGGCTAAGCCTGGTATAGCGCGTCCTTGGTAAGTTTCTTGAATTGAACACAGAGAGGACGAGGTCGCGGATTCAAATTCCGCCTGAGGCTTTATCTTATCTCCTCTGCCACGAACATGTTCATAGGCGTTGACCACGGAACCCAAGCTGTTCGCTTTGCTACTTTGGACAAACGAAAGCTTGAGCTTCCACGAGAAAATATCGCTGAGTCTTCTATCGTGCACGATATAGAGGAGGGGCTAAATCTTAAACTTGAGTTCGTTAAGCTCATCGGGCTCACGTACTCTATGGGCGATGGTATCACGGCGATCACGGACATCAGAAAAGTACGTAACAGAGGCCTCAAGGCGGTTGGCGGAGCTGGACGTTACATCGGAGGAGGTACCGCCGTATATGATGCAATTCATAAGTCAAATACGCCTGCGATTGTATTGCCCGGAATCCACGACGAATCAAACGTCGATTTTCGAATGAAGTTCTTTTCTCACGGAGCTTCACCAGAAAAGGTAGGACTAGCTTACTATGTCTCTAAGTATCACAAGAACCGAGACTTCATCTTATGTGACATAAGCTCTAATACCGTGTCTCTCGCGGTCGCAGAATCGCGTATCGTAGGGGCAATTGATGCCGCAATATTTGCACCAGGAGTGGCGCAAGGGCCCTTAGATCTTCAAGCAATACGGGACGTAGATAGTGGACTGATGACTGCCAACGAGGCTTTCTCTCGCGGCGGCCTCGTGAAACGCGGCCTTGGCGAGCATGATCTGATCGCAACGCTGGCACTGTATGCGGCGATGGAGATCAACGCACTACAAGTCCTATTGCGAGACTATTCAGCACAGGGATCGATATTTTTGGCAGGGTCTGCAGCTGCTAAAGTGAAAGCATTAGTAGACGAGCACTTGGGCGCCTCTTCTATCGTTCTTGACCCGTGGAGCGCAGCAACGGGGTGCGCGGCTATCGCTAAAGATGTGTGGGAAGGCGCTGTCGATATCTTGGGCATCCCGGTCGACTTCTAATAGTGCGGATTGCACACGCTCAGGGGGAGCTGCCGCACTGCGAACCACGCGCGACGACCCGATCCAACTTCGACTTACTAGATAGTCACCTTGAGCATAGAATCTAGGATCTGCCAAACGCGCGTTTGAGACCAAAAAAGCGTTCGAAAGGATTAAATCAGATTGAACGATTAATGATGAACAACGGAGGCCAACAAGTGAAAGAGGTACGCATACACGGCAGGGGCGGGCAGGGCTCTGTTACCGCTGCCGAACTACTCGCTGTCGCAGCGTTCGAGGACGGAAAATACAGTCAGGCATTTCCTTTTTTTGGCGTTGAGAGACGAGGTGCGCCGGTTACTGCATTTACGCGCCTGAGTGATAAGAAAATTCGTCTGAGAAGTCAGATCTACGAACCTGATTACGTTATCGTTCAAGACGCAACTCTAATTTCGGCGATTGATGTTACTGCTGGCCTGAAGCCTGAAGGCATAGTGATTGTGAATTCCGAAAAATCGGCTGAAAAGGTAGGACTCGACGCAGGAATAGATGTGAGGACAATAGACGCCACGGGAATAGCGCTTGAAATTATCGGTCGACCTATTGTTAATACAACTCTGCTGGGTGCATTTGCAGGTGCTACGGGCGAGATCAGTATCGAGTCGATCAAGAGATCGGTCCTAGCCCGATTCCCTGGGAAAGTCGGAGAACTCAATGTCCGAGCAGCAGAAAAGGCCTACCAGTTTATGGCCACAACTGAGCGAAAGCCCCCCACAAAGACAAGAGCTCGAAAGAAAAGGGAGACGCATGAAATAGACGAAAAGATCCGGACGGCAGCAATTGGAAAACCTGGAACCTCAGAAGTCACAAAAACTGGCGACTGGAGGATATTTTATCCCGAGTTCGATATGGAGCAATGCACTCGGTGCGGCAAATGCCTCGAGAACTGTCCTGACGCTGCCATCATCGAGCGAACGTTACGCGGACAAGAAGCCGATGAGGCGCGAAAGAAAGCAGAAGAGCTCGAAAAGGCGGGCAAGATTAAGAAGGCCGCTGTCAAGAAGGCCCACATCCAATATGAACTGGATCCGACCTATTGTAAAGGGTGTGGAATATGTGCTAATGAGTGCCCGATCCAGGGTATCAAGATGAAACTGGAGGAGAAGTAGCATTATGGAGATAATGGAAGGGTCTCACGCGATTGCACTTGCGGTAAAGGCGGCACGGCCAAACGTAGTGGCAGCTTATCCCATAACCCCGCAGACGCATATCGTGGAAGATATCTCTCAATTAATAGCGGACGGGGACCTCGATGCGCAGTACGTGAAAGTAGAGTCCGAACATTCAGCAATGTCCGTATGCATCGGCGCGAGCGCTACTGGCGCGCGAACATATACTGCAACAACCTCGCAAGGCCTAGCTCTGATGCACGAAGTGCTCTTTAACGCGGCGGGCATGCGGTTGCCGATTGTTATGACGGTAGCAAACAGAGCACTCTCAGCACCCCTTAGCATATGGAATGACCATCAAGATTCCATTTCAGAGCGCGATTCGGGCTGGATTCAAATCTATGCAGAAGACAACACTGAAGCGAGCGACCTGACGATTCAAGCGTATAAAATTGCGGAAGACAGCCGAATTCAAGTTCCGGTCATGGTCTGTATGGATGGCTACACGCTGACTCACACCTATGAACCTGTCGAACTCCTCGAGCAGGAACTTGTCGATGATTTTTTGCCACCTTACCGGCCTACAGACTTCCTGAACGTGCACGATCCAAAGTCTTTCGGCATGTTTGCCGATCCTAATTACTATACAGAGTTCCGGTATCAGAATCACAGAGCGCTGGAAGCGGCTAAGTCGGTGATACCAGAAATATCGACCGAATTTGGTGAGGTGTTTGATCGGGATTACGGCGGCCTTATAGAGGAGTACAGGTGTGATGATGCCGAGTATGTGCTGATGGCGATGGGATCTGTAGTCGGCACTTTGAAAGACACGGTTGATGATCTGCGCGACGAGGGCGTTCGGGCCGGCGCCATTAAACTGCGTTCGTACCGCCCATTTCCGGTCGACGAGATACGGAGCGCTTTGTCTGGCGTGGAAGCCGTTGGCATTTTGGACAAAAATATCTCACTTGGTTTTGAAGGGGCACTTTTCACTGATGTCAAAGCGAGCCTTTATCACAATGGTAACGCTCCTAAGGCGTTCGGCTTCATCGCCGGTCTCGGAGGCAGGGACATCCCAAAGCGAATTTTTGTAAAGATGTTTGACTGCATTCGCGAGGACAAGAAGACTTCGAACAGCGGATTTTTCGACCTGAGAACACAGATTTTAGATTTCCAAGAGGTTTAGACATGCGAGCAGAAGAAGAAGAGCGACCGATAGACTTGTTAGCGTCGGGTCATAGAGCGTGCGCAGGATGCGGCGCGGCGCTCACGATACGAGCAGTTCTGAGAGCAACAGGAGCAAACGTGTTCGTTGCAAACGCAACCGGCTGCATGGAAATCATTTCCTCGCAATATCCGCAATCCGCTTGGAAAGTCCCGTGGATCCACTCGCTTTTTGAAAACGCAGCAGCAGTCGCCTCGGGGATTGAAGTGGCGCTTAAGGCACTCGGCAGAGACGAAGAGGGCAAAGTCGTGGTGATTGCAGGCGATGGAGGAACCGTCGATATAGGCATGCAGGCTATTTCTGGAATGCTCGAACGAGGTCACGACGTCTGCTACATTTGCTACGACAACGAAGCGTACATGAACACGGGAAACCAGCGCAGTGGCTCCACGCCGTTCGATGCCGCCACCACTACGAGTCCATTCGGCAAGAAATCGTTCGGAAATGATCGGCCGAAAAAAAATATGCCGGCCATCGCTGCGGCCCACGGCATAGCCTATGTCGCAACAACGTCTGTCGCCTATCCGAGGGACTTAGCAAAGAAAGTGCAAAAGGGTGTTTCTGTCCGCGGCCCGGCGTATTTGCAGATTCATGCTCCTTGCAACGTTGGATGGGGCTTCGACAGCGCAAAAACGATAGAGATCGCACGACTCGCCGTGGAAACCGGACTTTGGATGATGTACGAAATCGTGGACGGTGAACTCGTAAACGTGATGAAGGTATCTCGTCAACAGCCCGTTGAAGAGTATCTCAAGCAGCAGAGACGATTTGCTCACCTTTTCAAGATGCCCGGGGGCGAAGCCCAAATCAAATTAATTCAAGACTACGCGAACTATAACTTAGAGCATTACAAGGCAGCTTCTCTCGTTGGAACTCGCGAAATTCAGACGTAATTGTGACACGATTACGTGACTCGATTACGATACACGCGCACGATACGACACGCGTTGTTGTGCCATTGTTTCACTCGAAGAACCATCTATCCAATCGAAGAAAGACGTTTCCGCGCGTGGCTCATTAAGAGCGCTCAAGGTGAGAGAGCGCTTCATAAAGCACGTCAAAATCCGCTTCCACTTCAGTAGGTGGGCTTGATGATCTTATAACAGTTTCAGGATCCTTCAAGAGATGACCAGTTGCAATGCAAACCACAATCTCATCGCGCTCGATCGTGCCTTGCCTAGCCAACTTTCTTAGTCCTGCGATTGAAGCTGCACTTGCCGGCTCGACTCCGATGCCTTCCAACCGTGCTAAGTCTTTTTGAGCTTTGAGTATCTCTTGATCGGTTACTGATTCTGCGACGCCGTTAGATTGTCTTATCGCTCGCAGGGCTTTGGGGGCATTTATCGGGTTGCCAATTCTGATTGCGGTCGCGACAGTTTCGGGTTCGATCACCGGCTCTATCTCAGCCAAGCCGCGTCGAAAAGCATCCACGATCGGAGCAGACCTACTCGCTTGTATCCCTGTCATCATCGGCACATCCTCAATGATGTCTAGTTCTCGGAATTCCTTGTATCCTTTATAGATTGCGCTGATATTGCCTGCGTTGCCCACGGGAACGATTACTCGGTCAGGTGATTTCTCGCTGCCGTGCGCAACAAGCTGATCAACCGTTTCAAATGCGATCGTTTTTTGCCCTTCTAGCCTGTATGGGTTCACTGAATTTAGAAGGTAGAAGCCTTTTTCCGAACAGAGCCGTTGAACCAACAGCAGAGCATCATCGAAGTTGCCCCTGACAGATAGTACTTTTGCACCGTGCATAAGTGCCTGGGCAACCTTTCCCAACGCTACGTGACCCTGAGGCAAAAGAACGACTGCTTCCATGCCCGCTTTTGCTGCGTAAATCGCCATAGATGCAGAGGTATTCCCTGTCGAGGCGCACGCTACGGTCTTGGTCCCAAGTTCGGCTGCTCGCGAAACACCTACGGTCATGCCCCTGTCCTTGAACGAGCCTGTAGGATTCATCCCCTCGTGTTTGACGTACAGCTCCTTGACGCCACACTCTTCTTCAAGCCTTTTGCACCGGTATAGGGGCGTCCCCCCCTCCATTAGCGAGATGGGAACTCCTGAAATCGGAAGGAGTTCGCGATATTTCCACACGTGCGGCGGAATAGCCGAGAGATCTTCCAAACTGAATTGCACTTTCGAGAAGTCGTACCTGATTTCAAGGAGCCCGTCGCAACTGCACGTATTCGCGACCGTAGAGAGGTCATGCTTCTTGCCGCACTCAATACACTCTAAATGCATCTAATCAACCTACTTGTACCCGATCGCCGCGAGTTTCTCGCGTGCGAGTTTCTTAGCCTCGTTCACGGCTTCGTTGATCTTGTCTGCATAAGGGCCGCCCCCTTGCGCCCGCTCAGACCGGCCGCCTCCACTACCACCGAGTATGTTACACGCCTCTTTTACTATCATAGCCGCATTCAAGCCTTTTTTCGCAATATCCGTGCGTACCATAATAACGATATTTGCTTGGCCTGCGCGTACGCCTCCGAGGATGACCACATCGTTGTCGTTTAGCAGCTCCTGTGAGGTATGCAGAAGCTCTTTCATATCGGCGTCAATTCTCCAGCTTAAGATTTTAATGAGCTCGTTCCCGAGCTTCATTTCGTCCACAATCAGCACCGTGACACCTTTGGCTTCGGCTTGGGCAGTAGGCGTAGGCACAGCAATCGTAATATCAACCAGCCTCTTAAATGCAGCATCCAACGATGAGAGCCCATTCCTCAGCGTTTCAAGATCCCCTGCGCTGAGAGCGTCCAGCGCTTCCTCCATCGAGTTTCGCTCTGACATCAAAAAAGACGTGAACTTCGCCTTCAGCTCCTTCAACTCTTCATTTTCCTTGCCTAGTTCCTTCCATTCCTCAAAGAAGCGACTTGTGGTAGACGGAAGTTGCTCCGGGGGGACTCGCAGAGTCTTTGAGGACTTGCTAACGATAGCATCGCGCTCTTGATCGTACAATATCGCCGCTATGCCGGCAGCAAATTCAAATCGCTCGACCCCATCTTGTATTCGCTCTGTCTTCATGATTCGCAACGGTCCGACTTTGCCCGTACTCGTCATGTGGGTTCCCGCGCACGCCTGAACGTCGGCGCCCACGTGCACTATTCGAATGACCGCTCCAGGTGGCACTCCGCCTTGGTAGAGTGAGAACCCATACGTCTGTTCTGCTTCGTTTCGATCCATCCATTTCTGTTCCACAAGAATGTCATCCATGATCACGCGGTTAGCCTCTTGCTCAATTTCTTTCCGTTCGTCATCGGTCACCTTCTTGTAGTGCGAAACGTCAAGGCGCGAGCTTTCTACTCCTTTCTGCGCCCCTTCCTGCCAAATATGATTGCCAAGAACGCCCCGTATAGACGCCAGTAGAATATGCGTCGCAGTATGATGTCGAGCAAGCGATTGTCTTCTGTCGATATCGATTTCACCTCGCACGTTCTCGCCTATGACAAAAGGCGTAACGTCCTCGACTTCGTGAATAACAACGTGGTCTACGAGGCGCGCGGCTAGCACTCGAACTTTCGTTCCCAAGCCTGTGGTGATATGGCCCGTGTCTGCCGGCTGTCCCCCACCGCCAGGATAGAAAAGCGTTCTATCAAAGATTACCCCCTCTTTGGACAGACCAATGACTTGCGCTTGAAAAGTCACTTGTTCTGGTTCATCATAAAACAAGCGATAAGTAGCAGGCAGGTCGAGGACACCTTCCGTGGCCGGTTCTACGCGAACTTCGACGCGCTCGTGCGTGTCAGCAACTATGGAGTAAAAATCGTCGGGCAGCTCGACGTTCGTTCCGATCTCGTTACCCACCGCTGCAACAATTTCGGGGGGCACTCCGTGAGAGTCATACAGCTTCACAAGCTCTTCCCTAGGGAAACTTTGCCCCCGATAACGCTCCGCCAAGCTAGCAACAAGTCTCTTGCCCTTATCTATAGTGCTGCCATATTTTGCAGTCTCATGCCGTATCATATCAACAATGGTTTCCTCTCGAGCTCCGTACAACGTGAAAGCGCTCAAATTCTCTATTTGTTTCCTGATAACGTCATCCAACCCGATCTCGCAGTTCAACCCCTGTAACGAGCGGAGCGCCTTTCGTATCACGAGTCGAGCGAGGTATCCAGCTTTGACATTTGAAGGAACGATACCGTCGCCCAGCATAAACACTAAACATCTTGAATGATCTGCAATCGTGTATACAGTTTCAATTGGCTCCACGATCCTCATTAGTTCGTCAACAGCAATGCCGATGCTGGTAGCGACTCTTTTCCGTAGGCCGCGGAGATTTGAAGCGTTCAGGTCAACTAAACCAGAAAGTCTGGCATTTTGCGCGAGAATATTCGCGTAATGAGGATCTTCAAGCGAATGCTCCAGTCCACTACCTTCTATCAAGTAATTGACGATGTCGGGCATTACAGCGTCGTATATCGTTGGCATCCCGTTGGAAGCCCACACCATTCGCTCCAAGCCATAGCCGGTATCAACGATCGAGTTTTTCATATGCTTGTAGTACTCACCTTTAATCGTGATCCCCGTCTTTGAGCGTTCCATGTCCATGAAAACGAGTGTCGCGAGCTCTAAACCCCCTACAAGCACCTCTAAAGACAGTCCGGCGTTACCGCCGCCTGCCCAAGGGCGCTCCTTGTAAGTAATGGCCGCAGGGTCTGCCCCAAGCTCGTGCAGCAAACTGTCACAATACTCCACAGTTTCATTACTCCAATAGATTTGGCAACCCGGATAATTGAATGCGTGATGCGCCATCATTTCAAAATTCGTTAAGTGCCTGCCGCTTTTTCCAACTGCGTCGATGTCTTTTAATCGAACGCAGGGTTGCGATATTGTGAGTGGGTTAGCCGGCGGGGGCACCTTTCCTGACGTTACGAGCGGCTGAAAATCGTATATCGAGGCGTTTACCAACAGCACATCTTCCCTCCATCGCGCAATTACCGGATATGGGGAGATGCGTGTATGCCCGCGACGCTCAAAGAAGGACAGATAGAATTCCCGCAAATCATTGAGCCCACGCTTTTTCAAAACCGGAGCGCCGATAAACGTATAAGGCGCGCACGGAGCGTCGCCACACGTGTTTTGCTCGGCTCGCGCCCAAAAACGACTGCCGCAGTTGCTGCAGTATCTTGATTCGAAGTTATTGCTCAGATATTCAAGAGCGCCTAGGCTTAACTGCTTATTCGACATTTAACACACGTCACGCGACAATCTCAGTATAAAAAGACCAGATTGACCTGCTCTAAATAACTGGGTCGGAAAGTATTAAAAAGTTGCGCAGCGTAGTAAGACCGTATGAGTGAAGAGGCAGGCACCGAAGGCGCTCAAGACGTCATAAAGAGGCTAAAGAAGCTAGTTGAGGCGCAGTGTGGGCCCATCTTCATTTCTAAGATGAAGCTCAGGGAGCTTGCAGATTTGTACCGCACATACAAACGGGAGTACGGCCAAGGGTTTGCAACTGAAGAGATTCAAAACAGGATTAAATCACATTTACGGTAGTCTGCACATAAGTTTTATCTGGTTGGGTGTGCATGGCGTAAGCAAGAGAGTTGATTTGAGTGGACATTGAAAAGCTGCATCGCGGAACCGAACTGTTAAAAAGAGGTTTCGCCAAAATGCAAAAAGGCGGAGTCATAATGGATGTGACCACGGCAGAGCAAGCGATCATCGCTGAGAAGGCCGGCGCTGTTGCGGTAATGGCACTCCACGCGGTTCCCGCAGATATTCGCAAGGCTGGCGGCGTTGCACGAATGGCAGACCCCTTAATAGTCTCTCAGATTATCGATGCAGTCTCGATACCGGTCATGGCCAAGACAAGGATTGGACATTTCGTCGAAGCCGAGATCTTGGAAGCGCTCGGAGTTGATATGATTGATGAGTCCGAAGTCTTGACCCCTGCTGATGAGCAATTTCACATTGAAAAGCTACGTTTTACCACGCCGTTTGTGTGCGGCGCACGGGACCTCGGAGAAGCTCTAAGGAGAATCAATGAAGGCGCAGCTATGATCCGCACGAAAGGCGAAGCGGGAACTGGCGATGTGTCGGAAGCAGTGCGACATATGCACGCAATTATGAGTAAGATCAGAGAACTCAAAGGTAAATCTGAGCAAGAAATGGGCCGCGTTGCGCGCGAAATTGGGGCGCCCGCTGACCTAACAGCCGAGACAGCTGAAATGCAGAGATTGCCCGTAGTCAACTTCGCTGCCGGCGGTATCGCTACGCCAGCCGACGCGGCACTTATGATGCGCATGGGCGCTGATGGGGTTTTCGTTGGTTCAGGAATCTTTAAATCAGAACAGCCTGAAGTTATGGCTAAGGCTATTGTTGAAGCGGTCAACAACTTTGACGATCCAAGAGCACTCGCAGAAATCTCCAAAGGTCTTGGGCTACCTATGAAAGGATTGTCCGTTGGTCAGATACCGAAAGAAGAGATTCTGCAGACGCGTGGGTGGTAAGAATTTTCGGCCATCACGAGCATTCGCTAAAGCGAACTCACGAATTCCTGAACTTGCTTTTTGACCTCACCTAAAATATCCAAGTAGTCTTTCACCGAAACGGTGAGTGGTATAAGTTCCCCCAGAGATGCCGTGCTAGGCCATTGGGCGGGGGCAGGTGTATTTAGCACGAGATAGTCTTGATTTTCAATGTTAGCGGATTCTAAAACCTTCTCCAGCGCGTAAACTGAGCGGTTCTCAAACAGGGGGATCGCATATTCTTCAATCGTCGGGAACGCTTCACCTTCGGGCGTGTAGTTCAAGTACATCGTTGCATCGATTAGCCGATACGCTGGAAACGCGTCCTCGCTGCTAACGTCAAGATAAACGGCATCGTCCCATTCCGGTGAGCCAAAAAGTTCACGATGTATCCACGCGAGATCAGTTCTTCGATTCAATGACTTTGCGATATCGACGCATTTCAGCAGTATGACGCTCAGCGTTTCGTTAGAATCGAGATCATCTTTCACTTCATTGATCTTTGTCGCCAAACTCGGGTCATCAATGACGGCCTCGTTTGGCGTAATTGCTTCACTATAGCTGAGGGCCGTGAGTTCATTGTGAATCTCGGCCGCTTGACTGGCACTAGCTGTGGCTGCTGCGATGTTGACGTTGCCTTTGATTATCGTGGTAGTCTTTGGAGGTAGTTTTGGAACCGGGAAGTCCGCCGGTTCTTCCTGTCCACCTTGCACTTCCGACGTCTGCGCATAGGCGAGGTCTTGGTGAGGCTCCTCAGAAAGTGGTATCGGGGTCGTCGCTTCTCGGTATGCTTCTGGTACAGTCACTTCTTCAAAGCTTTCCTCTTCGCTTGCGCCTTGGTTGACAGCGCTTCCGGCTGCTTGTGCCGTTGAGCTCCGCCGACGGGCTCTTAGTACTAGGGCTACGGCAATAATGATTATCAAAATAGCCAACCCAATTGCAATTATGATCCCAGTACTTTGAGAGATTTGTAAGCTGCTGGGCACGGAGACTTGTAGGATTGGCATTGTGTCACCTCAAAAACTACTGATGCTTATAGATGGATGCTCATAGATAAATCCTCTGGTGCGTTGCGCAACGCAGCTGCAATGCATAGCCGTTCGGGTTACCGAAGCTTAGCGGTCGGAGCTTGCTCAGGCAAGTCAACCGTGCGCGATCGTTTAAGCAGCATTAGGTCAAAAACTGGAGGCGCCCAAAAAGAATGGCTGGGTGCTTAGAATGGGCGACATACACGGCGCTGATTATCAAAAAAGCTGACACTGTTCTGATGGTGCACATTTTTTGTGCCCTTTGCGCTGCATTCTGTCGGGTAGAGGCTTCAACGAACTCAGTTTCCGTGTTTTCGGCGTAGTCGCACGCCCACTACAGTGGACGCACCAGAGCCCGGGACTAGACCTCAATGCGCTCTTCTCGCTCCTAGTGCAGAAGCGCATAGCACGTGCGTCGATTTGGCGAGCAAGGCTATGGAGAAACCTGTGACGCGAGATGGAAACGTTTTTAGAGTAGAAGAGCTAATCGGAGGGGTGGCTTGTCTTCTGAGCTGGGAGGTGCATGATGGCATTTAAAGATTCGCTTATATCAGCGTTGTTGGTTGTCGCAGTTATCATCATACTAATCCTCTTTTTGCTCCTCGGTTGGTGGATTGGGAGTCTGTTATTGCCCATGCTTGTATTTGGCGGCTGGCTGCACATCGTTGATATCATCATTAAGACGATCGTAGGCTTGATCATAATTGGGGTTGTAATTGTAGTCGTCGGCTACATAGCTTTGAAACTCATATAAGGGGTTCAAACCCTAAACGACGTTTCAGATCTTCTAACGGCGGTGCGAGGCTCAATCCTCAAACAGAGCAAGCGTCATTAGGTCTGTTTCTCGCGTAGCGCCCGCTCCCACCCCATTTTCAATATGTTGACGTCAATCTTGAACGGCAGACCTTGCAACGCTTGAATTCGTTCCGGCGAGATCGGTACAGGCAGATTAGGTGGAACCGCTTTATTCTTAGATACAGCAAATACGGACCCCCATACGTCCATCATTTCTAAGCTTTCGATAAATGCGCCTTTGGCAACTCCTTCCTTGTACGTCTCGTCTCCGACGAACATGTTCAAATCAAACGGTTCGTAAAGTTGCATGTCAGCGGCGTAGTTTTGGTATAAGTCCCACATGAGCTTCTCAACCTTTCGTTCCGGGTCGCGCACGTTCAAGCCGATGACCTTCCTCGCTTCACGTCTGTTGATAAAGTGCGTGTGTGTGTACAGTTTCTCGGTTATTATTTCTACGATCTGGGTGACCTTGGCCTCGTTTTTTTCACCCCGCATATGAATCTTGAGCAAATTTGTAGCCAACATTCGGATACGCGTGTGTTGCCGGTAAACATTTCCCAGCGCAAGCGGATGGACTTGCTTTGAGAGTTCATTGAAGACATCAATTATGTGGTCCTGCTCGCTGATCTTAGCAACTTCGCGAGCTAGGGTGATGTATGCGGTGACGTCCTCGACACTAATGCCAAGAGGGATAGCAGGATTTAACGGATCGCGAGGATTGAATTGGTTTACCGTAGTCGGATCGACCGAGCTAAGCGTTCCGCCTTTCCCCATCAATATTTCGTCGGCACCAAGACAAATCAGTGTTCCCGCGCTATGACAATGATAAGGCACGAGTGCCGAAAACTTGGTCGCGAACTCTCGAATGAAGTTGACCATTGGCCACGGGACGTCAGCGTCTCCTCCGCGAGTATAGATGAACAAGTCCAAATGATCGATCTCGCCTAAACGATCTAGATGGTCATAAACGAAACGCAAGTGCTCTTGCGAAACTTGGCTAATCATCCCAGGGATATTAGCATTCGTTGGACGGTCGCCGGTAACGTAGCAGATCATCTCGCTGCCCCGCAAGTCTTGTAGTTCCTGAATAATGTCGAGTCGTTGCTTGGTTAGCTCCGAAGCCTCCGTGAGATAGCGCATATTTCACCCTATCGGGACTTTCGTATATATACATGTCATGCTATTTCGAGCTGTTTCGAGCGCCACAAACGACTGTCGCACTCACGCCTCGTGGAGAAGCGGCGCTAGGAGAACTAGAGTGCCTCACTTTAGTTGTGCCAGAACCTGCGCGTCAGTGTGTACTGCCGCTCGTGCCTCAAGATATCACGGTAAAAGCCTTCCTCATCTCGGCGCGCTTTTCGGATGACTCTTGATGCGGCTTCAGGGCCCAAGCCGCGCGACGCTAATGCGATGACTCCTTTCTTTCCGTGAGAAAGAACCAAGTTAGCATTTCTATAGACGCGCCTTGTCCGCGCCTTCTCGTCCGAGGTTTTTGCTTTTTCGGACTTGGTGACGATCACTACGTCCTCATCTTCCCACGGCTTCAGTGCTGCAATCAACTTAGAGCTGCATAGTGGACATTGTGGCTGCTCAGGCACGCTTGCCACGTATCGTTTTGATCTCCATTTCTTGCACGTGAGACAAAAAAGGATTACGCGATCATTCATGATTCTGTTTTTGAGCGCCATGAGAATCGACCTGTCTGCGTTGTCGGTCACAAGCAGATCTCGTGCGCCATAATGCCGTTGTCTGCTCAGAGGGCTCAGTTTCGACGTGACTACTTGAATGTCGCCGTCTTGAATTTCCCTGAGAAGTTGGCTAGTGCGCTCCAGATCGAGCTTGTCGTGCACGATATCGCGTATCGCCCCCTCATAAACGGGCGTATCTTTCAGAAGATCCATCAGCTTGTTGATATTGAAATACTTCGATTCCGCGTCCCTGTCGATCACGCCGAACTTGCGCGCTACGTGCACTAGCTTCCACTTAAGCAGCATGCTGTTTTTCAAAGTCATTTCAATCAACGGCTTAAGAAACTCTGGCTTTATCTGTCGGACTAGGTCAGCGATGAGTTCCGCGCTCAGCGCGTTCGGGAGTTGAAGCTGTATCCAATATGGATTGACCTCCAAAGCAACGCTGCTTCCCAAGCGGGCCGCGAGCAGCGAACTGATGACGCGGCCTAATGTCTCGTTAATCCTATGGCCAAAGCATGCGTGTATAAGTGCGGTCTTGCCGTCGACTTCCACCACAAGCACGTTATGCGTGGGAACGACGAATTTCTTCTGTCGCCGCATCAGGTTCACCACGCGTTGCACCGTGTGAGGATCCGTGCAGTACTCCTTAAGAAGGCTATGAGTCACATCCTCACTTGAATTCGTTATCTGCCCACGAAGTTTCCCGACGTCCGAAGCAACTTCGTAAGGCACTGGTATTTGCTCGCCCACCCAGCGAGGGATTTCGCCGGTAGAGCTGTCCATGGGCTCGACCTTCACGCGCTGCTCGTCAATCTCCAAAATCCGCCACATCTCTCCCCTCGTAACAAACACGGCACCAGGCTCAGCAAAAGCAATCACGAAGCTTTCATCAAGAGTTCCTATCCACTTCCCGTTTATCGTGTCATAAATACTGTAGGTTTTTTCATCGGGAATCATAGAAAGATTTTCATAGCAGTACCGGCGCGTTTTTCCCATCATCTTAATGAGCGGTTCTGTGTCTTCGCGCTCAACTTTCAGCAGCCGTTGCTGTTGCAGCAGCTTAACCACCTCGACGAACTTTTCGAGCGTCAGGTCTCGATACGGAAATGCCTTTTTTATGATTCGCAGCGCAAGTTTAGCGGGCTTAGCTCCGTTCAAGGTCATGAAACAGAGCTGGTTTGCAAGAACGTCCAACGCTTGGTAATCAGCGTTCAAAGGTTCAATCGCGTTGTTTTTCGCTCGACGCGTTATCACCCAAGACTCCATGATGTCGTCCGGGTGCGTTGCGATGATGGTGCCCTCAGATCTCTCGCCGACTCTGTGTCCCGCCCGTCCCACGCGTTGAAGCAATCGCGTCACTTCGCGTGGAGAATTATATTGTATGACGTGCTCGACGTCTCCTATGTCGATGCCCAGTTCCATCGACGAGGTACAGATCAAACCTCTTTTCTTGCCGGCTTTGAATTCGTTTTCTGCCTCAATGCGTGCCTCTCTCGATAGCGACCCATGATGCACGCCAACGTCACTGCCGCGAAAAAGAGATCCAAGCACCTCAGCTGCTTGTCGCGTATTTACAAAGATCAGTGTGGACTTATGCCTGTCGACTATGTCGCGCACGATGCGAGCGTGACTCGCGAGTTCTGGCGCAATCATTCTTATTTTCGCGGCGGTGTTATCCTCACCGGTTACCTGCGGCTGTGTGACTGCAAAATCCAACATTTTTGCCCGAGAGACCTCGAGGACAGAGAACTCTCTTCCGGTCCCGGCGAGGAAGTGGCCGATCTCCTGCGGCCTGCCGACGGTCGCGGAAAGGCCGATCCTTTGGAACTCGCCCACTAAGTCCGTCAAACGCTCAAGGCCGATTGCCAGTTGGGCCCCTCGCTTTGAGCTCGCAAGGTCGTGAATTTCATCGATAATGACAAACCTGACGGACCGCAAGTTTTCCCGCAAACGGCGCCCCATGAGAATGGCTTGAAGACTCTCGGGCGTCGTGATCAAGACGTCAGGAGGCTCGAGACTCTGTCGCCGTCTTTCTGATTTCGTCGTGTCGCCGTGCCGAACGCCGATCGAGATTTGTAGCTGACTGCCCCACCAGTTTAGCCTCGCCAGCATGTCCCTGTTTAACGCTCGAAGCGGCGTGATGTAGAGGACACTTATTCCGTGGCGGTCCTCATAGTCCAGCAGCTTGCTAAATACTGGCAGCATCGCTGCTTCCGTCTTTCCCGTTCCTGTGGGAGCGACAAGAAGTAGGTTTTTGCCCTCCAGCACGCTCGGAATTGCCAATCGTTGCGCTTCCGTGAAGGGGCCAAATCGACTCAAAAATGCACCCTTCACGAGGGGATGCAACAGGCTTTCCGTAGGCTCTTCGGGACTGCTGCTGGCAAACATAAGGACACGCTTAATAATGCAAATACTGCTTAAAATAGCCCGTCACAAAAAAACGACAAAAATTTTGCTTTTCGTGCGTGATTAGTAATTGTCTTGAACGGACTTAAAGATATTTGCGTAAGCAATTCCGATTTAGGAGGTGCATTGCCTCTCCGCGTCAGCGGCGCCCTCAATGCATCTATGCGAGTGCAGGGAGATAGATTATGGCGACGGAAGGAGCTCTAAGAAATGGTGAGCGGCGGCCTGACTGAAATAGAGCTCATCTCGATAGCATTAGAGAAGCTCCAGATAAGAAGCAGCGAAACATTTGCCGATATTGGCTGCAGAACGGGCAGCGTGTCAATCGCAGCCTCGAAAAAAGCGAGGTCGTTATTCTCGAAGATCTGGGATGCAAAATCAAATAAGTGTCTCATGGACGGATCGCAACCCCGCCAAAGTGGCAGTCACTTCTCTTCTGCGCCGTCATTCGCCATCTGAGACAAAAAAAGCAGCACCCCAACCATCTATCGGGCAGGTTGGAGTTGGTTTACGTCAAACGTCTGTTGTCTTCTAGCAGCGTCCCGCGAACGACGGGATAATGTCCGTTCCGCAAATCTTTATGGCTTCTTCAACGTCCGGACCTGTTGGGCTGCCAATTACAACCTGCGTCACTCCGGTGTCGAGCAACCCGTCGATCTTCTTGTTGCAAGTATCTGCGTCGCCCGCTATGACGAAGGCGTCGATCATGTTATCATCCACTAACGGCCCGACATCACCCCATTTACCTGCTCCGATAGCTTGACCGATGGCTTTAGCCGTACCGAGTGGAATACCATGTCGCTCGAGCACAGGCGGCGGAGAGCCCATCGTAATAAACGCAGCAACCATCTTGGCTGATTTGCGTGCCTTCGCCAAATCAGGCCCGACAGAAAACGCCGTGTATGCGCCCACGTCGAAGTCGCTCATCGACCTTCCACTCTTTCCAACTCCCTCTTCGATGTTTGGTATCGCCGCGACGTAGTCTTTCTCGTTGGAAGCGTTGATAAGCACTCCGTCAGCAATTTCGCCAGCAGTTTTAAGCATGCCAGGACCTTGCGCGCCCATATAAAAAGGCACCTTGTCCTTCTGCGGTCCGGTAAAGTCAAGCTTTGCGCCGGTCACTTTTACCGTCTCACCAGCAATATCAACGCTGTTACCGGCCAACAGCTTGTAGACGACTTCTTTGGCCTCCTTAATTGCACTCAGGGGCTTCTTGATATCCCAGTTGCCACTCCAGATTGCGGGCGCTGGGAACCCGAATCCCATTTTGTCAAATGTCGCTTTGTCACCGGGACCCATGCCCAAGTTAACGCGCCCGCCTGATACTTCGTCAATCGTCGCTATCGCATTAGCCGTTAACAATGGGTTTCTCGTGAAAGGATTTGTGATACCGGTGCCGGGCCGTATAGTCGACGTCTTCAGCGATATGAGCGTCAGCATCGGGTAGACATTCCTGTTATTATAGTGGTCAGTAATCCAAGCGTACTTAAAGCCGTTGTCTTCTGCCAACTTCACCCTATCCGCGCACTGATTCGGCGGCATATTCGGCACAAATTCTATACCAAAATTTATTTCCCTAGCCATTTTTTCACCAACCATAAACTCAGTAGGTTTATGTAACCCCTCAAATACAACGAAAAATCTGTGAGGAGTTTTCAGCGAATAATTCTTTTTTCCTGAATATTAATGTATCGGTGTTCAAAAAACAGCCTTTTTTGCAAAAAAAACTTGTGTTGTACGTTCGCACGATTATGGGCAACGCGTTTTTTTTTAGGGGGTCACGAATTCAGTGACGAAGTGCGCCACACACGACTTACCACATCAAGTTTGAGTTCGGAGCCGATGTCATAAAAAGTCCTTATCACATGCAGCGCGCAACGTGATTTTGCTTGCCTCAGGAAAGATGGCCGAGTACGCTGGGCGAAAGATCTATAGAATCGGGCCTGATCCCATTTTTTGAGTACGCAATCTCTAAAGATGACGCAGAGAGCCTGCGCGAACTGAAGCCGCGTTCTGCTAAACCTGCAGATCACTAGATCACAGAAGCTCCCAGAACCTGAATCAAATAGGTTCCTGAAAGGATCGCAATAAGTCCGAGCCCCTTAAGAGCGAGATCCATCCTCGTGAGCTCTTCTCTCAGCACCCGCGGAAAGCGATAGGACAATACCGTCGCGAAAAGTAGCACGAAGAGAGGCTGTGTCGCACCAACAGAACTTATCAACGTTATTGGCCCGTGCGCTATCGCGTAGCTGTAGGCAAAAACAGAAATGTATGCCACTGCCTGTTCGGCAACGAGAATGACGCCAATCTTTCTGCTCGTAGTCTTGTAAGTCGTGACAAGAGAGCCCCTCAAGGGCCTGAATGAGAGTAACTGAAAGAAGGCTATGAACCCAGCGATTTGCACCCATATGAAAACAGTGTAAAAGTCCTGGGTCGAGAACAAGTATTTCAAAGCCACGCTGTATACAGCCAATAAGAATGACGAGAGGATCATAAGATAAAGAGTAAGGGAGAGACGAATTCCTTTGCCAAGTCGAACCGCGAAAAGTGTCCCCCCAAGAACCAAGAGCCCGAATGCTACGTATTCTTGCGGGTTGAGCGTTTCGCGAAGCAAGAGGCTGGAGAGAATCAACACAAATACAGGCGTAAGCTGAAGAAGAGGTATCACCCTCGACACCTCTTCCACTGAGAGTGCTTTGAAATAAGGCAATGTGTAGTAGATGCGAACGAAACCGATAACAATGGTGAATAGGAGCACCCCGAATGGCAGCGCCGTCAGTGTGAAGAAAGGAAGAATGACCAGCGGCATAAGGCTGGTGGCGCTAATTACTAACACATATACGAGCGGCGGAATTCGATAGTCGGAAATCAGAATCTTGTCAATGATGTTTACGCCAGAAATCAATAATGACGACAACAATGCAAAATAGAGCCATTCCACTGCCATTGCGCTGCCTGCAGCCTCGTAGTTGACGTTAAGCTACTTACAGTTTACGAGTTGTCGAGCAGGATCTATTGCAAAAAATAATAGAATTGGCTCACCTTGCGTGCAAAAAGCTGCAGCTGGATTCCCGAATAGCAGGTCGCGCGATCCAAAAGGGAAGCGCTCGCTTGCTTGTTATTTAGTCACGAGCTCGGCGTTCATTCTTTTTTCTGGATGACGGAGTCCTTCGTGACGTTCGGTGGCTTGGCGCGATGCCTCTCAATTGCTCAACGGTTCCCAGATAGGTGCCGTCTAAGAGGTACGCTTGTGCTTTTTCAAGCGCGATAGCTCGATTTGAGAAGAGCGGCCCTAGCAGCGTTTCGTAAGAGGCTTCATTGAATGCGATTCCGCCAACAAGCTCGTTAAAGGCAGGCATAATTATGACGCGCGGATTAGCGTAGCCGTCGATCTCTGGATATCGCTCTCGAAATACGCTCTCAACAAAGCGGGTCCGGATCCAAACTGGCTTCGAACTGACGTGGCCGAGCGGATCAGCCATGCGCACGATTGGATGGTTATGCCCCATGATCACGTAGTCGCAATGTAGCAGGTCTGATGAAGGCCACGTGTGCCCGTGTACAAGCCCCGCGCCGTTGATGCTGCAACCCTTTGAAGGATGGATTTCGATTCGGAAGCGTGAGTCGCGCGGGAGCCAATATTCGATGCCAGCGTCATGATTTCCCGGAAGAATGTCGACCGGCGCGCATTCGGCTAACGATTGCAAAAAACGCGGGATGTCGTGGCGTTCGAGTGCTGAGGTTTTAGAGATCGTATGCTTTACGTCTCCCAAAAGTACGACACGTTGAGCATTGGCGGCAGCCAAATATCGGAGGGCCCGGTCAATTCGTCGGTCGATCTGCGACGGAATATTTATGCCGCTTAGCGCAAGTTCGTGTTCAATTCCGATATGCAGATCAGCCAATACGAGCGTGCTACCCACAATTAGCGCGGGTTCATTGACTAGGGGCTGTGGTTCGCTCACTCTAGAGTGGCTTCCGCGTGTAGGACTCATGCGATTCCGGGCTTTTCAAGAACGCTGCACTCCACGCCATCCGTCGCCGCTGTCTCACTGCTGTCAGAGAAAAACGAGAGGATGCCACGACAAAACCAAGCTTAACTAGGCTGACAGCTACGCAGATTATTTCGGATCCTAAGCCTGAAATGAAGTGCGCACAGCGATACTCGTTTCGCCGTTATTCTGGCCGACTGTCACCCAAACAGTATCTTGTCCCTTAGCAAATATGATCAAACCGCTAGTTTCGGAGGCGCTTGTGAAGTTTCTGCTGATGTTGTAGCCTCGTTCTTGCATTTGAGATTTGTAGAACTCTAAAACCTGTTTAGGGGTATCGTTCGTCTGGTACGTTATAACTTGCCCAACAAATCGGACATTGGAATACGATATTCTAGTCGCATTAGGATATTCCGGCACATTAAGTGCCTCTTTGCTAGTCTGCAGAGTTTTGTTTTGCGTGAGATTTTTTATGTTGACCGTGCATCCTGAGCACGCCAATGCCAGACCGGTGACGATGAGGATGGTCAAAACTGTCTTGAACAGTTTCATCAACCCAGCATTACTGCAGTTTCAAATAAACCTTGTGGTAATTGCGCGATCTGCGTCGTAATGCTGTCGCCGCCCTCAAATTGTGGGGCTGCGCTCTAAGGATGATGATTCGTGCCACGGCGGCTCGTCCGGGGTGGATGAACTTCATATCCAAAAGCTTTACCTTAGCGGTTGTGTATATAGTGCGAGGTTGACCATGTTATCCACGATTCCTATAGATCTAAGTGAAATAGACACGAAAAACGTTGATAAAGAGATCTTGCGAGCTAGCATCATTGCTGAGCTTGATGCAATCAATCTTTATGAACAGATGGCTTCCCTGACCAAAAGCGAAGCTATCAAAGCTAACCTACTAGACGTTGCGAAAGAAGAAAAAACCCACGTTGGCGAATTCCAGGCTCTTCTCTTACAGATAGATAGCGAACAAGCTGATGAGCTAGAGCACGGCAAACGCGAAGTTGAAGAATTAGCAGAGAAATAACCCCAAGATAGCCGGCAGCTATTCAAGAGCAGCCAAGACATCAAGCGTGGCTAGCACGCAGACACAAGCCGTCAGACGGGATCGTTCAACAACGAGACCTTTGAATCTGGCCTACCTGTTTGACCGGTTTCAATCGCAAAGCGGCAAATATGGTAAACGCGAATCTAGTGGCACTGCTTGCACTTCCAATATTGGCAGCAATTTTGGCTATTTACCTGCTCAGAGTAGGCGACAACGTCGGACATCTTTTCATCCTGATGGGTGCTGGCTTCTGTGTCATAGCGTTGCTGCCATATGTATTCAACACGCCCAGCGACATCGGGACGATACTAATCATTCTTGGTCTTGGATGCGTGGCCTGGGGCCTAACATTGAGAAAAAGGAGGTTCCGTTGGAAAAAACATCGCTCTTAGGCCCAAAGGTCTCCCGCATTGGTGGGCGCAGGCTACTACTCAGCCCTCTCGAGACAACTGCCGTATGACGTCTAATAGCTCTCTTACCAGAGTGCATCAGCTTTTGTATCTCCGAGAGTCTCTGAGTCGTTGAGCAAAGCAACGTCAAAAGTTTTTGGAGTGCAAGCTTCGTTCATCTAGCGCGAAGCGAGCGTGCGAGTGGAGATCGCACGAGGATCTGCGGGAGGATGCGCGGCTTTCGGGAAAGTCAAGTAAGCTTTATATCGGCTTTCCCGCAAATACAGAATGGGCGACAAATTTAGAGGCTTCGCATCGATGGACGCGCCGCCAAACCTAGGAATTTTGATGGAACAACTCTTAAAACGTGCACGAGAATGCGCGCAAGCTCTCAAGAAGCAGGACGAAATTAAGATCGTTTCTCACGTTGACGCGGACGGTCTTGCTGCTGCCAGCATCATCTGCCGCGCGCTCAACAAGATGGAAATAAGCAACGAAATTAAAATCGTTAAAAAATTGGATCTCCCCGTTATGCAGAGTGTTTCCGGCGCAAACGCGGTGATGTTCACCGACTTAGGAAGCGGAAGTCTCGATCTAATGGACGATTTGGGACCAGTATGCATAGTCGCTGACCATCACCAGCCAGCAGGAAGCTCCGAGATGGCGTTTCACCTCAACCCCCACCTTTTTGGGTTTAACGGCGCTACCGACCTAAGTGGATCTGGGGCCACTTATTTGATCGCCAGAGCCCTCGGCGACAATGTGGAGCTTTCAGATTTAGCCGTTGTAGGTGCCGTCGGCGACCTACAGCACGTTAGAGAGGGGCGGCTGAGAGGTGTGAACAGGCTGATACTCGATGAAGCCGAAAAAAACGCAATAGTGAGAGCAGAAAAGGACTTGCAGGCTTTTGGCCGACAAACGCGACCCGTTCATAAGCTCCTCGAATATACGTCCAGCCCTTTTATCCCAGGAATAACGGGAAACAGTGCGCAAATCCTGGAGCTCTTGGCTAGCTTGAACATTGAGCTTAAAGAAGAGGGCGAATGGAAAAAATGGGTAGACCTTAGCAGCGCCGAAAGGCGCAGTATCATTTCTGCCCTCATCCAAAGGTGCTTGACCGCAGGCATGCCCCCAGTAAGGGTACAGAACCTGGTTGGAGAGGTGTACACCCTTTTAAAAGAGGAACCCGGGACGGTACTTCGGGATGCATCCGAATATGCTACCCTACTTAACGCCACCGCGCGATACAGTTTCGAGAAGATCGGGGTGGACGTTTGTCTAGGTGACCGAGGGGGCAGCTACAGAAAAGCAAATGAGCTCCTGTTGATGCACAGAGAGAATCTGGTTCGAGGGCTCAATTACGTCAAGCAAACAGGCGTGACGACGCTCTCGAACTTGCAGTATTTCCACGCAGGCGACTATATACTCGAAACGATCGTTGGAATCGTCGCTGGAATGTGTAAGAATTTAGAAGGCGTGGACAGGCACTTGCCGATCGTAGGTTTGGCGAACTCGGACGAGGGGGTCAAAGTATCCGCGAGGGGGGCCCAAAGTCTTGTTGAACGCCACTTAAACCTTGCACGAGCTATGAGTGAAGCAGCTCATTCAGTCGGCGGCGTCGGAGGCGGTCACGACATTGCGGCTGGAGCTACAATTCCTGAAGGGACCGAAGCAGAGTTTCTGAAAAATCTGAACAGATTGGTCGCACAACAGGTGTCGTAGCGTGCTTACAAGGAGAGCAGATTATGATTCATATCGCGAATATCTGTCAACCCCGAAATCGCATTTGTCTGTATTTCCACGCCACTTTCTCTGACGGCGGCCATAGAGTTTATTCCGCCTATTATTGCTACGCCGATATGGCCCCTGCTAACGGGCATTTCCAACAGATCTGAGTTGGGCTCTCCAACCTCCAGTACTCCCTTAAACTCAGCCTCCATCAAATCCGACAGCAGATTCTCAAGGTGGTTCTTCGCTGCCATAGGCACTTCTCGGACGCTTGCGAGCACCTTGCCAGATCCCGTATTGATCATTTCTAACACCGACGTCAATTCTTGCGACATCAGCACGTCGAGAGGGTCCAGTGTCGTCGCGTCGTACCGCAGGATTTCTGTAAATCTAACGGGTATTTTTTCAGTCACTTGCACGATGCCACCGCAAACGGGCTTAACCGGGATGCCTGCTTTTAGGAGTACGCCGTCAATGGTGATGCTGCAGATGGTGAGGATGCCACTGAAACCGTTCTTAATTGAAACGCCATTAAAACTCTCACCGCCCTCAATTATTCGCACGTAGGGGCCGACATTGAGCCCCGCGGCGTACACGTGCTTAAAAATGCTCAACACGCGTTCCAAATCATCTTCAGCTACCACTGCCGTATTGAATGCTACTGCCCCCGTAGCGGTCCTTGCGTCAAAAGTAATACCATAAATGAGCTCTTCAATTCTTGACGACATGAATTTCAGCGTCATTCAGCACACCTGCTCGACTTGCCTCTGGTTTCAGCGGCCAAACAAGCTCTCAACCGCGTATTTTCCGTCGTTGCGTGCGATTGGATTGATTCTTCGTATTTCTTTAGTCGAGAAACCCGCTTGCCCTGAGCTATAGCGACGCCACACATCGGGCCACGAGATGAAATATGCCGTCTTTGATTTGCCGGACCCCATCCTCAGTTCCACGGCGAGATACCCGATTCTGCCAGATCTTCTAATAAATTCCTGCATTTTAGCGGCCTGATGGTCTCCCTTCTTATCTACAGAAAAGTGCTGTGAGAAGTACAAGGCTGTGGCACCTTTGCTGGGCGAGATGCTCTTGCATTCAATGCCGAGGTAGAGCCCGCGATCTGATGAATCCACTAGAATATCAAGCATTTGTTGCGAAAAGCGGTGTTGCTTCATCCTATATGCAATAGCGTCGATGCTGCGCTCCTTGAAAAAGACGTTAAATGACTTGACGAGCTCTCTTTCAAAATTGCTCATTGATCGCACTTTCATCGTACTACTATAAAGGATATCCGTCAACACCCGCACAGGCGAATAGGGGGACAACGCAGACGGCCTTTGCTCTTAGTGCCTGACTAACCGATGACGAACTTAGTCTGCTCGCGCTTGAAAAAGCCTTCTTCTTCTAGTTTTTTTAGATTGCGCAAAATCAGCTCAGAATCAGCGTTGAGCCGGCGCAGCAACTCAGTTTCGGTCATGTCTGCGTGAGTCACGATCAGAGCAAGGATCTGCCCGCGTAATTGCCTGTTAGAGTGCTTGAACAGAGCTTGTCTCTTATGATGAGCGCTCTGTCGGCTTGGATTCTTGTACTTCTTCTTGAGCATCACGCCATAGTCCATGAGCGCATAGTACCACGTGCGCGGATTTAATCGATCGAGAGTACACTCAACAAAAGGGTAGAGCTCATCGTCTTTCACGCCTTCTGCATCAGCGAAAAAAAAGTGGATAAACACTGCTCTAATGTTTGTTTCGATGAAAACCTCTGGAGCGTCAAATGCGAAAGCGCGGATGGCGCAGGCAGTGGTCCGTCCAACGCCTGGTAATTCCACTAAAGCCGCGTAGGCAGACGGCAGCCTTCCGTCGAATTTTGCATCAACAATTTGAGCTGTACGTTTCAGAGCAAGGGCTCGCTTGTTATACCCTAAACCGTGCCACATTTCGAGCACGTTTTGTAGTCGAGCGCGCGAGAGCGCAGCAAAATTCGGAAAGTCGCGCAAAAACGATTCATATTTCGCAACAACCCTCTCAGCTTGGGTCTGTTGCAGCATTAGTTCTGAAACCAGTATCTTGTACGGGTCGCGGGTCAGCCTCCACGGCAGTATTCGACCCTGTTTCCGATAATGTTGATAGATCATTTCTCGAAAACGTTCGATCCCCGAAGCGCTCAAGTCACAGTTTTTTCGCACTTGGTTCATTTCGCTGCCTTTGACCATATTACGCCGACACCGCCTACTCCGCGGATCCTTCAGGAAACGCTGGAAGCCAGGATCGACTATGCACTTGCCTAGACATGAACATTCTGGCTACGCGACGAGCCTTACACCATTAATGTGCGCCTGAGCTGGAGTAATCTATCGTTGTGCCAATCAACGTGACGAAGGGGATGTTAAAGCTTACAAAGCTCCTTTTTCCGTCATTTCTTGATCATGGATGGTTGAAACGGCAATGGTTCAGATAGATAAGCGCTGCTTGCGATATTTTTGGTTTACAGAAAAGTCGAAAACTCTTTAATAATGGAAGCGATATTCATTGCGAAGCATATTGCTCTTGCGAGCTCAGGAGGGAGGCTTAGCTATTCGAGTGGTTTCGCGGTGCTTCCCAGTTGCAGTGGCATTTACGTGCTCGAGCGCGATCTTCAGTCAGTCTCGCGTAAGATCAGTGATTAGAGGTGATCTTTTTCGAGTTGCCCTTCTTCATAGCGCCCTGATGAGGGATCGATACCCGACCGATGGCGCCGCAGTCCCTGACAGTGTCTGACTAACCGAGCTGACAGGAAAGGTGGCGCAGGACTGACAATCGGTGCACCAACAGATTAACCGATATTATTTATTACCTGAAGAAATCTGATCACTGCCGTTGAACGATATCGATCATCGTTCCGCGAAAGCTTGCTATCTATGGGGGGAATTCATTGGGGAATGAAATCATTGACGGTATTCTCCAGGCGATTCAGCTAATTGTCTCGCTGAACCCAGAGGTTCTCGACATAACCGCCCGCTCCCTGTACATCTCGCTCTCAGCAACCTTGGTGGCATCCCTAATCGCCATTCCTGTTGGAGGATTCATACACTTCAAGGAGTTCGGCGGAAAGAGGGGGCTGATCACTATCATCCAGACCCTTTATGCGCTGCCCACCGTCCTCGCGGGACTCCTCATCTGGCTCCTGCTCTCTCGCGCCGGCCCGCTTGGGTTTTTGGGACTCCTGTTCACTCCTACCGGCATGATTATCGGGCAGATTGTGCTTATCGTCCCGCTCATGATGGGAATGACCCTGATCGCCTTATCCGGAGTAAGCCAGACCAAACAGGATACTGTAATCTCCCTCGGGGCAACGGGGGTTCAGACGGTTTTTACGATTGTAAAAGAAGCCCGTTACGCCATTCTCGGTGGCGTCATCTTAGGGTTCGCTAGGGCGATCTCAGAAGTCGGAGCGGCAACGATGATCGGTGGGAATATCAAAGGTTATACACGGGTGCTGACGACTGCAATTGCACTTGAGACCTCGATTGGCAACCTCGCGCTCTCAATCGCGCTGGGCATTATCCTCCTGCTTATAGCTTTGATAGTCACCTCGTTGCTCTTTCTGGTCCAGGAGCGCTGATGTCGTGATCGAGTTCGAGCACGTGGTTATGAACTTTGGGAAAAAAGAGGTCTTGAAAGATGTGTCGTTCTCCATCAACGACGGTGAAATCCTCACCTTCATCGGACCGAGCGGTTCCGGGAAGACCACTATCCTACGTCTCATCGACATGCTTGAACGGCCGACGTCGGGCAAGATCCTAATTGACGGGACCAATGTCACCAAGCTCCGTGACCGAGCAAAGGTCCAGGTACGGCGAAAGATGAGTATGGTCCTCCAGAATCCTTCTCCATTGCGCGGGTCGGTATACGACAATACCGCGATCGGGCTCCGATTCAGGAACGTGAATGCAGATGAGATTTTCAGGCGTGTCTCGGAATCATTGGAGCTAGTCGGGCTAGACGGATACGAAAAGAGGAAGGCCATCACCCTTTCTGGAGGTGAGATGCAGCGGGTGGCCATCGCCCGTGCCATCACCACCAAGCCCGGTGTCTTGCTTCTCGACGAACCGACCGCAAGCCTCGACCCGGTCTCAACTGAAAAGATCGAGGGAATTATTGGGGACCTCAAGAAGCAGTTCGGTATCACCGCTGTCCTGTCCACCCACGATATGGTCCAGGGACAGAGGCTCGCGGACCGCATGGCCGTGGTCATCGACGGGCGAATCGGCCAGATCGGCACCTCGACACAGATCTTTTATCAGCCGATGACACGGGCGGTTGCCGAAATGGTCGGAGTCGAGGATATCTTAGACGGGGTCGTCGCCGACAATGAAGCAGGGCTTGCGACCATTGATGTGAATGGCGTCCGGATCGCCGCCTGCTCAGATGCCTCCCCGGGCACCCCGGTCACCATCTACATGCGACCAGAGGATATCACCTTCTACGAAAAAGACAACATCCGGAGCAGTGCCCGTAACATGTTCACTGGGCAGATCAGAGAGGTGGTTCCCATGGGCCCCATGGTGCGCCTGAAAGTCGACGTCGGAATAAACCTAACCGGCGTCATCACCCAGCGGTCATTGGAAGAGCTGGGTCTTGCGCAGGGAAAGGAGACCGAGCTCGCGTTTAAAGCGAGTGCTATCCACGTAGTGGAACGGCAAGACACGGATTAATTCGTTTGAGGCCGCTGAATAGTAACCAAAAAATCGTCGAGCTGCTCCAGGCTGTCCAGAATGTCTGCACGGTCAAAATCGTGAGCAACGCCGAATATTCGGAACGTTCCTGTCGGGAGTCTCCCTGGCTATATCTTCCGCCGCTGCTTTCTTACAGGGCTTGTGCTCGCTTGGCTCCTAGAACTCAGAAAAAAGAACCCCGGAGGGAGACTACAGACTAGTAAAGAAAGCCCGGAAAGCGGTTTCCCGTGTGTTTCAGGCTCGGCCGCCGAATAATGCAGAATGACAAAAACGAGATAAACCAGTTTAATGATGAATGCTCGTCTGATTTGCTGCGAATCGCAGACAAGTTCGTATCCTAACAAAGGTTGCGCCCGCTTTCGCATTTGCGGGATATTACTCGCAAATCATAACCGCAATAAAGTGGAGTGTTAGATTACACGATTTTAGCGCAAATAGTTAGCTATAATACATCTTAACTGTCCGTTTTTTGAAATCCGTCAAGAGTCAGTCATGAAACAAAAAACTGGGTTTTGTCCTAGTGATTTGAAAGAGCAAAACTCTTTAATAATGGAAGCGATGTTCATTGCGAAGCATATTGCTCTTGCGAGCTAAGGAGGGAATAATGAAACCGTTAGGTAAAATGCTTATGGCGTGCATTTTAGTCACCACTATAGCCGTGGCGGCTTCAGGCTGCACCACCTCTACCACCACCAAACCACAACTAACGCTGGCAACCACCACTAGCCTGTATGATACCGGGCTTCTTGACTACCTTAAGCCCTATTTTGAACAGCAATACAATGCAACTCTCCTGATCACCTCACAGGGAAGCGGTAAGGCGCTAGAGATCGCGAGCCGCGGCGATGCAGGTGCGCTGGCCGTCCATTCGCCTGCTGCGGAGAAGGCTTTCGTTGCTAATGGTACGGGGATGAACCGCCGATGCTTTGCCTACAACTACTTCGTCATCGTCGGTCCGCCGAGCGATCCGGCTAAGATCAACGGAACGGGCGCGGTGGCGGCGTTCCAGAAGATCTACCAACTCGGCACGAATAACACCGCAGGGGTGACGTTTGTTTCCCGCGGTGATCAATCGGGTACCCACGTAAAGGAGCAGGGTATCTGGGCGTCTGCTGGGTATAACTATACTAAACAAGTCGAGGGATCCGGGGCTTGGTATGTCGAGACTGGACAAGGAATGGGCGCGACGCTGCAGGTTGCCGATCAGAAACAAGCGTATACCCTTACTGATTTGGGGACCTTCCTCGCCTATCAGGGTAACCTCACACTCGTTCCGCTGGAGGTCACGAATGACAGCGCACTGCTGAATGTATACAGCGCTATCACCGTATACAACACGAAGTTCACTACCGACGAGATCCAATTGGCTAACGACTTTGTGAATTTCATGATCTCAAATTCGACCCAGCAATTGATCGGCGCATACGGTGTACAACAGTACGGACAGCCCCTGTTTTACCCGATGAACGGAACGTGCAGCAAGTTTAACTGCACTTGCACCGGCCTTGCGACCGATCTCGTACCGCCCACGCTAAAGACCGGCACATCGACCGCCACCACTAGCGCGACGACAACTAAGGCGGCTACGTAAGACAGTCGAGACCGCAGAAAATAGAGGACATCTGGCCAAGACGAGAGATACGAAAGATAGTATTTGACGGATAATGGGCGTTAGATTCACCTCCAACGCCAGAAAGCCGCTTGTGGGTAAGAGCGTTTTTTTCTCTTACCTTTTTTTAGTTATGAGTATAGTAGGACTACGTCGCAAAACTGAGAAACTTTTTTGCTCTTTTATTTCGTAAGTGCGATAACTATCACCCCCGTAATAGCCCTGATATTGAACACCTGGCTCTAGAGAAAAATGACAACGGTTTCTGTAGAAGGTGCTCAGGCAACGTTGGGCGATTTCAAGCTACGCGACATTAACCTCAACGTGGCTAGCGGCGAATTCTTTGTCATCTTAGGCCCAAGTGGTGCCGGAAAAACCGTCCTGCTCGATTTGATCGCGGGATTCATTTATCCGCGACAGGGGCGGGTGCTCCTCGACGGAACAGACATAACCTTTTTGCCAACAGAGCGGCGGCATATCGGCTACATGTTCCAAAACTATGCTCTGTTCCCAAACATGAGCGTGTGCAAGAACATCGAATTCGGTCTGAAGTATGCGAAGCTGCCCGATCACGCACGGAGAATCGAGGATATCATGGAACTAGTGGGGGTCGCTAAGCTCAGAGACCGCACCCCTACCACGCTGAGCGGCGGAGAGCAGCAACGAGTGGCTCTCGCTCGATCCTTGATTCTAGAGCCGACCGTTCTGCTTCTCGACGAGCCCCTGAGCGCTCTCGACACTCGGTCACGAGATCTGCTTCGTGAAGAACTGCGAGACGTGATCGACCAGTTTGAGATTACAGCATTGTTCGTGACCCACGACCAGACTGAAGCCCGGCTACTTGCAGACCGGCTCGGGGTCATGTGCGACGGCCGGCTCATCCAAACCGGTTCGGTGCATCAAATCTTTGACACGCCACAGGATGAACGGGTTGCCTCGTTTGTTGGGATGGAGAACCTTTTTGAAGGCATCGTGGTTTCTCAAAAAGGCGGGATTATAGTCGCAGACATCGGGAGCGCTACGATTGAAGCCGTCGCGAACAATGAAAAAGGCGACAGGATCATTATAGGAATTAGACCGGAAAACATTACCGTGATGCTCGAACAGGTTGTTAGCAGCGCGCGAAACACTTTCAACGGCACAATCAGACAGATACTCTATCTTGGGCCCATAAACAAGCTTATCATCAACTGTGGTTTTACACTCACTGCGTACGTCACAAATATTTCTACTGAAACTCTGAGCCTCGATAAAAGCACGGATGTCTGCGTCGCTTTCAAAGCAACAGGCGTAACCGTCATCAGTGGTGGATAGAGGTCCACCGTGTTTGGGGGTGCCTTTTCTCTGTCAAGAGCGTTCGGACTCGATTTTATTCGATGAAGATCTTTACGGTGTGTGCGCCGTCAAAATCTGTGTCGACAAGCGCCTTTCTGCCTTCGCATCTGAAGCGCTCAAAAAATGCACGCGCGGAAGGATAATATGGGGCTTTCCTTTTAGCGAACGCCCCAGACTACGAGTTGGTCATCCCCGCGCTAAAACAGTTTGACTACAAAACCATTACAGCGGCAGACACGACGGTGGTCCATACGCCGCCTTCGCCGACGACTTCAGACGTTGCAATGTTAAAGGTCTCTTTGGGCTTCGAATCAGTCCACGTCTCGTACATGCTCGAAGCGAGTTTTTCGGCGTAGACGCCTGAACTCTCTGTAGTTTCACCGAAAGCGTGATGTTCCGATATATAGCCAAATTCGTTTGGATTCTTAGGAATTGCGCAACCTAAAGACGCCGAGACTCTCCTATTCGACTCGTTCGATGCGTGTCTCGACATGACGCAAAAAACAATCTCTCCTGGACGCAGCTCGTTGAGTCCTTTGTCCTTCACAATAATCTCGCATTTTGGCGGAAGTATTGAACTAACCGCAACAAGATTATATTTCTCAATGCCCGCGTCCCTCAAAGCCATTTCGAAGCTTTCCAAGTTCTCTTTGTGTGTTCCAACGCCGGCAGTAAAAAAGATTTTTTTTGGCACTAACCTCATCTTGACTATCACGCCCCTCTCTTGCGAATACAGCAAAACATATCTCAGTGTAAGTGTTTTTAACCTTTATGCAAAGGACGGTAATCGAAGTAGTGGCGTTAATTATTTCTGTCGCGTTTTTCGCCGTGTTGTTGCTCTCCGTCACGCTATCCGGAGCCGGACCGCTCGGGTATATACTGGTAATAATCATATTTATCATAATTGTCAGCGTCGCAGGGATTAGAATTGCCGCCTACGAATAGAACGCTGCTGACAAAGTATTGCTGAAGATGCTTTTGCACCGATGACGAGCACTCGATCCACGTAAGCGTACGGCGTACCCATGACAACCAAAACAGAACATGTCACGATGGACACAACGGGCGGTGTCCAAATAATCGACATAACAGGCGAGGTTCGCAAGCTGCTTACAAAGAGCGACTTACAAGAAGGGTTGGCCACAGTTTTTGTTCCGGGTTCTACAGCGACTGTGACGACCATCGAATATGAGCCGGGCCTCGTCGCGGATATGACGAAAGCACTCGACCGCATCGCTCCAAGAAACAGTCGCTATGAACACGACCAGCGATGGCACGATGGAAACGGACATTCTCATATCAGGGCATCGTTTCTGAAGCCAAGCGTGACGATTCCATTCTCGCACAACACGTTAATGCTGGGCACGTGGCAGCAGCTCGTGTTCATCGAACTCGATGTCCGGCCTCGCAACCGAACGATCATAGTCCAATTTATTGGCGACTAAACAAGCTTAGGTCGAAGACAAGCTGAGCGGCTCTTTCGATTCCTTCAGCCATTATATAGGCTTCCTCCAGGTCAGCCCCGACCGCAACTAGCCCGTGATTCTCCAAAAGTGCGCCCCTAAACCCCTTAATTCCACTCGATACGGCTTCCGCTAGCTCACTGGTGCCCGGTCGCGCGTACGGAATCAACGGTACGCGACCCAAAAGCTGTTTCCCTTCGACGTCAGGTGATTGCAAGTCATCCCCCAAACAGGACAGTGCCGTGGCGAATCGCGAATGAGCGTGCACAATTGCTTTAGATTCTGTCACCTTGTAGATTGCCAGATGCGTCGGCATTTCGCTCGATGGCGATCTGCCCGCGAGATGGTCGCCTTTCATCGTCACCACGGATACATCTTCGGCTCGAACTCGATAGCTGGGAACCTTCGTTGGCGAGATGTATACCACGTCATCGACCCTCGCACTTAGATTGCCACTCAACGCCGATGTGAGGCCCCGCTTAAACAGCCACCCCATACATTTCGCGATTTCGTGTTTCAAGAGTGTACCCTCAATTCCCGGTGATTATTACAGAGCGTGAATCCGTTGTTAAGTGTTATGCTGCAGCACATTAACAAATCGCGTTTACTGGACCAAATGACCAATCCTGAGCAGTTGCACCGCGATCACTATAAGCGTCCCCAACCCCACCATCTTGACCACTGATATTGCATAGCTCTGCCTTGAAATGTACGCCGAATAGATTCCTAAGGCAACCAGGCTTATCAAGCTTAAGCCGACCGAAGCAACAACCGAACCCACTGAAAAGATCCACGGTGCTAACGGGATTAAGCTTCCAATAAAGCTGGCCCCCCCTGATGATACGGCGCCCTTTGCGATCTTTCGCCGGCTTTGAGATTCGACGTACGTGTTGTTCAGCTTCCGCAGAAGCGATTTCTCGGTCATAGCTAGCTTGCCGTGCTCAATTGTGCTCTCTGCAAGATAGGACCCCAGGCCGTTGGTCAGCGCGAGGGCGATCGCCCCTCCAAAAGCGGCGCTAACGATAATCGCGTTGGAAGCGCCCACTACTGAAACGCCCATAATGATTCCAAGAGTGGCAAGAAGTCCGTCGATGGATCCAAGGATTATATAGCGCCCTTCCTCGATATTGAAGCTCATGAACGTAATAGTATTGCGGTAGCTTCCCTGCAGGGCTCAGCAAAAGAGAAAAACCGACTGAAGTTCATCCGCGATCGTGAAGCGTTTCGTCTTCTTCGACGATTTTTTTCCCCGCGATGATCTCATCGACGCTGTGAACGGCGCCCCCTAAATTCTCAATAGTCTGCAGAACCAAGTCGTAGTCAACGTCGGCGCCCTCAACCGTGATTTTTACATTTTCAGTCTGTTGATCGACCTCGTAGAGGCTCAAATTGACTCCTTCGACGCCCCGTATATCTCCTATCGCGCTTGCCACCTCGAGGTTAGTAGGTTCGTGAGGCTTCAATACGTCGAGCACTATTCGCTTGATCTGGGACATTTCTCTGCTGATCGCGGTAGTAGGTAATCAGACTTATTGTTTATAATGCTATTTGTGATTTGAAACCAGCCAACGCAACGAATCACGCCACTTAGAAATGTGGGGGGCCCTGCATTGCAGCACTATAACGCGATCCTCGTGCACAAATGTAACCACGAGCGCGTTGCTCGCGGTTGACACGTTGTCGATATCATTGACCCTTATAAGATACGCACCGGACGTAAAATAAGGCTTAATGTAAAAGCATTGCTCATAGAGCCTCATCGTTGCTGGCCTCTTGAACGTGGTTAGCAAGCGATTTGTTTCTACATCTTTCACCTGCAGCAGAAGGGCAGTCGGTGTCGCAAGAATTGGTCGCAGCTTCGCTACTTTGTAGACATTTCTTCTGCTAACGACTGAGCCGAGGTATCGCCGACGCACGATAGCTCGAGCTTGCGACAAGAGCGATGCCGCCGTTAAGCTCACCAAAAGCACCGTAAACACCGCGGTGAGCACAATAACATACAGCAAGCCGGGCATCAATTGAAACATCAGCACGTTTGAAACCCCCTCACCGCTTGCCTCAGCATTGTTCGTCTTGAATGTGCACCCGCATTAGCGGCTAACCCTGCCGAAGCTCAGAAGCTGTTGAAATTCAGTCCTGCAAACCGTTAAGCTACAAAGCTCGCGGCAAATCTTCACTTCATTTGCGTGCGCCGTTGCGGTTAAACTTTTCTATTCCGTGACGCATTACCGTGTATGCTCGAATTGCGGCGCAATATAGCGCATTTACTGCTCGGCACGTTCCTTGCGTTTTTGGTCGTTTCACTGCCGCACGAGCTCGTACTTGTCGGCAACGCAGTGCTCATTGGTGGGCTGATCGCCGCTTCCTTTCTCTCTCAAAAGTATGATATTGCTTTTTTAACCTGGCTGTTCACAAACTTTGACAGGCCGAGTAAATTCACCGCAAAGGGGGCAATCACTTTTTTTGTCGGGACATTCATCGCTGTCCTGCTCTTCGCACCGCTTTATGCCGCTCTTAGCATACTCGTGCTTGCTGTCGGTGACAGCCTGGCAACGATTGCCGGCCATTACGCAGGCAAACACGCACTTTTCAAGAAGAAGACACTTGAAGGCACCCTTACATTTTTTATTTGTACTTTTGCGATACTGGTTTTTTTTGTTGCACCAACGAAAGCTTTACTAGTTGCATTGGTTGCGTCTGCCACTGAACTGATTACGCCCCCCTCTCTGGACGATAACCTCACCATTCCATTTGTAACGGGGTTGCTTCTCAGTCTGTAAAACTTCCGCAAAGCCTGCAAGCTCGACCACTATGCAGGCGGATAACAACCAGTTTCACTTTCAAAGCCGTGTCCCGACGAGAAGCTCGAAGTCACGGTGTTAAATAAGACAGAAAGGTTCACTTTTATTGAGAGGCGTCGTGCCGGTTTTCAGCAGCACGCATCGCAAACTGTTCTGGGAATATTTTCTTAAGCGCTGCTAGTACGCGAAACATTCTGAAATCTAGCGTGTCCTCTGGATTATCTAGAAAAAGGCCTAGTGTGACTGTAAACGCGATGTCTCGTATCAAATTCTCCGAGATATTCAAAGCTCCTTTCTCCGAAAGCTCTGAGAGGATAACAGAGACGTCAAAAGCACTGTCCATTATATAATCAGCACCGACGCTGTTGACACGTTTGGCAACGTTGTCCATTTGTGCGCCTAGAACAGCCTTTGGATCATCTACCGCGGGGATGCCGAGACTCCTATAAACGAGGTCACTCTGGTCCTGAACCAGAAGATATAGATGCTCGCAATAAGTGCCTGTCTCTGGTTGATTTGTGCAATCCTCGTCGCAGAGAACCTGACAGTGAGGGAGCATGCCTCGTGCTCGATATGCATCCATTCGATACTTGTCACACATGAACATTGCAATCGTGATTTATGTAATTCCTAATATAAATTTCAGCCTGGATATCTGGCCAGTTACCCCATGAGAGATTCGCTTCAGTTGTGCACCGCCACATGCTTCGCCGCAATCGGGATGGTATTCTCCTGTTTTGTTCAGACGAGGACACGGCTAACGCGGCTGCCAGTGCGATAACCTTCCCGATGCTGTTCCTAGGCGGCACGTTTATTCCTCGTGCAACAATGCCAGACTACCTGCAGAACGTGGCCAAACTGCTTCCGCTACGTACTTGAACTCCGGTCTAAGAGACGCGATGATCCTAGCAGAGACCCTAGGCGCCTTGTACAACATGTCAATGGTACTGGTCGCAGGCGTTATATTCTTTATAATCGGCTCGCTTATCACCGATTGGCGAGAGTAGAGTGTTGTTGAGAGCCAGCACGCCTGTAGCGAGGCGCAGAACCCTAAAAAAGTTTAAAAAATAAAGACGCAGAGCGTTTTACGCCCTGCATAGCACAGCGCCCTTTTCCTCCAGGCCGCACCCCCTTGATAGGCCTTCACGGCGTGCTGCTTGCCATCTGCGTTTTTGTCGGTCTAGTAAATAAAGCCGGAGAGGCTTCTTGACTTACGCCGCCTCCGGTTTAACGACCAGATTGCTCACCGCGTACGAATCTTGGACCGGGTAGTTCTTCATCGTGACGCTGTAGAACCTCAGGAACTTCTTGTCGATGTCGTGCATCACCACTGGGTCCGTCGTGCCGTTAGTGGCGTCGACCCAGATCGTCCGCTTGTTGCCCTTGCTCACAACTTCTCCATCGATCACGACGATGTCGCCGCCTTTGATCGTGTACGCTGTGTCTTTGAACGCCTTTTCAATGCCTGCAGGGTCAGTTGTGGGATCCATGGCCTTTGGGTCGTAGTTGTATATCGCGACGTCAGCGTCAGCGCCGACCCCGAGATGGCCCTTCATATCGCCAAGTCCTAGCGCTCGCGCAGGACCTGCGCGCGTCATCTTGGCAATATCGTAGAAGTCAAATACGCGAGAGATCCCGCCGATGGCTGTCCGATCAGGTACCCACTTATGCAACGTCTCAAGTCGGTCTAGCCGAGCTTGATTCGACATAAGCCAGCTGATGATCCGTGGATACCGCCTGAAAGGTCCTGCATTGGGGTGATCGGTCGTAATGAACGCCTGCATTGGGTCGTCGATCAGCAGCGCCAGCTCGAGCCCAATCGCCCACTGGATGCCACACACGTGAATCTTCGGGCTGTAGACGTAGGGCACAACGCCTGCTGCGGTTTCGAGTTCGATGTCGTCGTTACACCATTTGAGGTGGTTCGTGTTGTGGAGGTAGAACTCCATTGGACCGTCAGCCGTCATCGTGGTCGTCTCGTCAAGCGTGACGAACCCCACGTCGACCGTCATATTCTTGTTCTTGTTTATGCGGTCAGCGACCTTTTCGGCCTCTGTTTCAAAGTCTTTCCACGTGGTGCCCCCATACGCGTGGAACTGCATGTGGGCAAAGTTGATCACTTGGTCCCGGGTTTGTGCGTTCCTTGGCAGGGCGCCCTCAAGGAGTTTGATCGTATCAAGAGTGGTCGTGTAGTTGCCGGGATGTCCTAGGTTATTACAGTGGAGGTGAATCGACGTCGGTAGGTTCAAGGCCTCATTCGCCTCGGCAAGCCCGGTGATGATCTCAGATGGCATCACATCGAAATACGGGACGGGATCGGAGACGTTGACACAGTTCATGCCCCATCCCCACGCCTCTGAGCCCCCGGGATTCACAAGCTTGATGCAATATCCTTTCGTCGCTTTGAGCATCCAGGCAACGAAGGCGTTGAGTTTGTCCTGCTCACCTCGTTTGATGTACTCCATCACGAGCCAGTTGTTGCCGAGTAGCGTGTAAGCCGACTGATCGATCAGCGGCGTGTCTGACATCTCTTCGTGCGTGTGCCGAGCCATAAGCGGTGGCATTGCCGCTTCGTTCGCTTGGGTGTAGCCCATGCGGGAATACACGTAGCCGGTCTCAAACGTAGACGGTACCGAGAACCCGCCACCCGATCGCGTCATTTTGGTTAGCTTCTTCGTGTGAAACAGCTTGTCCTCGGGCCTCATTATACGGCCAACGTTTATTTTGGGACCGGCGATGTGGGCATGTATGTCTATTCCGCCTGCCATCACCACTTTGCCGCGAGCATCGATGACTTTGGATTCAGGAGAAACTTTGTCCACTATCTTGTCGTCGCGAATGGCAATGTCCATGACATCGCCGTTCACGCCATTTTTAGGATCGTAGACGTATCCGTTTTTTACTAATATTTCACTCAAATTCTCTCACTCTCCTTCCAGCCACTGGGGCGGGGTCAGAACTCGTCATCCGCCACGACACCTACCTGCCCAGCTTCACCGACCTGCTTCAACGGATTTGGTCCAAGTTTCTTGATGGTGTTGACCATGTCCTGAACCACTTCAGCCCAAATGGCGCCTTCTGAAGCGGATATAAATGTCATGCGCAGGCGCTCACGGTCGTAACCGTACTCTTCGATAAGCTTTCTCAGCAGCGCAACACGACGTCGCGACTTGAAGTTGCCAGCGAGGTAGTGACAGTCACCGACGTGGCAACCAGACACAAGCACGCCATCTGCTCCGACGCTCAGGGCCTTCAGCACGAATGCGGGATCGAGTCTGCCCGTACACATAATACGTATGACTCGCACGTTCGGCGGGTACTGCGTTCTCGAGGTACCGGCGAGGTCAGCCCCCGCGTAGGTGCACCAGTTACAGAGTATACCTAAGATGTTTGGTTCAAATTCCCCTGCCATTACTCTCACCACCCCTGAGCAAACGCTTCTATTTCGCTCATAATCTGCTCATTTGTGAAGTGTTGCATCTTTATGGCGCCGCTCGGACACGCTGAGCCGCACGTTCCGCAGCCCTTGCACTTCGCCTCATTGACGCTCGCAACAAGCTTGCCGTCAACTTCGTTGAGCTCCGTCGCGCCGTACGGGCACACACCGATGCACGTAGCGCAGCCTCCGCAGTGTTCCTGGTCTACAATGGCGTAGAGCGGTTCAAGGGTGACTGACCCTCTGTGGATCGGGATTGATGCTGCTGCCGCTGCTGCCGCTGCGTGAGCAACGACGTCAGGAATATCTCGAGGTCCTTGGCACATCCCTGCCAAGAATATCCCGTCAGTTGTCGTTGACATGGGGTTGAGCTTCGGGTGCGCCTCAAGCAGCCAGCCGTCGGGACTGTTTGAAAGCGTCAGAAGCGTCTTTATCTTCTGTGTGCTCTCAGCGGGCACCACGGCGTTTGCCAACACTACCAGGTCAACCTCCATCTCGAGGGGTGTTCCAAGGAGCGTGTCCTCAGCCGAGATAGTGAGGTTCTTCGTGACAGGATCTTCGGTGATCCTCGCAACGCGACCTCGAATGAACTTGCCGCCTTCGTTCTGAATGCGGTAGTAGAACTCCTCGTACGCCTTGCCGAAGGATCGTATGTCCATGTAGAACAGGTACGGCACGCAGCCAGGGATCTTCTCGATCAACTGGTGAGCGTGCTTTAAGCTGTACATGCAGCATACACGCGAGCAGTACGGCTTCGCACCGTCCTCTTCATCCTGATCACGCGAGCCTGCGCAGAGCACGAAGCCAACGCTCTTAGGCTTCTGTCCGTCAGAAGGTCTGATGATGTTACCACCTGTCGGACCAGATGCGCTGATCAACCGTTCCATCTCAATCCCAGTCACAACGTTGTCGAAGACCTTGTAACCCCATTCTTCCTTGCGCTCAACGTCGTACATATCGAACCCGGTGGCGACGATAATCGTGCCCACCTTGACCGTTACGAGCTCGTCGGGCTTGTCGAAGTCTATTGCCTCAAGTTCGCCGCACGCTTCCTCGCCTTTGCAGAGGTCACACTTGATACAGCTGTCCATATCAATGGTGAACTTGAGCGGCACTGCCTGTGGGAACGGCACATAGGCCGCCTTTCGAGGCATTAAGCCCAGTTCAAACTCGTTTGGCCGTGAAACAGGACATACCTCTTGGCATTTGCCACAGCCGTTACACTTGTCTTCATACACATATCGCGACTTCTGGCGAATGGTAACGTCGAAGTTTCCGATATAACCGCTTACGTCTTCGACCTCCGAATAGGTCATCAGCTCAATATTTGGATTGCGCTCAACGTCGACCATTTTGGGTGTAAGGATACACTGCGAGCAGTCGAGTGTCGGGAACGTCTTGTCAAGACGGGACATATTGCCGCCGATGGACGGCTCCTTCTCCACTAAATACGTCTTTATTCCCGCATCGCCAAGCTCCAGTGAGGCTTGGATGCCGGCGATTCCTGCGCCGATAACGAGTGCAGCCTTTTCAACCGGAACAGTCTTTGGAGTGAGGGGCTCCAGCATCGATGCCCGCGCGACCTCCATTCTGACCACATCCTTTGCCTTCTGCAGTGCCTTTTCCGGCTCTTCCATGTGTACCCACGTGTCTTGCTCTCGGATGTTCGCCATCGAAAACAGGAATGGGTTTATCCCGCCCTCTTCGGTCGCTTTCCTAAACGTAGGTTCGTGCAGCCTTGGTGAACACGCCGCCACGACAGTCCCGTTAAGGTTGTGCTCCTTTATCCGGTCTCTGATCATGGTTTGGCCGGGCGTTGAACACACGTACGTATAATCCTCGGCGTGTGCGACGTTCGGCAGGGTCTTCGCGTACTCGGCCAGTTCCTTAACGTCTATGACGCCCGCGATGTTAGTACCACAGTGACATATGAATACGCCGATTCTCTTCTCTTCGTCCATTTTTGTGCCTCCTTCCTCACAGTATCTTTGCGAGCAGTGGCTCAACACTTATCTGGTGGGCATCAAGGCCCAGCTCGTCAGGGTTCATGCCCTGTGCCAATCCGAGAAGCTGGTTGTAGTGGAGAACCGGTAGGTCGTACACGTCTCCAAACTTCTCCTTAATCTCGACCTGCCCACGATCCAACTGAAGGTGACAGAACGGGCAGACATCCACTATGACGTCTGCATTTGCTTGCGTCATGTTGTAGAGCTTTTCGTTTGCGATATCAAGTGCGAGATCCATCTTGTACGATCGAACTCCTCCTCCCGCTCCACAGCACATCATCTTTTCCTTGTAATCTACCGATGTGGCTCCTAGTGCCTCAACCAACTCGTCGAAGAAGCGCGGTCTTTCTGAAGAACCAAACGTCCTGTCGAACTTTGGCCTAAGCAAGTGACATCCGTAGTGAATGGCCACGTTCAGTCCGGTCAGTGGCACTTCAACGGACTCTTTCACTTTCTCCGGTCCGACATCGTTGTATAAGATGTCGATAAGGTGTCGTACCTCTACTGACCCTTGAAACTCGTAGTCAATGTTTGCAAGAATCGAGTTGACCTTTTCCCTCATCACAGGATCGCTCTTGAGCCGATGATTCGCCTCGAAGAGCGACTTGTAACAGCCGTTACATATGAGGGCAATATCTTTGCCTTCCTTTTCGGATAGACAAATGTTTCGTGCTCCGAGCGCAAGCCACGCATTCACGTCCATTGACCCGAATGCACCGGGCGCGGGGCAGCACGACGCTCCCTTGAAATCGCGTAGTTCAATATCGAACTTCCTTGAAGTCTTCACTGATGATGCTTCAATGCCGGGATATCGGTTAGGAGCGATGCAGCCTAAGAAGAAATTGTACTCCTTCATTGACTTTCCGCCTCCATCTCCTCTCTGATTTTAAGCAGTCCTGTAACCTCGAGTATCTTATTAATGTCTTTAATGTACTCCGGGTACGTGTGTGTCGTCGGGGGGTTCTCGGGCAGTCCCACCTTGACGCGATTTTTCATATTGGCCTCATTGTTCGGCACTCCGTGACCCGTCTTGCTGATCGCGCCCATGATCTTTATCATGCTCATCGGCACTTTCTTCTCCCGAGTCGCGATATTGCGGAGCGCGATGATGACGTCTGTCGTCATTATCCTCCGTGGGCAGCGGTCGGCGCACAGGTAACACGTCGTGCACAGCCACAGGTCTGGATCGTCGAGCACGTCCCTCATGCCGAGAATAGCCTTTCTCATCACGGTTCTAATGCGCAGCCCGCTTCTCTGGCCCATCGGACAGCTTGCAGTGCACGTTCCGCACTGATAGCACATTTGTGCGTTCTTGCCGCCGAGAGCTACGACCTCTTTGATGAGATCGGGGTCAAATTGAGTTTTTCCAAGCTGATAGTGCTTTGGATCTCTCATACCTTCGCTAGCCATCGTTTATGCCCCCAACTTTTCGATCGTCGGAGTCTTAAGCTCCATCATCTTGCCAGCCGTCTTCTTGTAAAGCTCCGTCTCCGCGCCTTCGATGTGTATCACGTCACGCTTGACCTCGATCGTGTTGGCAACCGGACAAACGTTCACGCAAGCACCGCAGAGCGTGCAGAAATCATCATTCACTTCAAGCTTTGTTGCTATCTCTCCAGGCTCTTTTTGAGGCGGCAAATAGAGTGCGTTACACGGACAGATCTCCACACACGCTGTACATCCTGCCGGGCAGTTTTCCGTCTTTATGTTGATCGAGCCTTCAAATATCTTCTTGATGTCAATGCAGTTCTCGACGGGGCACGTCTTTGCACACCACGTGCAGTACATGCACTCCTCTTTGTTGATTGTGACCTCACCTTGGAGCTTCGCCTCGGTGATCGTCCGATCGACCTTGATTGAATCTGTCGGGCAGATCTCTTCGCAAATGTTGCACCCGTCGCACTTTGAAGATTCAAACTTCACTTCTCCACTCGCTTCGATGTTGAGCGGAGTCGCCTCTTTGTGCTCCACCGTCAGCGCATCACAGATCTCACCGCAAAGACCACAGTAGGTGCACTTGTTCTCGCTTCCCGGGTCCTCGTTGAGTTGCATTTCGGCGGTGTACGTGATGGCTTGCTGTCGCTCAGTGACCTCTGGCACGTTTCGCTCTATCGCGTTGTCGCGCGGACACATCTCTTCACATACTTTGCATCTCACGCACGTGTCTTGGTTTATTTCGGCTACCTTCACGTAGTGCGGGAACCCCTGCTGGTCAATGAGATCGGTCTTCGGCTCACCATTTTCGGTGAGCTTTAGCGCACTGAATGGACACAACTCCACGCAAACGCCGCAGTATGAACACTTATTTTCGTCGAAGACCATCTCGGGGACTTCCATCTCTTTAAATCCCACGGCTCCGACTGGACCTTTCTCAATCGCCTCTTCTGGGCATACCTCTTTGCAAATGCCGCAGCCAGTACATCGCTCCATGTCAAGGGCGAGGTTGAGGGCCTGTACTAGCGTCTTTTGTTCTATGATCGATTTTCGTCCTTCCGTTCTCTTAGAGTATATCGGAAACAAAGCCAAAGCTCATTCCCTCCTTTTTATCCCTGTCCAGTTAGCTGGATGCAATCTCGTGGACAAGCCTGAAGGCAAACGCCACACGCTTCGCAGACATCCTCGTCTACGGTTATGGATTTGCCGCCCTGCACTTTGTACGTCTTCTTTGCCGTCGCAGGTTCATCAACGACGAGTTCAAGCGCGTTAACAGGACACGCCACGACGCAGTTGTTGCAGCCAGTGCAAGTTTTTTCTATATGTAACGCAAATGTCACTTATTTCACCAGCCTTATGTCGACTAAAAAGTCAGCTATTCGCACGTAGGTTCAAGATATTTAATATAAAAGGCTTATTATTTAGTTCAACTATCGAAGCCATTTGGTTGTTCTTCAAACCTACCCATTGCTTTTTTGGCACACGCAAACAGCGCCAGCCGTTCCTCGTGCACCAGCACTCATATATTATTTAGTATGATTATATATTATTTACTTTAATAAAACAAATCAAACTCATTTTTAGGCGAATGCCAAGACAAACGCGTTCACCCAATTCTCTGTGTATAATATCTTTAAAATATTCTTTAAAATATTCTTTAAAATATATACAATTATATATATCTCTCTCGTAGATGATAAAGCTGCTGCAAATACCCGCCGCGCCATTGGACATTGCGCCAAGGAGATTCTGAGCAGTCTAAGCCGGCACCTCGTGCGCACGGACGCACAACGAAGCGGAACGCTGGCCGGACTCGAGGAGTCGATAGAGAACATATCACGTCACGTCCCTCAAATCGGGCAAAGCAAACTTATATATTAGTAATTTCATATAAATAACTAGTTAAAAGTGATAGCAGTTTCTGCGCCTCTGTAAGGAATGTTTTTGAATTGAACTTCACTAGTAAGTTCACTCAAAATATTTTATATAGAGGAAGCCGAAATACAGATGGGTCAAGAGTGTGAGACAATTTTGCATTTCTCCGAGAGGTCACGATATATTTGACCTCATCATTGACTCTCACTGCTTTTCCGGAATTCAGACACGAGGTGACTCATAAATGGGAGATAAGGTAAAGGTCCAAGAGGACTGGCTATGCGTTTGTTCTGGTTGCGAGATAGCCGTTCTCGACCTGCACGAAACGATTCTAGACGTACTACAAGCTATAGAGTTTGTTCGTATTCCAGTGCTAATGGACATTAAGGACTTTGATCAACATACTACGGTCGGCATTCTGACTGGTGGCATTCGCAATGAAGACAACGAGCACGTTGCTAAGAAAGTGCGCGAGACCTCAGACATCGTAGTTGCGCTCGGCAGTTGTGCAGCGTTCGGTGGCATACCAGGTGTTAATAACATCAATGCAATGTCAGACATCAAACAAGCAGTTAAGACATCGACGTCCACCGCTCCTGATCAAGAGATTCCGACATCACCAGAGCTTCCAAAGCTCTTTGAGACACTTAGACCTGTCTCAGACGTTATCAAAGTTGACTATTTCATCCCCGGATGTCCGCCAGATGCGTTCCTCATCGCGGAGGTTCTTACCGCACTTCTAAAGGGCGAAGAACCTCAATTAAGCAATAAAAACGTTTGTGAGGACTGTCCCCGAGAGAGGAAGGAGAAGAGGATAACCGATATCAAGCGGCCAATTGAAGCAAACGGGGAACCTGTCGAATGTCTGCTTAACCAAGGATTCATGTGTATGGGGCCCGCAACGCGTAGCGGGTGCGGCGCGCAATGTCCACAAGTCAATGCGCCGTGTACAGGCTGCTATGGACCAACAGCGTCTTCATATGATCAGGGTGCAGCGATGCTTAACGTAGTCGCATCAGCATACGGTTTAGATGAGGACTCCTCAGTCGACTTAGACGAGATGGTAAAGGACGTCTATGATCCAATAGGCACCTTCTATCGTTATACGCTGCCTGTTTCACTTATTAAGGCGAAGGTCACCGAAAAGAGGTAATGAATATGGGAAAGAAAATCACTATAGAGCCCGTATCGAGAATCGAAGGTCACGCAAAGGTTACAGTAAACCTTAACGACGCAGGACAGGTAGACGATGCGCACTTGCACATCGTCGAGATGCGTGGCTTTGAAAAACTCTTACAAGGGAGACCTATAGAAGACGCCCAGAGGATCGTGACGGCCATTTGTGGCATATGTCCTGTCAGCCATCACCTCGCTTCGGCGAAAGCAGCTGACAACACCTTTGGCGTTGAGATCCCACGTCCCGCTGCGCTACTCCGGGAGCTTATGCACATGGGACAGATGATACACAGCCACACGCTGCACTTCTTTTACCTTGCGGCGCCGGACCTCATATTCACGCCCGATGGCGATCCAAAGAAGCGGAACATCTTTGGAGTGATTGAAGCAAATCCTGAGCTTGCAACACAAGCAGTCCTCAACAGAAAACGAGGCCAGGAGATGATACGGGCTATTGGTGGAAGAGCCGCACCTGTCACCGCAAAGCCTGGCGGGCTCACCAAGGGGATTACCGAGGACCAACGTCAGAAGATGCTCAAGGACGCCCAGGACTCGATTGAATTCACAAAACTTGGCTTAGAAGTGGCTGCTCCGCTATTTGAGCAGTATATGGATGTCATAAAAATTCTCGGAGTCGTCAATACCCCGATGATGGGCTTAGTCAAGGACGGAAACCTCGAGCTCTACGACGGAACGCTTCGCATGATGGATACAGACGGCTCTATTATTAAGGAGTTTGATCCCACCAAATACGCGGACTACATTCAGGAGAATTACCAGGATTGGTCGTACCTGAAATTCCCGTATTGGAAGGAGAAGGGCTGGCCTGATGGCATCTATCGCGTTGCGCCCCTGGCCCGTATAAACGTGTGTGACAAGATTTCAACACCGCTAGCCAACGATATGCTCACGGACTTCAGAGCCGCTTTTGGGAGGATGCCACAGGAGACGTTACTCTATCACTACGCAAGGCTTATTGAGCTGATGTACGCTAGCGAACGTGCTGTTGAACTCCTAAACGATCCAGACATAACCAGCACAGACGTTTGGGCAAAGCCCGAAGTACGAGCGGCGACTGGCGTTGGTGTTCTCGAAGCGCCGAGAGGGACGCTCATCCACGAGTACACCACAAACGATGAGGGCTTCATAACGAAGGCCAACATGATCGTTTCGACCGGTCACAACCAAGGAGCGATGGATTTAGGGGTTCGCGAGGCTGCGAAACTCCTGATAAAGGACGGCGAACCACAGGAAGGATTACTCAATCGGCTTGAAATGGTCATCCGTGCTTACGACCCGTGCTTCTCGTGTGCAACCCACACGATTGACGGACGTTGGCCAGTCAAACTTGAACTTGTTGGACCCGACGGAAGGACCAGAACGTACACCAACTACTAGATAAAATTAGAACCGGTAAGGCATTTTTGCCTTATCTCCCACTTTTTTTTGATTTTTTTTAATTTCTCTTGGATTTTGCTCTGTCAACACTATCGACAAGCCACGGCGCCTATACCCATGATGGTATCCTGAGCAAAATCCCACACTACGACCTTCTCCGAGTTATTTGTAATCTCAAGCTTTCTCGTTCCGGTAATTTCGCCTATTTTAGCCGCTGCCATGCCGGCCGCTTCGAAGATGCTTACGACCTCTTGCACGTTCTGTGGCTGAACGGTTAACATGAACCCCATTCCTGGATACATGCGCAGCCACAGATGCATGTCCATGCCATCGGGGATCGGAATCCGATCCAGTTCTACCACAGCGCCCGCTCCAGAAACTTCGAGCAACATACCGAGTGTGCCGAGCAAACCTGGATTGCTGATGTCTTTTCCCGCCGACAATAGGTGTTGTTGCGCGAGGCGAGGCATGGTCTGCAGCTGTCTGCGGAGCATCTCGGGATGCTTCATCGTCGTCGTGTCCCAACAGAGACTGCACGATGGGTGAACCCTCCCGTCTAAGTCGACGGCAGCGAGGACGTCCTGTCCTTCTTGGGCCTTGCAGCTGTAAATGATTGAGTCAGTCTTTGCGGTGCCAATGATGGCCACGTCGAGCGCGTTATAAGTAGTGTCGGGGTGCACGTGCCCACCGACTACCGGCACGTCGAATTTTTTTGTGGCTTCGCTCATGCCCGCCAAGACTCGATTGCAAACTTCAGCCGAACTCGCCGAGAATACGTCGACCATCGCCAGCGGCGTGCCCCCCATAGCTAAAATGTCATGAATATTTACGAGGACTGCACAGTACCCCGCCCACTCAGGGTCCGCGTCCATGAGCTTGGACCAGATGCCATCAGCGGCTATAAGCAGGGACTCGTCGCCTCGCTCGATTACCGCGGCATCCTCCCCAAAGTTTCCTGTGCTGAGGTCCTCGTCAAACCACTTCACAAGCGAACCGATCGAGCGCTTCCGTGTGATGCCTTCAAAGTCACGAAGCGACTGAGCCAATTCGTCCAGTTTCATGTCGTTCACAAAACATTAATAGGCATAGGGGGTTCTTATATCCTTATACCGCCCCTATCTCTTGATTTCTGCGCTTGATTCTATGGACCTCGTTGAAAAATACCGTCCGCGGACTCTCTCAGAAGTGAGAGGCAACCACAAAGCCGTCGAAGAGCTCCGCAAATGGGCGCTTAACTGGCCCGCGGAGAAAACGGCAGCATTGTTATACGGTAAGCCCGGCATCGGCAAAACGTCCTCTGCAGTCGCGTTGGCTAATGACATGGGGTGGCAGGTGCTCGAGCTTAATGCCAGTGACAAGCGAACTCAAGGAGCTATTAACGTGACGGCAGGAGCGGCGTCTCGAAACGCGTCACTTCAAAACGCTCAGAAGCTAATACTGCTTGACGAAATTGACAACCTGCACGGCAATTCTGATCGCGGCGGGGCAAAAGCAGTAACAGAGCTCGTAAAAAAAACGCGCGAACCGGTGATTCTGACGGCCAACGACCTGTACGGAGTCTCCTCGACGCTACGCGGACACTGCAAACTCATCGCTTTTTTCGCTATCAAGGAGGAAAGTGCACAAAAAGCGCTGGTGGATATCTGGCACAACGAGAAGAGAGATGTTTTGCGCGCCCACGAAGCCGTTGCTGACTTGATGACCCGGCTCGAGCAGCCTGAGCGGGCTTCACGAGATGCGGCAGAACTGGAGGCGATCAGCGCCGATCTAGCCGTTCTCACAGATTCGGAACGCGAGCTAGAGACGCTAGGGGAGACGCTCTCGGACATTGACCGATCGCTGACTGCCGTCGACATGGTCTCCATTCAACAGATCGTGAAGAACGCGAGAGGAGATCTGAGATCGGCGATAACCGACTTTCAAGCATACTTCGGAGGGGCGCAGATGGAAACCGCATCTCGCGATCGCGCCCACACCCCATTTGACCTAATGAGAAGCATTTTTAGCGACACCGACGCAATCAAGCCCCTTATTATCTCGTACGGGGTCGATGAGACGCCTGAAGATCTTATCCACTGGGTAGACGAAAACCTGCCGCGTTCTTTGAAAGATGGCGCCCTCGCGCGCGCATTTCAGGTACTGCGTAGAGCTGATGTTTACCTAGGACGAACGCGAAAGAGACAAAACTACGGCCTATGGAGATATGCCGCCGAACTGATGACCTCGGGAATAAACGTCGTGAGCCGCCAAAACCGGAGACAACGCCATGCCGCGGCCAAATATTCCCCCCCGACGAATTGGATGCGCCTCGGACAGACACGGTCTAAACGCGCTTTGAGGGACGCGGTGGCAACTAAAATCGGCACCGCAAACCACATCTCAGTAAGCAAAGCGCGGCAAGACACTATTCCGCTCTACAAAGAGCTTACAGAGAGAGACCCAGCAGGCATAGTGGCAGCACTGCATCTCACTGCCGACGAGCTTGCGTTCCTAATGAACACCAAAAAAGATGCTCCAGCGGTAAAAACCGCGTTACAAGTAGCGCAACGATTAAGCAGTGAAAAGACGCCCGTGCGTCAACCGATTTCAGAGCACAAGGTGCCGGTTAGTTTCGACGCGCCTCACCCTCCATCTGAAGATCAGGGTGATTCACCTTCAGAATTGCACGTTAAGCGCGACGGTAAGCAACGCGTGGACAAGCATGACAACACACGCAAAACGGACTCACGTCGCGAGCAAAAATACCTCGACGAGTACTAAGCTACTCGTTTTAAGGCGTAGGCGTCATTCGTTCGTTAAATCGCTTCAGAATTTGCACCATAACACCGTTATGCACGAGTGCTTCCTTTATGCGCTGCTGTGCACGCTTCTTCGCGTACGTATCCTCGACGAAGTCGATGCCGTCGTATTCGACCCGCGTAAGTATGAGCCCCGAAGCCGGCGCTGACCGAATCCCTTCGACGTGGTTTCCCTCCAACATGTTACTAAACCACGCAACGCTTTGCTGTCCGTTCCCCACAAGAGCCAGCCCGGTAACGAGTTTTCTCATCATGTTCCACACGAAACTATTGGCGGCGATTTCAACAACGATAAAGTTGCCCGACCTGCGCACGCGCGAAGAAAAGACGTTCCGCACGGTCGGCCGCCGTTTCTCGAGACTGAAATTGTGAAAATCGTGCACGCCGTGCAAAAGATCCGCCGCCTCACGCATAGCGTGAACATCGAACTGCCCATCGCACAAAATGTATTGGTATTCGCGCATACGAGCATCCCGTCGGGCATCGAACGTAAGGGGCACATCCGCGCGCGCCCACGTCCATACCCCCACCGGTAGATACGTATTGATGTGACGAGGGAGGGCCAACTCACGAGCATCAGTTTCAAACGCTACCACCGCATCGAGAGCGTGAACTCCTTTATCTGTTCTGCCAGAGGCCGTAAAATGAGCGGCACGAGGTTCGTCAAAGAGTCGCGCGCGGCGCAAAGCTTCGACAACCGCCGCTTGTACGGTCGCGCGGCCTGGTTGTGCCTGAAAACCTGCGTACTCAGTTCCCACATACGCAAGCCGCAAGGCAACTCTTGATTTGTCCATGGGTAGCGTCAATTCTATGGCAATCGCAATTTAAAGCTTTCAGCCGCTGATGGGGGGCTGTCTCAATAACTGCTCCTCGCTTGCTGCTTTCGCTCGCCAATGTTGGTTATGTTAGACAGCTCATATCGTCGTGCTTATGTGCCGCACGCAACGCAATAACTTATTTACCAGATACTCGTGATTAGCATAAAAGATGCACGACCGTCAAGCTAGAACCCGCGTCTTCCCGTAAAACGATCATGAAAGCGATTCTCGCGTTTGAAAATGGCGTCGCAGTGGTGGGAAAACAGTTTGGAACGAAGCGCGCCACGACGGGCGAGCTTGTTTTCGCCACCCCATACACGGGCTACGTGGAGGCACTGACCGATCCCTCATACAACGGCCAAATCTTGCTGTTCACCTATCCTTTGGTCGGAAATTACGGCGTAAACTATGATGACTGCCAGTCAGCACGCATACAGGCCGAAGGATTCGTCATCAGAGAGCTGTGTGAACACCCCACTAACGACCAGACACTCGATGCATTCCTCAACGCTTACGAAATTCCCGGCATATGGGACATTGACACTCGGATGATCACCATCATGATCCGTGACGAAGGCGCAATGCGGGCAAGCCTCGTGCCAAGCGCGAAAGGATCGCGCGCCGACATTCGCAAGGCTATTGACCTTGCACGCCGCGCTCCAGACATCGCCAACATTGACCTCGTATCAGAGGTTACCTGCGCAAATGCCTACCGTATTCCCGGTAAGGGCAAGCGTTTCGTTCTCATGGACTTTGGCGTCAAGCAAAACACAATTAAGAATCTGCGATATCGCGACGTCGACCTCGTCGTCGTGCCTTCAGACACGCCGGGAAAAAGAATAGCAGACTACGAACCTGACGCGATACTGCTTTCCAATGGCCCGGGGGATCCCGCACAAGCCAAGAACGGGATTCGCGTTGTCCGCGAGCTTGCAGGACAGCTACCCATCTTCGGGATATGTCTCGGACATCAGCTGATCGCCCTTGCACTTGGTGGAGAGACATATAAACTCAAATTTGGACATCGAGGCGCGAACCAACCCGTTTTGGACCTTCGCACGAAGCGCGTATACATCACGGCACAAAATCACGGGTACGCGGTTCGCTACGACCAACGGGATAAAATGACCGTAACACAGGTAAACGCCAACGATAACACCGTCGAAGGCATTGCAAACGACTACCTGCATATAATGAGCGTGCAGTATCACCCTGAAGCATCCCCTGGTCCCCACGACCTTGAGAAATCGTTTTTCGACCAGATTACCGATGTCGCGGGTCACAACATGTGACGACATCATCACCGTAGTGTACCGCCAAGAAGTATGCCAAAAAGAGCAGACATAGAGAAGGTGTTACTCATCGGCTCCGGTCCTATTGTGATCGGGCAAGCGGCCGAGTTCGACTTCAGCGGCAGCCAAGCCTGCACCTCTTTGCGAGAAGAGGGGGTAGCGGTCACCCTGGTGAACTCGAACCCCGCAACGATAATGACCGACCCGAACATGGCGGACGCGGTCTATATTGAACCGCTGAAGCCCGACATCGTAGCTGCAATCGTGCGAAAGGAGCAGCCGGACGGAATAATCGCGGGTCTTGGGGGCCAAACGGGCCTCAATATCACTGCCGAACTGGCAGAGATGGGCGTCTTGGCAGATCACAACGTCAAACCTCTAGGAACGCCACTCGAGACCATTTATATGGCCGAGGACAGGGAACGGTTCCGGACGACGATGGAAGGCATCGGAGAGAGAGTCCCCAAAAGCCACGCCGTCTATGACTCGAATGACTACCAATGGCTAGCAGCGGAACTCGGCTTGCCCGCAATCGTCCGATCCGCGTACACCCTCGGGGGGGGTGGCAGCGGCATAGCCAGAAATGAGGAGCAATTGAAGGCCATCATCGAGAACGGGATAAAAAAGTCGCGCATTGGCCAAGTCTTGGTAGAAGAAAGCGTTCTCGGATGGAAGGAATTCGAATACGAGGTGATGCGGGATTCCGGAGATACCTGCATCACCATATGCAACATGGAAAACATCGACCCTATGGGCGTGCACACGGGCGAATCGATCGTCGTGACGCCGTCGCAAACCCTTTCCGATGTTGAACACCAGATGCTGCGAAGCGCTTCGATACGAATTATTCGTGCCCTGCGGATCGAGGGCGGGTGCAACATACAGTTCGCCCTGAAGAACGGAGAGTACCGTGTTATCGAGGTAAATCCGCGGGTGTCACGTTCATCCGCGCTTGCATCAAAAGCGACGGGGTACCCCATCGCGCGAGTCTCAGCAAAGATCGCAATAGGAATGCAACTATACGAAATACCCAACCGAGTTACCAACGAAACGCCCGCCTCGTTTGAGCCGGCCATAGATTATACGGTCGTCAAAATACCGCGATGGCCGTTTGACAAGTTTACGAGCGCAGATAATACCCTAGGAACGGCCATGAAGAGCACGGGCGAAGTCATGGCGATTGGTCGAACGCTCGAGGAGTCGCTCCAGAAAGCGATCCGATCGCTCGATTTGGATGTCGCGGTTTCCATCGCCGAAGATCCCATTGATTTGCTGTCCACCCCCACGGACAAGCGACTATTTCAGATCCACAGCGCCCTAAAGAAGGGGCACGCTATCGCCGAAATAGCGCAACGAACGGATATTGACCCATTTTTCATACGTAAGATTAAGAATATCGTTGATTTTGAGGCTCACCTGGAAGAGAAGTACCTGAACCGGCACGCTAAGCAGATGAGCGCTGAAGATCTGCGACGAGCAAAGCGCCTCGGGTTCACCGACCAGCAGATTGCTGACCTGGCCGGTTTTGAACGAACGGAGGTCACAGACCTAAGACATCACAAAACGCACAACGTAACAGCGACGTACAAGATGGTCGATACGTGTGCGGCTGAGTTTCGAGCGCAGACGCCATACTACTATTCCACTTACGAACAGCAGAACGAGGTTGTTCCTACAGACCGAACGAAAGTGCTCATCATAGGGGCAGGCCCCATCAGAATAGGACAAGGGATTGAATTCGATTACTGTACGGTCCACGCGGTGCTCTCGCTACGAGAGGAACACATAGAAGCGCATATCATAAACAATAATCCCGAGACGGTTTCGACCGACTATGACACGTCAGACAAGCTCTTCTTTGAACCTCTAACGCTGGAAGACGTGATGAATATCATTGAAAAAGAAGAACCTTACGGCGTTCTCGTGCAATTCGGGGGCCAAACTTCCGTAAACCTCGCAATCCCTCTTGAGAGCGAGATAAAGCGACGGGGGCTTTCAACGAAGATCCTCGGCACATCCCCCGATTCTATCGACATTGCAGAAGATCGAGATCGGTTTTCGAGACTGTTGGAACAACTCGCCATTCCGCAACCGGAAAGCGGTTCCGCGACCTCCCGCGAGGGAGCGACGAAAATCGCGCGCGAGATAGGTTATCCACTTCTCGTACGACCTTCATACGTGCTCGGGGGCCGCGCCATGGAGATCGTCTACGACGAATCTGAGTTAGGCCGATATATTGACGAAGCGGTGAAGGTATCCAGACAACATCCGGTACTGATCGACAAGTTCTTGCAGCACGCAGTTGAGATCGACGTCGACGCGGTTAGTGACGGAGACGAAGTCCTGGTGCCCGCAATAATGGAGCATATTGAAGAGGCAGGGATTCACTCCGGCGACTCGGCGGTCGTCATCCCAGCTCAATCAATTGACGCTGAGACGCAGGAAATCATCAAGAACTACGTGAGGAGGATTGCCCGTGCGCTTAACGTCGTTGGGCTCATCAACCTTCAAATGGCGATAAAAGACGGGACGGTTTACGTTCTAGAAGCAAATCCACGCTCAAGCAGAACGATTCCCTATGTCTCAAAAGCCACAGGCGTGCCGTTGGCAAAGATCGCCGCCAAAGTGATTATGGGACAGCGGTTGCGCGACCTTTATCCAACAGAGCCCACGATCGGGCACGTTGCCGTGAAAGAAGTGGTGCTCCCGTTTGACAAACTCCCGGGAGTAGATCCGATATTAGGCCCCGAAATGAAGAGTACGGGAGAGGTCATGGGCATAGACTATGACTTCGGAAGAGCATTTTACAAGGCAGCCCTTGCGAGCGATAATGAACTACCACTTTCGGGCACGGTGTTTATCTCGGTGCGAGACGAAGACAAGCCTGAATTATGCGGCATCGCAAAATCACTACACAAAGCTGGATTCGAGCTGCTAGCGACGGTCGGGACAGCAAACTACCTTGGAGAGCGCGACGTGCCAGTGACTAGGGTGCCCAAACTCACCGACAGCCCCGAACTGCTGGACATGATGCGCGACGGCGGGATACAACTAATAATCAACACCCCTACGTGGAAGCAGTCCCGGCTTGATGGAGAGGTGCTGCGACGCGCAGCCGTAGATCATAATGTGCCGTACATAACAAGTGTCCAGGGAGCCCGAGCTTCAGCGGATGCCATCCACACGATGCTCGAGCATTACGATACGCCACGAGCTCAGAACCTCACGATAAGGCCTTTAAATAGTTATATTAGCGATTTATGGCCGGAAAGCTAATTGCGTGCACGATCGCGGCCGCTTCAGTGGTTGGCCCGCGTCGCGTGTGTTCAAAGCCGCCGTTCCTCAAGTGGCGTGCGTGCTGTTCTATACCTCGCCGTTACTGCGCGAAAGCGACAGCAGTAAAAGCATGAACTTTGCTCGAACATTGCGCTCGCGTTTGAGGACCGCAATATACAGCGTGGCCGGAACGAGACAAATCACAAGGTGCAGCGTCGACAAAAATGCTTTTAAGCTCGCGCGTGTAACTGTGGAGCGACATTATGCAGCGAAGGTTTGAAGTCGTACGAGCCAATAGCGCACTCCAAAATCTATGGACTCGACGGGTAATAGCATTCGTCATCGACTCGTTAATTTTGCTAATCGTGTTCGTGGTGTTAAACGCCGTGCTAGCACTTGTTTTGTTCGTGCCTTTATTGGTATTCAACGTAAACGCTTTTGGCGGATTATTTTCGGGATTTTCAGCCATATTTGGCCTCATCATCGTATGGGGTTACTATGTCGCACTCGAAGGATCGACAGGTGCGACGATCGGCAAGCGTTTTGTGGACGTAAAAGTCAGGTCACTTGAGGGCACCATGAGTTATACAAAGGCTTTTGTGAGAAGTTTCACCAAAGCCTGGCTTCCGGCTTTCGCGCTCCTATTCGCACTCGATCTGATCGTTGGCTTCGCGACTCAAGGTGACCCGCGACAGCGGTTCTCAGATGCGGTCGCCAACACCGCCATAATTCACGCGCGCGCTTGTGGTAGCCGATAACAGACACGCGTGCGCAAACTGTAAAACCCTTGCCACTTTAAGGTGATTGTGATGAGCAAAGTCGTGCTTTCATATTCTGGAGGTCTGGACACTTCTGTCTGCATACCGATCTTGAGAGAGCAGTACCAATATGATGAGATTGTGACCGTTACGGTTGACGTCGGCCAACCCGAGAGCGACCTGAGAAAAGCAGAAGCGCGGGCAGGCAAGCTGGGCGACAAGCACTACACCGTCGACGCGAAGAACGAGTTTGTAGAGAATTACTTGTTTCCGCTGATCAAGGCAAACGGCAACTACGAAGGATATACCCTAGGACAGGCCATTGCCCGACCACTTATCGCAAAGAAAGTGCTCGAAATCGCTGAGAAAGAGCACGTCTCAGCGATCGCACACGGCTGCACCGGAAAAGGCAATGACCAGCTTCGATTCGAAGCGGTGTTCCGAGCGTCAAAATACAAAATTCACGCGCCAATGCGTGAACTCAATCTCACGCGTTCTGAGGAGATCGAATATGCGCTCGAACACAATCTTGACGTCCCGATTACTTTTGAGAAGCCGTACAGCGTAGACGAAAACCTCTGGTCCCGTTCCATCGAGGGGGGACGTCTTGAAGACCCCTCCTGCATCCCGCCGGAGGACATCTATAAGTGGACAACGGCGCCGACGAAAACGCAAGGCAAGCTCCTTTTGAGCCTCGATTTCGAAAAAGGCACTCCAATCGCATTAGACAGCGCACAAATGAGCGGACTCCAGCTCATAAAAAAGCTCAACGAGGTGGCGGGAAAATTCGGTGTCGGTCGTACCGACCTCATCGAGGACCGCGTTCTTGGCCTCAAAGCGCGAGAGATTTACGAACATCCAGCAGCGACAGTTATTCTGACGGCTCACGAAGAGTTGGAGGCACTTGTCCTGACTCGAGAGGAACGCAAGTTCAAGGCCCACGTTGACGCGGCGTGGGCTGAGCTGATCTATCAAGGCTTGCTTGACGAACCGCTGACCGCCGCACTAGACGCGTTCATCAACAAAACGCAAGAGCGGGTCACCGGGTCGGCCACGCTGCTACTCCATAATGGGACTGCGACAGCGGTCGCTCGAAGTTCGCCCAAGGCGTTATATTCGGAGGCACTCGTTTCATTTAACGATAAGTCGCTAGATCAGCGCGACGCTGAGGGATTCTCTAAATACCACGGTTTTCAAAGCCGCGCATACAACAAGTTTGTCAAAGATTAAAAGAGAGGCAGACACAGGCAAGTCAGGCACTACTGACGAACCTTTTCAGCACGAAGAGGACTTTGAGCAGTTGCTCAGTGACGCCATAGAGCGATACCGGAGCGTGCTAGAAGAGCTTGCGGAGTTCTAGCGGTGGTCGTGTACTTGAAGGTGCAGCAGATTCGAAGCATACACCACGAGATGATTGAGGCGATTGAAGGCGAGCGCGACGCTTGTCTTCACCCTGGCATTCGCGATAATCTAATTTCAAGCTGCCTTGATCGCCCTCGAACGCAAATTCACGGCTACACGCCTTACCCTAGCATATTCTTGAAAGCTGCTTCCCTGATCGAATGTATCATCAGTACGCATGCATTGATCAAGGGCACGAAAAGAACCGGTTTCCTAGCGTGCGATCTATTCCTAGAGCAAAATGGTTACTATATAGATCCCAAAGCACCGATAAAGAGTTTCGTGTTAGCTATTGCGCGAAACGAACTTGAGCTATCGGCGATTGCTGATTGGCTCAAATCGCATGCCCTGCGTAAGTGACGCGATCACCGCCACGCTTCAAGTCTGCGGCACGCTTCTCAAGCTCCATCGTAGCACGTCTGCGCATAATTCTCGCATGGATCGCCCCGTGCCTACCTGAGAAGTGTGAAAAGTCACGACCGCATCGGCCGCCGATCGCGCCGCGACGACACGTCCTCGCACCTTAGGTAACCGATCGCGTTCGCCTCGACGGGGTCGGCGAAGAACTTGCTGTGGGTGTTTGTGACGGACTTGGTGTAGGTCTGAGCGTCGGGGAAGGCGACGACGATGGTTGTGGGGTTGGTGTTGCGGTTGGTCTTGGCGTTGGGGTTGGTGTTGCGGTTGGTCGTGGCGTTGCGGTTGGTCTTGGCGTTGGGGTTGGTGTTGGCGTTGGGGTTGGTGTTGGCGTTGGTGCCGCGATAACGAGCAACACGCCTTCCGCTTGTGAGCCCGCATAATCGGCGTTGCCTTTGTATTCTGCGAGAATTTGGTGTTCTCCCAGCGCAAGTCCCGAGACGTCGCTGACAGACAGGTTGTACGTTGCAAAACCAAAGTAGGTGGAGCTTTGCCCAAGAGGCTGGCCGTCGAGATACCAGTAAACGACCTGATTGTCAAGGCCCTGCCCGTTCGTTATGTTCAACACGCAGGAAAGCGAGGTGTTGTAGCCCACCATTACCTCAACGGATCTGACGACTAGCAAGGAGTTCGCGAGAGGTGCCGTGTTAGTATCATTGCTCTGCCCGCCCCCTAAACAACCACACGAAGACAGCATTATCGCAACAATCAAAACCGCAAGAATCCCTTGTTGCCGCATAAGTTTACGACTCACTGTGTCGTGGTGCAAACTTCCGCCTGCCGACCTTCGCCTGAAAATCATTCAAATGAGCAATTCTTGACTATTTATAAGTTGCGTTAGCTGGCCGAGCAGCCTTTGCATCGTAGATCGGAGGCCGGGGCCGCATTCGCGATTTGTGGCCTCAAAAAAAAGAGCGATGACTGCCAAGCACAGTCATCAATACATCACAGTTCCGCTTCTCAGTACATCTCTGGACTTTGGCCACCAAGTTCAGGCTGTTCTGTACTCGCGGCGATGACATCGTCAATCCTCAAAATCATGTTGGCAGTCTCCATCGCAGATTCGGCCGCGTTTAGTTTTACGCGGAGCGGATCAACAACATTGAGAGCTAGCATGTCCCTCACCTCACCGTCCACTGATATACCGGCATTTCGATCGCCCGATTCGTGGGCACTGCGAAGCTCCACAATCTTGTCGAGTGGATCTCCACCGGCATTTTCAATGAGCGTTTTTGGAATGATCTCCATCGCATTCGCAAAAGCGCGCACGGACAGTTGTTCACGCCCGCCAAAAGTCGTCGCGTAGTCGCGCAGAGTCATTGCAAGTTCAATCTCCGGAGCGCCACCGCCTGCTAGTACTTGGTTCTTCTCAAGGGTCAATGAGACGACTTTCAGGGCGTCGTTTACCGCCCGATCCATCTCGTCGACAACGTGTTCGATGCTGCCGCGGAGCAAAATAGATACCGCTTTGGGGTTTTGGGTTTTTTCGACAAAAATCATCTCATTGTCGCCGACTTTTCGTTCTTGCACCAAACCGGCATAGCCGAGTTGGCCAATATCCTCCAGCGTGTCGGTGATCTTGCCCCCAGTCGCCTTTTCGAGGCGTTTCATATCGCTTTTTTTGACCCGTCGTCCCGCCAAGATGCCCGCTTTCGCAAGATAATGCTGGACGAGATCGTCGATCCCTTTCTGGCAAAAAACGACGTTTGCCCCGCTTGCAATCACCTTGTCGGCGATCGATTCAAGCCTCCGCTCTTCTTCATCCCAGAACGACTGCATCTGTGCTGGATCGTTGATCTCAATCTTCGCGTCGATCTCCGTCTTTTCGATCTCCAAGCCAACGTTAAGAAGAGCTATCTTGGCATCTTTCACCGTCGTGGGCATAAGCGGGTGCACTTTTTCTTTGTCGATGATGAGGCCGTGCACGAGTTTTGAATCATCGACCGATGCACCATAGCGGCGCACCACACTGATGTCGTCGGGGTCGACGGTTTTCTTTCCGTCGACGTCCTCAGCGACGAGCTGCACCGCTTCGACAACAATATCAGCCATCTCGCCGAGCATCATCTCAGCGCCCTTTCCCGTTATGGCCGTCATCGCAACGTGTTTAAGCGTCGCATCATCGCCTTCAAAAGCCATTTCAGTAAGGACGTCTGTCGCCTTGCGCGCGGCCAAGTTGAATCCCGCAGCGATTATCGTAGGGTGGACATCTTCACTCAAAAGCTCCTCTGCTTCTCGCAAAAGTTCACCAACGAGCACAACTGCGGTTGTGGTCCCGTCGCCGACTTCGTCGTCCTGGGCCTTGGCGACCTCAACTACCATCTTTGCAGCGGGATGTTCAATATCCATCTCTTTTAGGATGGTTGCTCCGTCGTTGGTGATGACGACATCGCCGATACTATCGACGAGCATTTTGTCCATCCCCTTAGGGCCAAGAGTCGTACGTACTGCATTTGCTACCGCGCGCGCAGCTTCGATATTCATGCTTTGGGCTTCCTCGCCTCGCGTCCGAGTGGCGCCCTCTTTGAGAATCAAAATCTGCTGTCCGCCGGCATTAACAAGTTGTCCTGTGGATCGTCCTGCCATACTCTTCCTCCTGTAAACGTGAAATGACGTGATTAACATTGCGTACAGTTCTATATAAAATTGATGGCAAGCTGCACGTCCACCGGGATATTACCAGTGCTCAGCTGCCCGGCTGTGTAAAAAAGGATTCTGCACTTTGGTATCGCGCGCACGACTACTCGGCGTCAATGCGCTTCAATTCGTCGATAGTTGCGTTAGGATGGCCGCGCAGATATTCCGCTATTCTGTGCTTGTGGATTAGTCTGCAAGTGATACACGTCCAGATAACGTCGCCTCGAGAACTCAGTATCCACTTACCGAGCTGGGAGTCCTCACACGGGTACTTCGGGCAATAACAAAATACGCACACTTGTCCTTTGAAATGACAGGGATAATGGGGACACTCTTCGCCTTTCGGCAAGCCCTCAGGCTCTTTCAACCGCTCGCGTTTCTTGCGGTCCTCAGAAAACTCTTCTTCCTCGGCGTTTTTCATTTTTCGTGTAATGATAGCCGTCGTTAAGCAACACCTCAGGCGGCCACCCCGAGCAGTGCCTTGATTTAGGCGCCAGCTTCGTTTCTGATGCTGCCACAGCCGGATGAGTTCGCTTTCACCAATTCAACTATTGATTTATATTATAACATTTATGAGTATTTAGAGGTTTAAATTATGCCTATTGGAGACGTAGAACTTAAAGAACTTAGGAAAGACATGGGGTTCTCACCCGCGCTTCTGAAGCTCATTTATGAGTCGCATCCGAAGATGTTTGACATCATATATGAGATGGACAAAACGCTTCTCAGCGATGGAGCGATTTCGGCAAAAACAAAGAGACTAATCGCCCTCGCAGTGGTTTCCTCAATGGGCTGTGAAGCCTGTGCAACCGCACAGATGCGGGCCGCAATGAACATGGGCGCTTCGCGTGAAGAGGTCCTCGACACGCTGGGGGTCCTTGTAGTCACGGCAGGCATGCCAGCTGTCGCGACAGCCCGTGAAGCGCTCAGGAAATGCTGCGAACTTCCTGAAGAAGATTGGGGCGGAGAATAAATCCGGTAACGCCGCGAGGTTCCACGTAAATACCTTGATGCTTGGTGTGCGCGTTCGATGGGGACACATCAAGCAAACATTTTAATATTAATGTTTTCATAATAATATACGCAAGTCTTTTTGGGATGCTTTGCGAAGCGTCCAGCCGCTTTTTTGGGGTTCCTGAACAAACAAGCGAAACTACGCGAACCACATCACAAGGCAGCGCAGAGCGTTTGCTGCAATTTAGCAGGTCGATGACTGAAGAGAGTAATAAAAGCATGACTCATGAAAAACCCTTTAGAGCAGTGGGGGTTCTGAGCTCACCCACGGTCGATTTTACGGAGAGAATTGCCTGAGAGAGAAGGATGATCCCTTTTTTATCAATAATGAAACCGACAACCTTTAACAAATGGGAAAACAAAGTCGTTACGGGTAAAGTGGATCACTCTACCACAACTGAACTTTATTTGAACATTCATAACGCACGTAGTGGTGTTGACTATGTCCGATGAAATGAGAACTGCAGAAGTAGCAGGTAGTAAAGTCCTTTGGGACCCGTCACAGATGCGCAAGATCCAGGAACACCCATGCTTTTCCGAAAAAGCGTGCCACACATTCGGGCGGTGTCACGTTCCGGTAGCACCCAAATGCAATATCCAGTGTAATTACTGTATTCGTGACTTTGACTGTGTGAACGAGAGCCGCCCGGGTGTCACAACAAGAGTACTCAATCCTGATGAAGCTATGGAATTGGTTAAAGAAGCACTTGACAAATATGAGTATATTAAGGTCATAGGGATCGCCGGGCCGGGTGAGCCGCTCGCAAATGAAGAGACCTTTGAAACGCTTCGACGCCTTCACGAGCAGTACCCCAATGTTATCAAGTGCCTCAGTACAAACGGACTATTGCTCCGCGATAAGATCGACCTGCTCCAGAAGTATGATGTGGGTAATATCACTGTCACCCTTAACGCGATTGACCCGGAGATCGGCGCAAAGATCTACCAGTTTGTTAATTACAAGGGCAAACACTATACGGGGATCGAAGGTGCAAAAATTCTGCTCTCCCAGCAGTTAAAGGGCATTGAAGAGGCGGTAAAGCGGCATATGATCGTCAAAATTAATACGGTCTATATTCCGGGCATCAACGACACACATATTCCAGAGATTGCGAAAAAAATAGCCGAAATGGGTGTGTATACATTCAATGTTATCCCCCTCATTGCGCAATACAAGTTTGCGAATATAACGCCGCCAACAATGGAGATGAAGCGCAAAATGCAGGACGAGTGTGCGAAATACATACGACAGATGCGCCATTGCAAGCGGTGCCGGGCAGATGCAATCGGCAAACTCGGAGAGGATGTTCAGTCCTGCCTATACGAAATACAGTGATACTTTCTTTAGAATTACAGCACAAGTGTCCCCAGGACGTGAGCAAGGTATCAAGAACCTCTTCGAAGCCTCGGTGACGGCTAGTAGCGAAACAGGGATTCGTACCCGTTTTTTTTTAAAGCCTGCGGAGCGGAACTTTTTTTACTAGAAAAGTTAATCACTCCGCGCGTCATTTGTGTGAGCGGTGTCGTCCATGTTTGCTCAAATAGATATTAGTCCTATTATTGCACTGGCGATTTTTGTCGTCGTGGTGGTCGCCATTTATCTGCTCACTGGGCTTCGCGTGATCTACCAATACGAACGAGGGGTGAAATTCACCTTCGGATCGTTCAGAACCGTCTACTCCCCAGGATTGCGCTACGTATTCCCAGCGTTTCAATCGCTCAAGAAAGTGGACTTGCGCGTGAACACCTTAGACATTCCGCGGCAGGAAGTCATTACGAAAGACAATGTCTCGTGCAAGATCAACGCGGTGATCTTCTACAAAGTCGTCCAGGCAGACAAGGCGGTCATCGAGATAAACAACTACGGGTACGCGATAAACCAACTCGCACAGTCGAGTCTGCGGGACGTCGTAGGAACCTCTGAGCTTGACACGGTCCTCGCTCGACGTGACGAGCTCGGCGAAATAATCCGCAAGTTTGTCGACGAGTTTACCATGCCGTGGGGGATTCACGTATTATCAGTCGAGCTGAAGGATGTGGAGCTCGCTGAGGAAATGAAGCGATCGATGGCCGCCCAAGCTGAAGCAGAACGCGACAGACGCGCGCGTATCACGCTTGCAGAAGGTGAAGCGATGGCAGCAGATCGTCTATTGGAAGCTGCTCAGACGATCGAAAAGTCACCTGCCGCTTTGCAGCTTCGGCTCTATCAGGCGATGGTCCAAATCGGTGAAGAGAACAACACCATCATCGTGCTTCCCGTTCCGATAGAAATCCTCAGCGTGTTTGGAAAGCAAAAGAAAGAC
>CABDZG010000023.1_pt1 | contig 214217 bp, 212 predicted proteins | sample 3132101 | NCBI WGS metagenome assembly CABDZG01 (sample SAMEA5534340, study PRJEB31848) | metagenome | biome: tundra; feature: field; material: soil | place: USA | collected 2013-05 | depth 0.45 m
GACGTTGGAGGCGGTGGCAGTGAGGGTGGTTGACGCGGGTTTAACTGCAGGCGTGGCGTTACGGTTGACGGCGGGGCTGGGGTTGGTGGCAGCGAGGGTGGTTGACGCGGGTTTTGCCTCAACTACAGCGTTAGCGTTACAGAACAACAATGCACAAACCACAAACACTACTGCTACAACAATGACAACTCTTTTTTCTGCATACATTTTTTCCCAGCCTTGAACGTTAAGCTTGTACTCGCGCGGCACGGCTGCTCCGAGCACCTCGATAGGTTGTAACTGTCTTTTATACGCCCTTAAGCTTTCCTTTGCAAAATGGCGTCTAAATTGCCTAAAATTATCAAAATTGCTTTATTTGGGCAACGTAAGGACGCAATGTAAGATTTAATAGTCCGTCCCTTTTCACAGACACCGTCGCGAATGGAGACGGTCGAAAAACTCTGGGGGAAAAATGACTTTAGAACGCGCTCCCTAACCGCGAACATTCAAAACTCGCCCACAGATCAGGCTCTCTTTGAAGAAACCGGCAAAAATTGCCTTATGCTATCAACATAGCTTCATAGAAGCGGCGTACGCACCCCCGTGATTCACTCGACGCCAAAAATCACGAGACCTTGAGCGCGGCGACCGCAATGATTGTCAATCGATTCATCGTGAATCTGACTGTTGGATGCTCGTGTCAATAGCCCCTGGAAATCCTTCGGTTTCGTCTCTAAATAGGGCCTTGAAGAAGCTGTCGTGTTGATCTGCAACTCTGTCCCACGAATACTCGGCTGTTACCCGTTCGTAGACCCTATCCTTAAGGGTGGCATACTTCAAGGGATCGTCATCAATCGCTCTCATGTGCCGCTGTAGATCCTCAGCGCCGTTGAAATAAAGCGCACGATCCGCGCAAACCCCTCGGTTGAACTTGTTATCGTGAGCGATTATGATGTTTTTATGAATCATCGCCTCGAGAAGCGAGGGATTTGTCCCTCCTTTTGAATGCCCGTGGATATATGCGCAGCAGTTATGCCGTAACATGGTAAGGGCAGGTTGGCCATATATGCCACCAGTCAAAATGACTTCTTTGCCAGGAGACGCGTCGCTTAGCGCTTCCATTACCGCTTGTTCATACTTCTTCGAAGAAAAGTCGCCTACGACAACAAGTGGCTTTGTGCTCGTGCCGTGCAGGTAGGCATTGACGATGGTGGCGATATGCTGATCCGGTTCCAGTCGAGCTATGACCAGCCAATACTTGTGGGGGAGTAGACGTTCAACTTCTGTTGACTTTGAGGCTTCAGCTATTGTGCCAACGTTCCACGGCGCTGCGATAGGCTCATTAGCGCCGTAAGTGAGAAAAACGACCTTATCATGGAAGCGAGATGGCACGTACGGTTTCAGCTTCTCGTGATCGATGATTATGTGGCTCGTGCCGACCGTGGCGAGCAGGTACAGGCTTCTGATAATGAATTGCTGCACCCTGCTAAACTTGGATCGCTCCCATTCGAGCCCCGCCATGTTGAACATCACTTTTTTTCCTAAGAGCCTCGGTACAGACATGAGAATGTTTGCGTTGTAGCCGAGGCTGTACACGACGTCGCAGTCCAGCGTGGTCGAGGATATGATTATGAAATACAGATCGTATAACACTTCGAAAATCTTTCGAAGCTCATAGTTCTTCGGCATCCTGAACGGGAAGTAAATCATCTTTACGCCCTTGTACGTATCGAGATCGCAACTGTTCTTCTCGCAGCTGCAATATACGTCATAGCCCCGTTCGACGAGCCGCGGAGCGATCTCACGCGCTGCAGTTTCAAATCCCCCCCAATTGGAGATCCCTCGAGCACCTATGACCGCAACTTTTTTGGACATAAAAGCCCCCGTGCATTCATTCCGTACAGCGTGCTCTTGAACCCGTTTATCACTTGAACGTCTCCACCAGTTCTTTGAGATGTTCCCGTGACGATGCCCCGACCACGCAGCGCTTGACTGCGTCAAATGACTTCACATATGACGCGGCTTCGGGTAGCGAATAGGCCCCCCCGCCGAGCACGTTCATCGCGAAAACAGTGCCCTCATATTCGCGCAGCCCCGCTTCGATTTCTTCCTTTGTTGGGTTCATATCAAAACCCTTGACATTCACCGGAGTCATGATGAATGCAGGACGTAAGTCCCAGCGTTCAAGATTGCGCTTAGTGAGCGAAAAGTTCCACGTTGCTAGTCCAAAGTCGAGTTTCAACACATCGTTCACGTACTGGTCAAACGCCGAAAATGCTGAGGATACTTCTAACGCCATCAGCAGATCAGTGAGCGTGTTGTGCAAGATGAGTGCCTTGACGCTAAACTCAGAAAACGGCGCGATTTCCACCTTGAAGTAAGACAGCGCGATCGCGAGGTAATCCTTCTTCAGCAGGTTGAACGCACTTTTCAGGGCGAGGCTGCTCGTCCCCGCTACCCCTGCTCGGCCTATCATCTCAGACAGGAAGCCGCGCATGCCGCGTTGGTTTATCGTCTGAACGAACGCTTGCACGTACGGCACCTGCAGGTAGAAGTTCATGTCGAAGGTCTGGTTTCGTTCGTAATACTGGAGGAAGTCGAGCATGCGAGGATGCGTTTCAATCATCATGTTCTTGAAACCTACGGCGCTGGCTGCTTCGACCACGCGATAGATATTTTCAACCTTTGAGAACTTCCTTTCCCGTTCACGTCCCCGTTCCTCAGAGATGTGGCTGACACCGATGAACTGATTGTGGCCGAGAATTAACTCCACCTCTACACCTCGTAGCGAATCGTTTGCGTTTCGCCCGTTTTGATCGAATCGTAAATCGCATCAATGACGAAATTGGTTTTTGCTGCCTCTCGGAAATTGCAGAGCGGTTCCTTATCATTTTGTATGCAATCGACCAGTTGCACGTCCTCAGCAGTGTATTCAGGACCCCCGAGATTGATCGGGACCCCTGCGGTGAGATCTTGCAGATACAAGGTGCTCCATCCCCGTTTAAGCGCGTCGTTCTCCACTTCAGAGTAGATCTCGATGTATTTCTCGGTGGCCGTGAGGGTTCCATTTTCGAATTGCATCGCGATTTTCATTTCAGGCAGTCGATAATGTCTGACGGACCACGAGAGCTCGAGTGATCCAACAAGACCGTCAACGAATTGCAAATTTATCGACGCGTAGTCGCTCACGTCGTCGCTGTATATCGATCGTCCCATACCCTGAACGCTCAAAAGCGGACCAACGAGATAGTGAAGCAGGTCTATGACGTGCGCCCCTAAGTCGATAATCACTCCCCCGCCACTTTTTGAGCGATCAAATCGCCAGCCCTGTTCTTTCCTTAAGACTTGCGTCTCAAACATTTGCGACTGAAAAAACTTAAGCTCCCCAAGCGAGGAATTGTCAACAATTCGCTTGGCCATCGTAAACGTCTCAAGAAATCGCCGATTGTACCCCACCTGCGTCTTAACGTTGCCCCCCAGGTGCAGCACCGACCGGCATTCATCGCCGTCGAGTGCCAAGGGCTTCTCAACGAAGACATGGCAGTCGTGGTCAAGTGCCGCTTCGACAATCGGCTTATGCAAAAAGACAGGGGTGGTTATGGCCGCGATGTCCAACTCTTCACGCTTGAACATCTCCTCGTAGTCGCGATACACGCGTATGTGCGGGAGGTATGCATTGAGAAGATTGCTCGTGAGCCCGTCTTTTTCAGCAACTGCGACAAGCGTGCTCGATTCTAACTGATTGAAAATCCCAGAATGGAGAAGACCCATCTTGCCCACGCCAACAACGCCTACACGCAGCTCACTCAATTAACGAACACCCCCAACCAAATATGAACTCGTATGCCTTCGCAACCGACGATACTGCCCCCTTCAATGCATGGCGTGCCCTGCGCGCAAACCCTAGCAAGCCATCGAAACGATTAATTAGCACCCTCAAAGTCATTGTCCTCGTATCTTCATGCGGCGTTGGTTAATACCTTGAGTCTACGCGATGAAATGATGTCTAAAGGCTATGGTTAAAGCCTTGTAACACCTGAGTATGGCACAAGGTCCCTCTGGCGCGTCCGCCACTTTCTCGCCATCCCCTGCACGAGTGATCCAATGGCTGTGCGGCGAACCCTTAAATACAGTTTCATTTAAAGTATAAAAGAGATTCGAAGCGCGCGTTACTTTTATAGTCGCTTTGGGACAATATTGCTCACTACTAGCAGCAGTATTGGACGTAAACACCCTATTCTACTTCACCGCTTTGCAAACGCGCCTTGACGTCACTTCGGCCGATTAGAGCCATCAAAGACTTCTTTCAAGAACGATCAGCGATCGTTACTCAATGAATCTGACAGTCGGATACTCCAAACCTCAAGGCACCGACGCGTGTCAGACCTCCGGAAATCAGCAATCAGCGGCCCCTTGAGCGATTGTTTCGTCCTCATGTGCTACCCGTGTCCGGTTCACATACCATTTCCTAACCAAAAAGGCGCCTATTTTCACGCCGTCACGAAATGAAGCCAGCTTCGCCTGATCCACTCGCGCCCTGTAACTAATGGGTAGTTCCACCACGCGTAGCCGGTTACGCGCACACTCGGAAAACATATCAGCTCCAATCTCAAAACCTTGTGCTTCAAGCTCGAGACATCTAATCACGTCGCCCCGATATCCCCACAGTCCCGTGCACACATCAGTAACATGGGTGCTAAAAAGATATCGCGCAAGTAGCGTGAGCAGCGTATTTCCGATGGCGTTACGTTTAGTCATTGTTCCAGGCTCAGAGAATCCTTTGAGCCGTGATCCTGTGACGACGTCGTACGTCTGCAACAGGCACAGCATCTCAGTAGCCACGCTGACTGGATACGTATTATCCCCGTCAACGATGATGATGTAATCGCCGTCGATGGCCTTAAAAGCAGTTTGAAGGGCAATCCACTTTCCTTTACGCTCTTCGAGCAGTACCCGCGCTCCCTTGTCAGCCGCGATCTCCCGTGTATGGTCGACCGATCGCCCATCGACCACGTATACGGCGGCTTCATATCCGTTCTCCGCCAGCTCCGCCACGGGTATGCTCTCTATCACCACGCCGATCGACGGCGCCTCATTCAAGGGTCGGGATCACAAAAGCTACGTGTTCCACTCGCTGCCCCCCTTCCAAGCGACGCTGCTCAATCCGCCAATGTGTAGGCGATGGAATAATTTCTAACGACTATGGTTAACGCCTTGTACCACGTAATGCTGAGCCCCCGATACCTTGACCCACAGTACGTTTTTTCCCGTCGCGCCATCTGCGAGAAGGCGGAAGAAGGTCCGCCTAGGAGAGCACGGAGAGTACTGACGTGCCCTTTACGACACCTCTAGCGTAACTCAGTTGTTTTTTGCCGTGACTCTGGATCGCGCCGGGTATCGAACTACGTGAAGAATTCACGGGAGTTATACACCGCTCCACGTTCGCGTTTGAGCATCTTGCCTCGCGCCGCCGGCAGGAAGCGAAACTCCCGGGTTCATCAGCCCGTCATCTATTTCCGGTAGCTTGGACCGATCCGCCCGCACATTCGAGTCCCAAAAATCGGAGAACGCGACCGTCACGTGATGCATCGCTAGTGAAAGAACGCACGTGCTTCTCTGGCGCCGCCATAGAGTGCGCGAGCGTGGCCTCTCGATACGATCGCAGGCCGGCCTTCGCTGAACCAATCTTTGCTCTAGCAGGTCGACCGCGCGGCTGCCCCAGGCTCCTGCAGTACGTCTCCGCGCTGTCGCATCGATACGTATCCTGAAGCCGCTCTCCGATGATAGGCTCGACATACGAACGTCGCAAAACAGCTCGATCGTCACCTACTAGCAGAGGGTCAGTGTGATCGATCCGCCAGGATTGGATGCGAATGCACCTATTCAAGCCGTTCAGTTTTTTTCATATTCCCTAAGCCCGTCGCCTCGTCCAGTCGCAAACGTCGCTTCCACAAAAAAAGACCGATCTTGACGCCGTCCCTCAGTGACGACAGCTTCGGTTGATCCGCTCGAGCGCGGTAGGTGATAGGGATTTCTGCGATGCGCAAGCCGTTCCTCGCACATTCGATGAACATATCGGCCTCAATTTCAAAGCCGCGCGCTGCGAGCTCCAAGCGCCCAATCGCATCGCTTCGGTAGGCCCAGAACCCCGTGCACACGTCGCTTATATGCGCGCCAAACAGCGCCCGCGCGAGGAGCGAGAGCAGGATGTTCCCCACGACGTTCAGTCTGGTCATGGCTCCCGGCTCAATAGTACCCTTGAGTCGAGATCCGATGACGACGTCGTGTGTCTGAAGCACGCGGGTCATCTCCGTCGCCATTTCGATCGGGTACGTGTCGTCCCCGTCAACCATAATCGCGTAGTCGGCAGTGATGGACTTAAATGCCGTTTGAATGGCCGAACCCTTTCCCCGCTGCGCGAGTATGATCGTTGCGCCCTTTTCGACGGCGATCTCTCTCGTGGTATCAGTGGATTGCCCGTCGATCACGTACACGGCAGTTTCGAGCCCGCTCTTCAAGAGGTCGGCAACGGGCACGCTGTCGATGACCTTACCTATTGAGCATTCCTCGTTTAACGTCGGAATAACGACCGCTACTGTCTCCATCGCCTCGCCTGTTCGCCGCGCCTCGTTGTCCGTGGGCACCGCCGGTTCCCCCCTTTTGTCACGTCGATGTGCTCGTCCGTTGCTCAGTTCAGTAGCGTCAAATTGCCCAATCCGTTACACATAACAGAGATAATCTCAATTACTTAAGCGATGCGGTTTTGTCGTTGCGAATGGCAGTGAATACTGCGTCAGAAACACAACGTTGCCCCACACCGTGCCGACGATCGACGAGGAGTTTGAGCAGTTTTCTTCGGTCACAGGCACGTTCGCTCGCATAATCACCCGCCCACCGACGTTGATCTGGCCCAAAGCCCGTCAAGCCGCTTTTTGAAACCGTACCATAAATGCGCGCGCTCCTTACATGGTGTACTATCCCGACACTAGCACTACCATGTGCAGTCGCAGCCATCAGTAGAACGTTTGTTCGACACGTTGAGCAGCCAGCCGCCGGCTGCGGAGCATACCATCCAATGTGGGCCACCATTTCTTTTACGACTCACGAGCGCTTCCTTTAACGATGATGCTGAGGTGACAGGACAGTTGCCACCCAAGACTTCACGACATAACGAAACCACCCTGAGACATGTGTTTCTTAGCTGGTCAACGTCTTGTATACCCATCATCGCCGCACGGCGTATCGAGGCGTGCGCTAACCTCCACTCTGAGGGAAATCATTATACCGCTCGTGCGTCCTTACTCGCGCAACACCACGAACGCTTCTCCTTACGGGCAGTGGTGTGGCAAACTGCCAGGGTCATGTCTATGGCTCCGGCTCTCGCCTTTTAATTGCTATTAAGACGGTTGTGCATATAGGGTCCTGCTCGCACAACTGACTTACGAAGCTATGCACGAAAGTCTGCCCTTCCAGGATACCAAACTCGCACCGTACGCAGGGGTTTTCGTGTCCGGAAGCCGCTTCAAACTTCTCTATATACCCGCGAAGCTGCCTAATTCAAAAATTCAAAACACCACCTTTAAGCTCGGTTGCATAGCGCAATAAGCGGCTAAACTAAAAGGAGGTGAAATAAATGGCAGAAACGCCAACATCACACGCGCGACCGAAACCACCAACCCTCAGGATATATGCCTCTATTGTCGTGGCCTTCGGATGGCTTGTCTTCATAGCATTATGGTTGCTCTATTACGCCACGAGCTTTGGCATTGTTCAAAACATAGGGGTTCTCCTGCTCTCTCTTGTCGTTGCCGGGATTCTCGAAACCTTATTGTGGGTACCATGGAGCATGAGACAGCCTGGTTGACGAGAGAATTAATCATAAACGGGCGATTACGTCTCTGTTGTCGACTCAAATTACAACGGAAGCAAAGCAGACCTCAACGTGAACCGCACGCTCACGTACCAGACGCTCCTTCACGACGAGGCACGCAGACGTCGAACCTGACGATAACCTATCAGAACAACAACTGGTGGAACTATAAGGTGTTCACGACGGCGCTCGTGCCTCAGGGCGCGCGGCTTCTTGATGCGCGATATACTTCACCGTCAACGGGGCCGTTCGTCACAGACAGCGCGGGCCTCACCACGCTCTCCTCCCAAATCGTCGTCCCGCCACACACGACGGCCAACGTTACGTACTCGTATACCGTGCCCGCGACCGTCGGCTCAGGCGGCGTGTTTTCCCATTACACCCTGTACGTGCAAAAACAGGCGGGGATCGATCAGTACACGCTCAACACGGCAGTGACATTTCCACAAGGGGCCCAACTAGTCCACGAATCAAACGTCGGGAGCGAGACCGGGGTAACTGGCGACGTGCAGGCAGAGGTCATTTATCGATACGGAGCTGAAGTCTTCGATGAGATCACGTTCGACGTCAATCGCCGCAGCAGTCACGATCGTGATCATAGTCATTGCAGCGGCCTTAATTCTCAGCATCACGCTCCAAGCCGCGGTGACGACAGACTCAACCCATAACGAGCAGAATCCTATGTACGTGGCGCCCCTGCACAGCTTATCCGTTCGACTGAACGAAAGCGCAACAGAAAACAGCCTCACGCTGAGCGTTACTAGCGCGATGAACAGCACTGACCCGCAAGCGCGCAGCGCGTGGGAGACCTACAGTGATACTTATGCCCCGCTCAATCCGACCGAGGGCAACAAATACGTTATTGTTAACGTCAGCGTGGCAAGCGCGCGCAACGATTCCGCGCCCTTCAGGTACACAGATTCTGTCCTTGTGGGCAACGATGGGAGATCATACTTCGCAAACTATGCTGTCGGTAACGCGAGTTGCACTGCATCGATCGCTGCAGACCAGCTGAAAGCTGACAGCACATGCGACGTCTACATCGCGTTTTCCCTTCCAAACAGCGTCATGCCGGAGCAATTCGTCTACGAATCGACGAATCCCGCAGTAATTGTCACGCTAACCTAATCCTCATCTGAGAATACGTTTCCGACGACAAGTCTGACCTGGTCCGCCTAAGCTGCGGAGCAGCGAACGCGATAAAAAGGCCTCGATGAAGCGTATTGAACGATCAAAGTTGATTGTCAGGACTCAAAATAAAGACAAATCACATGTGGATGAATCGGGGCACGCGTGACTATGCCTGGTCGTTTAGGCTGTTAATCTTACGTCGCTCGGAGTCTGAGTCGCATGAACAAGTAGCGAGGTGTTGACGTGGCTATAATGGGCTTTGGATTGTTGTAGGCATCGCTTATACGGTACCTGTGATAGTCGAGTGGTGTTGGGCGTCACACGTAGAAACCATCGATGTAAAACTCATAAAAAGCAAGCAGCCTTATGGGCTCCGGTGAATCATAGCGAGGTACGCAACTTTATTATAAGCCGTGACAAATAAAAACGCCACACCAATATCCCGTAGACGCCTTTATATACAGATTCACTTTAAGAGTAAATAAAAGGGTAAAAGCAGGCCGCGCGCTTGTCCTAGTATTTGCGGCCTGCTGCCACTAAGTACGGCACAGAAGACTATCCAACTAGGGTTATATAAAGTTGGATGGTCTTCGTCGCCTTTCTCTGTGGCCTTTCTATGAGCGCTGCTGTTAGACGGCCCGCAGGACGTAACATGACGAAGATAGAAGATAAGCAAAGATTCCTTGAGCTGCGGGCTCAGGGAGACTCGTTGAGGACGATCGAAAAGAAGATCGGCACCTCACGGCATACGTTGGCCAAATGGGAGAGCGAATGTAAAGAAGAGCTCGAGAACCTTAGGGCGATCTACGTTGACGGCCTTCGTGAAGAGTACAGACTCACGATTCAGGCGCGGATCGAAGGATTCGGCCTCTTGCGGAAACGCGTTACGGAGGAGTTGGCGCAACGTGACCTATCCGACGTCTCAACGCCCAAACTCGCTGATATAGCGCTCAAGCTGGACGCCCACCTGACCGATATCACAGCCGCGCCAACGATCACCGATGACGCGGGACTGGCGGCACGCAAGGCCGATCGAAACCTTGTCGAATCACTCGTCACGCCCCGCGCACCGGCCCAACACCCGTCACTGAACGGAGACCACGGCAACGGGCACGTCGACGCTGACGCCCTTGTACGGCTCCAGATCCGTACCCTGCAGCGATTTGAGGCAGGCGAAATCGACAGCGCCGCGGCAAGCCGAGAGATCGCCATCATCAATTCGATCTACAAGGGGATTGACGTGGCAGAAACGCAAGAGCGGCTTGACGCGCTCGAGCGCGTGCTCGCCGGCCAGCCGGCGACGATGTGAGGGGGTACACATGGCACAAAGCGACAAACGCAGGGTCAGTGCGTTGATCAGCAAGGCGGATAGTCATCAGCAGGGAGTTCTTCTCGCTAATCATTACGCCGAGCACTGGCTACGAAGGACCCCGCTGCTCGTAAGCGGCGAGATAGCTGACATCGCGCTGCAGATGCGGGCCGACGCGACTCGTCACAAGGGCAAGGATCCCGTCCGAAGCCACAACAGCGATGAGATCGCCCGCATGCTGCAGGCACAACACAATCTATGCTTCTGCCTTAGTGATACAAAGGTCGCCTACCTCGAGGTGATGCAAACCCTCACCCTTTTGGATAGCCATCTGACGGTCATAGCGATGAATCACTTCGCCAAAAAGGGTTTTCGCGAAGCTTTCGCGACGTACATGTACGACCTGTTCGAAGGGCAGCGACTCTCGAGAGGCGACGAGCCCGCTGCGCTGGCGATGGAAGAATACGACCGCAAGGCACGTGCTGACGAAGACGTACCTGATCGGCTTGTCGCACCGAGCTGCAAGATCATCGAGTGCGCAAGAATGCAGCTGGCGCGCCTAAAAGCAATGCTTCACGTGATGCGAGATGCGATGGATAGCTACGCGATGCCAATTCTTGTCTTTAACGAAAGGATTGATTGGTATGAGCAGCACGTGCGCGAGTTTATGCGCGGGACGAAGAGGATATTTTACGACGCGCTTTTTCCGGAATGGGAAACAGAAAAGGCCAGCATCTTGCAGCGCGGTGACCAATACGCGTTGATGCTGGAATCTCTACCTGACTACGACGACGTGCCCTTCGATGATGAGGTGTACAATGACGTGTGGTCTTTCGTGAACAGTCAGACGCTCGGCTTCACGCACCCGTCGTAACGCCGATGGATGGGCAAGATTCTGAAGAAGTACGCGGCCCCGCTGCGCGACTGACCCAAGGCGCTGCGCCACGTTCAAGCGCTTCAGATCTGCGTGCGTCTCACCTGTGCTTCACCCTCGCGTACGATCTGCACTTGTGCCGCGAACAGAGTCTATCTGGAGCGTACGCTCAAGAATTCCATCCTGACTCACCACGACTTGCCGATAAGTAGCCTTTTCGGCAATGCCCACAACGGTTTGCAAACGAAGCCTCGATATACTTAAATTAATATAAAAACAAAAATATAATTATAAATCGCTTCTTTTTAAAAAATACGACTTCCAGAACGGCTTAAACCGACCCGAAAATAACTGAGCTTCTGCTCGCGAAGATTATCAAGTGGCGCACTTTTGGTATAGTTTTGGCGCACTTTGCCTAGGGCACTCTAGCATATTTGATCGCAACGAGAAGCAAGACCGTCGCTTCACGAGGCTTCATGGGCAAAAAAAGGCGTCAGCCACTCGCGCCGCGCTCAGAAGGGGTATTTATGGATCGAAACGCATCAATCGCGGCCTCACGTTGTGCGTCCGTGAGCGATTTGCCGCCGTACTGAGTGCGCTCAAACGCGATCGTCAGCGTGCGCAATGGTTCACCCATATCCGGAACGGCGGCTTCGATCTCCGCGTAGTGCTCCCAATGCGTCTTGTGAGGCTCGAGCGTCACACCAGCGCGCGATGCAAGCACCCCCAAGGCCGCATCGTATAGCGTCGCTGTCGCTCCCCGATCGTTTCCTTGTTCGAACAGCTCGCGAGCTTGCTTGAGCGCGGTTGGGTCGCCAGCGTCTTTCAAAACAGCCGATGCTGCTTCAGAGACGGAAGGCGTGTGTGCTTCGGGTGCCCCGCCCGCAGCGGGCTGGACCCCTTCGATCCGGGGCGACTCAGACACCTGCTGCGGCGGCCCTTCTGCCGCCGTCTCTGATGCCGCGACCGGTGTCGCATGCTTTGACGGCATCGCTGTTTTGTTTTGTCTGATGTCGCTGAGCGTCTGTTCGGGGTCTAGAGGATGCACGATTGGCGCGATTGGCGTAGCTGGAGCCGCTTTTCCGCGGAATCGCCGCACGAACAGATAAAGCACAACAGCGACTGCTGCTGCAATGATTACGACAATGATCGCGTACAGAGGCGCTTGATCGACCGCAACGTCTGTTGCCACACTCGGCGCACTGATGAAGGACAAATTGACGGGCTCAACGACGGTGTACACCGTCGCGCCGTTCAAAGCCGCTGGAAAGTAGGATGCGCCCACCGGAACTGAGATGGCATAATGCCCGAGTTGATCGGTCTTAGTAGAACCGAGTATCACGTCCCCCATGTGGAGTGCGACCGAGGCGTTCGCAAGCGGCTTACCACCTGCGCTCACCTGTCCATTTGCGTCGAACACGCTGCCAAGCGAGATGCTGTCTGGCCTGATCGTTACGTTGTTCGTCACGCTTGCGGTACCGGCCGCGAGCGATGCGCGAACGGTGGCGGGCTGCGTGCTGCGGGCCAGCGCGTCGAGCGGTGCTGTTAACCCAACGAGTAGGAGCACGATAACGACCGCCGCGAACACCCTCTTGCGCATCGAATGGAGCACGATTCACACCTTTTCTTCGGTCAAAGCTCCGCTTGAGCCTGTCGCCGCTACAATACGTTCGAGGGACGTTATTAATGATGCGATTCAGGTCGCGCGCGCAAGGTGTCAGCTGAGTATGCGCTTGGCCGCTTCTTCGTACGCCGTTATCAAATCGCCGCGCTCGTAGCGGAAAACGTCCTTATCAATCGACTCGCCCGAGTCCTTCAGCCACAGACGACAGGTATCGCAGCTTATCTCATCGGCAACGAGGATCTTCCCGTCGCTTCCCTTTCCAAACTCCAGCTTAAAGTCAGGAAGCAGCAGCCCTCGCCGATTTAAATGGTCCTTCAAGATCGTGTTCACGCGCAGCGTAAGCTCGCGAATGGTCGCCAGCTCCTTCTCGGTAGCGAGCCGTAACGCGCGTATGAGGTCATCATTGAGCATCGGATCGCCATAGGCATCAGACTTGAAGTCGATAACGAGGAGGGGCGGGGTAAACTTCTTGCCTTCCTTGAAGGGATACCTGCGAACGATTGATCCCGCGGCGATGTTTCGGGCGATGATTTCGAGCGGAATGATGTCCAGCGCTTTCACGAGCATCCGTGTATCGCCCACCATCCCTTTGTAGTGCGTCGCGATCCCTCGCTGCTCCAAAAGCTGAAAGAGCCGTGCGGAAATTCGCGCGTTGAAGTAGCCCTTCTGTGGCACGGTCCTTTTCCGTTTCCCATTGAAGGCCGTGATGTCGTCGCGAAACTCGATGATGTACTCGTCGGCGTCCTCGGTGCGGTACACGGTTTTTGCTTTACCAATATGAACAATATCCATGGCGTCACCCGTCCCTTGTCTCGTCGGTCGTTTTTCGTCGGAACCCGCGTTCGTCAGCTAGCGCCCCGATGAGCGGAGCGAGCACCTCGCTGTACCATCCGGCACGCACGTACTGCGGGTAGATCGGCAACCGCTCGGTCAGCGCAATGCCGAGGTCTGCCAGATCTGGCCATGCGTGCTCGGGATTAATGTAGTCGACCGTCACGGTCGAGATCCCGCCGAGGTCGGACGCCCCCGCGCCGAGAAGCGGGGCCACCTCGATGAGGTTGGGCGGCACTTGAACCGCGACGTCATCGGGGAGGAGATGACGCGCCAGCGCGACCGTGCGGAGGAGTACCTCGCGACTGGGGCTAGGAACGTCGGCCATCCGCGTGCCCGGCTTCGGCGCGAACGGCTGGATGATGACCTCCTGGAGGTGCCGGTATTTGTGCTGCAGCTCCGCGAGGAGTTCGAGTGAGCGGATGCGATCGCCCCAGTCTTCTCCTATGCCGATGAGGAGACCTGTGGTAAACGGAATGTGGAGCTTGCCGGCATCCTCAATGGTCCAGAGGCGAAGTTCGGGATCTTTGCCAGCACAGCCCTGGTGCGCGTCAACGGAGGCCGTCGTCTCAAGCATGAGCCCCATGCTCGCATTCACGGCTTTTAGCCGCTCGAGCTCATCAAAGGTGAGAATGCCCGGATTGCTGTGCGGGAGCAGTCCGACGCGAATCGCCATCGTGCAGAGGTCATAGAGGTAGTCAAGAAAGCTGTCGTAGCCGAGGCTCCGAAGCTTCTCGACAAAGCCGTCGACCTCATACGGACGTTCGCCAAAGGTGAACAGCGCCTCGGTGCAATCCGCATCCTTGGCCTGCCGCAGCACGCTCTCCACCTCTGCAGGCGCCATCAGCTGTGCCTCAGCGTCGCCGATGTCCCGCCGGAACCCACAGTAGCCGCACGCGTTGCGACAGATGTTGGTCACCGGCACAAAGACGTTGCGCGAGAACGTGACGCGCGCCGGAAGGGCGAACACGAGCGCCTCTAAAGGCGCACTAATAATGTCTGCCGTGCTCAGATGCTCAAGCGACATAGAAAGCGAGGCGGTTTTACCACTACATGGCCGCGGCAATATATAAATAACGGGGACGCTTACGCCACCGGTGAGACGACCATGAACGCGGCAAAAGCGGTCGTGCCGTTTAAGACGCGCGGAGCGAAGACGCGGCTCGCGCCATTTCTCTCCCCCGAAGAACGCATGGCCTTTTCAAAGGCGATGCTACGCGACGTGCTCCGCGGCTTGAAGGGTATCGACGTGACGATTCTGGCGACCGAGGACTTCGATCCCGAGTGTGACTGGGCGCACGTGGAGCTTAACCGCCGCGACCTGAACACCGCCATAAACGCCTATATAAGGCACGGGCGCGAGCCGACCCTCATCGTGATGTCCGACATTCCGCTCATCCAAGAGTGGCACGTGCGCGAGATGTACTCGGAGGGCGTCACGCTCGTCCCGGGGCGCGGCGGCGGCACCAACGCGATATTCATGCGCGACCCCTCCCGCTTCAAGGTCGATTTTTACGAAGTGAGCTTTCTGAAGCACGTGGCGATCGCCAAAGAGCGCAGGCTTCCGTTAAAGGTCCTCGACTCGTTCTTTATGAGTACCGATATCGACAAGCCTGATGACTTGGCCGAGGTGCTCATCCACTGCCCCGGCGACTCGTGCGCGTACCTGCGCTCAATCGGCGTGCGGCTGAGCTACAGCAAGAGCCGTATCGGCGTAGAGCGAGGTTAGCTGCGCCGAGAGAAAGCTTACAGCCGAAAAAGGCGCATGACTAGAAAGCGGGCGTCAGCCACTGCGAGTAGCGCGGCTCGTTTCCGCACGCCGCGTTGAAATACGCATCCTTTAGCTCGTGCGTTATCGCGCCGACCGCGCCGTCGCCGATCACGATGCCGTCGACGCTCGTTATGGGGGCCACCTCTCCCGCAGTCCCGGTGAAGAAGAGTTCATCCGTTGAATAGAGCTCAGAGCGGCTAATCCTTCGCTCCACTACCTTATAGCCACGATCCGCGCAGAGCGTTATAATGGCATCGCGGGTAATCCCCTCGAGGATGTCATCTGAAGTCGGCGGCGTCATAACGATGCCGTTGCGCACGAGAAAAACGTTTTCGCCGCTCCCCTCAGAGACGAAGCCGTCTTTAGTTAGCAGTATGGCCTCATCGTATCCGTTTTGAACCGCTTCGACCTTTGCGAGCACGCTGTTCACATATGCTCCGGCGAACTTGCCCGTCGGAGGAAGGGAATTGTCTGAAATGCGGGCCCACGAGCTTACACAGACCTTGAGGCCCGCGTCGATGTCGTCGAAGTACTTGCCCATCGGTTCAACGTAGATGGCATAATCGTTTGCCCTGCCGTACGGGTACAGGCCGACGGTGCCGGCCCCCCAATAGACGATCGGTCGTATATAGACGTCCTCTTTGAGCGCGTTTTGGCGCACCACGTCAACGATGGCATTAGCGAATTCCTGCTTAGTGAGGGGGATGTTGAGCCTGAGCACGCGCATGTTGCGGTAGAGCCGCTCGACGTGCTCCGTCAGTCGAACGATGAAGCTTTGCCCTATCTCATCGTTGTAATAGGCCCGTATGCCCTCGAATACAGCGGTGCCGTAGTGGAGCGCGTGCGTGCTAATGTGGACGGTGGCATCGCTCCACGCCACGTAGGCCCCGTTCATCAAAACTTTACGATTCATCCAAGACTCCTTTTGTAACTGATCGTCGGCATTTGATTTGGTGTGTTCTCCAATGCGCAAGACCCATTTAAACCTTTTTTTTCTCGTGCGCGGCTATCAGATGAATTATATACCTGCCAACGCAACTAGTAGTCCACGGGCCTGTAGTATAGTCTGGATAGCACAGCGGCCTCCGGAGCCTCAAACCCGGGTTCAAATCCCGGCAGGCCCGCTCTTTCTCGTTGCGATCAGGGCGACGATTCGGGGGTCGAACGCACCCCGCTTAACATCCGAGATCGTAGCATTAATCGCAAAGCTACTCTCGCTCTGTCGAACCGTTGCCCTGTCTAATGCCTTCAAGGGCGCGACGCCTCACTTCAAGCCTCAGCACGTTAAACGGGACGTTGCAGAAGGGAAACAATCGAATCTCCGTTATGTCGCGCGTTTTACGATCGATGACGAACGGGAACTCCGCGCAGACTGCGGGTCGATCGGCATAGACCGGGCATTGGCCGTCCTCTCCGAGAAACGCGCATGGCTGAGCTTTTTTTAGTGCGTACGTATAACGGCGGTCGTGATCATCAACGTACGCTACGCAGTGCTGCGCGACAAACTCGTCGAGCGACAGTTCAAAGTGCGCTCGCAAGCGCTCCGCGTCATCAGACGTCAACCTGATAATCTCGAAGTAGCAACAGCCCGGCAGCGAACAGTCAGCGCACAGGTGTCGCGACGAATGATCGTTCACGCGACGATCGTCGAGCAGTCGTTCGGGTGACAACGAAAAGTGCCACCCCCCTTTACGTTCACTGATGATCTCATCAACGATGCCAAGTATGCATTCGCTGGCGGGTGCCTCTGGCACGTTAAGCCCCTCTGTCACCTTTGCCGCGAGCGTGCGCCGCAGGTCGTCCTTTCGTCCCGGCTCAAAGAGACTGCCGTACGACTCATACGTCGCCGCGCCGCGAGACGCACAGTATTTGGCCCACCGACCTGCGTCACCTACTCGTTTCGTCACCAGATGCTCATCGCTCCCCGAGATCCGCAATCACGATCTTTCGCAGCACCTTTATAGCACTTCCCACGCAGCCACGGGTCAGCCGGCAGAGCAGAACGCGTGCCTCGCGCAGAGCCACCGTAACGAAGGCTGGCTAACGCCCCTTTTTCGTAAGAAACCTATTAATGCTAGGATGCGGTCTTGTAGAATGATGTCAGACAAGCTAGACGGTTTGCGGAACTTGCTTGAGCGGCTGTCAAATGCCCACGGCGTTTCCGGGCACGAAGGGAGTTCCCGCGACATACTCACGCACGAACTCACGCCCTACGTCGATGAGATCAGGATTGACGCGTTCGGCAATCTGATCGCCACAAAATCAGGAAAAGGACCTTCCGTAATGCTTTCTGCGCACATGGATGAGGTGGGCCTTTCCGCCAAGTACATTGACGAATACGGGTTTATCTACTTTGTCGGTATCGGCGGTTGGTTCGACCAAACGCTGCTGAACCAGCGCGTGCGACTCCACGGAACCAAAGGCGCTATTCCAGGAGTGATCGGTTCGAAGCCACCGCATATTCTCGAGGAGGAGGAAAAGAAAAAACCAATCCCGATGAAAGACATGTTTATCGACGTTGGTGCCGCGAGTGCCGAGGACGTCGAAGGCCTCGGCGTGCAAATTGGCACGCCCATCACGATCGATCGCCAGTTTACCCCGCTTTCGAGCAACTTCGTTACGGGAAAAGCACTCGATGATCGGGCCGGATGCGCGATGATGATCGAAGCCATGAAACGCACCAAGGCAACGACCACCGTGTTCGCGGTCGGTTCGACGCAAGAGGAAGTCGGCTTGAAGGGTGCCAAAACGGCGTCATTTGGGCTAAATCCCGATGTTGCCATCGCCACGGAGACCAACATAGCAGGAGACCACCCAGGCATCGAAAAGAAGATGGCACACTTGGAGCTCGGCAAGGGCCCCTCGGTCACCGTTGTCGACGGGGCTGGACGTGGCCTCATCACGCCCGACTCGGTGCTTCGCTGGATCGAAGGGACGGCTCAGAAGGCGCGGATCGCGTACCAGCGCGACGTTAGCTCGGGCGGCACTACCGACGCCACGGCGATCAACCTCACGCGGGCAGGGATCCCCGCCGGCGTCGTCAGCGTCGTCACGCGGTACCTCCATACCCCCGTCGAGGTGCTCAATCTCGAAGATCTCGACGACGCCGCCGAACTCATCGCCCGCATGCTCGAGACCGTCGCGGACTACTTTTGACGCTCGAACGCGCTCAACAGAGCCGAAACTCGCGCGCGTGAGAGCTTTTATATAGTTACGACTTTCTTTTACAGCAAGGAAGTGACTACCGTGAGGGATCGCTTTATTTAACGACATCAAGTTTTTCGACACGACGCTGCGCGATGGAGAGCAAACCCCTGGTGTGTCGCTCACTGCCGAGAAGAAACTGTGGATTGCTAAGGCCCTCGACAAACTCGGCGTGGACGTTATCGAAGCGGGATCCGCGGTCACGTCGGAAGGCGAGCGGACCGCCATCAAAGCGGTCGCCCACGAAGGATTGCGCCCCGAGATATGCAGCTTCGCGCGCGCCCTTCGGGGGGATATCGACTACTGCCTCGAATGCGACGTTGACTCAGTGCACCTCGTCGTGCCCGTGTCGGATTTGCACATCGAAAAAAAGTTGCGCAAGGATCGAGACGCGGTGCTGCGCATGGCCGTGGACACGACGGAGTACGCCACCGAGCACGGCCTCATAGTGGAGCTTAGCGCCGAAGACGCGTCACGAGCGGACGGCGATTTTCTGCGCGAGTTCTACCGTCAAGGCGTCGCCGCAGGCGCTAAACGGCTCTGCTACTGCGACACCGTTGGCGTGCTCATCCCCGATCGCACGGCCGCACAGTTGGCTGACCTCGCGACGATGGCGCCCCTAAGCATCCATTGCCACGACGATTTTGGCCTCGCTACGGCGAATTCCATCGCGGCCCTTGGCGCGGGCGCGACGCAGGTACACGTGACGGTGAACGGTCTGGGTGAGCGTGCGGGAAACGCGTCGCTCGAAGAGCTCGTGATGACACTCGAGTCACTGTATGGCTACACGACGCGCATCAACACGACCGAGCTCTACCCTATTTCGAGGCTCGTGAGCAGGCTTACGGGCGTGCCCGTTGCCCAGAACAAGCCCATTGTCGGAGAGAACGCGTTCACGCACGAGTCAGGCATCCACACCCACGGACTGCTGGCAGACACACGGACGTACGAACCGATCACCCCCGAGATGGTGGGTCGAGAGCGACGGATTGTGCTCGGAAAACACGCGGGCAGCGCGTCAGTGCAGCTCGCGCTCCAAGAGATCGGTCTCGACGCGGACGATGCGCAACTGAGCGACATACTGAAACGCATCAAGGAGCTGGGCGACAAGGGAAAACGCGTCACCGACGCCGACCTACAAGCCATTGCCGATGCTGTGCTCGAGATCAATCGCGAGGCGCGCATAAAGCTGCAAGAGCTGACGGTCGTGTCGGGAAACATCGTTACCCCGACGTCGTCAATCAAACTCTCGGTCGACGGCCAAGACGTCGTCGAAGCGGGCGTCGGTCTCGGGCCGGTTGACGCCGCGATAAACGCGCTTAGAAAAGCGATAGGAAAGCTTGCGGATATAACGCTCGAAGAGTACCACGTTGATGCCATCACCGGCGGCACCGACGCACTGGTCGAGGTGTGGGTGAAGCTCAGCCGAGACGGTCACGTCATCACCGCGCGCGGCGCGCGCGCCGACATCATTATAGCGTCGGTTGAAGCGGTCGTTGAGGGCGTAAACAGGCTACTAACGTTGAAATGATGAGGTGAGATGCAATGAACCTAACCGGTGCCAAGGCACTTCTGAAAAGTCTCGAATACGAACACGTGGATACGATTTTCGGCATCCCCGGAGGCGTCGTCATACCCATCTACGACGAACTCTTTAACCAAGATGCCATTACGCACTACCTCGTGCGCCACGAACAAGCAGCCGCGCACGCGGCAGATGGCTACGCGCGAGCAACCGGGAAAGTAGGCGTGTGCATGGCCACCTCAGGTCCCGGCGCCACGAATCTCGTCACAGGGATCGCGACCGCCTACATGGATAGCGTGCCCCTCGTCGCGCTTACGGGTCAGGTGACCACTGATCTCATCGGCAACGACGCCTTTCAAGAGGCCAACATAACGGGCATCACACTCCCGATCACGAAGCACAGCTACTTGATTCACGAAGCGAGCGAGATTCCACAGACGATAAAAGAGGCGTTTCACATCGCATCCACCGGTCGACCAGGCCCCGTCTTGATCGATATCCCAAAAGACGTGCAGACGGCGAGTGCGCGGTTTGAGTATCCGAAAAAGGTGCACTTGCCCGGGTATCAGCCGACCTACGAAGGACACCCCGGTCAGATCAAGCGCGCGGCGAAGGCCATTAACGAGGCTCACCGCCCCGTAATCTACGTCGGAGGCGGCGCCAAGATCAGCGGGGCTTCCGAAGAAGTCCGTGCGCTCGCCGAAACGATCGTGGCGCCGGTGACGATGACGCTTATGGGCATGGGGACGTTGCCCGCTGAGCATCCACTGTCGCTAGGGATGCTCGGTATGCACGGGACCAAGTACGCGAACTACGCCGTTACCGAATCAGACCTGGTCATCGCGATCGGGGCGCGCTTCGACGACCGCGTAACGGGCAAAATCGCGAGCTTCGCCCCCAACGCGAAGATCATTCACATCGACATCGATCCGGCCGAGATCGGCAAGAACGTCAGAGTCGACATACCGATCGTCGGCGACGTGAAGCGGGTGCTCCAAAAACTGGTCCCGCTTATCAAGGATACGCGCACAAAAGAGTGGATGGAAAAGGTGCAGACATGGAAGCGCGAGTACCCGCTTGAATTCGGCGAGACAGGCTTGAAGCCACAGTACATCGTGCGAGAGATAAGCAGACTGTGCCCAGACGCGGTCGTATGCACCGAAGTCGGGCAACATCAGATGTGGGCTGCGCAATACTTCAGCCACCGCCACCCGCGAAACTTCATCTCTTCCGGAGGCTTGGGGACGATGGGGTACGGGTTCCCCGCGTCCATCGGAGCGAAGATCGGTCGGCCGGAAGAGACCGTCTTTGACCTTGCCGGAGACGGGAGCTTCACCATGAACTGTCAAGAGCTTGCCACAGCAGTCGCCTATGACGTTCAGGTCAAGGTGGCGATCTTCAATAACGGATATCTCGGCATGGTGAGACAATGGCAAGAGCTCTTCTACGACCGTCGGTACTCCCAGACGAAGCTCTCCGAGATCAACTTCGTCAAGCTCGCCGACGCGTTCGGCGCTCACGGAATACGCGTGGACTCGCCGAGCGAAGTAGCGCCAGCCATCGAAGAGGCGCTTGCGGTGCCAAAGCCCGTTATCATCGACTTCAGAATCGAACCCGAGGAGTGCGTGTTCCCCATGGTCCCAGCAGGAGCGGCGCTCAACGAAATAATCGACGCAAAGAACGGGGGTGTGTAGCGGATGAAACACACCGTATCTGTCCTCGTTCAAAATAAGCCCGGCGTACTCGCGCGAACCGCAGGGCTTTTCAGCAGACGAGGCTATAACATCGAGAGCCTGACTGTCGGCGTTACCGAAAACGAAGCGGTTTCGCGTATGACCATCGTTGTGACCGGCGACGATACCGTGGTCGAACAAGTCACCAAGCAGCTCAACAAGCTCATCGAGGTCATCAAGGTGAGCGATCTCACGAAAGAGTCGTACGTGAACCGAGAGCTCGTCCTCATAAAAGTCACAGCAGACAGCTCAAATCGAGCGGAGATTGTGCAGATCGTCAATATCTTCCGGGCGCGAATCGTCGACGTGGCGCCCAAGAGCCTCATCATCGAGGTAACCGGTGATGAGGGAAAACTGGATGCGCTCGTTGGTATGCTCAAGCAATTCGGCATCAAGGAGATCGTAAGGACGGGCACGCTCGCCTTAGGGCGAGGACCCAAGGTGATACAAAGCGGTAAAGACTAGAGCTAGCTGTGACTAAGAGACGCCGAGCGACGAAAATCGCTAAAGCGCAGCGGGACCTCACCCCCGCTAGGGGGTGAGGGATGCGCTGCCGGGATCGGTCTCACCGCGGGCGGCACACGCTCGTGCCGCAAGCTTTTTTTTGTGCGGCTCATAAACTAAGAGACGATTGATAGAAAATGGAGGGGTAAATTTGGTTCAAATCTTTTATAATGAAGACGCTGACCTGAAACATCTAAGCGACAAGAAAATCGCAATCATCGGTTACGGCAGCCAAGGGCACGCCCAAGCACAGAACCTCAAGGACTCGGGACTAGATGTGCTCATCGGTCTGCGCAAGGGGAGATCATGGGATCAGGCGCTAAAAGACGGTTTTGAAGTGCTCAGCGTCGCAGAGGCGGCAAATCGCGGAGACATCGTGCAACTGCTTCTGCCCGACGAACGCCAGGCGGCTGTGTATACGGCTGAGATTGAACCGCAGCTCCAAGGGGGGAACGTGCTGTCGTTTTCGCACGGCTTCAACATTCACTATAACCAGATCGTTCCCCCAGCAGACGTGGACGTAGTTATGGTTGCGCCCAAAGGTCCCGGCCACCTCGTGCGGCGCATCTATACCCAGGGGGAGGGCGTCCCAGCACTGGTGGCCGTGTACCAAGATTACACCGGTAACGCGTTCCAGACGGCGCTCGCGTATGCCAAGGGCATCGGCGCCACGCGAGCGGGCGTGCTGGAGACGTCGTTTCAGGAGGAAACAGAGACCGACCTGTTCGGGGAACAAGCTGTTCTCTGCGGAGGAACCACCGCGCTCATCAAAGCCGGCTTTGAAACGCTTGTCGAAGCAGGCTATAAGCCTGAAATCGCGTATTTCGAGTGTCTGCACGAATTGAAGCTCATCGTCGACCTTATCCACGAAGGCGGGCTCTCATGGATGCGCCATTCAATCAGTGACACGGCAGAATACGGCGATCTCACTAGAGGCGAGCACATTATTACCAATGCGACACGCGACGCTATGAGGGGGCTGCTCAAGGATATTCAAACAGGGGAGTTCGCACGCGAATGGATACTTGAGAATCAAGCTAACCGCCCCGTGTTTAACGCACTCACGCGACGAGAGAGGGAGCATCCAATAGAGACGGTGGGCGCAAAGCTCCGCGCGATGATGACCTGGCTCAAGTGACGCGTGCTTGACTGGCCCCAGTTCTTAGCGCATGCATCACCGTGCCCCACAGTGATCAACGAACGCTGAGTAGAGTTTCACGAATCCCGTCGCCGCTTAACGTCTCTATTTGACAGTCTGCAGCTGACGGGCTCCTGTTGCTTGGCCTCGCAAATAGCTGGCGCATACGTGCGCAAACTCTTATACTCTCGCGTAGAATTAGAAGGCGAGAAGGCTACGGTGGCCGCCACATGACCCAACCAAAGCGTATCTGCGCTATCGGAGCGATTGTGTTTCTGATTTTGCTGCCTACCGCGCTTGCAGCTCACGCTCTGGTAAGTCCTAGCGTCAGTTCGCTCGCGCCGGTCGCGACGCGCGACCAAGGCTTGTCCCAAGCGTGGTTTTTTGGGCAGGACACTGGCGCCTCACACAGCCCGGCGATGATATGCGCGCTGGTAATAGACGCTCAAATTGCTCAGAACGATATACCTAATGTTTTAGTTCCCTCGACGATTCCGTCTGCTGAACCGTCGCTTCCTGCAGCTAGCCCGACGCCGCAACCGGCCACGATCTCAACGAACAGCACCAACGGCACAATACCGATCAGCGCTGGGAATGGCATCGACCTTGGCAAGGTTTTCGGCAGCATTTCGCCCTACCTTATCATCGCTCTAATTCCGCTTCTTTTTGTTATCGGAGCCTTGTTTTATTTCTTTTTCATGGGCGATCAAGATCGCGGGGCTCCGAGCGACGAAAACGAAGCAAACGTTCAATTCACCGATGCGGGCGACGATACCGGGTGGAGAGAACTCAAGTAAGCTTAGGTTTGGTACTTTCACGGTTGCTCCAGACAGACACCGCTACAGCGCTAATAACGCTACCAACAGTGCGATTTCTGCACACCACAATAGGCGATCGACCTCCCAAAGGGGGTCGCATCACCGCCACAAAACCTCGTAGACGGCCAATCAACGGTATTTCTGCTTCTAAACAGGCAATTGATAAAACGTTATATAATGTGCGGATCAACAGATGGGTGTGAGCTAAGGCTTGCTCAACGCGCACAAAAACAGCGCTGGACGTCGGAGTGAACGCGATGCCGGACAAACAAGATACCTTAAAAAAGAGCGTCGATATTCTCGCCCATATCGTTGGGGATGATTCGGTGCCGAGAAATATCCGCCGCGCCGCCGAGGAGGCCAAAACGAGGCTGCTCGATCGAGAGGAGTCCGACGCCGTTCGCGCAGCGTACGCGATTTCGATACTCGACGACATAAGCAACGATCCGAACATGCCGCTCCACACGCGAACACTCATTTGGAACGTAGCAAGTCAGCTTGAGAAAGTTTCGATGGAATGATTCGTGGCTCAACGGCCCAGAGTTAGGGGGCGCTTGACCCCAGCCCTCGGAATGGTCACTTTTTTTAGGTAGATGTGCAATCCGAGTCTGGTGCCATCGTTAGGGCGCCGCACGGATCAACGTTCCTAAAGAAAGGTCGTCGCAAATAATAAAACGATCTGTAAGCATTTTTTCTGATTTAGGGCGCGATATGAGATGCGAAAAAGTGCGGCGCGCTCTTCAAAGAGGAATAATAATATAACATAACGTACGAGTAGTTTTGCGCTTCTCGGAGCGTAAGTAACGTACGGTGACCAATGGACGTTGACGAACAGGCCAAGAAGATAAAGGATTGGGCCAAAAAGTATGCCGAGAAACGAGGGATACAACTCAATCCTGACGAAGAACGAGTCGATGAGGTCGCCAAGGGTCTCGCTGCCAGGCAGGAGAAATTCGGAAAGCGTTACTGCCCGTGTCGCATTATTACGGGAGACGCCGATGAGGATCGAAAGATAATCTGTCCGTGCATTTACCACCAAGAAGAGCTCAAAGAGTACGGCATGTGTCATTGCAAGCTTTTTGGTACAAAAGAACAGTAGAGGGAGTCAGTGATGGATCTAAAGTCTAGTAAACGCTATGTCGCGGTCGTTGCCGCGTTATGCCTGCTGTGCGTTGGGATGAGTGGTTGCGCGAGCATCTCATCAGGCGGCTACGAGTTTAAAAGCGGAATAACGCCTCCTACAGCGGTTAGCGACTTGATGCAGAACAGAACGGTCATCCTGTTCATCACGCAGAACAACTGCCCTGCTTGCGAGCAGACACAGCCGCTGATAGCGGGTCTTCAATCGCAGTACAAGGGCACAAACGTAACGTTTGTTAACTTCAACATCGACAACAACTCTACGTCACAGAACGTCGGCAAAGCGTATGGCGTGACCGCGACCCCGACAACCGTTGTGTTACGGAAGGACGGGGCTGCCGCGATCTTCGTGGGTGTCTTCGACCCGAGCACGGTGAAAAGCGCCATTGACGACGCGCGCAGCACGTACTGAGGAGAGACGCGCGCAAATGGAAGTAAACCCACTGATCGCATTCGGAGCAGGCCTGATTAGTATTTTTTCTCCCTGCGTGCTACCCTTGCTCCCGGCCATCGTCGCCTCATCAACGGATCGCGGTAGATACCGGCCTCTCGCTATCGTTCTGGGCTTAAGCATATCGTTTACGAGCATGGGACTCGTCGCATCGGCTTTTGGCGCCGTTTTTACGGCGTATAGCTATTATCTCTTCCTAGCGGCGATATTCTTCATCATCGCGATGGGAGTCTGGATGCTCTTCGATCTCCATCTACCTTATAATGCGCCGCGGCTAGGGCTCATTGATCGGGTCTCGAAGAAAACGTATGACATTCCGACCGAAGGAATTGCGAGCGGGCTGCTGTTGGGACTCGCGCTCGGCATTGTGTGGCTCCCGTGCACGGGACCAGTGCTCGGCACGATACTCACGTGGGTCGCCGCAAAGGGCGACGTCATGACCGGCGGCCTGCTGCTGCTCGTTTACTCGCTCGGCTTCGCCATCCCCATGCTGGGGATCGCATATTCGACGAAGATGTCATCATCACTCGTCGGCAAATCGTCCAAGACTATCTGGATTAAGCGCGTCGCGGGCTTGATGCTCATCGTGGTAGGCGTTTATCTGGTTTGGCCGTACCTCGCAATGCTTACTTAGGTGTAATCGTTTTTTGTGAAAGTGGCCGCAGCAGCATGCCTAGGATTGTGCAAAAGAAAGAGCTCGCGCCTTGGATCGCAGCCGATCCGTTAATGCGCGACGTGCGAGGTTCTCGCTTCTGGTCCCAGGGCGATAACTACGGGGAGGGCTGCAATGTCCGGGGACGAGATGACGCGATCTGGGCACGGAGTGGCCGTCCTAGTGCGTAAGGTAAAAAGGCTATAGGTTCAACTAGTAGGATACATTGCAGAATATCCATGGAGTGAACAGGTTGTTCGGTATCAAAAACGCCGGACAGAAATAGGGGAATTATGAACGCGCATACGGTTGCACACAAAACAAATGGTATTGTGATCGCCGTTGTAAAGGAACACGCCCCGTGCGAGCAGCGCGTTGCGACCGTGCCCGAGGTGGTCCGGAAACTCACGACGTCGGGGTACGAGGTCCGGGTCGAGCATGATGCGGGAGCGGGAGCTTTCTACCCAGACGACCTCTATGTAGCCGCCGGTGCGAAGATCGCGCCCGGTCGGGCCGAACTGCTCGACGGTGCAACAATCGTGTTGTGCGTACAGCCCCCCGCCATAGCCGATGTCGAGATGCTCGCAGCGAGCACGATCGTCATCGGGTTCATGAACGCGGCAAACAACCTTTCAACCGTTGCACGGATGCGTGACCGCAAGGTCACCGCCTTTGCCCTCGAGCTTGTCCCGCGCATCACCCGCGCCCAGAGCATGGACGCGCTCAGTTCCCAGGCAACGGCCGGCGGGTACGCAGCAGCGATTCTCGGCGCATACAACTGCCCCAAGTTCCTCCCGATGCTGACAACGGCCGCGGGCACGATCCGGCCGGCAACGGTGCTTATCCTTGGTGCGGGCGTTGCCGGCCTCACGGCGATCGCCACAGCCAAGCGCCTTGGCGCCGTGGTCGAGGCATACGATGTCCGGCGTGCCGCGGGCGAACAGGTCCGGAGCCTCGGCGCGAAATTCCTCGAGCTTGAGATCAATGCGGAAAGCGAGGGCGGCTATGCCCGCGAGCTCACGCCGGAAGAGAAGGTGGAGGAGCAGCAGATGGTCTCTGCCGCGGTGGCGCGGGCTGACATCGTTATCACGACTGCTAGCATCCCCGGCCGGAAGGCGCCGGTCCTGATAACGAGAGAGACCGTCGCAACGATGCATGCGGGGGCCATCATCGTCGACCTTGCTGCTGAATCGGGCGGCAACTGCGAGCTGACACAAAGTGGAAAGACAGTAAAGGAGCATGGTGTCACTATCGTGGGCCCGCAGAACCTCCCGGCCCGGGTCGCGTTTCACGCAAGCCAGATGTACGCAAGGAACCTCCAGTCGTTCCTCTCGCTCCTTGTTAATGAGGCCGGGGCGCTCACCCGTGAGTTCACTGACGAGATCCTGGCAGCAAGCCTCCTTGTGAACGCAGGCGAAGTGCGGCATCGACCAACGCTTGACCTCATCAGGGGAGGGAGGCTGTGACCGAGATCACTGCGTTCTGGATCGCTATCTACATCGCAATGCTGGCAGCATTCACCGGCTACGTAACCATCAGCCGTGTGCCCGCCGTCCTACACACACCTCTGATGAGCGGCTCGAACTTCATCCACGGGATCGTGCTCGTTGGGGCGATGGTAGCCCTCGGCCTTGCTAATACGCCTACAGGGCAGGTGATCGGGTTCATTGCAGTTGTTCTGGGGGCAGCGAACGTGACTGGCGGGTATGTTGTCACGGAACGGATCCTCCAGATGTTCGATCGTAGCGGAAAGAAGCCCCGCAAGGGGGCGTGACGTGGCTGACTTCTCCTTTGCCATCGAACCCGTATACATTGCGACGATCTTCTTCTTCATCGTCGGGCTACAGCGGATGAGCCACCCGCTCACGGCTCGGAGCGGGATCGTCTGGGCCGGCGCCGCGATGCTGATCGCAACGCTCGTTACGTTCTTTACCCCGAATCTCACCAACATCGACCTGATCGCGATCGCGATCGTGATCGGTGGCGGCTTCGGCTATATAGCAGCCAAGCGCGTGGCGATGACCAACATGCCCCAGATGGTTGCACTCTTCAACGGGATGGGGGGCGGCGCGGCAGCCGGGATCTCGGCAGTCGCGCTCCTTGGTCCGACCACCCCCACCAGCTCGCTTGCGGTCGTTGGCGGCCTGATCGGGGCTGTCTCGTTTTCAGGCAGCCTCATCGCGTTCCTGAAGCTGCAGGGCTGGATGCCATCGCGGCCGGTTACCTTCACGGGCCAGCAGATCGTCAACATGGCAGTCCTTATCCTCGCCATCGTTTCAGGTGTGTTCGTCATCTTGCAGCCCTCATCTCTGCCGCTTTCCGTAAATGCATCCCTCCCGCTCTTCTTTATTCTCGCTCTCGGCTTCGGGCTCCTTATGACGCTCCCGATTGGCGGGGCCGACATGCCCGTAGTGATCTCGATGTACAACGCCTTTACCGGCCTGGCCGTTGCGCTTGATGGGTTCTCGTTTGTCACCCCCAACTATGCGATGATCATAGCGGGCGTTATTGTCGGCGCTGCGGGTGCGCTGCTCACGCTCAAGATGGCCAAGGCAATGAACCGATCGCTCACCAACGTCTTCTTCGGGGCCTTCGGCGCAACGGAGGAGCAGGCGGCGCAGGTATCGGGCAGCGTGAAAGCGATCGAGGCCGACGACGTTGCAGTCCTGCTCGCCTACGCGGACCGGGTTATCATCGTCCCCGGCTACGGCATGGCAGTCGCCCAAGCCCAGCAGAAAGTGAAGGAGCTGACCGACCTGCTCGAGCGTAGGGGCGTGCGGGTGAAGTTCGCGATCCACCCGGTTGCCGGGCGCATGCCCGGACACATGAACGTCCTGCTTGCCGAGGCAGGGGTTGCCTACGACCACCTCTTCGACCGCGACGAGGTGAACCCCGAGTTCCCCAGCACTGACGTCGTCCTTGTCATCGGGGCTAACGATGTCGTAAACCCGGCGGCGCACCGGCAGGGCAGCCCGCTCTACGGCATGCCAATCCTTGATGTCGAACAGGCAAAGAATGTGGTCGTCCTAAAGCGCGGGCAGGGAAAGGGCTTTGCGGGGATCGAGAACGACCTTTTCTACCGGGACAACACGCGGATGCTCTACGGCGACGCGCAGGAGACGGTCGGCAAGCTTGTGCAGGCCCTCAAGAAACTCTGAATCCCACGGGGATCTGCGAGGCCGATTATACGGCCCCGTCGAGGTCAACGAGAGCAACTTGTACCCGACGCAGCGTTTATCGATGTGATCCGTCAAGACTCCTCAACATTCTTCCTTCTCTAGCGGGCGGCAATCCATAGGGGAATAGATGTAACACCCTTATTGATGATGACTGCCTTCTTGCAACACGTCGTTGCCGTCGAAGATGTTGCTATAAAGCGGCAACCATAATTAGCGCGATGGGTGCCGGAAAGCGCGCTGCGCGCGCGATAGAGATATTCCTAAAGCAGGATCCGTGAGGGCTATAACAGCCCAAAAAAAAGACTGAAGGCAGTGCTTTCGAGATAAAGCGCCCGAATTGACTTACCTTGCAGAAAATATTTAATTAATCAACGGGATACTACCAACCATAAGTACATACGGAGTGTTTTTTTCAGGTGTCACAAGCTGAAGAAGTAATCACCGACACGGAAGCACCAGCTCTTGAGCACAAAGCGTCAGCTTTGCTTGGCGGCATGGACATAGCGGTTACCGACGAGATCGCCGTGCCCTCAATGCTTGTCGACCAAGTGATTGGACAGGAACAGGCCGTTGAGGTGATCAAAAAGGCGGCCACGCAGCGCAGGCACGTCATGCTGATCGGCTCTCCAGGCACGGGGAAGTCAATGCTCGCCAGGGCCATGGCAGAACTCCTCCCTAAAGAAGAGCTGCAGGACATCCTCGTATATCACAACCCGGAGGATGGCAACAGCCCTAAGGTGCGCGTCGTGCCGGCAGGGAAAGGGCGGCAAATCGTCGACTCACACAAACGGGAAGCACAAAAGAAGATCCAGTTCAGGAATATGCTTTCGATGGTGATTGTTTTCGCAATCGTCGGTTACTCTTTTGCGATCAATCAACCGATAATGGGTATCATCGCCGCTGCTATGCTTTTCATCGCGCTGCGCTACATTACGCCCCGTGAGGACGTGTTGATACCAAAGCTCCTCGTTATGAACGATGGCAAAGAGATCGCCCCCTATATCGACGGGACCGGAGCGCACGCGGGGGCGCTTTTGGGCGACGTACGGCACGACCCGTTTCAATCGGGAGGACTTGAGACGCCGGCGCACGACCGGGTCGAGGCAGGGGCTATTCACAAGGCGAACAAAGGCGTTCTTTTCATCGACGAAATCAATACGCTCAGAATTGAATCGCAACAGCAACTCCTTACGGCGCTACAGGAGGGGGAGTTTTCCATCACCGGCCAATCCGAGCGCTCAAGTGGCGCCATGGTAAAAACGACCCCGGTGCCGTGCAATTTCGTGATGATCGCTGCCGGAAATCTCGACGCCGTGAAGGGCATGCATCCCGCTCTACGCTCGCGTATCCGCGGCTATGGCTACGAAGTGTACATGCGCGATTCCATGCAGGATACGCCAGAAAATCGCCGAAAAATCGTCCGGTTTGTGGCTCAAGAGGTTAAAAAGGACGAGAAGATTCCTCACTTCACTGCCGATGCGGTCGAAGAAATAATCCGTGAGGCACGCCGACGATCGGGGAGAAAGGGGCACATCACCTTGATGCTGCGAGATCTCGGCGGCTTGATCCGCGTCGCGGGGGACGTCGCCCGGGCCGAAGCGTCTGAATACACGACCGCGAAACACGTTATCGAAGCCAAGAAGATGGCGCGGTCGGTCGAACAGCAGCTTACAGATCAATATCTCGAGCGCCGCCGCGACTATCAGATGTTTCGAAATACCGGCGCCGAGGTCGGCCGCGTAAACGGCCTCGCAGTTATGGGTGATGATTCAGGCGTCGTCCTGCCCATCGTAGCGGAGATCACCCCTGCACAGTCAAAGGAGGAGGGCCGCGTAATCGCGACCGGCTTGCTTAAAGAGATCGCTCTTGAGGCAGTGCAAAACGTCTCGGCGTTCATCAAGAAGTTTTCAGGCGAAGACATCACCAACAAAGACGTGCACATCCAGTTCATCGGTACCTATGAGGGCGTCGAGGGGGACTCGGCCTCAATTTCAATCGCCACCGCCGTGATCTCCGCTCTTGAAGACGTTCCAGTTGACCAGTCCGTTGCGATGACAGGATCCCTTTCGGTCCGGGGAGAGGTGCTGCCCGTTGGGGGGGTCACGCCCAAGGTGGAAGCAGCCGCTAAGGCGGGCATCACGCGCATACTCATTCCGAAAGACAACGAAGGCGACGTCATGCTCGAGAAGCAGTACAAAGACACGGTGCAAATAATCCCCGTTAGCTCTATCGGCGAGGTTCTGGAAAACAGCCTGCTCGGTCTAAAGCGCGACGGCTTGCTCGAGCACCTCAAGAAATTCACCATAAATTCGCACGATCTGACGGGCCGTTCGAACGCGGTCCCTCAGTAACTTTTTTGCGCCCCATTTCACAGCGACGGTGACTGAGGCCATATGCCATGGACGAAGAGAGCGTGCCACAGTATCGAAGGGCGCGAACGATAGAGACCAACGCCGTTCTAAGCGCTCCCACTGAAGAGCTGTGGCGCATTCACGACAATTTTTCCGCTGGCGAGCAAAAGGAAACCGCCGTCACGACCACGTCCCTCCTCGATCTGAAGATCGAAATAGCGCAGCGTATATGTGGTGAATGTCACTTCTGTGAACGCCGATGCTACACCAACAGAGCAGAGAAACCTGGATTTTGCGGCGTCCAGCGATCGAAATATTCATCCGAATTCCTTCATTATGGTGAGGAACGCGAGCTCGTACCATCGCACACGATTTTTCTCACGGGCTGTACGTTTCAGTGCGCCTTCTGCCAAAACTGGGATATCGCACGACATCCGGATGCGGGTTCGATCGCTGATGCAGATGCGCTTGCACGGCGAATCTACGCACGATCAATCGCGGGGGCGCGCAACGTGAACTGGGTCGGGGGAGATCCCACCCCGCATATCGGTACCATTCTGAAAACCATGCGTGCCCTCGCCGACCTCGAGCAAGAAACAGAGGTCGATGCACGATTCTTGAACGTGCCGATGGTCTTTAACTCGAACACGTACTACTCCACGGAAGCCGCTAAGCTTCTCGATGGCGTGATCGACGTCTATTTGAGTGATTTCAAATACGGCAACGACCGCTGCGCGAAACGGTACTCACACGTTGACAAGTACATGGAAACCGTAACGCGAAATCTGGTCGCATCGCAACACCGGCTTATGATACGCCATCTCGTAATGCCTGGGCACGCTCAGTGCTGCACAGGGCCGATCGTCGCGTGGGTGCGCGAAACCATGCGCGACGTCAAGTTCAACTTGATGTTTCAGTACACGCCATATAACGTGACCGATTACCCTGAAATCAATCGGTTCGTGAGCGATGCAGAGCGGCGCGAGGCGACGAATATCGCAAAGGGCTTAAATCTCATCTGACGTTATCTTTGACTATGGGGATCATCACCCTCATTTCTGACTTTGGGACGTTCTATCCCGCCGTAATGAAGGCAGTCATCCTCGGCATAGCGCCGCACGCCAGTATTGTCGACGTGACTCACGAAATTTCGCCCCAGAACGTGCGCGAGGCGGCGTTCATCCTCCGAGAGACGGTCAAGTACTTCCCTCGAGGCACAACGCACATCGCCGTCGTTGATCCGACCGTCGGAACGGGCAGGCGGGCCTTAGTCATCGAAGCGGGAGGACACTACCTCGTTGGCCCCGACAACGGACTTCTGATTCCTGCAGCACGCTCTCTAGGCGATTTTGAGGCGATGTACATCGAAGTGGCGGCTAAGTCAAGCACGTTTCACGGGAGAGACGTCTTCGCCCCGGTGGGAGCGCATATCTCTCTGGGACGGCTGCAAAACCTTGAGCCTGCACCCGCTCACGTGGACCTTGAACTCCAAGACCCGCAGGTGTCTGAGCACGGCGTCAGCGGCACCGTCGTCTACGTCGACCGGTTTGGAAACTGCGTGACCAATATCAGCGGCATCCTCATGATACGACGATCGGGCTACGGCAGCACGCACCTTCTCAACGGTTCCGTCGCGGTACGGTTCGTGAGAACGTACGACGAAATAGCTCAGGGACACCTGTTGTTGACCGTTGGAAGCTTCGATTTGGTAGAGGTATCTATCAACCAAGGCGATGCTGCAACAGAGCTTAATCTTAATTCAGGTGACACGGTCACGCTCGATCGATTATAACGAACGTGATCCTTCCAAGGCAGGGCTCTTTCCACAAGCGTCAGAGCGGGTCCTCTGCGCCTTGCGGGCACGCGCCTTCAAGCAGAAGCAGTTTTCGTTTGATATCAACACCCCAAGAAAAACCCCCAAGGCCGGATGCGGCTACGACTCGATGGCAAGGCACAAATAGCGGAACCGGGTTGTGGTGCAGCGCGTTGCCTACCGCTCGCGCCGCTTTCGGCTTCCCCACTCGCGCTGCCAATCCTGAGTAAGTTGCCGTACTCCCCCTTGGTATCGCTCGCACCGATTGCAGCACGGCCCGTTCGAATGCCGAGCGGTTTCTAAGGTTGACCTGGAAGATGCCCAGATCAACGTTTTCTCCTCTCAAGTAGCTTTCAAGTGCTTTAGCGGCTGCTGCCGTAGCGCGTGCGTTAAACGAACCCGCTGCCCCGAGCGCAACTTGACAAACGACGTCGTCGCTTAGCGCGACGGATACGAACCTCCCAAGGTATTCAGAGTAAAAGCACGCGGTTTCGGTCATGGCTGTTAAAGGAGGTACCAGTCGTGATCATACAACGCCTTTACAAGCGTCCCCACTTGGACGTCTTCGCGAGGATCGACCACGAGTGAACGTAACGCATCCTTCAAGTCAGCTAAGTATTGCGCGTTGCTTAAGCTCCCGTACTCAAACCTCCTGCCGCGAACCCGGCAACGTTCGAGCGTCTCCTGCCGAGGTAGAATGGTGACAGCAAGGTCAGTCATTTCACAGGCCTGTTGCATGGCTTTCCTAAAATCACCTGTGCAATACGCAACACGGTGGCGGTAGTTGCTCCGCGTCTTTTCCAGATATCGGTGGAGCCGCGCACTCTCGAGTTCGATGAACCTCTTCTTGACTGATGTGACGTCGCAGTCGCCGAGGACGAAATCGTAGTCAGCAAAGGGGTACTCGGTATCAAGCTCCCTCGGAGTGACACCACACGTGCCAAATGCGACGATGTGCACTTCTTCTGGCTCCAAAACGCTGAAAATGACCTTGTCGTAATTTTGATGACTTGGACTCGTGTGATAAGGCTTCACCTTGGCACACGGCACAAAGATCAATACCTCACGCACGGGCGCGACGTACTCACGCAGCACGTACTCATTTGCCCTCACCATGTCAGGATGGGCAAAGATCTTCTCTCCGACCAGCGGCAAGCTTGAGCGCTCTGATTCAGGGATTATCATCATCCGCGGAGTGGCCAGCGCTCGACAGCCTACAAAAGGCTTAGGCTTTTGAGTTCCTTAACAATTCGATCAACCGCATTAGCCGCGTCTTCGGGCTTTCGACCGCCAGTGACTACCAGTTTGCCGGAACCAAACAAAAGAACCACGACTTTGGGATCTGACAAACGGTACACGAGGCCCGGAAACTGTTCGGGCTCGTACTCTATATTCTCTAGCCCGAGCCCTACCGCAATCGCGTTCAAATTCAACACTGAGTGAAGATCTGCTGACGCGACGATGTTCTGGACTTTAATCTCTGGCGTTCCCTTCACGTCGATTCCAATATTGCGAAGACTTTGAAATACGTTTTCAAGGCCCTTATAAACGTCATCGATGCTTTTTGCACCCGTACAGACAATTTTTCCCGATCGGAAAATTAACGCTGCCGTCTTCGGGTCCTTGGTTCGGTAGACGAGGCCCGGAAACCGTTCGGGGTCATAATCTGCACCCTCTAACGCAAGCGTGATTTGCTTGAGGTTTATCTCTATTCCGATGCCGGTTGAGGCCACCACATTTTCGATCTTAATAGTGTCTCGCGGTTCGATATTACTAGTGTCTCGCGGTTCGATATTACTAGTGTCTCGCAGTGCGACCATGCGCTTTCTCCCCCGTTCTTTGTTGCTTTATAAAGGCTTTTTATATATAACGTTAAGGGGCTGTCGTTGGTGTTCTGAAAACAATCCGCCTGAAAATCGGGCGCGCTTCGCAATTACGCGAGCACAGCAATTTTATCTACCCGGTGGCCATAGCATATATCCTCGCACGGGACCTACGCAACGTGCTCAACATAAATTTGTCGGACGGTGATTCACGAGCGACCCATGCGTTCGCAGTCCGCGAGTGGACCAAGATAACCAGCGATTGCGGCCCGACCGGAGTCGTGGGCCAACGGCAAGTCGGCCTTTGGGAGCTTGCAGATATGACCGGAGTACGACATGAAACTCGCATTTGAGCTATCTGGAGAGAACAAAAGCATTCCACGAGCAGAGGTTCTCGCACTTTTCAACGGTGCCCTAGTACAAGAGCTTGAACGCGTTCTCGTGATTGATGTCGATACCTATGACCAGGTTCTCGGTGACCGCTTAGCGATGACGCACGCGATACTCGAGGTTAAGGACGTGTGTTCACAAGAGCTCGAATCAATCTACCGAGCAGCCGGAAGCATTGAGCTACCTCGAGTCAGCGTCGCGGTGCGGGCCAAGCGCATTGGACACGGCCTGAAAAGCACAGAGGTCGAAGCTACGATCGGAAAGGCGCTTGCTGAGCGCGGATACGAAATCGACCTTACCCATCCGCAGCTTCAAGTGAGGGCTCTGCTCAGCAAAGGCGTTTGCATAATCGGGGCAACATTAGCGTTGATCGATCGATCGCGCTTCGAATCGAGGCGCCCGCGTGTGCGGCCCTACTTCTATCCCGGCGTGCTCCTGCCGCGGCTCGCCCGGGCCGCTGTAAACCTCACACGTGTTAAAGCTGAAGAGCTCTTGTTGGACCCATTCTGCGGCACAGGAGGAATACTGCTTGAAGCGGGTCTCCTCGGGGCAACAATCATGGGGTCAGATGTCGACGGTAGGATGGTTTTTGGAACGAAGATGAACCTCGACTACTACGACGTTATGAGTGATCTGCTGGTCCAAGATGCTCGGCGATTGGGTCTAAGGGACGAATGTGTGGACGCTGTCGCAACCGATCTACCATATGGCCGTTCCGTAACTGTGCGAGCCCATTCGCTGAATCAACTGACGGCAGCGGCCTTAGGCGAAATTTTTCGCGTGCTAAAACGCAACGCGCGGGCCGTTTTGATATCCCATAGCCCGATTGAGCACGAGGTCACGGATGCTGGTTTCACGATCGAAGGACGCCACACGCAATATGTGCATAAGAGTCTAACAAGAGAAATCGTCGTAGCGCGTAAATGACAGCTAAGCGCCTTGTCAGCACCGAGCCCCCGTCTGGTTCGCTGCTGGCGGCGGAGCGGTCACATCAAGCGTCCGGGGTTGAAACAATCCCGCGGCAATTTCAGGCGAGGAACGCGGGCTCATCTGCACGTTCCAAAGAACCACTGCGCGAACAGGGGGCAATCTCGAGCAAGCGTAGATTTGGGGGGCGCTACACGCGATGCATATAGCGGAAAATATCTTCGTGCTGAGCGGTGATTCTCACACCTTGGGAGGTACCAACGGCGTCAAGTCCCTTTTTTAGGTCTTCGAACTTCGCCGCGCCGATGTTGACGATCATAATCATGGTAAACAGCTCGGACACGATAGTCTGACTAATATCCTCGATGTTGGCATTGACGCTTGCGAGTAGAGTGGTGACGGCCGCTACGATGCCGGGATGATCAGAGCCGGTCACCGTTACGATGATCCGCGCGTTACGCGATGAGGGAGCCACGCTTCGACCTCCTTATCTGATTCTGGTGCCCGGCGGCATCGTTCTTGCCGGTCGAATGAGGACTGACCTACCGTCGTATTCAGCGGCGAGCAGCATGCCGCGAGATTCGATGCCCATCAACTTCACCGGCTGCAGATTGATAAGCACGACGACGTCAGTGCCAATCAGATCCTCAGGCGCGTAGTCTTTGGCGATTCCCGCCACAATCTGCCGGGTCTCTTCGCCCACTTGTGCTGTAATTCTCAAGAGCTTGTCGGATTTTTGGACCGGCTCAGCTTCAACGACGCGGGCGATCCTCAGATCCATTTTCTTGAAGTCGTCAAGCTTGATTGTGACCTCCTCCGTGCTCGGCTCCTTGGCGGGACCTTTATGATCCGCCCCGGCGATTCTTTCGTTTAGTATAGCCTCCATTGCGCTGATCTTCTTCTCATCGATTTTGGCGAACGGCAGCGCCGGCTTGGGAAGCCGCAACGGTTCAACCTCCACTGTGGCGTCAGAAAAATACGTCGTGGTCAGACCAAGCTGCGCTTGAACGCTACGCATCGTCGATGGCATGACCGGCTCCAGCAACACAGACAAGGCTTTCACAAGCTGTATGCAGTTCTTGAGTTCGCGTGCGCACGCCGTCCTATCAGATTTCACTAGATTCCAGAGCTCTTTTGACTGGAAATACGCGTTGCCGAAGTCTGAGAGCGACATCGCCGCGTCGACGACCTTCTTAAACTCATATTCCTCCAGTGCGCTCACCATCATCTCGCGCGTCGCGGCTACGCGCTCCATTATCGCAGAATCGACGGGACCCTCAGGTACGCGCCCGAAGTTTTTGTACGCAAAGTACAGGGTGCGATAGATGAAGTTCCCAAGCGACCCAACGAGTTCACGGTTGACCTTCTCACCAAATACTTGCCACGAAAAATTCAGCTCCTTCGTGTGTGACGTGTAGCTGGCGAGGTAGAAGCGAAGTAAATCGGGATGAAACCCGTGGTCGAGGTAATCTTCATCTACCCAAACCACATACCCCCGACTCTTTGAGAACGTCTTGCCGTCGACTTTGACCATTCCCGACGCGACGATAGCCGCCGGCAACGTGTAGCTCGCTCCTTTTAACAGCGCCGGCCAGAAGACGGCGTGATGGTAGACGATGTCGGTGCCGATGAAATGAATTATGTTCGAATCGCTCTTCCAATAATCTTCCCAGGCGCTTGTCGCTTCCTCGGTAAATGAGATATACCCTATCGGAGCGTCAACCCATACGTAGACCACCAGATCCGTTCCAGGAAATGAGACGCCCCACGCCAGATTTCGCGTGATACACCAGTCTTTCAGTTCGTTGCGGACCCATTCGCGCGCATAGTTGCGGGCGTTGGCCGTACCTCCGAGCGATTCGAGGTACGTTAACAAGAAGTCCTTGAATGCGGAGAGCTTGAAGAAGTAATGCTGCTCTTCCCGATATTCGGCACTGGCCCCACACGTTTTACACGTCGGATCGAGAATTTCCCCCGGTTCGAGATGGCGGCCACACCCTTGATCGCACTCGTCCCCGCGCGCCGGCATGCCGCAAAAAAAGCACGCTCCCTCGACGTAGCGATCAGGGAGAAAACGATCGCACTCGGGACAGTACGCCAATCGTATGACCCGCGAGTATATACAGCCGTTTGCTTGGAGCGATTTGACGATTTCCTGCGTTCTGAAGTGATTTGTGGGAGTATCGGTGTTTCCATAATGGCTAAAGTCAACTGACAGAGCCTTAAACGTGTCCTCCCAGTAGCGGTGATAATACGCGGCAAGCTTGGCTGGCGTCGTTCCTTGCTGTTCAGCGTTGATCACGATGGGAGTCCCGTGCGTGTCCGAACCGCACACGAAGAGCGGATCCTGCTGGAGCTTCTTAAGGCACCGAACGTAAATGTCCGCCGGGATGTACGTCCTGAGGTGACCGATGTGGCACGGCCCGTTCGCGTAAGGCAGGCCGCACGTGATGAGAAGCGGTTTATTCGAAGTCATTTTGAAGTCCTCGTAGCACGAGACCGCATTTCGGCATCCACAGCTTGAGCCGTATTCACCTTGAAACGCCTCCGGTGCACCAAAACGTCGGAGCTTCGTTTCGTGACGCCACGCCGATTCTGCGACACGGGCTTCACAATGCATTGTGATAGAGGCTACCTATTTTAACTCTTCGAGAGCAGCGCTCTTTTCTGAGTCTCAGGACCCCACAGTTTTGACGTGGGGCTGCCACACGACGCATATGCGTATCGTTCGAACTGAGGCACCTTAAAGGGAAGTCACAGTTGAAAAGGCTTAAGTCTTGAAGACCGTGATCACTGTGCAAAGGAATTCGCGTGAATTGACGACAGAAAGGAGGCCTTTTATGAGTGAAGAAGTGTCTTGTCAAACGTGTGGTGCCCCGCTACCACTTAATGCGCAGTTCTGCGTTCAGTGTGGAACCCGTGCAAGTAAGAACGCCCCAGCAGCTGATGCAAGTGCGGGGTCGCCGATGCCAGCTCACCCATTGCCATAGACGGGGTTCTAGTGGTGAGTTCAAATTGGATCCCAGGATATACTATCATTGAAACACGAGGATTCATCTACGGCCTTACGGTGCGGAGTAGAGGGCTTGGAAGAAATATTGCAGCAGGATTGCGGTCTATCGCAGGAGGAGAGATTCGCGAGTACGTCGAGATGATGCAACACGCCAGAGATGAAGCGCTATACCGACTCGTGGAGCACGCAAAAGCAGTCGGTGCCAATGCGATAATAAGCGCCTATTTTGATTCGTCGGAGATTTCTGACTATATGCAGGAGATCCTAGCATACGGAACGGGTGTCGTGATTGGGAAGAAATAATCGGTGAAGTCGCGAGCGACGAGAACTTAGAAGGCAGCACGCCGCATACTAATGCCCTCGCCGTCTTAGCAGATGGCTGCGACGTCACTGCAAACGGCAACCCCCGTGAACAGCTTAATTCGGCTTTTGTTATTCTGAAGACGTAGGGTGCGACCGCGATCTTGTTCAAGTTCACTATCATGCGCTCTGACTAAGCCCCACCCGCCGTGACCAGGGGCTAAGCTCAAGAGCTTAACGATGAAGATAACAAGCAATCCGATGACTGGTCCGGCAGAGATGCCTATGAGCGGCGTGAGGTTCACGTACCCTTCGTGCGAACGAAGTGTTAATCAGGAAGATTGCGAAAGAAACTGCGGCAAGCATGCCGGCGATAGCTAGCCGCTGAATTGCGATCGTGCGCCTTCGCGTGACAACGAGTGCGACAATGAGCAGCGCGAGGGCTAGTAACCACCAAAATAGGGCCCATTAGGGAAGAACGCAGGTGGAAGATGAATGTGCGCCATTTTAGAGCTTGGCAAGATCTAACGAATTGCCGCTTAGCTATCATATGAGGCTTTCTGTGTCGAATAGCGCCGGAGCTCGAGCACGATTATGAACGAGCGGTGATCAGTGCTCAGTCAGTCTTCGTCAAATGGCAGCCTATTGTGCTTTTCTAAACTCATCGGTTCTACGTCCAAGGTTCTGAATCGATGATAGGGCCACTCGTAGATGATGACCGGATTAGCGAACACCTTTGCGTCTCTTCCAAAAAGCGATATCCGTGTGTACGTGCAGGTCTCATCCAAGGGATAATTGCCTGCCGCCTCTTCAAAAAGGCGCTCCACGCGCCCTCGACATTGGGAACGATTCCTCTTGTACCACTCCTGTGCAAGATGGAGCTGATCAGCAGTTTTTTCGGATGCTGTGCTCTTCATTATGGTGTCCGCTGAGTGGAGGGCTAGCGTGTAATCAGCGCCGTATGATCCTTTTAAATTCCTGGGCGAAGGCTTTATAGGTGCCTCATCGTTTCCGGAAGATTGTGCGTTTGGCGTTTTATTTCCTACAACGACGGCAACAATAGCCACCGCAAAATCTTGCAGGTGGTGTTTCAGGTCTGTCAACAGTGAGCTTTCATCAAAAGCCGCGCTTGTTCGAACAGAATCTGTGAGTCTCCTAGCATTGGTCGATGCACGCGGCAAACGATCGAGGATTATCAGCATCGACCCACCCTGATTCGCGTCAACTTGATTTTTAGCCATGCGTAGGGCACTTCTCACGCCTGCGATTGTCGTTTCTTCATTTGCTTCGACGACCGTCAGGTAACGGGCCGCCCCTCTGCTCAATCGTTCTCCTGCTTCGATTACCCGCTTCAGTGTCGTTTCGTCTGCTTCAGCATCAAATGCATTCTCGCGATACCGTGAAAGCTCCGTTCCATCAATCCCGCTGCTCCGCGCAAGTGCGCGCTCTGCAACGTGTTCTTTGCTCATGCCATAGCTTACGTATAGCGTAGGAAACCGATTTTGCGCAGCAAAGTCAGCACACCACGCAATAAAGTCCGTTGCCTCCGTATCGCACCCAGTCACCGCGTATAACTTGCCTGGCTTCCAGCCGCCACCAAAAGCAATATTGAGCCACTCCGAGGGTGTAGGAATAACCTCCCTCCTCTTTGCAAAAAGATTCGAGACGAAAAAATCGAGATCTTCCTCAAAGGTGGGCGTTTTATCGCTCGCTTCAAACAACAATGTGTTCGATTGATCCCTGAGCGTCCTCAAGACGATTTCAAGCGGAAGAGTGCCCGAAGCTAGCGCCGTTTCCGCCATTTGAACGAGTTCTTGCGCTCTAAGCCGCGCCCCACGTGCATTTGTGAGGTTCAAATACTTTATGAACGTATCTCGCTTGCACGATGCACGGTTTCGTAGCCGCTGCACGTATCGTGCTATTTCATTCACGTGCGGGCGCATCTCAGGGCTTCGAGAGAAGAGGCTTAAGATTGCGCTGCATCGTATTTGTCGGTCGTGATAGGCGAGATAGTGACACGCGTGCCACAGCACGCGATTAAAAGGCAAACGAATGCCTCCTCTAGATACGTACTCATCAGCGAATCCCTCCGAGCGGAGCCCTAGCCTCAGCGCTTCGGTGACACTGTCCGGATCGTTAAGCAGATACGTGAGGATCTCTTCTTCCATCGAAGCTTGGTCCTCACTTCGTTCGTAGTTCGGTTCTTTGATTGGCCTCGCTTGATAGTACTCGCAGTTCCAGCCCGTGCACGCTGGGCGCTCTCGGAGCCTCTTGCACGACCAGATATCCTCGCAGTTCCAGCAGTACCTCCGGGGATTCTCTCGAGCCTGTGAAAGGCATTCCATAAACTTCTGGGCGTCGCGTACCTCCCTCGAGCCCCCGAAGAAGACCGAATTGCGTATCATCGTCTGCGCCATTTTTCTCCCTTGCATATCGCTAAGCCCTTTTGTCACAACGTATCGCACGAGGAGCAAGTGCGCCGTGTCGCACTCAATATCAGAAGGCACGCCGTGATGCAACAGATCGAGGATACACGGCGGATGGCGGATTCTTTTGCGAAAAGACTTCTGAGATCGGGGTACCACATTTTGACTAGACACGGATCACTGCCTCACTCGCCTAAACGTGCATCGAAAACTTATAGCTCAACTTCAGCCAAGAGCGAATGGCTGTGGCGATGGATACGCCACCGGTTCCTGTTTTTTGCGAAGTAGCCCGTATACATTACCTGTGCGTTAGGTGAAAGTGTATCGCCAGTGCCCGTCACGATCACAGAAGAGTGCATGTTCGACCGGCGGAGACCTCCTAGCGTCACCTCTCCGGCGCGCATTATCCGATTCTCAACGCTCCAAGATCAAACGCGTGTTAGGCGCCCTAACCGACCTGACAGCTCACGATGCCGCCATATCGCCACCGATTCACGCGCGCGTGGTGCCTCATCACCCTTGCCGGTACCCAACTTCGCACACGCTCGAAGCGTTCGCCGTGGCGATCAACGGCATTTCAGCGTCCACCAGCGAACTACTTTGGTGAACTCTCACAAAACCCTTGATGCTATTTCGTTGATCATGAAGATCATACCGTAACTACTGACTTTTTGAGCGACGCGGCCGAGTGTTTGCTTTGCGCTTTAGGGGAGGCGTCCGCTCTGAGTTAACCTTTTTTTGTAAGCGCCTTTATCTCCTGCCCCAAGCAAAAAGCGTATCGGAGCCAAACTCACCTAAATAGCGAGCGATGAAATTGTTTAAATACGCTGAAACACCTAACTCTACGTGATTTGATGCGCGAAGCCAACACCAGTTCAGTCCCGTACGGAAGATACGAAAAAGACGACTCAATTTTCGGTCTGTCGGATCTAGCGAGCCTGGCTGCGTTCATCTATCTTTTGTTCTTTCTCCTGGCGCTCGTGTTATATAGCGCCAATCCTTTCGAGCCGGCGGTGTTCGGATTCTACAAACTCTCCGTCTTCTTTCAAATCGTGTCGTTCTTTGGCATCTTTTTTGTTCCGACGTTAATGATCTACTTCGCCCTCGACTTCACAAAGAGCGTTGGGCACACGGTTGTCGTGCTCGGGTACCCTATTCTTGTGCTTGGGGCATCAGCAGTCCTTAACATACCCGATGCACCACTTTTCGCAGCGCTGGGCGGACTTGTGCTCTTTGCGTTCTATTTCTTAGCGGGGCTGAATCGTTCGGCGATCGAGAGACGACAACGCGCTCCACGTAGCCAGCGCGCCGTCCGTCAGAGGCCAGTTGTTGTACCCCCGCCACGGGCGCCCCCTCAACGACGGCCGTCAGATCAGCGTTCTCCCGATCAGAGGCGGCAGATGTCACAATATGCGCCACCGAGCCGTCCTCAGGATTTCAGACGAGAGGCCAGACCACAATACAGGTCCTCAGATAGCTTTCTTTCTCGGCTCGACCGATTTCTCGATCGGTACGACTACGTAGACGGCGAGGCCGTGCGAAAGGGGTCGCGACGCCGCGGGAGGTACGAAAGGGATCAACGGCGCGGCGGCCGATAGGCGCTATTTCCGCTATTCCCAGCAATCAGCCTATGAGACAATCGCCGCCATGATGAAGCGATGGATGATCTCCATTATAGGGAGCATCATTCCCGGACGGGGGACCCCTATAGGGGTTTTCTGCCAGACCCAGCACGCGACAAGCAGCCAATACGACGAGACGAACGTGGCAAATCCCACCAAGATCGCCAAGTCTTTCAGGCGTTTCCTGTAGCCCACGAAGTACGGCACAAAGAGACTCATCGCGATCATGGTAACGACGCCAAGCACGCGGTTCAGCGAGAAACTCAACGCTCCGATAAAGCCGCTTACTGCAGGCGCGAAGAGCGCCGCGTACCCGAGCGCAGATCCGCTGAATACAATCCACGCCGCGGCAAATGCCTCTTTAATTTGCGACTCGTGAACGAGAACCTCGCGTATGCTTGCGAGCGTGAAGAAGACTAGCGGGACATACAGCGGCAGAAAGTAGCGCATATCAAGGCCAAATCCTTGGTTTAGGCCGAACGGCGCGTAGATTATGATGTGCGCGATGATGCAGATGAAAAACGTGACTGCGATTGCGCGGCTCTTTTCTACCCTTAGGCGCGCCGCTCCCGTCCTGAATCTCATCAGCGTTCGCACGACGTACGGGACAGCAGCAAAGAGGGGAATTATGAGCAAGGGGCATATCTGAAATACCGAGAGCGTCACCGGCATGTCGACATAGAACAACACGTGATAGAGGTCTTGGGGCCAGCTCGGCACGGTTTGCAGGTTCCACGTGGCTAAAAAGAGCATAGGCAGACTTTGGATCGTGGAGAAAAGTGCTGAACCGGTGGCTGCGTTAATCGGGGACGCCTGCTGCGCGATGTCTGGGTGTGCACTGAGATAAACGGGCGACAAGAAAGGGTTGTGAAAGAGCAGGTAGTTATCGATGAAGTACGGGATCATCGCAAGCAGCACCGTGGCCGCGGCCGTAATCACCGCCCTAATTCTCGCTGCTGACGTCAACAAATCCGTCAGAATGATGGCGATTAGGAGCGGAATGGCGTCAAAAACCCGCACCCAGACGCCGAGCCCGACGAAAACGTAAGAGAGGTAGCGATAGCGCTGCTTGCCGTCCAGCAGATACGTGTAGAGGCTCCAAACGCTCGCTATGATGAGCAACACCGACGCTGTTTGATCTTTCGCTGAGACCGCCCAGAACGTGAGGGGCGTCGCGATTAGAATATACGCGGCCCCAAAGGCGGCTACGCGCTCATCAGCAAAGTACCGCGTGAAGATTCGCAACGAAAGCAGGACGATGGCCGCCATCGCCAAGATATTAAACAGCTGGATGGCCATGAGAGCGCCCCACTGGTCAAAAACAAGCGGCGGCAGACGAGTGCCGATGTAGCCGTTGATGATGAAGAGGGTAAGCGCGACAAACGCGCCAACGCTGCGACCGAGTCGTGGCCGGTGCCAACGCCTTCCCAGAAGCGAGCTCACCCTGAACACACTAAAGGACCACAGAGCAGCGAAGAAGAGCCTGATGCCGACCGTGACGCTGATGAGGTAAAGGAACGCGTAAAACGGGGACGCGAAGACTGGAATGGCGTGCGTGTAGAAGGCGTATGTATGGCCCTGGAAGGAAAACCCAAGGATGGGAGCTGAGCCTCCAAAACTCAGGCCTTCGTAGAGCTTGGTAGGCAGCGTATCGATCGAGAGCGACCCGCGAGCAAGATTGATGAGCTCTGCCGCGAGCGTTACCTCGTCGTTGATGAAGATGTTAACGTTCCAAATCGCGATGCAGACTGCAAGCGATGCGTAGAAGAGCAGCGCAGCCGTTTCGTTAGGTAAAACGCGTGCGTAGAGGCTCCGTAGCTTGTTGTTGCTCATCACTTAGATGGCCGAGCGCTCGGCTTCACGCTCCATGATCGTGTCATAGACGCTAATGTACCCATCGACCATATGATCGACATCAAAGCGCTCCGCGCGTGTCCTGCACCGCTGCCTTCGAATGCTGCCAACCTCGCCCACTTTGTCGATCGCGTCGCGCACGCTCTGAACGATAAAGCCTGTCTCTCCGTCGACGAGTATCTCCCGCACGCTGCCTTGGTCTGTCGCAATGACGGGCGTACCACTTGCGAGGGACTCGACTAGGGTAAGACCAAACGGCTCAGCAAAAGAGATCAGGTGCAAGCTGCAATACGCCTGCTTGAAAAGCTCGTTTCTTGTTTTTTCGTCCACCGTGCCGAGATACTGTATCTGCTCCCCGTCGATCTCAGGCTTGACGCACTTCTCAAAATAGGCGCGATGCTCGCTCGCGACGAGCCCGGCAATCTTCAGCGTCATTCCGGTTTCTTTTGCCACCTCAATGGCGCGATGCGTGCCCTTGTCACGCGATATGCGTCCGAAGAACAGAAGATAATCATCGGGAGCGTCACCGAACTCAAAGGAGCCGACGTCGATCCCGTTGTACACGGTGGCAACGTAATTCAGGCCTTCCGCCCGATCGGCGTTGCTGATGGACACGTAGTAGTTATCCCAGTACTTTCTGTACACGGGCAGAATCCGCTCTGAAGAGAATCCGTGTATGGTCGTAAGAAGAGGAGTATCCGTAAGCCGTGAGAAGGTCAGCGGATAGAAGTCGTAGTGACTGTGAAGAATATCGAATTCGTGCGCTTTTTCGAAGGCGTTTGATATGTGGAGCCATTGATAGACGCCAGCGTCTAGCGATTCATCTTCATAAAATCCGTGCGGACACACCCACTCAAGCTTCGCCTTCGTGACAGAGTCGCCGGTCGCGAAGAGCGTAACGTCATAGCCTCGCTCGACTAGGCCTTCGGTCAGGTAATGGACGACGGTCTCCCAAGGTCCGTAACGGCGTGGCGGGGTTCTCCACGAGATTGTGCCCAGCATCCCTATCTTCAATCGACAACCTCCCCGCGCTCAGCATTATGAACCAGACACCAGCTCCGTCGCGCAATTCTCGCCTAGTTCGATGCTTTCGGCGCCGCTTTAGCCGCGTTCGCGTCGCTTTGTAGCGCCTCCACACTATCGGTGCGCTCCCACGGCAGATCGAGATCAGCGCGACCAAAATGCCCATAGGCGGCGACTTGTCGGTAGATCGGGCGTCGAAGTCCCAGCGTGTTAATGATCCACCCCGGGGTGAGTGCAAAACGGCGCGCGATGATCTCAGAGATAGACTCCTCAGGTATGTGGGCTGTTCCGGACGTATTGACGTATATCGCAATAGGTTGGGCTACGCCTATCGCGTATGAGATCTGGATTTCGCACTTGTCGGCGAGTTCAGCCGCAACAACGTTTTTCGCGATATACCTCGCCGCGTACGCTGCCGATCGGTCGACCTTTGTCGGATCCTTTCCCGAAAAAGAGCCCCCGCCGTGGCGCGCCATTCCTCCGTACGTATCGACGATGATCTTACGCCCCGACATGCCAGCATCGCCCTTGGGGCCTCCGATCACGAATCGACCCGTAGGGTTGACGTAAACCTTCGTTTCCTTGTCGATCATCTCAGCGGGGATAACGACGTCGATTACGTTCGCTTGAATATCCCGTCTGATGGTGTCAAGTTCGACGTCCGGAGTGTGCTGCGAAGATACGATTACTGTGTCGACTCTGATAGGCCGATCGTTAGCGTATTCCACCGTTACCTGCGTCTTGCCATCAGGGCCGAGATACCCTATTTCTCCAGATTTTCTAACCTCAGTCACCCTCAGCGCAAGCTTATTCGCGAGCAGAATCGGCATCGGCATCAGCTCCGGTGTTTCATTCGTGGCATAGCCGAACACCATCCCCTGATCGCCCGCGCCCAGTTCGACATCCGCATCTACGTCCGCGGAGACCTGTAGAGACTCGAGGTCGAGTCCATCGTCACCCACGGCTGAGACCCGGCACTCAAGCGACTTGTTGACCCCTTGAGCGATATCCGGAGACTGTTCTTTGATCGATACGATAATCCCGCAGGTGTCGCCGTCGAAACCAAATCGTGAATCGGTGTAACCTATCTCGCGGATCGTATCACGCACCACGCGTGGTATGTCCACGGTACAAGTCGTCGTGATTTCGCCGATCACCACCGCGAGCCCCGTAGTCACTGCCACTTCGCACGCGACTCGCGCGTTCTTAGGGTCGCGCTCGATGATCGCGTCCAGTATAGCATCCGAAATCTGGTCACAGATCTTGTCGGGGTGCCCTTCCGTTACTGATTCGGACGTAAACAAAAAACGATTCTCAGACATCCTGCCTCGATTCGCTCTACCACGGACAACCTTTTTACCGGTTGGCTTTATCATTGGTATCTATATAAAGCGTATGGTTGCCGGAGGCGACTGCATAGCAGATGAGGAATTTTGCGATGAAGAACATAATCAAGGACATCAGCCTCGCTAATGCGGGGGAACGACGAATTGAATGGGCTCGCAGGCACATGCCCGTTCTTGAGAAGATTAAGAGTGAATTTGCCCGCGAAAAACCGCTGGATGGCATTAACGTTACTGCGTGTCTTCACGTAACGGTCGAAACCGCGAACCTTATCCGTGCGCTAAGCGCCGGAGGAGCGAATGTCGCGCTCGCAGGCTCAAATCCACTCAGCACCCAAGACGACGTCGCCGCCGCCCTCGCAACTGACGGGATCTCCGTATGCGCCTTTCGCGGCGAAAGCGACGCTGAGTATCATGCGTGTTTAGAAGAGGCGCTCAAGATCGGCCCGCAGGTCACGCTTGACGACGGCGCGGACGTTATCGCCACGGTTCACCACGATCATCCCGAATACCTAAGCGCGGTGATGGGCGGCTGCGAGGAGACGACAACGGGCGTTGTCAGGTTGAGGGCAATGGCAGCAGAAGGCGCGCTCAAATATCCTGTAATCGCCGTCAACGATGCCGAAACCAAGATGATGTTTGACAATCGGTACGGGACCGGACAAAGCACGCTTCACGGCATTATGAATGCAACTAATTTCTTGTTTGCCGGAAAAACCGTCGTTATCGTCGGCTACGGGTGGTGTGGCCGAGGCGTCGCAGCGCGCGCAAGAGGCCTCGGCGCGAACGTGGTTGTTGTCGAGGTCGAGCCACGAAAAGCCCTTGAGGCGGCAATGGACGGCTTTAGAGTGATGCCGATGCGCGACGCGGCAATGATCGGCGATCTCTTCATCACGGTCACCGGCGACGTCTCAGTCATTCGAGGGGAACACTTCGCGGTCATGAAAGATCAGGCTATCGTCTGCAATTCAGGACACTTCAACGTAGAACTCGATCTGAAAGAGCTCAAAGAGATGGCGACCAGCACGACGAATGTCAAAGAGAACGTGGACGAGTATCGCATGCCCGATGGCAGGACGCTTTACGTGCTTGCGGAGGGGAGGCTCATCAACCTCTCGGCGGCCTTCGGGCACCCGCCCGAAGTTATGGATATGAGCTTCGCGAACCAGGCACTGTGCGTCAAATACGTCGTCGAAAATCACGCGCATCTGAGCAACTCGGTGCACGGTGTGCCGACCGAAATAGACAAACGGGTCGCCAGGCTGAAGCTTAGTGCGATCGGTATTGAGATTGAGCAACTCACGCCGCAGCAAGAGGCGTACCTCCACTCGTGGACGCTGGGAACGTAGCTCCGTCACGTTGTCTAGGGGAGAGGTTTGAATGGGAGGAACGTGAACGATGACCGCGATCGATGACTATATAAAAGACGTATTTGGAAGCGATGCGAACGTCGTGCAGGTCAGCGAACTGGGTCATCCGACCGAGGAGCTCAAAGGCTTTGGTTATGGACGGCCCTATCAGATCACGTTTTCGCTCGACGGCGTGCTCAAATCCGTGGTGCTTTCGTCGATGCGACGTGAGGGCGGCTTTGGTCACGATCACTTCTCCGACCGCGCCCAGATACTCATCTGGCAGCACGCCACCTTTGGCTCACTCCCGCGGCACGTGCGGGCGTTCGATGTCGGCTACTTCACCCGTGACGGAAGCATGCGATCTGCCCGCGACGCCGATGAGTACTTCATCCTGATGGATCTGGTCACGGGAACCGAGTACTTCAACGATCTCAATACCGTTAGGGACTCGGGCACGCTGACCGATCTCGATGTGGCCCGTGCCGAAGCGCTCTCAAATTACCTCGTCGCTATACACGGGGTGAAACGCGATGAACCTGTTATCTACACGCGCCGCATACGCGAGCTCATAGGGCACGGCGAGCTCATTATGGGCCTGATCGACAGCTACCCGAATAGCTTCGACGCATTTTCGCAAGATGATTTTCGCCTGCTCGAAAAGCGCTGCATTGATTGGCGATATGCGCTAAAAGACCGCGCGCATCGGCTTTGCGTGGTCCACGGCGATTATCACCCGTGGAACATCATGTTCAGAGACGGCACTGATTTTACCGTTCTCGACAGAAGCCGTGGAGAATTCGGAGAAGCAGCTGATGACGTAACGTCGCTGAGCGTGAACTATCTCTTTTATTCAATACAGAAGTACGGGAAGCTGGCAAAAGAGTTCAAGACGCTGTTTGACTCGTTCATGCGAAACTACCTACAGGAGACGCAAGATCACGAACTCCTTGAGGTTATTCAACCATTCTATGCGTTCAGGGGGCTTGTTGTCGCAAGCCCTATATGGTATCCGAACATCGATCGGCAGGTGCGGCAGAGGCTGTTCAACTTCGTGCGAAACGTGCTTGAAGTCGAAACGTTCGACTACCGGAACGTCAACGCACTCCTGAAGGATTGACCCCCGAGGTGACCCCTGACAATGGCCTGGGCTATCTGGATTACCGGACTTCCCGGAAGCGGCAAAACCACTATCGCACGAGAAGTTGCCGAAAGGCTCAAGGACGAAAGGCTGAAAACACTGCAACTTGACGAGATTAGGACTATCGTCACTCCCCAGCCAACGTATTCAGAACAGGAACGCGATATCGTCTACGCGTTTCTCGCGTACACGGCAAAGGTACTTACCGAGTGCGGGGTGAACGTTATCATTGACGCGACGGCAAACCGAAAACGCTATCGCGATCTCGCTCGTCGGCTCATACCCCGCTTCGCCGAAGTTTATGTCAGCTGTTCGCTTGACACGTGCTTTCAGCGCGAGGCACATCGGGTGGCAGAGTTCACACCACCAGGCATTTATGAGAAATCGCACGCGAGGGAGGCAGCCGTGCCTGGAGTGAACGTAGCATACGAAACGACCGAAGACCCTGAGTTGACCATAGACAGCGAGCTGGTTGCGCCGACCGAGGCAGCTGGAGTCATCGTGCAAGAGATGAGGCGACTTTTCGATGGAACTTGATACTATAGTGGCCATAGCTACGCGGGCAATGGAGTCCGTCCTTGCGTTCGTCAAAACGGAGACAGAGTTCTCCGCGATTACAAAGCGAAAAGAGCGCGACGTGACGCGGAGGTTCGATCTCGTCGCGGAGCAAACGCTGCAAGACGAGCTGCTCGCCGCAGGGATCAGCGCGCGGATTGTCTCAGAAGAGTGGGGCGACCGCACCATTGGAGAAGACCCGCAGTGCACGTTCGTCTTCGATCCGATCGATGGATCCACCAACGTCGCTATCGGTTTTCCGTACTTCTGCTCGTCGCTCGCCTACGCCCCGAAAACCGACGACGTCACCTTGAGTGACGTTACCATGGGCGCCGTAGTCACGAACTCCTTAGACGCCTATGCCGTCAAACGAGGCGAAAGCGTGCGCTTCAACTCGACGCCGCTCGTGACGAAAAAATCCCCTCGGTACAAGCCCGTAGTTGCTGGATACGCTTATGGGGTGCCGCGCATTCCACGTGGACTCATCGAGCTCGAAAAGCGCAGCATCGTGCGGATTTTCGGAAGTATTGCCTACGATCTGTGTCAGGTCGCCTCGGGAACGCTCGACGCAGTTGTTGACACGCGAGATCGCCTGAGCAGTTACGACATCGCTGCCGCGCAGCTCATCGTGCGCGAGTCGCACGGATTCGTCACGACAGGTGATGGCAGCCAATTAGATGCCCCAGTCACCGCTAGTAACCTATCCCTCATTTGTTCCACAGACTCGACACTGCACGACACAATCGTGCAGACGTTGCGCCAATTCTCAAAGGATTGACAGAACCAACCCAACAACGACACATCTTGACTGGTCAAGCCTTCTGCCTTTAGTCTTGTCGAATTGAAGCCAACCAAGATTTCCTGGCGCCCGCGATTGCCCCTTCGCCGACACAAAGCTCGAGCTCTACGCGTAGTCGAGAAAGAAGAATAGCCGTTCTCTCTGCTACAAAAACTAGGGCCTGGAGGGGAAAAGCAGATTTGAACTTCTGAGGTCAGGTTCCATTTCCCCCCAGACTAAAGGGCCTGTAAAAAATCGATACTGTGTTGACTTACTAGAATATAAACCTGACTTGAAACAAGAGTCTTTGCGTGGCGTCGCAGTTAAAGAAGTCGCTGTATGGCGGTTCGTGGCTGCTTCTGCGATTTGCTGCACAGCGTCCCTAACCAAAAACACACCAGTAGCTCTAAGTGCTCAACAATCACGTCTTTTCGTAACACGCCCACATCTTGAAAAAATCGGTCCTGGTCATTTTCAGCTCGTGAATGATGGTGTGCAGCAACCCCTTTGGAAGCTGGCGATGAGCGTGTATCGGTATCGTGGTTGCCTTGCCGTCCTCCGAAACTAGCCGAACGTGTGAACCGCGCGTTCGAGTCACGCGATAACCTATGGACTCCAGGAACTTGACGAGTTCGCTGCCGCTCATCGACGGAAACTTCTCGATATGCGCCGCAGCGGCGCCCGTTTGCTCGCAGCTCGGGATCAGCTTCAGTTCTGTCCCTCCTCCTCAAGCTCTTCCTCGCATAGCTGAATACACTCCTTGATGTTATCCAATGCCTCTTCGAGAGTTGTGCCGTATGAGTGACAACCTTTTAAGGTCGGACACGTTGCGATGTAGTAACCGGCATCATCTCTCCTGATAACGATCTGACATTCCTCCACGAACTAACCCCTAAGAGGGCTTCTCGTGCACGTATAATAATGCTTGCACCGGTGATGGATGTTCTCGCGAAAGCTGATGAGGAGGACTCCGATCCCATCGAAGCGAGACTTGATAAGACAGGTAGTAGAGAGCTTCGTCATGAGTGTGCCGTTGAGGCCGGCGGTGTGACAACAAAGGCTTAAGTTTGCAGACACTCCTTTCTGAATGGGTCAGCTGACCGTGTTTTGGCACGTTTCGCAACCTGAAGGGGATACGCTGTTGTGTTGATTGAAGGGCACGACGATCAGAAGCTCAGGCGAGTCGGTGCGCGGATTAAGTCTCGCGTAGATCAAGCGAGCAACGCTGCTGACGGAGCGAGGGGGGGTTCTTCTCAGTTCATTCCCGCACTTTTCTACCCCGCAGGCAACAGCGACTACGCGCAAGCACTTACGCTCAAGCGAGCTTTAATCGAAAAGCACGACGGAAAATCGCTCGAAGAGGTGACCCCTGGGACCGAACTCGTCACTGAGCGCGGGACGTGTTACCGCGTACAGACGGAAGCGAGGGTAGGTATACATACGATACCTCCAAATCAAGCCAAAGAGAGGCTATTATCAGATTTCAAGCTCCTCCCCGGCATTAGAGAGACGACCGAGCGCGCGTTGAAGGAGCGTGGCTACCGTAGCATCGCTGATCTCGTCGAGCACGACCGCTTTGGAGCCCAGGCGCTCCACTTCTTAGAGCTTGTCGAAACGCGCAACTCGGGTGAATTAATCGAATGGGTTGGAAGAAGGTTTCCGAGATCCTATCCGCTCGCGCTGCAGACCTCAGGCTTTCATACGCCAGACCAGTTGCTTTTTGTGGATGTCGAGAGTCTGGGCCTCTTCGCAAGCCCGATCATAATCATAGGCGTTGCTGAGGCGGTCGACGAGACCCTAACCGTCAGCCAGTACGTTGCGCGGAACGTGGGCGAAGAGCCGGCGGCACTAGCAGCGCTGCTTTCCCATGTTAACGCAAGCACCGCTCTTGTAACCTTCAACGGGAGAGCTTTTGACGTTCCTTTCCTTGAGCAACGCTTCGCTTACTACCGGATCCACGGCAATCTGCAGCGGGCTCACTTCGACATGCTCCAGTTCGCGCGACGAAGGTGGCGAGGGCTAACTCCTGACTTCAAGCTGACCTCATTGGAAAAACACGTCATAGGCGCTCGTCACTCAGATATTCCTAGCGCGTTAGTACCGGAATTCTATGAGACCTATCTGCGCACACAGAACGCCGGGCCGTTAGTCGCCATTATCGACCACAACAGACATGATCTAATCGCGCTAGCACACATTTTCTCCAAGATTTGTGAGGGCTAATCATATCTGTCGAGAACGTTCTGCGAATCCTACAAAGCGACCCAATGTTCAGTCGCAAGGTTGCGCACACCGAAGTGTTATCTGCCCGAGATCCGATCTTCGCTCAAACGACCGACGAGATTGCACCAAGCGTGCAGGCCTACTTGCGCAAAAAGGGCATTCGATTGTACCGTCACCAGATCGAAGCGCGCGCCGCGCTGCGCGAAGGCAAGGACATAGTTATCGCAACTCCCACCGCTTCCGGCAAGACGCTCGCATTCAACGTACCCATTTTTGAGGAGCTCGACCGCGAGCGTAACGCGACTGCACTCTACCTCTATCCAACGAAAGCGCTCTCGAACGATCAACTGAATGTCCTTCAAGAGCTCGAGCTGATTAGCGGCGTACGTGTTAATCCAAGCGTTTACGACGGAGACACACCCCCCCATAAGCGGCCAAAGATTCGAACGAGTGCGAGGATCGTGATCAGCAACCCCTATGAACTCCATCACGTCTTGCCGTGGCACTACAAGTGGCAGCGATTCCTGGCGAACTTGAAGTTTATCGTCATTGACGAGGCACACGTGTATCGTGGGGTCTTTGGGTCAAACGTCGCCCTTTTGATACGGCGCCTGCAGCGACTCTGCGCGTATTACGGATCTGAGCCGCAGTTTGTCATCTCCACCGCGACTCTTGCAAATCCGATTGAATTTGGCGAGAAGCTGACCGGAAGAAGCTTCACCCTCATAGCTGACGATGGATCCCCGAGAGCGCGCAAGTATTTCATTCTGTACAACCCGTACGCTGACGGCATCGGGAAACGGTCCGCCCATCAGGAAGCGAAAGACTTATTCCTCCTCTTTATGCGAAACCAGCTGCAGACTCTGTGTTTCGCACCGTCGCGAAAGATGGCAGAACTCATCGCCCTTTGGGCAAAAAATGAGGTTAAGGAATCGACACCGTTGCTCGCCGACCGGATTGCAGCCTATCGGGCCGGCTACTTGCCATCGACACGGCGCCGGATCGAAGAGCGCTTAAGAAGCGGCAGCTTGGCAGGCGTAACGTCGACGAACGCACTCGAGCTCGGCATTGACATCGGTGGCCTAGACGCGGTTATCATGGCAGGGTATCCTGGCACGATCATTTCGACGTGGCAACAAGCGGGGCGAGCGGGCCGCGGGCAGGACGAGTCGCTCGCGGCCCTTGTCGGATTTCACGACCCACTCGACCAGTACTTTATGAAGCATCCTAGCGCGTTGTTCGGAGGGCCGCACGAGCACGCCATTATCGATCTATCAAACGAGTACATCACGCTCGGACACGTCATGTGCGCGGCTGCCGAGCTGCCGCTTCGGCTACCTGACGACGCAGCGTACTTTCCTGGTCTCCTCTCAGAATCGCTTGAGGAGCTGCAGCGACAAGGCCTAGCCGAGGACACTTCAAACGGGTGGGTGTACTCGGGCAGGGGCAGGGCCACCGAGGCGGTCCCCCTGAACGCGCTCTCCTCTCAGATATTCAAAGTGCTCTGCGAGGGGCGGCTCCTCGAAACGCTCGACAAGACTCGCGCATACCGAGAGGCTCACGCGGGGGCGGTGCTGCTTCACGAAGGTGAGACCTACGTCGTCGAACAGCTCGATTTGACCAACCGCATCGTTTCTGTGAGCAAGAAAAACGTGGATTACCACACAGAACCGATGAAAACCGTTGATCTTCGCATCGTCAAAGAACTCGAAAAAAGGGCTCACGGTGCGCTCGTGGTGTCATTCGGCATCGTCGAAGTCGTTGAGCAGTACGTTGGATACAAGACGCTCCGCTACGATCAAGTCGTGGGAATCGAGAGCCTTGATTTGCCGCCGCTCCGCTTCACCACGATGGCGCTGTGGTTCACGGTCCCGGATGAGGCCGTCACGCACGTGGCAAATGAGCAGCTCGACATCGGCGGCGGTCTGCACGGCGCCGAGCACGCGCTGATCGCTATGATGCCGCTGCACGTTATGTGCGACAGGTGGGACATCGGTGGCGTTTCGACCACGTGCCACCCAGATACCGCTGCCCCAACGATCTTCATCTACGACGGTTTTGAGGGGGGGATCGGCCTGGCGGAAAAAGCCGTAGAGCTGATTGCTGAAATTGTCACCGTCACCCGTGAGCTTGTCGCAGAGTGCTCCTGTGACGTCGGATGCCCGGCGTGTATCTACTCCCCGAAATGCGGAAATGACAACAAGCCGCTCGACAAGCAGGCCGCAATCGTCGTGCTAGAACAGCTTGCGAATATGGCGTCCGCAACCTCTAACAGATAAGACGCACTCCGAACTGCCCCCTGGCGTTCGACTCAAAGCAGCTCTTGGTGGTCTTGCTGATTGCGTTTCGGCTCACCACGTATTACGGTTCACCTTCTGATCGCTAGCTCGGTTCAGATAAGAAGGCACCTGATCGCTTTACGCACTCGTTGTGGCAAGCGGTGCGTGCTAACAAACAGTTAATACGATACAAAACAGACCGAGTTCATTGACTTATCGTAGGGATGTGCTGAAATCGTGCCATTCGAGGTTATTCCTGCCATTGACATTAAGAATGGTCGCTGTGTCCAGCTTGTCGGAGGGGTCCCTGATGATGTCCTCGTATCGCTTGACGACCCGGTTGCTGTCGCAGAACACTGGATCAGTAGTGGCGCTGACCGCCTTCACATCATCGATCTTGATGGCGCATTCGGAAAGCCGCGGAATCTGAAGCTTATCTATAAGCTAGCAAAACTCGACGCGTTTATTGAGGTTGGCGGCGGGATTCGCGCCTATGAAGACGTCGCTGATTTGCTTCAGGTCGGTGCAAACAGGGTGATTCTGGGCACCGCTGCTGTACGAGATCCGACCATTGTCCACAGCATGAGTGGTGAGTTTGGCAGCGAATCCATTATGGTGGCCGTCGACGCGCGGGGCGGTGAGGTGGTCATTGAGGGCTGGACCCGAAGCTCCGGCTTGAGGCCGCAGGAGCTCGGCCTGCTCTTTCAAGAGCTAGGCGCAGGTTCACTGCTCTTTACGGACGTGGAAACGGAGGGGAGGATGAATGGGGTACGTAGCGACGTCATCCGTGCTCTCGTGGAATACGTAAACATCCCCGTCATCGCGTCTGGCGGCATTGGCGTTCTGGATGACATCAGAGCGGTTGCTCAGACGGGCGCAGCTGGCGTAGTGATCGGCTCTGCAATATACACCGGCAAGTTCACGCTCAACGAAGCGTTTAACATAGTGAGTGACCTTTAGGGTATGTGATCGATATGCGCACGGCTGACGTCGCGAGGACGACTAGAGAGACCAAAATCGACCTCCATCTTAATCTCGATGATGCTTCGGAGAGAGCCATTGACACCGGCGTGCCGTTCTTTACGCACGTGCTTGAGGCGCTATCCCTGCACGGCGGCATAGGGATGCGCCTTACTGTGCAAAGCGACGGCAATCCCCATCACGTCGTCGAGGATGTCGGCATCGCGCTCGGAATGGCTCTTAGAAGTGTGATCACGAACATGGAGGGCATCAAACGGTTCGGAAGTGCCACTATTCCCATGGACGATTCGCTCGCGACCATTGCTGTCGATGCAGCTGGACGCAGCTACCTGGTGTTTAATACGACGATCGCCTCAGGCGTCGACGGCATCGATGCCAGCTTGGTGAAACACTTCATCCAATCGCTCGCGTCTCACGCCATGCTAACGATTCACGTGAACGCCTACGGCACCGATGACCATCACACGATCGAGGCTATTTTCAAAGCGCTTGGCGTCGCCCTCAATGACGCGCTACAGCCCCGAGAGGGCGTGCGGAGCACAAAGGGGATACTTTAGGCTGTTTGCGCAAATGGCCTGGTGAGCATCGTCTCTCCTCAGTCGTTTCGTGGTGGGCAGGTGAAGCGGCGGACGCAGGCCTGCCGTTCTCAGAATTTAGAGAAGCGCTAGAAGCTTTTGTGGGCCCTTGCTTCAGTGCAGTAGCTGTACCACTGTTTCCAATCGCCTTGAGCTTCCCAAAAAGGGCATTCGAACATCGGTAGGGTCCACTGCTTCAAACGCGCGCAGTAGTAGCACGCTGTCGCCAAGGCGTCAAATTTTGTCTCGTTTTCGCACAGCGAACAACGACGCAGCGGAAGGTACCCAGTATCAAAGATCTGCCATTTAATGTCGCTCATTCGACCCCGCTAACACCACTTCAGCAGAAGATCAGGTTGCCCAATTCACGCGCGCACTGCGTGACGGGACTGCTCGCAGCTTATCCTAGAGTATACAATGAAGAGTAACGCTATAACGTTTGTGTTCTTTTTCGAAGCCTAGGCGCTGCGTTTGTTTAAGCGCGAACGGGCTGAAAGCTTCACGAATCACCTTAGCGACAGGAGCTACACGCTACCTCTCAGAAAACTGTGGACCTGCGCCTTTCCCAAGGAATTGCGAGAGTTTTTTTGCTTCGCTCAGCAAAAATGATGTCGGGCTCCCTCTTGTGAGTGTATCGAGCAAAGAGCGTCCCCAGCCGCAAAGTGCGACCCAAAGGCATAAGTCCAACCGCTACGTATTCCCGCCTATGCAGCAGGCGTTAATTGAAAAGCTGGAAGCTTTCGGCCTCAGCGCGAAAGAGGCTCACCTGTACGCATTATTGCTGAAGTACGGTCCGAAAACGACGGGCGAGCTGGCCAAGCTGCTGCACAGCTATCGCGTCGACGTGTACCGGATCCTAGAAACGCTTGCTGAAAAAGGGATGGTCGAAGAGTCGGTCGAGAAGCCGACAAAATACGCGGCAGTTTCAATCGAAGCGGCGCTCGAGGCCGCTATGATGCGCCACGCGTATGAGCTTCGCTGGATGGAAGAGAATCGCGATGAAGTGTCCAAGCTCGCACATGAGTACTTGTCAAGTGACGCCCTCGCGAACGACCTTCATACGTTTAAAGTGATAAAGGGCCGTTCTAGCACGCTCGCCTCCATGGAGCAGCTTGTTAAGGCCGCCGAAGAACGCGTCTCATTCATTTCGTCACTCGGCGGCATTCCAATACTCTCTTTAAGCGGGCTTCTTGAGTGTTTTATCGACGCGACAACTAGAGGCGTTCGCGTGCGGTACATCACCGAAATCCTGCAGCGTAACATCGATTCGGTGCGGGAGGCTCTTGCAGGGGGCATCGAGGTCCGCCACCACGACGACTACGCAGGGATGCGCTTTCTGGTCGCCGACGGCCACGAAAGTCTGACGACCATAACGTTTGATACGCTCCGCCACGGAAAAGACGCAGCTGATACCGCTTTCTGGACGAATAGCCCCGAATATGCACAATATCTCGAGGCCAGCTTCGAGCTTCTGTGGGACAGCTCCGTCGACGCCATGCAGCGCATTGACCACGTGCTGACAGATACCCAAAGGGCGCAGCCAAACGCAGCTAAAAATAGCCCTTAGCTCGCGTGTGCGCCGATACGTCAAGTTCGAAGCGTTTTTATAGCTATACGTTTCACCATGCGTGCGGGGCTGAGCCGTCCGTTTTTGCGATGTGATGTCTCATGAAGAGAGAGCGCGTACGTTGGTGTATACCTATTTTCATAGTCGCCGCGCTTGTCGCTGCCTTTGTTGCCGCACCGATCGCCGCGACGACCATGGTTTCTGTTGACAAGAAGCAGGTCAATGCCGGAGGCGCAGTCCTCATACAGTCCAATCTCGGCAAGCCAGGAGATACGGCAAAGATCGAGTACTACTATGACGCGAATAAAAACGGCATCGACGATGATGGAAGTGTGTGGACGTCCATCGCAGTTGTCAAAGACGGCGGCACGAACAACATGATTCAAGGCACGAGCGGTGCAATCGAATACCGCTGGGTCCCACTGGCCAACCTCACTACAGGCCAGTACCTGATTCGGGTGACCGATTCAGACAACTCCACCCCCAAGATCGCCCCCGTCGCTATCACCAATCCGGCGACGCCGCAGATTTCGTTCCTGGTCAACGGCAAGGCCACTACTCGCATCAGCCCCGCCGGATTCGTTCAGGTTCAGGCAGACGTCCTCAACAACTGCGCGCTTTGTCATACTGGCGACCCGTCGACGTGGAGTGCCTCGAACGCCAGTTTCGATCAGCAGAAGATGAAAACGCACGTAACGGCGGACTTGAGCGGCCTCACCGGCAATCCAAACGACACCGCGGTACCTGCTGAGATGCTGCTCGGACACGGCCTCGTCGGTTGGAATGTGCAGCTCTCGCCAAACTTACCCGAGGGCGCGGTCGGCCAGGTCTATATCCAAGTGACCCAGGCGAATTTAACCATATCGAGTCACAACGCGACCCAAGGCAATAATGCCACGAGCAATGCCACCAAAGCGACAAACATTTTGAACGAAACGAACGCCGCGAAGAGCAACACCACGCTAACCATCACGGCGATCTCTGCGCCCTCCTACCAAAACAGCACCGTCGCGGTCAATGTTACGGTGCTGAACCGAGGCGCTGACACCGCAAGCTCCACATACCTCGTCTTCCAGGACCTGCCAAAAGACATCAGCGTCGATAACGGAGGCGCCTCTGATATCGCATCCAATTCAACAGCGGTCTTCTTGGTGAATATCACCGCAGCGAGTGGCGCTTCAGGCAACTACGACCTTAACTTCCACGCGACCAGCGGAAACCTCACGAGCGAAAATCGAACGATCCCCATCCAAATCGGCAACCCGACCGTCGCTGCAGCCAAGAGCGGAAGCCCGATACCCGGCTTCGAGGTCGCCTTCGCTGTCGTCGGACTGGTAATCGTCGCGTACGTCATGAGCAGAAGGCGGTAGTCCGTCGCAGTCCACCAAAGGTGCGTATATATACATCCCTGTGCTATCGTTTAGTATGCAAGCCGGCCAAGTCTCTGACGACCTCGAAGCCGTCATTATGGCGGTAAACGAAACTCCTGAGTACCGAGAACCGATTATAGACGGGTTCATCGACCAGATGCTGCGCGGCCGAAAACGCCGATTTGCGCTTTGGCGCACGACGTCAATTCTTCTCGCTGTCGGCATTGTTGGAACGCTGTTTATCGACCGACTCATTTCGTTCCCGTTAAGTCTCTTTGCTCTTGCCTTCCTATGGATCACGATCGTTGCCACCTGGGCGACCACCCGGATGGTCGCTATCCTCGAGCGTCACGTCGCGCGCTTCGCGTTGATGTGGCTCCTCACGCGGACGGCCTTGCGGCGAGGTGTATCGGGAGGCATCCTTACGTTGCTGACGCTCTCTGGTGCAAAAACATGGCTTAAGCGATTCGTCAGCCAGTATTTGGACTGAACTCGTGTTGGCAGCAGCTGCTTAAGACTTTAAAAAAACGAGCGTCCTCCACGAATCTACTAACCGTCGGCGGGTGTAGCCATCCTAAAACAGCGGGACGGTCGTTGGAGTTGAACAGCGGCGCCGGGCTACCGTCGCACGGCCTCGTCGACGTCGTAACCTTCGTGCACCACACGCGCGATTTTTCTCACTAAGCTGGTCGGATCCTTCGCCTGAAATATGTTCCTGCCTATCGAGACGCCACGCCCCCCTGCGTCGATCGAGTCTCTCACCATCTGCAGCAGCTCGAGCTCAGTGTCCATTTGCGGACCACCCGCGACCACCACCGGCACGGGGCATCCGGCGATGACTTCCTTGAAGGTATCGACCTCGCCCGTATAATTCGTCTTGACGATATCGGCCCCCAGTTCCGCGCCAACGCGCGCGGCGAGTTTCACGTGCTCAACGTCGTGTTCATCATCGACCTTGTCGCCTCGCGGGTACATCATCGCAAGCAGAGGCATGCCCCAATAGTCGCACCGTTCCGAAATATGTCCAAGTGTGGCGAGCATTTCAGATTCATTCTGCGCCCCAACGTTCACGTGAACGCTGACGGCGTCCGTGCCAAATTTGATGGCCTCTTCAACGGTCTTTACGAGCACCTTGCGGTTTGGATCGGGAGCAAGCGATGTGCTCGCTGAGAGATGCATTATCAGCCCGACGTCACGACCATAGCCTCGGTGACCGTGTTTTGCCAGACCGATATGCCCGAGCACGGCATTGGCCCCGCCCTCGGCGACCTTGTTGACGGCGACGCGGAGATCTTCGAGGCCTCTGATGGGGCCTACGCTGACGCCGTGGTCCATCGGCACGATGATGGTATTGCTCGTGTCGCGGTTAAAAATACGCTCAAGGCGAACTGACTTACCGATGTACATATAGCCGAGATTACAGCGCGGGGGTTATAAGCTTATGTGCCGCTTTTCAAACCGGCTGCGTTGCTACCGACAATCAAACTCGACGCAGCGCAAATGGCCGCGTGAGCGCTTGAGCAATTATTCAGAGACGAGGTACCGCTCGCTCCGAGTTATTTCGCCACGCTCTCGGCGAGGCTTCATTGACGTAGTGCGCTTTAAGACGCATGGGGATTATAGATGCTGCTCGCCCATATTCCGCGCTGCTTTCAATGCGCTCACCGGTGCCCGAACTCAACGACCACGTGCGAAGCGTTTCCTAAAGGGATTCCTGCTGATATCCGCTACGGGGAGCACGATCATCGCGACCCCTATCCCGGAGATGGCGGAATACGGTTCGAGAAGTGCGCGACACCGGCATGCACTCGATCTTGCACCTAAGCAAGTCATCACGTTAGTGCCCCCGATTGCACAACGCGCTTGCGCGGCGCTAGGAAGCAGCTGATCCACGCCAAAACTCGCAGCAGCGACCACGGTACCGAGATTTCGAGACGCGAGAAGCGTTTGGCTAGAGGATTCACCTAGAAGAGTGTATTAACATTTTTCCCTTACGAAGTTATTTTAGCTTTGGAATGAATAATAAATGCATAACAGAGGAGAGGTTATGACACGGCACCTGGACGACTTGCGATGCAAGCAAGACCAGTTTATCCATACGCTCTATTCAGTGACGCAGGGCGACACCTGCACCTGCGGGGACGTTCGTACGATCAGACGAAAACTGGGTTTCGATCACCACACGTGCGTGTCTGTAGTCAACTATTTTCTAAACAAGGGAATTATCGAGCAGCGCCACGAATCCCTTTCTCACCTCGTGCAGTTGACTTCAAGGGGCATCGACTTTGTGGAGGTAACGTTTTCTGCCGTCACCCACGTGTTTGAAACGAAGTTGAACGATTGCGCCGATGGCGCCGCGTGTGTGTTTGAAGCGCAGAATTCGCCCGCACTTACGAAGTCACGAAGAAAAACAGCCTAAACTCGGTTCCACGATTGAGCGAAAGCGTGAACTCAGAAGCATCACGGACCGCTAGGTTTCAAGGGTTACGAGTATCAGCGGACGACCGAAGCAAAGGCCGTGCAAGTGCTCTGAGTGACTCTTGCTGATGAGCCTGACGGCGAAAGTAGCATTCACTGCGGCGCGACGCACATGATGCCATCTGAGCGCACGCAAATGACGGGTGGAGGAACAAAAATATGGATGCATTAGAAGCTATTCTGACGCGAAGAAGTGTTCGACGATACACAGACGAGCAAATTGATGCTGAGACGACACAAAAGCTCCTTGAGGCGGCGATGAATGCGCCTTCAGCGGCGAACGAGCAGCCCTGGGAGTTCGTTGTTATCAGGGACCGGGAAATGCTCGATGCTATTCCGACGTTTAGCCCGTTTGCGAGCATGGTGAAGCGCGCGCCCCTTGGCATACTCGTCTGCGCTGATACGAGGAACGTCATCGTTCCGGGATTCTGGGTGCAAGACTGTTCAGCGGCGACGCAGAACCTGCTTCTTGCTGCTCGCGCGCTTGGATTGGGAGCCGTATGGACCGGCGTCTATCCGATGGACGGGCACGTGGCAGGATTTACCAAGCACTGCCAGCTCCCCGAAGGGGTGATTCCGCTGGCATTTGTGGTGGTCGGCCATCCGGCAGAAGAGTCGCCAGCACAAAACAGGTTCAGCGAGCACAGGGTCCACTCAAACGTATGGTGATGTCACGTCGACCGGAGCACCCCGCTCCGCGAAGGCGCTGCCACCGGATTGTAAACCGCGCGTTTGCTCGCTACGTTCGTGAATCAGACTTGTCCTGAAAGCCGACCGTCCGCACCGCACTTTCGTTGTGAAATGCTTAAGTACCATTATATCTTAATATATATCTAAAGACATCTAGTTACGATACCCTTTGCACACTGTCATCAACGGAGCACTATGGACGAATATTTAATCAAATTTCTTGAAAACGCTGAAACGCTGTCGGATATCTTCGAAGTGGTCAAGGCAACCGTCGAGAAGTCAACGGGCATGAGCAGAGGCGGCATAATGCTCGGCTTGGCCAATCTCGGCAACCACCCAAACGGCTTCTTCGGCGCCTTCTACCCGGTCGGCTCGAACATCATCGTCATGAACCAGGTGCCCCTTCAGCGGATCAAGGAGACCGACCCCACGCTGTGGAAGCCCTACGTGTTTCACGTGCAGCTCCACGAGTACATGCACTCGTTGGGCTACCTGAGCGAGCGCGTCGTCAGACAGCGCGTCCACGCGATTACGAAGAACGCCTTCGGTGACGAGCACCCTGCGACACTTCTCGCGGCAAATACCGAGCGGTTCATCCCGCACCTCGCGTACCCGAACGTCTCGTACCAACCGAAGGATCTCAAAATCAAGCTCGTAGAAGATTTTGATCGATCGAGCGCGAGTTACTTCGCGTAGTTTAATTTCTCGTGAGCGTTACTTAAGGCTTTTTTTTCAGAAACGGCGCAGAGATTCTCTTTTGCGCGCGCTACCGCACCTTCCCGCGCACCAGCGACGCAAAGATACCGAGGATACAGAGCACCGTGAAGAGCGAAAACGCGAGTTGATTGCTCTGGAGGAACAGCTGCGAGGAACTCGGCGTAATCACTTCCTGTCCGATGATGAGTGCAAAAATGAGCTCAACGAGTGCCACGCTCACCACTTGCCCGATCGTGCGCATGGTCGCGACCGTTCCTGAGGCGAGCCCATAGAAGCGGCTTTCAACGGAGCTCATAACGGCGTTCGTGTTGGGAGAATTGAAGAGACCAAACCCGAATCCGAGAATGGCCAAACTCGCGATGATTAGCGGTATGGGCGTGGTCGCCGTCAAAAAAATGAAGGGAGCGAGACCGACCGTGGTAATTCCCATGCCGATCGAAGCGATGACCCGCGGTTCGGTCCTGTCCGAGAGCCGTCCGGCCACCGGCGACACGGCAGCCAGCACGATGGGCTGTGCTATCAGGATGATGCCCGCTATTTCGGGGCTGAATCCCCGGACGCTCTGCAAGTAGATGCTCAACAACAGGGTTACGGCAAACGTCGCGCTGTAGCTGATCAGCGCGGCCACGTTTGAAAAGGCGAACGCCCGATTCCTGACGAGGAGATTGACATTAAAGACAGGAAATCGCACCCGCATCTCCCAGACAACAAACGACGCGGCCGCGGCGACGCCAAAGACGATGAGCCCAAGGCTGCTCAACGCGGGAATCTGTGTGAGACCGAACACCAATGAGAACAGGGCGATTCCGTACACGACCGAGCCGACGAGGTCGAAGCGTTCGCCCCGCGCGTCGGCCCACTCCACCTTGAGCTTGCGAATGCTCACGAGGGCAATGATGATCCCCAGCGGGATATTGATGTAAAAGATGCTGCGCCACCCGATGTACTGTGTCATGAGACCGCCGAGGAACGGGCCGACCGATAGACCGAGGTAGACGGCGGCAACGCTTATGCCGATCGCCTTGCCCTTCTCGCGCGCTGGATACGCTGACGTGAGGATGGCAACGCCCGTGCCGGTTATCATAGCCGCTGCGAAGCCCTGGAATGCACGAAATGCGATAACCGATGCGCTTGAAAATGAGAGCGAGATGAGAAACGACGCGACGGCGAACAGGAACGCCCCGTAGGTAAAGACGCGCTTTTGGCCATAGATATCGGCGAACTTGCCGAACGGAACGAGAAAAATCGCCAGGGTGAGGAGGTACGCGGTCGCGACCCAGGCGAGCGTGACGGCGTCCATCGCGAACTCACTTGCGATCGACGGAAGCGCGATATTCACGGCAGACACGTCAAAAGGCGTGAGGAAGGAGGCGAGCGCGACGACGATTAGCACGAGCGTTCGATCCGCGACAGCGAGCGTTTGTGTATCGGTATCTCCTGGGGGCCCCAAACCGTCCACCTTCCCGTTGCCGTGCGACGACGTGATCGCGCGTCTACCTCTCGGGCGCCGCCGCGGCGTAAGCCGCACGCGTAGGTGTGTCGTTGGTCTACCGTGCGTTTGAGTAACGTAACTCCTCACTTTTTGCCTTTTCGGCGTGTCAACGCGCCGACTCGACGCTTCTCAAGCACAACGGTTTTAACAAGGGCGCGCTAATCCCTCTTCGATCGCTGCGAGCTAACGCGCGAGGAGAGGTGGCTATTGTGCCTGCACCGAACGTTGACGAGATGAAGGATCAAAAAGACGTCAAGGGGCTGATCATCGCGCTCAAGGATGATGACGCGACGGTTCGCTATCGGGCGGCACAGGCCCTAGACGAGCTAAGAGATTTGAGGGCCGTTTGGCCGCTCACGAACGCGCTCCGTGATGAGGCGGTGACCGTTCGCGCGCGGGCGGCAGAGGCGCTCGGCCGGTTAGGCGATGGCCGCGCGCTTGACCGCTCCTTATCGGCTTTTTTGTGCTGGCGCCCTTTACCCGAATTCTCCTCTCGCAAGCCAAACACGACCGGATCTGTGCAGCGTGCCGACTGACATGTAAGGCGCCAGACGTTTTACGAGTGCCTCAGTTAGTAAATCGCTCCGGCAACAATCAGTATCGTGATCGCGATCAGTGGACCGGCCAACGCTCCGTTAAATCACTGCTGGGTTGAGGTCTCTCGCAGGAGGAGAGATTCGCGAGTACGTCGAGATAATGCAACACACCAGAGACGAGGCCTTGTATCGACTTGTTGAGCACGCTAAAGCAGTCGGTGCTAACGGCGTAATAAGCGCTTATTTTGATTCGTCGGAGATTTCCGAGTGCATGCACGAGATCTTGGCAAACGGAACAGCAGTGGTGATACGCTCGAAATAAACCCCCCGCTTACCCCTATCAGTTACTCCAAAGAAGCCTTTCAACGCCGTGCGTTAAGCGGCCTCGATGGCTCATTCGAAGCTTTCATACGCTTCAAGGAGACCACCGCCAAGACTGCAAGCAGGACTAACAGGATGTCGCGGGCCACGAGGATAGCCACCGTGGTGGCTTGAAAATTCCCCAGCTCAGAGTAATGCAAGGGAAAAATATCGTAGGTGAGTCCACCGATGAGAACAAAAGTCGCTAAAATCGGTGTGCGCCATCGGCCGCATATTAGCGGAAAAATGGGTATTAGCCAAATGAAATACTGCGGCGAAAGGATTTTGCTGGTGGCCATCGTGGTCGCTAGTGTCAGTAAGGCATAAGCACCGAGACGGGTAAATTGGCTTTTGCCCGGTTTCACCTGTCGGTAGATAAACCAGTAAACTATCAGCAAACTGACCACCATAATGTAGGGTGAGAATTTAGCAAGAACCGTGGCCGCCGGGTTTACGATATTCAGCGAACCGAACGAGGACTCTGCTCTAACTGTAGTGAAGCCCAACTTAGCCAGAGCGAGTACAATTGCGCTATACGTGCTTTCTATCTGAACTCCTCTCTGGCTATGATAGCTTACCAAATTCAGGATGCTGCCAGATCCCAGAATAACAAAAGGCAGGATCGTGATCACGCAAACGGCGAGAAAGGTGACCACCCCATCGCGGATTTGTTTGAGTTGACGGTTTTTGAAATAGATGAGCAAAAAGATAGGTGCAATCACTATCGGGTATATCATAGTCAATGTACCCAAGGCTAGCACGGCCCAGCTGGCCTTATGGTTCCCAAGCCAGAAGAGATAGATAGCTGCGAGCGTCATGACGGCCGGGATGATGTCAAACGTTTGAATGATGATCGGCCCAATCGCCAACACGCCCAGGGTATAAATTGACAGTGCTTTCCAAGGGGGCTCTCCTAACCGACGGGCGATATCAGATATCAGAAGGAGTCCGATAATATCGAAAACCAGGACTTCGTATTGGAAAATCTTGGTATAGAGTGCATCAGAAGAAGTTATTATTCTGGGTAAACCAAAAAAGATCAGAGATAATGGAGGGTATTCGAAGGTAAAATCGCGGTACGGCAACAAACCGCTTGCGAGTTTTGAGGCGTCCGCAAAATATATGCTAATATCTATGTTCCCGGTCAAATAAAGGTGAAATAAGAACCCAAAAATAAAACCGTGAATCAGAATAAAGAGCGCGAGAGTGAGCCCCCCTCCAGATACCAGAAAGTTTCTGAAGTGATTGATCGCCCCGTTTGAGCTTGGTTGAGTTTTCATTGTACAAGAAGATCGGGCCGGACCTTGCTCAAATACTCAACAACGAAGCCCGTAACAACTGCCTCGCCGACCGCCACGATCAGATTTAATATCAGGATCGGGATCAGGTAGACGAGCCCCCCTCCATCGTGCCCGTGGAAGGCAGGGACCGCTTTGAATAACGTGCCCAAGAAACCCCGAACGGCGCGCGCTTTGTCTCCAACGAGTCTCTCTTCGGTCGTAATCACGATCTGAGATGTTTCAATCCTCATTAAAGGCCCCTGAACATCAAACAAGTGTAAGAAAAGAGGATCGTATTAAAAGGTTGTTAATTGACGGGGTCGCCGTTGTGCCTATTTTCTTGGTCGACACCCTCCTCGTGGTCGCGACCATTCTGGCTCTCTTCAAGAGGGGGATCTGGCGCTTTCCGCGTATTAATTCGTCTCATTAGGCACCTGCTTGTTCCTGAGCACCTGGCCTGACTCCTTTGCGCCTCATCGCCGCGATATTTCCGTTATACCTTTTTCTCGGCCTCATGCTCTCGGACAACTGGCACAAAAATACCGTGATCGGCATAATTGGCGTCGTCATTGCGATCCAGAACATGTTCATTTGGATCACTGGCGCATGGCTCTACTGAGGACCTAGCGGGACGTGCATAAACGATACCCTAACACGTTATCTGACGGTGAGTCGCCCCACCTATCAAGCAGGCGTGTAGAGACGTGTCTGCCCCGGAAGCTCACCCTCTGGCTACCCTAGAAGGTCTGTGAAAGGCAACAAACTCACTCGGGGACTAGCAGCGTGCTTGCGCCGTAGAGTATCCCCGCTGCGACCACAAATACACCGACATAGGCAACAAGTGCTTGGCTCGGGGTGGCGGCGCTCACTGTGTTGTTGGCTACGTAGATGAGGACTATGCCAGAAATTATGACTATCGCAGCTATAGCAAGCCCTTTGCACCCCTGCCCAACACGGGCGCCCCAATCCCTCGCTTGCGCCATGTGGTATCGGTCTCCTAACCCCTGCTTATTCTCACGGCGACGAACGCTTGACTCACCACTTTTGCTGTGTTCGAGACTCCGAACGAGTCACTACAGAAACCAATAAAAAGAGCATAAGTTTGGAAACAGAATGTGCCTATTTGCTACGATCCTCATGCCGTGATTGAAACGTCCGCAAATTGCGTAAAGCGGTGTATCCCGTTTGCCACGCGCCAACAGAAAGCGCTATCATCATCGGCTTTTAGGAAGTCGCGCCAGTTAATGAGAGAGCAGTCAGTCGCTTTGACAGCACGAACTACGCTTCATCATGGTCTTTCGGAGCCGAGGGACCAACACCATAACGTGTATCAGTACGGTCACGGCCAACACAAGGACGTGTATCAAGACGATTATGAAACCTAATATCAGCAGCAATTTCATGAGCGCTAGTGTGCCTAACATCGTTCACCTCGCTTACGACGGTACATCGCTTACCAGGACGCCGCAGCCAGAGATAACGTTTTCCCTCCTTAGCTTCGAACACCTGCCCTTCAGCTTGACCGACGCGAAAAGACGAGGATAACGCGAGGCATCGTCCGCGGCCCCATGGGCATCTGTCCTTCTTTATCGCCAGCCGTTTATAGGAAAATGCAAAACATGAGGCGATGAACGAAAAAAGTGAGATCGCCATACTGGTCGCTGTCTCGATCGTTTCATCTCTGCTCTTGTACCTACCCTTTGCGTTAAACGTTCACACCATCCTAGGGGTACAACTGCCAGCCACGGGGATTACCGTGATTGAGCGGTACTACGACGGACCGCTCTACGCCGTGGTTTCAAAAACGTTCTAATCCCCGAACGCCAATATCTACGGTGCGCTTGGCTTGCCGGCCGCGTACTATGCGGCGCACTTGCCTGGCTACCCCTCCGTGATATGGCTCTTTTCGCTCGTTACTGCTCCGCTCGCCGCGATGGTGGTGGCGAACCTTGTGATCTCCGCCGCGGCAGTGGTCACTTTTTACGTGTTCACGACACGATTCAAACTGGTGCACGATCCATTTTCCTCCTCCCTGTTGTTCCTTTTCTTCCCACCGCGTTGGTTCTTGTACCGGAGCGTCAGCGCATCTGAACCGCTCTTCATGCTCGTAAGCTTACTGATGCTCTACGCTTTGAAAAAAGATGCCCCGGGCAAGGCGACGCTCTTCGGCGTCGCGGCCTCCCTGACACGGATATGGGGCGTGCTCAGTTTTTTTGTACTGGTAGGTTCCTGGCTCTGGAATAAGAAACTGACACCAAAAAGAGTCGTGTTAGCCCTCGCGGTCCCTGCATCCTTGTTGCTGCTGTTCACGTTTTACGCGTATTCGCTAGGTAACTTCTTCGCCTACTTTGCGGTGAATACCGGGTACCTGCAGATTCCCTTGCTGCTCATCCCTGCAAGCAGCGTTCTTCCTGAGAGCAGCAGTGCATTTGCTGGCGAGTGGTACGTCGTGCTCTTTTTCCTTTATGGCCTCGGTATCGTCAAGCTTTATGAAAAGCGTTTCCGAGAGCTCTTTCTCTACGCGCTCGTTATGTTTCTCCCGCTGCTTTTTGTTTTCCACGAAGACATTAGCCGATATTTGCTGCCTATTGCCCCATTCGCACTCATAATCGGCTTCGACGAGCTTATCCCAAAGAAGCGAGTGCATTTCCTCATCCCTTTCGCACTACTCTGCGTGGCGGCCTATCTCTACTGCGTGGCAGTCTTACCAACGAACGTGCTGCCACTTGACGCGCTTCAACGTCTATCGCAAGTACTGTGAACCACGTGATCAAAGAAGACCGACTAGTGGCTAAGCAGGGCCAAGGACGTTTGGCCACATGCGCCACTCCCCTAATCTTCCTGATCTTTCGCGCGCAACGATTTCTTCAAGCTTTGCGTCGGCTTGCATCGCCTTGAGTTCGGCAAGATGGCCTTAATTTCATCGCTCCGCCACCTGAAAGAGCGGCTATGGAGCACGCCGGGACTCAACTCTCATCCAGGGCTAAAAGCGCGGGAGAGACCTTCACCGTCGCGTGAGCACCTTGAAGTGATGTGATCTCGCGGACTGAGCTTGTGAAAAACGGACGTCGCGCTCGGCATCAACTAAGCTTAACGCAAAGCGTGGACGATTTCATAGTCACACGGCCAAAACTGCAAAAAAGCGGCCGGACATAGTTTTACTTATTAGCGCTGCGTGCGCTCGTCCGCTGACCACACTGTCGAACCAGAGAGCGCAAATGAGTGCGACGCGCGTCGCTTTCAACGTAAGCGTCTCAATCTGCCGCACCGTGTATGCAGAAGTAGGCGCCGCTTAGGTTATATTCCGCGTAGAGGGGGCAGCTCAAGCAGTTACACCCCTTCATTTCGGGCTTCTTTTCGCTCACGCCCATTGCGCAGTACGTGCCATCGGTAAGTTCGTTTTTCTGAAAGGTCGGACAGCCGGGGCAGATGCACTTCATCATCGTGTCTTGATTAAGTGGAACTTTCACGAGATTCGCCTCCAGGTCGTCAACGTTCGCAGACTATTAATGCCTTTCTTTACGAGTTCAACTTGGCAGAGGGTGTATGCTCGCGATCGATGGTCAGCAGTTCGATTACCAATGGAACTAGCTAACGTGAAGTAGGAGCTCAATCTGAGTAATGTGGTAGTGAATCACTGAGGGCTTTCGATGCGTTCAACTCCTTTGAGCGTAAGCGATGCATACAGCGTGCCCTCATACGAAGCGATAAGCCCTTTTGCCTCCAAGTACTCGACGATCGTTTCGAGTGTCTCCCAATCAAACCCGTGCTTTTCGCCGACGTCATACGAATCAATTAAGACCCCGAATCGACCCTGTGCAATGGTGTACATTTCGCGCAAGAACAGTTGCTTTTTCTCCTTCATCTCAGCTGCAAAGGTCATCGCGTAATGCAATACAAACCTGAAGGGAAAAACGTTGCGAGTGCTGAGCGAAAATGAACTGGCGGCGCGCACCTCGTCACTCGTGCTCGCCTAAGCGGACGTACCGCAAATCCTCTGGACGCAAGACACAAAGCCCCTGTTGAGCGGAAACACGCAAATAAATCCCAAACGGCTGCGTAAGTTTTTTGTAATTGCAGCGAAACTGTATGCCAGATGGTTGAGAGCTGGTCTACCGAAGATGCCAATCAAGCGGTCGTAGCCATTGCCGTTATCCTCAAACGTTTCGGAGCCCTTCCAACGGTGCTCGCAGACGCCTATCAGCACGAGATCGAAATTGGTGACGTTTCAGTGGCGCGACGCTTCTACGAACAACTGGCGGTCAACTGTCCAGCCGCGCTTGACTACTTTACGGAGCGCGCAGCTGACGAGCGCGAAAGCGAAAAAGATCGCGTCAAAGGCTCTCTTCGAAAGATCCCAATCGATTGATTAACGCGCGCCACATAGGTGCGTGGCCTCCGAATCGTTAGGGTTTCAAGAATCCGAAGTGCTCTATTCCTTCGATGATACCTGCCGCGTAGTTTTCGCGCGCCCAGTAAACGTCCTCAGGCAACGCGTCAGCGTTGAGCTCCGATTTGTGGTTGCCGACGACGACCGCCAAAAACCCGGCAGAGAGCAGCTCGATGTCGTTCCCACTATCGCCGGCTGCGAGGACGCTGCGTGGACGAATTCGAAGCCTCTTCCTAACGTAGTCGACCGCTTCTCCTTTTCCCGCTCGTTTCGGAATGACGTCTAGATCGGTCCCGCTCGAGTAGACAACCTTGTGTTCGATGCCGATTTCATTGAGCCGCCTATGAATCTCTGGTATAACGACATCGGCTTTGCGAAAAAGATGGTAGCTCTGCTTAAACTCAAACTGGCGCGACTGCTGGAAAAGATGCGGTATCGTCGCAAGTGCCTGGCGTAGCTCAAGGCGATCCCACTGACGATCGATATGCCGCGTCCACGCGTCATCCCGCCGGTAATCAGGCCCCTCATAGACTTCGGTGCCGACGTTACATAGAAAGTAATCCGGCTCGCGCAAACACTCACCGGCCATGATCTCAAACATTTGGATCTTATCGCGGCCCGTGACGTAAGCGATAGTGACGTCACGATGCATCGAGAGCAGGGCGACGAGGCTTGAGTAGGCGGCGCGGTCACCCGTCAGCGTGTTATCAACGTCGGTGGCGAGCAGCTTCATACTCTCTTCCCATTGCGCCCCGTCGTATTTAGCATCTATGACCAAAGGCGTGCCTCGCACGGAAAGGAGTCATACCCCCCGGTCGACCCCGTGCCACCCACATGACGCGTCGCGCCTAACCGGGGAACCGCCTCGCGGACGTAACAGAAACGGGATTATCGCGAGAAAGACGGACACGATGGCGTGTGAAGCACGCGATACGAATGACAGTGAGCGCCCCCGATCCGATAAGCGCTATTGCGAGAAGAGCCGGATCCAGGTGTTTTGTGGCCCTGGTGCATTATGGGGTGAAATGGGTTTCGGAAGTGTACGATCCAAGCACCTTTAGTCGCGATACGTGCTCTTGTAGCGCACCTAACGCATCCAGAACCACGGCGTCGGACGCGCTGCCCTCAAGGTCGATGTAGAAGATGTACTCACCGAGCGACCGCTTTGCGGGCCGCGACTCAATCTTCGTGAGGTTCAGCTGCCGTTCCGCAAACACGTGGAGCACCTCATAGAGGGCTCCTGGCCTATCCCGTTTCAGCTCGAGCACGATTGACGTCTTCAAATCCTCTTGAGCCGGCGGTTGTCCACCACGCCGCGTCACGACGACGAATCGGGTGAAGTTATCCTTGACATCCTGAATGTCCTCCTCAACGATCTGCAGGTGGTAGCGTTCCACAGCGCGAGATGAGGCAATCGCTGCCGCGCGTCGATCCTCGCTCGCCATGTGCGCGGCCTGTGACGTACTGCTCACCGCGACCACTTGCCGCCCAAACGCGCGCAAAAACGCGTTGCACTGAGCGATTGCTTGCCAATGAGAGTACACCACTTGAATGTCTGCGCCCTCGAGGGCCGCAAGAAAGTGGCGTATGGGCAAGATGATCTCGCGGGCGATCTGCAGCGGCATAGTGAGGAGCACGTCGAGCGTGGTTCCGACCGACCCCTCGATCGAGTTCTCTAAGGGGATGACGCCGCAGTCAAGCCGACGCCCGATAAGGTCGCTGGCGACGTCTTCTACGGTGGTGAAGTAACACAGCGCGTCTTCCCGAAAGCCCATGGCCAGCGCGGCCATCTCACTATAAGTCCCTTCTGGTCCGAGCACGCCTACGAGCATACGTTGACCTTCTGGTCGCTTGCGTAATAAGGGTTCTTCAAAAAAGTTTATATCGGAAGCCGCGTTATAGTGTTACACTTTAACAATGTGGAAGAATTGACATGGAAACAGGTAAAGTAGTACGACTAGAGCGTATCACCAATCGCGACAGCGGCAACATCGTTATCATCCCGATGGATCACGGAATCTCCATAGGCCCGGTCAAAGGCCTTGTAAACCTTTCCGACATCGTGAACAAGGTGGCCGCTGGAGGAGCAAACGCCATTTTGATGCAAAAGGGAATGGTGGCACACGGTCATCGCGGGTACGGCCGCGATATCGGGTTGATCGTCCACATGAGCGCATCGACCTCGTTGGGCCCCGACCCGAACGACAAGGTTCTCGTGTGTACGGTCGAGGAGGCTCTCAAAATAGGCGCAGACGCGGTCAGCGTGCACATAAACATCGGCTCGGAGACGGAAGCAAATCAGCTTCAAAAGCTCGGTCACGTTGCGGAACGCTGCAACCAATGGAGCATGCCCCTCCTCGCCATGATGTACCCCCGCGGTGTGAAGGTCTCGGACCAGTACGGCGAGGAGGTCGTCGCCCACGCCGCGCGCGCGGGTGCAGAGCTTGGCGCCGACATGATCAAGACGAACTACACCGGCGACCCTGATTCGTTTGCACGCGTGGTCGAGAGTTGTCCGGTACCGGTCATCATCGCCGGAGGCCCCAAAGTGGAGACGGACACTGAGCTCCTTCAGATGATCTCAGACGCGATCGCGGTAGGCGCACGGGGCGTGGCCATTGGGCGCAACGTGTTCCAGCACGACAAGCCGACTCACATCGTTCGCGCGATATCGCGCATCGTGCACGACAACACTTCTGTCAAAGAGGCACTCCAAGAAGTAGAGCGTTAACGTTAAATGACTGAGGGCGATGTGCATGGTAGGAAATTATGAAGAGCGTGTGGATTAAAGCGGACGCGGGCCCGTGGGAAGATCGAAAGCCGATCATTACCTTCGCGCTCGAATCGGGCGCCGATTGCGTGTTGGTCAGCGAAACTGACGTGGATGCCGTGAAGCAACTTGGCGGAATAACGGTGGCGGCCTTTGACGAGGGGCGAGACGATCACGCCGACATACGCGTCGTGGGAAAAGGCGGAGAAGGCGACGGGACGCTCCTTCTTCCAAGCACGACGACCGACGCGACCGACTACAAGCGGCTAAGCGCGCTGGCCGCTGAGACGGCGGCCTATGTCGTGATCTCCGATAAAGCCCACGAGCGGTTCGCACAAGAGGTCGCAACGGCGTGCGGCCACCTCATCATCATCGGAACGGATTGGAAGGTCATCCCGCTTGAGAATCTCATCGCCGCGCTGCAGGGAACGGTCGATATTATCGCAGGCGTAAGATCACTCGAAGAGGCAAAAACCGCGCTTGAGACCTTAGAACACGGTGCGGACGGCGTGCTCCTCGATACCGACGATCTGTCACAAATCGCAAAAACGATCGAATTTGCGCATAAATCGGAGCACGTCATCGAGCTGGTGCCCGCCACCGTAACGACCGTGAAGCCCGTCGGCATGGGCGACCGCGTGTGCATCGACACGTGTTCACTCATGGTCAGCGGCGAGGGCATGCTTATCGGGTCAGGCGCCAACGGCTTTTTCCTAGTCCACGCTGAGACCGAAGAGAGCCCTTACGTCGCGCCGAGGCCGTTTCGCGTAAATGCCGGGCCGGTGCACGCGTATATCTATGGCGAGGAGAAGACGCGCTACCTTTCGGAGCTACAGGCAGGAGACGACGTGATGATCGTGCGCAGTGACGGGGAGACGCGTCTCGGCGTGATCGGCCGCGTAAAGATTGAGCGGCGCCCACTCATTCTGATTGAGGCTGACGTGGACGGTACGACGATCAAGACGCTGCTTCAGAACGCCGAGACCATCAAGCTTGTCGCGAAAGGAGGCACAGCCGTCGCCGTTACCGAATTGAAACCAGGAGATGTGGTCCTCACGCACTGCGAGCGAGCAGGACGGCATTTCGGCATAGGCGTTGAGGAGACGCTCATCGAGAGGTGATCAGGTGATTCAGCTAGGCGATGTGATTATCGGAGGAGACGAAGGACCAAAGATCGTCGGGGTCATATACGAGCCAGGCCAAGCGCGACAGGCCGTCGAAGAGGGAGCGGATATCATCGAATTTCGCGCCGATCTCGCTGATGACACGAACGGCGTACTGCGCGATCTCGACGAGGTCTCGCTACCCGTCATTCTCACGAATCGTCGAGTCGAAGAGGGCGGGAACGCCGCGCTGAACCGCCGCGAGCAGCTCACCCCCCTCATCTCATACGCGTCGATCGTCGACATTGAGCTCATGGCGCCGGATAGGGACGACCTGATTGCTGAAGCGGCGACGCACGGTCGTCCCACGTTGCTCTCGTACCACGACCTCGACGGAACGCCTGCAGAAGCGGCAATGCTTGAAATCGTGCGAACGGCAAATGGCTACGGCGACGTCGTCAAGCTGGCGGTCACCATTGAGCACCTACGAGACGTACCGAGGGTGCTTGACGTGAGCCTTGCCGTGCGAGAAGAGGGCGTTACTTTCTGCTTGGTGCCCATGGGCGCCCTCGGATCGCATATCAGGCCACTTATGGGAATTTACGGGTCATCGCTGCTGTATGGGTACGTGGGGAAGCATATCTCCCCCAAGATGCGGCCGTACGGGTTCACCGGAAAGCGCGCGTCACCCGGGATGCTCAGCGTCTCACGGCTAAAGCGTGCAATTGAAGAGATCCGTTCATGGCAGTAACGACCGTTTATGGCGTGCTTGGCAGCCCAATAGCTCATTCACTTTCACCGGTCATGCATAACGCCGCGTTCGCCGCGCTGGACCTCGATGCAGCGTACATCGCCTTCGACGTAGACAAGGGGCGCGCTGAAACAGCAATACGCGGGGCGCGGGCGCTCGGATTTGGCGGACTCAACATCACCTTTCCCCTCAAAGAAGCCGCTTTGCATCACTGCAAGCCTGATGTATTATCACAACGAATCGGCGCGGTGAACACGATCGACCGCACGGGAGCGGGCTACAACACCGACGGCGTTGGAGCGGTCAGGGCACTCGAAGAGGCCGGCGTCACGGTCAAAGACGCGAGCATCCTGCTCCTTGGCGCAGGGGGCGCTGCAAAGGCGATCGCGGCACAACTGCTACTCAACGGAGCACGCGTACTCGTTGCCAATCGGACGGTGAGCAGGTCACTCATCTTGGCCCGGCAAATGACCGTTGAGAACATCGACTGTGATTGTGGCGACATAGAGGCACACAGCCTGGATAAGGTCGATCGCCTGCTCCGCGAGGCACGCGTGCTCATCAACGCCACCACTGTGGGAATGCGCGGCGTGCTCGAAGGACAGACGCTCGTAACCGCAGCCCAAATGCATCCCGGTCTCGTGGTCTTCGACATCGTCTATCACCCGCTCGAGACTCCCTTGTTACGCGAGGCCCGCGCCGCAGGATTACACACAATTGATGGCGTGAAGATGTTGGTGCACCAAGGGGCGGCCTCCTTCGCCCTGTGGACCGCGTTAGACCCGCCCGTGCAGACTATGGAGGCGGCAGTTCGCGAAGCACTCCGAAGCGCGAGTGGGACGGACGACGAGGGAGTGCAGTAATGTCACTCAAAGCGGCAATCGTGGGCGGTCACGGAGAGATGGGGCGCTGGTTCGAACGATTTTTTGTGCAACGAGGGGTGGAGGTCACGCTTGTTGGGCGATCGTCGCGCGTCCGCTACGCCGACTACGACGTGGTTATGGTCGCTGTGCCCATCGACGTCACCTGCGACGTGATTGCGCAAGTGGCACCCCACCTGAAACCAGACGCGGTGCTCTTCGACATAACGTCCATCAAGCGAGAACCCGTCAAACAGATGCTGGCCAGCGCCCCCCAAGGCGTCGAGCTCGTGAGCGTCCATCCCCTTTTTGGTCCGAGCATGCCCGACATGGAGGGGCAGACCGTCATCGTCACGCCGGTGCGCGGAGAGCGCGGACGTCAGTTTCTCGTCGATCTCTTTGAAAGCGCGGGCGCTCGTGTCGAGGAGCTCTCAGCTGACGAGCACGACCGCCTCATGTCAGTGATTCAAGGACTAACCCACTTCGGCTACATCGCCACGGGCGCTACACTTGAAGCCCTCCGCTTTGATATCAAAAGCTCGCGCCGCTTCATGAGCCCCGTTTACCAGATTCTCATAGATTTCGTCGGACGAATCCTGGGGCAGGACCCCGCACTCTACGCCTCAATCCAGATGAGCGCCGATCGATCCGTCCGCGAAGCTTTTCTCACGCAATGCGCGACACTCGTTGACATTATTAACGCGAAGGATCGCGACGCGTTCGTTGCGATCATGAAGCGCGCGGCAAAGCACTTCGGGGACGCCGAGCCGGCCCTAAAACGCTCCAACAAGCTTATTATGGCCAACATCAAAGAGCTGGAAGAGTTTAAGCGATCCATCGGGAGTACGCGCGGGCTCCGAAATGTCTACACCGGAGCCGTGCACGTCGGCATTATAAAAAGAGCTTCGTCGGACGAAATCGCCGTAGAAGAGGGATCCATGGAGGTTACCTTAAAGACGGAAAACGTGCAACTGATGACGGAAGAAGAGCTCAAGCGCTACCGGCTAGCGCGCGGCCAGCGGTACCAGGATTTTTCCGCGGTGTTTCCTGCCGGGGCGGATCCCGATGTTGTGGCCCGCGTGCTTTCCACCGTCCCAGGGGTTACCGCGGTGAACGTCATCGATCACTACGCGCCGCGCGCAAGTTACACCTTCCGCGTCTCCACCTATCGAGACGGCAACGTCGGACAGCTGCACCGCGACGTGACGGAGTTGCTCGTCGGAATTGGATGCAGACTCCGGTAGGAAGCCCGTCCACGAGTAACGCGGCTGCTTCTCGTCCGTCCGATCGCATCCAAGGGAGTTTGAGATGGCTAAACTAGAAACGGTCTTTGTAACAGGCGCTACGGGCTTCCTCGGCTCGCACTTGGTCGAATGCCTAGCGCATCGCGGGGCCGCCATCAGCATTCTCGCACGGGGGCGGCCTGATCGGCTTTCCCAAGAAATCCCCCGCCTGAATGTCGTGCGTGGCAACCTCAGCCACGCATTCTCGATCAACGACGCTTCGACCGTGTTTCACTTGGCCGCCCAAGCCCACGTCGGGCACGCCCTCGATGATCCAAGCCAAACGTTCGAGACCAACACGGCCGGCACCATAACCGTTCTTGAAGCCGTGCGGCGATCACCATCTGTCGAGAAATTCGTATTCGTGAGCACTGCCCACGTGTATGGCACTCCCAGGTACGTTCCTATCGACGAAGAGCACCCCGTTCACGCTCAAGAGCCCTACGCGGCAAGCAAGCTAGCTGCAGAAGCGTTCATATCCGCATACAGTACTGCGTACGGCATACCGACAGCGATCGCGCGACTGTTTAACACGTACGGCCCTCGTCAACATCCTGACTTTGTCGTACCCTCGATTATCAGGCAGGCGCTCACCCACGACTCGCTCACGATGGGTAATCTGGCCCCGACGCGGGACTTTACCTACGTAGATGATGTCATCGAGGCTCTGCTGCGACTCGCTGATGCTGGCCAAGGGATCTACAACGTCGCATCGGGAGTCGAGGTAAGCATTGAAGCACTGGTTACACGCGTGGCGCAGATCCTTGGTAAACGCATAGCCGTAGCATCTCAGCGCGCACGGCGCCGATCAGCGGCCATCGAAATAGACAGGATGTGGGCAGATATCTCGCGCATCACTGCGCTCGGATGGCAACCCCACGTTGGCCTGAGTGAGGGGTTAACCAGGACGATCGAGTGGTGGCGCGAAAACCTTTAGTTCCAGAGGCGATAGCGGCAGTTCGCCACAGTATGCTTTGTTAGACACGAAAGCGCGCTTAGCAAGCGCTGGTGATCGTTTCAATATTCTGGCGTGCTAGGCGTGTGTTACACACGCTTCGTCAAACGAGGCGTGGACGAGCGTAGGCAGCGTACCCCACGTAGCGAGATTGTCTTGCACGATTAACAGGGCGCCAAGAATTCCGTTAATGTCCTTTATCGCGCCAAAGGCCGCTTCAGGATCGGTGCTCAAATTGCCAAGCGCCGATGCAGCAGCGTCAGCCAAACACGCCTTTTCGGCGACGACGCACGCGACATCTGCCGTGCCGAAGCTTATCGACGGGCCGACCGTCGCTGAGGACGTACACACGCCGAGAAATGGTGTTGGCCTAATCTTGAATGCAACGTCTTTGAATGCTGACTCACCCGCATATATCCCAATGGTCACCTCGCGGTCAGTTGACAGCGCGATGTCGCCCCCATTGTCGACGATGGCATAAGATGCACCCGCGTCAACCATTGCCTCAACCGCGAGATCCGCGATAACACCCGCAACAGCAGCCATCGGGCCTACATTCGCCGCAGAGGAGGCCTCTAGCATGCGGCGCGCTATCTCCGGAGGCGCCCCGACGCACTCATCGAGAGGTTCGAGTGCGTACCGGAAAAAAGGATTGAGTGCGATGAAACGCTCCAGCTCGCGTCGGTGGCTGCGTATCGCCTCTTTTGCGTTTTCGATGTGCACACGTGCGTCCGCGACGATTGTGACGACCGTTTGCTTGAGCTGAAACCTCTCCTTCATTCCTCTGCAGTTTTCAGAGCGCCGTGCGGACACATCGCAATGCAGGTCTTGCAGAGCACGCACCGCTTGAGGTTGATCGAAATCGTCCTGTCGTCCTTGTACTCAAATACCTCAACAGGACAGACTGACACGCACGCGCCACACTGCACGCATTCAGCTTCATCGAATACGATTGGCGTGTCCATCTCGCGCACCTCAGCCCCACGTCGCCGGAAGGCTGCCGCAACCTCTTCAACGCGTTCGTCGGGCACGTCGATTACGATTTCCCCGATAGAGGCGTCAACAAATGCCCGATCGATTTTGAGGCGGACGCCCGTTTCGAGCACGACATCTGCAAGCAGCGGATCCTGCATAATCTTTTGTGAAAACTTCAATACGATCTTCACGGATGCCTCCCTGTCCTCCGCTTACCTACACGCGAGGAGCTTGCTCAGATCCTCACTGGTGATGATGCCGATGACGCTATTCGTATGATCGATAACAGGAAGTGCCGAGATGTTGTGCCGCTCGAGACGCCGTGCGGCGAGGTCGATCGGCTCATCAGGCGTCGCCGTCACAACGCGCCTCGTCATTATGCCTTTCAGGCTGTCGCCTTTGTTTAGCGCAACCGCTTTGGAGATATCGTACGCCGTGACTATGCCGATAAGCTTGTTGCTGGCTGAGATAACCGGCAAGTGATTCACCTGCTTTCCGACGATGATCTTAGCAGCCTCTCGCACGCTGATCGCTTCACGCACGGTGATGCTTGGCAGCATCACTTCACGCACGAGTGGCACGGCAGAAAGTTGCTTCATGGGCTTCTGTGTGGCCTGCCGCGGGAGCCGCGCTGTCGGCAGGGCGAGCTCAAACGCGCCTTTTTGTACACGCGCCGCGAGTTCGGTAGCGATTTCTTTTGCCTTGAAGAAGCTCGACATGGATGATGTGCGCACTTCCTTGCCATTTAGATCGATCATCCCGGATTTGAGCTCCCCATAACTAACCGTCTTTAGTTCTGGCCGCGACCGGCGACCGACGCCGTAGTCGAGGATCGTCGTCTTGATATCGGCATCGCTGATGGCAGTTTTTCGCGCAATCCCCTCATTCAGCACGGGAATAGGGATGCCGATGCCCACGTACAGCGACGTGCCGTACTTGTGGAGAATCGCCGCCCTTAGGTAATCGGTGCTCATAGCTTTGAGGTCGCCGCACACCATGAGCGTGCCAAAGCTGTTCGCCGGGTCGTGCTGCGTCCCGTTGCCGACGACGTACCCCTGCGCACCGCACAGAAAGATCCTCGTTCCGACACCGATGGTCTCGTAGTCCGGATCGTTATAGATAGGTGAGAGAGTGCCCGAACCAGAGTACGTCGCGTTTCCGAACCTGGGGAGCAGCGTTCCCATATATGTGTAGAGCACTCTGTCAGTGGAGTTGGTTGCCACGTTGTACCGCTGGTAAGCGTTGCGCGGATTCAACATCGTCGCTTCGTTAAGGTCCACGATGGAGAGAGGAGCTTCGACGCTGCGGCGCGGATAGCAGTCGGTGGCATAGCCAACAGCCTTCATATGGACTTCTTTGCGGGCCACAAGATCTTCGATAACGTGTGCACCGCCGTACTCGAGGCCCCGCGTCTCCGACAGCTGGGTCGCTCCTATAAACGCATCAACCGCAGCGACGCCGGTGTACGCCTCGACATCGTTGAGCCACACCTGACTCATCTTAATCGGCGGATCTGAATGGCCGAAGTTCATCCATACGCCGGACGAGCACATCGCGCCAAACGTCCCCGTGGTCACGACATCGACCTCTCGTGCCGCGTCCTCGGACCCCAGCTCGCCCACGACCGCAGTCATTTCGTCAGCTGTCACGACGTAAACGCTTCCATCGCGAATGCGCTCGTTGATCTCCTCTAAGCTTTTTAGCACCGCTCCTCCAAACTGCTCACTGCACCGAGTGAACAGTGATCGTATGACGATAGCTATTATTTATTCTTGTTGCACTCTGAAATACGGCTTTTTTCGGTGCGCTGTTGCTGATTGAGGTTCGTCGAGCGGTTAGATCTGCGTGCGTTCACGGTTTGGAATAGAACACTATTTATGCCCCCTAGCACGGTGTAAGAAAAGAGAATGATTTCTGTCGTGATTCTGGCGCATAATGAGGCCGACGAGATCGGCGGATTGCTTGACGATTTCAGTGCCTTTGAAGGCCTGGAGCTCATCGTTGCCGAAGACGCATCCACGGACCACACGCCCGACATCGTGCGAGAATTCGCGACGCACACCAGCAATGTGATACTCTCAAGCAGCCCAGTCTTGGCCGGTAAGGGTGCAGCGCTGCGACGCGGGCTTGCTTTGGCAACGGGAGACGTGCTCGGGTTCGTCGACGGCGACGCATCGATTCATCCCCGTGACTTCATGCGCGTCGCAGCAACGATCGAGCAGGGGGCCGATCTCGCCGTCGGGTCACGAAGGCTGCACGGGTCGATCATTGCCTGTCCGCAACCTCTCTCGAGACGGCTCTCAGGATCCATGTACCGCACGCTTGCCCGCCTACTGCTCGACACTGCCATACGCGATTTCCAGTGCGGCTGCAAAGCGTTTCGGCGCGAGGTGTGGGACGCCATCACTATCACCTGCGACGGATTTGCGTTTGACGCAGAGTTGATCGCAAAAGCGAACCGAGAGGGGTTCAACATCGTCGAAGTGCCCATAACGTGGAGCAATAATGCGAACAGCAAGGTCAGCCTTACGCGCCATACGCTGGCGATGTTGAGGTGCCTCCTGAAAGCGCGCGCCGATGTACGAGGGTGAGCGCGTGAACAGGAAGTACGTCGTCGCACTGATCGCGATCACTGTTGTGCTCGTCGTTTTCAGGGTCGGATACTCGCTGGCCGTGTGGGGCGGTTCGGCCGACCCCGATCCGTGGAAGCTCCTCGGCGATACCAACAAATACGTGATAACCGGGCACTATTCCCCGTCCGCGACCCAGACGATGTACTACGGTGCCTACTCAGTCGGCCTCGAAGCGCTGCTTGCGTCGCTCACCGTTTTTACCGGAATTGATCTCACCGTGCTCGCGCAGTACTTCTTGCAAATAGCGACGCCTATCGTCATGGTTGCGGTTGCCTACCTGATAACGTCACGTTCAGGTCGACTCACGAGCTGGGCAATCCCAGTGATGATCCTTCTCATTGGCGTATTCGAGGGCCTCACGCACCAACAGTCACGCATGATCGAAGAGAACGTCGGCTTCATACTCTTTTGCGGGGCCCTGCTGTTCCTCTACCTGTACTACGTCGGGCGAACCTCGCGCGCGTATACGTTTTCGATGCTCACGGTGATACTGCTCGCGACCATCTTCACCCACCACCTAAGCTTTCTGGTCATCGCGATACTCACGATGCCGTTCCTCATATCCTCGCTCAAGTACGCGGCTCCCGCCTACGTCGCTGCTATGTTTGTGCCCTGGTGGGGCTATTACCACGTGCTTAACGGCTACAACGGCGTGTATGTCGGTATCTTTTTTTACACGGCGGTAGGCCTGGCAGCGCTGTATGCAATATTTGCGCTGTGCTACGCTCTTTTTTGGCGTACTGAAGCGTCGCGTGCAGCCACTACGCAATCACTTACACGTTTGGCGAACCTACTCGTGGGATCTCACGATTACCGACGATCTGTCGCGGCGTTGACGATTCTGCTTGGAGCTGCAGCGGTCGTGTACTGCCTCGCAACGCGATTACAGTCAGGTTACCTGCCTTTCTTTCTGCCTCTGGCTCCCCTCGTTGTTTATGCCGGTGCGTATTCGGTATCTCCGCACAGCCACGAAGCCGATCAGGTGGATGTCGCCTATATACGGTACCTGTTTCTAAGTCTTATTTTGCTCGCGGCTGTGACAGCGCTGGGATTTGTTTCGCAGTTCAGCGCGGGCACAGCAAACACGCTTCCCGCTTACCTCAGCTCAATAGAAGCGCTTACGTCTCTGGATCTGGGCAGCCGCATTATCGTTTGGGTTGCTTTTGTCTATGGCATCATTGCCACCGTAGGTTTGATCTTGATATCACAAGGTGTATCGGTCAAAAAAAGGTGGCTGGCCCCATCTGTAGCTGCGATGCTCCTGATATTAGCAGCCGTGAGCGTGACCGTTCTTGCGGTGAACTACAACTCAACCTTCACCGTAACTGCGCCGCCCGACGGCCGGGTCACCGCCGCCGCTGTCTGGACCGTTGGAAAAGACCCTGACAACGCCACGATGACCGACTATAGAGACGAGATGATTTACTGGTACTATACCGGCGCCTTAGTGACGCACCCTTATGATAGTGAGCGCGAGAACTACACCGTGCTCGACTACGTCTATCCCGCATACCTGCAGCAATGGAACGGCGCAGGTCACACCGGAATCAACTACCTGTTCCTCACAGCGACACCGCCGAAGTACTACTACGAGCACCTTCTGAACGGACAATGGAAGCTCAGCCCCCAAAACGCCACGCAATGGAGCGGGGGCATCAACGCGATTGACAACAGCGCCGCAGGAGTTGACAAGATTTATACTAACGGATACACTTACTACTACAAGGTTGTCGGGGCGTGACGCAAGGGGCTTCGCGCAGGGGCAGGAACCGTTCGTTACTCTTAAACGTGCCAAATTCTTATGTCTCAAAGAGAGGAGTTAAGTACGACGTTCAATAACCGACACATTGTGATACCATGATTTATCTTGATCACGCCGCGACCACTCCGATGCGCCCTGAGATCCTCGACGTGATGCGCACGTACTTTTTAGAGCGCTTCGGAAACCCCTCGAGCCTCCACGCCTATGGACTTGAGGCACGCAAGGCGATCGAGGACGCGCGAGAACAGATAGCGCACACGATTGGAGCGACTCCGCCAGAGATCGTTTTTACGTCAGGCGGAACTGAATCGGACAATATGGCTTTGCGTGGAGTGCTACGCGCTGGCAGTGGCGAGAGCGATCATATCATCACCTCCGCGATCGAACACCCCGCGGTTCTCGAGACGTGCAAGTTTCTTGAACAGCGTGGACAAGAGGTAACTTACGTTTCTGTCGATGTTGATGGTCGGATAAATCCTAGCGAAGTGGAAGAGGCGATTCGGGACAACACGCGACTCATATCAATCATGCACGCTAACAACGAGATCGGCTCAATACAGCCCATAGCTGAGGTAGGAGCGATCGCAGCGTCACACGGCGTCTACATGCATACCGATGCAGTCCAGAGCGTCGGGAAGGTTCCAGTGGACGTGGCCGCTCTCAATGTGGACATGCTCTCTATTTCATCACACAAGATATACGGACCGAAAGGGGTCGGATGCCTTTACGTTCGGAAGGGCACCAGATTAAAACCGCTCATTTTCGGCGGCGGCCACGAGCGCGGCCTCAGAAGCGGCACCGAGAACGTGTCGGGTATTGTTGGCTTTAGTGAGGCAATGCGACTGGCGAGCGAAGATTTCGCAGACAACGTGCGCATACAAAGGCTCAGGGATGAGCTCATCGACGCCGTACTGCGAGAGATCCCCTACACTCGACTCAACGGTGGAAAGGAGCGCCGTCTTCCGAACAACGCCAATTTCAGCTTCAGCTATATCGAGGGGGAGTCGCTTGTGCTCCGCTTGAACGCAAAGGGGATTGCTGGATCAACTGGTTCCGCCTGTTCGTCAAAGAAGCTTGAACCATCACACGTGCTGCTGGCGATCGGCCTGGACCCCGTTGATGCTCACGGCAGTCTGAGGCTTACCCTAGGGAGAGAGACGACGGAGGCAGATGTTCAATACGTAAACGAAGTCCTCCCAGAAATCGTTGATCAGCTGCGACAGATGTCGCCCCTCTATGCGTGCAGGGATGAGGGCTATGGAAAGCCCGAATAGTTGCTAACGGAGCCACCGACGACCTTGCATCGGCGTTCAGCGGCCTGCTACTCGTTTGACCTACAGTGGCACTCTAGCACTGATAGGTCACGGCGTGAATGGGCCGGGAGACGCATAGCTGCCGTTCTTAAGCAGGATCGTTTCTGCTCTTTTGCTGAAAAGGCCTGCGACTTCTCAGCGGCCCCGATGAAAGGCTCATATGGGAGAATAACAATCTTGCATCTGAAAGAAACGTAACCGCGCTCGCTTCGTGCTTCCCCCGATCAATGCCGAATAACAACACGTCCATAGTAATCCCTACCTACAATGAGCGGGAAAACATCCCCGAACTCCTGGAACGAATCCATCGTTCGATGGAACCATCGGGCCGTCCTTTTGAGATCGTCATTGTTGATGATGACAGCCCTGACGAAACGTGGAAGGTCGCGTCACTGCAGCCAGACAGTGATCGGGTGCGGGTCATACGAAGACAGGACGAGAAGGGGCTCGCGACCGCCGTGCTGACAGGGATTCAAGCAGCAAAGTATGACATCGTAGTCGTTATGGATGCTGACTTGCAACATCCTCCCGAAAAGATACCAGAATTAGTCTCGCGCGTGCAAAATGGAGCAGATATAGCGATAGGAAGTCGTTTTGCTGGGCACGGCGCTTTGGAAGGGTTCAGCCCGTCAAGACGATTACTGTCCAAAGGTGCCGGCCTCCTCGCCCGAACGCTTTTCAGAGAGATACGCAGCATCAACGATCCCGAGTCCGGGTTTTTCGCCTTCAAAAAGAGCGTCATTGCCCACGCAAACCTTAGCCCGGTAGGCTATAAGATACTGCTTGAGATCCTTGTGCAAGGAGATTACACCACGGTCTCAGAGGTCGGCTATACGTTTGACAAACGCGAAAATGGCGTGAGCAAATTCGGAGTGAAAAACGCGGTACATTATCTCCGGCACACGTGGAGTCTCTTTTTGCGATCGGGCGAGTTTCATCGTTTTTGGAAATTTGTGGCCGTAGGCGGCGTAGGCGCTATTTTGAATTTAGCCGTATTATATGCGCTTACGGAACTCGGTGTTTTCTATCTGCTGGCGGGAGTTATCGGTATAGAAGCAGGCCTTTTGTCCAACTTCTTCTTGAACAGATCGTGGACATTCAGCGACAGAGGAACAAGCGGGCTTCGATACACACTCACGGCCCTGTACAGAGATCACGCCGTGCGGGTTGTTGGGGTTGTAATCAACCTACTCATCTTGTATCTCTTGACGAGCTTATTCGGTGTCTACTATCTCACGTCGCAACTCATCGGAATATGCGTAGCTATGGTGTGGAACTATGGCGGAAACCAGTGGTGGACGTGGGAACCCACGTCATAACCTTGCCCAGTTCATTCAGCTCCCCTTGGGGCTGGAGAGCTCGTGTTTTGATCGCTCTGCACGAACGCCTCGCGGACTATTACTTTCACCTCGTCAAGAATCTGTATGGCTTCTTCAGTCGATTGGACGCGATGGACGTCAACCCTGCCATTTCTGTATAACGTGATGTCACATCCTCTGTGGAAAAAGCGCGCCACGCCGAGTTTTTCAGCGCACTTGCCCACGTCGAGCAGAATCCGACACAGTATTTTCATTGAAAACGGATTGTCGAACGTTCCTTCGACTAAGATGCCGCCTCCTTTGCACGGCCTTACCGAACGTGCGCTGTACTTTTCTTCTGGCATAGCAGCTTTGGTGATGCGTTTCGGGTCTTTCTGTCTCCGATTTATGAACTCAAAGCTACTTATCACGTTCGGAGAATGACCTGCCGTTATTTCGGCTCGTTGCGGTCTTTTGTCCTGCTCTTCGCCTTATTGGACGCACCTCGACGTAGCAAAAAAAAGAGTCGCTTGGCGATGCATTTCAGCATTCTCGTGACTAATGATCGTAAAATGTGGGCACATATTGCCCTGATCGCAGCCGTTAAGTCAATTGTGTTACTACAATCGAGTGTCTACGTGCATCGGCTTGTGCCGACATGGCGGAACGGCTACGCAGCCGCCTGCAGAGCGGCTTATCCCGGTTCGATTCCGGGTGTCGGCTTAGTGTATTCATTTACTCTTCCGGGGGATAGTCGACGGTAGGTGGACAACGGGGCAGCACGGTACTGAGATTTGTTTTTAGATATTGCATCGTGCGGATCGTTATGGCGCATTACGCTGTCCAGCGTAATACTTTGTTGCTGGGCGAAGCTTCTGCTGCTTATGCGAGAGCGATCAGATGGATCCACTAAGCCTGCTCATGATTTTCTTCGTTTCTGTGTTCGTCGGAGTGATCACCTCGATGCTTGGCATTGGAGAGGGAGTTCTTTTGGTTCCGTTTCTCACACTCGCGGCAGGCATCCCGATACAGATTGCAATTGCCACAAGCCTTGTCAGCACGATAGCCAACTCCAGCGCCGCGTCGATGACGTACGTTAAAGATTGCAGGTTAAATCTACGGCTTGCTCTGTGGTTTGCCATCACCGCGACCGCCGGCGCGATCATCGGAGCCCAAATAGCAGCGCAGATAAACCGGACATTGCTTACTGAGGTCTTCGCTGCGGCCCTCGTCGCGACGGCTGTCGTCATGTTTCTGCGACGCAAGGAAGTCGACGCTGTGCAGTCTACCAGACTACGTGACGTGCAGTACGATCGATTCCAATTGGGCGGGAGCTATACTAACACCATGGGTGAGCGACTAGTAACCTATCAGGTAAGAAACCCGCTCTTAGGGCTGCTAAGCGGATTCGTAGCGGGCAACGCATCAGGACTGTTAGGCATTGGAGGGGGAATCATAAACGTACCAGTTATGACGCTCGGCATGCGAGTTCCTATCAAGGTAGCGACCGGCACAAGCGCACTAATTATTGGGCTGACGACCGCGGTCGGTGCGATTATCTACTATGCAAACGGGTTCGTGCAGCCACTGCTCGCCGCAATTGTGCTTGAAGCGGTCTTTTTGGGGGCCCTGATCGGGCCGCGTCTGCAGGGCAAGATTCGAAACGAAGCGCTAACTGCGAGCTTTGCTGTGGTATTAGTCATTTTGGCGTCGCTAATGCTATTGAGGTCATAACGTGAAAGAGGTGATGCTATCATTGGAGGAGAAGCTTCAGGTTTAGCCAGAACATTGGCGGTCTGTTCTGCCGTCAGCATTTCTGTGTGTCTGATTGGCATTTTTCTTTTCGCTGCTAACCCGAGTTTAAATAGTGACACAACTCTACCTCTCAAAGACGCGCTGACGGGCCTCAAATCTCTTAGTGCGTCCAACGTCACCGCTTTGGGAGTCCTACTAACAATAGTTTCTCCGTTGGTCTGGGTCAGCGTGGCACTCGTGAGTTTCGCGACGAAAAGGAGCTTACTGTATAGTTTCTTAAGCATCTTAGTCTTGTTTTTGATGCTGCTCAGCATAGCAATATCCTTCAAGTAGACCGCATTCAGTCGCACAGAGAATGAGAGCGCAGACAGGTTGAACAGAAGGCTTTGCACCACGCTTGCAAAGGTCTCAACCTCTCGCAATAAAGAACGTAGCTTCGCAAGCCCATGATTACGGTTCGATGCGTGGCTACCGAACCACGCCGCTTAGGCAAGGCATTTCTAACCAACCTCGACCTAGCTCGCGCAGCAAAGTATTGGACTTAATCCTTGCGTTTGGGACAAAAATGGCACCTAACGATTGCCATAAGCTCGTCAACGCTAACTTCTCCGTAGTGAGTACCAGGCACGAGTATGCGCGCTATTCAAGACAACTGATTCTCCCCGAGATCGGGACTGAAGGGCAGTCCGCACTGCAGAACAGCAGCGTTTCGGTAGTGGGATGCGGAGCCACCGGCTCGATAGTCCTTAACTTATTGGCGCGGACAGGCGTCGGTGAGCTGACCGTCATCGACAGGGACTTCGTAGAGCTGACGAACCTCCAGCGACAGGTCTTGTTTGACGAGGGGGACCTCGACTTGCCTAAAGCGCTCGTGGCTTCTGAGAAGGTGAGACACGCAAACTCAGACATTGTCGTCCACGACATCATTAAAGATCTCAACCTCAACAATGCGGAAGACATCCTCGGACATTCGGATCTGATCGTCGATGGCACCGACAATATGGAGACGCGCTTTTTGGTGAATGATGTCTGCACCAAGCACGAAATCCCGTGGGTATACTGCGGGGTGGTTGGAACTCACGGGATGGTGATGCCGATTATCCCTCGCGCAACCCCTTGCCTACGATGTTTCATCCCAAACATTCCGCCCCAAGGAGTTCTCCAAACGTGCGATCTGGCAGGGGTGCTCAATACTATACCCCCCATCATCGCATCAATTGCAACCACGGAAGCTATTAGGATCTTGTTGGGCAAACAGGCGACCGATACAAAACTTATCATATATGACGTCTGGGAGCAAACCCTGCAAAAGATATGAACGTTGTAAAGGACCCCGCCTGCCGATGCTGTGTCGAGTCGCAATTTGAGTTCTTGGACGCCAAGAAGGGCGATAAGATCACAACACTCTGTGGTCGCGATGCCGTTCAGATTACCCCAGCCCGAGAAGCCACCATCAAATTAGCGGAGCTTGCCGGCAGTCTCGACCGGATCGGGCGGGTTAAACATAACGAGTACACTCTGCTGTTCAAAGACCCTCATACCGACTTCGAGATGACCCTTTTCCGTGACGGCCGCGCAATAATCAAGGGTACGCGCGATCCAGAGGCTGCCAAGAGCATTTACGCTCGATACGTAGCCAGGTAAGGACGATTGCTCTATGCGCCGGATGGATCCCACTGCGTTGTGCGCATTTCGCATTTTTCCGGGCGTACTAGAAAGCCCCTTGTAACCCGCGCTCGTAGTGCGGCGGCGCCGTATGCACCTCATTAATAAGCGATGCATCAAATATGTCCGTCTCGCTCATTCGCCTCGAGATGTATCCGAACGCTTCAAGCGCGTTCACGAACTTCATCGTCGATGAAACGTATTCCGGAGGCAAAGAAGCGCAGTACTTTGGAGAGATCTGATACGCTTCCGCCACAAAAGCTGCATCCACCACCCCTGTCGTTCGAGCAACGATGCGCGCGCATTTGCCCGGGTGATGCCTAATCATCTCACACGCAATCTCGTGAGCGACGAGAAACCTCCGGAGGACATCCGCGTGACGAGCCAAATTGTCTCTCATTGCCACAATTCCGTAGCTTGGGTTAAAGGGCCATAATCGTGCGGGGGGCATTATCGTGTGTGCCCCATAGTACCTCCGAGCTGCTACGGCGAGGGCAGGCGTGCCTGCAGCCGCTGCTATTTCAGCTTCCACGAGCGCATCGGGAAGAAAATCCGCCCAAGCATAATTGTTCACATGGACATCCTCGATATGATACTCTTTCAGCAATTCGTTAACAATAACATCGTGAATCGAGCCCCGTGGTGGACAGCCTATGGCTGTCCCCGAAAACTGGCTGAGAAACGCTGGCATGCTCCTGCACTGATCAACCGTTCTCACACCTTCTCCCGCGACCATCAAAGTTCCTTCAATGTGCCCTCCAGCGATGCATATAAGCCTAGTACCTTTGTCAACGCCAATGATAGCGGGTGGAAGCCCGACGTAGCCGATGTCGAGGTGTCCATCGCGCATGGCATTCACAAGATCGGGACCCGAGGGGAAAAGTGTCCACTCGGTTTCCACGCCATTATTCTTCAGAAGGGCTGTACCCATAAGAAGGAACGAAGTATGGTACAGAGTAGGAAGATGCCCGATTCTTAGTGAGAGATGATTAGCTTCCTTCATCAAACCCGTCTCTGCTTTGCTTCATCGCATTTTCTAAGACGTGCATGCTCACATTTACGCCTTTGGTCACAATGAATTGGAAATCAGCGGAACAATTACGAAATTGTGACGTCGAGCCATAAGAAGAGCATTAGATATCAAATCGCAGCATGAGCAACGAGACCAAGCTATCCCGAGCTGATTTACGAAAAAAGGGCTCGTCGGTGCTTTGAATAGCGCATCGTCCGCTTTCGCGATTTTAGAAACAACAGACCTCACCCTAGTTTCCGTGGAAAACGTTGGTGAAGCCTCGCGAATCAATGGCACCTGATGCATAATAATAGTGAGCGAAACTACCTCGTCTTAGCGAGTGATGGCAAACAGATTTTCTTCCGCCGACCGCGTTCTGGTCGCGCATGCCGATTATCTGGAGGCGGATACTCGAATTACTGTGATTCTTAGCCCTGCTTAGCATATTCCTTCTTCCCAATGCCTTAAAACTAGCTTCGAAGCTAGTTTCGCATATCCGTTCTGCTTACTTTTTTTCCTTAATAGGTTAAATTATAATTATTTCTATTACTTAGAGGATAACTTTTTGCCGCTTTCGAAACTTATTTGTAGGCACCAGATGAAGAATTATGTATGCACCGTGATCAGATGAGTGAAATTACCGTCCTCCCTGGAACCAACCGCAATGGCAAAAGAGAAGGGTTTGACCAAATAATCATCCGCCCTGGGGACACCCTCTCGATTGTAGGGCCGACGGGGTCGGGGAAATCGGCATTCATAAATGATATCGAAGTGCTGGCGCAGGCTGATACGGTTACGGGCCGGCGTATTCTCGTAAATGGCGTTCCTCCTTCTGATGAGATGGCTCGAGATCCGTCGAAAAAACCGATTGCACTTATCACGCAGAGCACGCGTGTGATTGCAGATCTGGACGTGTCACGTTTTCTGGAGCTACACATCGAAGCGCGCAAGCAAACGCACATCAAAGACCTCGTTGAAAACACGATTGGGCTAGCAAATGAGTTCACAGGGGAGCAGATTACCGGGGCCATGAGCATGACCGCTCTGTCAGGAGGGCAGACGCGTGCGCTTCTTATCGCAGATGCGATTCTCATCGGAAGGACCCCGATCTTACTCCTCGATGAAGTGGAGAACGCGGGTATCTTCAAGGAACGCGTCATTTCGTGCATAAAGGAGTGCAGGAAAACGGTCATCTTCGTGACGCACGATCCCTATCTCGCCCTGAGCACGGACCGGCGGATTGTGATGAGCAATGGAGCTGTAGTCAAGGTGCTTGAACCTCGCGAACGAGAGAGGGCGACGATTGCACGTGTTTCTGAGATCGATGATCTACTCTGGGACCTCCGCGAGAGAATCAGATCTGGAGATTTAATCGGTGAAGAAGACGCAATAGACGAGGAGATAGGGGTACCCGCGTGAAACTCGCCATAATCGCGGGACCCGCCAGCGTCGGGAAGACTGCGGTCGTTCGGCAGATCATCCGTGAATTTCGCGAGAGCAGCAATCCGGCATACGTGAAAATCGACGTCGTTCGCGCGTTTGAAGACGAGGAACTCAGAGAAGAATTTGGGATTCCGACGCGCAAGGTGTACTCCGGTGACCTGTGCCCAGATCACGCGGGCATTATGGTGCTCCAAGACGCTATTTCGTGGGCGCAGAACTTAGGATCCGGCCTCCTCATCATCGAGAGCGCTGGCCTCTGTCTGAGGTGCACCCCCTACACGACCCAGTCATTCGGTATCGCTGTTCTTTCGGCAGTCTCGGGAAGCAACTCACCTTTGAAAATGGCGCCGATGATTGCTCAGGCTGACATGGCCGTTGTCACGAAGACTGACCTCGTTTCCCAGGCCGAGAAGGAAGTTTTTCGCGAATACATTAAGGAGGTCGCCCCCTCAATCGACATTATTGAGACCAATGCGATGCAGGGTACGGGTATGCGGTATCTAATGAAGGCGCTCACCGCTTATCCTGGTCTTAGCGACGCCACGCAAATCGTCCTCCGCGGGTCACCTCCTCTCGGAGTCTGTACCATCTGCATCGGGAAGAAGGAAATCGGATGGCAGCACCATTTTGGCGTTATACGGCCGCTCGAGGAGGCCGATAATATTTATCGGGGTGACTGAGCGTGGCCTGGGTGCCGGCCGGAAAAGACTGTGGGGCCTGCGGAACGGCCACGTGCGAGCAATTTCTTTTGTACGTCCGCGCTGGAGAAAAATCGTACAAAGATTGTCCTTACTACGAAATAGATGCGGGCGTGCGAAGGGAAGCTCCAAGCTACTCTGGGACTGACGTGCTAGGGAATGAGTACGATTTCGTGCTCCGCCCTTTGCCGGGCGAGCCCTCGGCGCGCAAATTCATCGTTCCGTTTCGCGCCGATTTGGTGGAGCGCTGGAACATTACAGCAGGAGACCTCGTGACTGGTCGTCCCGCCGGTCCAGGATGTCCGTTGTATCACGCTCTCCGCGTTCTCTCCGCCAATCCCATAACGGGAGTCCTCGAGTGCCATACGCTGGGCCCGCTTGCTGCTCGAAAAGAAAAGTCACACGACGTTCAAGCCTATAACGTGCACGCGTTCGAGGGTATTGCAGAGGTCATTCACCACGCACCGGTTATTGGGAAGAGACAACGCTTCTTGCCTGGATACTGCATGCTCAATCTCTCGCATACCGGAGTTGTTAACATGGTACTAAAGAAACGTGCGGGTATCCACGTCCGATTAGAGGACATACGGATTTTGTAATTGTGAGTCCGACGCCCGGCAAGCGCCGGTCAACGCTCATTTGCAGACTCTTTTCTTGCTGAACTCAGCGCAATGTCCATGCTGCCTGATCGCAGCCATTGGAGATCCAAAGTAACGTAGGTAAACCCAAGCTCTAAGAGCTTATTGGTTATAGCAGACGAATGCGTGAGGACCTTGCCGGCCTCTTCCCTGTCCACTTCAATGCGAGCGAAGTGATCATGATCTCTGATTTTCACTTGCGCGATGCCGATCGCCTTTAACGCACGTTCAGCGTTTCTAAGCCTTTCAATTCTCTCGCCGGTTATGATCGTGCCGTAAGGAAATGAGGTGAGGAGACAAGCGACGGACGGCGCGTCAGCGTTCGATAAGCCGAGTCTGCGCGCGAGGCTTCTCACTTCATCTTTGGTGAGATCGAGCAACGGCGACACGACGCCGAGTTCTCGCAGAGCTTTCAGGCCTGGTCTGTAGCCATTGAGATCAGAGGCGTTAGTGCCGTCCATGACCGCAGTGAAATGTAGTTCCTCAGCCAGGTCGCGCAGCGCGCCAAAGACCAACTTCTTGCAGAAGTAACATCGTTCAGGATCGTTCTGCTTCACTTCGAATATATTCAACGGATTGACGGTAATCACAACATGGCGAATGCCGATCTCGTCGGCGATCGCAGCCGCGTGCTCGACCTCGCCGTGATGAAGCGCACCGTTATCTACCGTTACGGCCACTGTTGCTTCTCCGAAAGCCCGTTTGGCAAGCGCAGCAACGACCGAGCTATCAGCTCCACCTGAAAAGGCTATCACTGCACTGCTATGCGAGCGCATGTGTGCTACGACCCTGTCAAGTTCAATATCTTGAAGGGCGCAGTTTCCCGCTGTTTCTTTGGTGAGTCGGATTGACATTGTCTGGTTGCACTCGACATGATTTTGATATAATGCTACAGATGATAACAATTCTTGTAAAGAACCTAGCATATATGTATTCCAACGCACGAGTACCTTTTTACGATTTGAGTGGACGTGATGACGAAGGCCAGCCAACATCCTCGCCGTGGCGATGGCGGTAATCACTATGACAGGCAACAGCACAGCCTCTGCGTAAGCCAATGGCCCCTCGACTCACGGCGCACTACGAAGAGGCAATTGAACACGGGCATCTTGCACGCGCCATTGCAGCGGACGACTGGCCAAAGGCATAGATGAGGGAACAAACGATGGATAAGAGCGCGGAGACGAAGGCTTTTCTTATTGCAGAGGGAGGCGTGGACATTGATGAACGCATACTTGGACGCATTACGACTCCTGCGTCCGGGCCCGGTGCCGGACTGACGTCTTTTTTCTTACGATTTAACGGTCACCGGGTGCGGCTAGGAATAAAACACAGTTCCCGTCTCAAGGCATCGCTTGAAGGAGATGAAGTGGTCATTCGCGACCACGAAAAAGAAATCGTCCGTGGGTATCTTGAAGATGCCATTGCCCATTGCCCTGAACAAGCGTATATCACGGTAAGCGAGGTGTGCATATTCGACTGCCAGTACTGCCCGGTGCCACTTTTGGGAGGGTCGGTGAAAGACCAGAGCGATGTTGAAACGGCGATTTCACGAATTCTCGCCGATCCGAAGCTTGCTCGTAAGTTAAGAGCTATAGCGTTGACTTCAGGTGTCGAAGAGTCACCACAGCGCGAAGTTGAGCGGGTTGCAGCTATGATTCGCATATTGCGAGCGAAGTATGATCTTCCGATCGGGGTTGCTGTGTATCCGACACAGAATTCAACGAAACTCTTAAAGGAGGCAGGAGCTGACGAAATAAAATACAACGTCGAAACGATGGACCGTCAGCTTTTTGAAACGATGTGTCCGGGACTGTCACTGGATTTTGTTTTGCAGGCACTCAAAGACGCAGTAGAGATTTTCGGTCGAAACAAGGTTTTTTCCAACATCCTCGTCGGTCTGGGAGAGGACGATCAGTCGATCATAAACGGCATGCAAGATTTAATCAAAATGGGCGTGATCCCTATACTGAGGGCGGTTGTCGAACATCCCTTGCGGTCACAGACAAGAATGCGGCGACCTAGTGCCGAACGGCTTTTGCGACTAGCACGAAAGGAACGCGCACTCCTCGACCAGTGCGGCCTGCGAGCTGACGTGGCTGAGACGATGTGCGCTGCGTGCACGGGCTGCGACCTCATGCCCCACCGAGACGTCTAGGAGCCTGCAGATATAGTGGCAGCTCACAGTTGCGCAATAAACAAGAAAAACAACGAACATGCTCATAAGAATTATTTCTGTAATCTAACGGTTTAAATTGCGAGATCTTTTCATATTTTAAGGCGATGCAGATGGACGACAAAACCTTAGAAAGTGAGCTTAAAGCATTGGCTGAGAGAAAAAATGCTCAGATTTACGAGATTGACCCGCGTGAAATTGTAGTGAGCGAATGGGTAAGGTGGCGGTGCGTGTTTGGCTGCAAGGGCTTCGCAAAGCACCTCGGTTGCCCCCCGTATGTCCCAGGCCCATCGGAAACGAGAGCTCTCCTCAAAGAGTACGCAAAAGCGTACATTGTGCACTTCAAGGGAATACTCGGGATGGAAGATATCGACCCTAAGAGCATACCTGAAGACTGGCATCCATTTCTTGCTCGGCTCATCCGCTGGATAGGAGATACAGTGTATGAGCTCGAGCAGCATGCGTTTTACGCAGGATATTACAAATCTCTTGCATTTGCAGCGTACCCATGTATTTATTGCGAGGAGTGTGTGGCTGAGCAATCAGAAGGAGTCGTAGATCTCTCGCTAAAAAGGAACTGCAGGCACGCAGAGAAGGTGCGAACTTCAATGGAAGCCGTTGGGATCGACGTATTTGCAACGGTGCGAAAGCTCAGCTTGCCGATCGAAGTAATTCCGTGCGAGAACAATGCTTACGGGAAGATAACCCACACCAATTTAAACTCGTATGGGCTGCTCCTCGTATATTAGTGCGAGAGCGGGCGCGACGCGTCTCAACCGGCAAGCGATTCTAAGCTCGGCAGCATTGACGTCCGTCACCGTTACGGCTCCCACTCGGCTCACAGTGAGTCAAAAAACAATGGCCAAAAGGGGTCCTGGCTTGGGATCGCCAGAGGGACGATTGTCCCGTCGCGCCGGTGAATTGTTCTCGTTTCGGGGTCGCTCGTCACAACTCCTATTACGGAGGCCGCTATGCCTCCAGCCCGAAGCGCGTTTACTATATTCTGCGAATCCTTCCGCCTCGCGACGATCAGCAGTGAGCCCTCGGCGATCGCTGCCAAGGGATCAATGCCAAATGCCTCACAGACCATCCTTACCTCTTCTGGATAGACAAACGCCTCCTCATGTATCTCCATCCCCGCTCCGCTAGCGCTTGCTATCTCGAAGAGCCCGCCGATAACGCCGCCCTCGGTCGCGTCGTGCATGGCAGTTACGCCTCCGGATTCCATGGCTAACAAGGCGTCTTTTACCACGGTCATTTGCATGCAGAGGGCTTTAGCTTTCTCTACCAGGGGCGACGGATATTTCTCTAAGAGCTCTGTTTCCCTGATCACGGCGAGGATACCAGCTGTCTCTATTGCCGGCCCCTTGGTCAGAATCACATCGTCGCCCGCCTTCGCGCCTGCTGGCGTAACGTAACCGTGCTTGTCTGCCAGGGCAAAGACGGTGACTCCGCCTATGGTAGGTGATACAAACCCTGGATAGTACCCCGTGTGCCCGCCGACGATCGCTATCTCAAGCTCCACGGCAGCCTTGTGGATGGCATCCACAATGGTGTGGAAGTCCTCTTCATTCGTCTCAGGAGGCATCAACAGTGAATAGGTCATGTATCTGGGCTTGACGCCCATGACCGCCACGTCGCTCGCGCCTATGTGGACGGTATACCAGCCAAACATCTCCAGGGGCTGGTGCGGGATAGCGAAGATCGGGTCCTCCGCTATTATGAGCACCCTGTCGTTGCCGATGTCGATAACTCCGGCATCGATGCCCGTTGTCGGCGGCACGATTACCGAGTCATCTCTTTTTCCGAGCCGCGGGAGCAGAAAGGAGGTGAAGGTGTCGAGGTCTATCTTTCCGATCTTATCGCTCATGGTAGCGTCTCGCGATTTCACAGATCTGCTCTGCGACTTCTATAGGATCCCGCCCGACAAGCACCGACACGGGCTCTTTACCGATGGCACCCGTTTCGTAGAAGATCTTGGGAACCTGGCCACCGGCGGCATCTATCGCTTGCTGAACTTTCCAGGGCATCGATGCGCCTTCCGCTTCCTTGATTTCTTCCGGTTCGTTACTGCGGTCGATCACACTGAAAACCCATCCTTTTGCTTTGCAATACTCCTTGAGCCATTGCGTCAGAGATGGATTGTTGGCGAAGTTCACGCCTGCCATAAACGCCGAATCGGTTTTGCCCAGCTCTACCATTAGTCGGGCCATGTGGCTCGACGCGCCGAATCTGGGCTTGCCTGCTGCGTGAGGTAAGCCGTTCACGACGGTTATGCGCCCGTCTATTCCTAGAACATCATCTTTGCTTTTAGGATTGGGCCGAGCGTAAACGAGGTTGGTCCTGACCTCGGGAACCAAGGCTGCGAACTCCTTGCATCCCTCCACAAGATCCAGGGCGACAGCAATCGTCCCGCGCATAGCGATTTCGTTAGGCTTCAACGACTAGTCTCCTCCGGCCTTGGCTTAGTATCGAACACTTTGAAGTGGAACAATAAGTAGTAATCGCTAAGCTACTTTTTCTTCAGCTGTCACGAGGATAGGCCGATCAGCTTGAACATGGGATGGTAGTTTCGTTACGCCGCTGACCAGCCGGCAATGTCGCTTGATTTTGTTTTGCTTGCTTCGCAAAATTTAAATATGATAATTGCTTTACGCATTTTGTTAGTAGGAAGTCGGAAACCTACTTCCTGTACATATAACTTCCTACTAACAAGCGCAGACGCGGAACTGCGCAGGGTGGGGGCGCCTCGATCCTCCGTGTGCGCTCCCGCTCATCTACGTCAAACAGGCCGAAAACCGGCCCACATTCCGCACAACGTGAGGTTTCAAAATGACATGGAAACCAAGTAAAAAATTGGTAATAAATTGCCTTTTGATACTCGTATTCGTGAGTTTGATGATGGCAAAATCGGGGTACATCACAGGAAGTGCCCAACAGCCTACAAACTCAGCGCTGAACGCCTCAACGCCAATTGCCGCTACGCAGGCGTTGCCTGACAGAAGTCAGCCCGACGCAACGGGCAGCAGCATTGGCTCGGCCAACGTTCCGGCTAACGTAACTGGCCAACCGACGTTATCTGAGCTCGCCAATGCTGTCGGCCATAATACAACGGCCATCAACTTCGTGTGGACGCTCATGGCCGGCTTCCTCGTTTTCTTTATGCAGGCGGGGTTTGCGCTCGTTGAAACCGGCTTCACGCGCTCAAAGAACGTGGCTCACACGATGGGCATGAACATATTGATCTACGCGCTTGGCGTGCTCGGGTGGTATTTCTGCGGATTCGCCATCATGTTCGGCGGATTGACGTCGCTTCCCACCTTGGGCGGGTTTACCGGACTTAACAGCGAGGTGGCAATCAGTATACTGGGACATCCGTTCGGACTGTTCGGTGCTCACGGTTTTGCGCTGACCGGTGCCTATGACGTCGGCGTGTTTGCGCTGTTCCTCTTCGAAGTCGTCTTCATGGATACCGCTGCCACGATTCCGACCGGGGCCATGGCCGAACGATGGAAATTCTTGGCATTCTGCATCTACGGTCTTTTCATCGGGACGATCATTTACCCGCTCTTTGGCAACTGGGTTTGGGGCGGTGGATGGCTTTCGCAGCTCGGCACGAACTTTGGCTTGGGCAACGGGTACGTAGACTTTGCGGGTTCGACGGTCGTACACATGGTAGGTGGTACGATCGGCTTTGTCGGCGCGTGGATGCTCGGCCCTCGAATCGGCAAGTACGTCAACGGGAAGGTCCGCGCCATTCCACCGCACAGCATCCCTATGGCCGTGCTCGGATCGCTCATCCTCGCATTCGGATGGTTCGGGTTTAATCCGGGCTCGACGCTCGCAGGAACCGATCTCCGTATTAGTGTCGTCGCCGTTAACACGATGCTGGCGTCGGTTGCTGGCATGACGGCGGCAACGTTCTGGATGTGGCGAGTCCGCAGCAACAAGCCTGATGTCAGCTTTATGTGCAACGGGTTACTTGCCGGGCTCGTAGCGATAACCGGCCCTTGTGCGTTCGTTAACTCGCAAAGCGCAGTCTTCATCGGGTTGGTCGCTGGCATTCTCGTGGTCGAAGCCGCGCTTTTCATTGACAAAAGGCTAAAAGTTGATGATCCGGTCGGAGCGGTGGCCGTACACGGCGTGTGCGGTGCGTGGGGATGTCTCAGCCTAGGACTCCTCGCGGATGGCACGTACGGCGCGGGCTGGAACGGCGTTTCCGGCGCGGTAACCGGTCTTCTCTACGGAAATCCCAGTCAGCTCGCTGCACAGTGCATCGGAGTGGCGACATGCTTCGTTTATACGGCGGCGATCTCACTTGCGATCTTCACGTTCATAGACAAAGTTGTCGGACTGAGGGTCGGATCGCAGACCGAAGTAGACGGCCTGGATGTCCCAGAAATGGGAGCAGGAGGATACGATGGCGGCTACGGGCTCTGAGCTGCGCAAGCAACTTCGAAAAAGAAGCTGCTCTCTGTTTCCCGGGCCGAAAATATGTGCCGGCACCACGCCCCCGTGGGCCGGGAGGGCGAGAAACGACTTGGAGGTGAGCATATGAAAAGAATCACGGCGATTATAAGACGGGAAAAACTCGATGCAGTAAAGCACGCGATGCGAGAGCTCGGCCCTGGAATGACGGTTACGGACGTCAAAGGCCAGGGCAGGCAGAAGGGCATTGCGGAGGTCTACCGAGGCAGCGAGTACTGCCTCGATCTCTTGCCTAAGACGCAGATTGATATGGTCGTCAAGACAGAAGACGCGGAGCGTATTGTGCGCACGATCTTGGAAATTGCGAAAACAGGCAACATAGGAGATGGAAAAATATTCATCTCCCCGGTAGACGACGTGATCCGCATCAGAACAGGCGAGCGCGGTCCCGGCGCTGTTTAGTGCGCGGCATCACAGGCGGGGCGCACCCGCCTTTTCTTTTTTTCGCACGGAGAACGGAGTGCATGTAAGTGCGTTGCCATAGCAGAGTGAGAAGAAAGCACGCCATTCTTTCGAAAAAGTGCGTTTTTTTGTCTTGAGGGGGGGTGCCTGACATTCCCTTCCGGACGTGGATACGGGAGAGGCCAAGGGCGTTCAATGTAGAACATATGTACTCTACTTTAAATGTCGAAACACAGAGTTCCTTGAGCATACCACAAGCGGAGCAACGCTGAGACAACGTTTCACATGATAAAAAGTAAATTTGGGGATTCGGTAAGGAGCAAGACGGAAGTCGCTCAGATTAATGAAGTGCTGCTAAAAGTGCTGTGCCACAACATCTGCGTGGTTATTCAGGAGATGTTTGAGTTGGGGATTGAGCCTGACTTTCTTAACAAAAAGTCGTCGTTCTGTTAGGAAGTCGGCTCTTTTCTTTATTCATTTTTACAAATCCCCGTCAGTACCGCAACTATATGTAGAACGACAAAGCGCTCATATTCAATAAATTAAAAGCGTGGTGTAAAAATGACTCGTTGGGAAGTATCTTTTACATTAAATCACCAATTCAGCGATATTGAATTAGCTTACTGGCTCGATTTGTTTGACTCCCCTTCTTGCAAGGTAACAGAGGAGGGTGGCAGCTATTGGTTAGCCGCGTGTCGGTTTGAGAAGCTAGATGAGATTGCTGAAGTACGCGAATCAGCAAGAGAGCTCATTACAATGATGACCGCTTTTGCTAAGATTGAGCTCGGCACCGATTACCAAAGTATCGGACGTGATGAGGATGAGGACGTTACTAGCGCCATTCGAGAGCACGTAGGCGAAACAACTAATGTCACGGTATTTGCGAAAACAGCAACTGCATACGCTTTCGGAAACCCAGCGAAAGTCGTGATTAAAGATAAATACGGCATTGTGATACCTCAGCCGCGTCAAGAGCGTTGGTATGATGATTACTTAGACCAGTGCGACGAAAAAAATAGCGATGCGATACTTAGAGTGCTTGCTTATTTTGCGCGACAAGCGTCTTGGTACAATTTGTATAAGATTCTTGAACTCATCTTGTGGGATGTCGATAAAAAAAGTGAAAATAAGGCTAAAGAAAAGATTATCAATAACGGATGGATAGACGAAGGGAAATTGGACGACTTCACCTACGCAGCAACCTATTACGACCTCTTGGTTAAGACGGGCGCTGGAAATGTATACTTAGACGAAAGCCGCCATACTGAAGGCTACTTTCAAAGGAAATCTAAGGGAAAGCCAATTCGCACTAACATAATGCACAAGCCAGAAGCTAAGAACGTAATTGGAAATTTGATAAGAAACTGGCTAAGTCTAAGATAATCTCAATTTAGCTGTTATCTTGAGGATTACTTCTCTTCATTGCCTCAATCTCTTCTGAACTAAACATGCACATATAGAAGATTGGGTCCCATTCCCTAAGGATACCTTTCAGCGCATCGGAATTAGTAAGGGAAATGGTAGTTCCATGAAATTTCCTAATCGTATTTTTCAAATTGTCTTTTGCATCATCCCAACGTTCTTGCATTTCTTCATCTAGTTCGATACAGACTTTCATTTTAGTTTCGCTCTCCGTTTGTTTGTTCAAAAAATTATGAGATTACAAGAAGTCCGTCGAAAAGCTCCGCTCTGCTCTCTCGTCTGTTGCAAAAGTTGGCAGTTTGTTGCAAAAGTGGTGGGGAAAACTGACTTGTGCAACAAAGCCCCAGATCGAGAAACATATTTATATTGTTAACGCCGTTAATTTATTTGGTGAATACCATGAACGGTATGATTGCAGAAGCAATTTCGAACAACGAGCCCTTCACAGAGCGGCTCAGAGAGTACCCTCCGAGTGTGAAATTGGTCTTTAAGACACTTGAGAACAACGGAACAATGACTTTGAGCGATATCGAAAAGGAGACATATTTGCCATATAGAACGGTGAGATACGCAGTTAAGCGACTCAAAGAGGGGGGGTTTGTAGCGCGCATCTTTCACATAGAAGATGCACGGCAAAGCCTCTATCGCCTCGCTAAGTAGTTTGGTCACGATAATGTACAGGTACGTAAGCAATTTGTCGTCCAGTTCGTTCGCGTGTAGTTCGCCTGGTTTTCCCTTGTTCTTTGGTTAATTTGGCTTCACCCGCCGCGTTTACTAACCTTTTTTGGGCGAGCAGCCTTTAGCAAAAAGCAACCGTCCCTCTGATTCGACCCGCTTCTCAATAATGTTTTGATTTCAGGACCATTGACTACGTCTGGGATCGCCGTGCACGTATTGGACATTCATAACTCTTATTCGGGCTCCCACGTATGCTGTTCTACAGCTACTCCGGCGAGGCGGAGTCTGAAATGGGTTGCGAGTCTCGCCTTGCCGTCTATGGTGCCATCCGCAGCACTTCGGCTTGAACCCCTCTACAGCACAAAATTGGTTGAATATTGAGATGGATAAGAGCCAACCCCCGGAGTCGAACCGGGATAAGCCGCTCTGCAGGCGGCTGCGTAACCATTCCGCCAGGCTGGCATTGTTCTCGACACTTCACTATTCCAGCTCGCATATGATAACACGTGTTATCGCGGCAAAGTTTGCTTGCACTTGCTCTTTTCCGTCGATTCGCGCCGCTCCAACTTGCATACTGACAGCTGATTGAAATAGAATCTGAGCAAGTAATGGCGCCGGAGATGCCACGGTATAAAATCGCCAAATGCTTAAGTATCTCGGTACTGAGAGTACTCGTTCAGTTACAGCAATTTGGCCCCTACGCTTGAGCGGCGCGCAGCGGGGTTTGTCTCTCATCATAGGGCAGTATACCAGATACGACGAACTACGTTTGTTGTGCTCAAGGACCGACTAATGAAAAAGCCACGTGATTCAGAAGTGCTGCGCCGGCGTAACAAGAGACAACACGCTGTAATTCGCTTGCTAAAAAAGATGCACCGGGGCGGATTTGAGCCGAGCGCGTTTGAGATCGGCAACGTTGACGTAACTATTCCCGACCTCGATCCTGCGTTTCGCGGATACCGGATTGCAAGTATTGCAGACATTCATTTGGATGAATGGCTCAACGCGCAGCGTTTTGGCGAGGTGATCGACCTTATTAACCAGCAACATCCTGACTTAGTAGCAATTGTAGGCGATCTCTTCTCGTACGAGGTTGACGGACTGTCTCAGCAGATGGTCGTCTCGTTGAACAAGTTGAGGCCGAAAGACTGCACGGTCGCGGTGCTCGGCAATCACGATCACCTGGTCGGAGCGACAGCCGTTCGCGACGTATTGTGGGAAAGCAACGTTATCGACCTAAGCAACGACGTAATGACGGTGAACAAGGGACAAGCGACGTTGCACGTTGCTGGCGTCGATAGCGTAGCGGCGCGTAAACATCGGTTGGATAAGGTGTTGAAGAAGCTCCCGCCCATCGGACCCGCAATCCTGCTGGCCCACGAGCCCGATTTCGCGGATGTAAGCGCGAGTACAGGGCGATTTAGCTTACAGATTTCAGGGCACTCGCATGGAGGGCAGTGGATAGTGCCGGGCATAGGGCCTCCAATTCGCGGTCTGTACTCTCGAAAGTACCCCCTTGGACGATATCGTGTCGGCGACATGACGCACTACACGAACCGCGGGATAGGGACGAGCATAATCCGTCTGAGGATCAATTGCCCGCCGGAGATCACAGTCTTTACCCTAATGCCTCCCGGCCATCCATAGGTGGGGAAGATCATTCGATACAGGGGCTCGCTTCGACAGGCGTTCACACATTGCGACCTCATCGCTTTGCCTTCCGCTGTTCAGTTCCGGTTCAACTGGCCAAACAACAAAGCCGGCTGTATGCGCACTTTAAACGCGCCAAGAACGCCAATCGGCACCCCGCAGATCACCGGTTGCCTTTAAGTATCGTATCTACATAATTAGGGCGGCTATGAGCTATAGCAAACGGTTCCCCAGAGTAATCATGGACTATGACGGCGGCCAACATCCGGACTACGATGATGTAGCTGCTGAGGACAGCCTCACACTGTTTGTTAACGACGTCAGGATCGCGACGCTCATCGCGACGCCAGAACAGCTGAAAGAACTTTGCATCGGATACTTGATCTCTGAGGGAGTCATCTCAAATTTTGAAGAGATTCAAAGCATTGACGTTGATGATGATAAGAACGAGGCCTATATGGTTGTCTCGTCCTTTGATCAGGTCGAGCTCTGGCAGGAAGTGCGCTCTTCAGGCTGCATTGGGATGAAATGGTGGACGAACGAAGATGTGCGCGTTGAGTCTGCAGCAACGTTTGAAAAGGTGGTCCTCAAAAAAAGCTTGACGCACCTCGACACTCAAGCGCGCAGACAGACGCACGGCGTCCACGTAGCAGCGCTATTTGACGCAACGGGCAAGCTGCTGGCGCAAGCGGTCGACGTTGGAAGACACAGTGCTGTTGACAAGGTCATTGGCATATACGCAGGCAACGACTTCTCCTACACGTTTCTGTTGTCATCCGGCAGGCAACCCGCAGGAATGGTATTGAAAGCGGCTCGGGCGGGCATACCGTTGGTCCTATCGAAAGCAGCACCTATTAGCACTGGTGTCGAGGCAGCAGTTCAAGCTGGGGTGACGCTCATATGTTTTGCTACTGAGCGTCAGTTTGCGGCCTATGCACATCCAGAGAGGCTCGTTTAGCGTTTTAAAGACCCTTTTTTTGGCGCCAAGCTTTTGGTCTGACAGCGTCTTGTCGGCATTATTTTGCTTCGCGCACTCGATAACTACATGCCTAGGAGGTGTGGAGTAGAGTGCGCTGTCGCGAGACTTCTGTGTGCTGAATATTTGACAGAAATACGCACTTTACCGGACGTGCGGCTGTCCAGGCAAATTGGGGCAATTCGCGGCCTACGGCAAAAAAATGGTTCTACAGGAACCGCCCGTTAGGAGAAAGACGGCCCAACCTAGCTACGAGTGTCAGTTCGGAATCTCATGTTCGGACATAATCACAAATATGCCGACTTGAGACAACAAGTTCTGAAAATGTCCGACCGTCTTGCCAGTCGCGCAGCTTTTCAAACCGATGAGTCGTTCTATGGCGATGTTTCGCATCCGGCAAAACGCCTGGAAATCGCTGATAGTGGAAAGGTGGATATTGGGTGTATCGTACCAGTCGCGGGGCAAAAAATCGACTTTCGGCATTTGTCCTTTGGTGAGGATGTACCACCGAATTCTGAAGTAACCAAAATTTGGGAAGCTCACAACTGCCCTATTTCCTACGCGGAGCATTTCCTGAATAACAAGGGTCGGCTTGTGAACGACTTGTAGCGTCTGATTTAACACGATGTAATCGAAAGATGCATCATCATAGTCGCCAAGCCCTTCGTCGATATCGCCCTGAAAGACTGTGAGCCCTTTGCGCACGCAAGCGGCTATACATCGATCGTCGATTTCAACGCCGCGGATATCGGAGAGACCGCTTTGTTTTAGCTTCGTCAGCAAGTCCCCGTTTCCGCAGCCAAGATCAAGTACGCGTGCGCCACGGGGAATCAGACTAACAATGATATCCTGGTCAAATCGTTGCACCGCTACCGCCCGTACATGTTATCGAGAAACCCTGACAGAAGTTCTGTGAGCGGCCCAACCTCGAGCAGGAATGCATCGTGGCCTCGCGATGACTGAACGTCGCAGTACGTAACGTCTTTGCGTTTCCTGCGTAACGTTCTCACAAGCGCTTTCAGCCGCGCCGGGGGGAATAGCCAGTCTGACGAGAATGATATTACCAACATTTTTGATTTGATTGAAGTGAGATCGGACAGATCAAAATAGTCCATCGCTTTCGTTATGTAAAGATACGAGTTGGCATCGAAACGCTCGACGAATCGGTTCCCCTTGTAGTGCAGGTAACTCTCGACCTCGAAATCTTCTGAAAACTTGTAGCGATAACCATCCGCCCCTTTGAGCGCTCGGCCAAACTTTTCGTGCATCGACTCCTCACTGAGGTACGTGATGTGTCCTATCATCCGGGCGAGCGCAAGGCCTGCGCGGGGCGGCGCGCCGTCATAATAGTCGCCGTTCTGCCAGCACGGGTCTGCCATGATCGCTTGCCGGCCTACCTCGTTAAACGCTATTCCTTGCGCGGAGAGTCGATTAGCGGCGGCGAGAATCGCCGCCGATCGAACCGCGTCGGGATAATCGACGGCCCACTGCAGCACCTGCATGCCGCCGATGGACCCACCGACGACAGCCAAGAGAGAATCAATTCCCAAGCCGGCGATAAGGCGCTTCTGCGCACGGACCATGTCGCCAATCGTGATAACCGGAAAGCCAAGCCCATATGGCCGCCCCGTCGCTGGATCGGTACTGCCTGGTCCCGTAGACCCGCTGCACCCTCCGAGGACATTGGAACAGATGATGAAGTAGCGCGCTGTGTCGAGTGCCTTTCCTGGTCCAATAAAGTCATACCACCAGCCTTGCTGGCCCTTATCGTTTACAAAGCCGGCGTGAGCGCTGCCAGATAAGGCGTGCAGGAGCAATATTGCGTTATCTTTGGCAGCGTTCAGCTGGCCGTATGTTTCATACGCGACCGTCACCGGCGAGAGCGTCCTTCCGCAGTCTAACTTAAGTGCATCAAACGTGTAATGTTGGGTCCGCGGAATGGCGTCTACGACGTACATGCGAGTGCTTGGTCAATATCCTCGGTGATGTCAGCGACGTCTTCGATCCCCACAGAAAGCCTGATGAAGTCGTCGCTGAGGCCTGCTGCGACGCGTTCTTCGGGGTTCATTTGTTGATGCGTCGTGCTCGCAGGGTGCACCACCAACGATTTCGCATCGCCGATATTAGCGAGGTGGCTGAAGAGTTTGAGGCTCTCAATGAACTTCACGGCAGCGTCATACCCGCCCTTGACGCCGAAGCCGACGAGCGCGCTCGCACCGTTTGGCAAGTATTTCTGCGCTAGTCGATGAGAACGATCGTCCTCTAAACCAGGGTAACGCACCCACGAAACGCGTTCGTGCTCATTCAAGAAGCGAGCGACGGCAAGCGCATTGGCAGAGTGGCGTTCCATCCTCACGTGGAGTGATTCAAGTCCCTGGAGGAACAGGAAGGAATTAAAGGGGCTCAAAGCGGGACCGATGTCGCGCAGCAGATGCACCCGCGCCTTTAGTATGTAAGCGAGTTCTCCGAACGCGTCGGCGTACACGAGCCCGTTGTAGGTAGGGTCAGGCGTGGTAAAATCAGGGAATTTCCCGTTCGTCCAGTCGAAGTTTCCCGCATCAACGATGAGCCCCCCGATGGAAGTGCCATGCCCACCCATGAACTTAGTCAGACTATTGACGACGATATCCGCGCCGAAGTCGATTGGTCGGCACAGAATGGGTGTGCTGGCAGTGCCATCGACGATGAGGGGAACGCCGTTGTCGTGCGCTAGCTCAGCGATGGGCTCAATGTCGAGAACATCCAAGGTCGGGTTGCCGAGCGTTTCTCCGAAAAAGGCCTTTGTCTTATCATTGACACACTCGTTGTAGTTGTTCGGGTCGGTCGAGTCTACCAAATGAACTTTGATGCCCATTCTTGCCAACGTCGATGAGAACAGGGTGTAGGTGCCGCCGTACAGTTGCGACGAAGATACGATCTCATCTCCAGGCTTAGCGATGTTGAGGATTGCGAACGCGTTCGCCGCTTGACCGCTTGCAAGCGCAAGGCCGGCTTTGCCACCTTCCAGCAAAGCTACTCGTTGTTCGAGCACGTCATTCGTCGGGTTCATTATGCGCGTGTAGATATTCCCCCTCTCTTGGAGCCCAAAAAGTTTTGCAGCGTGTTCTGTGCTGTCGAATACGTACGAAGTCGTTTGATAGATCGGAACGGCTCTCGCTTTCGTTGTAGGATCGGTCGATTGCCCTCCGTGAACTGCTATCGTTCCAGGTCTTTGCATCATATACCTCTTACACAACAATTGATTTATAACAATTGTTATAATATTTATATGGAGCTGTTGTATCGAGCATCTGACCATTAAGGTTTCGGAAAGGACAAAAATAGGACACGAACGTCACTATGTGGCTCCTCTGAGCGAATCATGAAAACACAACGATCCCCCTGTGAAACGGCAGTCTGGCAGATCCTTCCTACCATCCGCTCAGAAGTTGCGAAGGAGCTCACACGGCTCGGCCTCTCCCAGATGAGAATCTCAGAACGTCTCGGCATCACACAGCCTGCAGTCAGCCATTACGTGACGAGCAAACGGGGGACGACGATCGCCGTTAGCGACGACACTAGAACGCTTATTCTATCACTCGCCGAAGACGTTGCAAGTGGAAAAGACCTTAATCTAAACGAACGAATGTGTGAGATATGCACACACATCCAGGGCGATGAAAAGTGCACGCCTATGAATCGATAGCTATGAGAGACCGGTTAAAACGTCTGAAACAGGAGAACGACGCCGTCATTTTGGCGCACAACTACCAGCGCGACGAGGTTCAAGATGCCGCCGACTATGTTGGGGATTCGTTCGAGCTAGCGAAGATCGCGTCTGAGATCACGTGTGCTGTTATCGTGTTTTGTGGGGTCGATTTCATGGCGGAAATCGCGGCCATCCTCTCACCGGAAAAGCAGGTGCTGCTGCCCGTGAAGGAGGCGACGTGCCCGATGTCGCACATGATCACCCGAAACGACGTGCGACAGCTCAAGAAGCGCTACCCGGGTGCGCCTGTCGTGTGCTACGTGAACACTTCGGCCGCCGTCAAGGCAGAAAGCGACGTGTGCTGTACGTCGGCAAATGCCGTGAAGATCATCAACGCGCTTGATGCAGATCGAATCGTGGTTATTCCCGACCGAAATCTCGGGGACTACCTCGCGACGAAAACCGACAAGGAGATCGTTTCCTGGGACGGCTTCTGCCCGACGCACCAAGTGATTACGTTAGGAGACGTGCTGATCAAGCGGGAGGAGGTACCCGACTGCGAGATCGTCGTGCATCCCGAATGCCGGCCAGAGGTTATCGCAGCAGCTGACTTTGTGTACGGGACGGGCGGTATGCTACGTCATGCCGCAAAAACCAGCGCACGTCACATCGCCATTGGAACCGAAGTGGGCATGCTCCATCGACTTAGGAAGCAGGAACCAACAAAAGAATTCTCGGCACTCGCCGAAACGGTGTGTCCGAACATGAAGCGTACGCACCTTGAAGACGCTGTCCGCGCGCTCGAACAGAAGCAATTTCGTGTCACGGTAGCCAAAGACGTCCGCATTGGCGCCAAGAAAGCACTTGACAAGATGCTCGAGATGGGAACCTGATTTCCTCAACTCTTTTACATAAAGGACGCACGCCAGAGCCTTTACCGGCTAGCTGAATGGCTCGTCCGGAAACCTGTACGCGTTACTCTTCGACCATAGCAGGCCGTTTGCTTGCGACCATTGAAAAAGCGGCGTCAAGAGCAACAGCCTTCATCAATCGCTGGTTCATTCTCGCGTTTTTCAAGCAGTGACTTGATCTTGTTGCACACGTCGCAGAGGTGCACCGACAGGGCCCCAGGGTCGTCTTTGTATTCTTCAAGGTAATCGTCGATGACCTCGAGCACCTCGGTGTCTTGTCCTGCCGTTCCCCGTTTGCTCTTGACGTACTGATTGACGGCAGCGGGAGTAACGCCGAGTATTCGGGCGATCTGTGCCTGACTTATCCCTTCATCCTTCATCCGCACCGCCATCTCAGCCCGTATCACAGGAAGGACGTACTGCACAATGATCTCACATCGCGGCCTGATCTTCGACGACCTGTCGGTTTCAGTCATGGCTACAGGAGGTCATATTTCTCGGCTATCTCCTTAAAGACATCTGCCACGTACGATGTCTGGTCCCACGTCAAGCCGTATGTGTTGAGCTTCCACGTGCGCGTCGCTCCCGCAAACTCGCCAACGACGCCCCTTTGTTTCAGCTCGTCGCTGAAGAAGAACCCTCGTCGCTTGTGGGTTTTGGCGACCTGATCGAAACTGCCCGTGGTATCCACCTTCGTCAAGGTGTGTTTGCGCGGATGCTCACTCAAGCATTTGTTGCCCTTAATGTCAAGGATCGCGTCGATGACGATGTTCGACTTCGCCACGTACTCCTGCCAGTCATTGATGCGGCTCTGGATGGCCGGGAAGGAGGCCATCATGGCGAGGATGTTCGCCCCCATAAGCGTGCAACCGAGCATTTCAACCTCCTTGATGCCAAACTTGCGTCCGGTGAGGTCGCCGATCATCTGCGTCGTGCGGAGGACTTGATCAGCATACTCGCTCGTCGTTGCCAGCACGCCGCTTGGTGCAGGAGAGGCCATCGACTTATGCCCGCTGCCGACGACGAAATCGACGCCAAGCGCCTTGCCATCGACGGGCTTGATTCCGACGGTGTACGCGCCGTTGTAGAGGATAGGAACGTCGTATTGGTGGGCTGCCTTCGCGGCTCCCGCGATATCGTGCTCGTTTGCAAACGAGTAGTCGAAATGGTCGAGCATCACGAGGACGGGCTTTTTGCCCTGTTCGCGCGTCACGTCCTCGATCTTCTGCGCGACGGCGTCGCCGGTGACGACGTTATCCTTGTTTAGGGGAACCTCTTTGACCACTGCCCGCGCGTTTTCAACCGCCAAGAACTCGGTATAGTGTGCAAGGGCGGAGACGAGAACGATATCCCCTTTCTCCGCGAGTGAGAGGGTGACGGCCTGAAAGGCACGACGTGCCCCCGGTGTGACACGCGCTTCGTCCATGTTAAGGAACTTGGCGAGATCGCTGTGGAACTCAGCGATGGGCGGCTTGGTGATCTTGTCGAGTCGAAAAGGCTTGCGGCACTGGTCGCACGTCGAGTAGCCATCGCCGTAGGCGATGAGTGCCTTCATCGCCTCTCCTGTGAGGCGACCTGCCGCTTGGATTGGATGAATGTTAACGTAGATCTCTTCGACCTCACGGACTGGTATGTCATTGATCTTCATTCTCGAAAACTCCTTCTAACCTCGAAAGCGCTTCCTTTGCGCGAGTAAGCGATTCGCGCGCCTGGGCTCGCTGTTCCTCGCTAAACTTATGCAGCGGTGCCGTCTCCCTGAGCAGCACTCGCAGATCGGTGAGCGCGAACAGCGCTTCAAAAAGGGGGTCTACCTGTTCACTCATGCTTCAACCTCAAAGCTCGTTGTGTGCCACGTACTTTTCGATATTATCTATCCTCTGTGAAACACAATTCTTCTTATGTTTAGTACGGTACGCCGACTATTGAACGTTCATAAAAGGACAAAATATGCCTACAACTGCAGGCTGATTATTACGGAGGCAAATAGAGTTATGTACGAACGGATCGACCATGTACGAGATTTGCTGTAGGTGTCGATTGATCGACGCAACCGAAACCGGGGGAATGTACGATTCGACTTCTTCTGATTCACGCGGATAAAATCAGCTACAAGGCAACGCAACGAACCAAAGTAGCGGAGGACATAGAATCGAAAGAGGACAGCATGGACGACTGTCTTGTCGTTTTTTCAAGTGTGGAAAAGCTTGATGAGCTCAACGCCGCCGGTGTAGCTAAAGCGGCAAAGAACAGCATCGTTGACGTGCTGGGCAAGCTCAAAGAAAATCGCGTAATGCTCTTCCCGTTTGCGCACCTTACGAGCACCTTAAGCTCTCCCCAAGTAGCCTTGGAGATACTCATGTCGCTCGAGGCTTCGCTGAAGAACGACGGGTTCACCGTGAAGCGAGCACCCTTTGGGTGGAACAAGGAATTCGACATCAAGAGTAAGGGACACCCGTTAGCCGTGCTTTCTAAGGTGATCTGCCCGTATGGCAAGATGGAGTGCGATTTCCTATGCCCCTACTGCACGAATCCGATAAAGCTTCAGGACGTTAGTAGCCTGCGTGAGACTCTCCCCACGTCGTAGCTGATCTAGGGGCGACCAAGACCTTCGCAACGTTCTCATAGCGAGCACACGAGCGATAAATAAAAAAAGGCTAAGCGCGTGCGATAGTGCGTTCACGCGCGACAGGCGCACGCGAGGCGAGGAGTTACATGTATAGCGATAAAGTGATGCTACATTTCATGAACCCGCACAACATGGGGGAGATCGAGAACCCGAGCGGTGTGGGGGTGGTCGGGAACCCGGTGTGCGGGGACCTCATGCAGATACAGATCAAGGTGGAAGACGGGATTCTCACTGACGTCAAATTCAAGACGTTCGGCTGCGGAGCGGCCATAGCGACGAGCAGCATGGTAACGGATCTGGCAATCGGAAAGACGATTGAAGAGGCCCTGAAGATCACGCGAAATGACGTCGCCGAGAGTCTCGAAGGGCTGCCTCCGGTGAAGATGCACTGCTCGAACCTGGCGGCTGATGCCCTGCACGCGGCAATTGAGGATTATCTGAAGAAAGAGGGGCGCGGCGAGTGGTTCGACGGTTCGACAAAGGCGACAGAGAAAAAGACCGGAACAAAAAAGGGTGCGCGTCGGCGGCGGACCGCCTAACGCTGCATATCACTATAGTCCTAACCTGCGTTTATTTGTGCCAAGGCACCGGTAGCATCGGTAGCATCGACCCAACGGCCGATTTCAGTACCGTTTTTTAGCAAGATCAACGTCGGGTCTGACGTTACCCCGTACTGGTCGGTAAGCGGGCTTGTGGCGCTCACGGTCCACTGCACGGGGACCTTAGTCTGAAGCTGCGCGAAGCTGGATGTACTCTCTAGGGCTGCGCAATAGGGGCAGCCAGGCTTATAGAAGAATAGCACCGTAAAACCGGCCGATCCGCCTCCCGAACCGTTTTGCGTCGGAGACGCGGTAGGGGTCGGAGAAGAAGATGACGTCGGAGCGGCAGACGCTGACGGCGTCGATATTGAAGCTGACGCTTGCGCTGAAGTAGTCGTGCTAGAAGCGTTCGTAGCATTCGGTGATGGCGAGGTCGAACTAGTGCATCCTGCTGCAGCTATGCAAAAAAGCAGTATAGCACACACGGCCAGCATTGCGGCTTGTTTTTGTTTCAACGTTACACCTCTGAAGTCACTTTTGATACAGAGGAACGTGCGTCAAGATACATAAGGTTACTGTATCACGCACCGTTTCACGTGACCGTAGGGGTTGTTTGCCCAGAAAAAGGGCGCTATTCGTTCTTTTCTAGCCACGATGTATCGAATGATCGTGTGACTGACATAGGGAGCTAGAACGCTGCTTTGATGCCAGTGATGATGAACTGCACCCCAATGGCGAGAAGGAGGAGCCCGAGAACGCGATTGACGACCTTGAACTCTTTTTCTCGTATCCCTCCCGCAATGATGTAGGAGTGAACCATCGCGTAATAGACCACGTAAATTACGACAAAAATGGCCGCTAAAACAATGGCAATTGCAGGCCAGCCCAGTTCAGCACCATCCCCGGTAAGCACAATGACCGTGGTTATGGCTCCGGGACCCGCAATGATTGGGATTGCCAGCGGCGTCACCGCCACGTCCGCAGCATAATCCTCTGCGCTTTGCGGGACCGGCTGTTTTGTAAAGGATACACGCGCGTAGACCATCTCAATTCCAATCAAGAAGAGGAGGACGCCACCTCCGATTCGAAGAGCCGCGAGCGTTATCCCAAAAAGCTGGAGGATGACGGGGCCCCCTATGGCGAACACCAGCAGAATGACGAGCGCGTATAGAGAGGCGTCACGCGCGATCGCTCGTTGGTGCGCGCGATCAACGTCCTTTATTAGCGAGACGAAGACGAGCGTTACGGTAATAGGATCGATGAGAATGAAGATTGAAGAGAAGGCCAACAGAGCAAAGCTTACCAGATCCATGAGCGTCCCCGGCGCGGTGGCCAACGTTATTCTTCACGAGTTGCTCCGACGTTCCGAGCTGTGTGTTTCAGAGGCAGCGGCACATATATAAGGACATCTTAGGAAAGCGTCACCGCGTGCCCTCTTGCAATATCTCGCGCGTGCAAAAATAGAGACCTGTGAGGCCGCATTCGATCCACACGAGGCACGAGTTGCACGGACATCCCTTCTTCTCCGGAAGCGGCTGACGTTTGCCAAGAGCGCAGAAAAGGCCCTTACTTAGGTTGTTATGTCTAAATGTGGGACAAGCTCCTTTGTAGCATAGACATTTGCCCATATTCTCATACGTGTGTCGCGCCGTCATTTTTCGGCATAACACGGAAACGCGCCGTGTGCTGCCTCGCGACTTTCCGCATTGTTACGAAACCCGCCAGACCGTATCTCACCGCCCATCTTGCTCGGCAATCGCAATCACCGTCCTTCAGATCCCTCTGCACAGTAATATAGTTCGGTAAGCCCGCAATCGTGCCATATCAGACACGAGTCGCACACGCATCCCCTTTTTTCTAGGGATTCTGCGCAGCGCGCTATCGAACAGAACAACCCGCCGCTTAAGCTGTTCTGTGCAAACGTCGCGCACGTCCCTTGGTAGCAGATGCACTTGCCCATGTTTTCGAAGGTATTCAGAACGTTCATAGAACCTCCCTGCGCACGATCTGCGACCCGATAATCGCCTTAAGCTGAACCTCGAATGCAGTAGTACCCGTTGCTCAAATTATACGCCTGAAACACAGGGCAAATCGGACAGTTACAGCCTCGTCGCGCATACTCCTCGTCACTGATGCCAGAGGCGCAGAAGAAGATGCCAGTTCCGTGGCTGAAATACGACGTGGGGCATTCGCCACAGATGCACCTTGACGTGTTTAGTTCGGTGACTGGCACGGACATGGTCTTGGCTCACTGGCGCTTCACGTGCTCACAGGCATTTTCTCTTCTACGTTGTGCGTGCAAGTATTTCTTTGTTTGCCGCGTTAGAACCAGGGAAACAAACGCACGAAGGGCGTCGAGTTGGTAGGACGGGTGCAGCCTACAGCGACGTCCAAGACAACGTCGATGCGACAGTCGATAGCACGCCGGTCGTTCTCGAAATGGGACGCGCATAGCACGCCTCTTTGCACTAGAAACCTTTATTAGACGCTGCGAGAGTGGAGCTTACGAGGCGAGCGCACGCTCGCAGGATCAGAAACGCACCATGAAAGTACTCGTCACCGGGGCAAGCGGTCTACTCGGCAGCGCCCTCCTTAGAGAGGCGTCGAAACAGGGCACGACCAGCGTTGCCGCATATAACAGTCGGCCGCTGCACGACGGCCTCCAGATGGATATCACACAGCACGAGCAGGTCCGCGAAGCCATAAAGGACGCTGCCCCCGACTATGTCATACACGCCGCGGCGTTCACCAACGTCGACGCGTGCGAAGTCGAACCGAAACGCGCGTGGGACGTAAACGCTCTTGGCACGAAGCACGTCGTTGACGCGTGCAACGAACAGGGCGTAAAAGTGGTGTACATTTCGACCGATTTCGTCTTTGATGGGGAGAATGGCCCCTATTCGGAGGGCCACCCTACACACCCCATAAACCTCTATGGCGAGTCAAAACTCGCCGGTGAACGATTCACCCTAGCGCACAGCGGCAATGCGGTCGCCCGCGTGTGCGTGCTCTACGGATTCGACCAACCGAACTTCGTAACGTGGGTTATCGATTCGCTGCGCGCGAACGCCCCGATAAATGTAGTGAATGATCAGTACAACACGCCGACCTATGTCGGGAACTGCGCACGTGCTCTGCTTCGCATGTGTGAGCTTGGCCTGACGGGAGTCTATCACGTTTCAGGCCGCGAGCAAGTCAATCGCTACGACTTTGCCTGCGCGATCGCGGACGTTTTTGGGCTAAATGAAAAGCTTATTAACGTGACCACCACAGACACATTGCAGCAGCGGGCGCGACGGCCGATGAACTCCTCGCTCAGCGTTGAAAAAGCCGAACACGCCCTGGGGATGCGCCTTGCGAACGTGCGCGAGGGGCTCACCCTTCTGCGGGACGAATGGCGATGAAAGGGTTATTGCTTTCAGGAGGCAGCGGCACGAGGCTCCGTCCACTGACCCACAGCGGCCCCAAACAGCTCATCCCCGTCGCGAACAAGCCAGTGCTCATTTACGCGCTTGAGGACCTCCAAAGGGCCGGTATCACCGATATTGCAGTCATTCTTGGCCTCAACGGCAGGGAACAGGTCATCGAGCGGATCGGTGACGGTTCACAGTACGGCGTGAACGTCTCCTACATCGATCAAGGCGCGCCGCTCGGGATCGCGCATGCGGTCGCGTGCGCCGAGGACTTTATGGGTCAAGACCCGTTCGTCGTCTACCTCGGCGACAACATCCTCCGCCACGGGATCGCCCCGCTGGTCGCTGAGTTCGATGAGGGGGCGTGCGACGCCGTGATTGCGCTCCAGCGCGTCTCTGAGCCTGAACGGTACGGCGTCGCCGAGCTTGACGAAGCAAGCGGTCGCCTGATACGACTCGTTGAGAAGCCTACAGCGCCCAAAAGCGATCTTGCGCTCGTGGGCGTGTACCTTTTTACCACCCCGATATTCGAAGCGATCAGGCAGATCGAACCGTCGTGGCGAAACGAGCTTGAAATCACTGACGCCATACAAAAGCTCATCGAAACCGGCCACCTCGTGAAGCACCACATCATCAAGGGGTGGTGGAAGGATACTGGCATGCCTGAGGACATCCTTGAGGTCAACCGGCTCCTCCTCGACGATCTCGTTCCCCGCGTCGATGGTGCCGTCGAAGAGGGTGCCGTGGTCAAGGGCCGCGTATCGATCGGCAAAGGCTCAGTACTAAAACAAGGGAGTGTGGTGTTTGGCCCGACCATCATCGGGGAAAACTGCACGATCGACGCAGAGACGTACATCGGCCCGTACACATCAATCGGCGATAACACGCACGTTTCGCGAGCGCACATCGAAGATTCGATCGTCATCGGTGATAGCGTCATCACGTGCAAAGAAACGATCGTCGAGAGTTTGATCGGCGACAAGACGCAGATACGATCGACCGAGAAGAAGCTGCCAAAGGGACACCGCCTCATCGTCGGTTCCGGCTCCTCGATTGACTTGTGAGCGACCCGACTGGCGTAAGCGCGGAAGTTCGTTGGCGCTTCAGCCTTGTTTTAGCAAAAGAGTTATTACGAGCTCTCTTTATTACCGTATGGTGATCTATGTGGAGGATAGCAACGCAACTATAAGCGAGGTCCTCGCCAACTTGCAGTCCATTTTCAGTGGCGTTGAGTCCCTGGGCAAGGCCGTCGAGTTTGGCGACAAAGTCGCCGTCCCCATCTACCAGTTCAACTTTGGAACGGGTGGCGGTGGTGGCGGTGGCGGCCGTGAAGGACGGACGAACGACGCCGTCGCGTTTGGACTCGGCGGAACAATCGGCCCGATAGCAATCGTCATCCTTGAAAAGGACGTGCCTGGTCCCGGCGGCATACATATTCACGAGTTCAAGTCAAACAAGCTCGGCGAAGCGCTTGCAGAACTTATGCTCCGTTTGTGGAATATGATTGAGTCACAGATGGGCAAGCGGACGAAACTGTCAGCCGAAAAGAAAGAGAAACTGATGAACATCTAACCGGCGGATAATCAAAGATGCAGCAAAAAGAAGAGGTCGAACGCCTCATAAAGACGTGTGAAACCGGGAAGGACAGCGTCGCCGCGTTTTCACGCAGCATGGATGATTATAGCACAGTGGTCGAAGACCTGCCCGCCGTCGTGAGGCCCCTTGTGAGGCGTGACTTGGAGTCAAACAGCGGAATGAGCACCGACGAATGGACGGCGTTCCTGGAGCGGCTCGGCGCGCGCTACGGCGCGATATACGATGAGGCGCGACGCTTAGCTGAAGCGCTGGATGAGGCGAACGACGGCAAAGTCGCTGGAGCGACAGCAGCACTCAAAGACGCCGCAGCCCCGCTCGTAGAAAGCGCGGATGTCGCCGCCGAACAAATGCAGACGATGGAGGCATACTTGGAGGGGCTTCCAGCGAAAATCAACATGATACCCGACGCCTTCCTGAAGGCCGACGTCCGTGAGGGGCTGATCAGCTCCATGCCAGGATACGTCGAACGCGCTCGAGCGGTGAAAGAGCTTCTTAACGAGGTTAAAGAAGAGCTGAGCTTCGTAGTCGCCGGCTAGCAGGCGCGATACTTCCGCCGCATCGCGTATCGATGATGCGGTAGAGTCGTTGTCGACTTTGATCGGCTAGTCAGAACTCGCGTTACGCGAAAGCGCCTGCAGCGGGTAATTTATTGCAGGCGCTATACAGCGAGGGCGTAAGACCGTCGCAAAGCTACCTTGTCTATACAGGTTGCGCGGCGCAATGGGGCCCCAAGCGCGGATCAGGCGGTACGCCCGAGAGAGATGCGATGCCGATCTCTGAGCTCCTGCTTCTTGCCTTCGTTCCAGCTTGATACGGCGCTCATGTACCCGGTGACGCGGGCGATATGTTCCACGTTGTGCGAACCACAATTGGTGCACTCTTCGTGGATACCTCCCTCGACGTGTGAGTCGTCGAGGCAAAGCGTCAAGTCCCGCCCCGGCGCGAAGTACCCGATCTGCGTATTCTTCACGATGTTCAGACAGAGCTCCATAAGCCCTTCAGGGTCGGGCTTCGTCTCGCCAAGGAACACGTGCGTCAGATCCCCACCGTCAAAGCAGTGGTAAAAGACCTCTTCGTAACGAAGTCGATCGAAGAGGTCGATATCAGCGCTCACCGGGATGTGTGTGCCGTTTGAGTAATAGATCGGCAGATCGCGCGACTTCGTCTTTATATACCGCTTGATTGCCTCAGAGACGTTCCCCTCCACGACGCGGCGGCACTTGTCGGTGAACTCAGGGTTGAGCAGATCAGCAACGGCGAGTCGCTGCGCACACGATTCTGCGGGCGTCCGCGCGAGGGCGATCTTGATGCCGTTTTCGCTCCCCACCTGTCGACAGTACGCCTGAAGCTCCGTCATGGCGCGTATCGCGAGTTCCCACGCTGCGGGGTCCTCGTGTATAGCCGATCCCGTGTGGTACTTGACGGCGTCATTCACCCCGACTACGCCGATGGTATAGACGAGGCTGTCGAAGTCGTAGAGCTGGGGCCCACGCTCGCCCGTATTCGGGTCGCGCGGGTGCTGTTGTAGGAATGGGAGGCGATTGCTCGCGAGGAGCGGTTCCATCCACTTGCGCTTGATCTTGAAGAACTCGACGGCGCAGTCGACGAGGTTCTTGAGGTTGTCGATAAACGCGTCAGTGTCGTGTTCGGCCTTATACGCCGCACGCGGGACGTTGAGCGTGACGACGTGCCACGAGCCCATCGAAAAGTGCGCGCCGTCTCTGAAGTAGAGCTTGTCCTCAAAGTGCTGGTCCTCGTCTCGATCGACCTTGAACATATACGCGCAGCACTGGTAGCAGGAGATGCCCTTGCCCGCGCCACGGTACTCGGGAATCATGTTGTCGAAGTAGGTCGAGCCGAACTCGGCCGAGAGCGTGAACGCGGCCTGGTAGTTGTCCTCAATGGTGGGGATCTCGGAGTGACCGTAGTAAAGGTCCTCGGTGCGCGGCACGATGAATGAGGGCTCGATCGCCACCTCGGGCTTCGGGAAGTTGAATGGCTTGCCCCAGTTATCCCCCGCCGTCATAACCTCCATGATGGCCTTGAAGGCGAGACGCACCTCCCGTTCAAACTCGCCGTAGGTCCGTAGCGGCGCCTGCGTGCCGTCCCAGACCTTGCCGTGCAGGACGATGGGCTTGTCCTTCCACAGCTCCGGGACACCCGGAGTGAGCTGCAGGCTGCTGAAGACCATCTGCCCGCCGCGCGCGATGAACACTTGCGTGAGCTCGTAGACCGTCTCTTGCATAAGCTGCTTGATCTGGGTGTAGTCGAGGTGCTCGAGATGGGGGGCCAAAAACGTCAGGAAGTTGTAAAAGCCCTGCCCGCCCGCGCAGTTCGTCTGTCCGGCGGCGAGCGCCTTGACCGCGTGCAGTATGGCGACCTCGGGACTCTTGGCTGGGCCGGCGACGGATGCGTGCGCTCCCGTGCCGTCGGGCATCAGACCGTAGTAGAGGAAGTACCGCAGGTCATAGTCAGCACAGAACGGCCGCACGTTCGCGTACTCCATGTCGTGAATGTGAAAGTCGCCCGAGCGGTGAGCGTCAGCGATGCTCTGGGGGAGCATGAGCAGCACCTGTTGCTTACTCAGCTTGTCGTGCTTCTTCTTAGCTGACGTCTCGGGATTTGCGGTGAGATTAGAGTTCTCATTCGCTTCGAACCCCTCACCGTGGTCGATTTGGTAAGCGTCATACAGTGACGTCCCCACACGGGAGCACGCGCGTGCCCAGTCGCCAAACCCCTCCTCGAGCAGGACGACGTTCACGAACTCACGAATGAGCGGGCCGCTCAGCTCGTGGACGTCCATTCGCTTGATCTTCTTTTCAACGACTTCAGCGATGCGCCGCGCCTCGGGCCGCTTCATGCCCCGCTTTCCATAGAACGTCTGCGCCAGGGCCGTTTCTCGAACGAGTTGCTTTACGATCGCTTCGCTGTTCCATGGCAGGATAAACCCGTCACTGGTCCTGACGTTGGGCATCTCCTCGGCCTGTTCGCCAAGGAGCGTCGTCTGGAGGGTCCGGGGCTGAAGCATCGGGAGCAATGACTTCTTCGAGGAATGATTTCTCTTTCGTGTGGATATGGCCATTCGCCCACCTTCCTTATAACGAATATCGCAGGAGCAAAACGCACTCGACTCTGTCGCTGATAAATGTCAGATTCTCAGTTAGCGTGTGTAATTAAAAGGCCTCTGTCGATGCATCACGGGATCAAGCTCCCGTCGAATATGACTCCTGTCATCGGTGTAATAGTTTGATGCTTATTACGTTATTCCTTATGCCACGATAGTAAATCAATGTTGGGATTTACATCGCAACCGCTCGCCCGGCCACGCGCGAGGTTCGACCTCTGACCGTAACATTCGACATCGGCGTTCGTTCGATGCTGTCTAAGGAGCTCATGTCGGGAGGCTGCTCAATCGATGCTGCAGGCTCTGAGCTATCCGAAAGGCAAGAATTTTTTGCGCGTCGCGAGGGCTCCGCTGCGCTCGACTGGTCTGCTCGCTCGATGCGAAGTGTCGTAAATAAGACCTACGAAGCTTTTCCCTTGTTTTCTCGTTCGACGTCAGCAACCCGGCTTAGCCCTGAAATAAGCGCTGAACGGCAAGCGTGCAGTATTGATGCCGCGTGTCTTTGCACGCTCGCCACCTTGGTAGCGGTATTGGGGCTAAAGACCGAGAGCGTCCGTGCGGCGCTATCAGGGTTTGCCGCGCTTGAGCCCTCATCGTCGACGTTTATCTCGCGCCAGCCCTCGCGCCAGCCGAGAGTATCACCGGACAAACGCTCCGCGTGAACGGACGGCAGCGCGTGGCGCTTCAGCCGCCGTCGGTACGATGAGTAGACCGCCGTATGCTGAGCGTCCCAATACTCCTGGACGTGACGGGGGGCGCGCAGGTTGGTCATCTTGTAGCGGGACGCGTCGCACGTGCACACAGCCACGTCCCGATCGAGCTCGTACCAGCTCGGCGCGAACAGAAAGCGTCCGCAGCGCACGCACCCGAATAGCGCGAGCCTGACGTGCCGTTTTGCGTATATCTGTGCCATTACCCCTCCCGTTGGGCCGCACCAAATCGAAAAAGAATTAAGGGAGGTGGGCAGTATCCGCATCGCAGGTGAACGGGCTTTAACGTGTCGCAAACTTTTGCTGAAGCCCTTCGTCTCCCTCTAGTATTCTTTTTGCGTGACCGTTTTTTGTTACGGCTTTGATGTTGGGCCTTTAGGTGGCAGCGCTATTCGTTGTTACGAAGATAAGCACTCCTCTCAAAGAACAAGGAGAACATAGATGAGCGACGCATTTTTTGGGCTTTTCGACCCTCGGACCCATGCCGCTACCCGATGACAAAAGCCTCTGAACGGGTTTCTAGCACCGCAAAAGGCTCAAGATCAGATCGAGGTTGAGCTCATCGTCGTGAAAAAGATCATCGAACGTCAAGAAGGTGTCCCTGACCTGGAGCACCGGCGCGACCGTCGTAAAGACCCCTTGCATGAGTAAGGTCGTCCGCGACTGCGGCGAGTCCAGATCATGTTCCTCAAAGGAGATGCCGTGTTCCATAAGAAACTTCTTCAGGACACTGCAGTTAGGACAGACGGGCAGCGTGTACACGTTCACTGTTTGCTTCGTTTCTGATGTCATCTGAAGTCGTTTTCGGCTCAACTGCATTAAAACCTTTTGCGCCAAGAGACTGGCTTTCGTACCACGGGTCACGAAGATGTGGTCGAGGCGATTCAGCATCTCCCGGTGCTCACACAGACGCGTGCTTTTACGGGGAGCTGTGCTCGGGCGTTCGCTTTTTGGTAAAACAGGTCGTATCGCAGGCGCGCTCATTCTCGCGACGTTTCTCCAACTGCCGTAACCACGTCGTCGTTCGTCCGCTACCCAATCACGTTTGCCGATGCCTCTCGATAGAAGTGCGCGTACATTACAAACAGCTTTTCTGTAGGGACGGCAGACAACTTACACCTTTCTCGTAAACGCTGAATACGTTTGACAGAGCCAGACATAGAACATAAGCAAGTTCGACGTAGAAGACTCGTCCTGCTATTCGTCGAAAACTGCGCCGCACGTCGGTTCAGTTTCACCTTAACGCCGGAAGATTGTCATATCGCGAACTGGTCAAACTCAGCGACCTCAAGGAAAGTCTCCACCAGCTGGTCACCAGTCTGAGCACTCACTTAGTCGCGCGGCACCGACCGAGCCGCTCATGATGCAAGCGCCGGTATCGATGTTGACGTGCTACCGCGGATGAGCGTTCTCGCGCGGGGCACTGTATTCAACCGGTGCACCACCCGCTACGCCAACAACGCCTTCCGCACTTCCTGCGCGTTTTCCTTGGTCGTCAGCACTTCCACAAGGTCAATGGCAAAGTCAATAGCGGTTCCCGGGCCCTGGCTTGTGATGATTGTACCGTGCCGCACGACGCGCTCTTCTACGCGCTGCGCGCCCGGGATGTCGATCCCTGGATAACACGTCGCCTTCGCCCCTCCCATGATACCCGCGACCCCGAGCACGTGTGGGGCAGCACAAATCGCGCCGACGTATTTGCCGGCGTCGTACGCTGCGCGTATGAGCTTCAGAACGCGTTGATCGCGCTCGAGGTTGACGTACCCAGGGCTCCCGCCCGGAAGGACGAGGGCGTCGTACGTCGTAACGTCGTCAATAGAGAGATCGGGCACGACTTTGATCCCGTGCCCACCTTCTATGGGCGGAGGTGCTATCCCGGCGAGGAGCACAGAGATGCCAGCACGGCGCAGCACGTCAACGATCGTGACCGCTTCCAGCTCCTCAAACCCGGGGGCGAGAAGGACAACTACGTTCATAGGTCTATCTCAGGGCTTCAAGCTCTTAAGCGTTTTCGACGCTCGGAGCGGCAGGCTTACTCGTTTGGGAGCCGCGCTCGTTTGGAGAGCGTCGCCGTTGTCCGCAGGTAAAGTCACCTCCTAGCTGTCGCAAGGAGGCGTCTCGCTTGATTTAGCTAAATACGATCTGTACAAGTTTATATACCAAATTGCGGTAAGTTCAATCTGGTTCACCCTTAGATGTCACTTAAAGAATTTGCGTACCTCTTGCTCAGCAGACCGTATGAGCTCATCTTTAAGGAACAACTGGGGCATCAAACCGCAGAATTTTTCTTGAGCACGTCGTACGCGGGGATTGGAACGCTTTTTGGAGCGGCGTTGACATTTATTTTCCTCATCCTTGGGGCGCGCATCTTAGGACCCGCAGAGTTTGGTAACCTGAGCCTCGTAATGTCCATAAGCCTCATTGTTGCAATCTCAATGGGGCTCAACCTGGTCGCGACCGTCAACTATGCCTCTGGAGCACACGACGATTCAGTTCGGACTACCATCATCTCAACCTCGTCTATTGAAGCGCTGCTGCTTGTCACAGCTTCAACGACGGTCTTCGCTCTTCTCTCCCCGCAACTATCCTATCTGCTGGGGTCTCTGCGGCCGTATTCATTTTCGCCGTTGCATACGGCGTGGCCGTTACGTGTTACACATTTGCGATGAATGCTCTGCGAGTGTTATTCAGCATGAAGGCGTATGCGCTTTCCACCGCTGCCCAATCGGTAGTGTGTCTTGCACTTTTTCTTGTCTTTGTCACGAGCGACATGAAGTCGTGGCAATCGGCGGCGTACGCGCTGTCAGCTTCAAACCTGGTCATCAGCCTCATCGTGCTTCTCTACGTCAGAGCTCATGTGACGCGTCAGTTCGACTGGTATTGGGCGCGAAAAATAATGAGATATTCGTTCTTTGCGGTCCCTGGATTGATTGCTGTGGCATTCATGGGGCTCGATCGGATACTCATAAACATATTTATGACAACAGCTGCTGTGGGACTGTATAACGCGTATTTCTTGCCGTCAATACCCATAGCGTTGACGCTTTGGGGCATTGTTAACACCACCTTTTTCCCCTATGCATCGCGAAGCAACGATAAACTGGCGCTTCTCCTCAAAATAAACAAAGTGACACCGTATTTGGCTGTCGTGCTTGTGCCACTCATCGTTTGTGCGGAAGTGATCGCCTTCGTCCTCTACGGGCATCAGTACGCATTCCGCCTGCAACTATCGTTCTTTTTTGCACTCGCAGCAACGGTGTATGTTGTTTTTCTAAGCTACACGTGGCTTGCAGCATCGGTCGGTGCGAGAGGAGCAAAAATGAGTACTGTGTGCAACGTTCTTGCTCTGCTTGTGTTGATATGTCTGGACGTAGTATTAATTCCGCGTATTGGCATCCTGGGCGCAGCGATCACGCTCATTTTTTCATATTTAGTGCCCACTGTGTTTCTCTATTCAAGAAAGCAATTTTGGGCGCGGATTTAAAAACGAGCCATTGTAGTCCACTTGCATTATCTGACTGGATGACTTTTAGGTGTATTCCCCACGTAATGTGAGCGGCCTGTATTCCACCTTATCCTGCCTCCAGCGGCTTATACGACGGTGGGAGAATCTCGGCCTGATACAGAACCGGACCGGCAATTCCAACAGATCGCCTTCAAGAGCAGCGATAACCTCACTTGCGATTTTACGGCTATTTGAGCCGTGCCAACGACGATCGTCAAGCCCCGATTAGCAGTTCGCGCTGGGTGCCCGCACGGGCCTCTTATGTAATGCCGACTAATGGATATAAGTGACGGCTGCGATTCTCTCTTGAGGTACTGCGATGCTAGAAATTACGGTGCACAAGATTCGAGGGACATGCCCGGTGCATTCTATTGGGGATCATATCATCGTTGACGGGCCCAGTATTGTAGTGGCAGAAAGCGACGCACTCTGTACCCACGCGCTCTCGACCCTCCTCCATTATACGACGATCCTCGAACACACGTGGTGCCCCGTTGCCCTTGGCTTGACGACGTCTGAAGACCCCACGCACGCCTACATGCAGTGCGTCGATCCGGGGCCGCCGTACACAGAAGGGGGCACGGTCATCTTCCGGTGCCGTAAAATAGTGCGTGAGTAAGAGCAGCCGAGCACACGGCGCCGATAACCACACATCTCACCTTTCCCTAACCTTTCGCGCTGTTGACTCCAGGATCCACTGTTTTCGCCTGAAGTACACCAGCATCGCAATGACGGTCACCACGCTAACAAGCCAGAACGCAGGATACCCCCACGGGGAAGTCACCTCTGGCTCCCTGAAGTTCATGCCATAGACACTCGCGAGAAACGCCGATGGCAGAAATATCGTCCCGGCGAGCGTCAGCACATTCATCACCTCGTCAGTTTGAGGCTGACGCTCGAGAGATAATCGAGAATGCTCGAAACGATGTCCCCGCAGGCCAGGAAAAAAGCATTGGGTTTGCCATCGTTTCTGCGCCAAAGCACGACTAGCATCTGCGACCCAGCCGTTTTTCACCCGCCTCGTTTTTTCAGCTTTTCCTCGACTCGTTACGGTGGCGCGCTCGCCCGCAAAAAACGCGGCAAGGCCTATGTAGATGGGCGAACGTATAGGGTGCGTGTGGATGACGTCGATTAAGCGTCATCCAACTCACCAAACGGTCAAACAGGTGATACGCGTGGCTATAGAAGAAGAGGAGACAACCTCAGTCCTTCTGCACGAAAAGCGGGTGTTTCGCCCGAGCGCAGCGGTCGTCGAGGCGGCGCGCGTGAAAGACTGGGAAGCGGAACTGAGGGCAGGGCAGGACATCGAGGCGTACTGGGCGGCGAAGGCGCGGCAGTTTGAATGGTTCGCGCCGTGGACACAGGTCCTCGACTCACGCGAGGCGCCTTTTTACAAGTGGTTCGTTGGCGGCAGGACAAATATCACGCACAACGCAGTGGATCGGCACCTTTCCACCGAACGTCGCAACCGCGTCGCGCTCCTCTACGTTAACGAACGGGGAGAGGAACAAAAGGTTACCTATGCCGAGCTCGCCAGCGAGGTGAACAAGATGGCGAACGCGCTCACGAAACTCGGCGTGCGAAAGGGGGACCGTGTGGCGATGTACCTCCCGCCGTGCGTCGAGGCTGCCGTATCGATGCTCGCGTGCGCCAAGATCGGAGCTGTGCACAGCGTCGTGTATGCTGGCTTTAGCGTGCGAGCGTTGGCTGACCGGATTCACGACGCGGAAGCCAAGATCCTTATTACCGCTGACGGTACGTTCCGCCGGGGAAAGGTAATCAACCTGAAAAGCGTGGCAGATGAAGCTGTGGGCGCAAGCCCAAGCATCAAAACGACGGTGGTAGTGCGACACGCGGGCAACCCGGTGATTTCTGAAACCATTGGGGGGGAGATTCTTTACGACGAGCTCATCGAAGGAGCTAACACTGAATGTGCTGCTGAACCTATGGACGCAGAAGATGCGCTCTTTATCCTCTACACGTCCGGGAGCACCGGGATGCCAAAAGGCGTCGTACACACGACCGCAGGCTATATGGTTGCGACGGCTACTGCGTTACAAACCGTATTTGATATACACGACGATGACGTGTGGTGGTGCACTGCTGACCTCGGATGGATAACGGGTCACAGCTACTGCCTCTACGCACCGTTGCTAGCCGGCACCACGAGCCTCATCTACGAGGGCGCGCCTGACTATCCCGAACCAGACGCGCTGTGGCGAGTGGTAGAACGCAACGCTGTGACGAAGTTTTATACGGCACCGACGACCATCCGCCACCTCATGCGTTTCGGGGAGAAATGGCCGCAGGGTTGCGACCTAAGCTCTCTCAAGATTCTCGGCACTGTCGGAGAGCCGATCAACCCGGAGGCCTGGGTCTGGTACTACGAACACGTCGGAGGGTCGCGCTGTCCGATCATGGACACGTGGTGGCAGACGGAAACCGGCTGCTTCATGATCTCACCACTCCCTGTATCGGCGCTAAAGCCAGGGTCGGCGACAAAGCCTCTCCCCGGCATCGAAGCAGATGTCATGGACCTAGATGGGAAGCCCGTTCCGCCAGGGCGCGGCGGGCTGCTCGTTATAAAGACGCCGTGGCCGTCGATGCTCCGTACGCTGTACAACGACCCAGAACGGTACAAAAAGACCTACTGGGAGCAGATACCAGGGGGGCTCTACGTTTCTGGGGATATCGCACGCAAAGACGAAGACGGCTACTTCTGGATACAGGGGCGGGCCGACGACGTTCTGAAGATCGCTGGGCATCGCGTCGGCACCAGCGAGATCGAATCAGCGTTTGTGAGCCACCAGGCGGTGTCGGAGACAGCCGTGATCGGCATACCCGACCCCATCAGAGGGGAGGTCATAAAGGCGTTTATTATCCTCAAAGAGGGATACGCGGAGACTCCAGAGCTCGTCAACGAGCTTAAAAAGCACGTACGGCACGAGCTCGGCCCTATAGCCGTCATAGGAGAGATCGCTTTTACCGCCACGCTCCCGAAGACGCGCAGCGGGAAGATCATGCGACGGGTGCTCAAGGCGCGAGAACTCGGAATCGACGAAGGCGACGTGTCGACGCTTATTGAAACGTAACGCATCCACGCTGCGGCGGCTGGCAGCGTTCCATCACAGGACGCTCTTGTAGACGCTGACAGACGGGTATTTTTTTAAGACCCGCTTTCCTTCAACCACAAGCAGCTCACGGACCCTCGTCGCGCCAACGCAAGCTGAATACGTTTATCGCTTTCGCGCGCGAGCAAACGCGCCTTGAGAACGCCAGGAAACGCAACGTGAGGGTGCGTAAGTTGGTAGCAGTGCTCACTGCAGTCGTAGCGGCTGGCGCGCCGTCGATAGGTTCGCGCAAGTTAAGCCAAACGTGTATTCTGGCACCTATGCGGATGTGCCGGCTACCATGGAACTTCATGGTCGAATTGATGTCGTCCGGAAACGATTTATCCAGCCGGTACGTCCAGCTGATGAAGGAAAGAACCGATGACGGGTACGTCAAGACGAATGAGTCAAAGATCAATCTGGGGAATGGACAGACCGTCTTTGGCCGAGTTGACGAGAAGTGGTACGGCTACAAAGCAAACGACACGACAAACCCGGCGCTGGCTGCTCTTTTCTACGGCTATGATGAAACCAACGCGAGCTGGATTGTAGCGACTGCTTCGAGTGGTGGGGTGGCAACGACGCGCACGAACAGCGCGTTATCTTGAAGCATGTGATACGCAAGAAAAGCGCATCTTTTTGAAAGAACCAAATTTTTCGGCTGCAACTATTATAGCGATTCTCGAGCAGGGCTATCTCGCTACTGTTGCAAACCCATGTGCGGGTCTTGGATCTGTTATGACAAGCTTCCAAACGAGCAGGCGTAATTTGATTCCGCCCAGCCGTAATCGTGGTGGAGGCTCATCCACGTCCGAATCTTTGCTATGATTAAATGGATGTGATTCCGGGCCCGCTCCGGTATCGCGACGTCGCATACCCTATCCTGCAGATATTGAAACGCCTCACTGCTACGAGAGCACGTCTGTATGAGTTTTTCTGCGGCGTTCTCCGCATATGCGCGTTGTAAATCGCTGAGCTCAAAGATGAGCGCATCCACTTCTGCCATATCATGTAGCATCGAACAGAAGGTGGCTGGCCCCTGGAATAACGGTTTGCCGAGAGCAGCGCGAAAGTAATGCGCGGAGCCGCGTTTCACAGCAGCTGACGGCTGAAATGGCATCCGTGAGGTCACAGCTTCATTCAAAATCGTGACAGATCGCAGAATCAATCAGCGCGACACGCAACACGACGGCACCGCCGGCGTGTGTTGATACGCGTTGCTGCGCCTCAAAACGCGCACCATAGGCTATGAAAAATCCAGGCTGATGAGATAGCGTTTGACAAACTGATCGGCTTCTTCGTCTCGCGGTTCAAAAAGAGTTCCGCGATCACCTGGAAACGGGATGCGGTGATCGTGTTCCCAAGATAGGATAGCTGGCGGAATCCCGTCAGGATATGCATCGCACGTGGCGTGCGCGAAGGCGACGTCGCGAAAGTGCTTGCATAGCATGCATATCGGGGTCGCTAATAGCGTCATAGGGCTATCACGCGCCATGACGTGGCTTGGGAGCTTAAACATATTCATAGTGCGTCCATCACGGAACGAGTGATAAGCCGCCTCGTCAGCTCGTGGCGAGAGACACTGATCAGGAGTACGAGGTCAGCCAGATGCGAGGCGGCGCTAACCCCCTGCTAAGGGGATTTTTTATAGAGCGGATGAGTATAGGGCAGCAGGTGGTACCGTGACCAATCTATGGAAATCGCTCCCTGTTGGACCTAACCCGCCCGAAGTCGTTTATGCGCTGATTGAGGTCCCAAAAGGGTCCCAGAACAAGTACGAATATGAGAAAGACCTCGGCATATTTGCCATCGACCGGGTGCTCTATTCACCTGTGCACTACCCGACTGACTATGGCCTCATCCCCAAGACCTACTACGACGACGGTGATCCCCTGGACGTCATGGTTGTGATAGATGAACCAACCTTTCCAGGCTGCCTCATTGCTGTGCGGCCCATCGGCTTGATGCGAATGATTGACAGTGGGGACAACGATGACAAGGTCTTGGCTGTGCCCGATAAAGATCCGATGTACGCGGAAGTCACCGACATAAGCGATCTGCCCCCACACAAAATGCGCGCTATTGGACACTTCTTCACCGTTTACAAGCAGCTTGAAGGCAAAAAAACCGATGTCACTGGTTGGGAAGGAGCTGAAAGCGCTAAAAACGCAATAATGCATTCAATTAAGCTCTACAACGACAAATTCGGCTAACCAACGCTGCTCACACCTCTTGGTTAGTACGCTGCGAATGCCGGGCTAATCAACGCTGCAATTCAACCCCAACAGCGCTTTAGCGCCTCTTACGGCGGAGGTCTGGTGCTTCATCGGCCGCTAGCAGAGCCACCAAAAGGTTCTTAATCGGGCTGCGTCCTACCTACGGCTGCGCAACGCGATCACATGGACATTTCACAACTCATACAGTCAATCGTCCTCGGCATCATACAGGGCATAACGGAATGGCTTCCGATCAGTAGCAAGGCGATGATGTCCGTAGTCATGGTGAGCTTCTACAATATGAGCCTCACCGAAGCGGTCTACTACGCCATTTGGTTGCATATCGGGTCGTTGTTCGCCGTCGCGCTGTTTTACCGAAGCGATATCATCAAACTGTTTGCTAACTTGCCCACGTACGTGCGAGACGTTCGCCACCCGAGCGGGTACAACCGACTGACGACGTTTCTCATCATCGCGACGTTTGCTACCGCGCTCATTGGTGCTCCATTGCTCGTCTTTGGATTGACAAAGCTGCAGCTTACGGGGAGTTACGCCATCGCATTTATCGGCGCGCTCCTCATCGGCACCGGACTGCTGCAACTGCACGCGCGGCAGAGAGTCGGCACACGAAACAGGTCGCTCTCCCGATGGATGCCATCATCGCTGGGATCTTGCAAGGCGTGGCAATACTCCCCGGCTTCAGTCGCTCAGGCCTAACCGTGTCAGCGCTCCTCTTGCGTCGTTATTCAGCAGAGGACGCGCTCAATTTGAGCTTTTTGATGTACATCCCTGCCGTGATCGGAGCTGAAATAGGCCTGAGCCTTATAAAAAGCGGCTCGTACTTCACCGTTTACGCTCTGATCGCGATCGTCATCGCGTTCTGCTTTTCGTTATTAACCATCAGCACGCTCCTGAAAGTGGCAGAGCGGATAAACTTCGGCTATTTCTGTATCCTTCTCGGGTGCTTGGCGTTGGTGCCGCTCGTCATCACGCTGACCGGCGTCCTGCCCGGCGTTTGAGCGACCGAGCACGGCTCAAAGCTCTTGATGAGCTCTCCCATTTAGGCTGACGATATCTACCTTGCTCCTCTGCAGGGACTCCCCGAGCGATGCACTCAACCTCAGCGTTCTTCTCCAATCCCAGGCCACGATCGGAGCTGAGTTCGGGTTGCAGCTCCATAAAGGAGGGATTTACTACACTTTCTACGCGCTCATCGCTATCGCCGTTTCTGCGCATTTGGGCTGCTTACGATAAGCGTGCTTCTAAAGATTGCTGAGCGCGTCGATTTCAACTACTTTGCCAGTTTCATCGGCGTTGTGCACGCTTGCAATGTTTGCCGCCTTCGTCGAAGTTCGCGGCCCCACAACTGATACGACGAGGCTTTAGCACCAAAAAAATCGCGGCCGTCGCAAGATCTTCGCGGTCACGACGCAATTGATATACTGAGAGGGCAACAGAATCCACGCGAGCATCGGAGCGTTCGTTGACAAGCAGCATCCGCCGACAATAGAAGCCATGATTGTTTGGGTTCGATCCACGCGACCACTATGGGAGAGGCTCACGCAGTTCATCGAAGAAAACTACCGAGTTAAGCGAGATTTTGCGTTCTACGGGAAGAACTACGGGTGGGCACTCAGATTTCGGAGTGGGGGTCGGGCACTGGCCGCTTTCTATCCAGGAACGGGGAGCTTCACTGTGCAGATTATTATCGGTCAAGCGCAGCTTGAAGAGGCCTTGCAGCTGCGCCTCGGTGCTAAGGTGCGAGGCATTCTCAGAAACGCTCGCGCGTTCACCGAAGGGCGCTGGCTCTTCATCCCCGTCGAGTCAGAGCAGGATTGCCGTGACGTCGAACACCTGCTCAGAGTCAGAGCGAACCCGTTGAAAAAAACCAAAAGCGTAATGTAGCCACGCGGCGGGCACGCCTGCGACGCGTCTCATACCGAGGTAGTCGACAGTTGGCGCAGACTTCGGTTGCCTGCTCATTTTTAGTCCCGAAGTTTGGACAAGGCTCGTGGAGCCGGTAGGCTTTGCTGTTGAGCTCAGCGCACGACGACGGTATAACTTGTGCTCTGCGTCACCGCTCCCGTCGAGCTAACGTAATCAAACGTGATGCTGGTCGTCCCCGCTCTTAGTGCTTGGAACGTAAACACCTCAGCCCCTCCTGCACCAGGGAGCGGGGTACTAGTAGTGGTATTTGCGAAGGTTTGGCTTTGCAAAGCAAGAGCACCTGTGTCGAATGTTGGCTGCCAGTGAGACCCAGTCGACGCATTTGCGAGCAGCGCTATCGGGAATTGCTCGCCCTGCCCTACAACTATCTGCTGTCCTGAAGGTGTTGGGATGGGCGTCGCGGTCGGAGTTACAGACGGCTGGACACTTGTCGTTGTGGTCCCCGTCGCATTTATGCTGGCGTTAGATGGCGCATTGGAACTGGGTGTGGACGTGTTTAGTAGTCCGAGTCCGACTACTGCCGCAATAACGATTACGATAATAATTATCAGCGCAATTATGGCTGCCACCCAGCTGCGCGCTTCGATGTGAATCCACCTCTGTCAACACTATTTTCTAATGCAATAGCTAAAAGAGTTACCAACACAAATGCGCTTTCTGCAAATAGCTTTTACGGTGATCGCGCGACGCGACTGCGTCTTTTCGCACCTGATCAGGGGAGGCATGCAAAAGCAACCGGTTACAGACGTTTAGCATAAGTGCCATTGCCTTTAGCAGCCAATTCCGTGAAGCACGGCGAGGCAGGCTGTTTTCAGGCTTAGGCTAAGCACCCCGGTCGCACCGTTTACCATCTCGCCAACAGCGCAGCCTGAGCAGACGCGAAAGCATTTGCGAAAATTTGACCGTAAAATTAAAGTGATAGCATAAGAAAATAAAAGACGGATCATAGACAGGTGTTGCAGACCTGCACTCGGTTGTCACCTTTGCTGCAACAGAGCGCGGATCTGCAGCACAGTCCCCGAGCCTAAACCGGCTCGGGCTTCTCTTTTTTGGGTCTAAGAGCGTAATCCAATATCGCGCAATCCCATTGTTAAATATTTCTATTTAGTTCGATTGTCGAAGCCGCTTTTAGCTTACAATTACCGAGATGACAGACGAGGCGATTATCGTATACAGCCGAGAAGCAGAGATGAGCCCGCCTCAAAAAGCGCGCTGTCTGCCCGTTCAGCGCGAGGCATATAAGCAAGCTGCTGCGCTAATCGATCCTCGAGATGTGCGACGTTCTTAAGCTCCCTAGGCTTTAAGTTGCAGCACGGATCCTCAAACGCAACCCTTGAGTTTGGCTCCGCAGTTTTGATCGTGAGGCCGAGTGCTGCAGATTTCACACCTTACAACCAGTTTCATCCTCTTGTTACTTGGGACACAACCACTAAGTTGGCAGTGCGCGGGGTGATCGGAACAATAGCTAAGCGCAGGTTGTAAGCCCAGTTTTGCGATTATTTCTCGCCGGCAATCTGCTCCCTAGCTAAAAAAACGCAGGGATACTTATCGACTTGAAAGACCACTAAGGATTTGGGAAAAAAGATGTGCTCTGGCGGCGGCCCAGTTATCACTATGGAAACGGGCTGGTTTGTGAAGTATCACTGCAACAACTGCGGGAAGATGTTCAAAGCGATGGGCAAAAATCCGACGTGTCCGTCCTGTCACTCGGAAGATGTTGTGAAACATTCAGATTAAACGTTGAGCACGCAGGAGATAGCAGACTTGATTAAGCGGCTGCTATGCGGCAATTATTTTCCACGGCGTGGGCCATATCGGTAATGCTTTTACAAAGCCCATGAATTAAGAACATATGCGGCCCGATATGGATGCTGATCGCGACACGCGGCTCTGGCGCCTGGATACCTTCAGTGATGCTATCTTCGCCGTAGCTATGACGTTGCTAGTTTTTACATTCCCCCTCGCTGGGTTGCCCCAAAACCTCGGACCCGAGGCTGTTCAAAACCTGCTTCAGGGTTTGTCGGGCCAGTTCGAGACGTTTATAATCAGTTTCCTCGTCGTTGGAGCGTTCTGGACCGCACACCACAGGGTGTTTGACAAGATTAAGCGCTAGGATCAAACGCTAGTTTGGCTGAATTTCGTCTTCTTGCTGTTTATCGTTTTCGCCCCATTCCCTACCGCTGTTGTGGTCAGCGCCCAGAGCTCCTGGCTTCCTGTCGCGTTTTATGCATCAAACATCGCTTGCGCAGGGTTTGCGCTCACTCTGGTGTGGGTGTACGCATCCTACAACTTTCGACTCATTAGCGCAAGCACACCGATTCGCGAAGTCCGCTTGAGCACCCTTCAGGGGGTTATGGTCCCCAGCGTCTTCCTGTTATCGATACTCGTGGCTTTCGAAAGCCCGCGCCTCGCCGAGTACTTTTGGCTTCTAAGTTTTGTAGCGCAATGGGCGGTGGCACGACATCGAGAGATGCCAAACCTAGCTGAAACCCGAAACTATCACAGTCAACGAAGTTTCGACCAGGTTGCTAAGCTGGACTCGCGAAGTCGCGTGCGAAAAACACGCATTGGAGCTTGATTACGAACGCAGCTCCGGGTAGTTCTCTAGAGCACTGATAGGCCCCATCGAGCGGCGCGGTAAGCAGCGCGTTTATTCGCTTGATTGGGATGATTATTGGGATGAGCAGGAGAACAGACATTCGCCGGACAAATCAATCGAGAGCTTGCTGCTAACTTGCTGCTAAAGGGGCAAACTGCGATGCTATTCTGTATGCTGTCAGATGATTCCGATTATAGAAATGTTCTTGTTATGTTTAAGTTAGCTCAAGTGTTTCAAACTCAGCCCCCTCGCACGATGTTCCGGAACAGCGCAATATCCTCGTTATCGACCACACGTAAAAGGTAGAGCACCGTGAAGTACAACAGTACCGCAGGAAAAACTGATAGCAGATTGAGGTTCCCTAGGTAAACGATAAACGAACCCATCAATAAACTCGCCGCACCGATCTTGACCAAATTTCCTATGTCCTTTTTAGACAGCGGGTATGTGATCCTGGAACTTACGAAAACACAGAGCAATAAAACCGTTAACTCGGTAGCTGCAGTCGCGATGCTGGTACCAACGTAACTGAATCGTGGTATCAGGATAAGGTCCAGTGTCACATTTTCGACCATGCCAACCGCAGTAATCTTTGTCACAATCATTTGCCTGTTTGAAGTCTCAAACAGTCGCAGAAAGGCTGCTGTTAGGAATATGAAAACCGTGGCCCAGATAAGTATTTGAAGCGCTATTGCGGAGTTGCCGTATGCGACACCGAAGATAAGCGCAATAATCGGGCTAGCAAGCAGTGTTGTTCCTATGCCGAGTGGAACTGAGACAATAGCCATGTACTTAAAATATCGTTTATAGATCAGCCTGAAGCTGTCGTTTGCAGTTGCGTGAAAGCGCGACATTGCCGGAAATACCGCTGTACTGATTACCGTTGGGATGAATAGTAGTACCATGATCAATCGATAGGGAGCATTGTACCAGCCAACCGCGTCAGCTCCTTTCATCACCGACAAGAGGACTGAATCGATGTAAAAATAGATCGTAGTAAACAGTCCGCTCAAGGCAAATGGCAGCGCCTCTGGAAGTATTCTCTTCCAAAACTTCAAATCAATCTCAAGGTGAGGCTGACTGAATTTTGTACTATAGACTATCAAGCAATAAATCGTAACAGCCAAACTGCCCACGAAGTACGCAAAGGCGAACCAAACGACACCCAACCCCGCAGTGATTCCCCATAAGACAACGACGAAAGTAGCGCCGGTGCTTAAGATTAGCCCTAACGACTGGTATTCCATCCTCTCGAAGGCCTGAAATAGTGAGTAGAAAATAGCAGTGAAACCTCCACAGACCACAGAAAGAGCTAAAACATAAATCAAGGTGATTGTTTCCTGAGGATAGCGTAAGACGGACGCTACAAGAGCAATCAAGCAGAACGTGCCGCTTGCCAGCGCAATCTCGATGATGATCAAATTGCCTAGGTACTTGCTGGCCAAGGATTTGTCTCGCGCAACCTCTCTTGTAGCTAAAGTGCTGAGCCCTAGACTAGTGAAGGGAGCAAAAACTGTCGTGAATGCGATTGCAGTACTCAGCAGTCCAAAGCCTGTGACGCCGAGATATCGAGCGAGTGCAATCCCGTAGACAGCTGCAATACCCAGACTAACGATCTGCCCAACAAGCAAAAGAATGGAGCTTTTTGCTATTGTTCGTGCAGTGCTCATTTTTTTCGCCCGTATGTCAGGTTGCGTTCATCGCGTGAGCGTGCAAATTGCCGCCCATCACCTCTTGGCACAGGGTGTTTTTATCTTTTTGAGCTGCCTTCACTCTCGTCGGAGGTATCGCGGCTCCAAACACGTAGTTATCGATTGGATGCGGTAACTTACGTGTCATCAGGCTTATAAATGCCAGTGAAACATGCTCTGTTAACTTAGCAACCCCTAGATTAGTCGATGAATACGAGACAAAAACGATTACGCGAGAGAGGTACAGTTGAAACAAAAACTGTCGACACGCAGCAGTGCGGGAGGTCCTACTGGTTTGTCACTTACTCAACAACCGCTTAAGGGGGAAACAGCGAGGCAGGCCACCTTATGAGAACGGGTCATGAATCCAGTACCAACGACACACGCACTTATGGGAGTACCACGATCGAAAGCCCTACCCCTGCTCTTAAAAAAACTAGCTATGAATAGAGACGCGTTGCGCATTATCGCATCCCTCATTGTGCAACCTCAAGAGCATTATCGCACTTTAGAACTTATGCTCAAGAAACACAAGGGCCGTCGGTTTCGTAGCCATATTCTCTTGCGGGGCCACGTGAAGTTGGATTCGTGTCCATCTGCGTCTTGATATGATTGGTTATGTGCAATCAGGTTTTGTAAGTACTGCGAGAGAGTCGTAGCACGTGGATCTACATCGACTCCTCTTATTCTGCGGACAGTAAAGCTTTTAGATACCAATTCTCAACACTTACGGCGTAAACGGGCCGTACAAAACCGCTGTGAATCCATGAAGATTACCGCTGTAGCACCTTTTCCAAAATACAAAGATGGGATTCCGAGGGCCGCAGAGGAGTTGATCTCAAAGCTCTGCGAGGCAAATAGTGTAGAGTCAGTTTCGATTATAGCCCACAAAGGCCTAGATTTTGTAAGCCCCTCTCTTTTGAGGAAGAAAAAAGTCTCTCTGTTCACGGCACGCTCATTCCTGCTTCCGTGGGCTCTGTTGAGAACCATTAAGCTATATAAGAACAGCGATGTCTTCCTTCTTTTCGCCGAGCCCTGGGCCGTCTTCGATCCTTTGCAACCGCTACGCCTATTTGCACTTCTGATCAAGTATGGCGTTTTGCCAAAGTCAAATTGGATTCAGATTTTGCACGACTTTACCATCTATGTGTGTCCCGAAGATAACGTGGACTCAGCAAGGACAAAGAGGCTTTACGACATGTGGAAGAACCAGTTCTCCGACGTCCCCGCAAGATATGTGGCTGACTCCGAGTCCACGAAACAAGATGCCATCAGTTATTGGAGCTTGCCGGCGGACAAGATTACCGTAATTTATCTAGGTTCCTTTATAACTCCCAAAACTCCTCGCGTCAGCTTCGGCAGCAAAAAGATCTTAGTGGTTTCTGACGTCTCCCCTCGCAAAAACCATCTGCGATTGATAGAAGCGTTTGAACTCGTTCACAGAGATAACCCAAACAGCGACGCAGAACTGATAATCGTGGGTTATTTAAGAAAAGATATCCCTGAATTCGAATCGACCCTGCGCGACATGCGAAGCCGCAATGAGGGATTAAACATAAAACTAGCCGGCTACTTGACCGACTCCGAGGTACTGTCGCTCTACGAGGAGGTAGACGTCTTCGTTTACCCGTCGCTCTACGAGGGGTTTGGACTCCCCGTACTTGAGGCGATGGCGTGCGGGTGTCCAGTTATTGCCTCGAACGTCTCCTCATTACCAGAAGTGGTCGGCGAAGCAGGCCTTCTCGTCGACCCGTACAACGTAGAAGCGCTCGCACGCGCGATACGCACTGTGCTAAACGACGACGAATTAAAAAGAGAGATGAGCCGAAAAAGCATAGCACAAGCACAGAAATTCTCATGGACACAGGCCGGTGCTGAATTGCTAGCGGTGTGCCAAGAAGTGGCAGAAAGGCAGAGGCCTAAGGGATATAAGTGAGGGAGTTTGGTCCATTACCACTCGAATGCAAACTGGAGTCTCTTGATCGGAACATTGTACCCCCCCACGCTACAATACAGCTGCTTCTTCTCAAGTCTATGTCTGCGTCACACGCTCCGATCGGCTAAGCGAATAGAAGCGATCACTGGGGCCATAGTTATTGTCAGGCAGGGTTCCGGCGCAATGCTAACATATTTACCTTACGACGGGTCTACCCTCTCCTGACAGACCACGAGCTGGCGCTCTCAGTCTGTTTTAGTGAATTGAGCTTAATCCACCTATAGGGCGGGCTGCGAAATGATGACTATCAAAGACCGGCTGCACAAAACACCTCAAGCTGTCACCGCTCCAAGGTAAGGAACAAGAATTCCGAAATACCGATGAACTCAGATTTGCAACTACTAATCTTTCACGACTCACTCGACGTGCTAGGTGGCGGAGAGAAAGTAGTGGCGACGATAGCGAAGGCATTTGACGCGCGAATCGCGGCAGCGAATGTCGACCCAGAAGTCATTCGAGAATTAGGCATCGAACAAGATAGCATCTATGACTTAGGTCGGATTGATGATCGGGCCCCGATAGGTCCAATAAAATCAAGCCTGTTGTTCAGAAGAGTGAGTTTTCCGGGATTTGACAAGTACCTTTTAAGCGGATTCTGGTCGCTTTACGCGGCCTACAGGCACAAACCCAGCATATGTTACTGCTATACCCCTCGGAGGGATTTTTATGACTTGAAACGCTTCAACATCGCCCGTCAATCAAATTTGGCGAAGAAAGCAGTAGCGTGGAGCTGGACGACCGCGCATAGTTATTTTGACAGGCGCGCTATCCGACAGGTCACCAAAATTCTAACACTGAGTCGTACTGTTCAAAAACGCATAGCCATGTACTATCGTAGGGATTCAACCGTAATCTACCCCCCTGTACCTACAGATCACTACTACACCAAAGCGTTCGAAGATTTCTGGTTGTCAGTAAACAGATTATACCCTGAAAAAAGAGTCGAGTTGCAAATAGAAACCTTCAAAAGCTTGCCCGATGAAAATCTCTTGATTGTGGGGGGATATGCACGTCGCGACAAAGGACTGGTTGCATATCACAAACTGTTTGCAGATCTGCCTCCAAACGTAAAGATCCTCGGGATAATCCCACAAGAGCGCTTGCTGGAATTGTATGCAACCTGCAAAGGCGTTGTCTATACGCCTATTGACGAGGATTTCGGCTTAGTGCCCGTCGAAGCACAAGCTAGCGGAAAAGCTGTAGTCGGGGTAAACGAAGGTGCTCTTAGAGAGACCGTTATCAACGGTGCCACAGGCTTCTTGGTGGATCCACATCCCGAATCCCTAAAAAAAGCGATACAGTGCGTTTCAGAAGAACCACAACGCTATGAAAAAGCTTGCAAGAAGAATGCGAGCAAATTTGATGAACATATATTCATTGAAAGCATGCGTCGGAATCTTTGTGAGGAAGTATAGCGTATTGGGTTTGTCCATAGAGGCGACATGCGCTCGGTCACTTCGCCAGAAAGCGCTCTGCTGACGAACGGCTACTTTATAGCGAGGGCGCAATTCGAGAAGCTATAGGCTACATCCTTTGTTTTCCAATGAAGCGACGCGAAGCCTCTGCTAGCTGAACGTCCACAAGCCGGTACTCTTTTTTCGCGCTCGCAGTGGGGGGGGGGGGGAGTTGTGCAGTATAATAACCGGCTGGCACTCTGTATCCAGGTCATCCCGTTGTGCGAGTATTGCGATTGCTGGGGGTGCTGCGCATATTCAAGTTGATCTAAGACCACGCCTCATTTGATACCCTTGCAACCGCTCAGTCAGAAGCGCTGAGACCTCTTCTTTTGAAGCTGATGAACAAACGCATCACCGTTACGCAAGCACGATCCGCGGTGACTTCAGCGCGCGAGGCAGGGCTTAATGTCGGCGCGTTCTTTATCGTGTGTTATCCGGGAGAGACGTACGAAACAGTACTTGACACGCTTCGATTCGCCTCCTCGCTTCCGCTTAATTACCTCTGCTTCACTCTGCCATATCCACTGCCGAATACGGCGTTGTACGAACGGATAACAGAGCGCATCAACAAATCGTGGAGGCGTCCCGAAAGCGGTTTCCTTGAGCACATCTGCATCTTTGACGCGGATTTCTCGGAGACGAAGAGGAAGTTCGCCATCATCAAGTGCCAGATCACGTTCTTGCTAAACAAGAAACTCCGAAAACGCGCATGCGTTGCGGCAAGACCATTCGAGCTGGCGACAGACTTCGTATTCGCACGTATGAGATAATCGCGCTCGCAGGACTTGCCGACAACCGGCGGGATCGCGATAGATTTCAACAAAAAGATGCACTTGCTGCCTTAAGGTGGCCTATTGCGTTTTCAACGTCTATATGAACTCAAATGAGGAGATCATCTGCTGTGCCGTCGAAATCTGCTCGTTATATTGCGCCTCGGTTCCATAAAACTGAACCTCATAGACCGAGCTTCCTTTAACGGTCCACACTATTAGCGCTTTGTAGGTTTGTCCGCCTGCTTTAAACGTAAACACAATTTCGTACCCAGACAGGCCACCGAGTGAAGCAGTGTGATTCTCAAGTATACTAGTGCTAGTGTTGCCTTGCTGAAGACTTCTTATCAAGCTCGGCGCGAGGCTTTGAGGCGTTTTTCCCGATTGATTGGTAACAATTTGAAGCGAGACAATGCTATCGTTTCCGTGCTGGAACTGCGCTATGGTGTCGACTGCTGGGTTCCCGGTCAATTGCCAATCGCTCGGATAGCTCATTTCCACGCCAGCATTTTTGTTGGAATACAGCAAGAAACTGGCAGGGGCTCCAGGGGTCGGCGACTGCGTCGCTTGGTTGGTGCAACCGGCACTGCTCGCCGCCACCGCAGCTACCGCTACGATAATGATTGTCAAGTGCATCCTCATTTTGGCGCCCATAATCTCCCTTCCACAGTGAAACGCTCCTCGATGATATATGTTGTTGTTCTTAGTCAAGGTGCGCCAACCTGAGAGCGTAATCGTACGCAGACTTCCGCGAGCGGAAACCCGGATGCTCTTAAAGCGGAGTGTCGCCGCGGCGGCCTCTCTTGCAAGCTGTCAGATTTTGCCGAAGGCAATAGCGAAGGACGCTAGATCTTCGCCATCGCCGTGAATATGCGATGCCTCTGGTGAAGTATGTTGTTATACTGCTTTCTTGCGACTTTGTCATCGAGCGTCAGAACCTCAAAGCCTGCTGATTGAAAGAGCTCGTGCAGCTCAGACTGAGAAAAATAGTGATGCGGGATCCCTCCCCGAACAAAGGTATCCGTAGCTATCCGCTTGCCGCGGCCATAGCGCATATCAAGCAGTCCTGCAACTTCGACAAATGCTAAACCTTGATGTCGCAAAACTCGAAACAACTCAGCAGCGGCTTTCGCTCTGCCACCCCGTGCAAGGTGTTGGAGCACCCCATAACACGTGACGGCATCAAAACTGCGATCTGAGAATGGAAGCTGCCGGACGTCGGCAACTACGCGCATGCACTGAGGATCGAGCGGCGCCAGTGCCTCCCTCGAAAGGTCAGCCCCTACCACCCTAAAACCGTTCCTGTCAAGCGCGAAAAGGTACCTCCCTGTGCCGCAGCCGATGTCGAGCACGTCAGCGCCTGGCGCGACTTGCCGCAGCACAGGAGAGATGTCGTACGGACCTTTCCACCAAGAGGGGTTCAAGGCGTACTTTTCATCCCAGATGTCAACCAACGTTTTATCGCGTGACCGTTGCACTTTTTCCGACGCACCTGCAACCGCCCCCTTGTTTTCCACTGGAGATGCTTCCTCAGACATAAAAAAGCCTTTCTGAGCTCTATTTTCGATTTCTATCGCGATAAGGAGGATTTGGATTAGAAATATATAAATGTTAATCCATTACCACTGTAGATGCTCTCGGTTATGACGATCGCGGGATCGGACTCAGGAGGCGGGGCGGGGGTACAGGCCGACACGCGCACCTTTGCTGCTCTCGGCGTGCACGGCACCTCCGTGGTAACAGCCGTTACCGCACAAAACACGCTTGGCGTTCAAGATGTGTACCATCTGCCCGTCGATGCTGTCGTCGCTCAGATGAATGTTGTATTCTCCGACATCGACATCCGATGCGTCAAGACGGGAATGCTCGCGACAGTCGAGGTCGCAGAAGCGGTAGCTGATGTGCTTTCGCAGCATGCGGTTCCGATCGTGGTTGATCCAGTTATGGTTGCCGAAGCGGGAGGCTCACCGCTAATGGGGGAACCAAGAGACGTCCTTGCGCGACTGCTGCCCGAAACAACAGTTATAACTCCAAACATACGAGAGGCAGAAGCCATTTCAGGCATCGCAATACACAATCTCGATGACATGAAGCGTGCAGCCTACGAGATCTACGCCCTCGGCCCTAAATCGGTCATCGTGACAGGCGGCCATTTGAGCGGGACCGACGTGCTGTATGATGGCAACTTTCAGCTGCTTAGAGGCAAGCTGATTAAAAGAGGAACGCACGGAGCAGGATGCACCTTCTCGGCAGCTATGGCCGTTTTCCTTGCCAAAGGGTACCCCGGAAACCAGAGTGCTCTAATGGCAAAGACGTTCGTCACCGACGCCATACGAAACAGCGAACGCGTAGGCTCCGGCCCGGGCGCTGTGAATCAGTTTGCGGCGACGCTACACAGGGCCGAGCGGTACCTGACGTTACTCGACATCGAGGCGGGGCTGCGCACCATTAAGGCTATAAACCTAAACCTTATACCTGAGATCGGAAGCAACTTAGCGATGGCAATTTCTGGCGCAAAGAACCTAGCAGACGTGGCTGCGGTCAAGGGACGAATCGTGAAGGTCGGGGAGACTATCACGCCCGTTGGCTGCGTGACCTTTGGCGCAAGTCGTCACGTAGGGGGGGCCATATTAGCCGCATTGAACCACGATGCCGATATGAAAAGCGCGATGAACCTGCGGTACTCAGACGAGGCGATTCGCGCGTGCCAAGAGCTCAACCTCGCAACAGAGTGCTTCGAGAGGGGGCAGGAGCCGGAAGCAACGAGTACGATCGAGTGGGGCATTGCGCACGCTATCGAGAGAAGCTTGACACGGGACACGGGCGTGCCCGACGTCATATACGACCGCGGGAGTGTCGGCAAGGAAGCTATGGTCCTCATTCTCGGCCACTCAGCGCAACAGGTGGCTGATACAGTTGTGAAGATTTCATCGGCGCTGAGGTAATCAAGCAACGGTCCCTCGGCTAAAAAAGGAACACGGAGGTGGTTTCACGGGAAGCATCAGACCTACGTACATCAAAAGCATATCAGCAGAGCTACTCCGAGGACATCGGGAGATATTCAGCTCTGATTATGAGAAGAATAAATTGCTCGTGTCGGAATACACGAACATTGAGAGCAAGAACATCAGGAACAGAGTTGCCGGATATATAACGCACAGGGTAGAGATCGGCAACAGGAGAAAGTCATGAGATTCACGGGCGTGTACCCTGCGATGGTCACGCCATTTACGGACGAAGAAGAAATCGACGTAGAGGGGATGCGTTCTAACATCGCCTATCTTGAGAAGGGGGGCGTCGCTGGGTTGGTGCCTTGCGGCAGTACTGGTGAATCCGCGACGCTATCGTTTGACGAGCATAAGAAACTGGTTGAGCTTACCGTAGACGCCGCGAGCGTTCCCGTTATCGCAGGGACAGGATCAAACAACACCGCAGAGGCGGTCGAGCTGACCCGGTATGCACAAGATGCCGGCGCTGATGCGGCTCTACTGATCGTCCCGTACTACAACAAACCGATGAAAAGTGGGCTGATTAAGCACTTTAGCGCTATTGCACAGGCGTGTGAGATCCCCCTCATCTTGTACAACATTCCAGGACGCACCGGCATCAACATGGATCCGGAAACGATTAGCACATTGGCACACGAGTACAGTAACGTTGCGGGCGTGAAGGAGGCAAGCGCGAACTTCACCCAGATTTCAAATATCATTGAGATTACCCGTGGCCTTGAGTTTTCCGTTATTTCAGGAGACGACGGATTGACACTTCCGATGATGGCCCTCGGGGCGACCGGAGTCATCTCAGTCACGGCAGACATCCTTCCGAAGCAAATGGGGCGACTCGCACAGTTATGCCTCGAAGGCAACTTTGCGAAAGCGCGCGACGTCCATTATCAGCTTGCTCCACTTTTCAAGGCGCTGTTCATCGAGACCAACCCCATTCCCATCAAAAAGGCGTGTGACTTGCTTGGCCTTGCGGGCGGACCGCTCAGATTGCCTCTAACCACTATGGCAGAGCCAAACGTCGTCAAACTAAAGGAGACGCTTGCAGCCTACGCAGATTAGATGCGAGACGAATTCATAGGTGGCGGAGCGGAATGACAACAAACGACAAGATAGCGGTTGCAGTGACAGGCGCGTGCGGCCGAATGGGGCGTATGATCATTGACAATGTGACGCAAGCCTCAGACATGGTGCTTGTCGCGGCGTTTAGCAAACAGATGTGCAACCCTAACGTGACGGACGCGAATAAGCTTGCCAACACGCTCAAAACCGTTAAGCCTGACGTCTTAATTGACTTTACGGTCGCTGCTTCATCGGTCGAGATCATCAAAGCTGCCGCAGGCGCTGGAGTGAGACTCGTCGTAGGAACTACTGGATTCACCGCAGAACAACGTGCAGAAGCGAAAGAAGCAGTCAAAGGTCAGGTTGCGGCGATAATTTCGCCGAATTTTTCGATAGGCGTCAACGTCTTTTTTCAGTTGGTAAAGACGGCATCAGAGAGCCTCCCGAGCGCGGCGTACGCTGCTGAGCTCATAGAGGCCCACCATAAGCACAAAATTGATGCGCCGAGCGGAACGGCAGTCAAGGCGATTGATATTATTAGAGGTGTTGATCATTCGCGTGCGATCGGATCGTACTCCATACGCGCCGGGGATATCGTCGGCGATCACTCTGTGTTGTTCATTGGCGACGGGGAGCAGTTAGAGATTAGCCATAGAGCCCACAGCAGACAGGCATTTGCCAGTGGCGCGATGCTGGCTACTCGCTTTATCATAAAGCAGCCGCCTGGGTTATATTCGATGGACGATCTGATGGCCTCCATGAGCGTGAGTTGAGGTTCAGCATAAGCTGCAGGTTTACACCGATGCACAGATCGCGCTACTTTCATCAATAGCCTTAGTCGCTCTCGTCTGCGAAACCCCCCGAATAGCAACCGCGTTCTCTTCTTGTGAACGGTGGTCAAAAGTGCGCGACGTCGAAATCAACCGCAGTTGCTATCTCCTTCAGCCGGAATTAGCGCCCGTTATGTTCTAAGAAATTCACAAATGTCATCTCCGTCGACCCTAGATTACACACCGGCATGATCCCCGGGCTCGGATTGATGTTTTGCGATCTTTGGTACTTCGTTTGACCTTGCCACGCACCTGAGTTGACCACCGTGACCCCCCGGTACTGCGACGCGCCTATGGTGTGCACGTGCCCGCAGTGAAGAATGTCGGGTATGCTGTCGATGACGAAGTGATCGGTACTCTCGGGGGCTATAGAAACCCGATTCCCGTATACTGGGGAAAGATGTCGTCTCTTAAGCATCTCCCTCATCGCGCCATCCGGGTTGCCGTAAGAGCAACCGGGAATGGCAGCGATGATGTCATCCAAGGCTCTGCCGTGATATATGAGTATTTTTACGCCACATAGCTCAATCAACGCGGGGTTTCCGATACACGTGACGTTGTTACTAAAGCTTTTTGCGTAATCGCTCGAAAGCGCGGGCTGCGGCTCTGCTTGGCGTACCGCATCGTGGTTTCCAGGGGCGACGATGATGGAGATGTTCGACGGCAACATTTCAAACAGGGACGCTGCAGCAGCATATTGGTCGTCGATATCGTCGATAGCTAACTCGTCCTCCTGATTTGGAAACACCCCGATGCCATCCACGACGTCACCAGCCACGATCACGTAGGCAATTTTTTGCGCCCTTTCGTCTTCGCTCGACGCTATCCACTCGGCAAAATCCTTCCACGCACTCGTCAAGAAGGTGTTGCTGCCAATGTGAATGTCTGAGGTCAGCGCTACGTGCACATCGTTTTCTGCGTGCGTAGGTTGGTGCTGCGGAGGGATGTCGGGCCACGTAATGCTGTCGATAAACAGTACTTTTCCGTCCGATGCAAGAGAGCCAGTGATGCCAACTACCTCGTCCAGCACCACTTGCAGAGCAGCGTCATAGGCACCTTTGTTTTTTAACGCAATGCCGCTGAAGTATCCTGTGGGGTCCTCAAGCTCAAGCACTCGATGGCCGTTTGGCGTGTCGCGCGTCTCGTTCACCAGGCCGATGATGGAGATTTTTCCGCCCGTCCCGCGCTCATCGTCGAACCACCCTTCGCGCCCTCGGTTACAATAGGTCAAGCTCTCTATGGGTCGGGAGTTCACCCGCTTTCTTATGATTTCGCTGAGGCGATCATACCTATTTCTGAAATAACGCACGAATTCCTCGTATGTGCCAACACACGTGGAACTCTCAGTAATGTCAGCAAGAACTGTCATCGGCCGTGGTTTCCGACGAGGTTCGGCATGCCCATTTGCCACGTCCGTTTGGCCTACTTCGGTCGTTGCCAGTACGTCGGCGGATTCATCGTCGGTTTGAGGAAGAAAAGCTAACGACCTCACAACTTTTTTCTGAGAGTTAAACGATTCTTTTGCCGCCGTGACCTGAGACTGACCGATGACGACGACAGATTCATCAACGTGTTCCAAAATCTCATTGACTAGGTCTAAGGGCATATCAGCCTCTTGAATCGTCACCACCGCTTCTTGCGTGATGAGGAAGCCGCTTTCAGTGAGTTTTTGGATTATGTCGGTTCGGATCATAGGAGTGTGATTTGTGGGGCCTTTATGGAAGATTGTGAACGAACACGAACGTGGCGAAAGCCGCCCTCCTCATGATTGTTCTTCACGCTGGAAGCTGCCTGCCTGAGCGTTAATAGCGCTGGCCCCCAAGCGCGTTTCGGCAGATTATATAAAGTGTCAATTATAACTATGATCAAGTCGTCAGCCAGCGTGGTACCGCATTTTACACTTGCTTGGCAGAGATACATGCAGGATCAACCCAGAGAACGTGCAGAGAAATTCTGGAAGACTGATAATTATTGGTTAGCGCTTCTCCGTGATATATTAGTTGCACTGTTAGTTGTCGCCGTAGTAATATCGCTCGTTTATGCGTATACCGGGTCTGTCACTCCTCTGGTAGCAGTCGAATCAGGAAGCATGGAGCCCCACATAAATATTGGCGACGTCGTGCTTACGCGAACGTTGGATAGGGTGGGGGGGAACGTCACCACTTACGACAAGGGAAAAGCCACTAATTATCAGAGCTTCGGCAGCTACGGCGATGTCATTGTCTACAAGCCAAATGGCGATCCGAATGCGACGCCAATCATACACCGGGCAATGTATTGGGTAAACAAGGGCGACCCTCTGCCAGACTCAACTCAAAAGGCTGCTAACGCCGGATACATCACGAAAGGCGACAACAACAAGCAAGAGTATGATCAACCGCTGCTCCTAGGTGGTACGCCAACTTTGGATCCGGTCAAGCCCGAGTGGATAATCGGCGTAGCACATGAGCCTGCTATACCGTGGCTTGGAGAGTTACGACTCGCTCTGCCGAGCGTGATCCTGGTCTCCGATGAATACTGCGGCACGCAGATCTTCCCCGCGATCGATACCTTCCACAGTGGCGCCTGCGTATCACTAGCCAACGTTAGCTTCGCAACGGGTGCAAAACTCTCGCTGAGGCCTTTTTAGCCATAATTAGATACGTTTATATCGTACATTTCGACATAGGCTTGGCTATGCCGCCATTTCTTACGATTGACGATCTCGACACGCACGGGCGAGTGGTTCTTGTGCGCGTTGACTTGAATTCACCAATCGGCCCCAACGGAGAGATTCTAGATGACGTACGTTTTCGCGGCCACGTCCCGACGATTGCAGCTTTGGAAGATGCTAAGACCGTGCTGCTCGCACATCAGTCACGGCCCGGAAAGCGAGATTTCACCACAATGGAGCAGCATGCCGAAAAGCTCTCCTCGCTCATTGGCAAGGACGTAACGTATGTCGACGATATTTACGGACGCAATGTGCGACAATCCGTGAAAGAAATGGGGATCGGAGACGTGGTGCTCCTCGAAAACGTCCGTTTTAGCTCCGAAGAAATGCTCACCGCCCCCGTTGAAGATCTCACGAAGACGCATCTCGTCACGCAATTGTCCCTGCTTTGCGATCTGTACCTCAACGACGCATTTGGCACAGCCCACCGCGCCCAAACGTCAATCGTGGCTTTTCCGCGCACCTTGACGTCAGGCGCTGGCAAACTGATGGAACGAGAGGTGGACATGCTGACAAAGGCGCTTACAACTTCCCCGCGGCCGCGATTGTTCATGCTTGGAGGGACGAAAGCAGACGACAGCATCAAAGTTATCGAGCACGTTCTTTCAAAAGGCAGCGTGGACAAGGTGCTCGTCACAGGGCTAGTGGCAAACATTTTTTTGGCGGCATCAGGAGTCGACATAGGACCCCCAAGCCTCGATTACATAAAGTCGTCGGGATACGGAAACTATCTCGAAATATGCAAGCGATTGCTTGACAAGTACGACAGCAAAATTGTGACCCCTCTCGATGTCGCGCTAAATGATAACGGCAAGCGTCTTGAGGCGCCAATTTCAGCGCTACCAAAGGCATATCCAATTCACGATATCGGCATAGAGACGATTGTAGCGTATTCAGCTGAGCTCAAAGCTGCAGGAACCGTGGTAATAAATGGGCCCGCCGGAGTCTTCGAACAAAAAGCATTTGCACTTGGCACCAATGAAACACTCCAAGCGGCGGCTCAAGCAAAGTTCTCGATTTTGGGTGGGGGGCACATCGCGGCCGCAGCACGGAACATTGGCATTGACAAACGCATCACTCACGTTTCGACCGGAGGTAAAGCTTGCATAGATTTCTTAGCCGGGGACATCTTGCCCGGGGTCCAGGCGCTTATCGACGCAAAAGACCGCCAAGAGGCATGTTAGCGTCCGCTCGTCAGCCCAATTCCTTCGTGGCCGCTCACTGAAAACGTATAAGTAGCGGGGAGCATACATAAAAAGCGCTTTTACACGCCTCGGTGGCTCAGCCTGGAAGAGCGATTGACTTGTAACTGGGACGCAACAATGCGCCTAATGCACCGATATGTGGGAACACATACATTGCCGAGCAAGTTATCAATAGGTCGGGGGTTCAAATCCCTCCCGAGGCTTTTTTCCTTAGCGCTCAGTGATGGAAGCACCTGAAGATGCACATTCAGAACGCGCAGGCGTGTACGTACGTGCGTCCTCGATCTTAGAGACGCCCAAGGTGATGCAAAAAGATGATGTCTATAACAACGCTGACTCTCCCCGAGGCGTGGTACAAAGCAGTCAGGCACATAATGGAATTTGGCAACGTCGTCGACACAGAGTACGGACTTAAAGCGCGCCAAATTCTCATGGGCATGATCGAAATCGACAAGCCTAGTTTTGGTTGGCACAAAGGTGATGTGTTTTGTACAAAAGCACGAGTGGAGGAGTACAAAAAGCAGTTCGATCGCGCCTACCTGCATCAACACAACTTTGAGTACACGTATCTAGAACGACTGATTGAAGGCCACGGAATCGATCAGCTGTCCTGGATACGGGAGCAGCTTCTGAAGAAACGGGTTGGATCCAAGCGCATTCAGGCAATCACGTGGATTCCTCAAATTGATTGTCTTAAAGACGAAGACCAGCCTTGTTTTCAACGAATTTGGGTGTACCTCCACCCTAATGAAAGGCTTGATGTCCATATTATGTATCGCAGCTGGGACGTTTTTCAAGCGTATGAAGCTAACATCAACGCGTTTCTCTCATTAATCAAGAAAGAGATGTTGGAGCCTACAGGATTGAAGTTGGGGACTTTGTGCACGGTTGGCAATTCAATGCATATTTATGATTACAATTGGGACGAAGCTTACGCACTGCTCGGGAAGTACAAGAAATAGCGAGCTAAATCATTAAAATTTGACAAAGATCAACTTTTATTTATCTACGAGCGTTGAATTCTTTTAAACGAAGCAATATTATTATTTAGCGAATTTTTTTTTTAATATTATAGCAAAATATTTATGAAAAAATGAGCTTTTTAGCCATAAGACTATATCCAAGAACAAGCGACCAAAACATTTTAAGCGAAAGAAATCTGTAATCGTCACTTAACAGATTGTCCACCGCCATCGCCAGACCGAAAGAACACGGAGTGAATCATGACGCTAATTGATCGCGCAAAGCAAGGAATTATCACTGATGAGATGAAGGTTGTCGCCTCTGCTGAGGGAGTAACGCCAGAGTTTATCTGTCGCGGAATTGCGAATGGACGGATCGTACTTCCAGTAAGCCCGTATCGGGACACTAAGCCCATCGGTATTGGCAAGGGGCTTAAAACGAAGGTTAATGCTTCTGTGGGGACGTCGTCAGACATAGCTGATGTCGATCTCGAAGTCGCAAAGACAAAAGTCGCTGAGGCTGCTGGCGCCGACTCCATAATGGAGCTTTCGACCGCTGGCGACTTCTATGAAATCAGACGCAAGGTTATCCAAGCAACTTCCCTCTCCGTCGGAAGCGTACCGCTTTATCAAGCGTTTATTGAAGCAGCACACGATTCCGGCTCAATAGTTGATATGCGAGAGGATGACCTCTTTAGAGTTACCGAAGAACAAGCAAAACTCGGCACCAACTTTATGGCAATTCACACGGGGATAAACTGGACTACACTCCAAAGACTCAAGGCTCAGGGACGGCACGCCGGCCTCTGCTCAAGAGGGGGGGCCTTTATGTCGGCCTGGATGGCACACAACGAGAAAGAAAACCCGTTGTTTAGCGAATTTGATTACCTCCTGGAAATCCTCAAGCGACACGAGGTCACTCTCAGCATGGGAAACGGCATGCGCGCGGGCGCTGTGCACGATTCTACTGATAGGGCACAGATTCAAGAGCTAATCATAAATGCCGAGCTCTCTGATAAAGCACACGACTTTGGCGTGCAAACGATAGTAGAAGGACCAGGACACATACCGGTCGACGAGATTCAAGCCAACGTTGTGTTGCAGAAGCGCTTAACGGGCGAGAAGCCCTTCTACATGCTCGGACCTCTCGTGACGGACGTCGCGCCGGGCTACGATAATATCGTGGCGGCGATTGGCGCGGCTCTTTCGTCTTCATATGGCGCTGATTTCATCTGCTATGTCACTCCTGCAGAGCACCTTGCGCTGCCATATCCGGAAGACGTGCACCTCGGGGTAGTGTCAGCGCGCATTGCGGCTCACGTTGGAGACATGATTAAGCTTGGCGACCGGGATGATGACCTTAAGATGGCAGAAGCGCGCAACGAACTCGATTGGGCAAAACAATTTAAGGTTGCTTTAGATCCACAGAAGGCAATGCAGGTACGGAAAGAACGAACGCCCTCAGATGCAAACACCTGCACTATGTGTGGTGAGTTCTGCGCCTATAAAATCGTCAAGCAGTACTTTGAGCTCTGATGACAAGCTGCTTGCCGCGAGCTTCTGATCGCCATTTTTACAGCTGCGATGAAGGATAGGTGTGCGAGACAAAGTATGGCGGGTCTGCGTTGGTAGTAAGTGGATTAGCGATAAGCACGAAACCTCGCAGGCGTTCGCAGGCCGCCAGGGCAGTTACAGTAACTGGAGGTACCTAAGCCCTTCGACGACGCCTAAGCCGTACGGTTGCTTGGCGACGTAAGTTGCGGCAGCTTGTGCCTTAGGATCTGCGTTGCCGACGGCAATTCCCGTACCAGCCATCTCTAACATTGTTACGTCATTTTCTCCGTCGCCGAACGCTGCAAATTTGTCGAGGGGAATGTCGAATAGTTCCGCAACTTTAGCCAAGCCGACGCCCTTATTGACGTGCGCGTCCTTGATGTGGAGGGCGAACCCCGAATCAACGACGGTAACGTCGTTACAGCACTGTGCGACTAGCTTGCGAAACAAGTCTATGTCTGAGACCGACAAGGTGTCCCTGCTGTAGGCAATCTCGGTGACGCGTTCTCCAGAGTTGATTCTTTTAAGCGCCAGCACACCGCTACCTTCGATTTCTCGGGCTGCTCGGCGACATGCATCAATATTGCCGCTGACAATCTTTGATTTGCCGTCAGTAACGATCCCTCCGTTTTCAGCTATCACGGCTGAGATGTTGCCGATTGTGACCGCTAGCGCAGTAGCAAAACACAAAATGTTGCCCGTCGCTAAAACAACAGGGACGGTTAGCTGTCGAATGGATTCAACGGCGGCCAGCTCCAGCGAGCGGTCGCGAAAGGTTAACGTGCCGTCGATATCAAACGCTACAGCTTTGATCAAGGTCACGGTCAACGGTGGCTAAGGACAACAACGAAACGCTTGAGCCTATGCTCGTTTAGTCGCGTATTCCTTCAGACTCCACCGAAAATATCGCTTCACCTTCAGGTAGGTTCGGAGAGTCTACAAGGCGTGCTATGCGTTTGCCTCCTTTCGATTTTCTCAAATACAACCTGAAAGTCGCAGTGTGCCCCAATATGTGGCCACCGATCGGTCGGGTTGGATCGCCGAAAAAGGCGTCAGGTTTTGACTGAACTTGATTAGTGACGAGCACGACTGCATTATTCAACGTTCCAAAACGCATAAGGTCGTGCAGGTGCTTGTTCAGCTTTTGCTGCCTGTCTGCAAGCGTACCTCTCCCAACATATTCAGCTCTAAAATGGGCAGTTAGCGAGTCTACGATAAGAAGTCTTACGGGACGCTCAGTCGCCTTAAGTTGTTCTGATAGCTCGCTTGCCGCTTCGACGAGCAGTATTTGATGATTAGAATTATGGGCTCTCGCGACGTGGATGTTTCTCAGTACGCCATCGAGATCGAGATCGAGACCTGCAGCGATCTGGCTGATGCGCTCCGGTCGAAAGGTATTCTCGGTGTCAATTAGTATGCACGATCCGTCAAGGCCGCCGCTTTCACGCGCGAGCTGGACGTTCACCGCAAGCTGATGCGCAACTTGCGTCTTTCCTGAGCCGAATTCTCCGTAAAGCTCGGTAATTGCTTGGGTCTCCACGCCCCCCCCAAGCAACTCGTCAAAAGCCTTGCTCCCGGTCGTTAGTTTGCCTACGTGTCGCCTTCTTTCAAGAATGACGTCGCCCGTCTCAAAACCGCCAATGTCTGCAGCTTGGCGCGCTGCTATTATGATCTTGGAGGCGGTAGCCTCACCGAGATCCGCTGCGTTTGATAACTCCGAAGGGGATGCTACGGCAACTGATTCCACTGAGCTAAAACCAGCTTCCTTCAACTTTTCTGCGGTAGCAGGGCCTACGCCTGGCAGGTCTTCTATGCCAAAACCATCAATTTCTTCTACCTCTTCCATCTACTCAACCCCCCTTTTCGCAACCTTTGAAGTCGTGAACGCTAATCACTTGTTGCCCTCTAAAGACTTTTGAATGCAGAGCGAAAGTGTTGTCGTATTTCTGTCCATCAAATGAATCATTGAAGCTCACTGAGCCTTCGCTTGATTGTCTCGAGCTTTCGCAACGCCACGTCCTGGGGCGGTTTTGATATGCTTTTCGCCTCAAACTTGTCGTTCGTTTTGGTACCGACAACTATAACCTCATCCCCGACGACGAGCGCGAGATTGTCGAATGCTTTGTCAAAAGTCACGTATTCGACCCCGTTGTCGACACATACGGCCATAGCTGATGATATTACGGTCCCGGTAATGCCAGCATCAGCACTTTCTTGCAGGGCCTCGTGCTCTTTGTGGGCGCGCCCGCTCTTATTTGCTAAGCAAAGGCCGCTTCTCCAGTCTACACTCAGTTCGAGCTGATTGTTGAGCCCATTTTTCGGCATGCAATCGCGCAGTGTGATTTGGCTCTGTGTATCCTCTTCGGAGATCGCTAGCGCTTTGTCGCCCCAAAAGGCGACTCGTATTTTACCAGTCTCGTCGCTCACCACTACGTTTCTGACTTTTCCTGCGCTGCCGTTATTTCTCGTGAATTCGCGGAGAGCGCCAACTTCTTCGATGATTCCTGCGACGGTACATGGGATTTCCACCTGGACGTCCCGAATAGGAATGATCTTCTCAACGAACTCAATATGCCCCGTCCCTTTTTGGAGCAATCCCCGATTGCCTACATGCACTTCGAGCCGTCCGTACCGCTCGCGGGTATACCCGTTCTTGATGTCGAGCACGTCTCCCGAAACAAAATCAGCCATATTCTCAGCAATATCGTCCCAAAGCGTCACGCGCACCCTTCCCGTTTCGTCGCCTATCGTCACGTTAGTGACCTTTCCAACGGAACCATCGCGCTTAGAAAAAGTACGCACCGGGTCAACCTCGAGTATAACCCCGCTTACGTCAACCCCGTTTAGACCTGCAATGAGCCCAGCGATACCCTCAGGGCTTTTAGGAAGCTCCATTTCAGTTTTAGCGACCGATTCATCGACCTCAATTTCTCGCGCATTTACTTCTATGCCATATGGCCCATCCCTCGCGACTCCGGCAATCTTCAGAGTCTGCCCAATTTGAAGCTCTTCGACGTGTTGTGCGAGGTCATTCCACAAAACTACGCGAACTGAACCCGTTGCGTCCGACACGACAAGATTAGCAACGTATCCTACATCGCCGTCGCGGGAGAACTCTCGTGTCGGTGAGACGCGCGTAAGCTTGCCAACAAATGCGACAGTTCTCGTTTGTCCATCAATTTGTGCGATCTGCACGACAGTGTCGATACCGAGCTCGTGGGCGACAAGCAGGGCCGCCGTCTTCTCGTCACACAAGCCCGACATGTCCTCAACCTTCTGCTGCACCCTAGCCGCGAACTCCTCTTTTGAGATTGTAGTGGTGAGGCGCTCGTAGATGCTCGCCAAGTCGTCGGAGAGAGCGTCCATATTTCCTTGCACTTACCGTAGTACACGCCCCTATCTTAATAACTTTGTCAAACGAGATACCGGCACGTAGGAAGCCCAACAAGACAGTGGCAGGCAAGAAGCCCCTTGCGAGAACGGGGCATCATGGCCGCACGGTTGCCGTGCGCGCAGCCTTTTTCCGCGATGAAATATTTTTTATACTTTCTTCGCGTGTTATGAAAGCGGCCTACGCGTTGTTTTTTCCATGAGGGGCAAATCGAGCATGGAGCAGACCATTTCCGAGAAGATATTCTCAAAATCTGTGGGAAGAGCCGTGAAAGCGGGCGACTTTGTCGAAGCTGCAATAGATGTCGCTATGATTCATGATATTACAGGACCTCTTGCAGTAAAAACCCTCTACGAAATAACCGACCGGGTATGGGACCCTACCAAAGTAATCATGCTTTTTGACCACCAGGTACCTGCTGACTCGATCGACGCCGCAGTTAACCACTTAGAGCTTCGGAAGTTTGCAAAAAGACAGGGAATCCTCAACTATGACGTGCAAGAGGGGGTGTGCCACCAGGTCATGGTTGAAAAGGGTCACGTGCTTCCAGGGGAACTCGTCATCGGTGCTGACTCACATACCTGCACGTACGGGGCCTTAGGAGCGTTTGCGACCGGTGTTGGCTCAACCGATATGGGGGTAGCCCTTGCTTCGGGAAAGCTCTGGTTCAAAGTGCCAGAGACCCTCGCATTTGATATTAATGGTAGACTTGGACGGCGTGTGTCTGCCAAAGATCTTATACTAACTATCGTTGGCGACATCGGCATAAACGGCGCCACATACCAGGCTTGTGAATTTGGTGGTGACACTGTCAAGCACATGGACATCGCAAATAGGATGACCGTGTGCAACATGGCAATCGAGATGGGGGGAAAAACGGGGATAATCGCCCCCGACGAAACGACAGCCACGTTCTTAGAAGAACGAGCAATCGGCGGAGACTTTACCCTGCGCTCAGACGATGATGCGATAAAAATTGTGCGACGCTATGCTGCGACTGAGATGGTGCCGATGGTCGCAAAGCCCCACCAAGTCGACAACGTAGTCCCTGTCACGGACGTCGTAGGGCAGCATATAGATCAGGTCTTTATTGGCTCGTGCACAAATGGTCGGTACGAAGATCTAAAAGCAGCTGCGGAGTTACTGGAAGGCGAGACAGTGGCACGTGGAGTCCGGTTGATCATCATTCCGGCTTCAAGGACCGAGTACCAGAAAGCGCTTAAAACTGGCCTTATGGATATATTTACCGACAGTGGCGCGCTCGTAGAGGCCCCGTGTTGCGGACCGTGTATGGGTGGGTCATTTGGGATACTGGGTCCCGGCGAGGTGGGTCTAAGCACTTCAAACAGAAACTTCGTCGGAAGACAGGGAAGCCCTGCGGCTTCAGTGTACCTCTGTTCACCGGCGACGGCTGCAGCGTCCGCGATCGACGGCGTAATAACCGATCCGAGGTCGCATTAGGGGTGGAACATGACACGACCAAAAGGGGGTATTACGGGCAGGGCTTGGAAGTTTGGCAATAACATCGACACAGATGCCATCATTCCGGGCAAGTATCTCGTGCTCAACTCGTCACAAGATCTCGCAAAGCACGCGTTCGAAAACGTCCGCCCTAACTTTGCTCACCAAGTCACCAAAGGCGACATTGTCGTCGCTGGGGAGAACTTTGGCTGTGGCTCCTCAAGAGAGCACGCGCCTTTAGCTTTAAAAGATAACGTCAGCATCGTCATTGCGCGTTCGTTCGCACGGATCTTTTTTCGAAATGCCATAAACATCGGACTACCTGTCGTCGAATGCGACACAACCGAAATCGAGGACGGAGATATTCTGCACGTCGATTTGGAAAAGGGCAGCATCTACGACGAGACTAGGAAAAAGGAGTACGTGATAACGCCTTTTCCGCCGTTTATAAAGAGGATCATAGAAGCCGGGGGACTCGTCGAATACGTAAAAAGCGGCACGCAGCTTGAAAAGCGTGAGCGCCGCGAAACTGAGACAGAGTTGTCGTGGTGACCTATTTCACTCCTTCCTGAACACTTATGGTGAAGCCAAAATGAAGACGTACAAAATCCCGACAATCGCTGGAGACGGCGTCGGACCAGAGGTCATCGCCGAAGGGAAAAGGACTCTCGAAGCAGCCGGCCGCGCGTATGGGTTCGATATCGAGTGGAAAGAGTACCCGTACGGAGCAGAGCACTACCTCACAACGGGAGAGCTTTTGTCAGAGGGTGCACTCAAAGAGCTGAGCGGCTATCGCGCTATCTACCTCGGCTCGGTCGGCGACGCTCGCGTCCCCCCTGGGGTCCTCGAGCGAGGAATACTCTTCGCACTGAGGTTCTACTTCGATCAATACATAAATCTCCGTCCTATTAGGCTGCTAGAGGGTGTAGAGACACCAATTCGAGGCAAGGGGCCTGACGATATTGATTACGTGGTAGTGCGCGAGAATTCTGAAGACCTCTACGTGGGGGTGGGAGGCCGTGTCAAGAAAGGCAGCGCCCACCGCGATGCAGATGTAATACGCAACCTGTACAGCGTAAAGTTCGGCCTTGACATCGACTCCGATAGCGACGAAATAGCCTATCAGCTGGGGCTAATATCAGCTGAGGGCACCAAGCGCGTGATGCGGTACGCTTTTGAGCTAGCAACTCGAAGAGGGGAGCACGTATCGAGCGTCGACAAGATGAATGCGATGACGGACATTTATGGCTTCTGGCGTCAAATATTCACCGAAATGGCCGCGCGTTATCCACACGTTAAGACAGATTTTAACCTCGTCGACGCAATGACAATGTGGCTAGTGAAGAATCCTGAATGGTTTGACGTCGTTGTAGCTCCGAACTTGTTCGGCGATATCATAACAGATCTAGGGGCTATGGTGCAAGGGGGGCTAGGGCTTGCTCCGGGCGGCAACATAAACCCAGCAGGAACGTCAATGTTTGAACCGATTCACGGATCGGCGCCAAAATATAAGGGACTCAACAAAGTCAACCCGATTGCTACGATTTGGGCAGGGGCAATGCTCCTTGAGAGTCTTGGTGAAATACAAGCTGCAAACGGTGTTATGAACGCTATTCAACGCAACCTGCGCGAACGTAAAGTGCGCACGTTTGACCTTGGAGGCACCTCGACCACTTCAGAAGTCGGTAGTGATATAGCGGGATACGTCGAAGGGGCCCAGCCCTCAGATTGAATACCGATTTATACCCTTAAGCACATAGAGATACGCGAGTCCTGGTGGGGTAGTGGATATCCTATGAGCCTGCGGAGCTCAAGACTCGGGTTCAAATCCCGGCCGGGACGCTCTGTTTTTGCGCGAAAAACGTATCTTGGAGCGCCGAGCAACATTGCGAAGGTGCCAGCCTTGAATGGAGTGACCTATTGCACGGCTATGAGGCCATACCTAGGTCTTTCCATCCGGTGGGAAGTGCATGTTGAAACTGTAGCCAAAGGCTTCTAAACCGAGTCTCTGGTAGAACTCATGGCTACCCTCTCTGTGCACGCTGCTTGAGAGAATCACCCGAAAACACCCTTGAGCTCGTGCAAGATCTATTGCGTGTCGCATCAATGTTGCACCAATGCTCGACTTTCGAGCTCGTTCGTCTACCACGACGTTCTCAATAACTCCCCAAGGCCTGCCACCGTGTGACAGGTTTGGGATTATTGAGATCGCTATAGTTCCGACAACAGCCCCAGCTGATTCGGCCACAAACACATAGCTGTCCGGGCTTCGTTTGATTTCCGAAAATGCATCATGATGTGCGGAGAGGGGCTCTGTTCTGTTCTCTGAAGCTTGATCCGTGTTTGAGAAGAGTTGGGCGTACAGCTCCAAAATACGTTGCAAATCGTCTAAGGTTGCCTCTCTCACTACTAGATTATCGCGTTGTGACCGCTGAGTGAATTCCAAATTTGCATACCCCGCTGTGAGTTACGCTTTGAGGGCCGAATTCGTGCAACCTGCGATTACACACACCAAACGGGGTTTATTTTAGACGAGCCAGGAGAGGCGGTGCTGCCGATTGCACTGCCTACGCTTTGCTCTGTCTATTTGCATCCCGAATTGCTTGCCTTATTATGTCCGTTTCTTCAGAGCGAAACACTGGACAGTCGCGATCCTCATAGCTGATACCCCGCACGATAACGATCGGGGTACCCCACGCGCCCTCCCCCATCATGAGGTTGGCCAGACCGGCTACTTCATCACCAACACCTTCGTTGGTGATTTCTAGCGCTTTCCCTTCAAGGTCTTTCACGCCGCGCCAGTCCTTCATCGCCGCAATTCCGGCAAACCCTATGCCGACGCCGGTTTGTCCTTCGCGAAAAGATCTACCGCAGGTATCAGTGATTATTACAGCTACGTTTTTGCCGAAGCGGTCTTTTATTCGATCGCGCAGCTGACGTGCATTTTCGGAGGGGTCATCTGGAAGGAGCAAAACAAAACCTTCGGCCACATTTGAGCGATCCGCCCCCGCATTGACACAGACCTGACCAAACTTGCTCACAACAAGAAAGAACGGTTTCTCGATCAGGATCTCAGTGGTTTCGCCGAGCACGGCTTCGATGAAGCGGGGATCCTCGTGAAGTCGTTCAGCGATTCCACAAGCCCGCCCACTGGGGGAGAAAGTTTCCAAACTCTCCATCAAACCCTCAGCCTTTGAGATAATCGTCGAGGCAATGATAGCGACGTCCCCATCGCGAAGGTCAGCGTCCTGCAAAAAATCTGTTATGTCGTCGCCAGCTTTTACTCGAGGGACATTGTCGACCGTAAATGCTTCAATTCTCATGCGAATCGCACGCGGCTTGCACTCATTGGCAGTACCCAGAAGGAATATTTATCGTCTAAATGGCTTATACCTCGATGTGACGGCGCATGATGAGAGTTACCCCCACCGAGCACAAGATGAAGAGAAGACCTGTCTGATGCCGTCCATCCGCTTCAGCCTAAATCGGCTTACTCGATAGAAATAAGCTTCTTGTCAGCGATTCCAATCTTTGGCAGGTGAACTTCGAGCACGCCATTGAAGAAGCTTGCGCGAGCGGCAGCATCATCGATGTTCGTCGGGAGCTTGATTGAGCGGTAATATTCGCGAGGCGCGCGTTCCCTTATGAGGTGTTCATCATCCTCATATTTTGAAGCTCGTTCCGCCGTGATTTCCACCATGTCGCTGCTGCCTTCAAGCCTGACGTCGTCCTTGCTAACTCCTGGAAGATCAACCAAAATAACGATTTCCCCAGGGAGGTCGATGAGGTCGACGGGCGGCGTTGAGGTCATTGGGCCTGCGTACTCGTCGTGGTCATCCTCCAAGAGCCCATCCATCCTGCTACGGATATTGCTCAGCGGGCTTATTTCCTTCCAAGACATTTCAACTTCTCCGCACTTCTTTTCTCGGTGCAGATATAAAACAATATGCTATTTGTGCTGTCAGTCACACATTAAGCGACATTTCTGACTTAACTTGTCCCCACTCAGCGTCTTTAGGGGGCAATTGGAAAATAACCAAGATGCAATATTAGCGCAATTCGAGCGCGTAATGATCTTTTTTGCCGCGCCACAAGCCAAACCAAAAAGACTTTATTGCTTCAGCTTGTTTAAAAACTGACGTCTCGCTCGAGCGATTTTTGAGGTGCTACCGCGGCCGAATTCTCACGAGCCGTTGGAGGCTCAAAAGGGATCGTCTTGAGACCACAGGAGACGGTATAGGCGAAAAAGCAAAATTTATTGCATAGCAAATCTCGTAGAAGAACTCAAACTATTTTGGAGGTGAAAAATGATCAGTAAGAAGCTCTTTTCTGCTGTAGTGGCAACCGCGATGATCCTTTCAATCGTTGGAGGGTCGAGTGTCGCTTTCGCACAAGCGACGACCACTTCGACCAGCACGATCACTCAGACGGCAGTTAATACCGCAGACTTGTCCACGTTAGTGAGTTTCCTCAAGCAAGCCAACCTGACGGAGGTGCTGAACAATACGACGGCAAAGTACACTGTTCTCGCACCGACCAACGCTGCTTTCGAAAAGCTCAACAACACGACGATCGCCGACTTGAAGAATGACACGCCGGCGCTTACACAGATTCTGCTAAACCACGTCATAAACGGCACAGTCAACTTTACGAAGAGTGGCAATGTCACGACGCTCGCAGGAAACTCGATCTCATACACTGTCAACGGCACCAAGGTGACGTTCAGCAACGGCGCGACTATAACGCAAGCGAACATTAACGCATCGAACGGCGTCATTGACGAGATCAGCAGCGTATTAGTGCCGCCGGCGAACGCGACGACTACGACAGCTTCAGCAACAGCGAGCGGAGGATTCCTTGGCTTGCCGGGCTTTGAGGCGGTGTACGGAGTAGTGGGATTGTTGGCCGTTGCGTACTTGGTGATGCGACGTAGGCAGTAACAACCTGAACTCTATTTGTAGTGAGTCTAGCACTTGGCTGGACTCGCACTTTATTCTTTTTTTTCTGATTCCACGAAACATAGTTCAGCCCGGGTTAACTTGCTGATTGTGAAGCGCGTTGTACGCGGTAGCAGGGCTGTTTGCTTAGTAAGTTGCGCATAGAAACGCAAGAAGCAAAGTTTATTGCGCATGTGAAATCATGTTTGCTACGAAAGCAGGTCTATATTGGAGGTGAAAAATGGTCAGTAAGAAGCTTTTTTCTGCTGTAGTGGCAATCGCAGTGATTCTCTCTATTGTCGGAGCGTCGAGTGTCGCTTTCGCGCAAACGCAGACGAGCACGGCGACGGCGAACGCGACTAAAATGGCGACGGCGAACGCGACTAAAACGGCGACGGCGAACGCGACTAAAACGGCGACGACTGGGACGGCGACGGCGTCAGCCACAGCGAGCGGAGGATTCCTTGGCTTGCCGGGCTTTGAGGCGGTGTACGGAGTAGTGGGATTGTTGGCCGTTGCGTATTTAGTGATGCTGCGTAGGAAGTAACGCGCTAAGCACAATCCGTCGTGAGTCTAGCTCTTCGCTGGACTCGCCTCTATTTTTTTCCCTTATTCGAGTGCAGTAGTGCCGACCGCAGGAGGAGTCCTTGGCTTGCCCGGATTTGAGGCGGTGTACGGAGTAGTAGAATTGTTGGTTGTTGCGTATTTGGTAATGTAGCGTAGCTAGCAGCGAAAAAGCAAAGTTTATTGCGTATGTGAAGTCATAAATCAAAGCAAGGTAAGTCAATTTTAGAGGTGAAAAATGGTCAGTAAGAAGCTCTTTTCTGCTGTAGTGGCGGCCTTAGTGATTCTCTCTATGTTCGGAGCATCAAGTGTCGCTTTCGCGCAAACGCAAACCACGACTGCGGCAGCAAAACCTACCCAGACTATGGCACAAATTTTAGAGAACAACACTAACTTTACAAAGCTCGTAAGCCTGCTGAAGAAGGCAAATCTTACCAGCGTGTTGAGCGGCCCGGGCAACTACACTGTCTTCGCACCCGACAACGCTGCTTTTGCCAAGGTTAACGCATCAACTCTCGCGTATTGGCAAAACAACACAACGGCGCTAACGAACGTCCTGCTATATCACATCATCCCGATCAAGTATCTTTCAAGCAACTTTACGGGCAGCGGTACGATTCCAACGGTGTTAGGATTGACTCTCCCATACTCTGTGACTGGCACTACAATAACTGTTGGCAACGCGACGATAACCAAAGCGGATATTAATGCGACAAACGGCGTAATTCACGTTATCGATGGCGTGTTGGTACCACCGTCATCAGCGACGACTGCGTCACCAACAGCGAGCGGAGGATTCCTCGGCTTGCCGGGCTTTGAAGCGGTGTATTCCGTAGCAGGGCTGTTAGTTGTTGCATATTTGGTGATGCGGCGTAGGCAGTAAGCTTCTTAACTGCAAACCTAGGTGAGTCTAGCACTTAGCTGGACTCACGCCTTTATTTCTTTTTACTCTAGAGCTCTGCGAGCACAGATTGCGCTCCACGAAAGCTATTTGCGTGGTGCTCGTCACTGTTGATCCTGAATCCATTTATAAAGGTGCTGTAAGCCCGCTTCTATACCGATTTTAGGCTGCCAGCCAAACGAAGCAAAAAGCGATACGTCAGCCTGCGTTGACTCAATGTCGCCTTCCCAAGACTTGCCGCCAGTGCGATAGACGTCGGGACCTAGGCCCATTAACTTGCTGATGCGTTCGGCAATCTCATTGACGGTGGTGGCGCTCCCGCTGCCGATGTTGTACGCGTCGCCAGGGGTCCCTTTATCATAAGCAAGTAGGAAGGCGTCAATCACGTCATCTATATACACGTAATCTTTCTTCTGGAGTCCTGTGCCGAGGATTTCAAGGGCGCTACCGTCCCTCTGCAGCTTCCTTATGAGGTCGTACATGACGCCTTTGGCATTGCCTGGCCCATAGACATTATAAAGACGAAGAGAAATCGTTGGCAGTCCCAAAATGCCGTTAAACGCAGAGCAATAAAGCTCGCCAGCGGCTTTAGAAGCACCATAAAAGGATACAGGACGTAGAGGATAAGTTTCTGCAGTCGGCACGGAAGCGGTTCCGTAGACGGTGCTCGTCGAGGCATAAATGAGCCGAGCGTCCGAGGCGCAAGACAAGACGTTGAACGTGCCTTGCGCGTTGACGCGGAAGTCGTAAGCCGGATCGCGCGTCGAATCAGGCACCTTGGTTTGCGCTGCGAGATGAAAGATGCCGTCAGGTTTAACGATACTCGCCTGGAGTCTCTCCAAATCGAGGATATCCCCTTCTATAAACTCAAAATTTGGGTGAGCGTACTGTGGTTGGACTAGGTCGTAGCCAGTGACGATGTGTCCGTTACTAAGGAGACGGCCGACCAAGTGGGTACCGATAAACCCACTGCAACCCGTCACAAAAAACTCTAGACTACGTTCGTGTGCTTCGGCCTCCGCATCAAGAATCAAAAGCTCCTCCAGGCTCATATCTCACCAGACCAGATAACACGATTCATGCGCTCTAACATCAGCAGCCCTTGGTCAGTTGCTTACCTGCTTCTAGGAGGTCTCTGGCTCGTCGCTTCGTTTCAGCTTCGACAAAAATTCGAATGATTGGCTCAGTCCCAGAGGGGCGTATCAGCAGCCAACCGTCGTCATACCAAATCTTTATCCCATCGGTTGTGTCGATGTTTCCTTCGACAGATGAACGGATTTGTTGCATTGTTGCATCCCGATCGCGACAGGTGACTTTCGTCTTGTCCATATATCGTTTGGGAATCTCTTTGACGAGCTCAGAGATTTTCTTGCCACGCTCGGTCATTATCTCAAGTACCTTCGCTACCGTCATCGCTCCATCTCGACAGTATTGATGTTCAGGGAAGATGATACCCCCATTGCCTTCTCCCCCTATCACAGCATTCACTTGCATCATCATCCTCGCGACGTAGATGCTCCCCACAGGAGTCCATATGACGTGACCGCCAGCTGCTTCAGCTACGTCGACTATCCGCTGCGATGAGCTGACGGGTGTGACGACAGGGCCTACTTTCTTAGAGAGAACGTGCTTGACGATAATCGCAAGTAGAACGTCTTCATTGACGAAATTCCCCCTCTCGTCGATAAAAACCGCTCTATCGGCATCTCCGTCGTGTGCAACGCCCAAATCGGCGCCGTTCGAGATGACGATCTTTCCAAGATCGGTAAGCACGTCCTCTGTCGGTTCTGGATTTCTACTAGGGAAGGTGCCGTCGATCTGCGCATTAATCGTCGTGACTTTGCAGTTGAGCTTGCTCAGCAAGAAGGGCGTAACAAGGCTGCCCGCCCCACAGCCAGTATCGACGGCCACAACGAACCCGCGCTTTTTAATGTCCGGGGCGTTCACCTTCCCTATAGTGCCCTCAATGTAAGCGGGTATCACGTTAGTGTCCCAAAGTTCCCCGGTCTCACGCCAGTCAGCAAGCCTGAGACCGCCTTTGAAATACACGTCTTCAACAGCAAGTTCTCCTTCACTTGCGAATTCCGTTCCATCTCCTGCGATCAGTTTTAGCCCGTTGTATTCGCGCGGATTATGCGATGCGGTGATCACGATTCCCGCGTCGGCGTTGTCGCGCACGAAGTACTGCACCGCAGGAGTCGGCGCTATGCCGAGATTTATGACCTTGCAACCCGTTGCGAGCAGTCCGGCGATGGCCGCGTGACTGAGCATACTACCGGACACGCGTGTATCCTGTCCGACCGCCACAGTGCCCCTCGTAAGTGTTCCCAGGCTCATCGCCAGCCGCAGGGCGAGCTCTGCAGTAACATCCTGGTTTACTATCCCCCGCACACCGTTCGTTCCAAAAAGCCTCATGATGAGAGCCCCCGACGTCTTGTAGAAAGAATAAGTGCCCCTCGAATGAAACGCGAGCGCGTTATCGTGAACTCGTCATTAGCGCGTGCCGCCCTCATATTCCTACCCATTTGTCACCTCGTTCAGTAAGTTCCTTTTTCCAAATGGGAACTTCTTTCTTGATCCGTTCTATTGCATCCCTCAGTGCCTTAAAGCCTTCTTGTCGATGTGCCGCCGCAACGACGATGTACACGATGTCCTCGCCTCTATTGACACGGCCTGATTTGTGGTATATCTTTGCGTCGACTATGCCCTCTATTGCCATTAAATCGCGCGCGATTGAAGAGATTCGCTGCTGGGCTTCCCCCTCGTAGATGTCAAATTCAAGCGCTAACGCTTCTCCGCGGACAACTCCGGTGAACGTAAGTATCGCTCCTGCTTTGTGAATATCAGGGTGTGCGCGCACGGCTCTTACGAGTGCACCGAGCGTTATCCATTCCGGTGCAGTCGCAAGCGACTCAAACTGTTGTCCGAAGTTCATAGAAGGCCCTAATCGCGCCTCGTAAACCTCGTGAAAGGATGTAATTCTTGATGTAAGCGCGCTGCCTACAACAACCGCAAAATCAATGTCTTCCCGTTCCACTAACTGATCGAGCTCTCGTGCGATCTCATTTGCATCAACAGTGCGCTGCGTCAGAACGTATCTCGTGGGTGACTGTATCGAAAGCAGGTCGCTCGCGATTTTTCTCGTAAATGACGCCGGTTTAGCCTCGTGTTCTTCGCGGAGCGTCGCCACCTTGTAGCGACGAGCAAGTTCGGCAAGGAAGCGCTCACGCTGTTTTTCTTCACCCGTGAGTGAAACAACCCTCACATGCTCATAGAACACAACAAGGGCATAAATACGTATTGATCGCAGCCAACCGAGCTGAGCTCATTAATGCCATCAGAGAGCACGCTGGCGCCCTCGTTACGATGTCCGAAGAGCTCAGATAGGTCGGCCGAAAACTGATTTGGGTCGACATGGGCGGGGACAAAAAACGCAGACACGGTCCCTCCATCTGCTCACGACAGACGTGCATAAGACTGGCGTGGCTTGACTTGCGCCGGGGGGCACTCAGCGCCTCAGTGCTCTGCGAACTTAATTCGCCCTGCGCAGTGAGAGCAGATCCAGAGAGCGCTTTCTCCTTTTTTTTCGCGTCTTAGGATTTTGATTCGACCTACTTCTGACTTTTCGAAGCTGCGCTGACAAAGTTTACAAACTGTAGTCGTGTCCTGTCGTCCCATGCTGTGCTCCCACAACAATCGACTGCCATATGCGGCAGTCAAAACTCGGATAGTAGAAGGACCAAGTACTAAATAATACTTGCTTGGCGGTTTACTGCACGTCAACTGCTTGCTGTAATCTGCACCTGCCGCCAGCGCTTTGTTGAGCCGATGTTGATCGATTTGAGATTCACGTTCCGCGAGTTGCAACTCACCAGCAGTTTTTCATATTTTGAGCTTACGTTAAAATATTGATGATCAAGATTGACGGCAGCATAGGCGAGGGGGGTGGACAAGTGCTGCGCGTTTGCATAGCGCTTTCAGCCTTGACCGGCGAGTCCGTTGCAATCAAGAACGTGAGGGTCAACCGGGCAAACCCTGGACTGCGACCTCAACATATGACGGCGATGCGAGCCTTAGCGGAGGTCGCAAACGCGAAGGTGGACGGGCTCGACCTTGGCTCGTCTGAAGTAACTTTCGTTCCAGGGCGGAGGCGCGGTGGGATTTACCGCTTTGATACGAAAACTGCCGGCAGTACTACACTCATGCTGCAAGCACTTCTGCCCGTGCTCGCATTCGCCGATCAACCTTCTTCTGTTACCCTCATCGGTGGCACAAACAATCCTTTGGCACCACAAGTCGACTACGTGATCAATGTCTTAAATCCTGTACTAGCTACCATGGGATTTTTCTACGAATTGCGCCTCGTAAAGAGGGGGTTCTATCCTCGCGGCGGGGGGGCCCTAAAGGCCGTCGTCACGCCCGTAGAAAGACTAACTGCTCTTAATGTCGTCAGCATGGGATCTCTACGAGGTATTAGAGGGATATCACACTCGCGCAATCTCCCAGCTCACGTCGCAAAACGCCAAGCGGAAGCAGCGACACAAAGCTGCACGCTCGCGGGTTACCCAAATGTAAGCATCGAGCGAGATTCTGATCAAAGAGAAGAAAACCCATCTACTGGAAGCGGCATAGTACTCTGGGCGGAGACGTCAACTGGAGGCAGATTAGCAGGGGATGCTTTAGGCGCGCGAGGCAAGCCTGCTGAGCTCGTTGGACGAGAGGGGGCAGCGCGGCTTCTAACGCAATTATCGAAAGGGGCACCGTTCGACGTGCATCTGGGCGACCAGTTGGTTATCTGGCTGGCGTTAGCAGAGGAACGTTCTAGAATTGCAATAAGCAAGCTTACGCTTCACACCGTAACTGCCGCGGAGGTAACTCAGATGTTGACCGGCTGTCGGTTTAAAATCAGTGGCGAGATCGGAGGCCCAGGAGTAATCGACTGCACTGGTGGCATCACGCCACGGTAGCAGACAGCGCCTTTGTTAAGCGGGCAGTCTGCAGAGGGCTGTTGCTGATCTCGTGTCACTCAAGCTTGCGAAGGATAGTATTTTGAGTAATCATCCCGACTAAGGCATCCGTTTGATCAAAGACGGGCACACCCTCGACGTCGTGTTTCAGCATTAGATCTACCGCTTCATCGCACGGAGTACTAGTTCTCACAAATACAAGGTCAGTGACCATAATATCATCGACGACGAGTTTCTTTATCCGTGAATCTTGATAGTGGGTTTTCACTACATCTCTAAATTGGCTCATCGCCTTCGCGATGTCATTCTCTGTTATAATGCCAACGAGCTTGTTGTCCTCAACGACCATCATCCACCACGCATCTTCGTCGATCATCCTTCGCCTCACGTGGGTTACTCGGTCGAAAGGCGAACATGTTACGGGCGGATCCATGATTTCGCCTGCAGATCCGACTGGTCTGCTGGCTTTGACGATCTCGTTAAACGTTATCCACCCTGTAGATTGGTCGCAGACGACGACCAATACCTCAGAGGATTTCATCAGGAGGTTGATCTCGCCTGTAGTCAGTGCGCCGCTTACGGTGGTGAACGTCTCATCAACTGCTTTGGTCACGTGAAGTGATGACGCTGGCTTAATGACGTCGCCACTAGCCCCCAGTGTGCGTGCAATCCCTTTTTTCGTTAAAACGCCGAAGATCTCCCCTTCGTTCGTGACGAGCAGTTGATTGACTTTGTGTTTTTCCATGAGATCGAGGGCGTGGGATATTCGATCAGTTTTATCGATGATGTACGCCCGCGCCGCTAGATCTGATGCTGTGCTTGAGGCGTAGTTGTCGAATCGCATAGTTGCTCCCGTGCGTTGATCAAGCCAAACAGATAGCCACCTTATTCTACCATCCTCTTGACGATGTCGGTTTTCGATATAACGCCCACGACCGACTCCTCTCTGACGACAGGAATGGCATCTATTCCTTTCGTAACCATCAATCGGGCGGCGGCCACTGCTCTTGACTCACTGCCGATCGTTATGAGCGGCTCTGACATGATGTCTTCTGCAACTTCGAGCACTTTTCGCACGTAACGATTTTTTTGCACGCCTGCGTGTTCGGCCTTTCTCACCATCACAACGTCTTTTGAACTCACAAACGGCTCTTTGGCAAAAGTCAGATTAGTATGCGTAATTATGCCAACAGGAACGCCGTTCCCTTCCTGAACGATCGTCCGAAAAAAAGTGGTTGGTTTCCATGTCGCGCAACACGTGGTTGATAGAATGGTGGCGGTGGCACGTGAGAAATGAATCGGTCATTATAGTCTTGACCTGCACTCTCGAGTCTGTGGTTGCAAAATAGGTTACCAAATCAGCCTCAGTGAAGATGCCAACTAGTTCGCCATCTTTTAACTGAGAGGCAGCCGATCCCGTTTGCTATCATCTCTTGAGCCGCATTCACGATTGACGTCTCAGGTAAAGCAGTGAGCGGATTCTCAGACATTATGGTCTTCGCTAAGGCGCGATCTTGATGTCTCCTTCGCCAACCGGCCTCTGACGACTCGAGCATCTTCGCGAGGTCTATTTGGCGATAACGCCGACAAGAGCCCCTTCACACGCCACTACTACCCTGCCCACTTTGTGTTTAAGCATAACATTTTTCACGTGACTGACAGTATCATCAGGTGAAACTGTGTATACAGGCGCACTCATTAAATCGTCGACTTGCATTTCATTCCCCTGCTCTGGCTTTTTGCGCTCTCTCTTCACTAAGTCACGAATACCTTGAAGGCTGTTAGCAGTCTTGTTCGCGAATGACAGATGACAATGCTGTTCGACTGTCTGATTAGGAGCTTTGAAGGTTACGGTGCATCCGGCAGCCGCAACCAAAAAACAGAATGACGCGCGAAATACCGAATACGCTGCTCTTTTTATCTAGTCGCATCCTGTCGAGTCAATAGTCTTGCACGTCCGATAACGACTTCCTACCCATCGAAAACTTTGCAAACGCGAAGCTTGATATGGGCCTTTTGAGCCTACGATGCGTAATCGGCTTACGGAGATGCTTTACAACCGCTTTTTAGTCCGATTACGTGCCGCAAAGCTTTATGGATTAGTACGCGTGCCTCTTTTTATCTCAGTTTGCGCCACGCTCGGTAATGCCACTGCACGTCAGCGATCTGAATCAATCACAAAAAAACCACGAGCCAAAGCGACAATTTTCAGTACCATCTACGACACTCGTCTCAAACGGGCACTGCAGCGTTTCTTTTGATCACAACGGCTGTTTGATTAACTTTCTATCGACGACGATGTAATCCTTTATCGCCCTGACGGCGTCAAATGGTAGAAATATGAAGTCGTTTTCTGCCCTAAACTCCTGCAGGTTCAGATCGGGATCGGGCTTCACTTTGAGATCAAGGATATCGCCTGTGCTCCCATCTATAATGAGGTCATAGAGCGTGCCGATGTCTGTACCATCGCTCCCCATTACTTGCTTATTAGACAGATTCTTAGCGAATATCTCCTTCTTCATCTTTGCTTGCTATGTAGTTATCATATAAAGGGTTTCTTGCGCCCGGCGCTCACTGATAGCTTATGTGCGTCGTCGGCTCAGCAGGTCGCCCCCCTGCAAATTTCTGTTTTATCTGCTCGTAGTATTGCATCGTGTGTTCGTCAATCGCTGGCCGTACTTTTTTGAGTGCTTCTCTAAAATGACGCATTTCAATCGAACTTATGTCCATCGCCTCTCGTAACGCGAGCATTGCCGCTTCTTTGCAGAGAGTCTCTAGGTCGCTGCCTACGTACCACTCCGTAAGATCCGCAAGCTCTTCGATGTCAACGTCATCAGAGAGAGGCATTGTCCGCGTGTGGATATTCAAGATTGATACTCTCGCACTCTTCTGAGGTGCACCCATCAGTATCATTCGATCGAATCGTCCTGAGCGTAACAGCGCGGGATCCACTATGTCAGGCCGGTTCGTAGCGGCGATCACGACAATGTCCTTGAGATCTTGTAAGCCGTCAAGCTCCGTCAGCAGAGTGTTCACGACTCGTTCAGAGACTCGTGACGTGTCTTCTACGCCTCTCACCGGGGCGAGCGCATCGAGTTCGTCGAAAAAAACAACAACAGGCGCCACTTGTCGCGCCTTCTTAAAAACGTCCCTTACTGCGCGCTCTGATTCACCGACCCATTTACTCATCAGCTCAGGGCCCCGCACGCTTATGAAGTTCGCTTCAGTTTCATTAGCCACCGCTCTGACGATGAGGGTCTTGCCAGTTCCTGGCGGCCCGAACAGCAAGATGCCCCGAGGCGGTTTAATGCCCATTCTTCTGAATGATCGGGGCTCTTTCAGAGGCCATTCTATCGCTTCGATCAACTCCTGCCGAGCTTCCTCAAGCCCGCCTACGTCGCTCCAGGTGGTATCAGGAATTTCAACAAGAATCTCACGGAGGGCACTCGGCTGAATTTCTCGAAACGCTTCGCTGAAGTCCTCTTCAGTGATTTTCATTTTAGTGAGAGTCTCTGCCGGAATCTCCTTTTCGAGGTCGATGTCTGGCATGTATCTCCTCAAGGCACGCATCGCCGCCTCTTTCGTGAGCGAGAGGAGATCTGCTCCCACAAAGCCGTGGGTGATGCTCGCTAGCGCTTCAAGCTTAACGTCGCTGGCGAGCGGCATGTCCCGCGTGTGAATCTGGAGTATCTCCTCTCTGCCGCTATAATCCGGCACCGATATTTCGATCTCCCTATCAAACCGCCCCGGACGCCTCAAAGCAGGATCAATCGCTTCAATCCTGTTTGTCGCTCCGACTATTATTATTTCGCCCCGCTCTTCAAGCCCATCCATTATGGTAAGCAGCTGCGCGACAACGCGTCGCTCGACTTCTCCGGTTACGTCTTCGCGCTTCGGCGCAATTGAATCAAGCTCATCGATAAATACAATCGAGGGAGTGCGCTCGCGAGCTTCCTCGAAGATTTCACGCAGCCTTTGCTCGCTCTCCCCATAGTACTTGCTCATAATCTCAGGTCCCGCTATCGAATAGAACGTTGAGCCCGATTCATTCGCAACGGCTTTTGCAATGAGCGTCTTGCCGGTACCAGGAGGCCCGTAAAGCAGCACGCCGCTCGGTGGCGTTATGCCAAGGGTTTGGAAGACTTCGGGATGCTTCACAGGAAGTTCGATCATCTCTCGTATGCGCTGTATCTCGTCGCTGAGGCCTCCGATATCTTCGTACGAAATGCCCGTAGCGCGCACGGATTCAAACCCTTTGACGGGCTTATCCCTTAGATCGAGTTGGGTCCGCTCAGTGATGAATACCACACCCAGCGGACTCGTATTGACGACGATGAGGGGCACGGCTTGACCGGGCACCCGCAAGAGCGGATGCGACGCGACACTCATAATGGGCACGACGTCCCCCTGAACCATAGGGCGCTTGAGCAGCTGACGGTGCACGCTATCGGTCATCTCGGCAAGCGGTTGGGCAACACTCCCTTCAGGAGGGGCAAGCACAACTTTCTGCGCTTCGTTGACCTTTGGCTTGCGCACAAGAACACGCTCCCCCATTCCGACGCCTGCGTTTTGACGAATGAAACCGTCTATCCGTATGATGCCCTCGTGCCAATCCTGACGATCGGCCCGCCAGACTTTTGCGGCGGTGCTAGTCTTGCCAACGATCTCGATGATTTCTCCAGGAGATAGCTGAAGCTTCAGAAGTGTGTCTGGGTCAAGTCGCGCGATACCCCTTCCAGAATCGTTCGGATAGGCTTTTGCGACTTTTAGCTGGGCTTCTTCCGGCATACGATCAGAACCTAAGCTTATATGATACCATGGTGATATATAAGGGTGGCTAAAAGAGCTCTAGCTGCATACGCATGACGATACTTGCATTTGAGCCTTTTTCCGGCGCTTCAGGGGATATGCTGACCGGTTGCCTCATCGATCTTGGCGCGAACGCATCCGACGTTCGAGAGAACATGGAAGCTGCCGCCGACGTCGAAGTACAGATCTGCGAGGTGCAAAAGTCAGGGATACGGGCAATGCGCGTCAACGTGATCGCGCACGACGGGTCACGTTCGTACCTGGAACTCATCGACGCGATTCAATCGTGCGGGATTAGTTCACCGATACTCGCAGATGCGAGCGCGATATTTGGGATCCTGGCAGAGGCAGAGGCAGCCGTGCACGGAGTTCACAAAGATGAGCTCGTATTCCACCAAGTGGGCGCTCAAGATGCCGTTGCAGATGTGATCGGCGCCTGCACTGCTATTTCGCAACTGCAGGTTAACTCCGTATTCACGGCCCCTATATGCGTGGGCGGGGGGTCTGTGGAGACTGATCACGGATGTCTGCCCGTACCCGCTCCCGCGACCGCTGCCATACTGTCCAAATACCACCTGATAACCAGAGGAGGACCTGTTGAAGGCGAACTGCTCACCCCGACAGGTGCGGCTATACTTGCATTTTTCACAGGAATTTCGGACGTTTTCTTGCCGCAAATGACCCTCGAGCGCGTGGGGTACGGCGCTGGGTCTCGGGACTACCTTCACGCAAACGTGCTGCGTGCCACGCTCGGCCAAGTTAATGAAGATCTGCTGCTCGATGACGTCCAAGTGCTTGAAACCAACGTTGATGACGTCACAGGAGAGGTGCTCGGAAGTCTCATAGAGGGGCTCCTCGAAATTGGCGCGCTCGACGTGGCAATAATACCTACGACGGGGAAAAAAAGCAGAACTGGTCACATTATCCAGGTGATCGCCCGACCCGCTGAAACGCACCGACTTGCAAAGAAGATCATTGAAGAAACTGGCAGCTTAGGAGTGCGAATCACGCCTACACTTCATAGAATCAAAACACTGAGGCGTTTTGAGCCCGTAACGGTGCGCATAGGCAATGAATCCCACACGATCAACGTAAAAGTTGCGACAGACCAGCACGGGACTGTACTCAACGTTGCCGCCGAATTTGACGATGCAACTGCGCTTGCCAAGAAGCTAAATATCCCTGTTAAGCGTGTTATGAGGATAGCTGAACAAGAGGCTTGGGGCCGACTCAACGGCTAGTACGTTTTATTCTCGCTGCTCCCGGCGTGTTCCGCGAGAGCTTGACTTATCGTTATTTCGCCTTTCGCTACCCTTTGGGCAAGCTTTCGCGAAATTGTTGTTCGACCCTCAGAGAGCTCTCTGGTCCTCTCTTGAATCCGCCGGATCTCACCCTTCGAAGGGAGCACGTCTTGATGTCCCGCCGGAGTGCCTTGCGTGTATGCGATATTGATTGCGGCAACGATGTCTGAAATCGCGGTTCCTGCCGTGCCCTTCCCCATGTATGGCGAGGTTCCGCTTTCATCGACGAACTCAACGGCGATGCCGTGCGAAATTAAGGCGTTTGCTAAGTGCGTGCTCGTCAGACGTGCTCCGTTTCCAATTCTTACGAGGATATCAGGATAGGTCTGCCGAATGCGCTCCACAATCTTCGAAGCCTGCCTTAATGGGACACGATACACCGCCTCAACGATACCATTCGCGACGACGGCAATGCCGGGTTCATTTCCTGGATCGATCCCTATAACGGCGCTTTCAGGTACGCCGGTGTTCCTGAGACGTCGTAACGCTTCGCTGACCGCCATCTCGGGATCCGTCGCGATAACGACATTCGGAAAGGAGATCGCGCTCGCCTCCTTGTCAGAAGTAATCACCACGCCAACTTCGCGTCCTACAGCTTCGCTTGGCGCAACAGTTACAAATTTGAGTCTCTTTTCGCGAAGCTCTCTCGTGATGTCCTGGTAAAGTGCGAAGTCCGTCGTTGCTAGGGCGATGTGGATCGTTGCCCCTCCTGTTTCTATTGCGGAACGAAAGTTTATAACTCTAACTCTCTATAATGCCATAGCGAACGGCTTTGCGTTGTTTTTGAGGTTAGATTTGCTCTGAAGAGGTGAACAGTGACGCTTTATCCAAGTACCTGCCACGGCATCGATGCTCTCATCGGCGGCGGCTTTCCGACAGGAGTCGTATCGCATATCTATGGAGAGCCGGGAAGTGGGAAGACCGGCCTATGCATACAGCTAGCTACGAGCGTCATAAGAAGCGAAAAGCGTGTGATATTTATCGCTTCTGAACCATTCCCAAGCGAACGCTTCGCTCAGATCGCTGCGACAGATACTGCAACGCTCAGTCAAAAACTGCTCGTTTTCGAGGTCAAAAGCTTCGACCAGCAGCGAGTTACGCTGCGCAATATCAGGAAAATAGCGAAGGAAAATGTAGGGCTTATCATTTTCGACGCGATGACCACATACTATCGGCTCGAACAGGCAAAAGACACGGAAATTAGGTCGCGACAGGCCTTCGCCAATCAAGTTCTTTTGCTGCTCGGTTTAGCCAAAAAGTATGACCTAGCCGTTACGTTAACGAATCAGGTGTATGTCGACACCGACACCCAGGAGGTGCTGCCTGTTGCTGGGTATTTGCTTGATAACGTCTCCGCCATTGTTTTGCAGTTCGTAAAAACTCACTCGGAACGGCGGCGCGCGATATTGAAGAAGCATTCAATAATGCCGCTCGAGACAAGCGCGTATTTTAAGATTACGGGCCAGGGACTCTCCGACGCGTAACCTTTTTCAGGAAATAGATGCCCTTGTAGACCGTTTCTGCCGGCCCCTCCATTAGGGCGCGATCTTTCCTCAACGTAACCTTCAAAGGACCGCCTAGCGTTTTCACGGTGACCCGAGTGCCTATAAGGCCCATCTGGTTCGCTACAGCTGCGGCTGCGACAGCACCGGTGCCGCAGCTGAGAGTCTCCCGTTCCACGCCGCGCTCGTACGTCCGAACAACAAGCGTGTTACCATCGACTTTCACAAAATCGACGTTGGCTCCTTGAGGGAACACGGGATCAAACCGAATCTTTACTGCTAGGTCGTGCACGTCGACATCAGCTTGATCGTCAAAGATCACCGCATGCGGGACGCCAGTGTTGACTGCAGAAACCACCACCCCGTGCATATTTTCGACGAACTGACTGGCCGTGCCCAGAGCTGGTATCACTGAGCGGCCAAAGCGAGGCTTGCCCATATCGACAATTACCGAGCTTTTCTTAGCAGTGACTTCGCGAACTCCCGCCTTTGTCTTCACCGTGACGCTGCCACGCTTCACATATCCAGCGTCGACGGCGTACATGACGAGACAACGAATGCCGTTTCCGCACATCTCCGCTTCAGAACCGTCAGGCTGAAACAATCGCATGCCGAGATCGGCCCCGACAGGCCGCGATACGAAAAGGATCCCATCGGCGCCTATGCCAAACCGACGATCACACGTGCTAATAGCAAAACTCGATTTGTTTCTGATGGTCTCTTTCTCGGTCTCGTCAATGATGACAAAGTCGTTCCCGTTGCCGTGCATTTTGACGAACTTTATCGCCCTCATAACGGACCCTCATAGCAGGCGCGGCGGAATACGCTGCCCGATCAAGAGATCGTCGTAGGTTTCGCGCCTTCGAATAATTTCTGCTTCACCCGCGCTAACGAGGAGTTCACTAGCGCGCGCGCGTCCGTTGTACTGAGAGCTCATGGCAAACCCGTACGCGCCTGTGTCGAGTATAGCGATTAGGTCCCCTTTTTCAACACGTGGAAGACGTCTATCTCTTGCCAGTATGTCGCCGCTTTCGCATATCGGGCCAACGACCGTGTATACGTTATCGGGTGTTTTATCGAGCTTATTCGCGACGATCACCTCGTGGTACGACTCATACAAGGTTGGACGAAGCAGGAGGTTAAACCCAGCGTCAACGCCGACGAAGATGCTATGCGCCTCCTTGACGGTGCTTACCGCACAGAGCAGAATTCCGCCGTCACCGACGACGTACCTTCCCGGTTCAAGCACGAGCTTGGGGCGCACCCCCAGCGCGCGTGTACGTTCGGTGAAGATCGGCAGGATCACATTCGCGAGGTCGACTGGGGTTGGCGCCGTCCCGACGTACGGTATGCCCAGTCCGCTGCCGACGTCAACGAAATCGAGTTCGAGCTCAAGGTCGTTTCTGAGTTTTTCAACGAGATCCATCATCCGCGTCATCATCTCGGCGAAGGGGCTAAGCTCGAGTATCTGTGAACCGATGTGACAATGAATGCCGACAGGCCGGACACCTTCAAGTGAGAGCGCGTCAGCGTAGCACGCAAGCACCTGAGTAGGGGGGATTCCAAATTTCGATTGGGCCAGACCCGTTGCGATCTTAGGGTGCGTCGCGGGGGATACGTCAGGATTAACCCTGAATGCGATTTCAACCTCTCTGTCTGCATCTGACGCAATTCGTGCGAGCGCTCGGAGTTCATCAGGTGAATCGACGGACACCTTCACGCCGGTTTCACACGCCATTGCAAGTTCGGCGTCCGTTTTTGCGTTTCCATTGAAAAGGATGCGGTCGGGCCGGATCCCGGCAAGGAGGGCAGCATACAGCTCACCATCGGAGAATACGTCGGCGCCAGCACCTTCTTGCGCGAGTATGCGCAGGACCGCTATGTGGCTATTCGCCTTTGCGGCGTAGTATATATCTGCATCGGGGAACGCGGCCGCGAAGCGCCGGTAGTTGCTCCGAATGCGCCGCTCGTCAGTTACATAGAGCGGCGTGCCGTGCTTCCGTGCGAGCTCAACAGCATCGGCGCCTCCGATGGTGAGGTGGCCGTTCTTCTCGCCGAGATGTTCCCGCGTGCCGAAATCCATTAGAGAACCTCCTGGAGCCGCGTCACTGCCTCCTCGATTGTGCTGACGGGCACAGTCAACGCGAATCTGATGTAGCCTTCCCCGTGGTCTCCGAAGCCAATGCCTGGCGTTGCCACAATCCCGGCGTCTAAAAGTCGCATTGAAAACTGGAGAGATGAGCTTCCTTCTGGAACGGGAGCCCAGACATAAAACGTTGCCTTCGGCTTGTCCACGGACCAGCCAATGTTCCTTAGGCCATCGACTAGTGCGTCTCTGCGTTCTGAATAGAGGCTCTTGAGCACTTCAACTGTGTCCTGTGGCCCCTTCATAGCAGCGATCCCTGCTTCCTGTACCGCTTGGAATGCGCCTGAGTCCAGGTTCGATTTGACTTTTCTGAGGCCGGCTATCACATCGGCGTTTCCTACTGCAAACCCTATTCGCCAGCCGGTCATGTTGTACGTTTTTGACAGGCTGCCGATTTCGATTCCAACATCCATTGCCCCGGGTACGGAGAGAAACGACGGAGCTGTGTAGCCGTCATAAGTCAACTCTAAGTACGCTGCGTCGTGGCAGACGATAACATCGTTGTCAGAGGCGTAGTCGACGATGGCCCTAAAAAAGTTACTGTCAGCGACAGCAGCTGTCGGATTGTTCGGATAGTTGATGAAGAGCAACTTGGCGTCGGTCACTGCCTTGTCAATATTTGGCAAGAACCCGTTGTCAGCAGTTAGTGGCATGCTTATCGGCTTGCCATCAGCCATGATAGTTGCTATCCGGTATACGGGATACGCGGGATCGGGAACAAGGACTTTATCCCCTCGATTGATAAAGGCTAAGGGAAGATGCGCTATGCCTTCCTTCGATCCGATTAGGGCGGAGGCCTCACGCGCTGGATCCACAACGATGCCTTTCTTCGCGTACCACTCACTCACAGCCTCTCTAAACGATAGCATACCTTCAGAGGAGGGGTACCGATGGTTCACATTGTTGTGCGCGGCGCGCACGAGCGAATCTATGATATGAGGCGGCGTTGGCTGATCTGGATCCCCCACTCCAAGATCAATGACGTCGATTCCTTGTGCCTCCTTTTCTGCCTTCAACGTATCTATTTGGGCGAAAAGGTAGGGCGGCAGCACGTCTAGCCTCTTTGAAAATTTGATTGTCGCGTTCGCCATGCATCCACCTACGCAGGCTGCGAAGAGGATATTTCAAGCGCAGCTTCCAAAACCATGAAACATCGCAACGTGCAACGATTTGCGATTGCTCATCATCATTGAAGTTCCTTTTCGAATAAAGACTTATTGGGGGGCCAAGGTGAACAAGCGGCCGCGAGTGTTCCTGCATCGAAGCGAGCCGACATGAAAGCAACCAGTTCATCGGTTGCTCGTGGATGACGCGCGACGAATCAGCTCTGGGTGAGGATGCAAACCTTTATTGTCTAGAAGCTTTCCATATACGCGAGAGCTGATACTATGGATAATCGCAATCTAATTACGGCGCTCGTGATCGCAGCGCTAATAACACTGGCGGCGACGGCGGCCGGCTGCACAACGAACACGAGCCCTTCTCCAACTCCGATCGCTGCAACGCAAACGACAATTGGCAACAATACGACGTTTTCAAGCGGTGCTGGTTTTAATATCACGTATCCGAGCACTTTGAGCATAGACTCTTCTACAAATGCTTCTTCGCCAGTCAAGGTGTACATCTACCAGAACTCGAACTCAAAAATTGACGGTGTTAACGTAGGCACGTACTCACTCTCCGCTGGTCAAAAACTCAGCGATTTCGTAAATTTCAACTTGAACGCGCTTCAAACTAACAGCAGCTCAGGGTTTTACAAGAACTTTACGATTCTCAATGAGACCAATTTGACATTCTCTGGCCAGCCTGCGCACCAAATCGTTTTCCAAGGTATCATTCCACAGCAGATCAGCGCGGCAAACGCAACTAATACATCAGTCAAAGAGACGCAAATCTGGGTGGTAAACAATAACACGGGATATGTCGTAACCTACAAAGCCATTCCAAGCGACTACGACACGTATCTAGCACAGGCAGAGGGAATAATCAATTCGTTTAAACTGACTTAATCAAAACGCCGACACGCGATGGGTAGAGAATCAGGTACCTCTACTCTCTATTTTTTTCTCAAGTCTATTCGAGTTAGTTCGAACAGACTTCCGGCAAACGCTGCACAAAAAGAGTTCCCTTACATTCTTGCCAAAAAAAGTTATTTAATTCAACGTTGTGTAAGATGCGCCGGCCATCTCCAAATCGACGGCCGACTCGCTTACTTGGTCGGAATGACCAATACTTATACAATAAAACAGTTTTGATTGTATATTGTGCTGTCTGATTTGGCTGGTCACCTCGCTAAGTTTAACAGTAGTTTCTCTGCTTCACTCCTATTTGTAGTTTTTCATTATTAAACGTGATTGATGCGCGGAATTGGCAGCCTAGAGACAGAGCGCTTTCAGGCGCAGCCCCGATCACACTAGAGCCGTTGTCAGCACGAGACCTTCTCTTGCTCCCAAATGAAAGCCGTTTGCGAAACGGACTATTGATTCTCAAAGCGTATCGTATAGGTAATCGTAGGACAAGTGAGAGTCCACTATCTGCGTCTTCCCGCAAGCAAGCGATTCTCTCGTCGCGCCAAAATCAGCGCTACGTACCAACGTTTTGCCATTTCCTATTTCCGCGACCTGGTGTGCGTCGCTGGCTCCTATCACGGGTTTATCATATTGACGAGCGAGCTGTTGCGCAAGCGCGTTGCGCGAAGCGCTCGTTTTCGAATTGAACCCCTCAATGAGATCAAGTCGCTCAATCGCCTCGGGGTGTAATAGGTTTTTCCCGACTCGGAATGGATGCGCCCAAAAAACAATGCCACCTTGCGCTTTGACCTCGGTGATTACGTCTGCGGTGTTTCGGGACTCAATTTCCTCTGTAAGAAATAAACCGATCAGGTCCTCCTTGTTCGCCGTCTCAATTTCGGCGCCGACGATGACCAAAAAATCAGGATCGTCGTTCAATCTGCGCGTCTCAACTGCGCCCTTGATGGTTAAGTGGTCCGCGACGGCAATACCGTCCAATCCAAGTTTCTTTGCGACCTTGAGAATGGTGGCCGGCGCCATTCTACAATCGCCCGAGTATTTTGAGTGAATGTGCAGATCAAAGATCACGTTCCTTGCACCTCGAAAGACGCGCATATCAGCTACAAACTGACAGGCGTTCGCGAAATTACTCAAGCCTACTAATCCAAAAGCGGCCAATCAGCATTTGTATTTTTCGCCATCTCCGCAACAGGGACGGGGTTTCTGCGGCCGACGTGGTCGTGCCCACAAAGGAAATGAAACGGTTAAGCTTGGCGACACGTAATAACCGTCTAATGAAGACGCTCGTCGTTTATTATTCTCGCACGGGAATCACCAGAAAGGTGGCTGAAACGATCGCGCGAGCTCTCTCAGGAGATGTCGAGGAGATCGTCGCCAGAGAAGACCGAAGCGATTTTTCCGGGTACGGCCTTTCGCGCGAGGAGGCGGTCCTGAAAAAGCCCGCGGTCATCAAGGCCACGAAAAAAGATCCTGCGCGTTACGATCTCACGATCATTGGCACGCCAGTATGGGTTCAAACCGTATCAAGTCCTATGCGGGCGTACATCTCGCGCAAGAGCAAGCGATTCACTCGTGTCGCGTTCTTTTGCACCCAGGATCGCTCAGGGGCGGAGAGCGCGTTCGAAGAGATGAAAGAACTGTGCAAGGCAACCCCGGTTGCCACCGTCGAAATTCTGCACAAAGACGTAGAAGACAACTCGTACGTTGAGAAGATCGAAAGCTTTCTGGTACGTATCGGCAATCTGAACACGGTCCTTTGAGGGTTAAAAGCGCCCCCCACTCCTGCTCACAAGGACCCGCCGCGGCTTTTGCGGGCGTGCGCGGAGTAACAAACTAAAGTTGTTATAAATCTTAAAATAGCTACTGGCTTTACAATATGTTGCCTCGGTCTTAAATCACTAAGGTCGTTAACGGGACCTCGGTTGTTCCACAGAAAGGGTCGATGCATGGGTTGTCTCACGCTTATCGTGAGCTTGTTGGTTCTGTGGAAAAGAGACACGTTGGACATGTCGAGAAGAGGGACGAGTTAACGACCTTAGACTATTTTTTGTGATGCTTAGTGGTCCAGCAATGCCTTTTTACGCGAAATGAGCGAGCGCCCGCTTACCAACGCCTGGCGCTAGTATAAAGAGGCGGTTTAACGACCGTCGGCCTTCGAGCGCGGCCCTCATCGCCTTCTGCGCCGCTGGCGCCAGAACTGCTGAGAACGGTATTAATATCGGACTGCTCATATAGGTTACCTAGAGCAGCATGGACGTAACGGATTTACCTGAAAAGATTACGCGTTTTTATACTCAGCCGGACTTCACGGAGCTCTATCCGCCGCAAGCCGAAGCACTAGATTGCGGGCTGCTCAACGGCGCGAGTATGGTGGTCGCGACGCCCACCGCTTCGGGCAAGACGCTGCTCGCAGAATTCGCGATGCTCAATTCGATCGTTAAAGGCGGCAAATGCCTTTATATCGTCCCCCTGAAGGCGCTCGCTTCGGAGAAGTTCGACCGATTCTCGCTGTTTGCCGCGTCAGGCGTGCGAGTCGGGATCTCAACGGGAGACTACGACGTTCGTGACGACAATCTAGGACGCAACGATATCATAGTCACCACTTCCGAGAAAGCAGATTCACTGCTGCGAAACGGCGTTGCGTGGATGCAGGCGCTTACCGTCGTCGTCGCGGACGAGATCCACTTGCTGAACTCGATAGATCGCGGTCCAACGCTCGAGGTAACGCTGACGAAGCTAAAGAGACTCAATCCGACAGCCCAAATTCTCGCGCTCAGTGCAACGGTGTCTAATGCCGACGATATGGCAGCCTGGCTTGACGCACAACTCATAAGAAGTGACTGGAGGCCCATCGCACTGCACGAGGGTCTTTATCTTCCTGAGCGCGCCGTTATCGCGTTCGTACACGACGCGCCACCGCTCGGCGTTGTGAAAAAAGCCGTTTCAGATGGCGCCAGCGACCCGGCGATTGCACTCGCCATCGATACCCTGCGAGAAGGTGGCCAATGCTTGATCTTTGTCAATACACGGAGAAATGCTGAAGGCCTTGCAAAGAGAATCGCAACGACGCTCCGATCACAGGGCGATTTCGACTCCAAGGAGCTTGCTGCGAAAATCCACGGGGAGACTGGGGTTGCAGAGAAGCTCGCCTACTGCGTGCGCTACGGGGCGGCATTTCACCACGCCGGCCTTCTCATCGACCACCGGAAACTCGTCGAGACGTGGTTCCGCGCCAACCGTATCAAGGTAATCGTTTCGACGCCTACGCTCGCGTCGGGACTCAACCTTCCTGCCCGAAGGGTCGTTATCAGAGATTACAAGCGCTACGACGCGAACTACGGCATGACGGACATTCCCGTGCTCGAATACAAGCAAATGGCCGGTCGCGCGGGGAGGCCCGGATTCGATGCGTACGGAGAGGCAGTTCTCATCGCTAAATCGCCGAGTGAGTGTGAGGCGCTCGCAGACCACTATATTCTCAGCGAGGCCGAAGACGTTATTTCAAAACTTGGAACGGAGACAGCGCTTCGCATGCACGTTCTCTCGACCATTTCAAACGGTTTCGCACACACGAGGGCTGATCTCGAACAGTTCTTTGACGCGACGTTCTTCGGATTTCAGCAAAAGACGGGACTGAACCTCTTGCGCTATGCGATGGACCGCGTTTTGGCGTTTCTCGAGAACGAAGAGATGATTGTCGACTCGAGCGGGCGCGTCAAAGCGACGACATTTGGGCATCTCGTATCGCGGCTCTATATCGATCCGCTGACTGCGGTGAAGATACGAAAAGGACTGAGCAACGCCGAGACGGTGAGCGACATATCGCTGCTCCACCTCATCTGTTCAACCCCGGACGTCAGGCGCCTGTTCATGCGAAACAAGGATTACCGCGTGGTAACTGAATTTGTCAATCGGCACCTCGATGAGTTCCTGGATGAGATTCCTAATCGATTCAGAGACGTCGATTACGACTGGTTCCTCTCTGAGGTAAAAACGGCAATGCTCGTCAACGAGTGGATAACCGAATCAAGCGAAAAGGAGATCACCGAAGCCTACAACGTCGGGCCAGGCGACATCAGAAATCTCGTTGATACTGTGCAGTGGGTGAGTCACGCGCTCGCCGAACTCGCGGCCTACCTCAAGGTTCCTTCAAGGAAACAAGCCCGGGAGCTCACAGCACGCATCCAGTACGGTATCAATCGGGAACTCCTTGATCTCGTGCAGCTGAAAAACATCGGCCGGGTCCGCGCCCGAAAACTGCACGATGCGGGTTTCACAAGCCGAAAAGAACTTAAAAATGCTCCTTTTGAAACGGTGGCGGCGCTTCTTGGTCCTGCGGTCGCGTCTGATGTCTTTACGCAACTCGGCGAACATCGTGGCGTTCTTGATCGAACGGATAGAGCAGATGCGACGTTTCTCACAGACGAGTGAGTCAACCCATGCAATATGACGTCGTGGCAGGAAAAAGCACCATTGGGGGTGTTCAAGCTTTTTTGAGGGAGCTCGACGCCATTGCGCAGTCAAGCAACACGACAATTCAAGCCGTCGACGCCACAAAAGTCGCCGGTCCGCGGCACGTTGATTGTGCCGTAAGCAACGCCATGCGGTCGTTTCGCGATCATCGAAACATCGCTACGGACCTTGGCGTCGAAATTCTCCTTCACTTGAGCGCTTGCCGGCAGATACGAAAAGCGCTTGAAATGGGCGTTCATGAAGGAGAAATGGACGTATTGTTGATTGTCGTTGGTGCGAAGCAATCAATTGAAAGAGCTGCTGCGCAGCTCACTGGCTTGATACGCTCAGATCCGCGGGTTATGGAGTACGACGAGACAAAAAACGCGCCGTTAATGCACGCGTTTAATATCACCGAGCAGGAGATTGCAGCTGCTGGCGGGTACGCGAGAGTACCGGACTTGGTGCAAGAGCGTTTAGTGCTTTTTGATGCGTTCAGATAGCCCTAGCTGTACAGCGTCGTGCTCGTCGGTCACATCTGCCGTCAAAAAAGTGCTTTAGCTATGCCGGTGCCGAGTCTAACGTTGGCAGCGACGCCGTCGGGGGTGAAGCAATCTATCAAGGCGGGCGTACGTTGACCCACAGGTGCAATTCGTAGGCCTTATCAAAGGAATCAACGAGCGTGAAGTTCAGTTTCTGCTTTTCACCTACAGAAGTGAATGAGATATGTATCGGCCGTTCAACATTTTGCCCTTGGATCAGCGTCAGATTGTCGAAACGATAGAGTGTTGAATTGCCTAGCGACACGGTGCCGACATACGTGTTGCTGGTGTTCTCGTGGTTGGTGATGCCGAGGATTAGAGTAGACGACGTTCCCGCAGTCACGTTTGTGGGATAGGCGACGGTCTGTCTGTTGCTATCGAGCACATAGAAATCGCTGTAACTGGCTTCGTTCGGGTGGGGGGCTAATAGGAGCGTAGTGCCTACCAATGCGAGGCAAAGACAAATCACGGCCCCCACTGCCGGTAGTACGATCGGGTTGCCTGCTCCGCGGACGGTGAATCGGTCAGACTGCGGAAGGCGCCGCCAGCGCGCAAACGCTGCCATCGCGAACGCCGCCACCAGCGCAGACATTGACAGTGCGAGCGTCGCAAAATCTAATCCGAGCGTCATCAGAAGAACAGTGCTGTCAACGATTGAAACAAGAACGCTGGTAATAACCGCCACTGAGGTTCTCTCCAGACTCCGCAAGTCTTGTTTTTTCGGAAACAACACAACGGTTAAGAAGAAACCAGGAACGAAAAAGAACAGTGCTGCCCCTATCAGCAGCCGAAAAACAGACAAAACAACGGTATCCATCGTGCCTCTAACAAATCATCGGGGTGTTGGTCTCTATCAAAGATAAACAAGTCGGACTATATAGTTAATCTTAGACGACAATAGCGCTACAACGTGTGCACACCGACATTTGTTTGGCCTAATGAACGCAAGACTTAACCTCAAAAAGCAAAGCTTCAGTATAATAGCGTTTCTCGACAGCAGACACGCGGATCCATGAAACCGAAGGTAGCGGTGCTTATTCCGACCCTCAACGAAGAGGCGACTATCGGCCGGGTGATTGATAAGATTCCTGTTCGCGTGCTCTCGGACGAGGGTTACGATACCGTCACATGTGTCACTGATGGAGACTCTGAAGACGCTACGCAGCAAAAAGCCCGTGCCATGACCAGAACCAACGTTTTTGGCAACCGGGCGCTTACCTCCGTGGCTCGGATGCTCTCTAAAGAAGACGTAACTGACTTGCGCACAGGGTTCGGGGGGTACCGCGGGTGCGTCGTTGACCGTATGGACCTTATCGCACAGGGATTTGAGATTGAAGCAGACATGTTTATTGAATGTGCGCGTCACAGTTTTAGCATAGGAGAAATCGCTATAGACTACGGCAAGCGCGCAGATCGACCCAAGCTGAGATCCATCAGCGACGGCCTGAAGATGGCGTCTTTCTTGCTGAAGCAACGGATGGCTCCAGGCGGGAGGCGAGCGCCATAAAGATCGCGTACGTGATGGACGCAATTTATCCCTACAACATGGGAGGGGCAGACAAGCGTCTCTGGGAACTCGCGCGCAAGCTCGCCGAAAACGGAGAGCACGAGGTCCACATTTACGGCATGAAATGGTGGCAGGGAGCTGATACGATCGTCACGGACAACGTTCACCTCCACGGCGTGTGCAAGGTTCGCGAACTGTACAACAACCAGGGCGTCCGCTCGATTGCCGAGGCCCTCATCTACTCTTTGAGGGTTTTGCCGGCCTTGCTGAAGGCGGATTGCGACGTCATCGACTGTAACCAATTCCCCTACTTTCCATGCTTCGCGGGCAAAGTTGCCTCAATCGTAAAAAGAAAACCACTAGTGGTCACGTGGCTCGAGGTATGGGACACCTATTGGCGGGACTATCTTGGACCGATCAGCGGAAGCATAGGCAGAATTGTTGAAAGACTGACGATGCGGCTCGCTGATGGTATCGTGGCGATATCGTACAAGACGAGAGACGACCTGATACGGTGTCACGTCAAACCCGAACGCATCGACGTCATTCCTGTCGGCATCGATCTTGAGCGCATCACGATGATCGCGCCTGCGTCGACCGCAACCGATGTGCTGTTTGCGGGAAGGCTCATCAGTGAAAAACGCGTCGATCTCTTGCTAAACGCGATTGCGATTGCGCGAACAAGGATTCCTGCCATTACGTGCGCGATTATCGGTGACGGTCCGGAGCGAACCTCGCTTGAAGACCTGGCGTCAAAGCTTGGACTCGACGAGAACGTCACCTTTACCGGCTTTGTCGACCAAGATGGGCTGACGGCGTTTATGAAGTCATCAAAGGTATTCGTTCTCCCTTCCGTTCGCGAAGGGTTCGGCCTCGTTATCATCGAGGCAAATGCGTGCAAGTTGCCGGTGATCAGCATAAGCCACGAAATGAGCGCCGTCCGGGAACTCGTTCAAGACGGCGTCAATGGTTTCCTCGTCAGCGACGGCTCTCCCGATGAAATCGCCGACACTATTTTTGATCTCGTCAGCGACAGCGCACTGCGTGAACAACTGGCTGAAAACGGATTCGAAATGTCAAAGAAATTCGCGTGGTCGGATATCTCAAAAAGCATTATAGATACCTACGCGAAACTGATGAGCTAACCGAAGGTCGCCCAGATGACTACGTACCACTTCTTCCTGTATAGATCACGTGGCGGCTGTGGCTCCTCACTTAACAGACGCGAGTGCACCCCCGTATGAAAGCGCTAATCGCTTCGCCGTACTATTCGGGCGTAGGAGGGCTTCAGCAGTACACGTACAGAATCGCAGTCGGCTTGCACAACGCAGGAGTCGACACGACAGTCATAACCTGTTCACGCGTGCTCGACGAGTCTGGCCCGAGGGTTTTCACGCTTCCCCGACTCACGACCGTGTCGAACACCCCGTTCAGCTTGCGCTGGTTTGGATCCATAAAGAGGGTTATCGACGAGGTTGACCCCGACGTGGTGAACGGACATTTGCCGGTCCCCTATATGGCCGACGTCGCCGCACGAGTCTCTGGTGATAGGCCGTTCGTCTTGACCTACCACAATGACGCGGTGGGAATAAATGCGACGACCAAGCTCTTGGTGAGGGCCTACTATCGCTTCCTGGGGAGGGGCACTATTCGCCGCGCTCGTTGGATCATAACGACCTCGCACCACTACGCCGCGCATTCTCCGTTTCTCCAAGGTTACCTCAGCAAAACGTCCGCCGTGCCTCCGGGTGTGGATGTCGCGACATTTAATCCGACGGTCGACGCCAACCACATAAGGGATACGTACGGCCTCGACGGGCACATTATCCTCTTCGTCAGCCAGCTAAGCAAAGCCCATCGACATAAAGGGCTCCCCATCCTTATTCGTGCGCTTCGAAGTCTTGACCCAAGCGTAACGCTCGTAGTTGTGGGCGATGGAAACTGGCGCTCGCACTACGCAAGTTATGCGCGGCGTATCGGAGTTCAAGACCGAGTGGTATTCGCCGGGCTTATACCGGAGGAGGAAATGCCTCTTTACTATCGGGGAGCGGATCTTGCTGTGCTCCCCACGCTCACCGATGCCGAGGGGTTCGGGATGGTTTTGGCTGAGGCAAACGCCTGCGGCAGACCAGTCATCGGTACGAACGTTGGAGGCATCCCGTCGGTGATCCAAGATCACTACAATGGGTTGCTAGTTCAGCCAGGCGATCTGCACGGACTTGTGGAAGCAATACGAGCGGTGCTGAGCAACGAAGAGCTGGCAGACAGGATGGGCCACAACGGCTATCAGAGAGTTAAGAGTGAGTTTACCTGGACTCAAGCGATTGCCCGCACTAGGGAAGTATACGATGCCTTAATATGAGCTCAGTTGAAGAGAATAGACTGAAGCATCCGATCAGCTCTTTTACATCGTAGATTTTCGAGGCTGTGTTCGTGAAAATCTGTATGGTCTCTAACCTTTACCCGCCCTATGTTCACGGTGGCGCTGAGCTGTATGTCTCCCACATCTCAGAGAGGCTCAGCGAACGTCACGATATCTCTGTGATAACTGCCGCCCCTTTTGGCCGAAACGGATCGTCTACTCGCGGCAAAGTAGGCGAGCGAAACGACGCCATTTACCGATTTTACCCGTTAAATCTTTACTCGAACTATTACTATTCGCGCAAACCCGGCTTTATCAAGCCCCTCTGGCACGCATTCGATATCTGGAATCCACACACGTACGCCGTTATAAAGGAAGCACTGAAGCGTGAGCGGCCAGATCTCGTGCACGTGCACAATTTTAAAGGGTTGTCCGCATCTGTTTTTAGCGCCGCTAAGGATCTTGGCATTCCCGCGGTTCACACCGTGCACGACTATAACCTCGTCTGTCCCAAGACAACCTTGCTCACGAGAGCTAATGCCTCGTGCGTGAATGCCCGCAGCCCGTGCCGGGTCTATCGCCGGTTCTACAAACGAATCGATCCGGCTGTCGTTATCGCCCCGTCTGACTTTGTACTTAACACCCTTTCCGGCTTCGGGCTGTTCGCAGACGCACGAAAGCTGAAACTTCCCCTTGGCATACCGGAAAGCGAGCCCGTCACAAAGGTGAACAATGGCACGTTTGACATACTCTACGTCGGGCGTCTGGGAAAACATAAAGGGGTGCACTCCCTCATCGAAGCCGTAAAGGGCTTAGATCTCAAAAATGCGCGACTGCACGTCGTTGGTCAGGGCAGTGACGAGGCGCGTTTGCAGCGCGATGCGCGCGATGACGAGCGAATTGTCTTCTATGGCTTTTTAGACCCTGATGCGCTGCGGCAGCTTTACAGTATCGCGGATGTGGCTGTCGTGCCGTCCATCTACGCGGAGCCGTTCGGACTTGTGATACCCGAATACTATCAGCACGGGATCGCGGTCATAGGAAGCCGGACAGGCGCAATTCCTGAACTCATCGAAGACGGGTACAACGGTCTCCTGTTTCCGCCCGGTGACGTTGCGGCGCTCGCTTCGCTTCTACAAATGCTCTCGTCTGATTCAAAGCTCCTTAACGAACTGAGCAAAAACGCACGGATATCGGCTAGAACCTTTGACTTGGACGTCCACGTCCAGAAGCTCGAAGAAATATATGAAGAGGTCACCTCACGCTAAGGTCGATTCCTCGCACGCGCTGAGTACGCGCTGTGCGACGTTATCCCAGGCAAAAAGCGTAACCGCACGTCGCCGTGCGGCCGCCCCCATCCGCTTCACTCGGTGGTCATCCTGGAGCAAATCGATCAGCGCCGCGGCGAGAGCGCCTGCGTCTCCGGGAGCGACGAGCACCCCGGAGCTTTCGTCGACGAGTTCTGGGATCGCCCCAACAGCCGTTCCGATCACGGGCGTTCCGCACGCCATCGATTCGAGCGCCGGCTTGCTAAATCCCTCGAGCAGTGAGGGCACCACCGTCACGGTGGCGCGCTGATAGAGCGCGATAAGATCGTGCAGTGATACGGCGTCGACAAGCGTGACTACGTCAATTACACCGAGCGCGCGTGCCTGTTCCAGCATCCGCTGCTTCAATCGGTGCGAATCTTTGCCTATGATAACGAGTTCAACCGGAGTGACGCGCTGGGCCGTCGCGAGCGCCTCGATCAAGTACGCGATACCCTTTCTCGCCTCAAGTCCTCGCGCGACACACGCAATGAGCGGTTTCTCGGCCACTGCGCCCTCGGTCGGAATGTCGGCAGGTGTGAAAAGGTTCACGTCAACACCGTTAGGTATCACTCTCATCTTCTCCGCGTTCTCCGGACACCGCGCGAGCGCCTGCGCCATCGTGTCGCTGCTGTCGCAGATAATCGCTTGAGCCCGTTTTAGTGCGCGCTTTTCGAGCGCGGCAAGCATTGTGATTGCCATGCGCGATTTTGACCGTGGCAACCGCTTCAGCTCTGACGAGGGCAGATGGTGCAGAATCTGGACGAGAGGAGCGTTGCGATGGATTGCCACCCCCTGCGAGAGGTCGTTAATCAGATGCACGTCGCACTCTTCGAAAGGCTCGTGAGCGAGCGCATAGTAATAAAAGGCCGCAACTCCGTGACCGCTTAATAGCCGAGGCAACTGCCGGTATCGCACGTTTGGCACTCCCGCTCCAAACCAAGCGGCAGCGAAGGCGTCCGGCGGAGTCTGATATGCGCCGCAGCTATGCACACTGAGGTGGCAGAGTGGTGCCAGCCACCGACTCAGCTCCAGCGCGTAAATGCCCGCACCGCCTATGAGGTTCCGGTCGTATTCGAAGGTTGATAGCGCTATTCTCACTCGCGCACCTCTTTTGTCGTCTTGTTTTTGTTGCGCGGCATCTCAAGTTCTGCCGATTATGCTCTTAATGACGCTTACGTCTTGCTGCGTGAACGTCCTCAGTGCGATGAGCGTAGCGAAATATACCCAGACCGCAACGCCGACTATGATGAACAAGTTGATCGGCCTTAGGTAATACACAACGACCGCCATGACGAATGACCCCACGAGCGGTTTGCTCAGGAGCCGCGGCAACTTAATCTGACACAGGTTTTTGGACGCGTAGTAAAAGCAGATGCAAAATGTGGTGAGCTCGGTAGCGATCATGACGTAGCTTGCACCAACGTAACTGTACCCTGGGATGATGAGGAGGTTAAGAATAATATTGACGGAGACGCCCAGTCCGGTGGCATACATAACGACGCGCTGCAGATTTATTGACGTTAGCGTAGTGGTGAGCACAAAATTAAGAAATAGGATCGCGATGGACCAAATGACGATCTGTAAAACGACGATTGAATTGTGGAACTGAGCGCCGTAGATAATATCGATGACCTTGTCTGCAAGCACGGTCGTGCCGAACGCAAGCGGAAGCCCCAGGATAACCATGTAGCGAAACGACTCGTTATAGACGGTCTTTGCGAGATCTTTTGAAGAGACGTGGAGCGTCGATATTACGGGGAATAGCGCTCCCATGAATGCCGCCGGCAGAAAGGTCAGCGCCACCGACATCGCATATGCGGCATTGAACCATCCGGTCGCGGCATCTCCCTGGATGAACGACAGAAGCACCGTGCTTATGTCATAGTAGATCAACGTGAAGAAGACGATGAGTCCAAAAGAAGGGACCTCCTTACCCAGATACCTTAAAAAGCGCCGGCTTGGCGCAAACTTGGGCCGCGTGAATTTCGCTGAGACCAGCGCGAGGCTTGCTATGAGGTTGATCAAACTCCCTACAACGAACGCCAAGGCAAGCGCGAACAATCCGTAACCGAAATACAGCACGAGAATGCCTAGGATGACCGTGACGCTCTGTTGAATAACGTTGAGTACAGCGTCATACTCCATCTTCTCGTGGGCTTTGAACGTGGCTCTCACGATCTGCGCGAGAGCCGTGAGAACGTAGGCGATAACGGCGATATAGACAATAACAGCTTTTTCCTGAGGTAGATTCATTGCGCCGACGAGAACGAACAGAAACCCGAAGGCGATCAATGAAACCACTGTTTCAACGACTAATATGTTTCCAACATAGCGAGCGAGGTACCTCTTGTCTCGTGAGGTATCGCGGATTATGAGGTTACTCATGCCGAAATCTGAGAGGACTCCATAAATCTCCGCAAACGAGAAGGCAAACGCATACACGCCATATCCCGCAGCGCCGAGGGTCCTGGCTATGACGACGGCTAGCGCAAAGCGCATCAGACGCGTAAAAATATCCGCTGAGGCTAATGCTGCGGTATTTTTGAAGATCCGTCTGTTAGTGGTCATCTCGAACTCGGTGCCTCACGTCCGGCGCTGCAGAGCTTGGGCAAAAAGCGGCGCCTTCACCTTCGCGATCGACTACGCATTCGTAGCCCGCGAGGCGCTCAAATTAGCCGCATTAAACCCCGGCAAGCGGTAAACGTGTAACACCCCATACTTGATAAAGCATATATAATCGGAAAAGTATAGAAGGCCCAAATATGAATTTTCAGAGTCTCAGGCCCATCACTGTCGCCTATTTCATTTTTCTGGCGCTGTGCATACCGCTCGCAATCCCCATTGGGACTATTATTCAGGTCTTCTGTGCTGGCGCTGTTCTCTTTTTTTTCCCAGGGTATTTTACGTCGCTCGTCATCTTGGGAGACCAAAGCGTCGCAGGCAGGATCGGCACAGCGATTGGTTTTAGCGTCGTCTTCCTCGCTATTCTCGAAGTCGTGTACACGGCCCTGCTGATACCGGGAACCCCCCTCTCCATCGTCGGGCCGCTCTTTCTTTGGACGACCCTCATGTTCGTTTTCGCCCTGGCCTTGAACCGTGAGCAGGCACCGATCAGTGCGTCCGCCCTGCTGAAGCCTGAGAATATCATAATCGTCGCGATGCTCCTTTTCGGAGCTGTTACACGGCTGTGGTACCCAGCGACGGTAGGCACGATTCCCTACTTTGATCCGCTCTACTGGGCAACCCGCGCGGCTTACTTCGTGCACACGGGCTTCACGGGCATACCTTCGTTCTTGGCAGCCGGCGCTGGCGACGTTATCCGCGAGCGAAGCTTCGAGTTCGCCGTGGGATCGTTCGCGATGCTTGGTAACGCGTCGGTCGTCGACATGGCGATCTGGTTCGGACCCGTGTTCGGCGTTCTGGCCTCCATCATGCTCCTCGCCGTTTTGGAGCGACTCGGGGTGAGCCTGTCGGGCAAAGTCGTCGCGCTCTTCTTGTTTGGCTCAATGTCCCCGTTGTTTGAACTCTTCTGGAGGACGAACATCTCGATGATGCAGGTCGTCGGCACCTATTTCATGTTCTTTGGCCTCTATCTGTGTGCTTCACGAGAGGCGGGTTCGTTCCTAGCTGGCGCGTTTGTGCTGGGGCTCTCCATTGACATTCACATCCTCTACGGGGTCTACACACCCTTCATATTCGCGTTCGTAGTGATTGCCCAGCTCATGAAACGACAGAACACGCTCACGACGATTGCCTCTATTCCGACGTATGTGCTCGGGTTGATGCTCTTTGCCTGGCGCTTCCTCGTTTACGGCGTTCCGACGGGCTTCAGTCCGGCCCTCGTCACCATCGGGGCGGCGCCGTTCGAGGGCTTCAGTCCGGCCCTCGTCACCATCGGGGCGGCGCCGTTCGCGATGCAGTCTGTTCTCCCGCTGATTGCGCTCCAACTCACGTACCCCGAGCCGACGTACGTCCTCCTCTACGTAACGCCGCTAATAGCGGCGCTTGCCGTCGTAGGACTCGCAGGCTCCCTGATCGAGACGAACGAGTGGGAGATCTCTCATCTCGTCTTGCTCGCATTCATCCTAGGTATACTGGTCGGCTGGACCCTGTCAACCGTGTACTTTTCATTTGCTCCAGCGACTGCTGAAATCTTCCTCGGGCGCGGCGTGGCGTATGCCCAAGCGGTTCTCATACCTGCTGCGGGTCTCGGAGTCTCCATAATCGAGCGATCTTTCGGACGCAGATCTGCACTTATCTCTCCGGGCAGAATTGTCGCTGTCGTGCTGATAGCGCTTGTCATTTCGACTAATGCGGCGGGGGCCATAAGCACCGACAAGTACTCGTCGGTGATCGGACAAGACGACTTCAACGCGATTCGGTACGTGGGCCAGCTCCCCAGCAACCATACGACACTGGCGTTTTTCGCCCTCCCCAACCCGAACGACCCGTTTGCGAACGCGAGCTCCTCGCAGCGCGCGGCGCTGTTCTACATCACAAACCCGTCTGCGTTTGATTCCTCACCGATGGCGTACCGAGACGAGGTGTCGAATAGCACCGCTGTGTTACAAGCCGCGATTCAAAGCGACAGAGACTTTTACAAGTACGCGATCCTGTCGGAGAACTTCGGGAACAGCAATCGAACCGCCTTTGACAGTTACCTCAAGTCGAACGGTTACACGGCAGTGACGAGATTTGGCGACGCGTACGTCTACAAGGCCAGCTAGACTACGCGCCGGGATCACGGCTCCTGTGTTTCCCGAACGCTCGCAGTGACGAATAAGGGCCATTTTGATGCTAATATTGCCATCAGAAAAAACCGATCATGCATTATGTGACGTGGTTCGTGTGAAAAAAACCGACTAGGAGGGAGAAAATGATAGAAAATGGGCTAATCTTAACGGGCGGCGACGCGGAGCTATTGAGCCGCGCGCTTTCAGAAGGCAAAACAAAAGGCTATGCGGAGTCCCAGACGAGTCTATTTGATACCCAAGCGCTCGATGCCCTTGTTTCGTGTTTCAGAACTATGGAGAAGGACGGACAGGAGGACTCACAAAGTACTCAATGCACTGGTTTGGGCGAGGCTCGCGGGATCTATGGAAGTGCACGCACCGGGTAATCAGCAAAAGCACGATGGACGGATTCAGCACTTCGTGTTGGCGAAATATCATTGCCGAGACTCGCACGTCAACTTTATATTCTTAGTTGCCTGACAAGTTTAAGGCCTCAAGTTTAGTTCTTGGCCGGGTCAGCTTTCGACATGCGGCGCACGAAATTGGTCTCTAACCCTCTGTTGTTTGCTGCTGTCGCTCTGATTTTGTGCGCTGCTTTGGCAGAGCCAGCGAGCGCGGCAAACCTGACCGTTGGTGCCGGGGGGCAGTTCAAAACCATTCAGCAAGCAGTGGATGCTGCGAAACCGGGCGACACGGTGCTCGTCGCACCTGGCACCTACTCGGATAACATCGTGGTGAACAAACCTTTAACGATAACAGGAAACGCGACAGTGCAAGCAGCCGATTCGAGCAAAGATGTGTTCCTAGTAACGAGTCAAGGTGTGCAGATTGACGGGTTGACCATAACTGGCGGCGCATCTGGCGTCGACGTTGCTAATCGTTCTTCCTGCGTGATAACAAACATTAACGCGCACGGCAACGTGCGTGGCATATACCTTGCTGGTGCGACAAACAGTCAAGTACGGAGCAACAACCTATCCAATAACGGTTATGGTGTCTACTGTGATTATGCTACGTCCAATACGCTAGCGAACAACACAGTAAGGGGTGAGAAGGGCACCGGAGATACGCTCGGTGATGGCATCTATATGTACTACGGCGGCTCAAACACGGTGATCAATAACGACCTGAGCGTGAACCACGTTTTTGGTATATCTCTGTTCCACTCGTCAAACAACACCATTACGCGGAACACCATCAGCCAAAACGAGTATTACGCCGTCAGATTTCGGGAGTCGGACAACAACACGTTTACCTTTAACACTGTACGCGCGAACGTACAGCTAGGCATACGTAGCATCCAAACAACAAACCACCAGATATACCTCAATACTTTCATTGACCAACCTTCCGCTATAGTTGGCACTTCTGGAGTGAGGCTCGATTCTCCACAGGCAATGGCGTACACGTACAACCGTACCGCACGGATTGGCTATATGGGCAATTACTACTCCGACTACAAAGGCACCGACTCGAACGGCACTGGGATCGGAAGCACGCCTTCAGCATACGGCGACAAGTACCCGCTTATACAGCCAGTTGCGAGCTACGGAACCATCGTTCCTGCCAGTGCCGTTACTTCTACATCCTCGTCAGTGCAGCCAACCGGTCAGAATCAGAGTACCATGTCGACGTCTGGCACCCAAAACACTGGAACAGGAATTCCGGGATTTGAAGGAGCTTACGCCGTAGCAGGGCTCGCAATTGTTGCGCTTTTGCTGCTCGGCAAGAGGTACCGCGCGAAGTAGCGCGTGAGGCTTCCTGCGCAGGAGGGTATCTTTCTTTTTTGACGTGCATCAAACGTGCGCAGCTGAAAGACAACACTTAAGTCAACACCGCTGTTTTGCCTTTTGGTTCGGTCAACGAAGGTGACTTAAGTGGAAAAAAAGTCTCTTGGCCTTTATCGTGCGCTTGGGAACGCTGCGCTGCCCGCTCAAAGCAGAATTTTAGTTCCAGGTAGTCGGCTCGAAAAAAAGGAGGGCCAGAATGTTTTTTACAAGACGTGAGACACTTTTGCATATGCTTAGTTACCTCTTAAAAGGGTTATTGATCCCCAGCACGTGTCAAGCGACATGTCAAAGTGCGGTTCAAGCGACTCGAGAGCCCACAACGAAAGCCGTTTGGATATTGAAATAAAAAACAGCTTGGGCTCCATTGGGGTCAAGAGATGGCGCGCGATTGCGAAGGAGACGGGAAATGATGCTGTTTCCCGCAAAGGAACAGCTCCTCTTCGCATTTAATGACGGATCAGCCGGCCGTAGATAAGTCTCGATCTCATGATGCAGGGGGAACACTTAAGCCCATTGCTATGACTTCGCGTATGTCGGCACCTGATTTGAGGTGCAGTAAGCTCTCAAGACTTAGACAGTGACCATCGTGCAAGACACGTGGAGTAATTCACATCGTACAGATACCACGTACCATCCAATCTTTGGGTGGTCATATGTTCCAAATCAGTTCAAGAGAGTGCCTGATCCAACGCACCCTTATTACATTACAACGAATAACTTAGGATTTCGTTCAAATTTTGATTTTAAAAAAGAATCTCAAGGAAAAAAGAGGGCCATATTCCTGGGCGATTCATTTACGGCAGGAGACGGGGTAGCAAATGAAGACAGATTCTCAGATTTGGTAATGGATTCTATCGAGAATCTGGAATGTTACAACTTTGGATTAACAGCATCTGGGACAGATCAGCAAGTGCTAATTTACGAACACCTGGCAAAACAATTCGAGCACGACATCATATTTTTAGGGTTTTCTTTGCATGACATCACGAGGCTCGGTCCTGAACTAACGTGACGTGCTCATCAAATTCGGCTAGAGTATCTAGTACTTCCGAAACCCTACTTCCATGAAAACGGGAGAGAATTGGCTATTGGCAATATTCCTGCACCTCGACACAGGACACTAAGAGGCCCTGCACAAAACAACACCAACGGGGTCATCAATCTTGCGAAACGTTTGTACGAGCTCTCTGGCCATTCTTCAGGCGACATTGGGCGATGGATGCGGGAGTCCCAGAGTTATCTTAGCGAGGTGCTACTGAGTTATCGAACGTTCAGTGAGTATGGGCGATATTACGACAAGACGGATAAAAACTGGCATTTGATGGAACGCATCATAAAACGACTCGTTGAAGCCTCGGACAACAAACCAGTAATACTGTTCCCCCTCCCGGAAGTGAGAGCCTTGTCCAGCGTTTTTAAAGGCGGCTATCAATCCTTGTTTGAAGATTTGCAAAAAGAATTTGAAAATGTCATTTTTTTGGATATAGCTGATTATGTTAAAGACTATTCTCGAAAAGAGAGACACACTATGATGTCACTTAGCACCTTGCATTTCACGAAACTCGGTAACATCATCGCGTCGAAGGCAATTAGGCAATGTCTCATAAACAACGGATTAGTTTAGCCAGATCGGGTGACCAGAATGAATGGTAACGCAGCCAATGATAATGATGTTTTTTTGTTAGGTATCTCTGCATTTTTTCACGATTCCGCGAGTGCTTTAATAAAAAATGGAAAAATTGAGGCCGCGAGTCAAGAAGAGAGGTTCTCTCGTGTAAAAAATGACGCAAGTTTCCCATCATCGGCGATAAACTACTGTTTGGAAGAAGGAAGGATTGATGCTTCGGATTTGAATGCTGTAGTGTATTATGACAATCCATATCGGACACTCGAAAGGATAATCTCTTCTCACCTCACCGTAGCGCCGGAAGGCAGTAGCTTATGGAAAAATGTCATAGAAGAGTGGGTCAACACCAAACTCAGAATACCTGAAATAATCACACGCAATTTGAATTACGCCGGGGATATTTATTTCGTGGAGCATCACATGTCCCACGCGGCAAGCGCATTTTTTGCCTCACCGTTTAAAGATGCGGCGATCCTTACCATTGACGGCGTGGGAGAATGGGCAACTTCCTGTATTTGCCACGGACACCATAATGAGATCGACATAGTGAAACAACTTGAGTATCCAGACTCTCTTGGACTTCTCTATTCTGCATTTACCTATTTTTGCGGTTTCAAGGTAAATGACGGCGAATATAAGCTAATGGGATTGGCGCCCTACGGACGTCCCGTTTATGTCGACACGATTAAAGACAATTTGATCGACATCAAAGATGACGGCTCAATCAAGTTAAACATGAAGTTTTTTGGCTACATGGAAGATTTGAACATGATAAATGCCAATTTTGATGAGTTGTTTGGAGGCAGTCCCAGAAAACGTGAGAGCGGAATCACACAAAGAGAGATGGGCATCGCCAGGTCAATCCAAACTGTAACGGAAGAGATCATCCTGAAGATGGCAAATCATGCGTATGACGTTGTTGGCAGTGAGTACCTATGCCTTGCAGGCGGCGTAGCCTTAAACTGCGTAGCAAATGGGAGATTATTGCGCGAGGGGAAGTTTAAGGACATTTGGGTGCAGCCGGCAGCAGGGGATGCAGGTGGAGCACTTGGAGCGGCTTTGTACTTATATCATACGCTATTCGATGCGCAAGGGGTGCCGGATGGCCAAGATATCCCGCTTCAGGCAGGATCTTATTTTGGACCTCGTTATTCTGACGATGAGGTAAAATCCTGTTTGGACACATACGGATTCAAATACGAACGCATCAACGGAGAGCAGCGATCTAAGATTCTGGCAAAAAGCCTGGCAGATGGAAAAGTCGTAGGTCACTTCAGCGGACGGATGGAGTTTGGTCCTCGAGCATTGGGGTCGAGATCTATCCTTGGCGATCCGAGAGACGAATCTATGCAATCCAAACTAAACTTAAAAATTAAGTTTCGGGAATCGTTTCGCCCATTTGCCCCAACGGTTTTGAGAGAGGATGCTGAAGAGTATTTTGATTCGCCGCACGAGAGTCCATATATGCTGCTTATCGCAAAAGTGCGTCAAGATAGGTGCTTACGCCCACGCGGAGAGGCGGATCTGATCAAGAGGGTCAACCAAAAACGGAGCGACATTCCCGCGGTAACTCACGTAGATTACTCGGCCAGAATTCAAACGATCGATCGGCGTTATCATCGTGATTATTATGATATCGTTAGGCAGTTCAAAGAATTGACAGGGTGCAGCGTGCTCGTAAACACGTCTTTTAATGTCCGAGATGAGCCCATTGTTTGTCAACCTTATGATGCGGTCAGATGTTTTATGAACACTGATATGGACATCCTCGCCATTGAGGATTTCATTGTGTATAAGTCCGATCAAGATCCTCTTTTGCTAAAAGAGGACAATATGGAAACGTATCTGAAAGACGACAATGCGGAATCGAAGAATAATCGCAGAATTGGCAAAGCGTCCAAAAAACTATTTTCAAAGCATCTTTTAAAAATCAAACACGAAATGAAAGAAACGCCGATAGATTTGTCATTCGACCATAATAGCGCGCAATCCAACTGGAGAAATAATCGAAATAAGCGCTATCATTGGCAATTTAACGCGAACGGGCTGAACAGAACCGCAGAGGTCGAGTTTGTCCTTTCGTTTTGGGACCACTATGATCCAAACGAAAGAGAAATCTTCAAACCATTGCTTAAAAGCCTGATAAAACTCGAGAAATCCGTTGATATCGATCGCGCGTCGGCACACGCGCGGGTTAATGAGGAGATGTATGCCATGTTTTGATGCACCAGTGCCTCTTCTCGTGCGCTGGTGTCACCCCGTTTAAAGCGTTTTCCACCTCCTTTTTCTGGAAGAATCACATTATCGCGAAAATTCCGAAACACTCAGGACGCTGGGTAGGCACCGGCATCACTTCCGGCCGCAAAGCCTGAACCACTTCCCGTATCTCGTCGTAGTTCAAGCGTCACGACGGGTAACTTCAGGTGTGTCCAACGCAAATTGCCCAGATGTATTTTCAGGAACAAACTCACAATAACGGCGCAGTATCATATGGCCTTTGATGTCTTGCCTAAATTCAGTCTCGGCCCATATAACGGCCCCATTCCTCCGCAAATTCCTTCGGTCGTTCCACTTGACGTTCCATTTCAACTTGTCGCTCTAGCTCTTGCGCGTGCCGCAATTCGATCTCGAGATAATATCGGTTTGCGTCCTCGACTAAGGCAGCCACCATCTTCCAGCACGCTCCGTCCTTCTTCAAAGCCGCTTTGTCTTTGGGACATTTATAACAGGCTGTGTTGCGCGGCGCTGTTCTACACCACAAACTCGTCTGCGTTTGATTCCTCACCGATGGCGTACCGAGACGAGGTGTCCAATAGCACCGCTGTGTTACAGGCCGCCATTCAAAGCGACAGAGACTTTTACAAGTACGTGATCCTGTCCGAGAACTTCGGGAACAGCAATCGAACCGCCTTTGACAGTTACCTCAAGTCGAACGGTTACACGGCAGTGACGAGATTTGGCAATGCATACGTCTACAAGGCCAGCTAGGTGGCGCGCCAGGATCACGGATTCCGCGTTTCCCGCGGCGCGCCCAGTATCGCTCCGTTGCTTGCCGAACTCACCGCGGCGGCATATCTCTTCAAGTAGCCGCCGACGTCTTTTCGCACCGGCGTCCACGTTGCCTTTCTAGCCGCAAGGACGTCGTCGGTCAGCTGCACGGCCAGCCGATGGTTGGGGATGTCAATGGTAATCTCGTCGCCATCGAGCAAGAGCCCCAAGGGGCCGCCCTCGGCCGCCTCGGGTGATATGTGTCCAATCGCGGCGCCTCGAGTCCCGCCCGAGAAACGACCGTCTGTAATGAGGGGTACGCTCAGCCCCATTCCCGATATCGCGGCGGTTGGCGCAAGCATTTCGGGCATTCCTGGTCCGCCTCTGGGCCCTTCATAGCGCACGACTACAACCTGCCCTTCGCTCACCGATCCGGCCAGAATGGCCCGCATCGCCTCATCTTCGGAGTTGAATACGCGCGCTTTTCCGGTATAACGGAGCATGTCGTCCCTTACGCCGGCGCTTTTGACGATGGCGCCGTCCGGAGCAAGGTTCCCGAACAGCACTGTGATGCCGCCTGTCGCGTGCACCGGATCGTCGAGGGGGCGTATGATTGCATCGTCACGGATGTGTGCCTCATCGGCGATCTCGTAAACGCTCTTGCCCGAGCAGGTCATTTCGTTGAGCAGCAGCGTCCGAGCGCGTTTCATGAGGCCGGGGACGCCGCCGGCGGCGTCGAGGTCGCTCATGGTATACGGGCCGCTCGGATTCAGGGATGCGATGTGCGGCGTCTGTGTGCTCAGTTCGTCAAAAAGCGTGAGCGGGAGCGATAAGCCTGTCTCGTGCGCGATTGCAGGGAGGTGCAGCGCCGTGTTCGTCGAGCCGCCGATGAGCATATCGAGGATGATCGCGTTCCGAAACGATGCCTCGGTCACGATGTCACGTGGCGTGACCCCGTTAACGATGAGATCGACGATTCGCTTCCCGGTGGCCGCGGCGATGCGCCTCCTTCGAGCATCAACAGCTGGCGTTGTCGCACAATAGGGAAGCGAGAGGCCCAGCATCTCGGTCATACACGCCATGGTGTTGGCTGTGTACAGGCCCTGGCAGCTGCCGCACCCGGGACACGCCCGGCTAACGAGCTCCTCAAGGTGCGCTTCGGTCATGGTGCCCGCCTGGACACAGCCAACCCCTTCAAACGTCGAGACGAGCGTGACGTCGGTGCCTTCGTAGTACCCCGCTCGCATCGGCCCCCCGGTCACTACCATGGTCGGCACGTTTACCCGCAGCGCCGCCATCAACATCCCGGGAACGATCTTGTCGCACGACCCTACCATGACCAAGCCGTCAAACTGGTGCGCCTGCGCCATGAGCTCAACGGAGTCGGCGATGTTCTCACGGGACGGGAGGGCATAGCGCATGCCGGAGTGTCCCATGGCGATGCCGTCGCAGATGCCGATGGTGCCGAACTCGAACGCGATGCCGCCGGCCAAGTGTATCCCTTTTTTGACAAACTCGGCGAGATCACGCAAATGAAGGTGACCGGGAACGATCTCGTTCCAGGCATTGGCGATGCCGACAAACGGCCGTTCGAGATCCTCGTCTCCCACGCCCAAGGCGTTCAAGAGGGCCCTTTGGGGGGCGCGCGTCACCCCCCTCGTTATCTCCTTGCTCCTTAGTTTCATATGCCTAAAGAATGATCATTGAAGTTATAAAAATGAGTGCGCTGCTAAGATCGTGCCAAAAGTGTGCCAAAAGTGTGCCACTTTTTCAAAATGTATCGCTTTTCTGTGGAAGCATCGCTGAAAAACGTTTGCGAGACGCGGGAATCATAGGTTGATCATTCGATTATCTTCCGGAAGCTCAATGAAGCCACTGCAAACATGAGGATATCAAAAAGCGCTATGACGGCAACGTCAAGCGGAAGGAGCGCCAGATTACCGGTGATCATTAGTCCACGCACAGCATCTACGGCATATGTCAGCGGGTTAAAAACCGCGACGATCTGGATGGCGCGAGGCATTGACGCTATCGGGTAAAGGGCGTTGCTGGCAAAGAAGAGCGGTAGGATGAGCGCTTGGCCGATTCCCATAAATCGCTCTCTGGTTTTCAATAACGATGCTACAATGATTGAGAGGGCGGCGAACCCCCCGGAAATGACGAATAATATTGCGAGCGCTGCGACGAAGTAGGCAGGGTTGGGGATGAAGCTCACGCCGAGGAGGAGCGCCACGGGTATGATGATTACTACCTGGATGATTGCTCTGACGCCTGAAGACATCGATCTGCCTATAACAGTCGCATATCGGGGAGCCGGTGCCACAAGAAGCTTTTTTAAGATACCGGTATCCCGCTCCCACACGAGCGTCAAGCCGTACAAGACGGCGACGAAGAGGACTGACTGCAGCATGACGCCAGGAGTGATGTAGTCAACGTATGGTATTCCACTGGTCGGTATGGCGTGTAGCTGACTGAAGACCGTTCCGAAAATCACCAACCACAACACGGGCTGAACGGCCCTTGTGTACACTTCCGTCCGGTCATTTCTGAGTCGCCGAAGCTCGAGCTCCATCATTGCAAGCACTACCCTTAAGGAGTCATTCACGGCGAGTACCTCCTGCCTTCCCCTCAACTCGCCCTATCGTGCTGGCGGCGCCGGGCGCGCGTGTCGTTCCCGCATACCACAAGAAGACGTCTTCCAACGTTGGCTTCGTGGTCGTAATTCGCTCGACGGGGATTCCCTCGCTTCTGAGTGCATCCATGACGCAAGGCAGCGCGGTTTCTGCGTCCTCGACGGTCACGTTGAGGGTGGAGTCAGTAACAACGACGCTGTTCACTGGTTCAAGGCCTCGTATCCGACCCAACGTATGCTCATCGACGCGGTGATCGGACAAGCTGAATTTTATGAGCTCACCTCGAAGTGAGTGCTTAAGTTCGTCGGCTGTGCCTGAGGTGACCATCCTCCCCATGTTGATAATTGCAACCTCGTCTGAGTAGGCGTTCGCTTCGTCCATGTAGTGCGTGCTGAAAAATACGGTCGTGCCAAACTCCTCTTTGAAGGACGCCAGCTTCTCCCACACAGCGATTCTGGCTGCGGGATCAAGACCAAGCGTCGGTTCATCGAGAAATAGAATCTTAGGCCTAATCAGCATCGCGCACGCGATCTCGAGCTTCCTGATCATGCCACCTGAGTAGGTCTTAACGAGCTGCTCGGCGGGAGCGCGCAGCCCCATGCTCTCAAGCATGTCGTGGATAACTTCCTTTCGTGACCGTGACGGTAGACCGTATATCTTAGCGTAAATGAGGAGATTCTCGTAGCCGTTGATATCGGTCCAGACGCTCGTCTCTTGGGGCACGTAGCCTATCACTTTCCTGACCTCTGCGCCCTCTCGGACGACGTCCAGCCCGAAAATGTGCGCTTCACCGGACGTCGGTTTGAACTGGGTCGTCAAAATGCGCATGAGCGTCGTTTTGCCCGCTCCGTTGGGTCCAAGCAATGCAAAGATGTCGCCGGCCTTGACGTCCAGGTCGACACCGGCTAGCGCCGCGACATTGCCTTTGTAAACCTTTTCAAGCCCTCTCGCATCAATCGCAAACGTCATGTATGACCCTCTCGTGTGCTGCGCCCCAATTTCACACCCCACAGCAACCGATTCAAATGTTCATGCTTAGTAAATACTCATTCAGATTCATATCGCAAAAGAAGCACGAATCGAGATGCTCGGCATCCATCCTGCCAAGATGTTAAAAGTTACCGGCGCGGAACGGTATGATGGCGCAGTATATACCTCTTTGTTGTTAGGATTAGCGTAACGCACTTTTGATGCCGCACGCCGCTTGATTTTCGAAAACGTTGAGCTGGAGGGCCCTCTCTCGTTATATCTGCCGGTGCTAAGTCTTAGCAGATAATCTACTCCCCTCTCTCCTTCGTATCTTTCTTGCATTTTGTCTTCGTCTCCCTTGAGTTTTAGTATGTTAAACATATTAATCATACTAATCATACTAATAGATTGCGACCTGTGAAGGCCTCACCGACCGTTCGTCACGACGCTGCGACCGTGGCCTCGCTGACCGTCCCCCAATAAGCAGCAGGAAGAGTGAGTACGTGAAAACTGCAGCATCGACGCTGCACTCTTAGTTATTCTTGCAGCACAAGAATTTAAATCTGCAGCATATGTGCAGCAATTTATTTTGGACCGTTTCGGAAGCTTTAATGGTGCTGCAAGCATGCAGCATGACAGGCTTGTTGGTGCTGCAATTGAAGTATATTTGCAGCAACGTTACAGCAGATTGAAAAAGACCAAACCAGGATGGATACATGGCGCAGGAAAGCGGAAAAACTCGTTATTCGATTGCATTAGCGTCTGACCTGGCATCGCTTCTCAAAAAACAAGCGGCAACTGAGGGTAAATCACTCTCAGCATTTCTGGCCCAGATCGTCGAAGAGCATTACGCAGAGAGAAAAACACTAGCCGACTATAAGCGTGAGATAGCTGCATTGCAAGCAAGTTCTAAAGAGGCGTTGCAGCTGCAACGTGCAGAATACGAAAAACAAGTCCAAAATCAGCGTGCGGAAAGCGCAAGCATCGTTCAGCGGGTGCGCGACGAACACGAGAAGAAGATTGCAATACTTATCGCTGAGCATGATGCTGAGTTACAGCAAATCCGCACCGACTGTGAGAAGCAAATACAACAGATTAAGGCAGACCGTTCTGCGAGTATCCAACAGCTAGAGAACTCGCTTGAAGAACTTGAAAGTGTTACGCAGAAGCTGGATGCCAATCTGAAGGAATCTGAAGAGCGCCACCGTTCTTTGCTGGAAACGCTGCGAGAATCAGAAGCATCGAAAAAAGTTGTTGTCACTGGCCTGCAGCACCGCGTTGAGCTCCTGGAAAAGGACAAAACAAGCCTCGAAGCGGCACTGCAAGTTGAGAAAGGCCACTCGCTTGAACTGAAAGCCGATAAGGAGACGATGCGGAAGCAAGTCGAATTGCTGACGTTGCGATTACCTGCTCCCAAAGTCGGTTTTTGGTCTCGGATATTCGGTCCGAAAAAAGAAAACCGTTAAGCCGAAAATAATCCGCAGGATCAGGTAACATGGAAGAAGCAGACCGCACGATGTGTGAAAAATGCATGGCCGTTAACTACGCAGATGCTGAGTTTTGCAGACGTTGTGGCGAACCACTACCGCAGAATGCGTCGACGCCTACGCCTCAGGAGTCAGATATCTCGTCGTATGGCGCAAGCGATGAGCTAACTGAGCCACCACGTAACGCACTCGATGAGTTGATGCACCTCAGCCTTGGGGAACTCATTGGATTTGGCATTCGCTTTGGAGCCGTTCTCGCAATCGCTGAAATTATCGCACTTGTGGTGATAGTCATCATCATCATTGTGGTGGTGGCTGTATTGACGCTACTCGGCATTGGCATTGCAAACCTCTTCTTTGGGAACTTAACGTCTTTGGCGGGCGTCTGAGTCGTTGGAGGGTCAAAACGACGACTAATATAAAACGCGCTCGCCATCCGTTATCAGATTAAATTCAACATTCCTCGTTTCCCCGCCCCGGCAAATGAGGCGTTCTTTTCTATCTTCGTTCTTTCAGATTGGCACATTCGGCGGCACGGCCTCGGTCACGTCTGGTACCTCGTCTTAGTTAAGGCGTCCTGGCGCGCGGATCTGCGGGTATGGATAGAGCTCGAAGTGTATCAGCGAGTTCTTGGCCTTCTTTAGATCAAGTTCCATTTCGATGCAGGCCTCGCATAGTTGCACACTTTTTACCATACGAATGGGAGAAGTCTCCACGTATGTTTCATGTACGCTTCGTACTGTGCTCCAAAAGACGCGACGAGCATACGCTCTTCGGCATTAATGCGATAACGATACGCCGCGATGACGGTGAGTGTCACGAGTGCCGCAACAACCCAATTGACGGTCGCCAATCCTGCCCATACCCATAACAGGATAACTCTTAGATAACCGGGGTGACGCACGTTCTTGTACGGCCCCGCTTGAACGACGCGCCGCGCTCTCTGATATGCAGTTTGGAGATTCACGTAGTAGTCTTGCAAGCGGCGCGAGATAACCAGATGCGAGATTTAGGAAGAAGTCGAATTCTTGCGTCACCTCTCTGCATAATCGTCACGTATCAAACGTGGGCAGCGCAGGGTCGGTCCTATCCGCAGGTGCAGAATCTGATACGGGAGATACAGGCACTGTGATGGTTGCGAGGGTCAACCCAACGGGTTAGGGTCGATTGACCGCAAGTACATGGTCGACGCTCACGTCGATGGTTGTGTGAAAGCGGCTAATAGTAGTGTAAACACAGTAATTACCTATGACTACGCAGGAGCGTGAGCCAAAAGACCCTAGCTTTGGGACAGGCCAAGAAGCTCTAATTTATGAAGTCGAAAGGGCGTGTGGCCAATTAAACAAGCTTAAGGACTTGCAACTAGACGAGCCTTTTTTGCGTGCCGTGGCTGCGGAAATACGAGCGCACATGGACCACTTGGGGGCAAGCTTGCAGGAGTTAACGGAACCTTGCGGTTAGTGACTGTAGCTAAAACGGCTCGGGCTTGCAAAGGCCCCAATCCAGCGTTCGGCGCCGACGTGTTTAACTCTCGCGACTGTCCGCGTCGCGGCTTGGCCTATCAAGAAGCGTGCCAAGGAAAAGGCGCTTACCTAAGGGGCTAAAATACGTGTGACGTCTTTCTTTCTCCAGTTTTTCTTTCCCAGCATTTCTAAAACTCGAAACTAAGGCGTCCAGTGCCTGGGCATCATCTAGGCTGAATTCGGACTCCTCATAGGTTTTTGTTTTGACCTCCGCAAGCACACGGCTTAATAATTCCGCGTCGCTTCCTGTTAAGATTAGTCCGTTCGCAATCATCCTTTCCCTCCTTCGTCGGTGTTTTCTACATGAACACATGCCATTATAGCGTAATCGATTTCTTCTGATGGCAATATTAGCGTCGACATGGCCGTTATTCCTAGCTGCGAGCGTTTAACAAGCTTCAAAGGGTAAATTGCCGTCGGGCTAGTCCCTGATATAACGCGGGCGGCTCTCTCGATATAAGAAACACTCGTATAAGTCCGGCGGTAATGAAGAACGCAAGCACAAAGGGGATTAGGTTAGAGTTAGCGGCCCTTTTTTAATCTGTTTGTAGAGTATGAGAAAGGCTTATTGTAGAGTATGAAGTAGCTAGTATTACAATGGTAGCTAGTATTACAATGGTAGTTTGTCCTACTTGCCACCACGAGCACGCCGGCCCACTTAAAACGTGCTCTTCTTGCCGTGACCGCATAGCAGCTTGGAAGCAGAACCACCAGGATAAAGACCGATTGTATAAGCGTAAGTATGCTACCAAGAAGCGTGGGTCCGGCTACGATGAGCTTTTTTACAGCACGAGAGGACTACAAGATAAGTGGGATAAATGGGTAGGACTTGACCAGGATGAAGTAATGGTGTGGACTGGGAAGACACGTGCAGAACTCTGGGAGGAAGTTGCTCAAGTAGGCTATGAGGAAAATGTAAGAGACAGATGCTTGGGCGTTTTGAATTGTGCTAGGGCCGATGTCCGAGCTGACTACCTACAAGCAATGACAGATAAGGGAAAGCAGACGGAGTGCCTTATTCTGCTCAAAAAGATACAGCTACACTTAATAAGCGAGCTACGAGAGAACGGTGTTATTTGGCAGGAGGGCTCGCAGTATGCCAAGCAAAGTAAGTTGGATGCACGATAGTGATGACAGGATGCTAGCACGCTACCAGCACCTGTACAATAAAGCACTTAAGGTCAAAGCCTTTCAACTAGAGAAAATACAAAGGGCAGAAACACGTGAACTGTGTATCTCCGCGCTATTTAAAGCAGTGGTAATATGCAATAATACCCTTAAAGAGATGGATGTTAAACAGTATGAAGCCGGCCCTGGGCAGTTCTTATTAGAAAAATAGACAAGTGATCGCTTTTTTCTGGCGTCAGTAATAGCGTCAAAACGGCCGTCATTCCAAGCGACGAGCGTTAAACCAGCTTCAATAGGCAGATGGTCACTGCCACTAGTCTCTGATATAACGCGGGCGGCGATATTCTTCGCAATACGGAACGTGCTCTCTATCGCCACGCAGCCTGCAATGCGCGTACTTTTCGCACCGCTGACAATTCATCATAGGTGCATTTCTTGGACGATCAGAATAAAGAAGTCTACCCGCGCGGTGGGAAACTAACCGCAGCCAAACGACAACGCTTAAGCTATAACACCGCCGTTTTCCTCTTTTGACTCTTTCCTTTAACCGAAGGACATCAAGGAAGGCGAAACGAATGAATCATAAACGTATTATGATGATGAGCATCGTCTTAGCAACTCTTATGCTTGTCTCGCTTTTTGCTGTGGTAAGCAGTGCGTCGAGCGCGAGTGCCACAACGATGGCCGGCACCGGCCCCGTCGTGAGCTCCTCGAACAATGGGCCGTGGTATATCTTTGCCGTCAACACTAGTGGCACCCTCTGGTACACGCCGTATGGCAATAGCAGTACCTGGAACTCCCTCGGCGGAGTGTGTACCGCATCACCGGCCGCCGTCTCTTGGGGCAACACCCTCCGTTTCGACGTCTTTGTGCGCGGCAGTGATGGCGCTCTGTGGCACATATATTCGAATGACGGCGGTTCTACATGGTCGAACTGGGAATCCCTCGGCGGGCAACTCGCACCCGGCACCGGTCCCGCGGTCGCTTCATGGTCACAAGGTCGTCTCGACGTCTTTGTACAAGGTACGGACAATCAGCTCTGGCATAAATGGTGGAACAGCGCGGGGTGGTCCGGCTGGGAATCACTCGGCGGGAAGCTGACCGCGTCACCTGCTGCGACGTGGGACATGGCGGTGACCCCCGCTAATAATATCTATGTCTTTGTGCGCGGCAGTGACGGCGCTGTCTGGCAGAAGTACTACCAGAACGGCTGGTCTAGCTGGAAATCCCTTGGCGGGCAAGTCGCTCCCAACACGGGACCCGCCGTGAGCCAAGTCCTCAACCTCTTTGTACAAGGCACAGACCATCAGCTCTGGCTAAATAGTGGCCCGAGGGTGGCCCCCGCTTGGCGTACCCTCTCCACCACGCCTCCCGAGGCGCTGTCTACATCCTCACCGGGGGCTGTCCTCCTCCCCAACGACCACACCCTGGTGTGTGTCAGCAGCACTAGCGGGAACGTCTGGTATTACGAGGTTGGTATTAGCGGCCAATGGTACTCCGCGGGTAGCCCCCCCTAACATCCTCAGGGGATGCTGATATAGGTATGCGACACGTATAGAGCAGCGACAGGCAAGGAACGCCCCCGTAACGTGACGGGGGCGTATCTTCTTGCCCGTTATTCCGAGCGGCGAGTCCCAAACAAGCTTCAAAAGGCAAATGGCCGCACTCAAAAAAAGTTGCACTCACGACCCCTCATACGGATAGCCATATTCTCGACACTGATGTCCATGCTCTCCAGCTTAAGCCTTTATAAACCAACATGGGAAGCGTATGGTTGAACCGCGGGACACCATTAAAATTGTAAATGTGGTTGCATCCACCGGCATTGGACGAGAAATAGACCTCA